>QWCH01000006.1_pt1 | contig 671345 bp, 679 predicted proteins | sample 1972671 | NCBI WGS metagenome assembly QWCH01 (sample SAMN09866713, study PRJNA288562) | Human gut metagenome isolate term3_stool, whole genome shotgun sequencing... | isolation source: gut | host: Homo sapiens | place: USA: California | reverse complement strand
GTGATACAAAAAATTTACCTATAGCATACGGCGTAAGCATTACTACAAAGTCCAACAAAACATCATTAAACGTTATTGTACAGCAAAAGAATAAGATAAAGACATTTAATTACAGCAGTCAAAATAAGGAGTAAAAAATGGAATTAACATCACTACAAACATCTCAAACAAGAACAACGACAAACAATTCGTCCCAGTCGTCAAAAGCCTCAGAAAGCAGCCAGCAGAGCAGTCCGACATTTAAATTTGATGAAGTATTGGATATCCTTTTAGAGGATGGATTTGATGCAACACTGGATAAATTAAAAGAATTAAAGTCAGAAGGTGTTATCTCTTCAATCAAAGTCACTTCTGATTCAACAACAGGAAAAACAACAATAAGCGGAGAGTACGATGGAGTTGAATACGAATTTATCGGAGTATTAAAAGGTGGAAATAATGATATTTCTGACTTATCAGATACAACCAATACTTCAACATCGTCTTCAAGCAGTAAACCGGCGGCTTCAGAAGAAACAAAAGAAGACAACGGTTCAATAGAAACAGGCGTTACAACCGGAGCATCCACAGATTGTATGGGAGAAAGTTTTACAGCGTATGATGCAGCCTGGTATGGCTCCGGCGGTCCGCAAATAAATCTGAAGGAAAACCTGATTACTGCCTGTACAATCTATCCGGAGGTTATGCAGCCGTTTGTTGATGCAGGACTTGTAAAAATGAACAAGTATGGAGATTATGAAATTGCAGACCAGGAAGCTGTTGATAAATTTTACGGCAACAGTAACTCAATCAGCATGGATGAATTAAAAGAGCTGTTAACTGGACAGAATTTTGATGCTGAAAAAATCAAAGCTTATATAGAAAACCAAGAGCCGCTTGATAATGATAAAAGCTTTATTGAGAGTTTTCCGGAAGAAGGAATGGACGTAGATGAATTTATCCAGCTATATAGAGAATATCCTGATATACTTGATGCTTTTGTTCAGGCAGATCAGATTAATATCGGCAGATGGAATGAACTATATGATGGAGGAATAAGTGATTTCGCTACTGACGGCAAAATAACAAAAGAAACACTTGAAAGTTTATTAACAGATGGACATTTTGATACAGAAAAAATTCTTAAACACAAATATGGTAGTTATAGCTACGATAAATACAAAGAAAATTTAGAAACACTTAAAGCTGAAGTTGCAGAAAAACAACGAGCTAATTATGAAGCAGCTTTGAAGTATATGGAGTATTTTAATTCTTTATCTTATTTAGAGCGCAGGGCATTGCAGGAAGACAGCAGCTCTACATACAGCTCTGTAGAATATTATCTTGAGCAATATAATGCAATTATGGACTCTGACGCTAACTCACAAAAGTTCACAAATCTGTGCAATGGTCTGCAATTCTATACAAATACAAGCAAGGGCAATTTGATTTTGGAAAAAGTCAAATTAACAAATCCAGAGCTGCTCAGCTAATTCAAAAAGCCCGTTTAAAACGGGCTTTTTTTTGATACTCTTTCAAAAACTTCTTCAAAACTTTCAATCGGCTCAAGCCTGTAACCGCAGTTTTCTGCAAGCGTGCCTCCCATCATAAACAGTTCTTCCTGCGGATAGCGTCTGCAAATTCCCGGACGCTTTTTATGTATCTTACACTTATTAGTTTCTTTATCAAGATTCATGCATTCGAATACAAGTCCGGTTTCGTCCTTATCAATAATTTTTAGATACGTATAAAACGGATGAAGTTTTTGAAGTTTCTTAAACTCTTCCTCTGTCTGGATAACGTTTTTATGCTTAACATAAATCTTCTGGCAGCATCTGCCGCAAGCATTACAGGAACCTACACGGTAATATTTTTTTCTTAATATATACAGGTAAAAAAATTTTTTTAGTTTTTTAAACATCCATAACTCTTGATTTTGCTAATTTATACTCGGAAGAATTTTTATTAGCCATCAGCATGGCCTTTGAGAAATACTTATTAGAAGTTTTAAAATCTCCATTGCTGTAATATGTTCCTCCTTTTTCGAGGCATATTCTTATAATTCTCTCCTCCGGATTTATGAAAGATTTCAGCCGCTCAATTCTCTCGCCGAATTCATCCTTCAAAGAATCTTTTAATATTACACAATTTTCGTATTCCAAAAGCGCCATATGGTAATTGTTATCAGCATCATACCTCTTAGCCCATTCCAGATGTCCCTGATAGCTGTACGCGTCAAAAGAATCATTTAACTCATTTATGAGCTTAACTGTTTTCAAATACTCCTGCTGGTTATGCAAAACAAGCGGAAGCAGCCTTCTCATCGTACAATAAGTAGCTGTATAATCCCCCAGATTAATATAAACTGACGCAAGTTTCTGAAGTACATCCAGAGAACGATGGTCTAAGCACATAGCCTGTTTTAGATATATTAAGGCATGCATAAAATCATTTTCTTCCAGATAAACTTTACCCAGAAGATGATTTATATCAAAGCTTACAGGCAAATTTTTTACTGCATATGTTAAGTATTCAATGGCTGACTTATTATTTCTAGCTGAAATTGCTCTTCTTGCTTTCTGCAGCGACTCGTTACCAATCTCATTACACTTATCAATACTGCTTTTAATAACCTCGTATGAATTTCCTTTTTCTTTTGCGTATTTCAAATATTTTTCATAATAAAAAACTGATTGAAATTTCATACCTTTAGAAAAATATGAAGTTGCCAAATTAAGGCACACAGCTTCATCGTCAGGTTTATAAGCATAGGCTCCTGCCCAGTTTTCAATTGCATTTCTCAAATCCATGCGTTTATAAAAAATATTGCCCAGATAAAGATATGACGAATTTTTAAGCCCCTCTAGCGCAATAGATTTCTTAAAATATTCTTCTGCTCTGTTTAAGTCGTCAAGTTTATAATAACATCTGCCGATTTCGTAATACAATTTAAAGGAAATACTTGTATTAAGCAAACTCAAGTACAGCTTCAAAGCTTCCGAATATTTTCCGTTTTTGTAATGGTTTTTGGCTGCTTCAAGCGTTTTATTTTCTATATCAGAATTGTCCTGTACATAATAATCTGACGATACCATACAGGTATTCTATCATATTTATAAACTTAAATCATCCCATAATTTCTGATTTGTTACAAGACTTGAAAAAACATCATCTTCATAAACATCTACAACGCCCTCCTTGAAAAGCTCTTTAACCCTTTCAATATGTGACGTATCTTCCTTATCGCTGGTTGCTATTTTTGTAAACTTGTTAATATCCATATCACGCTGGAATAATTCCATAGCGCTCGAAGAAATCTCCGTTTTGTCAACATACGGATTAGAAGTGTATCCGCTTTTTTGAAGATTAGCCCTTACAGATGCAAGGTTAATGACATTGCTTGCATTCCCCAACTGTGAATTATTATATAATAACCCGTTATTATTATTGTTGATATTGTTGAACATGAGACCCTAATCTCCCCTATTATTTTACACCATTATCATCTATTTTCCGCTTTTTGTAATCAACTAAATAGATGATATTAGCAAATTTATTTTTTATCGGTTTTAGAATAAAAAAGAGGATAATTAAAATGCAAATTAACCATACCTGCACAGCCAGAGAAATGAGTATTATCAGAAAATACATAACAGGACTCAGCTACAAACTGAAAATGACACAAGATGAACTTGATAGTTTTCATAAAATAAGAACAAGAAAACAATTAGAGAAAAAATCATACGAATATATTGCAAAAAAGCTTGATATACCGTCAGAAATTCTTCCTCCGCTTGTTCAGGTTGAAGCGGATGAGCATGCAGACTATTCATATGCTTTTCTAGACAATGTAATTCAGGCAGGAATAAAATTAAGAACCCCCAAAACAGAAATATTAAGCGCTATAAGACATGAGTTCCAGCATTTCCTGCAAATTTGCAATATGCTGAGAACAGAAGGTTTAGGCAGCGAAGCCCAAAAGTATCTCACTCAAGAATCTATTGAGGACAGAAAAGATTTTATAACCATGCTGATAAAGAAATCCAATTTTAAAATCTTTGACCCGAAAGAATGTCCGGACGGGATTTTTTTTAACGGTCTGCGAAACGCCTTGCATATCAATGATATGAACCTGTTTAATGAACGATTTAAGCCGGCAGCAGAAGATATAAAAAACATGTGGCAGACGATTAGAACAGTAGCAATAAATCACTGGGGAGTAATAAAGCAAGGCACTTATGAGGCAAAAACCAACAAAGAACTGTTTGAAGATTTGAAAAAACATAAACCGGATGAAGACATTTTCGATTGGGCAATAAGCAAATTGGAAAAAGATGCTATGCTGGCAGAAGATGTTGCATACAGAGAATACAACAAAATTGACCCAGGATGTTACATCAAAAAAGAAAAACAAATCTATGCTGCTCTCGAGAAGGATGAATTATATCAGGAGCTCCAGAAAATTGCACTTGATAGACAAAAAAAGAAGGAATTATAACAGTATCTGCGTACCGAGCATAATTCTATGAGAGTCTTTTGCAGCTTCATTCTGACAGAATACGTAGTTTAGAATAAGCCTTAACCCCTGACCTTTTATAAAGTAGTTTAAGCCCACAGAATACTCTCTTGATTTATTGTTATCAATTTCATGATTAGGGTCAAATTCATCATACCTTGCGAGCAGCTGTAATTTTTTAGTAAGCATATAGCCCAGTGTTGCATAAAAACCGCTGGCGTGCTTATCAACCGAATGACCGGACGGGCCGTTATACCCATTTGCATTTGCCCATTCGAAATTTGCCATAAAACGTTTGTAATCATACTGGACATGTGCACCTATAACACAAAAATTATTATCTCTGTGACCGGCATCCATACTTGTACCAACAAGTAATTTTCCATATTTACCATCAGTTTTGCCGAGTGGTTTTAAATCAACTCTGCCGATGAATTCAGCCCCCGGGAAAAATTCCTGAAAATAAGTATCAGAGCTGTAAACACCAAAATCATAATCAACAAGACTGTAACTTCCAGAAGCTCTTGCACCCAGTTTACGAACCGTACCAAAGTTTCTGGATATTTGCGAACGCGCAATAAATGGCAGAACAAACGGCCCATAGGCACCTTCCAAGCCCACAGGTGGACGTGAATGACCTACAAGAAGGCGGTGATGAGGTATTTTATTTGTTGCTACATACATATCTGCAAACAAATTCTGAATTACATTTCTTGATGAAAATGGAGCAATATTAATCATTACCCTGAAATCAGCATTATTATTTTTCAAAAAACCATCATACCCGACATTAATAGTATTGATATCATAATGGTTTGTTGTGTGTTCATGACTTAAGCCATCCTGATTAAACTGCAAACCAATATCACCATTATAACCAGCCCACAACTGGGTTCTATCCATTATCGAATTTTCATCAAATTTGTGAGTAAATACATCTTCCAGCAGATAAGTCGGCTTATCATATTTTTCTACTTCAAGATGATAAACATCTTGAAGTTTTTCTTTTAAAGTTTTTTCTTCCGGCGCTCTTTGCTCTGTAATTGAAACAGACTGAGGAACTTCGATACTGTCTGTCTGTTCTTCCGGGCTTTCCAGTACTACTTCATCAAGCTGTTCTACAGTTTTTGCACCCTTTCGTGCGGCAAAAACCGGATTAATTGCTATAAATATTATCGCCAGTATTACAAGTAAAATCTTCTTTTTCATAACTATATTCTATATTTTTAGGGGAAAAAAGACCAACCCGCAAGGGGATTGGTCTTTATAAATTATATTAACGCTGTTGTCTGTGTTCTTCTCTTAAATAAGCTGTCCAGAATAAAAGTACAACAAATACAAATGCACCTACTATATTTCCTAATGTAACAGGAAGTAAGTTGTGCAAGAAGAACCCTTTCCAGGTCATAGTTGCCAGCTGGTCAGGAGTCATGCCGGAAGCTGCAACAATTGAAGGGAAATGCTTCATCAAAAGTCCGTTTGGAATAAAGAACATATTTGCAACAGAGTGTTCATAACCTGATGCAACGAATGTCATAATCGGGAAGAAAATTGCAAAAATCTTACCAATTACACGTTTAGAAGTTGATGCCATAAATATTGCTAAACAAACTAACCAGTTACAAAGAATACCTCTAAAGAATGCTTCTCCAAAAGTAAGATTGATTTTTGAAAAAGCAGTCTGCATAGCAGTAACACCCACAGCATCACCGCCGTTATGCCCCATTCCTGCGCCATAGATTAAACCTGCAACAAGTATAGAGCCTAAAAAGTTTGCAATGTATACAACAGTCCAGCTTCTCAATAATTTAAGAAGGCTTACTTTCTTTTCCAATACAGCAAACGTCATCATTACATTACCGGTAAATAATTCTGCACCGGTCAGCGCAACAATCATCAAACCTGTTGCGAATGTCATTGCACCTATCAATTTAGTAAAGCCCCAGCCCATATTAGAATCACCTGTCATAACAGTTAATGATACCTGTGCGCCAAAAGCAATAAAAGCACCTGCTGCAATTGCAAGTGTAAACATTTTTGTTTTACTATAGTCAGCCTTGCCAGTCATAACATTTTCACTTAATTCATGAACGGTTGCACTTGGTGTAAGGCTGTCTTGTGTGGAAATAACCTTTTCTTCTTCCATTTTTCCTTTCTCCTATGTATTAGTCCCAATCTAAACAATATAAATAGATGTATTCCAACGAACAGGAAACACAATATTTCTTAATCACATACTATTTAATGTTCAGCATAAAAAGGGTTTTGCTTAAATCCTTATTGATAATAGCACCTGAAAAAATTTATACAAGGGGGTAAATGCAAGGGGTAAATAAAGGGGGGAAGAAAAATAGGAAATAAATTCAAATTTTTATAGTATTATTAATATATGAATTGTTTTTTTAGAGATCAGCAGGAAGCTTTATACAAAGCCACAAAACCCTATCAATACGTAGGCGGAGAATTTTTATCATACAATAAAGATTTTGACTCTGCTAAAGTAAGATTCGCATTTGTTTTCCCTGATAAATACGAAATCGGGATAAGTAATCTGGGCGTAAGGATTATTTATGACAGAGTAAATTCTCACCCCAGCATGATGGCCGATAGGGCGTATGCGCCTGAACCTGATTTCAAACCGGAATTTCTATACGGCGTTGAATCAAAAAGAGCTCTCAAAGATTTTGACGGAGTTGGTTTTTCGCTTCAATACGAGCTTTCATATCCGACGGTTTTAAAAATGCTGGAAATGGGAGGAATAACCGTAAGAAACGATAAAAGACGTGATGATGAACCAATCATTTTAGCCGGCGGCCCTTGTACTTTTAACCCGCTTCCGCTTGCAGAATTTATTGATGTATTCTGTATCGGTGATGGAGAAGAAATGATGGTTGATGTCTGCGAAGTCTTAGAAAAGACAAAAGGACTTCCCAGAAAAGAAAGAATTTCAGAATTATGCAAACTCAAAGGCTGCTGGAGTGCCGGAACAAATCAAACCGTTGAAAAACGTATCGCACCTCTTACTCTTGAATACGCCGCCACATCCTATCCTATTCCTTTTTCAAGTTCTGTTCACGACAGAGCGATTGTTGAAATAAGGCGCGGATGCGGAAGAATGTGCAGATTCTGCCAGCCGGGACATGTTACGCTGCCAATTAGAGAGCGCTCAGCTGAAGATATTATTAAGATAACAAAAGAACTTGTTAAAAATACGGGATATGACGAATACTCGCTTCTGTCGCTCTCATCAAACGATTATTCAAATATAAAAGATGTAATTAAAGAACTCGCTGTTGATTTTAACAAGAAAAAAGTTTCAGTTTCACTCCCGAGCCAGAGAATTGACGGCTTTAATCTGGAGCTTGCAAATCTTATGCACTCGGTTAGAAAATCAGGAATGACACTTGCGCCTGAAGCCGGAAGCCAGAGGTTAAGAAACCTTATTAAGAAAAATATTTCAGAAGAACAAATAATTAATGCAGCGCTTACGTTGTACGAAAACGGATGGTCAAAGATAAAATTCTATTTTATTGCGGGGCTCCCGACTGAAACTCTTGAGGACATGGACGAAATGGCGGAACTTTTGAACAAGATTAAGTACCGTGCAAAACTTATAAAACGTGAAAAAGATTTGAAACACGGATTTGAAATAACCTGTACGCTTTCAATATTTGTTCCTAAACCATTTACGCCTTTCCAATGGTGTCCGCAAATGGATTTAGACGAAGTTACAGCACATATAAATTACCTGAAAGAAAAAACAAAACATATCAAAGGGGTAAAAATTAACTATCACGAAAAGTTTGTTTCACAAATTGAAGCAGTTCTTACAAGAGGCGATGCAAACCTGTGCAAATACATAGAAGCGCTTTATAAAAAAGGATGCTACCTCGATGCCTGGGGTGAATATTTTGACAAAAATGTATGGAAAGAAACTGCAGATGAGTGCGGATTTTCTCTTGAAAAACTTGCCCAGAAAGAATACAGGCTTGATGAAACTCTCCCGTGGGATTTTATTAATGTCGGCTTAAGCAAAGAATGGCTGCAAAACGAGCATAAGGAGGCGTTCGAGCAAGGCTGTGAGTTTAATTTACAACCGACATGTGAACACAGATGTGTTAACTGCGGTGTATGCCCTTCATTAAAAACACATAAAGTTCTTGCCAAGCCTTACACAGCCTCAGAAGAAGCAGAAAAGATTTCTGCTATTGTACCTCAAGACCCAACCAGAGCACATGTCGACCCGAATATTCCGGTTTACAGATACAGACTTACAATTACTAAGAAAGGACTTCTGAGATACTTTTCACACCTCGACTGGCAGAATACTTTCCACAAAGTTCTTGCAAGATGCGGTTTGAATATGGTTTATTCTCTCGGATTTAATCCTACAATGAAGGTTTCAATGGGAATTGCACTGCCTCTATTCGCTCAGAGCGAAGGCGAACTGGTTGATATCGAAATTTATGATAACCTTAATGAAGAAGAAATAAAAGAAGTTATTAATCCAAACCTTCCGCAAGGTGCAGAAATAACCGCTGTAAAGAGGATAGAAAGATACGCTAAGGCTGTAGATATTGAAGCTCAGTGGGCTGAATACCGCATAACTCCATATTATAAATCAAATGAAAATTCACTTTACAATTTTGAAAAATTTCGGTATGATGTAGATAAAGTTTTATCTTCAAATGAGATTTTAATCACGAAGAAAAACAAAAAAGGTTTTGAAAAAACAACAGATTTTAGGAAATCTATAGGTACATATAGATTTGAAGACAACAATCTGTTCATATGTCTAAAAACCGGTCAAGGGTCTGACATTCCTGCTCTGAGAGCTGATGACTTGATGAGATTGGTAAACCCTGATCAAATATTTGATATAACGAGAGTCAGATTTTTGAATGAAAGTTTAAACGAGATGTAAAAAGTACGTATGTACTTTTTACCCCATATAAGAAAAGGATTTAAAAACGATGAAAGAAACAGTCGCTAACAAAATAGTTATAGCCGAGCGCGATAATATTGCTGCGGTTATTGAAAAAGGAAAAGTCGCGGAATTTTATGTTCACAGAGGAGAAATTATCCTCGGTGATGTTTACCTTGCTCAGGTTGAAAATATCTTACCGTCAATTGAAGCAGCATTTGTTAATGTAGGCTCTGATAAAATGGGCTTCTTACACGCTCAGGATGTTATGGGTAAAGGCGCTTTACAGGATAAGCTAAAACCTAAACAGAAAATAGTTGTTCAGGTTGTTAAAGAACCTGTAGGACACAAAGGCCCGAGAGTTACAACAGAAATTTCTCTTCCGGGAAGATTTCTGGTACTTATGCCTAATGAACCTGGAATTAACGTAAGTAAAAAAATTACATCTGCAAAGGAAAGAGCAAGATTAAAATCAATCTTAAACCTGCTCAAACCGGTAGGTGTCGGGGTAATTGTAAGAACAGAAGCAGAAGGCCAGTCTGAAAGCGATATTCAAGAAGATTTAGAAATTCTTCTTGAAAAATGGAACAATATTATTACCTCTGCTGAAAGCATGACTCCGCCAAGCCTCCTATACAGAGATCAGGATTTATTATACAGAGTAATAAGAGAAGCTTGCAGTGAAGAAACTCAAGAAATCGTTGTCGACACTGCTTTTGCCTTAAATAGAGTTCAAAATATACTCCAGAACTGGCACATGAATAAAAACATCAACGTCACACTATACAAAGGTTCTGAACCGCTTTTAGTTGCAATGGATATACACAAAGAAATTAAAGCAGCTCTGCAGATGAAAGTTAATCTGCCATCTGGCGGATATCTGTTTATTCAAACAACTGAAGCTCTTACAGTAATTGACGTTAACAGCGGTAAGTTTACAAACTCTGCAACTCAGGACGAAACAATACTGAAAACAAATATTGAAGCAGTCCACGAAATTGCACGCCAGCTCAGACTTCGTAACATTGGCGGTATGATTATCATTGACTTTATTGATATGACATCGCGCGTAGATAAGCTTGCAATGATGGAAGAACTTGAGATGGCAATTGAATCAGACAAAGCAAAACCGCAAGTCGGCCAGCTTTCTGATTTAGGCCTTGTAGAAATGACAAGACACCGTCAGGGACAGGCAATCAGTGAAATTTTTGCAAAACGATGCCCTCACTGTCAGGGTAACGGTTATATTATGGAAGATATTAAGTTTGCTTCTGCAACATCAGAAGGCGAATATCGTGCTAAAGCAGCAAAATTAAAACTTCCTATGGGTAACAAGAAAAAATTCAATAATAACAAGTTCAATAAACCAGAAGAAGTTAAAGAACAGCAGCAGCCGATACAAGAAGAAAAACTTGAACAGGTCAGCGAAAACCCTTCTGTAACAGCACAGGCAGAAGTTAAAGAAATTAAGGAAGAAAAAGAAGTTAAAAAAGGCAGAGGAAGAAGCAGAAGCAAAAAAATAAAAGAAGCTGATGTTCTTGCAGAAAATACTGCTCAAACAGTTATTAACGAAGCTTCTGAAATAGCACCTATAATTGCTGAAAACGCCGCTGTAAAGCCAGAAGAGCCGGAAAAACCGGCAGAAGCTCCGTCAGAAGCGAAGCCGGAAGAAACCGAAGCTGAGACTAAGCCTGCAAAACGTACACGCAGACCAAACAGAAATTCGCAGAAAAGAACAAGAAAGACTGTTAAGAAAGATGCTGAAGAATAAAATTATTACAATTCTACTTATGCTTACGCTTGTATCTCCGGCAATTGCAGAGCCCGAAGGTATAGGAAGCGGCTCTATTCCTTATAAGCAGCCTGTAAGCAAGAGAAAAGTTGCAAAGAAATTCCTGCTCGCTATGGGCGGAGTGGGAATTTCTTCCATTCTTCTTTTTGTGACTTTAAGTCTATACAACAAGGTTCGCTCAAGCATCATTGAAGCCGCAAAAGAAATTCCGCCCAAGGGTGAAACATCACTGGTAACACCGGAAAGTCTTACTGATGCAATCAAAACTTTCTTAGAAAAAACTAAGTGGGACTAAGATAAGAAAGGAGCTTTATATGAGAAAATACTTACCTGTCATATTGTTGATACTTGCACTTGCTTTTACTGTGAATATTGATACACTAGCAAACAGTGGATGGGTAGACCAAAATGGCAACCCGGTATCTGATAAAGATGTTGCAGACGCATTTTCACAAGGCATCATGCAAGGCGTTACTAATATGGCTAAAAAGATTCAACCGGGTTATCGTAAATTAATGACTTGCTCTCCGGTGAGTATAGATGACGCAAGCTTTCATGTTTATGGCATTAGTGGCAATAAGTGTCATTTCAAATATTGTCAATACGACTGTGCTTTAACTATGGATATGACAAGAAAATATGCTGAAGCATCTCTCAAAGGGGTAGAAGATGCATTGAATGGGAATTTTAGTACAACACCTAAAACACCTCATGCAAAATATATACAAAGTGTTCTGGATAACCCATCCTATTGTAAAAACACTGGCTTACAATGGACTGTTGAATACGAAAATGAATAATAATCAAAAGAGGAGGACTAAAAAGTTCTCCTCTTTTTTACGTTTTAAATTTTTTATTGTTATAATTATTCTATGTCACAGAGAAATTTCCAGTTTTATATAGTTCCAACACCGATTGGAAACATTAAGGATATTACTCTTAGAGCAATTGAAACTCTAAAAGAGGTTGATTTTATTGCGTGCGAAGACACCCGAGTAACGCAAAAGCTCCTTAACCATTATGATATAAGAACTAAATGTATTTCTTATCATAAATACAATGAGCGTGAACGTGTTGATTTTTTCTTGAATGAGCTTAGGACCGGAAAAACAATAGCACTGGTGTCAGATGCCGGAACACCTATGATTTGCGACCCAGGCGGAGTTATTATACAAGAACTGGTTAAAAATGGTTTCAGTGTAACCTCACTGCCGGGAGCGTGTGCAGTAACAACATTTCTCTCCAGCGTACCAAGAAGCTGTGAAGAATTTGCATTCATCGGTTTTATTCCGCGTACAGAAAAGCAGATTGAGGAAGCTTTAAAAAACTATACATCTATCAACACTGTATTTTATGATTCACCGGAAAGAATATTAAAAACAATAAAGGTAATACAGAAAGTCCGGCCGGAAGCTGGTTTTGCCCTTGCAAGAGAGCTTTCTAAACTTTTTGAAGAGGTTGTAACAGGCAGTGCTGATGAAATTACCCAAAAATTTCAGGGTGGAATTAAGGGCGAAATTGTATGTATGGTTTATGCCGACGAAAACCCAGTTATCACTGATGTTGACTTTAAAATCAAAAAATTGCAGGAAAAAGGGTTTAAGGCTAAGGAAATCGCTGTAATCCTTTCTACGCTTTATAATCTGAATAAAAATGAAATTTATCAGAAAATTTTAGATATGTAAACAAATGTAAATCTTTCTTTCAAAATCCTAAAGTTTTTTCGAAAAATGCCGATAAGTATAATACAGGCAAATACATTTATCGGAAAGGACAACAGGATATGTTAAAAAAGATTGCAACCCCAACAAACAATACTTTTAGCGGAGTTGAATTTATATTAAGAGGAGCTAAAAAACGCAGGGCGATGGCAGTATCCAATGCAGTTACAATTAATGCTGAATCAGGAATTCAGGTTAAGCTGCAGGCTGTGAAGTAGGGGTTCAAGCATTTGGTTTTGATAAAAATATCAAGCCAAACGTTATATTTACCCCCTGTCTGTTAAGATAGTTGAGAGTATATTTTGAATCCTGATTTTTCAATCAGGATTTTAATTTGGAAAAAAAATATATTTATGTTATTATTAATTTGTTGCCGAGGAAACGTGGCCGAGTAGGCTGAAGGCGGCACCCTGCTAAGGTGTTATATGGGGCAACCTGTATCGTGGGTTCGAATCCCACCGTTTCCGAATTTAAACACCGGATTTCAGGTTATCTGAAATCCGGTTTAATTTTTCATTTTAAAAAGTTTTTAGAGAGCAATAAAATTAGAACTCCTTCTGATATATTCAGCAAGCTCGTCTGCCGAATATATTTTTCTGTATAAAATTTCTTCCGGCCACTTATCCAGACGATATCCTTTACTTAATAAAAACTCTTCTGTAAATAGTCTTGCGGCTCTGCCGTTACCATTAAGAAACGGATGTATCCTGATAACTTCTGAAAAAATATTTGCAGCATGTGTAAAGCAATCCATAGTATCGTAGTTTTTATTAATGTATTCATCCAGTTTTTTCAGGTCCTCGACCACATCTTTACTTGCAGAATAATCATTTACAACACTCTTCGGGTCTTTTGTTACGTGAAAGATTTGTCTTACGAGTTCGTCTGTTTCAGGCGTACGCAGCCTGCCGCCTATAAGCTCCTGCTCCGGAGTGTCTGCTAAAACTATTTTATGTAGTTTAACTAAATCCGCAACCTCTGGCTTGCGATTTTTTACAGATTCAATATAGTTGTATGCTTTAATCATGTTTTTTATTGATATTTCCTGCATGCTTCCTGTATTTGTACAGGTTCTGCTTATCCATAATTTATCAGCAAGCTCTTGGGGAATAGTTGCACCGCTTACAGCATCTTTATAAATCTCCTGTGAATGTTTTCCGGATTTTTTATACAAATCTGTAAACTCCTGCTTAAAAAGCATCTTCTCTATTGGATTTTTAGCACTCTTGCCTATTTCATCTAAAAACTTTTTATTCTCTGGCTCAAGGGCAATAAACAATCTGTACAGGCGTTTTTTTGTTGTACAAAATATTTCCTTATCAAACAACAATTCCAGAGCCGGCACAAGAGATTTTGCATCACTCCCATATTCAAAAACCTTATCAAGAACAGCATTTATAATTTCTGGAAATTCTACCTTCGGTTGGTGAGGCGCTTCAAGGATTTTTTCAAATACAGGTTTTATCTCTTCAAAATTCGCTGCATCAAGCCTTGATATTTCTTTTATCCTCTCCTGTTCACTATTTTTGTAATTAAGTGCAGCAGTAATCGTTTTTTCTTGATTAATTATACCGGAATACATATCTATAAAATTATCATATCTATTGCAAAGCTCATTTGTATTCCAAAATCTTTCAATTCTTTCGTACAAAACTCTCAGCTGCTTTATATTTCTATCGAAACCTGCTATTTTTCCTGCAGAAATACATTTTGCAATAATTACATTTATGGACTTTTTCCACTTAAGTTTCTCATCTGCTGTAAGATTTTCAAGATGCTCCTTCTGCATTATAAAATCACATATTACAGGATATAAGCTGTCACAACCATGATATTTTGAAAAATCTGCGTTATCACCGTGAACAGGTTTGTTAACCTTAGGTGTAACCGGGTCAATAAGGTTAATTTTCTTTGCTTTTGTATCAATTAATATATTGTTAGGACTAATAATATCAAATTGAAAACCTGTTTTTTTGCAGAATTTTTTCATCTGCAAATATGCTTGTTTATATGATTTAACAGGAAAATCCTTTAATTTTTCATATATATTTAAAGCTTTGAGCGTTTCTTCACGTGTAACCTTAACATCTCTTAATGGATGAGAATCTGTAACTTGAATACGTTCGGCATATTTATCAACCCCGAGGCTTTCTCCGGTTTTCTTTTTTACAATATCAATTTTTCCAGGAATACATAATACTACGCCTTCAAGAGTATTTAAATAATCATTCTTCGGTTTAACAAATTCTCTATCTAAATCTTCTTTTCTAAAACAATTTTTATAAATTCTTATAACATAATCCTTTATACCTGCTAAGCCATACCCCTTCTTTGATAACCCCTCGCCTAACAAATTATTTTCATCACTGATTGATTTGAGTATCGTATCTTTCAGCGGAATTCCATTCATCTCTCTGTTATAAGCTTTCCAAAACGTATCATTTCTTCCCTGAAATTGCAAGTTTGTATATTGAGGATTAAATAAAATCTGCATGTCAATAACTCCTTGCTATATATGAAAAACTCTAAAAAAATTTTTTGCCACCAATTAGCAAATTATTTCTTTTACGTTTTTTATCTAAAATAGATAAAAATGGAGTCCACGTTATGCACACCAAAGTTTCCGTTATATTACCAATTTATAATCAGGAAAAATATCTGGCAAAAGCTTTGACCTCGCTCCAGAACCAAACATTGAAAGAGGCAGAATTTATATGCGTAAATGACGGTTCTAAAGATAATTCCTTGACTATTTTGAATGATTATGCAGCAAAGGACAGTCGAGTAAAAATAATTAATCAAAAAAATCAGGGAGCAGGATGTGCAAGAAATAACGGTCTAAAAGCTGCGAAAGGCGAGTATATAGCGTTTTTAGACCCTGACGACTGGTTTGAACCTGATGCACTGGAAACATTGTACAATAAATCAAAACGCCAAAATTGCGACATGGTCGTATTTAATTTTAATAAAGTGGGAGAGAATGGAAACATATTGGGTCGTTATAATCTGCATAACAGGTTACAAAGATTTTACGACATAAAAGAAGATGAAAATTTTAACTGGCGTGATATTAAACCGCGTATTTTAGGAGGAATGCATCCCGCCTCTTGGAATAAATTCTACAAACATGAGCTTATAAAAAAACACAGGCTGCATTTTGCCAATTGCAGCCTTGCAGAAGATAACGTTTTTGTCTTCGGAGCCTCATTGAATGCCGGTAAAATAGGGTATTCTGATAAATGCCTCTATAATTATCTTATTCGCCAAAACTCTGCAATCCGTTCAAAATCTGATAAAAACTTCTGTTTATTCAGATCAATTGACTGTGTAAAAAAACTAATTAACAATCTTGGTTTAGCAGAAGAGTTAAAAAATGAATTTGACGGCTATATCCTGAGATTTGTTTCCTACCACATAAAACAAATTGTATCTGTATCAAAATTTAAGCAAATCTGTCAGAAAAAATTATCACCTCTGCAAAATCAAATGCTGAACGAGCGTTATAATGCTAATTCTAAACTTATACCTATAATTGAAGCACTGCTTGCAAAAAAAATAAAGACAGAGTTCCAGAAATTTATCTGAAACTCTTTTTATCGAAAGATCCTATTGAAAGGTTAATTATACCAGTTACGTATCCCCATACCGCATATTCCAAGCCAAATTAGCACTTTTGCTATATCAGCACCGGTGCTGAATAAATTAATTATTGCACCCAGAATTAATATTATCCAGGATAATCCAAATATAGCATCTCTATTCATACGTAAAATCCTATTTTGCACTTTAAATAATTATTTATATTATTTATTTGTCTAAATGATTAGTTTTATTTTACATTAGTATAAGCAACAATGTCAATATGAACTACCAAGAATTAATTACAAACGGTATCAGGAGAATACGTTTCAAGCTTCATCTTACACAGGAACAATTTGCAGAAAAAATTGACATGAGCGTTCAAGGTTATCGTAATATTGAACATAACAGGTATCTGCCAACAGCAGAAACAATAGATAAAGTTTGTCAGGTGTTTAATATTTCTCCTGTAGAGCTGCTTTTACCTGAGCCCCAAAGCGACCTTGAAGCAATCAGATATATTATTGACACCAAACTTAAAAATTGCCAGCTTGAAAAACTCATGCGTATTAACAATATGATTGATTTAATGTAAAATGTAAATCAAATGAAAACCTTCAAAACAATATTAATATATTTTTTATCTGCGTTCGTTATTTTAAGCTTATTACTGTACCTTGTTTTAATCTTTATAGTTCCTGAATATCTAGAAGATAACATCTGTTCTGTAACAGGTATATGCACAGAAACCGAAAATTTAAAAATAGAGATTACACCGGCTCTTAGGGTAAAATTAGACGCAGATATAGTTAAATCCGGCGATTCAATTTATGTCGAAAAAATTCATGCGTCTGCTGATATAAAAAAATTAGCAGTTCAATCAATCAACGCTGACTATATTTTTATTGACGGAAATAAATTCGCACATAAAAAATCCTCCAACAGCTCATTTAATCTAAATAAAATTCCAGAAATAAATATTAAGCGTCTGGAATATATTTCAAAAAGTATAAACCTTAATATACAAGACATCTCTTATGACGGCCATTTGGCAAAATTTAAAGGAGAAGCAAAAACTAAGTTTCTACAGAATAAATTTTTAGGCACTCTGGAAAACACAGGGTCGTCTGTCTTTGCGCAAAGCATAAAATTTGGTTCTGCACTTAGTATTACAGGAAAACTGACTGATAAAAAGGGAAATTATGATTTTCACGTTACCGGCCGGAATCTTCCAGTAAACCAGATTGAAAAAGCCCTGCTCGTTTACCAGAAATCACAGGATCCGGCAAAAAAATTCATAGAAAACTTTGTTAACTACGCAGGCAGAATTGATGTTGATTTAAATTTTAAAAACTCCGGAGTATATGGAATATGTACAGCTAAAAAACTTAGTGCTAACGCTGTATGGTTTAATATTCCACTATATTTTGAGAAAGCCGTTTTTAACTTTAAGGGTAAAACTGTAACATCCGACGCAGATGGTCTTCTTGGAGGAGAGAAAGTAAATCATATACTAAACATTACGCACCTTGGAACATCTGAAAAAGAAGTATATGGTGAACTTAATACTACACTTCATGGAAATTTCAAATATATACCTGATTTAACTATTCTAAATTCTGCAGACGCAAAAATTGTTTATAAAATTAAACATAAGAAAATTGATGTTATGTACCTGCTTAAACTAAAAGAAGGATCTGATTTGCTCTATAAAAAAGCCTATCTCGGTCTAAGAGATAAGCAAAGACGCTTCTTACTTAAAACCTATAAAGACGGAAATAAGCTCTACATAACGAATTATGATTATTCTCTAATACAAAATGACTCTATAAAAAATATACTTACCGGAAACGGCCTATTAATTAAACAAAATGATCATATGAAGCCTCAATTTTTGACTTGCAAAACAAATGGCTTTGCCCCCGTTTCTGTAACCGGTTCATTCGGTGAATACGTCGAAGGAGGCGAGTTTAACGGAGACTTGAAATATGACTTCGTAAAAAATCAAATATTCGGAAAATTTGAACTTATTAATACAAGGTTTAAAAACTTCTTTGTTAGCAAAGCAAAAATTATTTCAGAGAAAGAAAAAATATACATAAAAGCTGACGGAACATATGAAAGCGAAAACTTTTTCTGTGATATAGATGCAAGCAACAAATTCGGTAAAAATATCATAATTTATAAAATGAATATGTTTTTAAACAAATTGATTATACGTAAATCTCAGAATTTTAGTTCTGGACATACTGACATTGCATCAAAAATTAAGGACAACGATATTAATATAGAAAATTGGGAAGTAAGAATAGGTAAAATAAAAAAAGACCGGATAGTTATTAAAAATATCGAACTGAATGGGAGTTTAAAAGATGATACTTTCAGTTTTTCAATGCCTGAGTTAAAGTTTGCAAACGGTACTTTGACTGCATCAGGCAGATATAATTTTGCAGACACATCTTCTTGCATTGATTTTGCAGCTAAAAACATCGACTCCAATACAGCTACAGAGATGTTATTTAATCTTCCAGAACAGGTAAATGGTACTGCTGATGCTATATTACATCTTAATACAGCTAAAAATTTGCAAGAGATTAAAGCTTGTGCATGTTTTCAGATTAAAGAGGGATTTTTGCCGCAGCTCGGAAGTACTGAATTTATGTTAAAAAATTCGAAAAAGATAAAAATAGCAGATTTAACAAATGCAGATTTGACGAGTAAAAAAGCACTCCAATCTAATATTAAAGGTTCTTTCTATGTAGATAATTCAAAGCTCAAAGATATTAATCTCACGTCACAGCAAAAATTTCTATCATTATTTATCGAAGGCGATTACGATATTGAACAAGAATTTGCAGATTTAAGCTTGTACGGCAAATATAATAAAGAAGCTCCTAAGGGTATAAAAATATTATTTATACCGCTTAACTGGATATTAAATATTGTTTTCCGTCCGGAAAGCACAATGGATTTATACAAAGATAAACTTGATAAAATTCCATCAATAGAATCTGATGCTTCTAAAAATGCTTATTTCAGAGTAAAACTTTCAGGCGATTTGAATAACGGAAATATTGATGTTGAACTCAAAGGTATTAAATAGGTTTGCAAAAAAAGTGTGCTTAAAATAAAATTAGTATGAGGGTCGTAATTTGGAACATTATACTAAAACACTTCCATATGAGCTGGAATTAACATCAAGAGTGCTCCATGAAGCAACAAGATGTTTTTTTGAACTGCAAAAATTTCCAATCTCTCAGGAAGAATTTATTATTCTGGACTGCCTCTACATTAACCCTAATATAATACAAATGGAAATTGCCAAATTGATTTTAAAAGGCCGAGCACACACAGGAAAATTCCTTAAATCTCTTGAAGAAAAAAAACTTATTACAAGAACACCTGTAAAACAGGGGTCTAAAATTGTAATGCAAATTAAAATTACTGATAAAGGGCTGAAAACCTACAGAAAAATAGCTAATGCTCTTGATGAGCATATAAAAGATGCCAGTGCAGGTTTAAAAATAAGGATAAATGATGTAATTTCTGCACTCCAAACAATTCGTGAAGATGCTGTCACTAAATTCAATATTAAATTTGAATAAATAAAAAACTTGCAAATTCACAAAATATATGCTTTAATAACGTGTAGAAAAATCTACGCGTTGACGGAGGTACTATGTCGGAAGAAGCATTAAATGGACACGAGGAGTGGAGTTTCAAGTTAAATCCGTGGATTACAATGGTACCTCTTATGCTATCCATATTTATGTATGCGCTGGATGAAACGATTTCGAACGTAGCGCTTCCTTATATGGCAGGAACATTTTCAGTAAGCCATAATGAATCAACCTGGATTATTACGAGTTATCTTGTAGCAAGCGGCATTGCAATTCCGGCAGTTGACTTTTTCAGCAAACTCATCGGTCGAAAACAGTATTTTATGCTGAGTATAGTTGTATTTACGATTGCGTCAATTTTCTGCGGAATATCAAATTCCATGACAATGATGCTGTTTTCAAGAATTCTGCAGGGCGTTGGAGGCGGCGGTATTATGCCGATTGCACAGGCAATGATTTTTGAAATATTTCCGAAAGAAAAACTTTCTGCCGCAATGGCAATTTTCGGGCTCGGGGTAATTATGGCGCCGATTATGGGGCCTGCTGTCGGCGGATGGCTTACAGAAAATTTCTCTTGGCCGTTTATTTATTTTATTAACATACCTTTTGGTATAATTGCACTTATTCTGTCGCATAAATTCATTGAAGAGCCGCCATATTCAAAAAAACAAAAAAATGTTACTATGGACATAAGCGGATTTGTTTTCCTTGCTCTCTGGCTTTTGACTTTGCAGGTTGTGCTGGATAAAGGAAACGATGCAGACTGGTTTAATGCAACATGGATTTGCCAGTTATCAGCAGTTTCTTTATTCTCTTTTTTGACATTTGTTTATATTCAGATAAAAAAAAGCAAAACGCACACCGGCTTGATAGACCTTTCTGTGCTAAAAAACCACAATTTTCTTATTGGCACAATGGGTCAAATCGTCTTGATGGGAGTCATGATGTCATCGGCTTCAATATTGCCGTCTATGCTGCAATCTTTGCTCGGGTATACATCATTCTTAAGCGGAATATCAATGGTACCGCGCGGTGCAGGATGCTTCCTGGCATCTATACTTTGCGGTATATTTGTTTCAAAGGTTGGTATTAAACCGGTTGTAACGGTTGGTTTAATAGTCCTTGCCTCCGCAGGGCTCTTGTTTGGAGAAATCAACACGTCTATATCACTTGTAGATATTGCTTTTCCAAACTTCGTATTTGGTCTGGGGATGATTATGGCAATGGTGCCGCTTGCAAATATTTCTTGCGCGACGCTTCCGAATGAGGCACAGACAAACGCATCCGGGGTACAGAACCTGTTGAAAAATATCGGTGCTGCCATCGGAACATCAATTGCAACAACAATGATTACAAGATTTTCTCAAATGCACCAACATATGATGATTAAATCTTTGACTGAAACAAATAGTGTTTATGCAGAGAGATTAAACTCAATGATTTCTTCATTTATAACTCAGGTCGATCTTCCGACAGCAACACATATGGCTCAGGCTCAGATACATAATATACTTAGACAGCAGGCAACGTTATGGGGTTATGTCGAAACCTTTAGATACTTTGCTGTCGCAGTAATCCTGATTTTGCCGTTTGTCTGCTTCCTGCACGATAGCGTAAAAGCAGAAAAAAAGCAAAAACAAGCATAAAATAAAAAGAGTATATTTATGGTGGGCGTGAAGTAGCAATGTTCGAACTTTTTGAAATGTATTAAAAGTTTTTTAATTCTAGAAAATAAAATTAATGCTGAATAAACAATTGCCATCGATATAAAATAACTATTTTAGCAGAAGCAAAAGGAATTAAGAGCCCTCCGCAGATTATTGGTAAGTGTATTGTTAAAGATTTTTTTAACTATCTGGAAATAATAATTAAATTTTGATATGCATACTAACTTTTGTAATTATATGGTTATTTTTTTTTCACTAGTTAATAATTCATGTTTTCTATTTGAAGATTCTATACCAAAAAATTCAATTAAAAAATCGCTAAAACCTACAACAATATGCATTAAATTGTGATTTAAATACAATATTTCATTTATCTTACCATTTTTGGCATAATAAGCCGAAAGTGCAATTCCTGTTGGACAGAATTCTTGATGAGATTGGTTTATTAAGCAACTATGCTTATATGCATTATGTAAATCATTAATAGCTTTAAGTATTAATTCATATTTGCAATAATTTAATTCAGTTTTTATATCTAATTTCAATTGTGTTGAAATTTTCTCTCCAATACAATATTTCTTATTGGTCAATAATTCTCCAAGCGAACTAATACATATTTCATTATATTGCCGGACATTATTTGAATCATAGTACAAACAAAGTACCATAATTAAATCATCTATCACTCGTTTCATTATATGAACAATCTGTTCTTTTTTTGTATTTATTGCAAAGATGTTAATTGTCACATCTGAATTTGTCATTAATTTATTATGAATTTGATAATTTTCTTCAATAAGTTTGTTTAAATATTCTATTGTGGCAAATAATTCTAATGCTAGTGTGAAAATGTTTATAAGTCCAAATGAGGTTTGATATTTTTGCAATTTTAAAAATATTGGAGAAACAATATTTGGCCTGCTAATTAACCTATTGTCAATATGATAACCTTTATAGTTTCCTCTAAAACCCGAATCAAAATTATATTGTATTATATGTATATCAGCCATTATACAATTATTTTAATATAAAAAAAAGCTTTATTTGTTTTAAAATATTTTTCTTATTAACAGTTAAAGAGACTCGAACTTTTGAAATCGATACCATAAAAAACATTTGACGACTTTTAAAATTTAATTGGCTGAAATGCAGATTGGAAGTTGTAAAGTCACTAAAAAAGAGCCTTTTTCGGCTCTTTTTAGAAATGGTGGGCGTTAGAAGACTCGAACTTCTGACCCTCTCCTTGTAAGGGAGACGCTCTACCAACTGAGCTAAACGCCCATATACCGGCTGTCAACATAGATTATATTAAAACAAAAAAAATTTAATGTCAAATACTTTGTTTTAATAATCTAATTAGCGTATTTAAAAACCTCTTCAAATTATATACAATACTAGAAAAAGAAAGGAGTTTTGAACTATGGAAATCAAAGTTGTTCAAGATGCAAAAAGTATTGAAGCCGATATCCTTGTTGTTAACAAGTTTGAAGACGAAAATACATCTAATGAGCTTGCCAACAAATACGCAGTTGAGCAGGATAATTTTAAAGGTAAATTTGGAGAAACCTACCTTTTACCTACTTATGGAAAGGAAATCTACAGAAAAGTCCTCGTGCTTGGCCTCGGTAAAAAATCTGAATTTAATCCTGATAAAATGAGAGAAGCTATAGCAAAAGCAGTTAAAAAAGCCATGCAGATGGAAGCAAAAAAAGTCGCATTCTCTCTTGATGGAATTGAATTTGATTACTCGGAACAATTTGCAATGGGTGCTTTTATTGCCGATTACGCTTTTGATAAATACAAATCAGAAAAGAAAGATAATAAAGTACAGGAAGTTTATGTACAGGCTAATGCAGACATTGTTAAAAAAGCTGAAAAAATCGCCTCTGCTATGGCTTTTGCCAGAAACCTTGCAAACGAACCAGCTCAATTTGCAACGCCGACAGAACTTGCAAATATAGCATGTGATTTCGGTTTGGATACAGTTGTGTACAACAGAGAAGAATGTGAAAAATTAGGTATGGGAGCTTTCCTCGCAGTAGCAAAAGGAAGTTCGCAAGAGCCAAAATTTATCCACATGAAATATCAGGTAGACAACCCGAAAAAGAAAATTGCTATAATCGGTAAAGGTATTACTTTTGATAGCGGCGGACTTGATATTAAACCGGCTTCTTCAATGCTTTCAATGAAAGATGATATGTCAGCAGCAGCCTGCGTACTCGGGGTAATGAGTATTATAAGAGAATTCCACCCGCAGGTCGAAGTTCACGGCATTATCGCAGCGTGTGAAAACATGCCTGGCTGCAGCGCTTATAAACCGGGTGATATCTTAACAGCAAAAAATGGCAAAACAATTGAAGTTGATAATACAGACGCAGAAGGAAGATTAACTCTTGCTGATGCACTCTGCTACGCCTGCGAATTAGGTGTTGATGAAGTAATCGACCTTGCAACACTCACTGGAGCCTGCATGGTTGCACTGGGCACAAATGCAGCAGGTATTATGGGCAACGACGATACACTTGTGAAAAACCTTATAAATACTGCTGAGCGAAACGGCGAAAGATACTGGGAACTTCCTTTATGGGATGAATACTTTGACAGCTTGAAAAGCGATATTGCAGATATGAAGAATACCGGCTCACGCTGGGGCGGCGCTTCCACTGCAGGAGTTTTCCTCAAAAAATTCGTTAAAGATGTAAAATGGGCTCACATTGATATTGCGGGAGTTGCTTTTTTAGATAAACCTCAAAAAGAATTTATCAAAGGCGCAACCGGCGCAGGTGTAAGAACACTTCTAAATTATATTTTAGAGCAGTAGTTACTTTTTCTTTACTAAAAAGAAAAAGTAACCAAAAAGAAAAGAGCACACGGTCGGGTGACAATCGTTATAAGCCAAACCGGAATTTTTCCATCAGGTCACCCTCAATGTATAACTTCCAGAAATAGTTAAGGGCGGGATGCAAAGCATCCCGCCCTTCTTCTTAATCTATATCTCTTCTGTATCAACAAATGTTATTTTATACCCCAGAATATCTGCTATAAGTAAAACTTCGTTATATGTTATGCTTCCTCTAATAAGTTTATTTGAAAGATTATTTGAACTATAGTTCTTCCCCATTTTCTCTGATAACCGCAGACAAAGCTCTTTCATTTTAATATTTTTCGCTGCTAATAACGATTTTATTTGTTCTCTTGCCTTCATATTCATATTAATAATTATACTAATCCGTGAAAATGTTGACAAATGAGTGTACAACGAATATAATAAAAACACTTATTAGTGATTTTATACTCTAATTAGTGTGCACGCATTTTACATTTATTAACAAAAGGAATGCCTATGAGAAAAAAACTATTTTATGAATTTATTGGAGCGAAAATCAAACAAAAAAGAGAGGAAAAAGGTTTAACTATTGATGAATTATCACTCAAGACGGTTTGAAAAGCTAGCCGGCACCGAATAAATCTCCGTCAAAATTCAGGCCTTTTGCTTCTTTAAGAAGCGGATAATCATCAATATTATTATTCTTAACAAAATCAATTGCTTCTGCTCTTGCGAGTTCAAGAATTTTCGCATCATTCACAATATCCGCAATAATCATATCCGGAAGTCCGCTCTGGCGCGTTCCTAGAAATTCTCCGGGGCCTCTTAACTGCAAATCTTTTTCCGCAATAACAAACCCGTCATTTGTCTGAGTCATTATATCGAGCCTTGCACGTGTTTCTTGAGATTTCGTGGAAGATGATAACACACAGTAAGACTGCAAATCACTCCTCCCGACACGCCCTCTTAACTGATGAAGCTGTGAAAGTCCGAACCTTTCCGCATTCTCAATCACAATGACTGTAGCATTTGGAACATCTACCCCGACTTCGACAACAGTTGTAGACACAAGAATATCATATTCTTTGTTCTTGAACTTATTCATAACTTCATCTTTTTCATCGTTTTTAAGCTTTCCGTGCAAGAGCCCGATTTTATATTCCGGAAAAACTTCATTCTGCCACTTTTCTTTTTCTATAGTCGCAGCTTTTGCCGAAAGAGTTTCACTTTCCTCAATAAGTGGATAAACTATATATGCCTGACGTCCGGACTCGACTTCTCTACGTATCAAGCTTGCAATCTGCCTTCTTGAATTTGTCATTGTCGTAAGTATAGGTTTTCTGCCGCTCGGAAGCTCATCAATAATAGTCAAATCTAAATCACCATTCATGGTAATCGCAAGTGTTCTCGGGATTGGTGTTGCTGTCATAGTAAGGATTTGCGGATTTTGAGATTTTTTGCGCAGTGCAAGCCTCTGCTTAACACCAAATCTGTGCTGTTCGTCGATTACTACAGCACCAAGGTTAGCGAAATCAACAGTATCCTGAATAAGTGCGTGTGTACCTACTGCAATATTTGCCTGACCATTCCGGAGATTTGTTTCCGAAACAGTACGCTGTTTTTTGCTTATACTTCCAATAAGCAGTTCAACGCTTAAACCAAGAGGTGTAAGCCATTTAACAAGGTTATTGTAGTGCTGCTGTGCAAGGATTTCCGTAGGCGCCATAATTGCAGCCTGATATCCGTTTTCTATTGCTGCAAGAAGCATAATACATGCAACTACGGTTTTTCCGCTTCCTACATCGCCTTGAAGCAGTCTTTGCATTGGCTTTGTCGAATTTAAATCATTTAAAATCTCATTCACAGCTCTTTTTTGAGCTCCTGTTAATTCAAACGGCAAACTGTTGATGAAACGCATTACAAGGCCGTCTTTTTTTATTTCTAGCGGAATTGAAGAAATACTTTTATTGTTCTCTTCTCTTAAAAGTGCAAGTTTAAGCTGAATTAGAAATAATTCCTCAAATACAAGCGAGTAACGCGCGTTATGCAAAGAATCATTATCCTTTGGAAAGTGCATCTGTTCGACTGCTTCGCGTTTTTCCATAAGATTATATTTTTCTATAACCTTTCGCGGCAGAACAGTTTCTATATCGTTTTTAAACAGCTGTATGGTATTAAAAATAGCTCTTCTCAAAGTTTTTATATTAAGATTTTCACTCAAGGGGTAAATCGGAACTATACGCGCTAAATTAATATTGGATTCACCAAGAATTTCATCCTCCATAATTGAATAAACAGGTTTATCAAGGGTAGGCATTCCGTCATAAGAATTTATTTTTACGGTACCGGAAACCATAATTCCAGCTCCTTTAGGGAATTGCTGTTTCATTCTCTCAAGCGTAAATTTATTGGATTTTGAAGCAAAGAAATTAAGGCTCATACTTCCAGACCCGTCATTTATACGAACCTTAACAACTCCAAGATTATTTTTTGTAGTAAATGCTTCCACAGAACGGATATTTCCAAACACAGTTGTAGTTTCACCCGGCTCTAAATCCCTTATCCTTGTTCTGGTTGAGTAATCAACATGTTTGCGCGGGAAATAATAAAGCAGATCACCTACCGTATAAATCCCGAGTTTATTCAAAACATAGGCTATCTTTGGTCCTATGCCCTTCAAATACATAACATCTGATTTTAAGCTAAGATTTGAGTGCGCCTTTTCTGGCTGTGTTTCGCCTGTTTCAGCCTTAATTACACTGACAAGTCTCTCCAAGGATTTTTTTCTCTGAGGTAAAGTATCCATTTGATACCGCTCAAAATGTTCTAAAAGCACCTGCCACTTTGGGTTTTTAGACTTTTTAATTTCTTTACGCAATTCAGAACAGATGAACGATGAAAAACTCCTCATACGCCCGTTAATATTAATATATTTATACTTAACCTCAATTTCGACGGCTTTCTTAATCTGCTCAAGATTGTCCATATTTTTATTATACTTAAATTGCCCCCTCACCCCAACCCTCTCCCTAAGGAGAGGGAGTTGTTGTTACATTTCTTAATATCCACTCTCTAAAAAGGCAATTTTTTGAAAGTTATATACTTTATATATATCCTATTTACGCTGTGTTCGATAAAATTGACAACAGACCGCTATCTAAAATCGCTAAAGATTTCGTCAAAGAATTAAAAGATGACTCTATCAGATTTATCTCTACTTTATTGAATTAATACGTAGGCAGTAAGCTAGTAGTTTTTAGCCAAACTCCTACATTTACCCCTTACCCCATCTTACATCTTACAAAATTTTGCCCCATTTCGGGGCTTTTTTTAATTTTTACTGTAAATAGTAGCTTCTACATTTTTATGCGGCAATGTTAAGTCTTCCATTGATTTAACAAGCTGTGCTTTTGTATCAGCTTCTACAAATTTTCCTCCGGTAACATTTGCAGTACACTGGAGTTGTGCAAGGTCATCTTCGTCATGCACATTAAAAGCAATTACATCAATTTTGATATCTTTTCTTGTTTTAACCAGTTCTATTGAATAATCGCATGGACTTTCGTCACAATTTTCCCCTCCGTCTGTTAGCAGAATAATATGTTTTACACCGTCATATCCATCTAAATCTTTGTTGACAGCCTGTTTAAGCGAATATGTTATTGGCGTCATTCCTCTTGGTCTAAGACGCGACATTTCAGAAAGAATAGAAGAACTGCTTGAAAAACCGAGAGGTACTACAAGCTCAGAACTTCTGCATGCATTATACGCGAAAAGATTGCATGTATGACCGTAAACTCTAAGTCCGACTTTAGTTCCGGAGGAAATTTGCGGCAAAATATAGTTCATCATTTCCTTAACCTGATTTGCTTTTGTCTTGTGTTCAAGAAATTCCCCCATGCTGTTTGAATAATCTACAACAAAAAGCAGCTTGTCACTGTTATCCTTATAGCTGTAATCAGAAGGAGTATAAACCTCATAGGCAAAAACAGGAATAATTATTAAAAGCAATAAAAACCAGATTTTTTTCATATCATAAGATTAACCTGTTTTTTCAATCCAATATATTCTCTTACAGAGCTAGCCTGCAATACTTGATTTTCATTTTTATCAGCGCTACTCTTGTATCGGAGGAGTAAGATGTCAAAGAATATTTTTATTACTGCGACCGGAACAGATGTAGGAAAAACGTATGTTTCAGCCCTTATTGTAAAAGAAATGAGAAAAGCCGGTTATAATTGCGGATATTTTAAACCTGTACTTAGCGGTATAGAAGAAAAAAATGGCAAATTGACTGTAAGTGACGCAAATTATGTTGTTGATACAGCAAAAATCCCTTGTGAAGCGGATAATTGTGTCGGATACTGGTGGAAGGAGGCAGTTTCTCCACATTTAGCAGCCAAACGCGCCGGCAAAGATATTGAAATAGAAAAAATTAAACAAAAGTTTGAAGAGCTCAGCAAAGATTATGATTATCTTTTAATTGAAGGCGCAGGCGGAATTACCTGCCCTCTAAGGCTTGAAAACGGAGAAAAATACCTGCTTAAAGATTTAATCAAAGAGCTTGGCACAAGCATTATTATTGTTGCAGACGGCGGACTCGGCACGATAAATTCAACCCTGCTTACGGTTGAATACGCAAGAAACAATAATATCCCGATTGCAGGTATTATTTTGAACAACTTTAACCCTGACAGTTTTATGCATCAGGATAATTTAAAACAGGTTGAATACCTCACCGGCATTAAAGTTGTTGCGACTGTAGAAAGAGGTCAAAAGGATATTAAACTTTTGGAGGAATTATGGACTGGCAGAAAGAAGATTTGAAATACATATGGCATCCGTGCTCACAGATGAAGGATTATGAAACACTTCCTCCTATCGTAATTGAACGTGGAGAAGGTATAAACTTGTATGATATTAACGGAAAATGCTACAAGGACGTAATCAGTTCGTGGTGGTGTAATCTTCTCGGGCACTGCCATCCAAGAATTAATGCCGCAATAAAAAAGCAGGTTGATACGCTTGAACACGTTATTTTCGCAAATTTTTCACACAAAACAGCTATTACACTCTGTCAAGAGCTTGCTGAAGTTGTTCCGGCCGGATTATGCAAATTCAACTTTGCCGATAACGGTTCTTCTGCAATTGAAATGGCTTTAAAAATGAGTTTTCAGTACCATTATCAAACAGGAAACCCGCAGAAAAAAAGATTTATGGCATTAGCAGACGCATACCATGGCGAAACCCTCGGGGCTCTTGCAGTTGGTGGAGTTGATTTATATTCGGAACTCTATAAACCGCTGCTTCTGGATGTAATAAGAATAGAAGGATTAGATTGTTACAGATGCAAATACGGGAAATGCCGTGATTGTTGTAATTGCGAGTGTTTTGAAAAAGCGGAAGAAGCTTTTGCAAAATACGCAGATGAAACAGCTGCAATTATTGTAGAACCATTATTACAGGGCTCTGCCGGAATGAAAGTTTATCCGCCTTTATATTTGAAAAAACTGAGAGAATTGTGTGATAAATATAATGTACATCTTATAGCTGATGAAATTGCAACTGGTTACGGCAGAACAGGGAAAATGTTTGCATTCAACCATGCCGGCGTAAGCCCTGACATAATGTGTCTTTCTAAGGGTTTAACCGGCGGTTATATGCCAATGGCAATTGCTGTAACTACGCAGGAAATTTATGATGCGTTTTATGATGATTATCTAAAAGGCAAAGCATTTATGCACTCGCACACATATGCCGGCAATCCGCTTGCATGTTCAGCAGCAATTGAAGTTTTGAAAATTTTAAAAGACGAACAAATTATTGAAAAAGCTAATAAGCATGCTGTTTACTTTAATAATATTATTAAGGAAAAATTTCTTCCGCTTGAAAACGTAGGAGAAGTCCGCTCAATAGGTTTAATTAACGCAATTGAACTGGTTAAGAACCGGGATACAAAAGAACCTCTGGATTATAAAAAACGTACAGGATATCAGATTTACAAAAAAGCTCTGGAAAAAGGAGTTCTGTTAAGACCTCTCGGGGATGTAATATACTTCAATCCGCCTCTTATTATTGAAGAGCAAGATATTGACTTTGTATCAGATGTTGCATTAGAATGTACAAAAGCAATATTAAATAGTTAGGAGTATCCCAATGAATGTATCGTTAAAAACTTTTATGCCGGTTGTTGCAGCCGGATTGTTAGGTTTGAGCGCCTGTAGTCATGTTGAGGAAAGAGCTAAAGACTATATGCAAGATAAACCATATTCAGAATTTGTAGAGCTTACGAATACAAGTAATATGACACTTATACAGTCCCGACTTGATTCATTGGCTTATAGAGATATTTTTAACGGTACAAAGCTTGCGAATGATTCTGCTTCTGTTGCAGAATTTAATAAAATCGCAGCCAGCCTCCGAGGGTATAATAATGAATATGATTGTTCTCAAAGAATAGTAGCAATAGAAAAAGGGCTAAAAGACCAAGGGATATTAACAAAAGATTTTTCCATAGTAAAAGATCTTTCCGCTACTTTTGCCGAGACTTTGGTGCAAGCTAATAAACTTCAACACTATGCTGATGATTGGGCTTATAGAAAATTCTTTACTCAAAAAGGAATTATGACTGATGAACTTTCAAAGCAATGTGATGAGGTTTCTAAAAAAATCAGACCTTAATTAAGTTTTGATTTAAGTATTCTTGCAGCCGAAATCAAAATATCAATACTGGTTGAAAACGGCGGTGCGTAAGTCAGGTCAACATCAAGCAAATCTTCGACAGTCATTCCCCTCAAAAGTCCGACTGAGATAGTATTAACTCTTTTATCAGCATCACCGCAGCCTATTGCCTGAGCACCAAGCATTTTATGAGAACGCCTGTCTGCAACGAGTTTCAAGGTGACATTTTTTACTTCGGGCATATAACCGGCCTTATCACGCTTTGTTATAACCACAGAAACAGTGTCATAACCTCTTTTTTGAGCTGCTTTTTCTGTTAAACCGGTCATTGACATACTGAGAGAATGGTATCTTAAAACAGCTGAACCGAGAACTCCCTCAAAATCCTCGACCCCGCCGCAAGCATTAATCGCAGCAACCCTGCCTTCTTTATTTGCAGTAGAGCCAAGCGGAATCCATACCGGAGAATGCGAAATAATATTAATCTTTTCAGCACAGTCACCGCAGGCATATATATCCGGAATGTTTGTTTCCATTCTGCTGTTAACCTTTATAGCACCGGTCGTTCCTATTTCAATTCCGGCTTCCTTAGCAATATCGACTACAGGATAAACCCCTGTTGCAATCACTGCCATATCTGTTTCAAAACCTGAACCGTTTGTCGTTAAAACTCCTGTTACTGTTTCATCACCTACAAATTCACAAACCTGATCTTCGTTTAGAATTTTTACAAGACCGCCAGAATTTTCCAGTATGAAAGATTGTATCAATGAAGAGATATCCTCATCAAAAACAGAAAGAATAAAAGGAGAGCGCTCAACAAGAGTTACATTCTTTTTATTTTTAACAAAAGCCTCTATCAGTTCTATACTAATATACCCGCCGCCTATTATTGTTATATTTTGCGACTTTTCCATTGCGCTTCTCATATTAATACCGTCCTCTAGAGTTCTTAATGTAAAAATATTTTTCAGACCGGTATTTTTTATATCCGGTATAAACGGCGCAGCCCCTGTTGCAATAATTAATTTGTCATACTCAACAAAATTACAAACACCTAATTTTAAATCTTTAACCAGAATTTTTTTATCTGCAGGAAGAATTTTTGTAACCTGATGCTCCGTATGAATATTTATACCGCTTTTTTCAAACTCTTCCTTGGTTCTGACAATAAGTTTATGCCAGTCCTCAAAATCTCCCGCTACGTAGTAAGGAAGCCCGCAGGAAGAATAGGATACAAAAGTGTCCTTTGTATAAATATGTACATCCGCATCCGGAAGCAGTCTTTTTGATTTTGCAGCAGCTTTGGCGCCTGCTGCGACCCCGCCTATAATTATTATTCTCATAATGAGATTATGGCGGGCTTAAACGGTAAATTCAATTAGACACTCATCTATTTCCGTATTAATAAAGTTATATCGTTAAATACAACAAATATCATAAGAATAATAAGCAACGAGAAAAATACTGTAGATATAACCTCAATAACTTTTTCATTTAAAGGTTTACCCATGATTTTTTCAATAATCAAAAACATTAAGTGTCCTCCATCCAGAGCCGGAATAGGAAGAATATTTAATATAGCAAGGTTCATAGATATAAGAGCTGCAAGAAGTACACCTGAAGCTTTTCCGCTTTTCTCTATCATATCGCCGCCTATTTTGGTAATCGCAACAACACCATGCATATCTTTTAACGGAATATTGCCTGTAAACAACTGGCCGAGAGAGTACATCATCATATAAGTATTGTTCCATAGATATGAACAACTCTCTTTTACAACAGCAGCAGGAGTATTTGTCTTAATCATTGTCTGCTTTGCTCCAAGCCCGATACCAATAATCCCTTTTTCATCAGGATAAATAGGATTGAGTTCTATAGTTTTTCCATCACGCAAAACCGTTAGATTAATAGGGTGCACACCGTTTGATAAAACTTTTGCCACATCATACATTGAGAATTTGCCATCTGAAGTATAAACTCTCTTACCGTCAATACTTTTTTCAAGTTCTTTCAATCTCTCATCAAGAGTTATACCCTCATTTTTATAGTACTTAGCACCCTTTAGCGCATATTTGTCCATTGTTACAATATCTTTTTCCAAATCCAGAGGAAGTCTTATCGCAATACCCTCCGGTATAATTTCATCTTTAGATAAGCCCGGATTTAAATCTTTAAGTTTTGAATAGTTTGCATCGACTGTTTTTTCTGAAACAATACCGTTATTTTTAGCGCTATTTTTAACAATAGTCACCAGTGAGTAAACGTTATTAATATCACAACCGTTAGCTTTAAGTATTCTGTCACCTTCTCTTAATCCGGATTTCCGTATACTTGCTTCCTTTGGAGCGCTTATTTCCCCTGCATAAATCTCATAATTTCCAGAAGGAAGTTTGTGAGAAACAATTGCCACAAGCATAACCAGAGCAATCGCACAAATTACGTTTGCAATTACGCCGGCAGAAACAACAATCGCTCTCTGCCATGCCGGTTTATTTGCAAATCTTTCCGGAGAGTCTTTTGGAAGTTCACAATCTTTCTCGTCATCAGGAAAAGAAACGTATCCGCCAAGCAAAAATGCATGAACCAGAACTTCCACATCACCAACCTTGGTTTTATATAAAGTCGGCCCTACAGGAAGGCCAAACCCGAATTTATCAACCTTTATACCAAATGCACGGGCTGCAAAAAAGTGCCCTGCTTCGTGTACAAGAATAAGTAAACTTAAAAGTAATATCATTATGATAATTGACATAAACTCTCCCTTTTATTATCTTTTTTATAATTTTAACATAAATAGCTTTGTTGTGTTATAATTAGGCAAAATAGGTGACAAAATGACTATTGCAATATATCCGGGCAGTTTTGACCCGATTACAAACGGACATATAGATATTCTAAAAAGCGGCGCTAAAATTTTCGATAAAGTTATAATCGCCGTATGTTATAACGTTAATAAAGAAGGCTTTCTTCCTATTGACGTCCGCACAAAATTAATTCAAGAAAGCGTAAATGATATTCCAAATGTTGAAGTTGATGCTTTTCAAGGTTTAACCGTTGAATATGCAAAAAAGCGCGGAGCATCTGTTCTTTTGAGGGGCCTGAGAACCTCTTTTGACTTTGAGTATGAAATGCAGCTTTCTCAGACAAACCATGCTTTATACAATGATATTAAAACAGTCTTTTTAATCACACAGCCTGAATTTAACTTTATATCTTCATCCTGCGTGCGGGAAATTCTCCTAAATAAAGGTGATATAAGCGGATTTGTGCCGGAAGCTGTATGCCGGTATTTAACTATGAACGCTCAGGCTTTAAGTTAGACAAAATTACTGCAACTATCATAAATACACATCCCAAAATTTCTTTTGGCAGCATTGTTTCGCCTAAAATCACCGCACCGCCTAGTACTGCAAAAACAGATTCAAGACTAAAAATGATTGACGCAATTACAGGAAGAGTATTTTTCTGCCCGAAAATTTGTAATGTATAAGCCACGCCACAGGTTAAAATACCTGCATACAAAAGAGATGTTTTGCAATCAATAATAGATGCAGCTGTCGGATTTTCAAATAAGAGTGTTAAAACAGCAGACAAAATCCCAACAACAACAAATTGCAAACAGCATGCTTTCACTGCATTAACTTTGTTAGAATAAAAATTAACAACCAGAATATGGACGCCGTAGAAGAATGCAGCTACCAGCACCAGTAAGTCATAAACATTAAAACCGCCACCCGGAGTATAACACAAGAAATATAAACCAATTACAGCAAGAATTACGCTGAAAACAATTCTCTTTTCAAGTTTGTGTCCTTGCAGAACCGCAATAATCGGTACGAAAATAATATACAGAGCAGAAATAAATCCGGCCTTACCCGCTGTAACATACTGCATGCAGTATTGTTGAATACTCATGGCCGTAAATAGCGCAAGTCCGCATCCTACTCCTGCTCTGGCAAGATTTATATGCTGATATCTCTTTCTTTTTTTTGTTCTAGTATCCGGTTTTGACAGCTTAACCCAGAGAATTACCGGCAAAAGGCTCAATGCACCGAGAAAACTTCTTACCATATTGAAAGTAAACGGCCCGATATGGTCCATACCTTCACGCTGAGCAACAAACGAAACACCCCAGATGAGTGCCGTCAAGAATAATGCAAAATTAGCAAGAAGTTTATTTTTCATAACACCATTATATATAACTAAATTCTATTATGCCAAACACCGCCGCGTCTGTCGACAAAAGCGTCATAGCAAGACCAGAATCTGAATATACCAGTTAAACCCAACACTGCATGTGTAACGTTTTTATCTACCGGGTTATCATTTATTAATTGACCAAGCCCCGGCCAAACAATTAAAGAAATTGCTGCAGCACCTACAGAACGTCCGGAAATAGCACCCGGAGTACCGTGTGTTGGAGCTGCCATAACTGCTGATGACAACATAATTAATAAAACTAATATGGAACAAATCTTTTTCATACTTATAATTCTCCCTAATATTTCTTAGTTACCCATAGCAAATGATATCCAAATTGTGTTTTTACCGGTTCGGAAACTTCGCCCACATTACCGTTGAAAGCGGCATCTTCAAAAGGTTTTACCATCTGGCCTTTTCCAAAACATCCCAAATCTCCGCCATTTTTTCCAGACGGACATTTAGAATACAGCCCTGCCATTTCTTTGAAATCATCAAAACTTTTTATTTCGTTCTTAAGTTTTATAGCTTCAAGCTCGGTTGGTACAAGAATATGACTTGCACAAACCGTTGAAAAATCTTCCGCAAAAGAAGGAAGGCATAATAAACCTAATAAAAATAATCCTCCAAATAATTTTTTCATAATAAAACTCCTTAAATATTTATTCAGCATCAACCAATACTTTAGCCTGTTTCCACAAATCGTTAAATTCGTCATATGTATACTCTTCAAAAGGTTTTGTTTTAATTTCTTCCATTTTTCTGAAACGTTTTGTGAATTTTTTATTAGCTCTCAACAATGCTTGTTCAGCATCAATTTTATACCATCTTGCAAGATTAACGGTCGCAAAGAAAATATCCCCCATCTCATCTTCCATTTTCTCTTTGTCACCGCTTTTAACTGCTTCTTCAAATTCTTTATACTCAGATTGAATACAATTTTTCAAACTATCAACACAATCCCATTCAAACCCGACTTTTACGACTTTCTTACTAATTTTTTGTGCTGACATTAATGCAGACTGGGACTTAGAAATACCGTCCAGTACAGATTTTCTATAGGTTTTTTCCTCTTTTTTAAGTTTATCCCAATTATCCAAAATTTCCTGAGTTGAATGCACTTCGGTATTACCAAAGACATGCGGATGCCTGTGTATAAGTTTATCGCTCAATTCTTTTGCAACATCTTCTATATCAAATTCACCGTCGTCCTTTGCAATCTGGGCATGGAGTACAACCTGCAGTAAAACATCACCGAGTTCTTCACGCAGATTTGAAATATCGCCCTCGTCAATTGCATCCACTGCTTCATAAGCTTCTTCAAGCATGTTTGGACGCAAAGACTTATGAGTCTGCTCTCTATCCCACTCACAGCCGTTTTCACTCCTTAGTACAGCTATTATATCAACCAGTTTTTCTAAATTCGGATATTTCATAAACTGATTATATCATAGACTAAGATTTATTAGCCAGCATTTTATACCCGACTGTGAGCGCCCCCATAACGCCGGCTGTAATTCCGCCGTATTTCAGGGCTTTTTTCCACTGCATATTGCTTTTTGTATTTTTAATAATATCAAATAATTTTGCATCCTTAAACTCAGAAGACTTTATGAATTTTTTAGATTCGCTATTCCACCCTAATTTAACGGCATTTTTGGTTTTCAAAAGTTCAAAATCCATAATTCCCTCCAGAGATTTTTTCAATGCTTCTTTACTTGTTTTTATGTTGGTTGTATTTACGGCGTCCAGCAGTGTTTCACTTGAAATAGCTTTACACTGCTCTTCTATTATATATTTATTTGCATTAATTAATTTTCTATACTCTTCTGGAGTTTTGACTTTATCAATTTTATTTAAGACTTCTTTCAATTGTTTGAAATATTTTTTTACATCTGAAGAACAATTCTTATTTAAATTTTTATCAAAAACTTCTCTTGCAAAACTATCAGCCACAGCACCATCCTTACCTATCGGATATCTATTTTTAAAATATCCAACAGCTCCGCCGCCAACTGCTCCGAGCGTCATCATTCCAAGAGTTGAAGGGCCGGAATTATTCCGGACAGGCTGATACCCGCCTTGAGGATACATATTCGCATATGAATTAGTCATATTACACACCTTATAATTACTACACTATATATCTAAAGTAATTTTACGCAGAAAAATTGCTTTATTATTTAACAAAGCGTTACAATTCGTTCAAGTTTACATTTTTATTATCTTTATTGTATAATCTCCTTATACTTTTTAGGAGAAATTTTTAAGTATGAAAGTAAGTGTAAAAGTACCTGCCACATCGGCAAATTTAGGCCCCGGATTTGATTGCCTGGGGTTGGCTCTTCCGATTTATAATACAATTACAATCGAAGAAACCGTGCTTCCGGGAACAGGTATTGAAATAAATTTGATGTCAGAAGAAGAAGTTATTGATGAAATGATTTTCGATAACATTCCAAAAGATGAAAATAATATAGTTTATAAAGCAGTAGAAATGCTTTATAATTCAATCGGTCAAGAACCTTCAGAACTGAAGATTAATATACAGTCGCAAATTCCTATAACAAGAGGCCTTGGAAGTTCTGCAGCTGTAATCGTAGGAGGGCTTATTGCAGCTAACAAACTTTTAGGCTCGCCTGCTGATGAAACAGCACTTCTTTCAATAGCAACAGAGGTTGAGGGACATCCTGATAATGTTGCTCCGGCTATTCTGGGAGGTTTCGTAATGGCTTCACAGGAAGATGACGGTTCAATTGTATACAGAAAACTTGATTGGCCTCAAGATTGGGATATTACAGTATGTATTCCTGATTTTGAACTTTCTACTAATATTGCACGCTCTGTTCTGCCGGAACAAATTCCTATGCAGGATGCAATATTTAATGCTAAACACCTTGCAATGCTTGTAGAGGCTGTTAATACAAAAGATACTAAATTAATGAAAATAGCACTCCAGGATAAACTCCATCAGCCTTATAGAGAAAAGCTCGTGCCTGGTATGCGTGAAATTATGGAAGCATTTAAGCATGAAGACGGCGTTCTAGGCTGTGTTTTATCAGGGGCCGGCCCGACAATGCTGATTATATCCCACAAATATGATGTGGATAAGATTAAATCCACAGTACGAGAAATATGGGAAGGCCAAAGCATCAAAACTGATATAAGAACTTTAAAGATTGAACCTAAAGGTGCTGAAATCCTCGAGGCGTAGGGGGAAATTAGATAATATAGTTAATTACTCTTCAATTAAACTAAAATTTTCTCCAAGTTGGTCTTCAACCATAGCAATCAATTCAGAGCATCTCATTCCCAATGCGTTTGCAATTGCCCAGCTTGTAATTAGTTTACATTGAACCTCTCCCCGTTCTACTCGTAAAATTTTGCTTTTATCAAAGCCATAGCTTTCTGCAAACTTACTTGCAGACAAACCAGTGCGTTTATCTCTTAATTCTTTAATCACATTGGCAAGGCTTTCTGTTATTCGTTGCATTTCTTTTGTAATATATTGCATTTCTTACACTTCTAATATTATTACCTATTTTTTAACGACTGCTCAATCATTATTATAAGTTAGTTCTTGTATTTTATAATATACTTTTGTGAAGAGTTCTTCATTTTGTTTAATTTTTTCTAATTTTACCAAGAGCTCATTGTATGCTTTTTCTATATCAATTTTTTCTTCGGTTTTAAATAATACATCTGGTTTTATTTTTAATGCATAAATAATATTTTCTATAGTTTGCTGGCTTGGATAACTTTTTCCATTTTCAATTTTGCTTAACGCTGAAGGTTCTATGTTAATCATTTCTGCAAATTGTTCTTGCGACAGGTTACGAATTTTTCTAGCCTTGAAAACATTATTTCCTATAATTTCACGTATATCCATAATATTATTTTAATTTTATTTTGAATGTAGTATAATGTCCTCGTAAGAATAAAATATTCCCACAAAGAAAACTTGGAGATTTTACTTATGCAATACTTTTAGAATATTATAAGCATCATTTAATTTATCTTGTGGAAAGGTTTGTAATAATCGGGTTATATTTTTTATTGAATCAGCATGGTTGTCTAGTGTTATTGTTGGCCTTGCAGTAAAGAAAAGACTCGGATGTACATCCAGTGCATCACATAATTTTGCCAAAGTTTCGCTCTTGATAAAATTTTTACCGGCTTCTAAACGGTAGATGGTTCCGGCTTCTACACCAATACGTTCACCAAGTTTCTCTTGTGTTAAGCCTTTAGCTTCTCTAAGTTCTTTAAGCGAATTTCCTAAAATCTTTTGAATATCTTTACTATCCATAAAAACATGATAGGTTATTTGTTTACCCATCTCCACATCATAAAATTCATAAACTAATCATATTGCAACTATTTAAAACATAGTATACACATTAATACTCATGACATAATTAAAAGGAGAAAAAGATGAAAAACTTACTAACAACATTAATTCTATTAATAATCACAGTTGGAGTTGTTTTCGCCGATACAAAAATCCCTGTTCAGCTTATCAAAATCAAAGATGGCGATACTGTTGACGTTAGAATTGAGAAAAACACATTTCCAGTAAGATTAATAGGAATTGATTGTTATGAAACAGGCAGAATACATCGGGCATATCACCAGGCGTATGACAATAATTTATCAATTGATGAAGTTATTGCAAGAGGAAAGCAATCAACAGTTAATGAAGATTTACAAAAAAACGGCGGATGCATGATTTATGATTACAAATAGCAAAGACGCGAGCTTTGCTCGCGCCTTTGCTTATTATTCTATATTAACTAAACATTAATATCTTTTACAGATAATGCAATTCTGTGTTCTTTCGGTGTGAATTTCTTGATTAGTACATCAACTTCAGAACCTACTTTAAACATATTGAACGGATTTACGTTTTCATCAGACATTTCTGATACAGGAAGCAATGCTTCAACACCAGGGAAAATATTAATAAAAGCACCAAATGTAGTAACTTTATTTACAGTTCCCTTTACTATTTGCCCTTCTTCAAACTGTCCTTCAATTTGCTGCCAAGGATTTTCACCCATTCTCTTTAATGATAAAGAAATTCTCTTCAATTCATTGTCAATCTTGATAATTTTAACTTCAATTGTATCACCTAATGTTAAAACATCAGAAGGGTGTTTAATTCTCTGCCAAGAAATTTCTGAAATTGGAAGCAGACCATCGATACCATTGATATCAACAAATGCACCAAAATCAGTAATTCTTACAACATTACCTTTAACAATTTGATCTTCTTCAAGAGAAGAAAGAACGTTATCAACAACCTGATCTCTTTGTTCAGCAACAGCCTGTCTTTGAGAAAGGATAAGTTTATTTTTCTTAGGGTCAGCTTCAAGAACTTTAACTTCGATTTTCTGATCAATAAGACCTTCAAAAGGAGTTCCTGTTCTCAATTGAGAAGATGGGATGAAGCCTTTAAGATCAGCCACGTCAACTAATACACCGCCTTTAACAGTTGAAACAACCTTAGCAAGAATTGTATCACCCTGAATTTTAGCGTCATTTAATTGAGCCCATGCCTGAGCAAATGCAATTCTCTTTAATGATAACTGCATAGGATCATCGTTGTTTTCTTCTTTTAAAACATAGAATTCTCTGGTATCACCAATTTCTAATTCTTCTACGTCGCTTGAAAGTTCTCTATTAGATAAGAATGCTTCCATTTTAGCACCCTTTACACTTACTAAATAACCTTCTGATTCTTTTTTAATCACTGTACCTTCAACGATATCAGCTACATTGTTAGATTTAGCAAAGCTTTCTTCTAACAGCATTTCAAATTCATCTAATACTTGTGTCATATTTATTTTCCTTTCTGTATTTTGTCAATAACTTTATCTATTATTTTTTGCGGAGTTGAAGCACCGGCAGTAATACCGATAGATTTAACTCCTTCTAATAATTCTGTATTAAGTTCAGTATCGTTTTCAATATGAACTGTTTTTGTGCAGGCTTTAAGAATTTCTGCCAGATGCGAAGTATTAGCACTTTTTTTGGAGCCCACTACAATCATTAAATCGCTTTCTTTTGCAAGCTCTTTTGCTTCTTTCTGCCTCATTGCTGTTGATTGGCAGATTGTGTTATAAATCAAAACTTCTTTTGCAATTGTATTAAGATAATTAACGATGAGATTTAATGAAGAAACCATCTGCGTGGTTTGAACAACTACACCAACTCTTCTATGAGATTTAATCTCAGCTTCATACGGAGCAAGTTCTTCAATTGATGCTGCAACCACAACTTTATCAGAGTACAAATCAGCATTTGCTTTAATAGCCATTACTTCCGGATGATTAGATTTGCCTACAATTACAACAAAATAATCATTTTTAGCAAGTTCTACAGCTCGCTGCTGAACTTTTTTAACGTCAGGACAGGTTAAATCAACAAGTTCAAATCCGGCATTTTTAATTTGCTCAAAAATTTCCGGTGCAGCACCATGGCTTCTGACAATGCAAATTCCGTCACCTTGCTCAGGTATTTCATTTATAGTTTTTATACCCATTTTTTCTAACTCATTAATAACATCTGTGTTATGAATGAGTTCGCCTAATATATAAATATTTTTATCAGGGTTTTCCTTTTTTAACTTTATAGCAGTTTCTACGGCTCTTTTCACTCCGTAACAGAACCCTGCAAATTTGGCTAGTTTGATATCTGGATTACTCAAAAAAATTGTAATTCACTTTCTAAAGAACTAGAGGTTTCCCTCAGTACCAACATTAAACTATAAAATAATCCAAAAGTAAAGAGTTCCTAATTAGCAAGCAATTTTAGTCCTGTAATTCCAGATACAATTAAAGCTATGCAAATTAGTTTCGAAATAGTTAATGGTTCTTTAAAAATAAGTATGCCCAAAATAACAGTTCCAATTGTTCCAATACCTGTCCATATTGCATAAGCAGTTCCTAACGGCAGTTGTTTAAGAGCCTGCGACAGAAAATAAAAGCTCAGTATCATACTAATAACAGTAAAAACAGCAGGAAAAATTTTAGTGAATCCGTGAGAAAACTTTAACCCTACAGCCCAGCTGATTTCAAAGAGCCCGGCGACCAATAAATAAAACCACTGCATTTTAAACCCTCCTTTCGATTAGAAAGCCAGGGAGAAATCAAATGATTTCTCCCTGGCTTTTATCCTTCCGTGTACTTTAAAATTATATTTTAAAGTGTTCTCTCTTGGACCAGCCGGAATTCTACCGCGGAACCCTAGAAAACTTTTAATATTCAGTAAAAATGGGTGTGGTGGGACTCGAACCCACGACCAATTGATTAAGAGTCAACTGCGCTACCAACTGCGCCACGCACCCATATACAAGCTTAGAATACTACGAAGGACTAATTTCATTTACCCCCGCACCCGTATATGACATTAAAATATTATCACAAACATTTTTTATTTCAAATACATAACAAAAATTTTTTTGTTTATACGTTTAACTTAATATGAAACTCATTACAGATTACAGTATTAATAAAAAATTTCCGGCTTTTCAAGGATTACGCAGTAAGCATAAAACCCTGCAAGATTTATTTAATAACATGCCTGCGGAATGCTTTATTCCGCAAAAATCAATCGAAAAAATTTCAGAAATTAGACCTGTAATGCTTGCAGGAACAAAATGCAGAAACTCTATTCCTTTGAGAAAATTCTGGGATTTTTTTGAAATCGATAAAAAGACATTCTTAAAAGGTTTTTCTACGAACAAAGATGGTTTTGCAAACAGTTTTCTAAAAACAAAATCCTGTATACCAATTTCTACATCATATATTCATGACTGTTCCGTAATGTATCTCTTCAATAAAGAAACAAAGACGCACGCTCTTTACCATGCTGCGCCTGACTGTAAATTAGAAACATTAAATTTTATGATAAAAACTCTTATGCCGGAAGGTTTTACCAAGGGAGCTATCATACCGGGCGATTCAATTTTTTACAGAAAACACAGACATAACATGGAAAATATGTTTAATCTTATGAAACAGTCCAATCCGCACGCACTTATTAATGTTTACCACGGCACTACAAGATATCCAGAAATTACAGGTTACAAGGGATTTGTTTATGAAATTCCAAACAAAAAGGTCAAAGAACAAATGCTGGATGGTATACTGGATGCAGAAGATTTTGGACAGGCTACTTTTAAAATATTAAACCTGCAAGGCTATAATACTTTTGAAAACATTAATCTTTGCAGTACAAAAGATGAACTTTATAAATTAAAACAAGCTTTCAAACAAGCAAAATATCCACCGGAAATTTTTAAAATATTATCAAACATAATTGATGCAAGAGAAGCTGAGTTATAAAAATAGCAAAAAATTTTTTTACGGGATTTAATATATACGTTATGAACATTTCAAAAATTCAAACTACACCAAATTTTTATAATACACAGAAACCGCAAAAAAGAGAATTTATAGACATTATCTCTGATAATGTTAGAAATCCGCGCGACGTAAATGATTGTGTTGCGGTGCCAAGAGGAATTTTTAAAGCCTATATTTACCTTATGGCAGGAAGCGGATTAATTTCTATTGCAAACTTTTTACCGCAGAAATGGAAAGGAATAAAAACTTCACTTAATGTTTTAGGTGCCGGCTTAGGAATTATAAGCGCTGTTTACTTCGCGAAACCATTTGCTGTAAAAAGTTTGTCACCTACTGTAAAAAAGGAAGAGCTGAATAAAAATGAAAATAAATAAACTTACCGGCTATCTGGCTGTATCAACTTTACTAGCAGCGTGTGTTTCCAGTACTAATAAAACTTTTAAGCCTCTGCCTGAAAATTTAATACCTGAGCAAATAGAGCATAAAGTAGATTCCTTGAGCAAAGAAACAAAGGAAATTATGAATGATACAACTTATCATTTTTACGGCAGAGATACGCTGAAACTTAATAAAAATTTTGCAGATAAAACTGAAAAGTTTTTGAAGGAGATTAATAAACAAGCAAAATCTAATGACAACCAAGTTGTTGTTGATAAATATACAGCTCTAGAACCGTTATATCCCTGGAAACCTGCTTCACCAATGCGTGTTCCCAAAACAAAATATGTTTATGCCGGCGAACATATAAATCACAAGGCTGTAATAAAAGATCCCAAAATTTTTACTACAGATTCAACAGACATGTACATTCCGGTAGAATATTACGGTCAAATTAATCCAAAAGTTTCAAAATAAAAAAGAGGATAAGCGCACGCTATCCTCTTTCTAAACTTTTTGCTTAAATCAAACTATCTTAATTTAACAGTTACTGATTTAGCTTTTTGAGTGTATTCAAGTTTGTCTTCTCTTGATAACCAGCCTAAGCCCATTTCAGCAAAGTTTTCGTTTAAGCTAAGGTCTTTTTTCATTTTATTAATAGAAACTTCACCTTTGTTAGAAAGGTAGTTGTAGATTTGACCTGCTGATTCAATGATTTGTTCTTGAATACCTAATTTGTTGCTTTCTTTAACTCTTGCCATTTTAAATCTCCTTCTTAAATAGTGTCACTGTAATAAACTTACCCATTTATTGTATTAAAAATTTTCTTATTTGGCAAGAGGTTTGAACCGTGTTTATGGTAAAATAGTCCATAAGGAGTATGTTATTAAATTTTATTAAAGTCGATTTTCGAACTAAAGTATTAGTTGAAAAATATACAGAGCTTATTTCTGCGGGTGTAAAACCTTCGGAAATACTGGTTCTTGTCCAAAATTCAACTTTAAAAAAACAATTTGTTGATAAAATTTTAGAAAACATCAAAATTGATGCAATTGAAAAACTTAATGTTCACTCATTTTTTTCAATTGTATATAATACACTCATTGAAAACTGGTGTTTTATTGAAAATGCTATACCTTCGGATAAACATTTTATCCTTCCAAACCTTGTCGGGCTTGAGGTTTCACAATTTTTACTTAAAGATATTTTAAAACATGTTGAAGTTAAAGGTTATAATTCTAAAAAATCTTTGCTTCATCAAATTTTCAGAAGATATTCTTTGATTGTACAAAATCATCTTTCTAATGAGCAGATACAGGAACGTTCGAAAATTTTGAAAGAATCTTTTGCAGAAGATGCAGAACTAATTATAAAAAAGCTTCTTTCATCTACCCTGAAATCCCGCAGTTTAGACTATCTCAGACAAACCCTGATTTTCAACCATGTATATAAACATACTGATTATTTCAAAAACATTAAATACCTTCTTGTTGATGATGCGGATGAAATGACACCTGTTTGTTTTGATTTTATAAGCTATCTGAAACCCCAGTTAAAAGATTGGATTATATGTTTTGACTCGTTAGGTTCAAGCCGGTGCGGTTATTTGAGTGCAGACACGTCGATTGAGTGTAAACTAATACACTTATTCAATGAAGATGTTCAGACTGATAAAAATATTTTTTCACAGGGAGAAATAATATTTTCTAACATATTAGAAAATAAGCATGAAAGATTGGAAAATTTCACATTAACTTCGCTCTCCAAACGCGCTGAAATTCTTGATTTCACGATAGGAAAGATACAAAACTTATTCAAAAAAAATATTCCTGCAAGCGATATTACAATAATTACTCCGCTTCAGGATGACATGCTCAGGTTCACACTGGAAGAAAACTTAAAACATTCATGCAATCTTATGTTTTTATCCGGCAGCGAAAAACTAATTGATAATCCGCTTGTAAAAGCAAGTTTAGGTATATTGAAACTCATGCTTGGTATTGAAATTTCTGAAATGGATTTGAGAGTTATTTTGTCGGATTATCTTGGAATACCTTTAAAATACTGTTGTCCGATATTTGAAGGTTATAAGAAAACCGGCGGCTTCCCGCATATTTCTCTTGAATTTTATAACGAAAAATACCAGAAATTTATAGAGGTATTCGAAGAAGTAAAAGAAAAAAATACAAAACTTTCTACTAAAGTCTTTGATTTGTTTTACAAACTTGTGGACTTTGCAGATGAAACCAAAATAAACAAGTTTAATTTTTTTATTAAACAGTTAAGAGATTTTGAGAGCGTACTTGGTGCGAAAACAGTAATCGAACGTGCTGATGAGATTATTACACAGATTGAAAACTCGATTATTGCGGAAAATCCATCAACAACTTTAGAAATCGGCGAAAATGATTTAGTAATTGCAACACCGCAAAAAATCATTGATAACAAGATATCATCAAAATATCAGTTCTGGCTTGATGTTTCACATTCTGACTGGGTAAAAACCGACACAGGGCCGCTCTATAACGCCTGGGTATTTCAGGCCGACTGGACAAAAGACGAATATACGGTTGAGGATGATATTTTTCTTGCAAAACAAAAAACGGCAAGAATTTTGAGAAAGCTTCTTTTGCTTGCACAAGAACATGTCTGGGCATGTTCAAGCCTTTTTGACCCGTCAGGAGTTGAAAACCTCGGCGGCATTGAGGATTATCTCGCTGGCGAAGCAAATGAAGATGATAATAACGCTAAGCCTGTATTTAAAATAACACCGCGTGATGATCAGAAACCTGTACTTGATTATAAAAAAGGTTCAATGGCTATTTCTGCGGTACCGGGTGCCGGTAAAACAACAATTCTTCTTGCTCTTATTATCAAACTTATAGAAAGAGGAGTAATTCCTACAAACATTTTCGTATTAACTTACATGGACTCTGCTGCCAGAAACTTCCGCGAAAGAATTAAAAATATGTGCCCAAATACAACACTGCTTCCAAACATAAGCACAATTCACGGACTCGCATTAAAAATTATTAAAGAAAACTCAAATTTTGAAAGGTTAAACCTTTCTGCTGATTTTGATATTTGCGATGATACGCAGAGAATGAGAATTATCAAAGGCATAACAGGAAAATTTACAAAAACCGAGGCTGATGAATTTGATAGAGCGATTTCTGTTTTAAAATTACAGGAAGGTGACATTAGTAAACCATCGAGCGACAAGAAGATAGAAAAATTCAAGACATTTTTCAAAGAATATCAGGCTCAATTGAGAGAAGCAAACCTTATTGATTATGATGATATTTTAATCATGTCAGTTAAACTTCTGGAAAATAATCCTGATATTTTGGAATATTATCAAAACATATGCGAATACATTATTGAGGATGAGGCACAGGATTCATCAGGTGTTCAGCAAAGATTAATAGGTTTATTGAGCGGCAAGCACAAAAACCTTATCAGATGCGGTGATATAAATCAGGCTATTACAACAACGTTTTCCAATGCGGATGTAGAAGGTTTCAGAAGATTTATTGCGGAAGCTGATACGACAGTTGAGATGAATCACTCGCAAAGATGCACGCAGGATGTCATGACATTAGCAAACAATCTGGTGAATTTTGGAAATGAAATTCTTCCAAAAGCATTTTTCACAAGCTATATGCAGGGGGTAACAGGGAAAAATCCGGTTAGTGAAAACGCGATTTTCTCAAGAGTTTTTGAAAATGCGTTTGCTGAAAGAAACTTTGTTTTGAAAGAGATTAAAAATATTCTTACGAGAAACAAAAATGCAACAATTGGAATACTTTTGAGAAACAATTATCAAGTGGCATCCTGGGCCGGCTTTATTAACGATGCGGGCTTGAAAAGTATTACAAGAAGCGAATCTTTGGGACAAAAAGGAGTGTTTAATACAATTTTTTCCATTCTTAAATTTATCCAGAATCCGTTTGATAATGAGGTTCTTGTATCAACGTACGAAACACTTGCGGATTTAGGTTTTTATAAACAAAGATTACAGCTTGAAATCAGAGCCTCGGAAAAACCTTTTATTGAAAAGGACGGAGATGATATTGAGTCGGCAGCTCTTGCGCAATTTTTGTGGGACATGCAATACTGGCTTAATTCTTCAACGCTGCCTCTGGAGGAGTTGGTAATAAGAATAGGCTTATTTTATTACACGAGTGATATTGAAAAATCCAATGTTTATCTGATTGCAATTCTCGTAAAACGCCTCAATGCTTCGGGCAAATTTGATTTGACATTACAAAGACTGGAAGAACTTGCGAAAAAGCCGACTTTAAGCGGATTTAAATTCTTTTCAGAAGAAGAGGACAAAGATGCAATGCGCGGAAAGGTTCAAATAATGACGCTTCACAAATCAAAAGGAGATGAGTTTGAATATGTGTTCCTGCCTGAAATGGCGGAAAAAAATCTCTCTATTGATGTTAGTAAAGCAAAAACCAAGGCATCCACAATTTTTATGGAAGAAGTCCGTGCGTTTAATCCTTCTTACAAGAGTAAATCTGAACTTGAACTTCGAGAGTTTAATTCAGAAGAGAGTTTACGCCTGCTGTATGTAGCGATAACACGTGCACAGTTGAAACTCTATATCACAACTTCCGCAAAAGCAAAGGGCTGGGGCAATAAAGAAACCGAGCAAGAGCCGAGTGTGATTTTTGGAAATATTTTATTATGAGGTAACCTAAATGATAATAGATGAAGATAAATATATAGAAAAACTTGAACAAGACTTAAAGCTTGCCGGCTGGACAAATTCAATTGAAGCAAATACATATTACTCTATAATGAGATTATCAGGGGCTGATTGCATACTATACATTGACGACAAGCCTGCTGCAATAATTGAAATCAAAGTAAGCAGAAATCAAAAGATTATTTTAGAAGCTTTGAAACAGGCCAGAATATCCCCCCTAAAAATCAACAATTCTTCATTACCTTTCATATATATTTACTGTGACGGCAAAATTATTTTTCAAGACTTAAAAGATATAAGCAGTAATCCTAAAGAAATCAAAAGGTTTTACAGCCCTGATGAAATGAAAAAAATGCTTTCAACAATACCTTACGGGCCGACAAATGTAACTAATAATATTGACGTATTTCTTAAGTATCTGAAACTTGCAATTATTCTCATTTATAACAATAGATTTAATGTAAAATTAGAACAGTACTTTTCAAGCAGATTTTCTGATGATAAATTTTATTCTATTAATAACCATGAATATGGAATAAAAAGAATATTACAATTTGCGTATTTTTTATTTTCAGAAATATATCTTCTAAATTTAGAAAATACTGCATTTAATCTTACTAGCAAAAGACTGGATGAAATAAAACCTGAAGATTATAATTCTTCATTTTATAAAATAAATCTATTAAATAACACTGAAGAGTTAATTAATATTCCTCAAGGGAAACGTATATCACAGAATAATATAATAACTATTAATTTTGCAAAAGGATTTGTCCGCGACACAGAATCATACGCAATTCCAATATATGATAAATTTAGAGCAACCGATGAAGCTTTAATTCAATTTGGCGAAAGTATAAAAGGGAAAGTACAAGATTTTATATATAAGTGTACTACACGGCTGGATTCGGACAAACCTGCAAGTGAAGATTATCTTGACAGAAAAGATGATGCAAGACGTCTTGCATCATTCCTTATGCACCAAGAAACACAGACTCCATTAAATTTTGCTATTGTTTCAAACTGGGGAACAGGAAAGTCCTCTTTTGTTGAGTTTATGGATGGTGCTTTTAGAGAGCTTAAACCCAAGCATAAAAAATCTGAGTATAAAAAGCCTAAAATCATTCGTTTCAATGCGTGGCAATATAATAATGAACAACAGATAGGTGTAGCTTTATTGAATAAGATTTATTCTGAATTAAATTGGTTTGATAAAATAATTATTTCAATACAAGAATTTTTCAAGAATAAACAATATATTTTTACGTCTGTACTTATAATATTAATAACTCTTCTAGTATACAATTTTGTACCGGTTCACTCATTTCTCGAAAACAAGATTTTTTCAAACTCATTTATGGATAATTTTATTAAATTAACCAGTTTATTTCTTGGTTCCGGAGGTATAATTGCATTAATATGTAAAAGTTTCAAGTATTTAGAGAAAATTTTTGGGAAACTATCGTTATATAAATATGACAATTTATGTCGTAAGCACCTTGATTTAAAACATCTTATTAAAGATGAAGTTTCAAAAGTATGTAAACTCCAGACTAAAAGAAATGAACGCCTTATTGTTTTTATAGATGATCTTGACAGATGCAAGCAGGAAGCTATTATTACACTTTTAGATGCCTTATCAATATATTTTTCTTCTGATTGTGATGTTATAGCGATTCTAAACATTGATATAAATATTATTATAGGAGCAACAAACAAAAAATTAGGACAAAAAAATAAAAATAATAATGCCGCTGCAAGGTATTTGGAAAAAATAATTCAATTAAATTATAATCTTCCTAAAATTTCAGCACCACAATATAACAAATTACTTTCCAGCCTTCTTCCTTGCAATGATAGTAGTATTCATTCACCACTTATAAAACAAGCTGACGCACAGCCACAAAGAGATAATATTACAATAGAAAAAGCTGACACTGAGGAGAAACCAGAAGAAAACAATAACTACTCAGTAATTAAACTGGAATTACCACAAGACATTGCAGATGCCTTAAAAGACTTTTTCCTGCTTTATGGAGATTTAATACAATTCAGCCCCAGAAAAGTCAAAAGAATTGTTAATATTTTAAGAATTTTAAACAGTGATTTAAACTCAAATAATATTAATATTGAACCTGAAGCACTAACAGCCGCGGTCTGCCTTATTGAAAGATATCCGGAAATGTCGCAAATAATAGCTTCAAAACTGGAAAATACTAATACACAGGAGATAAATTTAATGGCTGTACTAGAGGAAATACCGGATAGAAAAGAATCATTGCTGTCAAATTTAAATATAAACATAAGCAGAGAACATTACAATTATATTCGTAAATATATTTTTGACATAGGACAATCCTAAATATTATACGCAATAAACCTGCAGAGTTCGATAATTTTTTCGGGGTAAATACCGATTATCAGAGTTGCAATTGCCGTCGCAATTAGTACAAATTTCTGCGAAAATACAGGAGTAAATGTTGGAATATTTTCGTTTTTATCACATTTAACAAATAACGGAATAAGAATTTTTAAATAATAATAAAGAGCAACAACAGTCAAAATCAAAAGCGCCAGCAAGAACGGTACAAAAAACAACCCGGAATTGGCAATCGCAGTAAAAAGATAAATTTTTGCAACAAAACCCGATGTCACAGGTATCCCTGCAAGAGCCAGTATTGAAAACGCATAAGCACCCGCAAGTCCGTGGTTTTTATAAAATAAACCCTGAAAACTATTTACGTCCATATCGTGTTTATCTCCGCAGATATTTAAGAATGCAAATGCCGCAATATTCATCAGTACATAGCATAGAAGATAAAATATTACAGTTGAAAGATTATAAACAGAAACCAGACAGGCCGCTAAGAGAACATAGGAAGAATTTGCCGAAGCCGAACATGCCAGAATAGCCTTAACATTATTTTCTCTCACAGCATATGTATTTGCCCAGAGTGCTGTAATCAAGCTTATCACAGCAATTGTGAAAGTAAGTTCAAAGCTGTTGCTTAAAGGAAATACAAAAAGTCTGCATACAATTCCGAACACAGCAAGTTTAGGTATAGTTGACAAAAAAGCCAGAACCGAGCTTTCAGTCCCCTTATACACATCAATAACCCAGTTGGCAAACGGGAATACTGCAAGTTTTGCGATAAGCCCGAGTACTATCATTATAGAAGCAATAGCATACATTATTGAAGGATCTTGATTCATAACGGTTTCATAAATCTCCGAAAGATTTATAGAACCGCAAATTCCGTACAGGTATGAAACTCCGAAAAGAAAAAATCCGGTTGAAACAGCAGAAGTCAGCAAATACTTAAACGAAGCTTCTTTTGAATAATATCCTTTTGCGGCTGCAATCAAGAAATAAGTTGAAAAACTTAAAATTTCAATTGATACAAAAAGCGTTAAAAAATCATTTGCAGAAACGATATTCATAGCGCCGAAAATCCCCGCAAGCAGAATTGCATGGAAAGTATAAGCATTACCTTTAATTGTCTTAACAAGGCCTCTTGTTAACAAAGCCGTAAGAAATCCACAGACGAGTATCATGAAATCAAATAATAATGTATAACTATCAGACATTAATGAATCTTTGAACGCAAAATACTGCGGTTCTGTCTGCACAGTTGTCAGGAGTATAATACTCAAAGAAATACCGATAATTGAAACAAGCCTTGCATATCTGTACAGCCTTGGAGAAAAAATCAAGCTGAAAATAAGCTGGAGGATAATAAAACCTCCAAGGCACATTTGCGGTAATAAGATATTAAAAATATCGTTTAACATATTAACCTCCAAGCATCCCTAAAATCGTTTGCGGGAAGAGTCCAAAAATTACCAGTCCTGCAAGAATAGAAGCAAGTACAATAAATTCATGAACGGTTATATCATTAACCTTTTCATACGTCTCCGGCAGTTCTCCAAAAAATCCTTTGTGCAGGAATTTTAACATATAGCAGGAACTTAAAATTAAAAGCGGAAGCGAGAATACAGATACAAGTTTTAATACATCTGAAAAATCTGCGTTCAAAGCACCTATCATTGTAAGGATTTCACTAATAAAAGGCGCAAAAGCAGGTATTCCGATTGATGCAAGAACAATCACCACAGCAAATCCGAACAATCGCGGCATTACAACAGCAATTCCAGAGAGAGTATTAATATCTCTGTTTTTACATCTCAGATAGACAATTCCTGCTATCATAAACAACCCGCAGGTTACAAGAGCATGTGCAACCATATGAAAAACCGATGCAGAAAGCCCGATTTGATTTATTGCACATAATCCCAGAAGAACAAGCCCCATATTGGAAATGCTTGAATAAGCTACAATCCTTTTAATATCAGTTTGAGCATATGCTACAAAAGCTGTATAAATAATATTTACAAGCGCAAAAACAGCTAAAATCGGTGCAATTGTTATAAATGCATCTTCCAGCGTCTGATAATTAAATCTGTAAATACCATAAGCACCGGTTTTTAAGAGAATACCGGCTAAAATCATACTAACAGGAGTCGGCGCATTTGTATGCGCATCCGGAAGCCACGTATGCAGAGGTATTATAGGAAGTTTTACACCAAATCCGATTAAAAGACAGATTGATATCAAATTCTGAATATAATCAGGAATTGATGAAGAATTTATATCAGAAAATACAGCTGATAATATTCCGTTTGAAATAAAGTTGTAATAATGCAGAAGTAAAATCCCGAGCAGCATTACCATACTCCCGAGGAACGTAAACAGAACAAACTTTATTGCAGAGCTTTGAGCCATCGGATTTTCATTTACTCCCCATTTACCCCCGATTAAGAAGTATGCAGGAATTAATTCTAATTCCCAGAACAGGAAGAACACAAACATATCTCCTGCAGTGAAAATACCCAGTATTGCACTCATAAGAAGCATAAGCATTGAATAGTAAAACTTATGGTTTGTGCGGATATTGAATTTACTTGCGAAAGAAGCGAGCAGGAACACAAATGAAGTAAGTGCGGTTAAAATCATTGAGATATTATCAAGCTTAAAAATAAATTTTACACCGATTGATTGTATCCAGTCCAGACCGAAGAAATGAATTTGGTTTACATAAGGATTTGCCGGGTCAAAAAATATCAGCATCAAAATCGTATATAAGAAATGAAACCCGAATACGCTTTTTGAAAATCGTCTTACGACTATTTCATTCCGCGTAAAAAGCGGAGATATCAAAAACATTGATACAACAAGCGGCATAAATATTAAAAATGGTATTGATAAAAATATATCCATATCTCTCCTTTAGCTTATTTGACTTAAAATTACCTTATATGCAATTATTACCAGACTTATTATAACAGTTACCAGTATAAACGCATATGCATTATAGCTCTGCACATTTCTGCTCTGGAGTTTCATATCCCAAAGAGAAAGCTTTCTGGTAAAATCCGCAGTCAGACTTACAGATTTATTCATAATATTTTTTTCTATCCACCCTGCAGTTTTAACCCCGCATTTTGAGGCTAGAATTAATGGTTTATAATTCCCGAAAACCTTTACATCAATAAAGTTCATTGCTTTGGCAAATTTCTCATAAATTTTTGCAAGAACATTATTATAAAATCTTTCTAATAATTTCGGAGTCTTATCAAACTTTGTAAGCAGATTTTTTGTATACAGAAAATAAACAGCAGCCCAGCCTGCAAGCGCGGCCCAGAAAGGCTCGGCAATTTTGTAAGAAACCTTGCCCCGGATTAAGAAATAAAATACTATATTTAATAGAAAAATTAATCCGATTGGTATATATTTAGCAAGATTAATTCTGTTTACAAGCCGTTTGTCCTGCACCATCACAAGCGAAATTCTCATTATATAAAACGCTGTCAAAAAAGCAGTTACGCAATAAATTATTGAAAAGAACGTGTTATTAATAGAAACAAATAAAAATTCTTTAGCAATTACTCCGGAAAAAATAAGTCCGGAAAGGCTCAACCCGCCGAGCAGAAATGTGATATAATTAATAAAGTTTTCATTTTCATCAATTGATAGAAATAACATTGATTTTATAAATGCGTGTGCAATCAAAAATATTAAAGCGGCTTTAACATTTAAAATCCCGATTGCAAAAAACATCAGCCCGAAATTTGCAGAAGTTGAATAAGCCAAAACTTTTTTAGGATGAGTTTCAAGTGATGCCAGCACTGAACAAATAAGAGCTGTTAAAATTCCGAGCCACGCAATAATCTGCAAAACAGGGCCTTCCAGCGTAAATAGCGGAAGCATCCTGATTAAAAGATAAGCACCTGCAGCAACCATAGTTGCAGAATGTAAAAGCGCACTGACCGGAAGTTTTGCTTCCATAGCATCCTGAAGCCACGTATAAAAAGGGAATTGTGCAGATTTTACCGCAGCACCTATTATAAATAATATACATAACAAATAGAAAACAGGAGTTTCTGTATACGCAGAAATCAGAGTCGTTACAGCGTTCATATCCTCAAAAGAAAGCGTTGTAAACGAACGGTTTCCGGCATAATTGTACATAAGATAAGACGCAAAAATTATTCCTCCGAGAAGCGCAGTGTCACCAACTCTGTTCATCAAAAATACACGCCTTGAAGCTTCTGACTTTACGATATTTTTGTAATCAAATCCAATAAGCAGATAAGACATAACTCCTACAAGCTCCCAGAAAAAATACATCTGGAAAAGATTAGGACTGAATAATAAACCTGCCATTGAAAAATTAAACATATTTAAATACGCGTAAAAACGATACTGTTTGGGCTCATCCTTCATATAAGGGATTGAAAACATCTGCACCAGAAAACTTACAAGGAACAAGACAAGCGCAATTATGAGTGACAACTTATCAACATGAAGGCCGAAATCAAGTACAAAATTACCAATTTTTATAAATGGAAAACTTTGTTCAATAGCAGCTGTGAGTTTCAAGAGGCTTACAGAACACAAAAGTATTCCGAAAAATGAAGAAAGCAAAGTAAGCGTATAAATAATTTTATTATTCACATAGACCGCAAAAAACCTTGCACTCATTATTATCAGAAAAATCCAGAGTGGAAGCAAAAGTATTAAATATATGTTATCAAGTATTATATCAGCCATTAAAGCTCCTTATAATGTTCTATACTATCACTGCCTTTTTTCTGAAACATCAGATAAAAAAGATAAAGCGCAACTGCCAGTTCTACAGCCCCAAGACCGACATAGAAAAGCGCTATAATATATCCGTCAAATTTAACATTGTCGCAAAATGAAGCAAATGTCACAAAATTTATGTTAACCCCGAGCAGCATAATCTCTATTGAAATCAAAACTTTAATCATGTTTTTAACAAGAACAGACCCGAGAAGTCCGATTAAAAACATCAACATTCCAATAAATAAATAGTGGTACATTGTTATTTCCATTCTCCGCCCTTTCTGAACTTTATAAGTCCAAAGCCTGCAATAACGATAGTTAACAGCAGTGACACGAGTTCAAATGCCCAGACATAGTTAATAAAAATCCCGCGTGCAAAAGCCCTTATAGTATCAAAAGCATTTACCTGAACAAGCTCCATTGTATGAAAAGTATCCGGACTCATAGCAAGCGACATCATAACAAGATAAATAAATGCAAGCAGGAAAATTCCAGAGCACAAAAGCGTAATATAGGGAGTTATAAAACTTTTTGCCCTGCTGCCGCTTCTTGTAGTAAACATAATGGAAACGCCGACAATTACAGGCACCGCAAGCCCGTATATAGCAGCCTGAATTATTGCATTATATTCAGAGCCTAAAAGGTAGAAAAACAATGCCCCGAAAAAAAACACAACAACTGCTGCAAGAAGCGAATACACAACATTGCGCGCAAAAAGCGCCAGCAGTGCAAATATTGTAATCAGTACTGATGCTGAATAAAAAATTACAGGATTATTAATCATTACAGCCTCCATTATATTTCAATACTAATTCATCGATATCATCAGTTGCAAGTTCGTATTCTTGTGTCAATTTTATAGCCCCCTTAGGACAGTAATACTCGCAGTTGCCGCAAAACATGCATTTTTTCAAATCAACTGTATAAGAAGAAACTTTTCCGTTTTCATCTTTTGTAAAACTTATAGCACCGGTAGGACAAACCTTCTGGCAGATACCGCATCCGATACATCCTTCTACAACAGGCTTTCCTCTGAAATTATCATTAAGTTCACGTTTTTTTTCCGGATATTCTAAAGTTACAGGTCTTTTAAAAAGATGCTTGAATACTGTAAACAGTCCCGCAAATAAACCTTTAATTCCGCCTAGCATACCCCACCTGCCCATCTAATAATAACTGCGATGAAAAAATTCAAAATGGAAAGCGGAAGCAAAACTGCCCACGAAAATTTTAATAAATCAAATGACGCAAGACGCGGGAGAGTTGCTCTTATCCAAATCATAATAAATATCAAAACAGCAGCTTTTGAAAATAACCAGAAAGCTTGTTCAAAGTAGATTAAGAACGAAGAACTGAACAAATATTTCCCGAACGGCGAGAGATATCCGCCGAGAAAAAGAATTGATATAAACATAGCGTTCGCAAACATCATAGCGTATTCACTCAGGTAAAAAATTGCAAACCTCATGCCGGAATACTCTGTATTATATCCGCAAATCAATTCACTTTCTGCTTCCGGAAGGTCAAACGGGCATCTGTTAAGTTCTGCAAGAATACTTATGAACATAATCAAGAACCCTAAAATACACGGAAAAATAAACCAGCATGATGTCTGCGCGAGTGTAATTCCAGTCATATTCATAGAAGATGCCAGAACAACGACAGATAAAATTACAAAAGTTATCGGAAGTTCGTAGCTCAAAACCTGTGCAATACTTCTTGCAGCTCCGAAAAGAGCATATTTATTATTACTTGCCCAGCCTGCTAAAAATACGCTTAAAACAGGAAACGCTGCAAGGATCAAGTACAATACTACATTCGTGCTGGTATTTACAAAAGTAAATTCCGAGCTGTAAGGAATTATTCCGAGAGCAGCAAACATCGGCACAAATACGAGTATCGGCGCAAGATTAAACAGAATTCTGTCTGCCTTATCTGGAGTAATATTTTCTTTGCATAAGAGTTTTAAAGCATCTGCAATTGTTTGCAACAGCCCCCACCATCCAACTCTGTTAGGGCCTTTTCTCTGTGTAAAAAATCCGAGTAATTTCCTCTCAACAAGCACAAGCAGAATTACAACAACAAGTAGAGCTGCTGCAATTATACAAAACGGTATAACATAATATGTTATATCCCCGAAAATTTGAGGAATGTTATGTCTTTTCAAAAATTCTATATATAAAAAGTAAAGATAATTCATTACTTATCCACCTCCGGCAGAATGATATCAAGCGAACCTGCAATTGCAATTGCATCATTAAGATATTCACCCTTAAGAATTTTTCTTAACAGATTTACAGAATAATATGAACCGGTTCTCCACTTGAGTCTGTAAGGACATTTTTCTCCGTCAGAAACTACAAAGCACGAAGCTATTCCGCGCGGCGCTTCAATATCTGCATAATACTCGCCTTCCGGAAGCTTTAAAGTCAACGGATTTATAAGTTTCTGCTCCAATCCGCCTGCTGTTTTTAAATACTCAACTGCCTGATGAACAATCTTAATGCTCTCTTTAATTTCCAAAATTCTTGCCTTATACCTTGCAAAAGAATCACCTTCCTCCAGAACAACAGTTCCTACATCAAACCCCTTATAAAGATTGTCGCTGTTTCTGTAGTCAAAATCAACCCCGCCGGCCCTTAGATTAACACCTGTTATTGCATAATCCAAAGCCGTTTTTTTATCTAAAAATCCTTTTCCGACAGTCCTTCTGATAAAAATAGGATTTTCGGTAATAATCTTTTCGTAATCTTCAAGCTTTTCAGGCAAAATCCTGAGAATTTCTTCAACATCTTGAAGGTCACTAATATCTCTGCGCACCCCGCCAAAGACAAAATAGTTATACATCATTCTTTGACCGGAGATTTTTTCAAAATACCTCAAAATCATTTCTCGTTCTCTGAAAGCATAGAAAAATGGAGATACTGCCCCCAAATCCATTAGAAATGCGCCAATCCACAGCAGGTGAGAAGATATTCTGTTAAGTTCAAGAAGCATAACTCTTATTGCTCTTACTTTGTCATGGAGTTCAATCTCTAATGCCCCTTCAACAATTCTGCATAATAATTCTGAATAGAAAAACCCTGCAAGATAGTCAATTCTGTCAACAGTCGGAAGATACTGGATATATGAGAGTTTTTCGGCCATTTTCTCCATCCCCCTGTGAAGATAGCCCACATCAGGCTCGCAGGAAATAATTTTTTCTCCGTCGAGTTCTAATAAAAGCCTTAAAACCCCGTGTGTTGAAGGATGCTGAGGCCCCAGATTAAGTTTAAGCGTTGTTGTCGTCATTCCAGCACAACCTCGTATCGTCCTGTACATAGTCTTTTCTTAGAGGAAATCCCTGCCAGTCCTCCGGCATATAAAGCCGCTTCAAGTTTTCATTCCCCTTAAAATTAATTCCGAACAAATCGTATATTTCATTCTCATCAGCAATTGCAGACTCAAAAATATCTGTAATTGTTTCTGCTTCATCTTTTACAGAAATTGATATTAACAAGTCTTCTTCATCCACAGTTGAATAAAGATGATAAATAAGCTCAACCAGACCATCAGGTTTATGTACAGCAATAATTTCTTTTAAAATATCATAAGGATAGTTATCTTTAACAAACGCTATAACATCATGCAGTCTGGAGTTTATAATAATCTTATTCCCATCAAGTTCACAATCAGCGAAAACTTTTATAAATTTATCCCAGTCCATCATGCCCTCCTTTTTTAACCAGCTTAAGGTCATGTGAATTTAAAAATTCTTTTCGCTTAAGTATTGATTCTTTTTTAATTCTGTTCTGCAGTTTTCTAATCGCATCCAGAAGTGCTTCCGGTCTTGGCGGACACATCGGAAGATAAATATCAACAGGAATAATTTTATCAATCCCGTTAACAACAGAATAAGATGTTTCACAAAACATTCCGCCTCCGCACGTACAGGCTCCCATAGCAATAACATATTTAGGTTCTGCCATCTGTTCATATAATCTCTGCAAAACAGGAGCCATTTTATAAGTAATTGTTCCCGCGCAGATTAACAAATCTGCCTGCCTTGGAGATCCTCTAAAAACTTCTGAGCCAAAGCGTGCTATATCATTATCAGATGCAACAGTCTGCATCATTTCAATTCCGCAGCAGGAAGTCGCAAATGTGAGAGGCCAGAGCGAATTTGCCCTGCTCCAATTAAGAATATAGTCGATTGATGTTACAATTACGCTCATATTCTCCCTACCCCCATTTGAGCACCTTTCTGCCGATTGCATAATAAAGCCCGAACAGCAGCAAGCCGGCAAAGATAAAAGCTTCAATCACAGCAAACAATCCAAGTTCGTTCACAAATACCGCAAACGGGTAAAGAAAAATTGTTTCTATATCAAAAATCAGAAATATTACAGCGTAATGAAAATACTTAATATCAAACTGTATCCTTGCATCTGATACAGGCTGCATTCCACATTCATAAATAGAATTTTTGACAGGGGTTTTATGTTTGTACTGGCATATAAAACCGGCAATCACCATCGCTATAGCAAACAGTGCCGCAAGGATTATAAATACTGATAGACATACAAGTTCTTTCACCTAATAAAACCCTCTTTTCTATATTCTACTAAAAAATTATCTGATATAATAGTTATTATTATACAATGTTAAGATGAAATTCTATGCGACAATTGATTAAGATTTTATTAGTAATATTCTTCATCCTTTCGGTGTACAATCCTTCTTGTGCTGTAATTAAAGGCGAGTTAGAATATCAAATTCCTATTGACTACTCGAAACTTTCAACCGAAGAGCTGGAGAATAAAGCTGGATTTTATTACGGTCTTGCCTTAAAGACTAGTAACGGTAAGGTTAATGAGGATATGACATCTGCATTAAATCTTTATGCAATCTTATCGAACAAAAATCCTGAAAATACTTTTTATAAAATCCGGCTCGGTCATCTTTACGATATTATAGGCAAGGATAGATATGCTAAAGGATACTTTTTTCAAGCAATAGGAACTGACAGCAGCCAGCCGGAGCCGTATTTCAGACTGGGAGAATTTTATTACAGAAGAGAACTTTACAAAAAGGCTTTGAATATGTATAAAGAAGCCTATAAACGCGGATATAGCGGGAACTATGATACGCTTTATAAAATTGGAGATATTTACGAAAAATTTGGCGACACGGAAGCTGCCTTGAAGTATTTAAAGCTTGCGGCTCAAAAAAGCCCTAACAGCGAATTAGATAATAAAATAAAGCGCGTAGAAAATGCAAATGCCATCAATAAAGAATACTATTCAGACACCAGAATAAGACTTATGGAAAGATAGTTTTACTAAAACTCCCAGCGAATATTCTTTTTAATAATTTTAGCCGGAGTTCCGGCTATTATGCAATTTGGTTCCTCAAACTTCTTTGTAACAAATGAATTTGCACCAATAACACAGCCGTCAGGTATAACACCCCCTTTGTGAACAGAAACATTTCTACCCATCCAAACGTGATTTCCAATAATCACATCCTGATCTTCATTTATTCGTTCGCCGGTAGTTAAATCATAGATTGGATGCCCGTCACCAGTCCAAATATTTATTCCATACGAAAACATACAATCTTTTCCAATCATTATTTTTTTACTGTTGCCATCAATTCGCAAATGGGCATTAACAAAATATTTAACATTATCAATCAAAATAGATGAATTATCACCATAAACATCTATTGTAATATTAGAACAACGCTCTATACCTTTGATTTCTACTATATTATTACTACCTGGCATTTCTATTATAAAAAAATTCAACAATTCTGTATCAGGCAGAACAATTGTATTATTTTCTCCTGTAACATTTTTTAAATACTTAAATAATTCTTTTCTATTTGTTATAAGACATTTATTACCGATCTTATCTAATTTATAAACTTTATTGGTTTGATAAACAGTATTAAATTTGAACTTTAAGAACAAAATTTTGTAAACTTTATACTTTCTAGCAGGGTTTCTTTTTTCTTCATAAGATACAGAAAACAGGATATTTAGGAGTTTACCCCCCCCCCCGAAACACAGTATTTACAAGGGTTTCAAGCATTTAACTATTACCTCCGTTTGTGAGCTTATTATAATTATCCAGATAAGTCTGCGCAAGTTTTGGTTTATTCAATTTTTTGTATACGTATGCAAGATTGTAATGAAATTCCGGTACATCAGATTTAAACATTATTGCTTTATTTAAATTTGTTTTAGCCTTTTTAATTTCACCCATCTGTATATAAGTACAGGCCATATTGTAAAAAATATACGGATTTTCTTTGTTTAAAGAGGCAGCCTTTTTATAATTCTGCACAGCCATATTAAACTGGCTGTTCTGCGCGTAATTATTAGCAAGATTATAATACGCCTTGTAATATTTAGGATTAACACTTATTGCTTTTTGATACATAAAAATAGCGTTATCTTTTTCACCTTTATCCTCAAGAACATTACCCAGAATTAACCAATCTTGAGCAGAACGTTCTTTTTCATCAATCTGCAAAATTAAATCCATGGTTTTATTATAATTATTATCACTATAGAATGCTGTTGCCTGTTTTGATAAATCTTCAGAGGCGAAACAGGCACATCCTGCAAATAATAAAGCTGTAATTAAAAATCTTCTCATAACTAAATTATAAAAAAAAATTATAAATTTATCAAATACAGGACTTATGTTATATTGTGTTTATGAGGTCAAACAAGACAAAATTCTGGTTATTAATATTGCTTCCCTGCTTTTTATTTATAATAAGCAGTCTGCTTATAAAATATCATCCTCAACCAATATGCCTGTGGAAAAATTTAAGCGGTTATAATTGCCCTGGCTGCGGTATAACTAGGGCATTTCACTCTTTGTGTATTCTGGATTTTAAATCTGCTTATAATTACAACCCGGGTATATTTATAGTTGCACCGCTGCTTTTATACATATGGCTTAAAGAATTAGTAAAATGCCTAAATACATAAATAATAAAATTTGCTATACTTTTCAAGGGGTTTCCTTTTAGGCTGGTTAGGCGTACACTGTATTCTGCTTATTTGAACAGCAACTGTTCCCGCAAGAAAATGAACCTTGAAATAGTTTTTTTTAGATGATAAACTGATTTACGAAGAGAAGATAAGGAGTATTAAATTTATGGTCTGTTTAACATCAAACAAAATTGATACTAAACTCGTATCAGAAGCACTAAAAGCATTAGGAAAAGATAATTTTGCTTTAATTATTCACGGAAGCAGTTTCCCATCTAAAAATGGTGAAGATACTGGATTTGGAACATTCAATTCTGCAGCAGGACGCGATGTAATTGACTACGCTCACGGCATTTTCAACGCTTTGCAATTAGGACCTGCCGGAAAAACAAAAAGCTCAGACTCATCACCTTACTGTGGTACAATTTTCTCAGGAAACCCGCTTTTTATTGACCTTAAACAAATAACAGAAAAGAAATGGGACAATATACTTTCACAAGAAACTTTTGAAAAAGTTGTTGCAGGAAACCCTAATCAAAATAAAGGTAAAACCGCATACTCATATATTATGAAGGCTCAGAATGAAGCTCTAAAAGAAGCCTGGGCAAACTTTAAAGAAATCCATGGCGGAATATTCGGTTCTTCCTTAAAAAAAGAATTTGATAAATTCAAAAAAGAAAATAGCTTCTGGTTAGATAATGACTCCTTATATGAAGCACTTTCTATAGAAAATGATAATGATTTCTGGTACACATGGAAAAACGAAACAGATAAAAAGCTTATGAACCCGAAATCAGAAGAAGAAAAGAAAGCATACGCCTCAAGAATAGAAGAAATCAGAGATAAATATTCTGACGAAATTGAGTTTTACAAGTTCTGCCAGTTTGTATTAGAAAAACAGAATGAAGAAACAAAAAAATATGCACTTTCGTCAGGCATAAAAATGATTGCCGACAGACAGGTAGCTTTCTCTGACAGAGATGCCTGGGCTTATCAGTCCCTATTTTTAGAAGGCTGGTATCTTGGCTGCCCTCCTGATTATTTTTCAAAAGATGGTCAAGCCTGGGGCTTCCCTGTAATGGATCCGGACAAAATGTTCAATCCGGACGGCTCATTAGGCGAAGGCGGAATTTTAATGAAAAATCTTTACAAAAAGATGTTCAAAGAAAATCCGGGCGGTGTTAGAATTGACCATATTGTAGGTTTAATCGACCCTTGGGTTTATAAAGTAGGCAAGAAACCAATGTGTGAGCAGGGTGCAGGAAGATTATACTCATCTCCTGAACATCCTGAACTTTCAAGATATGCAATCGCAAGAAATGAAGATTTAGACTGGACTCTTGAAGCTGACAAAGAAAAAAGAGTTAAGACTCTTTCAGAAGAACAAATAAAACTTTACGGCAGACTAATTGAAAAAATTGTTATTGCTGCAGCTAAAGAATGCGGACTCGATAAAAATGCAATCGTTTGCGAAGATTTGGGAACATTAACAAACCCTGTTGATGCTGTAATGAAAAAATACGAACTTCAAGGTATGAGATTAACCCAGTTTGTTGTTCCTGAAAAACCTGAACACCCTTACAGATGTAAAAACATTGGTGAACACGTTTGGAATATGGTTGGAACTCATGATAACCTTCCGATTTCTATGTGGGCTGAAAGTATAATTAATACACACGAAGGTTATCTGCATGCAAAAAATCTTGTAGAAGATTTATTTGCAGAAGCTGAAAATAAAGACGATATTATTGTTAAACTTACTCAGGATAAAGAATATCTGAGATTTGTTAAATTAACAGAAATCTTTGCATCAAAGGCAAGAAATGTTCAAATCTTCTTTACAGATTTCTTCCAGATTAATGATGTTTACAATAGACCTGGAACATCAGGTGACCAGAACTGGTCACTTAGACTTCCAAACAACTTTGAGGAACTTACTCCAATTGATTTGCAGGCAATATTAAAAGCTGCAATCATTGCGAGAGGTAAAGAATTTGCATCAAAACATGCAAGTTTGATTGAAAAACTTTCTTAAGTTTGATAATATTAAAGCCGGAGCTAACGCTCCGGCTTTTTAGTTAATTAAGGAGTACATATTATGTTTATTCAACCTGTCACAGGTTATAGAAAGGTTGTTACCCCGGCGTTTAGAAGTCAGGCAGAAAATCCGTTACTAAAACAATCAGATATAACCAGATTAGATTCTAAATTAGTTATAGGCAGAGCACCAGGAGCCTGCCGTTATGAAAACCATCAGTATAAAATTAACTCAAATATTCTCGATAAAGATTTGCAGTTCTTAAAAAGTAATTATAATGTTGATACACTAATAGATTTAAGAGCAGGACATATTGAAGGTAATGAAATAACAAAAGAAGCAAACGCTGCTAAAAAAGCAGGAATGACTTACCTCAATCTACAGATGGATGGTGCTATAGCACCAAAACCAGACGAGCTTAAAAGCTTTTTCAACACAATCGACAAGGCAAAAGGTAATGTATATTTACATTGTCACATGGGACACGATAGAACAGGTGTGATGTCTGCCTGCTATATGGCAAAGGTTCATAAACTGAACGAAGAATTTGCTTTTCAAAAAGTTTTTGATGAAAGGGGAGTTACTCGTTTAAAATACATGTATGGACACCCTGATCAGTGTAAATTGCTTTCTAATATATTAAAATATCTAAAATTTTTCTAAAAAGAAAGGGCGGAAGCTTCGCTTCCGCCCGATAAGCTCTCTTTAAAATCTTATTATTCAACTACAGCACTGTAGCAGTCAGAACAAATAGTTTCGTGGCCTGCGTGTTCACCGAGTTTTCTATACTTCCAGCAGCGTTCACACTTTTCGCCTTCTGCATTTACTACCCATACTGTAATCCCATTTTCTGTATATTCATTTAAAACGCCTTCCGGTGCTGAATCTGAAACATATGCTTGAGAAGTAATAAATATATCTGCAAGTTCTTTTGCATTTGCTTTCAAGACATCTGCATCGCCGGATTTTACATAAACCCCAACTTCAAGCGAACTTCCGATTTTCTTATCAGCTCTTAGAGGTTCAATTGCTCTTGTCACAACCTCTCTTGTTTTAAGAATTTTTGCAAAATCTTCTTCTAACTGAGGATTATTCCATTCCTTATTTACTACCGGCCAGTTTGCAAGAAGAATACTTTCCAATCCGCCGCGCTGGATTTCAGGAGTATTCTGCCAGATATCTTCTGCTTGATGCGGCATTACAGGTGTTAAAATTCTTACAAGAACCTGTAAGGTTTCATAAAGGACAGTTTGGCAGGCTCTTCTTGATAAAGACTTTTTACCTGCTGTATACAGTCTGTCTTTTACAATATCAAGATAGAATGAGCTTAAGTCAACTGCCGCAAAGTTTTGCAGGCATTGGAAATACTTATAAAACTCATAGTTATCAAAAGCAACAGTCACTTCTTCCACAACTTTATTAAGTTTATGTAGAGCAAACTTATCAATAGGTTTCAACTCTTCGTATTTTACATAATCTTTTTGAGGATTAAAATCAAAAATATTACCGAGCAAAAATCTTGCCGTATTTCTTGTTTTCTTAAAGATTTCTGCAAGCTGCTTAATTATGTTATCACCGATTTTTGTATCATTTCTGTAATCAACAGAAGCTGCCCATAATCTTAAGATATCAGCGCCGTAATTTTTGATGATATCATCCGGCCTAATGTAATTTCCGAGAGATTTAGACATCTTTCTTCCGTCTTCTCCAAATACAAATCCGTGTGTTAAAACAGATTTATATGGAGCCTTACCCTGAACAGCCATAGAAGTTAATAATGATGACTGGAACCATCCCCTGTGCTGGTCAGAACCTTCAAGATACATATCAACAGGAGTATGGCCTAATTCATCAGAACGTTTCTCAACAACTGCTCTCCAGGTTACGCCTGAATCAAACCAAACGTCCATAATATCTTTTTCTTTTCTTATGTGTTTTTTTCCGCACTTAGGGCATACAAAACCTTCCGGCAAAAGTTCTTCTGCAGTGCGTTTTACCCACGCATCAGAAGATTCTTTTTCAAATATTTTCGCTACGTTTTCAATTGTTTCGTCACTAACTATAACTTCGCCGCAGTCTTCACAGTAGAATACAGGTATTGGCACGCCCCACGCTCTTTGACGAGAAATACACCAGTCAGAACGACCTTCTACCATGTTAGAAATTCTAGCCTCACCGCTTGCAGGTATCCATTTTACCCCTTTGATTGCATCTAATGTTTCTGCACGGAATTTATCAACCTTAACAAACCATTGCGGAGTTGCTCTGTAGATTACAGGATTTTTACATCTCCAGCAGTGCGGATATGAGTGGTTAATATCCGCTGCAGCAAGAAGTGCACCGCAGTTTTGAAGTTTTTCTATTACAATTTTATTACCTTTATAATACGGAACGCCTTCTAAATCTTTATCACCGACGATTTCAGTCCAACAGCCTTTGCTGTCGAGCGGAGAGAATACTTCGATATTGTATCTATTCCCTACTTCATAGTCTTCAAGACCATGACCCGGCGCTGTGTGTACAGAACCTGTACCTGCATCAAGTGTTACGTGCTCGCCTAAGATAATTGGAGATTTTCTTTCGTACAAAGGATGTTTAGTATTTAAGAGTTCTAAATCAGCCCCTTTAACGGTTCCTATTACATTGATATCTTTTTCTTCCCAGCTAACGCCCTCAAGGAAGCTTGCAAGCAATCCTTCAGCGATTACATAAACATCATTGTTATAAGTAAAGAATGTATATTCAAATCGCGGATGCATACTGATTGCCATGTTTGACGGAATTGTCCAAGGAGTAGTTGTCCAAATAACAGCATAAACATTGTCATTTGGAATATTTACCAGCTGCTTAATTTTATTTACCCCTTCGTCATCAAACTTAAATCTTACATAGATTGATGTAGATGTATGGTCAGCGTATTCTACTTCTGCCTCAGCTAACGCTGTTTCACAGGAAGCACACCAGTAAACTGGTTTCAAACCTTTTTCAATATATCCTTTTTTGTACATTTCACCGAAAACTCTAACCTGTTCGGCTTCAAATTCAGGATTTATTGTGAGGTAAGGATGTTCCCAATCTCCCCATACGCCAAGACGCTTAAATTCAGCCTCCTGTCCTTTCAAATTTTTATGCGCAAAATCTCTGCATTTTTCTCTTAATTCAGCAGGAGTCAAAGCTTCACGGCCGCCTTTGATATTCTTTACAACAGCGTTTTCAATTGGAAGTCCGTGACCGTCATAGCCCGGAACATAAGGTGAGTAAAAACCTGACATGGATTTATATTTAATAAGAATATCTTTTAAAATCTTATTAAGCGCTGTTCCAACGTGAATTTTTTCAGAGCTCAAATACGGAGGCCCGTCGTGCAGCACAAAAGAATTAGACTTGTCACGCTGAGCCAAATTCTTTTCATAAACTTTTATTTCCTCCCAGAAATTTTGAGTTTCCGGTTCTTTTCTTGTAGCATTTGCCCTCATCTCCAATGTAGTCTGCGGCAAATTCAAAGTTTCTTTATATTCCACCATGTCTATACCTCAATTTCCTTTTTATTTGTATTAAAATCTTTATTAAAGCTTACGTTATGCTTAATTTTGATAAGCGTATTTGTTTTAAGGTTTTTCATTTTTATAAAATCAGCCATTTTATTGTAATCAAATGCATTTTCCCATCTTGCAATAACAACAGTTGCAACACAGTTTCCAATTAAGTTAACAGTAGTTCTTCCCATATCAAGAATCTGGTCTATACCTAAAAGAACCGCTACGCCGAGAATAGGAATATTAAAGCTCGTCAGTGTTCCGGCAAGCACAATTAAAGAGGCTCGCGGCACGCCTGCAACACCTTTAGATGTAAGCATTAACGCAAACATAATCACTAATTGCTGCTCTATGGTTAAATGAATACCTACAAGCTGGGTGGAAAAAAGCACTGCCATTGCAAGATACAACGTAGAGCCGTCAAGGTTAAATGTATATCCTGTAGGCATTACAAACCCTACAATAGATTTTGGCACACCAAATTTTTCCATAATTGCCATTGCTTTTGGAAGTGCAGCTTCTGAACTTGCAGTTGTAAACGTTAAAAGAGCAGGTTCTTGAACAGCTTTAATCAAAGCGCGCAGAGAAATACCAACAATTTTGCAGGCAACATACATTACAATCAATACAAATACTGCAAGTGCAGAATATAGGGAAAGAATAATTTTCCCATAATTATATAATATTTCAATTCCGTTAGAGCCAACAGTATACGCAATCGCACCAAAAATACCTACAGGGGCAAAAAACATTACGTATTCTGTAAATTTAAACATTATAGACGCAACTGAATTTAAAATACCGACAACCGGTTCTGCTTTTTTACCAACTGCACATATAGCAAGTGCAAAAAATATACAAAAAATCACTATTTGGAGCAGGTTGCCATCAGCCATAGCCTGAAAAATGCTTGTAGGACATAGGCTTAAAAGTAAATCACCAAAAGAATTATGATGAGTAGTAGACGCCATCTCAACAATTCTGGTCAATCCTGTTTGCTCAGATGCAATATTTTTAATTCCAACACCAGGTTTAAAAAGATTAGCAAATCCTAAACCTATAAATAAAGCCAGTGTTGTAACAACTTCAAAGTATGCAATAGTTTTAATACCTAATCTTCCCAGACTCTTAACATCACCGTGTCCAGCTATTCCGACAACGAGAGTTGCAAAAAGCAATGGTGCAATAATCATTTTTACCATTCTCAGAAATATTTCGGCTAAAACATGAAGTCTGACAGCAAACGCAGGAAAAGCCCATCCAACAAGGACTCCTAATAATAGTGCCGCAAAAATCGCTATTGTTAATCGTGATTGTTTCAAAATCTTTTCCTTCTCAAAACCCTTCAATTGTAAATTATACAATAAACAAGAGAAAAGTATACAAACATGCTACGATTTGTTACGCATTTTGCCCGCCATGATTGACACACATATTTGTTCGTCCTAAGATTAAAGTACTCTAGTCGAAATTTCTGCCGGATTTGACGGTTAGAGGGAGGGGTAAATCAACTCCAGTCAGTATTACAACTACCAGCTGAAAGTGTTTATCCTAAAAATAAATTTAGTAAAATAGGTAAAAGGAGAAAAAGTTATGCCTACTATGAACCAGCTTGTGCGTTCAGAACGTAAAAAGCTAAAAGACAAAACCAAATCGCCGGCTCTTATGGAATGTCCACAAAGACGCGGCGTATGTACAAGGGTTTACACTACAACCCCTAAAAAACCTAACTCTGCTTTGAGAAAGGTTGCCAGAGTCAGACTTACTAACGGATTTGAAGTAACTTCTTATATCCCTGGTATCGGACACAACCTTCAAGAACACAGTGTTGTTCTAATCAGAGGCGGAAGAGTTAAAGACCTTCCTGGTGTTAGATATCACATCGTACGCGGTACTTTAGATACAGCAGGTGTTGCTAACAGAACACAAAGCCGTTCTAAATATGGTGCTAAGAGAGCTAAAGGAGGTAAGAAATAATGTCTAGAAGATCTAAACCGGAAAGAAGAATTCCTTCAGCTGACCCTATTTATAACAGCGTTGATGTTTCTAAATTCATTAACAGAGTTATGAGACGCGGTAAAAAATCTATCGCTGAAAAAATATTCTACTCTACAATTACAAAAGTTGAAGAAAGAACAAACGAAAAGGGCTTGGAAATTTTCCAAAAAGCTCTTACTAACGCAACTCCATTATTGGAAGTTAAAGCAAGACGTATTGGTGGTTCTACTTATCAAGTACCTATCGATGTAAAACCAGATAGAGGTTTTGCTCTTGCATCTTCCTGGATTATTGCAGCTGCTAAAAACAGAGGCGGAAAATCTTTCGTTGAAAAATTAACTAACGAACTAATCGATGCTTCTAACGGCAACGGTGCTGCTTGCAAAAAACGTGAAGATACCCATAGAATGGCAGAAGCTAACAAAGCGTTTGCTCACTACAGATATTAATATTATTTGTATAATAAAAAAAGGGCGGTTGGAGAAAACTCCAACCGCCCTTTCTCTTACACAAGTTCGTCCAAGCTGTCTGCTAATGACTTTTGCTCATCCAATACTACCTTGAGGATAGTACCCACTGCTGATAGTTCTTGACCTTTGTCAAAATTATACTCACAGTAATTCTTAGCAATCTCAAGCAAATCAATGCTTAACGTAACTTTTTCTTCAATTGTGGAAAGTGTATCTAACATATTTTTCATACATATAAAATACAACAAAGTATTCTCTTTTGTCAAGAGATATTTGAAAATATATTAAAAAATGTATTAAAATAATTTATTTGTTATTCCGGTTGTAATTAGTGCCAAGCCATATTTATCAACGGTTTCAACGACTTTTGATGAAGCTGAAGGCACTATTACAAGAGCTATTCTGCATTGAATTGCTGCATTTATATCATGAACATCAAGTGGAATATCAGAAGCTAATACAGCATCTTTAGCCCTTTCACACGCTGCATTCAAAGCATATTCAGATGCATCACTTCTCAAACCTTGAGCTACAGCTGATGTTTTTAAATCTTTTGCGATTACAACTGCCTGAGATTTTGCATGCTTTGCCACCTTCCATGCAAAAACAGCATCTTCTATCTGCTCTACTGTCGGTTTATTTTTAGATACTACTTTAAACGTTTCTTTATCCAGTTCGCTTAAATTCGGGGTTTGCACAAGCGTTCCCAGCGGAGTTACTATAGTTTCATTTGAAAGATACTTTTTATAATCTTTTAAAGGAGTTTCTATACTTACATAACATATGTCATGTGAGTCCAGATATTCTACGGCATTTTTTGTAAACTTTGGAGCAATAATTATATTTACTCCCTTAAGCATCTTTGCTGCATCGCTGTCAATTTCAGCCGAAACTACCACATTTGCATTAACAAAATCAAGAGGATTTGAGTCCATTGCTTGCACAATAGCTTCCTCCAGGGATTTTCCAAGTGCTACTGCACTTATATTCGTGCCAGATACCGTAACAACAGCATTAACATCAAAAAATTCACTTATTACGTTCAACCCTTTTGTTATACTCAAAATGTCTGCATATGAAAGAGGTTTGCTTGATGAATAATCTATTGTTTTTTCGTTTCTTTCAATGCTGGCATTCTGGTGACTGTTTATTCCGCTTGTTATTTTAAAGTCTTCTAAATTCATTTTACGCCTCACTAACTAATACATAGTATTATTGCTGCTGTCCTATCGGAGCTGAAGTTACAGGTATCGGTGCAAACTGCGGCTGCGGTGCTTCTGTTCTTTCAGATTTAACTTCGACCATAGGAGTTTCCTTTTTCTTTATCGGTGTTAAAGTCTGTTGCAGAATTTCAGCCGGTTTTACCACCGGTGCAGGAGTTTTTTGCTCTTCAGCTTTTTCTTTCTCTGCCTCTTGCTGTTCTTTTTCTTTGTTTTCTAATTTCTTTTTCGCTTCACTCTGAGGAATGATTGATACCCCCGGAGCTCTGAAAGGATTTAAGATTACTTCCGGATACTCAAAATCAGCATTTCCATAAGGTGCAGTTGCAACTGTCATAACATCTTTCCAGATAAGAGCAGGTACTGTTCCGCCTGTAATCCCGCCCATCTGAGAGTTATCATCATTACCGACCCATACGCCTGTAACAACATCAGGAGTAAAGCCGATAAAATACGCATCTTTACTATCATCTGTTGTACCGGTTTTTCCTGCAGCAGGTTTTCCGATATTAGCAGCACGGCCTGTGCCGTTTGTAATAACTGTTTTCATAATTGCAGTCATTGTTGCAGCAGTATTAAGATTAAGCACCTTACTTGAACGGGCTTTTTTAGCTTCATAGAGAATTGTTCCTCTTGATGATTCAATTCTTTCTATAGCAAAAGGTTCTACCTTAAATCCGCCATTTGCAAAAACACCATAAGCTCTTGTCATTTCAAATAATTTTACACTGTTTGAACCGAGAGAAATTGTATAATCATAAGGAATTGGTGTTGTAATTCCCATTACTCTTGCAAGCTGTATAACAGGTCTTACACCTATTGCATCCATAAGCCTTGCTGTACATACATTAGAAGAAACCATCAGTGCTGTATACAAAGGAATAGGGCCTCTGTATTTATTACCGTAGTTTCTAGGCGTCCAGTCGCCGGCTTTGAAAGGTAAATCATCTATCATATCATTAGGAGAATATCCCTTTTCAATTGCAGCTGTGTAAATAAACGGTTTGAATGCAGAACCGGAAGGTCTTGCAGATTGCGTTACCCTGTCATACTGGCTCTTTGTATAATCTTTACCTCCGGCATAAACCAGTATTCTCCCGTCAATAGGGCTGAATGAAAATACTGCTGCCTGATTTTTATCTCTTGTTAAGCCCCACGCTTTAAGATTCTTTAAGATAGCCTCATTTGCTTTTACCTGGGCTTTGTAATCAAGTGTTGTTATAACCTTATAACCGCCATTCACAATTTCATCTTCTGTAAACCCGAGTTTATACATTTCTTTCATTACATAATCACAGAAGTATGGCGCCTTGTTTGTTGCATACATAGTCGGCATTGACGACAAAATTATCGGAGCTTTTTTAGCTTTTTCATAAGTTTCTTTATCAATGTATTTCATTTTATACATTCTTAAAAGAACCTGATTTCTGCGTTTTTCTGCGAGTTTTTTGTTGTTATACGGCGAATAAACAGACGGCGCCTGCGGAAGTCCGGCAATTAAAGCCATTTCCGGCAATGTAAGCTGGTTAAGATTTTTATTAAAGTAAATTCTTGCGGCTCCCTTAACACCGTATGCTCCGGAGCCTAGATAAACATTATTAAGATACATTTCCAAAATCTTATCTTTTGAAATGGTCTTTTCTATCTGTGCAGCAACCTGTAATTCTTTGATTTTTCTGGTAAAAGTTTTTTCATTAGAAAGGAATAATATTCGAGATAATTGCTGTGTAATAGTACTTGCACCCTGTACAACATGACCAGCAAGTACGTTCGCAACCATTGAGCGGGCAAGACCTACCATATCATATCCAGGATGTTTATAGAAATTTTTATCTTCCGTCGCAATAAGCGCTTTTACAAGTGTTTCAGGGACTTCTTTCAACTCAACGTTTGAATATGTATAAGCTGCGAATGTCTTAATAACTTCGCCATCACCTGCACAGAAGGTCGTAACAATATTTGGTTTAAGCGTATTCAAATTTTTTATTGGAGGCAGTGATGTCAAATAGAGCTTCAAAGCTATCAAGCCTGCAAGCATGACCCCAAGTCCAAAAACAATGAGTCCTGCGATTAGTTTTAAAAATGGATTATCAACTGTTACGCGTTTAGAAGAATATTTCTTTTTTCTATTTTTTGGAATATTGTAATTTCCCATAAAATTATCCTTTATTGATTTTATCTCTCAATCTTAGTACCATGATATTATTCTAACAAAGAAATAACAGGGCGGAGTGTTTTTCAATATAATGTTAAGTTTTTTGACAATTTTAAAGAATGAATTATTATCATATTTTGTACCAGAAAAAATGGAATATAAAATCACCGGTAAATGCCTTAAATGCGGCAAATGCTGCAGATATATGTATAGTTTTGACACTTACACTACAACAGATTTTAAGATAATGCAGTTTCTTTTTCCTGCATATAAAAGATTTTATATCAGAGGAAAGGATGAGGCAGGAAATCTCATTTTTGCCTGTAAATATGTCACAGAAGAAGGACTTTGCTCTGTTTATGATAAACGTCTGCGTATGTGCCGCAATTATCCTGCAAAAAAAATTTCTTATCCGGGAAAACTTCATGAAGGCTGCGGATACAAAGTTGAAGATAAGAGTTTTGAAAAATACTTAAAACATAAGAGTTAATTAATCATTAATCTCTTGATTTGCTCTTGTATAAACGAATAACTCTATTGGATTTATGTTTAAAATAGAGGAAATTTTATATATAGTTTTCAGAGTCATATTTTTTTTGCCCCTCTCTATATCGCTTAAATAACGCACATCCATATTTAATTTCTCTGCGAAAATGGCCTGCGTCATGTGACGCTGCTGCCGGAAAAATTTAATTTTCAAACCAATATTTAAACATAATTCTTCATAGCGCATATAAAAATTTTAATGTATTTATATATACAAATACATCTATATAAATATACATTAAATGGGGGTTATAAATACATATTAAATATGATTTAATTCTATAGTGTTAAAAAAAATATTTTTTTTGTATGAAAGAGAGGAAATTATGGAAAGAAAATCTTTTTTAGTAACTGAACTATTATGCTTATTTTTGGGGTTATTGGGAGCTCATAGATTTTATACCGGGTATATAGGCTTAGGTATTTTGCAACTGCTTACTCTTGGCGGATGCGGAATATGGAGTCTTATTGATTTTGTTATGATTAGTTTAGACAAATATAAAGATGCCAACGGTCAGGAACTGATGGAATACAACCAGTGTATTGGCTACGGGCTTATTTTATTGTCAGCTGTTGTAACTATATTATGCATTATTTTCTAGGCTTATTTTAAATAATATTAAGTACGGCTATTGACAGATTTTAAAACATACTATATAGTGTATAAGTTACAATTATTCATTGGAGAAAAAATGCCTGTACTGAATTCACTACATATGTGTATCAAGAACATCCGAATTAATAATTCGGTGGTCATGCTATGCTGCAAAAATGTGAATTTACAGGTTAGTTAAAAAATCTATATATAGTTTAAGAGCTTGTAAATTCTGAAGAAATTTACAAGCTCTTTTTGTTATTTAAAGGAGGATTAGATGAGAATTAACCCGATTAGAGAAACAAATTATCCGAACTACAACAGTTTCCAGACAAAGAAACTAACACATAAGTCTGCCAACAGCGCCCGCATTACAGACTTAAGCATTCTGAACCAAAACTACAATCAGGTTAGAATAAATTTTAGAGGTGTGCCAAATACCTCTCTGGAACTCATCAAACAAATTCCTCTTGAAGACAGGCTTGCCTCGCTCTTTCAAAACTTCAGGCTTGGAGATTTAATCCTTGTCGGCAAGAATTTACAGGATTGCGCTAAAAAAATGTACAAAAATGCCAACCTTGTCCAAAATGCAATTAAACGAAGTTTCTATATTGCTGATGACAAAATCGGCGGTTCTCTCGGGTTTATAAAAAACAGCAGTGGAGATACTGAAGTTATTAACCTTAATGATTTTGAAATTCCTCTGATAAGCGGTAATAAAACTTATCCGCTAAAACCTCAGGAAAGTTTTTATGTTATTCCTGAAGATGTACTTTCTGTTGATGGGAATTTGCTAAAAATTAAAGATGAGCCAAAAACAAATTTAAGCATGTATAGAAAAAATTTCGCACGTGCATTTGACTATGAGAAAGAGGTTAAACAAAACCTTGAAACACTCAACAAAAAAACATTATCAAAGTTGATGAAAACCGACCACAAAGGAACATCTGCTGTAACATTTGCCGAAGTTGGAGGATATCAGGAACTTAAAGATACTCTAAAAAAAGATATCATTTATCCGCTTCATTATCCGGATGCTTATGAGAACATGGAGCTTAACCGTGGTTTTATCTTATACGGACCTCCGGGAACCGGTAAAACACATATTGCAAGAGCACTTGCAAATGAAGCCGGTGCAAATTTTATAAGCCTCAACGGTCTTGACCTAGAGTCAAAATGGGTTGGCGAATCAGAAGCTAACTGGAGAAGCCTTTTTACAGAAGCAAAAGAAAATCAGCCTACTATTATTTTCCTTGATGAATTTGATGCTGTTGCAAGAAGCAGAGATAGTAAAGATGAATACGGGAATAAAGTTGTAAATCAAATTTTAACACTTATGACTGATATTGATAATGAAGGCGACAGCGTTTTTGTAATTGGTGCTACAAATAATTACGCAGCCCTTGATAAAGCAATAATTCGTTCCGGCCGTTTTGGGAAACATTACGAAGTTAAAGAGCCCGATATGGATGCCCTAAGAGAGATTTTCAAAGTTCATACTAAGAAAAAAACGCTTGATGAAAATATTAATACAGAAGAATTATTGAGTAAGCTTCACTCTCTGAAAGCAACAGGTGCAGATATTAAGCATATTGTCAATGATGCGCACAACAATGGATATGTTCGTGCAGGAATTTTCACAAAAATGGAAAACAAAACTTTTAATTCTAATGATTTAAAAGATTTTAAAATCGAAAAGGAAGATTTTGACAAAGCCATTGATGATTTTATGAAAGACAGGAAAAGTAATACGAGAAAACCTATCGGATATAACAAGCAGTAAGGGTTAACTTTTGTAACAAAACTAGCAAAAAAAATTTTCACATACTTATATATCAAGGTAAGGAGAATTTAAATGCAGTTAAATAATAATGTTTCTTTTAAAGCTGTACCCGGCGGACAAATTAAGTCATTACTCGCTAAAAATCCAGAAAAGCTTAATGAAATTACACAAAAATTAGCTCCAATGGGAGATAAGAATAGTGTTGTTGATATTTTTTACACCTCTGTACGAACTCAGGATAACAGAAACGTTAAAAAGTTTTCACTCAGATTATTTAACAAAGTATTCGGAACCAGTGACAACGCTCCTGTTATGGAAAAAGAAACATCATTCTTTGCTAAAGATTTACTGCCGAAGCTAGACTTACTAACACAAAAAGATATTATATCCGCAGAAGACAAGCATTTTCGTAATGTTGCAGAAGCATTTAGCGGTTCTAAACCTTATAGAGAATGGCTTCACGAAATAATGAAGTCGAAAAAAGAAGAAGGTATTGAGCTCGGTTCTGATACAAAGAAACGTTTTAACAACATATTTAATAGGTTTTAAAAATGTTCAAACCTATAGTTTGCAAAGCTAAAACCAATATCACTATACCTTATTCTGGAACAAAAAAAGAAAAACTAGAATTTATTGATAGAACTGCCAGAACTTTTTGCGAAAATTTTGATACTTACCTGCAGATAAATAATCAAAAAAATTTTATTAAGAAAAAGGAGCTTATAGCTCTTTTTTCTGAGCTATTTCCGGGGCTGAAAATTAATATTGGCAGAGTTAGTTCAAAAGAAGCCGGCACTGATGCAGCAACAAGACGCGAAGCAGATTGTTATATTATGCGTCTGAAACCAAGAAAAAGTAAAAACATACTAGTAAATATTCTTGATTATTTCAGGCCGTTAATGATAGAAAAAAATACCGATAATATTGAGTCAATAAAACATGAAACCTGTCATATAATTTCACAAAGTGTTAGAGGTAATGCTTTTAAAAATAATGATATAAGAGATTTTATGGCTCGAAACGGAGAATTTCTTGAAGATATGAGGTTTTTGTTAGAAGAGCGCACAAATCTTAGTATATTTCCTGCATTTTACTTTCAAAACAAATATAAAAACAAATTATTAGAATTATTTAAAAATTACAAAGTAAATGAATATAAACAAATCCATATCCTGTCGACTTTAAAGCGGCTCATTGAAGAAGAAAAGCTTGCATACAACATATCTACACACGGCAAAAGCACTACAATTGATGATATTAATGACAGGGCATATAAGGTTGAAAAATTTCTTGCATTTAATAAAAAGCTGGAAGTTATTAATTCTGCACTGAAACAAAAGCTTATAAATATTCGAAGCAATAAAAAAGACCTCCGTTGAGGTCTTTTTTAAACTTTGTAAAAAACTCCCGGAAAAGGATTGTCTTGCTCACTCGCGTTGAACGGCAATTCCGTGTTTCGATATCGTGATTTCATCACTCAACAAAACACTCCAGCCTCCGCTCGTTCGCGCTCGAACCATAAAACAAGGCTCACGCCTTGTGGTGGTTCTCATCCATACTCTCAAAACTTTTACTCAAAACAAGAGCAGGATTTATTCCTGCTCTTGTTTTTACAATAAAAAACTCCCGGAAATGGATTCGAACCACTGTTGGAAGAGCCAGAATCTTCAGTCCTGCCGCTAGACGATCCGGGAATATTTATTACCAAATTTGCCAGAAACGTTTGCCGGTATTTCCGTCATTTAAATCCAACGGGTCTTTCGGTTTAACGTTTGTTCCGCCATATTCATAAGGGTTAGAAGCATCCATAGCCCCTTTTGTTGAGGTATATGTAGCTTTTGACTTGTTAGACTTACCCTCAGCGTCCGGAGTTGAAGATTTAACTTTGGTTTCATTTACATTGTAATATCTTTCAGCATCATATCTATCGATATTTCTAAGTCCGTAAGAAGCATTTGTAACATCCTTTTCTTCAGGATTAGAGTAGTCTTCAACTTTTTGAAGAGTTTTTGCTTCAGGATCTTTACCTAAGAAATGCATTCTGCCCAATTCGTCTGTATAAATAGTCGAATTAGCCATTGCCTGCACAGTAGTTAAGCCTATCATTGCAATTAAACCTAATGAAATCAAAATTTTCTTTTGCATAACATTGTACTCCATAAGCTTTGATAACAACATTATAATACAAAACTATTTAAAAGTACAAGGGGGGGGGTAATGAATTTGAGCTTGAATTTAAATTACTTTATTTTTATTTCATTGGTTATGTCTTTTCCGCCGTATAAAAGAACACTTTTTGCAAATACATAATCGTATTTATCTGCTTGAGCCTTTTTGGCAATTTCATCCTTTATACTTTTTTCAATTGCATTAAGTCTTGCATTATAATCTTTTTCAAGAGCAGATTTTTTTGTATTAAATTCTTTTGTATATTTTTCTTCTAATTGTAAAATCTTTGCGCTGTCAGTTTCGTTAGAAATTTCTCCTCTTGCATTAACAATAATCTTGTTTAACTCATCCATTTTCTTAGCATGTTCCTGTTTTAATTGTTTAACCTGTGCTGAATTGCTAACAATCTTCTGCAAATCAACTACTGCAATTGTACCGCCTTCTGCGTGAGCATAATTTATTGATAAAAACAGACCTAAAATAAGAATAAAACAACTTTTTTTCATAATTAACCTCTCTCTAACATAATAAATTATTTATCTCTTAGATAAACAAAAAAAACATTCTCCAGCCGGCTAAAAAATTAATTGAAAAGAATATTTATTTAATCTAGAATATAAGTATGTCCAGATTATTTTTCATCATAGCCTTAATATTTGTTGGTCTAACACCTGTACTCGCAGAAGAACAGGTGAAAGAAACATACAAGCTTCAAGGGCAGGTTGAGTATGATGACAATCCGGTAGAAACAATTTATCTTGATGAAACTATTGAAAAACCTAAGGTTAATATACCACAGCGTTCGGTCACTATTCCGATAAAAATTCTCAATATTACATCAAATACAAACACGCCCAGGAGCGCCCTTGCAAGGGCGTCAGTAACAAGAAATAATTTGAAGGATATACTTCCTCTAAGCGGTTCTCTGTCTGAAACCGCACACGGCATAACATACGGAACTCTGTGGGGTGAAGAATTATCATTTTCTCAAATGGAATCTACAACAGGAATTTTTTTGAGATATGATGCTCCTAAATATTTTTCTCTTGATACAACCTTCAAACAAAGTGCATCTCAAGATATCGGCACTCAGTACGGTACAGTAAGAGTTACACCAGAATGGCATATCACCGATAAGCTTACTTTGAAAAATGCGTTTACAAATTATGTAAACGCACCTAAAAACAAAAATGAAATAACACTGGTTTACAGTCCTGCATTAAAAAAATATGCTGAATCTTTAAAATTTGAACTCGGGGTCGCAGAATCATATTATTCTAATGGAAGCAGAAGTTCAGCTGTTAGTTTTAGTACCGGATTTAAGTTGTAATTAACCCGAAAATTTTATATAATTGATTTATGATGAGATACAAACAAGAGCAAAGACGGCCTAAGAGAGTTATCAACAGGAATAATAAAAGAGCTGATGAGAGAAAGCCGGTCAAGGCTTCATCTTCTTCTAACGGTTTTTATTACTCTTTTTTGACGGTGGTGCTTTTGTTATGCCTGGTACAAATAACCATCAGTGCAGTGTTGAACATATCAAAAATTGTATCTTACAAAGCTAAAATTGTTCAGATTACAAAGACAAGAAACGCTGCAAAAGCTTTGAATGAACAGCTTCAGGATAATATTAAGAATTTTTCTAATGTTACCGGGCTGGAAGCAATCGCTAGAAATAATCTCAAGATGTCCGGAGAAGATGAAGTTCTGGTTATTATTAATACAAAACCTGATGAAACAAAAGAAGAGAAAGAAATCGTTACACGATTTATGAAGCTGAAAAAACATGATTAAAAATTTATTACAAGAAGGCTTTGCCTTAAAAGACAGAGGACATTATAAACACGCAATTGAAGTTTTCTATAAAGCGCTTGAAGAGGATAATACAAGCACGGAATTACTGTTTGAAATTGCAGATTTATATTACAGAATGCAGAATGAAGAAAGAGCTCTCAACTATATTGAACAAATTCTGGACAGAGTTCCGGAACATATCACCGCTCTTAAACTTCTGGAAAAAATATTTATTGATAGAAACGCGCTAGCAGAAGCAGAACAAACTGCAAAAAATATCTATTGTGTTTCACATAATAGCAATGATTTAGCCCAAATATTCAGACTTTTAAACATGCAAGGCAGGTTTGACGAAATTTTTGAATATAACGTAGAAAACCCAAACTCTTCCATATACTTTGAACAGGCAAAGGCTTTATTTTACAAGAAGGAGTTTGCTAAAGCACAGGAACTACTGGAAAAGGCCATTGCAGAGGAACTGGGAAATCAAGATATACTGCTATTGCTCGGACAAGTCTATTATGCTCAGGGAAAAAAAGACTTGTGTCTTGAACTTGCCGCAAAGATTTCTGAAAACGATGAAAATGCAGAATTGTTAAACTTTCTCGGGCTTCTGGAAGATTACAAAGGAAATTACAAAGAAGCATGCCGGTATATCCAAAAAGCTATTAAGCTTAATGCTGATAATGATAAATATTTTTATAATCTTGCCAATATGTATTTTAAGCAGGGCGACACAATGTATGCAAAGCGGTATTATAATCTTGCGATTTCTTTAAATCCGCAAAATCCTAATTACCATTTTGCTCTTGCGAATTTGTACTATTCAGAAAAACATTACAAAAGGGCGCTGGAGGAACTTCCGGATAATTTATTTGAGGCAAACCTGCTTAAAGTAATAATTTTGTACGATACAGGCTACCTTGCACTTGCAAAACAGGAATTAAAACATTTGTTTGCCGAGTGTCCGGATAACACAATATTACAAGAATATTCCGAACGAATAGACAGTGAGCTGGGGCTTAAGTAAAATATTCTGTTTCGTTTTTTATTTTGTTATAGAAGAAGTTTAAGCGTTCTTTATCATGCAGATACCAGTATCCGATAAGAACTTCAAAAGCTGTTGACGGCCTGTAAACATTCTGAATAGCGCGTCTTGCAACTGGTATAGGAAGATTTCTTCCGCGTCTTGCTAATTCATGTTCTTCTTCTGTCAAATCTTCTGAAATAAAATGCAGCATTTCTGCTTGAAAGGAGGCATTTACCCTGTCTGTTGTCATTTTATGAAGAATTTTTGAATTAGATGTCTTAAAAATAACGTATTCTCTTACAAAAATTTCCCACACAGCATCACCAAGATGTGCATAATTTCTAAGAGCAATAATTTCTTCCGTCATAAAGCCCGCCTTACAAATCAATATCTGATTCTTTAATTGGTGCACCGATTACACGCTCAAGTTCTGCAGCATTGATATTATAATTAAGCAGATTGTTGTAATAATCCAATTGTGCATTTAAATATGTATTTTCAGAATCCTTAAACTCTATGGCATCGCCCAAGCCGACCTGATATCTTCTGAAAGCAAGATATTGTCTTTCTTGAGCCTGCTGCAGTGCAAGCTTAGAAACATCCAGACTGTCATGAGAATTTAGAAGGCTTATATATGCGCTCTTGACTTCCAGATAAACATTTTGTTTCTGCTGTTCATAATCTGCAACATACTTATTATAAGTAGCCTTTGCCTCATCCACCTGTTTTTTTAGAAGCATAAGGTTAAGATTTGAATAATTTAACTGAACACCGACCTGATAACCGTAATCGCTGTTAATCTGGCGCCCGCCATGGTCATATCCTGCAAAACCGCTTACATCAGGAGTAAACGCACGTTTTGCACTCCTTACGTTCAACTCTGCTGCATCCATTGATTTTTTAGCCGCAAGAAGGGCCGGACGTGACTCATTTGCCGTTTTGAGCAGTTCTGGGAAATTCACCTCATATTTTTTATTGTTGAGTTTGTCTTTTAAAATTACACCCTCAAGCTCCGGAATACCAACTGCGTTAGCAAGCTCTACTGCTGCAAGTTCAAGAGTATTCTTTGCTTTAATAAGATTTACTTTTGCATTCCCGAGGTTATATTCGGCTGTTGTAACATCAATCTTTGCCTTTTTACCAATCTGGTAATAAGCTTTTGCCTGTTTTAACTGGAGTTCGAAATCTTTTACGGTTTCTTCATATACAGATTTTTGAATTTCTGCAAAAACCATATTGTAATATGCAACCTTTACATTATAAATAACTGTTTCAATACTTGATTCTGCATCATATCTTGAAGCTTCATAATTTCTTTTTGCCATATCAGCATTTGCTTTTGTTTTACCAAAATCAAATAAAAGCATATTAGCAGAAAGTGTCGGAGCATAGAACATATTATACTTCTGCTGCATCATTCTTGACATGTTTGCGGGCATTGTTGACATAAGCATATCATTTCTGGAATAACTTACGCCTGCACCAACTGTTGGAAAGTAATTAGACCAGGCCTGACCGATTTTTGTTTTGTAGATTTCGGAATTACTGATAGCAGACATTATTGTCGGGTGATGTGTTATAGCAAGTTTTATACAGTCGCTTAAAGTTACCTCGCCGTTCATATCTGCATATTCTATCTGGCTTGTAATCGCAGGAAACTTGGTTTCATACATTCCTTTAGCTTCTTTGGAAGTACTTTTCTGAGCTCGTTGAACACTTGCATTTTTCTTGCGCTCCTGACGTTTGTTTACTTTTTGCTTTTCCGGCTTTACAATTTCTATCTTATCAGAATTTTTAACTTTTTCCTTCTTATTTTTTGCAATAACAGAAGTCTGTGAAACTCCGAGAAGTGAACATATCAGCAGTATATTTAAAATCTTTTTCATCTTAAATCTCCAAATCCTTTTCGGTAATTTCTTTCTTAGGGAACAAATCTACAAATTCCTGAACAATTACATAGAACGCCGGAGTTAAAACAGCCCCCAGAGTTGCAGCTGCCATCATACCGCCAAGAACTGTAGAACCTACAGAAATTCTTGAATTCGCACCGGCACCGCTTGCAAAAATCATCGGCATTACACCTATAATAAATGCAAGTTCCGTCATCATAATTGCCCTGAATCTTAGTTTTGCAGCCTTTATTGCAGCATCTTTAACAGCGAGTCCGTGTCTTTCGTGTTCTTCTTTTGCAAATTCAACAATCAAAATTGATTGTTTTGCAGCAAGACCAACCAACGTTATCATACCAACTTGAGAATAAATATCAAACGCCTGATTTATCATAAGTTGAAATATCAAGGCTCCAAGAGCTGCAATAGGAGAAATCAAAAGTACTGCAATCGGAATTGTATAGCTTTCATAAAGAGCTACGAGGAATAAGTATACGAATACAAGCGCCATACCAACTATCATAGCAGTCTGACCGGAAGCTTCACGTTCCTGTGCTGATGTACCTGACCAGTCATAGCTGATGTCTGCCGGAAGAATACTTGAGGCAGTATCTTCCATTGCATTCATTGCATCTCCGGAACTCTTTCCTGCAGCCTGCTGACCTTGAATTTGAATTGACTTGTACTGGTTAAAACGGGTGATAGACGCAGTACCGATTGCCTGCTTCAATTTAATTATTGAGAGAACAGGAACCATTACCCCGTTTTTATTTTTTACATAAATTCCTGACAAATCAGATGCTTTATCTCTAAAACGGCTGTCTGCCTGCAATTGTACTTTGAATACTCTATCGTACTTATTAAAGTCGTTAACATAGTATGTACCGAGCATTGAAGCTAAAGTTGAATAGAGTTCCTGCAAATCAACACTCTGGGCCATAGCTTTTTCATAGTCGATTTCTACTATATACTGCGGAACATTTGCCTGAAAAGAAGTATAAACACTGGATAAAGAAGAGTTCTGGTTTGCAGCGGCAATAAGTTTGTTTGCCCATACTTCCAGCTCCTGAGGAGTATATTCACCCTTTGAAAGCATCTGGAATTCAAAACCGCCCATCATACTCATACCACTGATTGCAGGCGGTGAAAAAGAAACAATTGATGCTTCTTTAGTATTTGCTGCTACCGCCCTTATTTTATTCAAAATAGCAGTATGAGATAAGTCTGTAGCCTGACCTTTTATTTTTCTTATTACCCAGCTAACAGGGCTGACTTTTCTTTCTGCATACTCATCAAGCTGTATAATTACAGTAGACTGATTAACAGATCCGTTACCGCCAAATACCGTAAGCTTTTCTTTATTAATTCCGTCAATATCTTTAATCTGGTCAACAAACTTTCTTGACACTTCTTCTGTTCTTGATAAAGATGCACCGTCAGGAAGTGTAATCTGCGCAAGTAATATCCCCTGATCTTCATCCGGAATAAAACCTGTTGAAATAATTTTGAAAGAGAAAAGGGTTAATATAACAATTACTGCATAGAAAATTGCTGTAAGTTTTTTGTTGTAAACAAATTTTGTTACATATTCCATGTAGAAATCTTCCAGCTTAGCAAACATTTCATTAAATTTATCCACAATTAAAGCTGCTTCATCCATTATTTTCTTAATATAAGGATGTTTGTTTTCTTTTTCAGTTTCCTTATGATGACCTAAGAAGTGGGAGCACATCGCAGGAGAAAGAGAAAGCGCGCAGATTGCGGAGAAAGCAATAGACACGGCAATACAAACAGCGAACTGTTTATACATAACTCCTGTCATACCGCCCATAAATATAATCGGCACAAATACTGCCATCAAAACCATTGCCATTGCAACAAGAGAAGAACCTACTTCCTCCATCGTAAGCTGAGTCGCAATTACAGCAGATTTGCCTTCCTCAATATGGCGTTTTACGTTTTCAATAACAACAATAGCATCATCTACTACAACACCGACAGCCAGTACCATTGCAAATAATGTCAGCAGGTTAATCGACATTCCCATCGCTTTCAGTACAAAGAAGGTGCCAATCAACGATACAGGAATGGTTACACAAGGTACAAGCGTTGCCATTGCATCGCCTAAGAACAGATAAATAATAATAACTACGATTAAACCTGTAAGCAGAATTGTGAACTCTACTTCCTTCATTGATTCTTGAATATATTCGGCATCATCTTTAACATACATAATCTTAATGCCGTTAGTCATTTTTGCATTTAATTCTTCAACCTTAGCTTTAACTGCCTTAGAAAGGTTTATAATATTAGCGTCAGGAAGCTGTGAAATAACTACAACAGCAGAAGGCTTTCCGTTAACAAGCCCGAGGTTAGAATAAGATTCAGCCCCTAATTCAACCCTTGCTATATCTTTAATTCTTACATTAGAGCCGTCAGTATTTGAGCGTATAATAATATTTTCAAATTCTTTTACATCGTCCAGACGGCCTTTTGTTTTAAGTGTAATTTGTAAAGCATTTTTCTCTTCAGTCGGAAGCTGGCCCAGTGCACCTGCTGTAACTTGAGTGTTCTGGTTAGCAATTGCCGTTTTCACTTCACTTACAGATACATTAAGGCCGGCCATTTTCTGAGGGTCAAGCCATATTCTCATAGAATAATTTCCCGCACCGAATACATTTACGTCAGCAACTCCGTCTACACGTTTCAGTTCATCTTTAATATAGATTGAACCGTAATTTGTTAAATCAAGCTGACTCCAATTTCCTGACTCCGGATAAAGAGTAAGAATTACTGCACCTGCACCGGCAGTTTTGCTTACAGCAGTAACACCGGTTCTCTGAACATCTTCCGGAAGCTGGGATTGAACCTGCTGTATACGGTTCTGAACGTTCATCAGGTTAATATTTTTATCTGAGCCTACTTTAAAGTACAAAGTTAGAGAGTAGCTTCCATCATATGATGTTGATGTCATATACGAAAGATTTTCAACCCCGTTAAGCTTATTTTCCAGAACGGTAGCCACAGACGATTCAATTACCTCTGCGCTTGCGCCCTGATATGAAGCGGATACGCTTACCTGAGGCGGTGTTACGTCAGGATAACTTTCCTGTTTTAAACTCAATATCGAAATTATACCGAGAATTACAATACATACCGAAATTACAAGTGCAAACCTTGGTTTTCTTATAAAAAAGAACAGTTTTTCTTTATCAAATATTTTTTTCATTATTTTTCACTCTGATTTGTTATAATCTTTAATTTTTGACCTTCTGCGGCAACATTCTGGATACCTGAAACGACTATCACATCAGATTTATTCAAACCATCCTCGACTATCCAGTTGTTATTAATATCATCAGAAACTTTTATGTCTTTCCGGACTGCTTTATTATCCTGAACAGCCCAAACATAGTATCCGCTCATTGCATCACCTTTTGCACAAGCTTGAGGAACTGTCATAAATTCAACAGTCTTAGGCGCTGTTAACTTAACTTTCATATAAGCACCGGGAACAAGCCACCCTTTTTCATTATCAAAAGTAGCTCTCATCTGTACAGAACCTGAATCTTTATCAATCTTATTGTCTACAAAATTTACAGTTCCAACTTTGTCATACCAGCTTCCATCTCCAAACTGGACTTTAACCTCCACATCTTTAAATTTATCACTTGCTTTAAGAAGTTTTACAAAATCATCCCCCTTAAGGCTGAAAGAAACATAAACAGGCGAAACACTTGCAACATTTACAAGCGAACCTGAGGTTGCAGTTACATAGTTACCTTCTGTAATATTTACTTTACCTATTCTTCCGTCTATTGGAGAACGGATTGATGTGTAGCTGAGATTAACTTTCGCAAGCTCAAGCTGCTGGTTAGCTGAATCCAGAAGCGCTTTATTCTGGTTTCTTGCTGCGAGGCTGGAATCAACGTCAGAACGGCTGATTAAATCTTCTTTGACAAGAGCATTTGCCCTGTGCCATTCTTGCTGTGCATTAGTATAAAGTGCCTGATACTGATTAACGGCAGCTCTGGAATTATTCACAGAAAGTTGATACTCTCTAGGGTCAATTTGAAAAAGAAGCTGACCTTTTTTAACAAAATCACCTTCTTTAAAATACTTTTTCAACAAGAAACCTGAAACTCTTGCAATTACATCAATTGAATATTGAGCTTCAACTCTGCCGGTTGACTCTGCAGATACATTAACCTGCTCCATATGAGGGTTGTCAACAACAACCTCCTTAGGCATTCTCATTGCCTGTTTTTGAAGCACACCGATAATAAAACCTGATGTTTTATTGTAAATAATCGGAACAATTATAATAAGCAAAATTATTACAGCTAATTGTTTACGCGTAAGTTTAAAATTCATGCCAATCTCCAATTCCCACAAGTTATATAGAAATATGGTAAAATCTTACGCATAGTATGTCAATCATGTGATTGCAGGATTTTTAACTAAACAGCAACTTCATCTGACTTTGTCATGTTCATAGGATTCCAGCTGTCACCCAGATTATTTTTAATCAAATTTTTATAATGAGCTTCTTTATAATTGAGTAAATCAAGCTGGACTTTCAGTTCTTCCATCTGCTGCAAAGCCTTTTCTTTTGTTGTTTTTATAATTTCATAGCGCTCGGGAATTGTAGAATCCCCGATTATACATAAATCAATATATCTTTTTACAAGCTTTGTTTCTGTACCTATCGAACGAAGGCACTTGACTATTTTAACCCAGTTCAAATCATCCTCTGAAAAAAGCCTTATATTATTCTCATTTCGTTTTATGAAAGGGAAAAATCCGCTTTTTGCCCAAAATCTAAGCGTATGCTCTGAAATCTCCATTTTATCAGCTACTTCTTTTATTGTATACATATTTCTATCTCCCGATTAAATCATTAATAATCTTTGAGGCCATAAAAATTCCTGCACAAGACGCAACAAAAGGCGTAGACGAAGGAATTATCTTATTAAATTGTACCACCTCGCCACTCTGAGTTCTAATATTTTCTATTTCAGAAATCTTTTCCTGAACAAATGGTTTTTCGTCACTTGTTACAACAGTTATACCGGATGTTATCCCCTTTTTCTTTAACTGATAAATAATATTAGATACAAAAGGAGCTTTCTTATCGTGAATTTCAGAAATATCGGATATGTAGAGTTTTTCAGGATTGATTCTGTTTCCGGCCCCCATAGAAGATATCACTCTTACATTATTTTCCAAACATTTCACAAGAAGGTTAACCTTTGAACGCATTGTATCAATTGCATCAGCTGTATAGTTTATCCCGCTAAAATCAAAATCTTCCAGATAAAAATCATTAATTAAATGCAGCTTTATATCCGGATTTATATCTCTAAGCCTTATTTCAAACAATTCGGTCTTATACATTCCAACGGTAGAATTGAGAGCAATAATCTGCCGGTTGATATTACTTTTAGAAACTTTGTCAAAATCTACCAGAGTAAGTTCGCCAACTCCGCTTCTGGCAAGAGCTTCTGCACAAAATCCTCCGACTCCGCCAAGGCCAAATACAGCAATATGAGATGAAGCTATAATTTTTTGTGCTTCATCTCCCCAATATAAAACATTTCTGGCGAAAATTTCATCCATTTACTTAATAATGCCAAATCCTAAAAGAAATACACAAAGAACAAATATTCCGGCAACAATTCCGGTTAATTTATTGAGCCCTTTTTCTGCACTCTTTTGAGAAGTAAACATCTGAGCAGCATTTCCTATCCCTGCAATGCCGTCGCCTTTTGGTGAATGCATAAGTATCAATACTATTAATAGTAATGCTGAAATAACTTCTATTGCTCCAACAATTGTTAACATTTAGTCTCCTTTTTAATAAAGTGCGCCCTTTTCGAATTTAATTTAATATTATCAAATGTATATAATCTTGCAGGACGCTTGGACGATGATTTAGAGAACTCGTTCAGCTCTCTTAATCCGTCTGTTGTAATTACTTTTTTTCTAAAATTCCGCTTATCAAGTTTCTTTTCCATAATCATTTCATAAGCTTTTTGCATTTCAGTAAGCGTGAATTTTTCGTTCAATAGCTGATATGCTACCGGACACATTTCCAAACGTTCTCTTGTACGTTTAAGAGAATATTGTATAATTTCTTTGTGGTCGAAAGCCAGAGGCGGTAAATCTGAAACCTTATGCCATGAGAGCTCTGCTGTTGTAACTACATTAAAATCTTCGGCTCTTATTAATGCGAAATAAGCACAGGTTATTACTCTGGAAACCGGATGTCTTAAAGGGTCACCGAATGTGTAAAGCTGTTCAAGATAAATATTATCGACATTGGTTTTTTCTTTAAGGACACGCATTGCTGCTTCGTCTAAGTTTTCGGACATTCTTACATAACCGCCCGGTATTGCCCATTTATCTTTGAAAGGTTCGTTGTTACGTTTTACCAGCAAAACTTGAAGTGCATCGTCTTTTATTGTTAAAATTACAATATCGACAGTGATTTCGTGAGTTTTAATTTCGTTGAACATTTCTACCTCTAGTGTTTTTAACCCTAAAATTATTGTATAATAAAGAATAAAAAAATGTAACAATCCGACAGTTGAATAAGTGTAATTTGTTACATTTTTTTGTATTTATGATGGTAATATTCTATCAAACCTATATGTATCGCCGTTAATACTGCTGTTATATAAGCAAGCGGTTTATGCTGCTTTCTGAAAGTCTTATTTTTACTCACACCGCTCCATACTGCAAGTCCAAGCGCTGTAGTCGCTGCATAACCTGTTGATTTAGGCGTGATAATTGAATTTCGGTTTACAGAATTTACTTTCATATCTGAAAAGTATCATAAAATATCTAGAAGAGCAATATCCCGTATGGAGAAAATCGTGCATCTTTTTTATACTGTGGATTGCGTTTCAGAAAATCTTTCAAAATCTTTCGGGCTTTCAAATAATCATATTCTTTAATATACATATTCGCCAGCTTTGTCGTATAATCCGGATTATCAGGAGAAATCTTTATCAAATATGCATACTCTTTTTTGGCCGTTTCTTTATCAGTATTTTTCAAAATCTCCGCTTTTAATAGATGAAGTTCTTCATTGTCTTGTATTTCCATCGCTTTACTTAAATAATCTACCGCCATTTCCGTATGGCTTATATAAGAATAAGAAACTGCAAGGTTATAATAAATTATGTACCTCATATCGTCTGTATCAGCAAGACTAAGAGCTTTTTCCAAATTTCTTATGGCTTCCGGATAACGTTTCTCTGCAACAAGGCTTTCTGCAAGATCTATATACCCGCTCGGAAGTGTCGGAGCGTGGTAAATATAATTTTTTGCTTCTCTTGCTTTTGAAGAATTTAGTTCTTCGTCATCGCCGAGCACAAGATATGGAACATATTCGCTTTTAAGCTCAGCAGAATTTGTCACATCCGGTTTTATTTTGTAAAGAAGCTGCAGCGTGCTTGTATCTGCTTCTGTCAGCGATTCACGCGTATCATTTGCGATAGCATTATTGTCTTTTGCTAGATACATTATATTATCAGGGTCAAAGCTGTGGCCCATAAAACCGAGCGCATGAAAGATTTCATGCAATGCTGTATTGTAAATTTGGTTTCGTGTAAAATTTTTGCCTTCAGGATCCTGAATATAAAAATTAATACTCATACCTTCTAGAATATCACCGGAAATTTTAGGCTCTGTATAAGCTACCACGTACTTTTTTCCGTATTCCATACTTTCATTTTTGTTGTTCTTAACAAAGTTTATGACAATATTAGGATTTTCCGCTGTTTCACTAAACATCACATTGCCTTCCCGTTCCCATTCAGAAAAAGCACTGCTTATTTCGTTAACAAACTCCCTTGGCACCCCCGCACTGTTTTTAAACCCGTAAGTTATAGGAAATTTATTCCATCTGACAATCTGCTGGTTAAAAGGAGCCTGCTTAATATAGTTTAACGGATATTGTCTGTGTATTTCGCGCTTTAAATCATATAAAAAATATTTAGCCTTTATTGAGGCAGCGTCTTGAATATTGTCCTCTGCAAGCTTTACAAGTTTTTCCTGCGCATCAATATCCAGAGGAGAATTAATTATAGAATTTACATAAATTTCTCTTACGCCGGTGTCATTGTTTCCAAGAGCAAAAGATTTTTCGTAAAACTCCTGAGCTTTTCTTATATTGTTCTGCTTATAATAACGGTTTCCCAATTGCGCATAGATAGCATCAGCATTACTATTAAAATAAAATGCTGCAGCAAGCCCTGCCGCAAGCAGAGAATAGAGAACAACTCTACCCCTCATCGCCTTTTACCCCTTTTTCAACCGGTGGAGCAGCTTGACGTGAATCTTCCTCGTCATCTTTTACCCCTTTGTCAATATTCAACGTTTTTACCAGCGCTCTGACATCGCCTTTGAGCTTAAAATACTCGGCAAACTTAGGAGTTGTTTTTATATTAAAAGAGCGTCCATTCTTATCCTTATGTCTGGAAATAAGCCCCTTTTCCAAAAGTTCCTGCACATGTTCATACGCATTAGACCCACGCAAATCTTTAAGCAGCGACTGTCTTATAGGTTCTTTCAGTGCAATTACTGTCAATGTTTTCAAGACAGGAGGTTTTAACTCAACAGGACAAAGTTTCTCAACAATATCAAGATGTTCTTCTTTAACCTGTAAAATATACCCGTTCTCGTCATCAATTTCTAACGCCCCTTCTCTGGAAGCGTAATCCATAATTAATTCCAGAAGAGCCTCCTCAACTTTTTCCGGCTCTTCTTCCAGAATTTCTGCAATATCCTTAATTTGAAGCACTTTTGCGGTTACAAATAAAACGGCTTCAATTCTGGATTTCAACTGTTCCATTCGTTTCCTCCGCTAAAATATTTTGTACATTATTTATACTTCTATCCAATTCTTCTGCTGGATTTTCCTCACGCTTAATTACGTATAAATCACCGTAAAACTCATCCTGCTCCAAATCATAATCACTTTCAACTGTAAGAAACAGAAGTGAAATATAAGCGCTAATCTTATCCATCCCCAGAAGCGTAAGTTCATTTAATTCAATCTTATCCTGCCTGCTCAAAATTTCAGAGAGATTAGCTTTCAGCCGCTGAACCCCGTTTTCGATATACTCATCATGCGCAAGGTTAATAATATCATCAGGTGAAAGTCTTGCATAATTTTGAACACGTCTTTTTGCACGCTCGTGAGCGTTTTTCAAAGACTGCTTTTTATCAAGCATTTCATAAAATTCCAATTGACGGATTAAGTCACGCAGTGTAACAACGCGGTTATGATTAAGCCTTACGCTTGTTCTTCTCTGCAAAACTTCGTCAATAGAAATCACATTATTTGTCGGAATATACTCTTCCTCATAGTCAAGAGGCATTTCGTCATCATAATTAAATTCGTCCTGATGCTGAGGTTCAAAATCAAGAACATCAATCCCCTCCAGAACATTTGACTTAAGCTTTAAAAGAATAGCTGCAAATAATAAAGTTCTGCCGGTTAGCCGCAAATTCTGCGCTTTTGATTGGAAAAGGTGCATAAGATATTTATCCGTAACCTCAACAATATCAACATTCCACGGATCGATTTTTCCTTGTTTTGCCATATTAACAAGGATTTCTATACCATCGACTTCTGCTTCCTGAACAAAGCTTTTCTCCTGCTGATGTAAAATATTCGTGCTGTCTATATTATTTACTGCCATATTTGTATTTTAATTTGTTTCTTGCCTTGAGTACTCCTTCAAATTCAGGAGTTTAATCCCTCAGCTTAACCCCTGTAACCTTTGAAATTCCTTTTTCCTTCTGCGTAACCCCGATTGTCCTGTTTGCAGATTCAATCATTGGCTTTCTGTGGCTTACAACAATAAACTGAGTCGTTTCAGCCTGCGACTGAACGATATGCGCTAATTTTTCTACATTTATACCATCCAAACTTGCATCAACTTCGTCAAACGCATAGAAAGGAGCCGGCATATACTTTTGAATAGCAAATACGAAAGAAAGCGCTGTTAAAGCCTTTTCTCCGCCCGACATACCCGCAAGACGCTGCTTCTTTTTATCTCTCGGCTGCGCCTCAATATCAAGCCCGCCTTCAAAAGGTTTTTCCTCATTTTCCAGAATTAAAGTACCTTCACCGTCAGAAAGCCTGTGGAATATATCTTTAAAGTTTTCATTAATCACATTATAAGTTTTGAGGAAAGTTTCTTTCTTCAAATCCTCATACCCGCGCATTCTTTCTAAGATTTGTTCTCTTTCATGACTCAAAGTTTCAATCTGGCTATGGAGTTCCTGCTGGCGTGCAGATACGTTTTCAAAATCTTCCAGCGCTTTCATATTAACAGCGCCCAAATCATCCATACGCTTTTGTAAACGCTGAATACGGGAAGTAATTTCTTCAATCGACATCTCAACAGGCGTAAGTTCATTAATATTTACCCCCGCCTCAGTAAGAACACTTCTTGTTTCTTCAAGCTGAGGCTCTAACTCGCGTCTTCTGGCCTTGAAAGATTCTATCTGCTCGGCAATTTTCTCAATATCAGAAGCCTTAAGGTTTCTCTGAGTTTCAATATCAACAAGGTCTTTGTTAATATCATCCCTCTGTTTTAAGAGTTCACCCAGCTTGTCGGTAATCTCCTTAATCTGAATTTCCAGAACTTCAAGCTGCTCATTCAAACCTTTAATTTCTTCTGCAAATTTAGCTTTATCAAGCTCCAAATCTTTATTTACGCCAAGAGAACGCTCTATCGTATCATTGTGCGTTTTGATTGTTGTATTTATAAAATCAATTCTCTGGTGCAGACCTTCGATTTCGTTATTCGCATCCGCCATATTCTTTTCATAGCGCTTAATCTCAGCTTCGACTCCGGCTGTTTTCTCTTTCAAATCCTTAAGGTCAGCATCGTTCATAAGCTTTTCTACTTCTGTGATTGAAGTCTGAACATCTGTCATTTTTTCTGAAATATCAATATGTTCTTCTTCAATCTTGTCCAGCGTTTTTTCTATTGATGTAATTTCCGGCTCCGTAACCTTAATGAACTCCTGTTTTTCATCAATGTTCTGCTGTGTATTTGCAAAACTTGTTTCAAGGTTAGCAAGTTCAAGTTTTGCCTTGTTAAATTCAGTCGTAGAAGAAGAATATTTACCTCTGACATCTTCCATTTTTCCTTCAAGAGAAGAACGCTTGGAAATCAAAGCTGCATATTTTGATTCCATATCCTTAAGCCTTGATTTAAGCGTATCAATTTCACTGTCGGAGTTTTGCGCAAACTTCAAGCCCGTTTTACGAACAGCACCGCCCGTAATTGAACCTGATTTTTCAAACAGGTCGCCGGAGAGCGTAACCATTCTATACTTTCCGATTAATTTGTTTGCAACACTTCTATCCTCAACAACAAGAGTTTCGCCGACTGCATAATAGAAAGCGTTCAAATACTCATCGTCAAAGTCAATCAGATTAATCGCGAAGTCAATTACCCCCTTATCTTTCGGAAGATTAAGGCTTCTTGGACATTTAACAATTTTGTTAAGCGGAACAAATGTTGCTCTGCCGGCGTTTGAAGATTTCAAGAGTTCAATACAGGTTGAAGCAACATGCTCATCATCAACAACAATGTGAGCCATTCTTCCGCCAACTGCGATTTCCATTGCAGTAGAATATTCTTCGTCAACCTGACCCAGTTTCATAAGAGGTGCGTGAACACCGCTGATGTTCGCTCCTATAACTGTATCAACCGCACGTCCGAGGTTAGCATCTTCGTTCGCTTGCTTAACTGCTTCAAGCTGATATATTTTCTTACGTGCAGCTTGAAGGTCGTAGTCCATGTCTGTGATTTCATTTTTAGTCTTATCATATTCATACAATGTGTTTTTAAGGATAATTTTGAAATCGTCAAGTTCTTTACCCAATTGTTCTATCAAAAGCTCTTTCGACGCTTTTGTTTCAGAGAAATTCGCTTTGAATGCCTCAAGTTCAGCCAATTTACCCCTTGCATCTTCAAGAGATTTTTTCTTGGTCGACAAATCTGCTTCCAAAGGAGCCTGCTTTTGAATAAGTTTTGTTTCCTTATCCTGCAAAGCTTCCAACTCTTTTCTTAATGTATTTCGTTTTTCTATATGTTTCTCAGCTGTTTCATTCAAACCGGACATATCTTCAAGAATTTTATGCAGAACAGCCTTCTGCTCCTCTATATTCTTCTCAATGCCCTTAATCTCATCCTGTTTGAGCGAAATTTTCAGCTCTGAATCCTTAATTTTTCCCTGCTGAACCTCAATACCGTTTCTGGTATTCTCAATTGTTTTAAGGTTATCCTGAATTTGTTTGTCAGCAAACACAATTGAAGAATTTTTCCGCGCAATAGAACCTTTGATTTCCTCGGCTTTTTGCTTTAATTCCAGCTGATGCCCTTCGCCTTTTTCCGTAATTGTTTTGGAAATCTCATCATACTTCTCTTTGATGAGTTTAAGCCGTTCTTCCAAATCCTTTGACTTTAATTCTTCTTCCTTTTTCTTTTTGGTAAATTCAAGAATATTTTCATGCGCTTTTTCGATATTTCTGCGCAAATCAAAGAACTTAACCGTATTTATCTGACTTTCTAAACCGTTTTTTTCTTCCTTAAGTTTTTGATACTTTAGTGCAACTTCTTTTTCTTCCTTGAGCTGTTCAAGACGGGTGTTAACCTCGTTAAGAATAAGGGTTGAATTAACTACACGTTTTTCTACAGTATCTAACTCATTTGTTGCCTGTTCTATACGCCTGTCAAAGTCTGCAATACCAGCAATTTCATCAATAATTTTACGGCGCTCGCCCGGCGTACAGTTTGTAATACTCATCACATCGCCCTGCATCATTACGTTGTAACTGTTAGGAGTAATGTTGTATTTTTCAAGTTTTGCGTGAATATCAGAAAGCGTTGCAATCTTGTCATCAAGATAGTAAATACTATTAAATCCCTGCGAAGATTTTCTGATGCGCCTTGCCACAGAAAAATCACCGTCCTCGGTTTCGCCGAAAGTAACTTTTACAAAGGCTTCGTTTCTTTTATTGTAGGTTGATATAAGGTGGAAGAGCTTTTCTGCACGGAGCGTGCGGCTTGTTGAAAGCCCGAGTGCGAAAAGAATACTATCGATAATGTTGCTTTTTCCGGAACCGTTCGGCCCTGAAATGGTTGTAAAACCTTGCAGCATAGGAATATCGACTTTATTCGCAAACGACTTAAAGTTGTCTATCTCCAACTGTTTTATGTACATAAATCCCTTCCCATAAAAGACATGTCTGTATTTAGATTACTACAGAGAGATATATGCTGTCAACTTAAAACTATTTTTCAGCCTTCTTTACTTTCAAGACTTTGTTTTCTACTTCCAGCTCAACCTCATCAACTTCTGGATTGATGTCTAAAAGTTGAAGTATAGCTTTTTGGATTAATAGCACCCAAGCATTTCCACTTTGATATAGCTTCTTTCGCATTATTACCCTTTACAAATACTTTACAAATACTTTACATTATATTTGCGGGCACATATACTATACATTGGATAGTATATGTATATGAAAGGATATTTATGAACAAAGAAGAAGGGGAAAGATTATTAAGAGTGCTCGGAGAAAATACCAGAAGAGTCCGTGAGGAACAGGGATTAAGTTTAGAAAAATTTGCCGAACTTTGTGAAATTTCTCCTGAACGTCTAAAGAAAATAGAAGCCGGCAAGGTTAAACGCCTTAATCTAATTGAGCTATTGAAAGCAATATACAAGCTGGGACTGACTACCGAAACTATTTTGCATGACCTTTAATACCTTAGTTGGAGATTTTTCATAATTTCGGATAATTAATATTCCACACAAATCTTATTAAAATAATAATATGGAAATCCAGAGTTCACAAAAATTTTGCATTATAACCCCGCTGAGTCCAAAACTGGATGCAAGAGAAACTAACAGGCTGGTTGAAGAGTTAAAATCTCATGCTCATCAGACTGTAGGGTTTGATTTAAGCTATGTTCAGGACTGCACAATAGATTTCTTGGATGCAGCAAGAGAGTTTAAGGCAGGATTTTTCAATATACAATCTGATATATTCTCACTTCTTACGTTAATGAATTTTGATAAGTTCATTAATCTCTACACAACAGAAGAAGATTTTCTGTGCGGCAAACACCGTCTGCTTAACCGAAAATTCAGCATTGTATAAATAGCCGGTAAGGCTATTAAGTGTACATTTTACAACAAAAGGGTTGAAAAAATTTCTTTTTTGTATTAATATGGATTTGACATAAATTCTGTATAATTATTTATCCAAGCCGGAGCGCGGGGAACAGCAGAGATAGTCGCCTAACAAGTTTTTAGTCATGAGCCGTCGGGGCTTGTACAGGATAGCTAAAAATTTAGGAAAGACGCTTTGAAGGGAACTAAGCGAGAACAAAGTGAAACCGTAGGGAGGATTTTTGAGAATAGTATACAGAATCCAATTTACAAATAATATAAGAGGATTTCAATGATTAGAAAAACAGTCTTAACAACTATTGCATTGCTGGCTTTGCTATGCGTTAGGGTGCAAGCTGCTCCAACTCCTGAGAGTGTAATTAAAGAAACCATAGTAAAACATTCAATTGAGATGAATGTTGACCCCGCATTAGCATTAAGCATTGCTAAGAAAGAATCAGGCTTCAGACACGAGCTGAAAAGTCCTTACGGTGCAGTCGGAGTTTTCCAGCTGCTTCCGTCTACTGCCCACAGAATGGGCTTTAACCCTTATTACTTGAGTGAAAACATTAAAGCCGGACTTACTTATTATAAGATGATGTATAAAATGTTCGGTTCTACAGAACTTGCGCTTGCAGCTTACAATGCAGGCCCGGGAAATGTAAAAAAATTCGGCGGCCAAATACCTCCGTACGGCGAAACAAAGAGATTTGTAAACCAGATTATGCTTGAATACAACAGACAAAAGGCAAATCCTGATCCTGCTATCGCAAAAGTTAAACAGGCAAAGGCTCCGATGCCGGAAAAAGCAGCCGAAGCAAAAAATACACCTAAACCGATTGAGCTTCCTAACTTGAAGGAAATTCCTGAAATAAGACACTCAGATCCGGTTATGGAAATTTTATAGCAAACACAAAAAAGGCTTCCAATTGGAAGCCTTTTTTCTATGATTTAATCAATAAGCTTGCGCCAATTACACCGGCAGTGTTTCCTAACTGAGCCGGAACAACTTCTACTTCTCGCTGAATAGTCATTGCACGTTTAGCAATTGTTTCTCTTATCGGATCAAGAAGAATATCACCGGCATCAGCAACACCGCCGCCAATAATAATTTTTTCAGGATTAAGAAGGTTAACAACGCTTACCAGACCCATTCCGATATATTCACCCATAATTCTAAAAATCTGTTTTGCAACAGGGTCGCCTTCTTTTGCTGCTACAGCCACAATGTACGGAGTTATATCAGGGTTTGCAAGTTCTCTGTACTTGGTTGACTTTCCGCCTCTTATATATTCTTCTGCCATAGCAACAATGCTAGGGCCTGACGCATAAGCTTCAAGACAGCCTCTGTCGCCGCATCCGCAAAGAGGACCGCCCTGCATATTCAATTTAATATGTCCGATTTCACCTGCTGCATTATCTGCACCTCTTACGAGTTTGCCGTTAATAACAAGTCCTGAACCAATTCCTGTTCCGACTGTAATACAAACAAGGTTTTCACATCCTACGCCGGCACCGTAATTTAATTCGCCAAGAGCTGCTGTTCTTACATCATTATCAACACGGGTAGGAATACCAAATTCTTTTTCCATAATACTTGCGATAGGGACATTAACCCAGCCCGGAATATTAGGAGCAAGTCTTACTACGCCTTTTTTGCAGTCAATCTGTCCAGGAAAACCAAAGCCAATACCTTCAATATCAGCTGCTTTCATTTTTGTTTCTTTCAGCAAATCTCTGATTGCATCTTTCATACTGTTAATTGTATATTCATAACCCATCTCCGCTCTCGTCGGGATAGAATTTGAATAAATAATTTTTCCTTTATCGCTTACAAGCGCGATTTTAACATTGGTTCCGCCTACGTCAATACCAATTCTCTGTGCCATTTATAATTCTCCTTCCTATAGCTACTCAATGCTTAAATTCTAACACAAGGAGTTAGATTTTAAAACCACAATAACTAATTTGTGCTAAAATAATCCTATGCTAAGACACATTGCACCAATAATTTTACTATTAATATCAAACATTTTTATGACTTTTGCGTGGTACGGCCATCTCAGGTTCAGGAGTCTGCCTCTGCTTATTGTAATTCTTGCAAGCTGGGGAATTGCGTTTTTTGAATACTGTTTTCAGGTTCCTGCTAACAGAATCGGATATAACTGTTATAATGCTGTACAGCTCAAAACTATTCAGGAAGTTATTACACTCACTGTTTTTGCATTCTTCTCTGTATGGTATCTGAGAGAAGAATTCAAATGGAATTATCTAATAGGATTTGTTTTCATAATCCTTGCTGTATTTTTTATTTTCAAACGCTAAAGGGAATATAATGAAAATCCAATCTAACAGCACAAATTTTAAATCAAATATAAAATTAATTAGCGAAGCCGAATTTCAAAATAAAGTTAAAAAATTTAATCCAAAAAAACATTACATTGGCTATCCTTGGACTGCTGACGGTATAAAAAAAGGCAAAAAACTTTTCACAACATCAATTTTAGACTGTATTGCCGGCGGAATTATTGATAAAAACACCATAAGAATGTTTCACATTTGTACAATGAGCAATTCTACCGCAAAAAAACACAACCTTATGGGATTTAAAATTAAACAAATTGAACAAAGGTTATTAAAAGATATAGATTTTGCAAATGAAAATCTACACGCATTTATACTGGGTGGATTTCAATTGAGGGAAGATGCAAAGTACAATATCAACAAATTGAACAAAATAAAAAAAATCTTTGAAAAAAATCAAATCCCGTATTCAATAATTGGAGCTAGACGTGATGTCCAGTATTTTGGCGAATATTCATTATTATACGATAATAAGACTGATACCATTTTTATTTCTAACTCTCTAAGCAGCTCTTCCGGAAGTAACGAAAAGCCAAAAGAGATTGAAGTCTTTGACAATAAAGTCGTGTACCACACACCAGCATCTATTAAAACAGGATTCAAAAGACCAGAAGTTACCGGAAGCAGCGAAGATTTCTTCAAAAGCCAGTTTCGCCAAGTTTCTTTATGCAAATTTGATAAATTTATATAATTTCATGCTATAGTTTTAATATGAAAAAGATAGCACTTGTAAGTCACGGATGTCCGAAAAACTTAGTTGATTCGGAATTAATATTAGGAATGCTTGCCCAAAACGGCTACGGAATTACTCTCAATGAGGACGAAAGCGACATTGTAATTGTTAATACTTGTTCTTTTATTTGTGATGCTGAAAGAGAATCTATCCGTTCAATTTTAGAACTTGTTGATAAAGGTAAAAAAGTTATTGTGACAGGATGCCTTGCTCAGAAGCACCCTGAAGAGTTAAAAAAAGAAATTCCTGAGCTTGCAGGTATTATCGGCACTGCAGATTTTGGAGCAATTGTTGATGTCATAAAAAATATTGACAAAGAATTTGTCTCAAAAGTCAGTGAAAAACCTGACTACATTTATCCTGAAAATATTGAACGCCAGCAGATTACCATGGGTGCAAGCTCCTATCTTAAGATTGCAGAAGGATGCAGCTACAGGTGCGGTTATTGTATAATCCCGTATTTAAGAGGAGATTATCACTCAAGAACAATAGAAAATGTTGTTGAAGAAGCAAAAAAACTTGTAAAAAAAGGTGTAACAGAAATTATACTCATTGCTCAGGACACAACAAGCTACGGTATAGATATCTATAAAAAACCGTCGCTTCCAAAACTTTTAGAAGAATTGAATAAAATTGAAGGATTAGGCTGGATTAGATTTATGTATGCATATCCTACACATCTTGATGACGAGCTTTTGGACGCAATCGCAAATCTTGACAAAGTAGTTAAATACGTAGATATTCCGCTCCAGCATTCTCACCCAGAGGTATTAAAACTTATGAACCGTCCTTCGTTTGATTACCGTCCGATGATAGAAAATATAAGAAACCGCATTCCTAACGTTTCGATAAGAACAGCTTTTATAGTCGGATACCCGGGTGAAACAGAAGAGCATTTTGAACATCTCTGCCAATTTGTACGTGATATGAAATTTGACAGGATGGGAGTTTTTAAATACTCTAGAGAAAAAGGCACTCCTTCGTATATGCTTCCGAACCGTGTTCCTGCTAAAATTGCAAACCAAAGATACAAAAAACTTATGGAAATTCAGCAGGAAATTTCAGCAGAAAGAAACAAAAAATTTATCGGAAAAACCATTCCATGTATAATTGAATGCTTTGCTGATGATGGTGAAATTATCGCCAGAACTCAATATGACGCACCGGAAATTGACGGAATTGTAAATATTCAAACAGATAAAATGGTTGTTCCCGGTGATATTGAAATGGTTAAAATAACAGACGCTTCGGAATACGATTTAATCGGAGAAATATAAAAAGTAAGAGGTGGAAAATCCACCTCTTTTACTTATTGATTAACGATATTCAAAAGTCTTTCCCAGACTTCGTCAATTGAACCATTTGCATCTATTTTGTGTAAAACACCTTTATCTTCATAGAATTTAACAAGCGGAGCTGTTTCTCTAAAATAAGTTTCGAAACGTGCTTTAGCTGTTTCCTCGTTATCATCTGCGCGAGTTTTTAAATCTACGCCGCATTTATCGCATTTATTTTCAACTTTGGAAGGTCTAAACTTTTTATTATAAATTTCACCGCATACAGGGCAGGATTGACGATAGATAATTCTCTCTATCAAAATTTGAGTATCAATATCAAAATAAATTGCTTTAAAAGAAACTTGTTCGTCTTTATCAACATCAGCATTGATTTCATCAAGCATTCTTGCCTGCTCAAGACTTCTCGGATAGCCGTCAAGAACATATCCGTTTTTGCAGTCATCACCTGCAAGTTTTTTTGCAATAATTTTCCCTACAAGTTCAGCAGGAACTAGCTGACCTTTGTCTATAAAAGATTTTGCAATCTTTCCTTCTTCAGATTCTTTTGCAATTTCTGCTCTCAAAAGCGACCCTGTATCAACATGCGGAAACCCCAAATATTCCGAAAGTCTGTTAGTCTGAGTGCCTTTACCGCATGCCGGAGGTCCTAAAAAAATTAGTTCTTTTTTCATAATATTTTTGCTCCTTCTTAAAAACATTATAGAACAAAAATGATTTTCAAATCGTTATATAAATAAGAAACGGAGGTTGAAATATGAAAAAAGTATTATCTCTTCTGGGGTTAATAGCAATTTTTTCAATGGTATCACCGGCATATGCCGGCGGGCGCGGTGAAGTTATCCATGCCGGCCCCGGAATGCATAGACAGATGCGTCCTCACGGAGGCTGGTATGCTCCGCCTCCACCGCCGCACAAGCACCACAGAGGCTCTGCCGTAATCGGCGGAGTATTAGCCAGGCGCAGCTATTGGGGCCCTGCTTACTGCGATTATAGATTAGGATGGTGCGACTATTATACACCGCAATATAGCAGCAGTATTTACATAAGATTTTAAATAATTTCTTTCTCCCAAACTAAACTCCTGTTACTTTCAGGAGTTTTTATTTACAAAATATGCTAAACTATAGTTATGATTGATTTAGATACAGGAGAAAATATAAAAACTCTATACCGGTTTGTAGAAATCAGGGGCGGAAAGCGTACAGAAAAATTTAAGACTCCTGATATTAAACGCGCGCTTAAGTTCCACAAATGGTATGTTGCAAGATACAAAGAAGGGCTTCTTCTCGAAATCCTCCCTGAAAAAAAAGTTTACGACTGGAAAGAAAAAAAGGTAAACTTTAAATATGACTAATCAAAAATACATAGCATTGATAGACTGTGACAGCTTTTTCGTATCCTGCGAAAGAAAGCTCAATCCCGAGCTCAAAGGGGTTCCGGTTGCTGTCGTATCAGGAGAAAGAGGATGTGTGATTTCTCGTTCCAAAGAAGCCAAAATGCTCGGACTCCCGATGGGGCTTCCGCTTTTTCAGGCTGTACAAAGGGTTCCGGAATGTATTTATATAAGTGCAAACCATTATGCTTATACCAAAATTTCAAAACAGGTAATGAACATATTAAAAGATTTCAGCCCTAATGTTGAGGTTTATTCAATTGACGAAGCATTTGTTGACTTTACCGGCCTGACCAAATTATATAAAAAGAACTATTTCAAGCTTGCGCGCGAATTACAGAAACGCATAGCAGATGAGGTTGATATTCCGGTTACTATAGGTATAAGCCGGAGTAAAACTCTTGCCAAACTTGCTTCTGACAAGGCAAAAAACACCTCGGCAAGGATTGCTGTGATTGGAAAATGCGGAATACACCATCTTCTTGAATTCACTGAAATACAGGAAGTCTGGGGTATCGGCAGAAAGCTGGGAGTAAGGCTCAGAGGTCTGGGCGTTCGAACGGCACTAGATTTTATTAATAAAGATGATAAATGGGTTAAGTCAAAATTCGGCAAAAACGGGCTTACCTCAAAAGCTGAACTGTCTGGCATTATGGTTTCTCCTATAAGCAACGAAGTTGAGCTTCCTAAATCTATAAGCGATACAAAATCATTCCTTGAATTTTCATCTGATTTGCAGTTTTTGAAAAACGAACTTTCCATACATATTCACGAATCGTGTGCCAGATTAAGAAAAATTGACTGCAAATGTGCAACGATAGGAGTGCTCCTAAAAACTAAAGATTTCAGGACATTGTACTCCAAAGTTCAGCTTGATATTCCGACAGATTTTGAATTTGAAATTTCAAGAGCTGCTTTTCCGCTTCTTACAGAAATGTTTATCAGCAGAGAGGTTTACCGCAGTGTAGGAATTGTTCTTGAAGATTTTAGAGAAAAAGCAGAAGAACAACTTACGCTGTTCAGCAATAATGAAAAGAAAGAACAAAACGAAAAACTCGGCCAGAGTTTGGATAAGCTGGAAAAGAAATTCGGCCGTAATATTGTAAGAACAGGGTTTACAAATAAAGAAGTGCCGTTCAAACAAGGTTTTCTAACCAGTCCGAAAGATGTTTAAATTATTTACCGCGATACCCTATGCCTGCCCTGTAGCCGGAAATTGAATATAGAGCAGGAAGGGCCGGCTCTATCCATTTTAAACCGGACATAACAGCCACTGTTGCGATATCGTCAGAATGAAGACAAATATCAAGAGGTTCCGGCTTCCTGTCTGCTTCATTGCAGTTTTGATGTTTAAAACACCTGTTTATAACTTTTCTGCCAATTAGATTTGCAATCGCACTGCCGCCGATAACTCCAGTTAATATGATACCCGTAACCATACCGAGCGCCCGCGCAGATTTTGATTTTATATTCATTTTTTCCAAAATTCCCAGAGCAGCTCCGGCACCTATATTGCATAGAAAAATATTTGCCAGATATTGATATGCACCCTCTTTAATTTTATTAGGTATTTTATCCTTGTAATCATCAGAGGTTAGTCTGTCACCTGCAATCCCGCCTGCTATTCCGCCAAGCACCGGAATTAAACCAAATACGGACAAACGGCCGATTTCCGAAAAAATATCCTTTGAAGAAATATTTTCAGGCTCAGGAATAAGCTTATTCAATAGCTCTTTACCCTCCAGCTCCTCTGAAATAGTTTTCACCTCTTTCATATTCAATACTTCTGTCTTTATCTTTTGAAGGATTTTATATGTCTGAGAGCTAACCTTATTTTGGGAAACAAATTCATCTACCAATCTGGTATTATACTCCTTTAATTCTTTTGATTTGACTAGTTTGGGCGCAGTCCGGAACATTTTGGAAATAATTTTCGGCGCGTAAAGAGAAGAAGCGACTGCCCCAAACATTGTCAGACCATTGCGGATAAAAACTTTTTGCCTCTTGTCCTCAGGAGCTCTGTATGTACTATCAAGCACAATACCGGAAGCTGCCAGAGATAAAAGAGGAGGTACAGCACGTGAAAATCTGCTGACTAACCTCGGTTGATCTAAATATTTTCCAAAAACTTTTAATGAGTTCATTGTACGGCTTTCCTAACAATTTTATTAAGCTTATTGTAAGGCAATCCTAACACTATGTCAAGTAGAAAAATTTTTACTCCTCTTCAAACAAATCAAAGAAATTATAAAATTGATAAGGGTATTTCAAAGCATACTTTTCCAGAAACTTAACGTATTGAAGCTGAAGTTCCTGTAATTTTTCATTTCGTTTTGATTTATCTGTTACGAATTTTTCGGTATAAACTTTGTATTTTTTACCCTCACTGACACAAACAATAAAATAAACCGGTACATCCATCATTAATGCAAATTTTAAAGTTCCAAGAGGAAATTGGGCTTTTTTACCGAGAAAATCCGCAGTGTATGTCCTGTTTTCATTTTGCGCGGATACCCTATCTCCTGCCATAAAAACAATTTCGCCATTTTTCAGACGTTCTGATATAAGAATTGAAACCTGCGGATTTATTTGTTCTACAGGAAAAACATCAATATTTAGTTTTATCTCAAGAGTCTTAAGAAAATTATTAAAAATTTCACACGCATTTGATTGCAGAAAAACATTAACCCTTTGTGGATTTGGATATTTATCAGACTGAAAAAGCGAACGCAGGATTTCTACATTTCCGACATGGGTTGTTATAAAAAAAGCTCCTTTATATACTTCCGGTGAAGAGAGCTCAAACCTTTCTGGATTAAGCTTTCCAAGACACGAAATAAATTTATCCACAAGAGAATTTGCATAGTTTAAGAATTGTATAAAAGAGGAAATTATTACAAACTTATTGTTTACAATTTTCAAAAATTTTTCAGAAGCCCTTCTTTGTTCTTTTGCCTTAATAAATACAATAAGTGTAACAAAAAAAGCTATTATCCTTACAGGAAACTCTCCCAAAAACTGATAGATATATTTTGTAAGCAGAAGTCTTTTTGCTCCTGCTCCCTGCTCTGAAAGCTGAAACCATTTTTTAGACATTTTTTACACACTCCAGAAGCGTATAGTCATGTGCTCCAAGTGCATCGTAGACCGCATTAACTTTTAATCCAGCATCTTTTATAATAGTTTCCATCTCGCTGAATGAATACATTTTGCTGCAGCCGTTTGCCATACAGGTAAAGTACAAAGAAGTGTGCACAAGCGACAATTTAGCACCTTCAAACTTCTGGCGGTCTATAAAAGGTTCAAGGATATAAATCTTTGTATCATCTAAAGCTGTTTTTGCAACTTTTTCTAAAATAAACTTTATCTGCTGCGGAGAAAAACAGTCTAAAAACTGGCTCATTACAACAGCTCCTGATATCTCCGGAAGATTATCAGCTTCTTCCAGAATATTTGCAGCATGGAATTTACATCCGGCAAGCTCAGGGTCGTTTCTTATTACCTCAATATTTTGCGGAAGATCAATCAATGTGAGGTTAATATCTTTATTGTACTTACGGCATACTTTTTCGAATTTGCCGGTATTTGCACCGATATCAAATATTTGGCTGACAGGAGTTATAATTTTATATACAATATCAAAACAATTATCCGAATAATAATGGTCAAATTCGAACCAGCTGTTTTTCATATCTTGAGGCAATTTAGAGAGATACGGATAAATTGTCGCTGCATCTCCAAACATTGCTTTAAGCCCCTTAGGTTCACCTGTAATAAAAGATTCAGTAAGCTTTTCAGCTCCTTTATAGCATACATCCTTTACGAAATTAAAATTCACCCTTGTCATTTCATCATACAGAAAAGCTTGCCCGAGAGGAGTTATTGAATAAATTCCGTCATTAGAATTAACAATTCCTGAAGCTTCTGCGACCTCCAGAAGAGTAGAAACTGTATATTCAGAGAGATTGAGTTCTTCTTTCAAGACATAAATACATTCCGGCCTTGAATCAATCTGCTTTAAAAGTCCAAGCTCCAGCATAGCAGCAACAGCCTGAAAAGTAAGCGGAGCAAAAGCTATCTTTTGAGCATCCGTAAGCGCAGAAATAACACATTTTTTATGTTCATCTCGTTCCATGATTTGATTTTATCATAAACAGGCTCAGGATATATGAAGCCGTAATACCGATAAAAAGAGTAAGTCCCAGCGAACTAATAAGCTTGAAGCTTGTAAACGACAAAAGAAGGAATGAAAATGCAGTAGAGGCTGCTGACATAAGCACTGCATCTTTAGATTTTTCTCCGCCGTTAAGCCTGAAGATTGAATAATCAAGACTAAACCCGAGTATCAAGAACAAACCGAGTATATGAAATAAGTTTAAATTTATTCCGCAAATGCTCAGCAGAGCGACAGTAAAAATTATACCAAGCAAAGGCGGCATTGTAATCTTAAAGGCATTTTTAATACCGTACATTATGCTCAAAAGAAGAAAAAGCATGGCAAAAACACACGGCAGAATAGTGAAACATTCCAGCCTTAGTCTTTTAAGGATTTTAGAAATTTCATCTGCTATATTAAAACTTCCTTTAACCGGCTCATTTACCATCATAAATGAACTATTTTTATCCAGCTCAAATTCTGATACCAGAGGAAAGTTTTCCGGATTATAGAGAACAGGCTTTTGAGGCTCAAACTTCGTCCCCAGTCTGCTTTCATATTTTTTTAAATCATTTTTATACAAATCCTGAACAAGTGTAATATTCTCCTGCTGGCGTTTTTCAGAAGAAACAAAATTACTAAGGCTTAAAGAATTGATATTTTCCCTTTCGTTTATACCTTCTGTTTTTTGTAAGATTTCATTTATGTTATTTCCATGTACAATAAGAAACTCCGGAGTAACAGGATTAAAAACTTTCTGGTACAAATTTTCTGCTGCAAGAAGATTTTTAGGCGGAACGTACAGATTTTTGATATTATCATCAAACTTTACCCTGAAAATTCCTGCTGCAATAACGACAAAAACAACAACCAGCAAAGCTTTTTGAGGCAGCTTGATTTTTTTGAAACTATTATGTTTAAATTCCCCGTCTGACAGAACTAAGATAACAAAAAGCCAAACTCCGATTAAGCCAAAGGATGTAAAAATTCCAATTTGTCTTAAAACTTCTATATTTGAAAACAACAATCCCCAGAATGCACACGCGGTTGTAAGCATTGATGCAGTCAAACTCTTTTTAAACTCTTTATCATTTCCGGTCAAAAAATAGTGCAGTGAATAATCAAGGCTTATCCCGATAAGCGAAGTTGAAAAAACAAATGTAAGAACATGGAGTTTTTTAAATATCAGAGCAGCAGCTGAATACCCGAAAAGGAAGCCGAACAAAATACTGAATGCTACAGGTATAACAACTTTAAAGGAGCGGAAATAAAATCTGCAAAGAGCTGCTAATGCAAGCGTTGAAATAATACAGATAATATTAATTTCAATATTTGATTTTTTGCTTGCATAATACGAATGTACCGGCGTTCCTGTTAGATAAATCGTTTTGCCTTTAGCAGCTTCAATAATTTGCTCCAGCTCATCATTGCTGTTTACCTGTGCATGTAAAACCGAATAGTATTTTCCCCCGAATTCTTTTGTATCATTTTCAAGAAACTTAGAATTTGAGAGTAAAAAATCCGTAGCCAGAAGATAAGGGTCTTTATCCGGCGGGGAGATATAGATACAGAGAGGGTTGTATAAAGATTTTACCGCTTCTTCCTGAACTTTCTGAAAACTCTTCTTTTTCAACAGTTCACGCATATTATTTGACAAAAAATTTCCGGGATATTTTGAATAAACATCAGTAACTGCTGAATAATCCGTTTTCATATCCGGAAATTCCGCCTTCATATCCTCAAGTTCATCAAGAGAAGATGCTTCAAAAATAATATTAACCTTTTTAGAAGACAAATTTGCAAGCTTTACCAGATAACCTTCTGCTGCGGAATGCGGACTTATAAACGCTTTCATCAGCTCAACTTCAACAGGCTTTGCCTGAACAAAAGCAAAAATGAAAAGAATTATTGAAAATATTAAAAATATTATTCGCTTCATGATTGAAACCAGATTGTTGTTTTTGTTTTGTCACAGGTTAGTATAACTATTTTATCAATATTTTCTCTGCCGTTAATTTCAATAGACTTCAAATAATCATAAGCCGGAGTTCCTGATTTCGGAATTAATCCGAGTTCCCACCTCTGTGCCTCTCTGTGGAAGTAAAACTTAAAATCCTTTTGCAAACGCGAATACGATTTATTAGAAATTGCAGCAATTACACTGTTTATCTGGCGATACTCGCGCGAAGTATAAGATGTTGTACTCTTTACCGGAAACGTGGTATAAAAAATTACACCTTTACCCTTGTCAAATGTAAAATCTCCGGAAGATTTAAGAAGAATATTGGAAATCTGTTTTTCCTGCCTGAATTTACATTTAATGCTGTTTAATTCAGGAAGCTCTTTTACAATTTTATCGAGCTGAGCTTCATGCTCAAAAACATTTGCATACGCAGGCTGTATTAGAAGCAAACAGATTAAAAAAATTATCCTAACCATAAACAGCCCTTCTTAACTTCTCAGGCGCTTCATACAAAGTTTCACCTGTTTTTACATTTACACCAATCTGCATTGTGCTTGCTTTAAATATCTTTTCGCTGCCGGAATAAATCTCATACTTTATAACAATTGCCGGTTCAATTTCTTTTAGAAAACATTTTACAATAAGCTCTTCGCCAAAGTTTGCAGACTTAATAAATTTCATCTCCATTTTTGCAATCGGATACATCACTCCGTCATTATACATATCAGTATAATTGTAGTTCAGCTTATCAAAAAAATCACATCTAACTTCTTCCATATATTTGACATAATTTCCATGCCAGACAATGTTCATTGGATCTAAATCATAAAAAGGAACTTTTATTTTTATTTCTGTGTTCATAATTTCCCCTTATAACAAGCTCATAGGAGGCAAAATACCGGAAGAATATATAAGTTCACCATCATGATATTTGAAACTCACGCCCTTCGAACTTTTTACTAATTCCAGCCGGATGATTTTTGCCGGTTTAATTATGTTTGAATACTTAATTTTCCTAATTTGTCCACACCTGCAATCCATATTAAAAGCAATTCCGGTAAACCAGTTTGCATAAAACAATTGCACAACTCCCGGTAGGATTGGTAATTTTTCAAAATGCCCTTTAAAAAAATTGCTGTTTTTAATGAAACATAGTTCAAATTCTGCATAATCCCTGCCGGTTTCTCTTGAAATAACGAACGGAAGCGAAAGATTTAGATTAAAAATCTCTTCAATAAACTCCTTGTTAATCTTTCCGTTCTCTTTCTTAGGAATTTCATCAAAAAATCTCCATCTCTGAGGGACAATCTCAAACTTATTCTTTAATTCCTGTTTCAATTTTTTCACAAGAGTAAGTTTATCATGCTTTATAAAAAACTCTTTGCCATTTTCATCCAGAACCGCAAGTGCTGCGAGCTTACCTTTATGTTCAAAACAATAAACATCCTCAATACCGCTTATATCTTTAACAGCAGCCTCAATGTCATCTAAAATGATTCTTTTTTCCTGAATCTTCAATACTCTTCCGCATCTTCCTAAAAATTCGATTTTTCCATCTTCAAGCTTAATTCTATCCTGAATAATCACAGGACTGACTTTAGAATATGCCGTTTCTATTTTAGTATAACTATCTGCGGTTTCAACTATTTTGATACCTTTAAAAATTCGCAATCCCTTTTCATATGGGTTGGTTCTATATGCAATCACACCGGTTTCCGTACTTCCGTAAACTTCTATGACTCTTTCTGCAATCGTCAGAGCGTACTCAAAAGTTTTGTCCTCCAGCTTTGCTCCCGCAGTTATTATTACTATAGGGTTAACCGGAGGTTTAGCCTCAAACTTCCGCATTGCCTCCAGAAAAGACGGAGTCGTAATAAGTACGGCGTTTTCTACATTTATATCCTCGGGATAATTTATTCTTGCCTCATACCTATCAAACCCGCAAACATCAGGAAGCATTCTGAAAAAAGTAAAGCCGAAAAGATGTTCATCAGTAGTTGTTGTAATAAATTTAAGTCCATTTTCAAACTTTAATTCTTCATTAATATCAAGACACTCGCGTTTCAGATTTTCAAATGTTTTTACAACACCCTTGCCATCAGAAGTTGTACCCCCGGTTTTAAAAACTATTTCGTTAAACTTCTTTTCCATTCTTCCTCATTAACTCCGCAGGGTTGGCCATCCAGCACCTCTTTTTTACCCCTCTCACTATATATTCTATAATAAAAAAGGTTCCAACAAGAAAATATGAAATAAATCCGTTATAAAGCGCCCAAATTTTTTCGGAGGCAAATACTGTTGCAAGCGATATAAGAAAATTCAAAAAAGTAAATCCTGCCCATACATAAGTAAGGTTTCGCGTGTAACGCATAACATTTTCGTCCGCGTCAGGTTCAGCTGCAAGAGCAATTTTTTGTATAACAGTCTTTTCCTGAAACAGAGAAGAAAAAAATACCGCAAAAAATCCAAAGTTTACAATCGGAGGATAATATTTAAGAAGTACAAAGTCAGTAAAATGGAACAGGGCAATTACAGCAAACATTCCGATAAATGGCGCAAGCGCCTTTATCATTTTACCCGAGAAGCCCATACACAGCTTCCACAACATCATTAACTGTACGGATTTTCTTAAATTCTGCCGGTGATAATTTTTTATCCGTAAACTTCTGCATTCTTACGGCAATATCAACCGCATCAATACTGTCCAAATCCAAATCCTCAAAAAGATTTGCCTCCGGTACAATATCCCCGTCATTTATTTCAAGTTCTTCAACAAGGATTTTCTTTAATTCATCAAAAATTTGTTCTTTTGTAAATTTTTCAGCCATTTATTTTTGACTCCACAAAATCTGCAAGCGTACTAACTGAATAGAAATACTTTTTATTTTCTTCTTTGTTAGATTCCAAAGTAATATCATACTTACGCTTAAGAGCCATGCCAAGTTCCAGAGCATCAATTGAGTCAAGCCCCAACCCTTCGTTAAAAAGCGGTTCATCATCCTTTATATCCGAAGGAGTTATTTCTTCAAGCGCAAGGCTGTCTATTATAAGTTGTTTCAGTTCTTCTCTTAATTCCATACCGACTCCATACTAATATTATATCACAAACCGTATAACTCTTCTTCAATCTTGTGAGTTAACCTCTGTTTTGTAATAATCTCACTTTCACCGATAAAGTCAGCAATATTAATCTCACGCATTTGTTCTATTTCAAAATTCACACACCTGTCACTTACAGCATAAAACGGCTGATTTATAAACAGAAAATCTCTATCCGAAAACATTTTAATCGGAACAATATTTTTTCCTGCATTCAAAGCAACCAGAGAAGCCCCTTTTCTAATCTTCGGAAACTCATCGCGCCGATGCCTTATGCCTGATGGGAAAATTATGACATTAAAACCCCTATCGAGCATCTTCTTTGATTCAGATTTCAATTCATCAAGTTCAACCTCATTAGTAATAAAAATACTTGTTACCAGATTTTTCAAAATCGGATTATGTGCAAGTTCTTTTTTTACAAAACAGGTTGAACGCGGAATAAGCGCAATTAGAATTACAATATCAATAAAACTTGGATGTGTTGATACAATAACTTTATTTTCAATCTTTTCCAATTTTTTTACATCAAGCCTGAAAAGTTTTAAGAACATCATTAGATTGACAAAAAATCTCCACGTGTTGTGAATTATATCAGAACACAATTCTTTATTATTTTTTATAAAAGGAAAGAGCAGAAAATTAAGAATAACAGCCCCTATTCCAAAAATAAAAAAACAAAAAACTGCAAGAATTGATCGTATATACTTCATCTAAACCAGCGACCTGTACATTTCTAAATACTTTTTAGCACTTTCTTTCCAGCTAAAATCTGCTTCCATAGCAGATTTTCTCATAGCATTCAGAGTATATTTATCCCTGTAAACACCCATTGCAGTTAAAATAGCATCCTTCATAGCCCAGCCATCATAACCCCAGAACTTAAATCCATTTGAGTTATCAAGCGGATAACCTGTTACAGTATCTTCAAGCCCTCCGGTTGCTCGGACAATAGGAAGAGAGCCGAAACGCATTGCAATTAACTGAGAAAGCCCGCAAGGTTCAAAACGTGACGGCATTAGGAAGAAGTCGCTGCCTGCATAAATCTGGTTTGCTAAATCTCCTCTATAACCAACATAAGTTCGGATATTCGGCGTATTATTTGAAAGCCAGATAAAGAGGTTTTCGTAAGATTTGTCACCAGAACCTAAGAAAATAAAATCAGCCTCAAGATTTCTTAAATCATTCTCGACCTGCCTTATTAAATCCAGACCTTTCTGGTCGACAAGCCTTGAAATTAAAGCAATTAAAGGTCTTTCAGGATTGTATTTTAAGCCGAAATACTCAAGAATTTTCTTTTTGCACTCTTCTTTGTTTGCTAAAGAATTTATATCGTAGTTTTTGATAAGTGTCTTATCAGTCTTAGGGTTGAAAACAGAGTAATCTATGCCGTTTACAATACCCAATAATTTATTTGTATGTCCTCTCAAAGTATAGTCCATTCCTTCGCCGTATTCGCCGGTCAGGATTTCGCGCGCGTAATTAGGGGAAACAGCCACAACCTTGTCAGAATAATTAATTGCACCCTTCATCCAGTTTACGCGGCCGTAATGTTCGCATCCCCATTCGTTAAATACAATATCTTTGCGCATATTTGCAAAGTCAAGAATATCTTCAAACCATACTCCTTGATATGCAAGGTTATGAATTTCAAATACATTCTTAGTTTTTGACCAGAACTCATCAAATTTGTAATTAGCCTTTATATAAAGCGGTATCATTGCCGTGTGCCAATCGTTTGAGTGAATTATATCCGCTCTAAAATTCAATTGTTTTGCATACTCAAGCGTTGCGAGAGAGAATGCAATATATCTTTCATGCTCATAACGCGGGTCAAGCCAGTGCGGATAAACTTCCTGAAAACAAGAAAAATACCAGTCATTCTGCACAAAGAAAACATTAATGTCTGTTCCCGGAAGCTTTGCCATGTGGAGCTTAAATTTTTGAGGTGATGAGCCGAACGAAATCCACATTTCTGAATTTTCGAGCTCTTTTAACCCCCATTTGTTATAATCAATACAACCGTGAAGCGGAGTAAAAATAGCAATCTCAGCATCCTTCTCCAGTGCTTTCGGCAAACTTCCTACTACATCAGATAAACCGCCGGCTTTTGAAAACGGAGAAACTTCCGCTGCTGCAAATAATATTTTCATATTTTACTCCTCTTATTAACAGATATTGGGATTATAAAACATTAATGTTTTATAATCAACCCTAAACATTTTATAGAGATTATTTACCAAGCATTACCATCAACACAGAAATATCTGCGGGCTTAACTCCGCCAATCCTTGAAGCCTGAGCTAAATTCTGAGGTCTGATTTTCTCCAATTTTTCTTTTGTTTCCGTCGATATATGCTTAATCTGCGAGTAATCAATATTTGCAGGGATTCTGTATTTCTCCAGTTTTTCAGCTGTTTCCACCTGCTGTTCCTGACGTTTTATATAACCATCATACTTAATCAAAACTTCCGCTTCATCTGCGACATCTTCCCTAACCGTTTTAGAAATATCATCCAGCTCTCTGAATACATCGTACGTAATATTTGGACGTTTTAGAAGTTCAGCCATTCTCATTCCGCGGTCAATGTGTTCGCCATATTTTGCAAGAACCTCATTTACCCCTTCTGTTGCAGAAAGTTTTGTTTCCTCAAGCCTTTTAATCTCACACTTAATATTTTCCTGCTTATCTAAAAACCTCTGATACTGCGCCTCATCAATCAGACCAACTTGATGCCCGATTTCAGTCAAGCGCGCGTCTGCATTATCCTGCCTCAAAAGAAGTCTGTATTCCGAACGCGAAGTAAGCATTCTGTAAGGTTCCTGAATATCTTTTGTAACCAGATCATCAATCAATGTTCCAATATAAGATGAAGCCCTTGAAAGTTCCAATGGTTCAGCATTATTCAAATATTTAACAGAATTTATACCTGCAATTAAGCCCTGTGCAGCAGCTTCTTCATATCCGCTCGTTCCGTTAATCTGGCCTGCAAAGAACAAGCCTGCAATATCTTTTGACATCAAAGAATGTCTTGTCTGAACAGCCGGAACATAGTCATATTCAACTGCATAAGCAGGTTTAATAATATGTGCATTCTCTAAACCTGGAAGCGAGCGGAGCATTTCAACCTGAACGCATGCAGGAAGGCTCGTTGAAAAGCCCTGTATATAAACTTCATACGTATTCAACCCTTCCGGTTCAATAAAAATATGATGTGAAGGATTTGATGCAAATCTTACAATTTTATCCTCTATAGAAGGACAATAACGCGGTCCCACACCTTGAATCAAACCTTGATACATAGGCGACTTATCAAGATTAGCCCTGATTATCGCGTGCGTATCCTCATTTGTACGGGTTAAATAACAAGGAACTTGAGCACGAACAGGACGATTCGGCTTAAATGAATAAAAACTCAATTTATCATCACCGGGTTGAATATCCATTTTTGAATAATCAATCGTACGTTTATCAACACGTGCAGGAGTTCCGGTTTTTAATTTTTTTGTAACAATACCGTGTTCTCTTAAAGAAGCAGAAAGTCCTATTGCAGCGCGTTCTCCAAGCCGGCCGCCGGAATACGCCTGCAAACCTACATACATTTTTCCTTCAAGCGAAGTTCCTGTAGTTAGGATTATTGCACGGCAAGAATATTCTAAGCCGTATTCATCACGAGCACCGATGATTTGTCCGTCTTTTACTATTATATCTGTAATACAGGTCTGCTTAATCCAAATATTTTCAGTATTTTCAAGGATATTACGCATATACTGTGTGTATTCTTTTTTATCAGATTGAGCTCGAAGAGCTCGCACAGCAGGGCCTTTAGATGAGTTTAACGTTTTCATCTGAATGTAAGTTGCATCAGCAACCTCACCCATAACACCGCCAAGCGCATCTATTTCTCTTACAAGCGTAGATTTAGCAGGACCTCCTATTGCAGGGTTACAAGGCTGCAGCGCAATGTTGTCAACATTAAGCGTACACAAAAGTACATTACAGCCCAAACGCGCTGCACTCAAGGCAGCTTCACATCCAGCATGGCCTGCACCAACGACTATGATATCAAATTTGTTATTTAAATAATCCCTGCTAGTCATAAGTAGATTATATTACAAGGAGCAAATATTCACAACAAACAAAAAGAGTTTGATATTTAAAATCAAACTCTTTTGTCTATTATAAATAATAATTACATAGATTTTCTATCTGCAATTTCTTCCATTTTGTGATCTGCAAGTCTTGAATCACCCTTAACTCTTGAGTAAGAAAGATAGCCATTCATTCTATCAATCTTAGTTAAGTTTCTGCTTCCGCATTTAGGACATACATCCATATTCAATTCTTCATGCCCGCAGTCATCACAGTAAGAAAGTGAAAGGTTAACCCCTTCATAGAAACCCATATCCATTGCTCTGTGAACAAGAGTTTCTATAGCCTCTGTATTGTAGTTAAGCGGATATTTTACATATTGAATTTTTCCGCCATTTAGCAAATCCCAGAAACGTTTTTCTAAATCTTGCTTTTGAATAGGTGTAATATCTTCACCGACATGACAGTGGAAACTGTTAGATACATAACCTCTGTCAGAAACATTAGATACAACACCGTATTTTTTACGGAACTGCTTTACTTGAAGTCCGCATAAGTTCTCTGCAGGAGTTCCGTAAATTGCGTATAAATATCCATCCTGTTCTTTGAATTCATTAACTTTCTTGTTAATATATTCCATCACCTCAACAGCAAAAGCTCCGTCTTCAACAAGAGATTTTCCGTTATAAAGTTCCTGCAATTCATTCAGTGCAGTTATACCGAATGAAGCAGTAGCAGATTTCAACAAAGGTTTAATTTTATCATGAATACCCAAATGACCTCCTAAGAAACCACCTTCACAATAAGCAAGCGGGTTAACTGAAGCTTTCATTTCTCCTAAGTATTCGTAAGTTCTTATATGAAGTTTTCTAATTAATTCCATATAATAATCTAATACGGCATAAAAATCTTTACTTTCTTTCTTAGCCTTAGCATAAATCATAGGCAAGTGTAAGCTTATTGCACCAATGTTAAAACGTCCTACAAAAATAGGTTTATCGGCTTCGTCAGCAGGCTTCATTCCGCCTCTTTCGAACCAAGGAGATAAAAATGCTCTGCAGCCCATTGGAGAAACTACTCTGCCATACTTTTTATACATAGAAGCTACGTAGCCTTCTCCGGACAAAGACAACCAATCTGGATACATAGCTCTCTTTGAGCATTCTATTCCGGCTTTAAACAAGTCTTCATTAACCTTGCCTTTTCCGTGAAGATTTTCATCATACAAGAAAACTATTTTAGGGAACAATACAGGTTTTTTGCATTCTTTCTTGCCTTGACCGTTCATTCTGATTTTTAACATTGCAAGAGTTGCCATTTTTTCATATTCTTCTGTACCCAGACCAGCTGATACAGTAATGAATGGATAATCACCTCTTGAAGATGCTACAGTATTGAACTTGTATTCCCAGCCCTGAAAACCTTGCTCAAAATCCTTTTGAACATCATTCATTGCTTCTTCTCTTGCTTTTTCAAAAGACAATCCCATGCATAAGTATTTATTATTTTGTCTTTCAAAAGTTTTAGCTGCATACGGTGCTAAAATCTTATCAACTTCTGCAACGGTAAAACCGCCATACTGCTGGCTTGCCGCAGCCATTACAATATCTCCGATTACGTCAAATGCTACGTCAAGAGATTTTGGTTCATTATACCAGAGATTACCCATTTCGAAGCCGCCTTTAAGAACAGAAGCAACATCAAATAAGCAACAGTTCATTGTATCACGTCTTGCTGACATATCGTGAATATAGATATAACCATCTCTTATAGCCTGTAGTTCATCTACTGTTAAGAAAAACTTCTTGTACAATTCTTTATTAAGTTCATTAAAAATCAAAGAACGCTTTGTCGAAACAAGAGTCGAATCTGCATTAGAATTTTCTTTATCACCTATATACATAATTCTTTGAGATTCTTGATAAACTTTGTCTAACATGTGAACAAAATCCTGCTTATAGTTTCTATAGTTTCTGTAACTGTGAGCGACATTAGAATTAATATGTTCCAGTGCACCTTCAACCAAATTGTGCATTTCTGAAATTGTAACCTCGGTTTTATTCATCCTAACAATATTATTATCTACAAAGTCACATATTTCTTTCAATTCCTCATCTGTTAGTTCTACTAACATTCTTGTTGCTGATTTTTTTACAGCGTTAATAATTTTGTTATTATCAAACTCTTCTTTTGTTCCGTCTTTTTTAATTACATAAACACATTTTGCTTTGATAGGGGTTATTTGCGCTGTTTTCGGCAGTTCATTTATTTTAGACATAGGCGATACAGCACCGCCTTTTATAACATCAGTCGTTGTTTTTGTGGCTGGTGAGGTAAATTCTACGATATTTCTTTCCTTATTTAAACTATTTTGCATTGCCTTCTAAAACCTCCTAATCTACGTTAAGGCGAGCTATTTTTTCTACTCAGCTTTCCTTATATTTAGAGAATAACATTCTCTACCCAAAATCTAATCCTATATTTAAATGATAATTCAAACACCAATACTTATCAACAAATTCACAAAACGTCACAAAGGGGGAAACTATTGTAAACACTACATCTTTACGTTTCGCAACATTGTAAATATTGTTACGTTTTTAGCATGAATTTTTTGTTTTTTTCTTGACAAAATCCAGGATAGTTTTCGATTGTTAAACTGACACTTGTTTTATAAAAACAATCAGACATGCCTTATAAAAAAATTTTTAATTATTTTGCAAGGCCGTATTTCTTTTTCTTTTTTGCAGCATATGAAAGCCAATAGCTATCCTTTGTCCGCTCTTTTTGCAGAGCAATACATCTGGTATTACATTTACATAAAGAAACAGCTTTTTGTAAATCTCCTTCAGCAAGCTTATCCTGGTTAAGTTTTTTATGTATATATGAACGGCTGGAATAGTTGATGGCAATGGGTGAACGTCTTATATTCATATTTGAATAGGCCAGAGCTTTCTTATAATCTTTTTGCATTATACTCGCCGTAACAGCCATACCGTATGAGTTTGTATCCTTAGCTATTTCATACACTTTGTCATAATCTCCATTAAGCAAGTAAAGTATTCCGGCAAAGAAAGGCCATGAAACAAGAATAGAAAAATTATCTGAATATGCATAGCTGCCATTTATTTTATAAGCTTTATCAAAATATTCAATAGCTTTTGCCCCTTCTTTTAAAAACATATAGTTTTTACCCAGCTCGCCATACATAGCACTTTTTTGTTCCCGGGAAATTGCAAGTCTTGCTGCCCACAGAGAGCAATTAATTCCGGCTGGATAGTTATAGTTGCCAAAACTAAGCAGAGATTGGCTGTATAAACACACAACAGCAGTCTGATTAAGCATGAAAAACAGAAATATACTTACAAGAGCAGTTACAAAAATACTGCCAAAACGCTTTTCCTGTTTATATTTCTTAACACCATAAAACAAAACACCTATAAGACAGACAAAAATTAAGTATACTGCCAGATACAAAGCATTCTGGATAAAATTGAGTCCTGTCATCACAGCCTCCTTTAATAATAATTAAAAAGGACAGGGTTTATGCCCCGTCCTTTATCATATCTTACGCTTCAAGAATTTGTCTTACAAGTTCGTTTACTGTCTTAGGATTTGCCCTGCCTTTGGTTTCTTTCATAACCTGACCGACAAAGAAGCCTAATAGATTTGTTTTACCATTTTTATAAGCTTCAATTTCTTTTGGATGAGAATTAACAACCTTTTCAACAACAGCCTTGATTGCGCCTTCATCTGAAATCTGGCTCAAGCCTTTTCTTTCAACAATTGCAGAAGCCTTTTCACCATTTGTAATCATGTCTTCTACAAGAATTTGTTTACCAATGTTGTTTGAAATAGTGCCTTTTTCAATCAGGCTGATTAATTCAGCAAGATTTTCAGGTGTTAATTTTGTATCTGTAATCTCAACTTTATTTTCTTTTAAGTATGCAGCGATTTCGCCCATAATAAAGTTTACAGCAATCTTTGGAGTCGCACCCAGTTCAAGCACCTTATCAAAGAACAGAGCTAAAGGCATTTGTTCAACGATGACGCAAGCATCATATTCGCTCAAACCTAATCCCATATATCTCTGACGTTTTGCTTCAGGAAGTTCAGGCATTTTTGCCCTGATTTCTTCAACCCATTCTCTTGAAATTTCAAGCGGCATCAAATCAGGTTCAGGGAAGTATCTGTAATCGTGAGCATCCTCTTTTCCTCTCATAGAGCGTGTTTCTTTTAAGTTATCATCCCAGAGTCTTGTTTCTTGAACAACCTGTCCGCCTTCTTCAACAATCTCAATTTGTCTGTCAATTTCGTACTCAATAGCTCTTTGCAAAGCAGAGAAACTGTTTACGTTTTTTATTTCAGCTCTTGTACCAAATTCTTTTGAACCTTTTGGCATAATAGAGATATTAGCATCGCATCTCATAGAACCTTCTTCAAGGTTTCCGTCGCATACGCCTAAGTATCTTACTATTTCACGAAGTTCTTCCATATAGTTTCTGGCTTCTTCGCTTGAGCGCATATCAGGTTCAGAAACGATTTCAAGGAGCGGAGTTCCTGCTCTGTTTAAGTCTACGAGTGAGTATGTTGCACCGTTAATACCGGCTGCACCAACGTGAACAAGTTTTCCTGCATCTTCTTCAAGATGCGCTCTTGTTATACCAATTCTTTTACCCTTTACATTAATATACCCGTTAACACAAATCGGCTCATCGTATTGTGAAATCTGATATCCTTTCGGAAGGTCAGGATAGAAATACTGTTTTCTGTCGAATTTGCATCTTGAAGGGATTTCGCAATTCAAAGCAAGTCCGAGAAGAATACCCATATTTACGCATTCTTTATTTAAAACAGGCAGAACACCCGGCATACCGAGAGTAATAGGGCTGATCTGCGTATTCTGTTCATTACCGAATTCTGTTGAATCAGGTGCAAATATTTTTGATTTTGTTTTAAGCTGGGCATGAACTTCCAGACCTATAACAACTTCATACTTATCTCTTAATTCTGTCATAATAAATCCTCACTTTATACTTAAATTTTATCATAAAGATACGTTTTTCAAATGTTCAATCTTTATTTCCGGCTTCAGAAGAACAGAAACCGCATCTATTCTGAATTTTTTATACTCTGGATAATCTTTCAAATACATAAAAATACCCTGTTTTATGTGATTGTATTTTGTTCTGGTTACAGCCTCAAAAGGATGCCCGCAAACTTCTGTTGTTCTCGTCTTAACTTCTACAAACACTAACGTATTTTTATCCAGTGCAATAATATCGATTTCGCAAAATCTTGAAAACCTTTTGTTACACTCAAGTATTTTATATCCAAGCTTTGAGAGATAATCTCTTGCCAGTTCTTCACCTTTTTTACCAACCGAAATATTTGACATAATACCTTATTATTTTTCTACGTAAAATAAATATGAATCGCGTTCATTAAACGAATATTTTACATTTTCACCTTTCAACCATTCGAAAATCTGAGGATAAAGCCTGAAATTGTTATAGTCCTTAACCAGATAAAACCAGTATCCCTTCCCGTTTTGAAGACCGTTTAGATAATGGAACACCGCTTCTTTTTCAGTAGAGGTCAACGGCATTTCAAAAATATTATCCGTATAAAAACCGAGTTTATTGGAATAAAACAAATAACTTGGTGTTGAAGCTGAATTACAGAGAACAATATCCTTCTTGGGATTAAATTTATCTTTTATTACCTCAAGTAGATTTTTCGGCGAGCAGGAAACGAAATAGTCAAAAGTAGTTATATTTTTCATGTAATTTAAGTCATATTTACAAAAACTAAAAAATACAAGAACAACAGCTACAGCAATCCATTTTCCAGTTTCTAAAGGTTTGAGCATAAAGATAATCATAACCGGAATGAAATATAAACCGACCCGCCCGCTAAGAGGATAAATATGCATAAATGCTGCCATAAAAACAAGGAGCAAACTTAACAATATATAACTGCATTTTTCTCTAATAAACAGGCAAATCCCCCAGATAAAGAGAATAATTGCCGGTAGAGAAAAGGTATTAGGAACAAAATAAAACTTGATATTCAAGACCAGAAACCTTAAAAAATCGCTGAAAGAAAATCCAAAAAAGCCATCGTTCCAGTAATTCGGGAAATGTGTATCCAAATCAAGCTTCGCAGGTGCCAGATTGAAAAAATAATACAGAATCATCGTTGCAGCGAGAGGTAAAAGAAGTTTGAATGTGTTTTTAAAATTTTTCAAAAGAAACGCGCCTATAAAAAACAGTGACGGCAGAGAAATAAAAGGCAGAATACAAATACCAACACCTGTAATAATAAGCTTTTTTCGGTCGAATTCTTTTATTTTCGGGAAATAATACAGACAAATACATGCAATCAGGACATCTGTGGAATACTGTTTAAAAATACTTGAAAAAGCAATTAAAGGCTGGCATATAGCAAATATAAAAACAGCTGCTAATCTTGTGTAATTTTTCTTGAAATACTGTGTACAGCATTTATAAAAAAAGTATATTGCTGCAACAGATGAAACGAATGGAATAAACTTTGCAGCATGTTCACTGAATCCGAAAACAGCAGTAATCATCTTTGTACAAAAGATAAAGAGAGGCGGTGCTGACTGTGCGCTTCCAAGAAACAAAAATGATTCCCAGATATTTTTATTCAGAATGCTTAACACAAGCCTGCATTCATCATCAGAAAATACATTGCTGGCAATATAAAGTTTAGCGCGAAGGGTTAAACCTAATAGAAAAAACAGAGCCAATAAAGCAAAATATAAATATTTCTGCATCTGCTTCATCACATAAACCCCCGATACAAAAAAAAGCCTTAACGGCTTTCTTATTTTTTTAATGGAGCGGGAGACGAGGCTCGAACTCGCGACATCCTCCTTGGCAAGGAGGCATTCTACCACTGAATTACCCCCGCGAATAATTCACCAAGCTGGTGGGTTACTTTTATCTAAATCATTTACCCCCGCTCGGTATATTCTTATAATACATGCTAAGTTTTTAAAGTCAAGAGCTACATTTTGCCAAGTGAACTGCCATGTCCGCCGGAGGGTAAAAACCTTGCCTCTACAAACTTATAGTCCTTAATTTTTCCCATACGGTTTCTTATTATCTCAAATTTTGTATGCAGCATGTAAATTATTCCATTTTTATCTTTTATCTGCTTTGAGTTATTCTGAACAAACTTTAAACCTTCCCTGTTATACAGTTTTATCGCTTCCATGGTTTCCGGAGAATATGGTTTGCTCAATAGTTCCCGCGCATTGCTCTTTGCACGTCCTATATTTTTAGCAAGATTATTTTCAAAAATTCCGACATCTTCGCCGGAAATAACATACGAAACAGGAGCAGCATCTGTTCTGTTATAAAAAGATCTCACGTTCGGATTATTTCTATAATCTGCATCACAAACTCCGATATATGCTCTCAGCCGTTGTTCAAGAGGCTCCATAGGTTTTGTGCTTGATACAAGAGGTTTGTTCAGCATTCTTATAATCTTACCCTGAAGTTTCTTTACAATCTGCAAATTAGCAACAGGAGCGTAACTCCCGTTTGTTTCTGCAACCCAGTGCACTACAGGATAAGTTGATTTAAAATTTGTATTATTAACAGGTTGAATGTTCATAGCATATTAAAACCTGTAAAAAAATTTTTTGCTAAAAGTGGAATCCATCCTCTTTCATTCTTTTGATAACTTCTTTAAGCTCATCTTCCGAACAAACAATTGATGCTCTGAAAAATCCTTTTCCGTTATCCCCGAAAGCATCCCCCGGTACAGCGATTACTCCGGATTTATACATAAGCTCATCCGTAAATTCAACAGATGATTTATATCTCGGAGGGATTGGAAGCCACAGATAGAAAGTTGCATCAGGAATATTAAAATCACCCCAGCCGAGTTCTTCCCTCAAGCCTTTTACAAAAATTTCCTGATTTCTTTTGAACCTTTCATTAGCTTCTTTGATGTATTCTTCACCCTCTTGGGAGTTCAAAATTTCTGCACAGGCTTTTTGTAAAGCTTTGAACAGCCCTGAATCTAACGTTGATTTTAATTTCCCGAAAATCTTTACAGCTTCAGAGTTTCCGCAAATCCAGCCGAGACGCCAGCCTGTTATTGCATAAGGTTTTGAAAAGCTGAAAAATTCAACGGCAATATCCTTGGCTCCTTCAATTTCCAGAATACTCATTGGTTTGAGTTCCGGTTTGAAATACATATCAACATATGCCGCATCAGAGATTAACAAAATATGATGTTTTTTGCAGAAATCAACAAGACTCTTGTAATACTCACGTGTTGCAGTCGCCCCCAGAGGATTATTAGGATAATTAATTAAAAGAGCCTTGACTTTTTTAGGGTTATATCCCTGCTTAATCAAATCAGCCCAGACTTCTTCCATATCAGGCATAAAATTATTTTCCGGAGTCAAAGGAACTGCAAAAGATTTCCCGCCGGAAACCTTAACCATCTCCCCGTAAGAAGCATAGCCCGGATCAGGTATAAGAATAATTTCTTTATCTTCTTCCTTTGTAGTCGGATTGATTAAAACTCTTATAAAATTAGCAAGTCCTTCTTTTGAACCAATAAGCGAGAAAATTTCTGTATCAGGGTTTAATTCAACGCCAAAACGTTCTTTCATACGTTTAGCAACCGCATCACGATAAAACTTTTCTCCCTTTGGAGAAGAGTACAAATGAATACCTTTTTCGTCAAGAGCAGCCTTAAGGCTTTCTGTCAAAGCCTTTGGCGGAGCAGCAGTAGGCGCACCCATAGACAACATAATCGGTGCTCTATTCTTCGCTTTCAACTCCGGCGTTATCTTTGCTACAGTCTCTTTTATACGGAACATAATATATGTTTCCAGCGATTGTACGTAGTCATTAAAAAATTCTTGCATAATAATATTCCTTAACTATTTAACTTGTAGGAGCAATGTCAGCCGGTTTTAATTACCTTTTTACCCCTTTACCCCTAAAGAATATTATATAACAATTTTATTTAATGTGAATAGTTTTTTATCGCCGGAATTTTTATACAGTTATCCAAGTATTCTATAGTGCTTAATTTTTCGTTATACAGGTATTTTATAAAGTTAAGATAGGATATATCAAAAGAGCTCAGAAGAATATTTATCTCAAACCCTTCCGAACAAAAAGGTTCGTAATCATAAACAACATAGCTGTTATACTTGCTTTTCCATTCCTTGCGTTCAATTTTGCAGTTGTTTTCTTCTGCTACATCTTCAACCCAATTAACGATATCTTTGCTGATGTTTTTTATTTCTAAATATTTGTTCTGAAATTTTTCCATAACTACATATCTCCATACAGCAATTGTAAAGGTTTATTCACTAACATAAATTACCTGTTAGTTTAGTTTTTGGGGTTACACTGTTAAAAGAAAGTCTATTAGAACTTAGTGCAAGACATTCAAATAAATAATTCAGGCAAATAATCCCAACTGTTAAATTTTGGTTAAGAAATCGGGACTTATAAATAAACAGAGTAATAATATAAGTGTTGAAAGTAATAGATCTGAAAAATGAAAGGAGAATATTATGAAATTCTTAATTAAAAAATCACCGGACGGTTTTATTAAATCAGTAAATGACGAAATCAGCTCTATTCTAAACAGAAACTTTGACAGCTTCTTTCCCGAGTATATTTATAACGAAGAAATAGATAAACTGGCAATGCCTGTTGAGCTGCATGAAAAAGACAAAGAATACACCGTTAAAGCTGAGCTTCCGGGTGTTAAGAAAGAAGATTTAGATATTGATATAGACAAAAACCATATCACAATTAATGCTAAAAAAGAGGAAGAAAATAAAGAAGATACCAAAGGTTATAGAAAATCAGAATTCCGCTACGGCGAATTTTCAAGAACTGTTTATTTCCCTCAGGAAATTGATGTTGAAAAAACTTCTGCAAAACTTGAACATGGTATTCTGCGTATAGAAGCACCGAAACTGGCGGCAGAAAAAGAAGGTATAAAAAAACTTACAGTTAATTAATAGAAAGGCCGGACTTAAGTCCGGCCTTTTATCATTTTGAAATCAAAAACCCGTAACGCGGATTTTTAAAAAGTTCAATGCTGCTTTTTATTTCACCAAGAAATTTATATTGCAACCCTGCTCTATCCAACAATTTTTGTTGAATTTCAGCCTCCTGCTCTCCCTGATTTACAATAAACATCTCTTTTTTCAGAAGCTCTGCAGCGTGTTCCAATAATTCTTGAGGCATAAAATATTTTTTGGGCAGTCCCCATTTCTCAAGCGGCTGCGGTGTTACAAACGGCAGAAGCCAGATAATATAATCATATTTATCTGAAATATTCATCAAATCATCAGCATAATATTTAACGCCGTCAAGATTTTTTATATAGAATTTTGCAGCTTCAAAACGCGAATATAAATTTGCATAAAGTCTGTAAGCATCTATTTCCACACCATCAAGAGTAAGATTATCACAATATTTTCTAAAAAAATCATACTCTCCTTTGACATACGCCCAATTTTTTGAACCTATATCAAGAACTTTCAAACTCCCTTCCGGCTTCGGATTCATATAGCGCGTAAGAATATCAAAAACATACGCAGCCTCGTCATTATTTACTTCACCTTTATAAATTTTTCGTGAAAATTTTGTATGCGAGCGGATATAGTAATCAATACTGTTTTTCAAATCGTCGAACATAATATTCATTAAACCATAACTGTCAAATGCTAGCAAAAATATTTTTTTGATGTTTTGATATTCAAAGGAGACAATTATGAAGATTACAAAAATACAATTAGCCGAAAATAAATATTTTTATCAAAAGAAACAGAACAACAAGACAAATACAACACAAACAATCCCTATGCAGATGAATGCATATCAGGATTTCAGAATTAATTTCCGCGGACGAACTCCGGAGAACTTTTATGCACAGGAATTCAATGTCCGTCATATGCCAGAGAGAATGAAAGAATATCTTAATCAGGATTATGAGACCAGAAAGCATATTCCGCCCCAGCAGATTATGAGCGAAAGTTTTAAGTACCTTGAAGCTGCTGATAATTTTTCAGGCGTAAAAAGTATTTATCCTGAATTCAGCAATCTGCATGAAGCAAATCTAAAAGGCAGAACAGGAATTTTAGCAGATATCAAACTCTCCCGCGAGCTTTCTGACACGCCTCTTTTTAAGGACGGCTCCGACCATCTGGGGATGTATCTTCTTAAGAAAATTTATCTGGAAGGCAAAACAATTAAAGAGATAAACAAAGATTTCTACGAAAAAGACCTTAACCCTGAATACAGAGGTGCAATAACCCAGCCAATCACTTACGGCACGACATCTGCCTACGGTATTCAGTACCCAAAAACAGATTTCTGGAACTCTTTTATTGCAACAAGAGATGAATATAAAAAATTCTTTGTTGATTTGCCAAAGCAGAGTAAAGCCGAACTCAAACAGGAGCTTATCAAAAAGCATCATCCCGAAAAATCAGAGCCGGAAAAGAAATATTCAAGAAAATATGCATTAAAAAAATATCAAAAACAACTTTTGAAAGATGATATTAAAAAAAGCAAGGGTGATGTAGAACAGCTTGAAAAAGCAATCCGCAGACGTTTTACAAAAGATGATCCGGAAGCCGCATTTATCGTAAAATATCTAAGTCCGATTATGACAATTGCGGCCGATAAAATACATCTATCTGAAGAAGAGAAATTATTTGCCGGAACAAATAAAACTAACGACAACTTTTTTGCCCGTTTCTGGAAAGCCAAGCCGGAATTGTTAGAACAATACTCAACCGCAATAACCGATACCATTGAACTTTTCGAAGAAACTTATGAAAGCGGCGGCACAATTCCTGTAAATAGTGAATATCAGGTTATCAGAGAAGGAATAGAAAACACTAAGCCGATTGACTTTGTACCGCAAAGATTTGTAGAACTTCTTGATTATACTCAGACAATTGTTCCAACGCGTTTGAAAAATTACGCCGAACATGAAAAACTCCAGAGTGAGTGGGATGAACACTTCAAATGGCGTTACGGTGAAATAGAAGAAAGCGCTCCTGTTATTGTAAAGAAGAGCACTACAGATATTCTAAACAAAGCCGCGCAGGATAATAATGCTCAAGTCTACAGGCTCAAAGGTGTTAATGGAGATGAGATTGCTGTTACAGGCAATTTGGATGAATTTCTAGGAGATTATTTAAGAAAAGAATATTTTGGCTTCCCTCCAAAATTCATAAATATGCTTATTAATTTTACACTCAAACACCCTATGATGACAGAAGATGCAAAACTCAGCCTTGCAACGCGTAATATTGCAGACAAAATTGACGACGAGCGCATACTTGAAAAAACAGCTTTGGACAGCATAACTAATTTCATAAAATCTGAATTGGAGCTTGAAACAGCTGCCGGAAGCTTGGCAGCACTAGATGTATTCGCTTCCTATTCAAATTATCCGGAGAAAGTTTACCGCACACTCTATCCGCACTGCAAAGAAGCTGACTCAAACGAATACAGCCTTCAGCTTTTAAAACATAAAGATGATGCAAAAACCAAAGAAGAACTTAACAGATTATACGACATTTATCGCAAACCTCCTACTCAATCAGAGCTGAATAAAATTAAGCTGAAAATTCTAAGCTTTATCAGAGATTTTGACAGAAACTGGATAAAATCCCCTGAATCGGCTATATATGGTATGCACGGACTTGCAAGCAATATAGAGCAAATACAAGGTCTGCTCAAAAATAATAAACAGATTGCTCCCAAAATGAACAATCTAATATCTAAAATAATTTGCGACTATAAAGTGTTCTACACCAAAAGTTTACTTTTCGGTCAGGAAAACAAAGCTCAATACAGAGCAAAAACAGAAATGATATCAAGCAATGTTATCAATATATTAATTAGCAAAGCTCATCAATTAAAATAAAAAAAGCAGGGATTATTCCCTGCTTTTTTATTTATTTTATTCAATTATACAGCCTTGAAAACAAGAGTTGCATTGTGACCGCCAAATCCAAAAGAATTTGAAAGTGCAGCGCCAACCTTTTTATCTCTTGCTTTATGCGGAACATAGTCAAGATTAGCAACATGTTCATCCTGATTATCAAGATTGATTGTTGGAGGAACTTTACCGTCAGTAATTGCTTTAACACAAACAATACCTTCAACAGCTCCTGTTGCACCCAGCATATGACCGTGCATACTCTTAGTTGAGCTTACAACTAGATTTTTATTCTGGTCTTTATCACCAAAAATCTTAGCAATTGCCTGAGATTCAGCAACATCACCCAGTCCTGTGCTTGTTCCATGCGGATTAATATAATCTATATCTTCAGGTTTAAGTCCGGCATCAGCAAGAGCTAATTCCATTGACTTAATAGCACCATTTCCCTCAGGATCAGGTGCAACCATATCATAAGCATCAGCAGATTGGCCATAACCAACAATTTCTGCATAAATGTGAGCACCGCGTTTTTTAGCGAGTTCATATTCTTCAAGAACAAGAACCCCGGCTCCTTCACCCATAACAAAACCATCTCTATCTTTGTCATAAGGTCTTGAAGCTTTTTCTGGCTCATCATTTCTTTTTGACAATGTTCTTGCAGCAGTGAAAGCACCAATACCGAGTGTAGTAATCGTAGCTTCGCATCCGCCCGCAACCATTACATCAGCATCGCCGTACTGAATTGTTCTGAAAGCATCACCAATTGAGTGAGAGCCAGTTGCGCAGGCAGAAACAACCGCTTTATTAACGCCTTTATAGCCGTGTTTCATAGAAACTCTTCCTGAAGCCATATCTACAATAAGCATAGGGACGGTAAAAGGAGAGCCCTTTGTAGGTCCTTTCTGTATCATTGCCATATGATTTTTCTCAAATGTTTTAAACCCGCCAGCTGCAGAACTAACCATAACGCCAATTCTATACGGGTCAATACCGGCTTCATCCAAACCGGCATCAGCTATAGCTTCATCAGATGCAACCATTGCAAACTGAGTAAATCTGTCCATTCTGTTTGCATCTTTTGAACTCATATAGTCTTCAGGGTTAAAATCTTTATCTTTAATTTCACCAGCAATTTTTACTGTATGTTTTTCTGTATCTATAGATTCAATGAGAGAAACCCCGCTTTTTCCATTTAGCATAGAATCCCAGAATTTTTCGACACCTATACCGCATGGAGTTACGACTCCCATCCCTGTTATTACAACTCTACGTTTTGTCATATTCTTTTTCCCTTAAATAATAAATAAGAGGGCGAAAATATATAAAATCCTCACCCTCCTCATATAAATTCAAATCTTACTATGAGTGTGAATCGATGTAGTTAACTGCATCTTGAACAGTTTGAATTTTTTCAGCTTCTTCATCAGGAATTTCGCATCCGAATTCTTCTTCAAAAGCCATAACTAATTCAACTGTATCTAGAGAATCAGCACCCAAATCAGCTGTAAAGCTTGCTTCCGGAGTAACTAAAGCTTCATCGCAGCTTAATTGGTCAACTACAACTTTTTTTACTTTTTCAAATGTACTCATGTTTTTTATCCTCTTCATTATTGTGTAATACACTATTCTATTGAATTATATCATTTAAAGATATTTTTGCAATTAATTTAAGAAGTTGTTACATTTTGTTAGATTTCCACTTGTTATATTAAGTTTTGTAAACACAAATTTAAAACACCTGTATTCCAGTTGTAGTGCTTATAGGAGGTGGAGGAGGTGGAAATTTTTTCTTGCCCAATACTTTATTAAAGTACAAATGTAAATACAAAAAATTAGTTGGAGGAAAAGATGAGTAAAATTTCACTGGGATTAGAATACGGGGCAAATTTAGCAAAGAGATTTTTTGGAAAAGGGAGAAAAACCGCTGTTGAAACAGCACAAACAGTTCCTGCAAAAATCCAGCCTATGACAAGAACTTTAACAGACCCGATAACAGGTGCAGCCACAGGTCTTGAAAGAGAAATTGTACTGGAGGGAGGAGAAAAAGGACTTGTAAGGCTTGATTATTTAGGCAAAGGCAAAAGAAAAATCACAATATTTGATAAAGAAAACCATGCATTCCTCTGGGAAACCAAAACTGTTACAAGAGAAGAAGGTGGAAGTGTTTTTGGCGGCGACAAAATTACTATTGATAAAGATAAAACAAGGTACTGGTGTTACGGCGAAAACATACGTTTGCAAAAAGATTACAGCAAAACTGGCACACTTGAGCATAAAGAATTGGATTTTAACCATTCTTCAGGTAACGGATTAAATGATTATAGCTACAACGCTTCTATGGATAAAGTTTATGCAGAATATCCGCTCAAAAGTGGTTACAAAGATATGCGAACCAGCCCTTATGATACAGTAGGAGTGCAGCACTCATTAACAAAAAACAACAGATTTCCTGAAAATAACTATGGGAAATTTACTCAAAAAGGAACTAATTACCAGAATATCATTGAAACAAAAAAAGCAGCAGAGCAGGCTAGAATTGCAGAAGCAGAAGCTGCTAAAAAAGCCGAGCAAGAAGCTGCCGAAAAACTTGCCGCTTCACGTCCAAAAGTAAATACGGGTAAAATATTCAATAAAAACATTGAAGAATTCAAATGTGTTGAAGAAACAAAAGCCGATGGAAGCATCATAAGACGCTATTTTGACCCGTATGCTTCAAACGGAAAATCAAATCCTATGATAACAACTATTGACAGGGGAAATTATCACGAAGAAATCATTTATGATCCTAGAAAAGATATCAAACTAACATATAAACAATTCGGCAAAGAGCAGCCCGAAATCGGAATGTCAAAAGGACTTCGATACAGATATACTTCGAAACATAACAAATGGCTACATTATAGAGAAAATACCCAACAGTATAATGACGGACAAAATTTTGTAGAATCACATGGCGGCGACAACTATACTATAAAACAGCTAGTTACTAAAAACCCGCATTCGCCTGAACTTCAAGCTCAACGAGGCGAGTCTGAATACATAAAAAAGGCCCTCAACAACACATATGAACAGGACAAGGCACTCGCTAAACGCTTTGATGAAATAAAACAAGATATGGCTCATAATGAAGTTGATTTAATGGATTTATTCTTGCCATATAGACCATAGTCAAAACAACCAAAAAAGAGGCGTAAAAAATATCCGCCTCTTTTTTTGTTTATTATTTATTAACTAAATCATCAACCCGCCTGCAACTTCTATAGCCTGACCAGTTACGTAATCAGTATCAAGTGCAAGGAATTTAACAACTTTTGCAATATCTTCCGGAGTACCGAGTCTTTTCATAGGAATAGCCTTTAAGTATTCATCAATATTTGCTAAATCTTGAGTCATGGCAGTCTGGATGAAACCAGGGCATACTGCATTAACTCTGATGTTTCTTCCGCCGAATTCTTTTGCAAGAGTTTGTGTCAAACCGATAAGACCGGCTTTAGAAGCAGAATAGTTTGCCTGACCTGCATTGCCGTGACGGCCTACAATACTTGACATATTAATAATAGAACCCTGACGAGCCTTCATCATATGCTTAATTACAGCGTGAGTTACACAATAAGCACTTGTTAAGTTAATTTTGATAACTCTTTCCCATTGCTCCATATCCATTCTTACGAAAAGACCATCTTTTGTAATCCCTGCATTATTAAGCAGAATATCAATTTTTCCGTGTTCAGCAATCATTTTATCTACAGCTGCCTGAACTTGTTCGTCATTTGAAACATCGAATTGATAGAAATAAGCATTTACACCGCAAGCTTTGATTTCATCAAGAGCCGGCTGCGCTTTTTCAGCTTCGCAGATATCGTTAATAATAATGTCGCATCCTGCCTTAGCAAGTTCCAACGCACAAGCTAAACCAATACCGCGAGAGCCGCCTGTAATTAAAGCAATTTTTCTTTCTGTCATTAATCTTTCTCCTTATTTTTTCCCTTTTTTGACTGTTTGTTTTGTTCTGAAGTAATTATTTTACAGTAATTCGAGTTGTTATTTACCTCATTTACAAATGAATCAAAACCAATCCATGCTCTTGAATATTTTTCAGCAACATCTGATGGAACTAGACATTGCAGACATAAAGAAGGTGAATATTTTTCAAAAGAGCATTTTCCGCCGTCTTTACCGTATATAACATAATTCGTATTGTCTTCTGTTGCAATATTGACAGGTGTACAAGACGCAAGATTATTGTTAAATATTCTTTCTACTTCAGCCACGCTATTAACAATCTGAACTTTAGGCGCACCTTTTTTAGTAACGTCCCTTTGGCGGCTTTCAAATTTAGCAGCAGCAAACAATTCATCTTTATGTGCACGATACTCGTAAACCAGTCTTACAAGACCTACTATTACTAGTATTATTAATAAAATATAATGTATTTTTTTCATACTAAACACCAGCCATTTGTTCTTTCAAAGCATTTACTGCTGCTTCCAGAGAAGCTTTATCATAAATATTATAAACAGAAGCTTCAGGAGCAATCTTTTTATTCAAACCAGCAAGAACTTTTCCAGGGCCGATTTCAATAAATGTATCCACACCTTCTGAAACCATTTTCTGAATTGTTTGTGTCCAGTGTACAGAAGATGAAATCTGTTTAGGCATTTTAGCTCTGAAATCTTCGCTTGAAGTTGTCATTTCAGCATCAACATTCGTAATAACCGGCATTTTTGCATCATTCAAGCTTAAATCTGAAACAAAACCTGCAAATTCACTGCCTGCATTTTCCATAAATTTTGAATGGAAAGCACCGGATACTGCAAGCGGTACAACTCTTCTTGCACCTTTTTCCAGCAGAAGTTCACCGGCTTTTTGTACGGCAGCACTGTCACCGGTTATTACAACCTGAACAGGAGAATTGTAATTTGCCACATCAACATAGCCGGTTTCAGAAGCTTCTTTTAATGCTTCTTCAACAGCACCTTCCGGAGCATTAAGAATTGCAGCCATGCTTCCGCCCTTTGTCTGTCCCATTAAGTCTGCTCGTTTTTGAATAGCTTTCAAAGTAGTTTCCAAACTCATTACACCGGCTGTATACATCGCACAGTATTCGCCTAAGCTATGACCTGCTGTATAATCAGGCGTAATGTTTAATTCTGATTTAAAAGCTTCAAGGGCTGCAATTGATGTTGTAACAATTGAAGGCTGTGTATTAACAGTCAGCTTCAATTCATCTTCCGGCCCTTCAAAACAAATTGTTGTTATACTCTTATTAAGAGTTTTATCAGCTGTATCAAAAACACTTTTGGCAGCTTCAAAGTTATCGTATAAGTCTTTTCCCATACCAACAGACTGGGAACCCTGCCCGGGAAATAAAAATGCGACTTTTTTCATATTTTATACTCCTATAAATTAAATTTTAAATCGGTACTAGCAAATACCTTCTCTTAATCTTACGATAGCACCACCCCAGGTCATACCAGCACCAAATCCGCAAAGAATTGCAGTAGAACCGAGTTTAACATTCCCTTTTTCTACGCTTTCAGCCAGAGCAAGAGGAATAGATGCTGCAGATGTATTACCGTAATATTTAATATTAGTAACTACTTTGTCATCAGAATATCCCAAACGCTCTTGTACAGCCTGAATAATTCTTATGTTTGCCTGATGCGGAATTAAATAATCAATATCTTCAGCCTTCATCCCTGCATCAGCAATTAATTGTTCTACATAATGAGGAAGAACTTTAGCAACAAAAGTATAAACACCCCTGCCATTCATTCTAATTCCCTGAGGTTTTGGTTCATACTGTTCCACTAAAGGACAGTTCTTGCCGTCAAAAGCAAGTTCAATAAGGTCACCTATGCTTCCGTCAGCTTTTATATCAATTGCAATAATATCATCCACCCCGTCATCAGATGCTGTAACAACCATTGCACCGGCACCATCTCCGAACAGTATAGAAGTTCCTCTATCTTCCCAGTTAACCAGACGTGAATTGTTGTCCGTTGCTACAAGAAGAATTGTTTTGTACATACCTGATGCAATATAAGCTTTAGCAATATTCAAGGCATAGATTAAACCGGTACAAGCTGCTGTAATATCAAAAGCAGGAATTTGTGTAGTTATACCAAGCCTTGTTTGTATATGACATGCTATAGCAGGATATAAATCCGGCGGAGCAGAGGATGCTGCTATAATTAAGTCCAAATCATTCGGATTAATTTTAGCCTTTTCCAGAGCTCTTTGTGCAGCTTCAAGGCCTAAATCAACAGCGTTTTGTTCACCTGATACTACGCGTCTTTCTTTAATACCTGTTCTGCTGTAAATCCATTCATCAGAAGTATCATATAATTTTGTTAAATCGTCATTAGTTATAACCGTATCTGGAATGCTGTACCCGACACCGGCAATTTTTAAAGGAATTGTATTATTTCCCATTGATTAATTACTCCTCTTACCCTATTGGGACGAAATATCCCTACGCTCCGATAGATTCGGAAATCTTTCTGTTTACGCCTGTTTCAACAGCTTCTTTAGCTACTCTTACTGCATTCTTTATAGCATAAGCCCTGCTTCTGCCGTGAGAAATTACAGTAATACCCTTAACCCCTAGAAGCAAACAGCCGCCAAATTCTTCATAATTAATTTTTTCGTAAATTCGTTTCATAAATGGTTTTGCAAGGATACCTATAAGCATTCCGAGAAAGTCTGATTTGAATTCACTTTTAATCATTTTGAACAATAATGAAGAAGTTCCTTCTGTAACTTTGAGAACAACATTCCCTGCAAAGCCGTCACAAACAACTACATCACAAACATTGAGGAATAATTCTCTGCCCTCAACATTTCCCATAAAGTTAAACTTTTCTTTTTCCTCTTCAAGAAGATTATAAGTTTGCTGGGCAAGTTCATTTCCCTTGCCGGCTTCTTCGCCGATATTAAGAACACCTACACGCGGGTTTTCAATTCCCAGAACATTTTTAGAGAATGTCTGCCCCATAATTGCAAATTGTTTAAGCATTTGAGGGGTACAGTTGCTGTTTGCACCGCCGTCAATTATAACAATAGGTTTCTTCATCGTTGGCAGAGTAACTGCAATAGCAGGTCTGTCAATTCCAGGAATTCTTCCAAGTCCGAACAAACTTGATGCCATAGCAGCACCGGTAGAGCCAGCAGCAACAAGAGCATCAGAGCTTCCTGTCGCAACTGAATTTACCGTCAATACTATTGATGAGTTTTTCTTTTTACGAATAGCCTGTCCTGGAGCTTCGCCCATTTCAATTATTTCAGACGCGTGGGTTACTTTGATGTCGAGAGATTTTACATCTACTCTCACCCTTCTTTTTCTGCCGGCCTTACCGCAATCAGATAAAAAACCTTCCTGCTGAATTACTTCAAGACAATGTTCAATTCTGTCCTGTTTTCCGACTAACTCCAACGCTACGCCGTATTCTGCTGCTGCCCATACTGCACCTGCAACAATCTCAAACGGAGCGTGGTCCCCCCCCATCGCATCTATAGCTATTCTTGTCATCTAACTCATCCCTTTATTAATTCTTTTCCAATACTAAGCTTCAGGAGTTTCTTCAGAAGCTTCTTCAACTACTTCAGCTTTTTCTTCTGCTTTTACTTCAACTTCCGGAGCAGCTTCTTCTTTCTTTACTGATTTTTTAGCTTTTTTAACTTCTTTTACTTCTTCCTTAGCTTCCTCAACATAGCCTTCTGCTTTTTTAGAAACTACTTTACCCTTGTATGTTCCGCAAGCTGTACAAACTGTGTGAGTTAATGCTTTTGCACCGCAGTTTGGACAAGTTGTTAATTCAGGCTTTGCTGCCTTCCAGTTTGATCTTCTTTTTCCTTGAGCACTGTGCCCTGTTCTTTTCTTTGGTACTGCCATTTCTATAATGTCCTTTCTAATCTAAAATTTTATTACTATTTACTTTCGGGTTAATTATTTTTAGGATTTATTTTGATGTTTTTAAAAACATCCATTCTTTCATCGTGAACTTCCATATCTTCATCAGACACAAATAGTCCCTCATTACAATTTATACCACAAACCTTTTTATTTGGTAAAGCTAATATTACAGATTGATACAATAAGTCATAAATATCGATTTCTTTTGCGCCGTTTAAATCTGTGATAAACTGGCCGGATTGGAGCTCCAGCTCCTGCGAATACTCATCATAAAGAGAGCGTTTTGCATATGTTTCATCAATATCTATATCAAAATCATAGTCGTACTTATTAAGACATCGGTCGCATTCAAGTTTTAATGAACCGGAAACTTCACCTTTGACTTCTATAAAATCTCCAAGTGATTTTATTTCAAGTTCTGCATCAACTGTGCAGTCTTCAAGTTCGCTAATTTTCCCCTCAAATTTGTATTGAATGGTTTTATCAGGCTCACGTTCTATATCTTCGATTAAAACAACCTTGTCATTATGCATACGGTTCTTCCTGTAAAACAATACCTGCTATCTGGGTTGAAACAAAACAAAGTTTCTTAATCGGCCCCATTGGCTCTTTTTCAACAAGAACAGGTGTCGGGCTTTTCATTAATTGTTTTAATTCTGCATAAACTGCCTGAGGATTTTCATAATACATTACAATTGGTGTTGCAGAACCTTTTAAAAACAATATTACTGCTTGTCTTGTTTTTTGAGGAGTATTAAATTGCTGAACCATCTTGCCTCCTTATAAGTTTTTATATAAATATATTTACCCCTGTATTATAATATAAAAAACAGAAGGGGTAAATATATATGATTGAAAACATGAGCAAGATAAACGAAGTATTGCAGCAAGGCGGCGTTATTGCGTATGTTACAGACACAGTCTGGGGGGTTGGCTGTCTTCCAGACAACGAAGAAGCAGTGAAGAAGATTTATGAGATTAAACACAGAGATGGGAAAAAACCTTTAATTCTGATGAGCGACGAAGTATATAACCTTTTTGATTACCTGCGTCAGCCTATTGAAAAGGAAGCACAAAAATTAATAAAAAAACATTTCCCGGGTGCTTTAACTCTTGTACTTGAAAAATCTGAAAAAACTCCTGACTATATTACATCAGGTATGCAGACTGTCGGCATACGCATTCCTGACAATGAAACTTTTGCAGAAATTTGCAGAAATATTGACGGAAGAGTTCTGGCAACCACAAGCGCAAATCTTTCAGGAGAAGCTCCAGCTTTAACATATGATGAGGCTGTTAAATATATAGGCAGCGAAGTTGACCTTGTAATCCCGTCATACGGACATGAAGCTAAAGGCAAAGCTTCAACCGTTGCCGGATTTAAGGACGGGAAACCGGTAATTTTCAGACAGGGAGAAATTACACTAGACTAAGCATTGCGCTCAATTTTAGCTTCAGGAAGTTTTATCTGGTTTCCTGAGTAACTGCTCAGTGCTTTTCCAACATTACGTATAACCAGCCCCGCATCATTGACTCCGGAACTTTCTACTTTTCCTGAGTTCTGAACAGCTCCCGCACCATTTTCTTCGCAGTACTTAATATAATCATCATAAGCAATTGGAGCTTCCTCTGCTTGTTTTTTAATCATTGCATCACCGCGGCTCTGCATTTCTGCAGCCTGCTCATCGGTACTTATGCCATTCTCCTTGCAGTACTCCTGATATTCTTCCATCGTAACAACGCCGTCACCGTCAGCATCCATCTTTTCGTCATAATTCGGATCGCCCTCTTTTGCGTAAACAGCAGGCTTGCTATTTGCACTGCCTGCACCGGCAGCAGTTCCTCCTGTCATATCTGAGATATTTTGTAACAACTGCAAATTTAACGATAAACCGTCAGCCATAATTAAGTCCTCTCATCTTAGGGTATATATTATAAATTATAACCTACTTTTGACAGTTTGCAATCATGAGGTTTAAAATAGATTTATGAGAAAGTATTCCAGAACATCTGAATATTATCTTATTACAACACCTTTAAAATACTTAAGTAAGGATGAATCAGCTTATATAAATGGAATCATTATTCCTGAATAATAAAAAGGGCGGAACCTTTCAGGTTCCGCCTCGTTGTTATTTAATAAATACATTTTTGGCATTCTCCAGAGTCCTGAGCGCCTTTTGTTTATATTCCGCCAAAACTTTTTGCATTTTATAATTAAACTCCTTGGTGTCTTCCGGAGAAATAATTTTTTCATTTGTAAGAATAGGCTCTTCAAAAATTGCATAATCTTTTAGATTAATCTTTTTTGCCTGAAAAGATTGAGACAAAGGTAATATTCTCATCTCAAATCTCCCTCTACCTTAGCCAAAATCTCATCCAGCTTAGAAGCGTCTTTTACACCGCCCTGTGCAAAATTCGGTCTGCCGCCTCCGTTTGCACCGGTTGCTCTTGCAATTTCGCCAACAATCTTTCCGGCATTTATACCTTTTTTAACGAAACCATCAGTTACTTTTACTATAACCATTCTTTCATTTGCAAGAACTATTATGCTCTCGCCCAATTTATTAGAAAGCATCTCTATACCGGCTTTAACTGCATCAGCATCAAGATTTTCAATTTTTGTGATAAATAATTTACCGCCTTCAATATCCTGGGCTTTAGAAACAAACGTTGCAAATTTACTTTTAGCCATTTCTGCTTTTGTTTCCTCAAGTTCTTTTTGAAGTTCTTTATTTTCTTCAAGTAATTTTTCAATTCTTGATTCAACTTCATCAAAGTGAACTTTAAATCTTGAAGCAAGTTTATCTATTTCTGCAGATTTTGCATTCAGATAATCAATTGCAGCGTCAGCAACAACAGCTTCAATTCTTCTGGTTCCAGCAGCAATCGCACCTTCTGATACAATTTTTACAAGCCTTAAATCAGCTGTATTTGAAGCATGAGTACCTGCGCAGAATTCTTTTGAGATAACTTCTTTTTCTTCTCCGCTTTCATGGTCACAGCTGCAATCGCTGCCGCAGTTACATTTAGCTTTACCACCAATGCTCACTACACGGACAACATCTTCGTATTTTTCACCGAATAATGCTGTAGCACCGGTAAGTTTTGCCTCTTCAATCCCCATTACATCAGTATTAACAGGAAGTTTTTCACCAATCCATTTGTTCATAATATCTTCTGTCTTTTTAACTTCCTGAGGAGTCATTGCACGTGAGAAGGTAAAGTCAAATCTCATTCTGTTATCTTCAACCTGCGATCCGGCTTGTTTAACCTCATCGCCAAGCACTTTAATCAAAGCAGCCTGCAATAAGTGAGCAGATGTATGGTGAACTCTAATTTGCGCCCTTCTTGCAGAATCAATCTGAGCAAATGCGTAATCGCCAACTTTAACTTCGCCGTTAACAACCTGACATCTGTGTACAAAAAGATGGTTAACTTTAAATGTTGTTAAAACTTCTGCTTTCAGGTTTTCATTAACTATATACCCGCTGTCGCCGACCTGACCGCCGCATTCGGCATAGAATGGAGTTCTGTCAAGAACAATATCTGTATATCCTTCGCCTTCAATTGCTGCAAGGATTTTAGCCTGTGCACAGTCTACAAGATATCCTACAAACTCGGTTGAGCCGACTTCGTTTTCTACTTTTGCATACTTCATATCACCGGTTACAGAAATCTTCTCAGCAGCAGCTTTTGCACGGTCTTTTTGTTCCTGCATTGCTTTTTTGAAGCCATTTTCATCAATGCCTAAACCATTTTCTTCCGCGATTTCTTTAGTAAGCTCAAACGGGAAGCCGTATGTATCATAGAGTTTAAAAGCGCTTTCCCCATCGATATCTTTCTTTTCGGATATAAATTCTTCAAGCATTTTGTACCCTCTATCAAGAGTTTTAGCGAATCTTTCTTCCTCTTTCTTGATTACATCAATAATTTTTGCTTTATTCTTAACTAAATCTGGATAAGCTGCGCCGTAATTATCCACAACTACATCTACGAGTTTGTACAGGAACGGAAGCTCCATTCCTAAAATCTTACCGTGGCGCAGAGCACGTCTAAGAATCATTCTCAACACATAGCTTCTGCCTTCATTGCCAGGGATTACGCCGTCTGAAATAAGAAAAGATACACATCTTGCGTGGTCTGTTATAATCCTAAGAGAAATATCTGTTTTTTCAGATTTCTTGTAAGGAACTCCGCTCATCTCAGAAACTTTATCTAAAATCGGCTTGAGCAAATCTGTTTCGAATGTTGAGGCAACTCCCTGACAAACCATTGTTATACGTTCTAATCCCATGCCGGTATCAACGTTTTTATGTTCAAGAGGAGATTGGTTGCCTTCTTCATCCTGATAAAGTTCTGTAAATACAAGGTTCCAAATTTCAACCCATCTGTCGCATTCACAGGTATCAATACCGCAGTTATCGGAACATTTATACTGTTCGCCTAAGTCATAATGTATTTCAGAACAAGGTCCGCAAGAACCGGAAGCTCCCGGAGGCCCCCAGAAGTTATCCTTTTTGCCTTTTCTTTTTATTCGTTCATCAGGAACACCGATACTTCTCCAAATATCATACGCTTCGTCATCAGTTTCAAAAATAGTTATCCAGAGTCTGTCTTTATCAAGTTTAAGTACTTCTGTTACAAATTCCCACGCCCATGGAATAACTTCTTTTTTATAGTAGTCGCCGAAAGAGAAGTTTCCAAGCATTTCAAAAAAGGTGTGATGTCTAGGAGTTCTTCCAACATTTTCAATATCAGAATCTTTTCCTCCTGCTCTTGCGCATTTCTGGCAGGAAGTCGCTCTTGCCGGATTATAAGGTGATTTTGTAATCCCTAAAAATATTGGCAGAAATTGAAGCATTCCTGCTGTAGTTAAAAGCACTGTAGGATTGTCAGGCACAAGGCTTGAGCTTTCTACAATTGTATGCTGATGCTTGTTTTTAAAATAATCTAAATATAACTGTCTAATTTCATTTCCTTTTAGCATAATTAATTCCTCTAATTTCTATAAATTAATTATACATCAAAGGAATTTTTATATTTTCTTTTTAGCCTTCTTTTCCGTTATCTTTGCGTTCATCATCGGAAGCAAAATTCCCAGAGTCACGGCAGAATATGTAATACCCGCAGCGTGAGCGAGGTTAAGTTTCCACATATTTTTCTTAGCGAATTCACTTCCTTTTGCTGCAATTTCATTATGTGTTTTAAGGTTCATATCTCTGAGCCAATGTTTCAAGCCTTTACCTTCTTTTGTGTAATTGAACAAATCTTTACCGTTTTTATCCAGAAGATTTGCAACACCCTTAGCAGCAAAACCGCCAAAGACAAGCCAGTTTAGGAAGCCCAGATAATCTCTTGTCATTGACTCTCTAAGTTCAGTTCCGTTGTCTGCAGCCATAAACCTTCCTATAATCGTTGCTGCGTAAACTGTTTTTATAGCATTTCCGCTTGTTACAGGCCCTGTAAATTCTAACTTTTTAGCAAATTGTTTGAAATTCTTTACACCCATTACGCTAAATACCATACCTGCCATAAGAACGCTTGCTCCTAGTTTTTTAAATGGCAGCAGGCAATCCTTACGCTTCTCGCCTCTATCAGAAGAAGTATAATCTACATCACCTACAAACCCTTTCTTACCGGTCCTTTTCTCTGTGATTTTTCTGTTAAGCCACTGGTTAGTAAGCCCTAGAGCGCAAGAAGCAGCAATCGCACCAAAAGTTTTTACTTTATTTACCTTATTAATCTTGTTAATTGCGCGTTCAATTTTTTTTCCGTTATTTTTATTAAAAATATCCTTGCCCATATCGTGAGTATCTCGCAATATGTTTTCAAGTTTTGCAGAAAGTTTATGTCCGTCTATGTTTAATTCAGTTTCTCTTTCTGAGCCAAGCGCATTTGCCAGCCGGCGTTCCATAATTAAAAGAACATTTTTCTTATCATCTTTTGTTATATTTTTATCGTTGACAAGCTCACAGAATGTTTGTACAAAACCTTTTTTCGTTTTCAGATTGTCCTGAATTCCCGCATATTTCGGGTTATTCCACTTAATCTTATCCCACTTAGCTTCATCAATCCACTCAATATTTTCCCATTTTATATTCTTAAATTCATTTACCCCTTTGCCGTCACGTCCTGAAATGTTCTCAAGAACTTCGACAATATAATCTTTTGTATTTTTACTTTTATCCCACGCGCACCTTAAAGTTTCAAGAGAATCTTTTGAGTACCAGCTTTCAGGATTAATTTTTACGTCGGGTTCAATTTTTCTCGCAGCTATTTTAGAAATACCCATTGCAAATAAACCTGCAGAAAGACAGTTAATGAAAGTTCCGCTTATTTCTCTGATAAAAGTTTCCGCACCTGCATACTCATTTCTTGCTTTTGTATCATAATATGCCCTTGGAATTACCATCGCACCGACATCAAGCCCGACAGCATTGACCATCTCATTCATATCGCAAGTCCTGAGGGCGCTTGTTACTACCCCGTCCAGAGGGCCTCTAAATACTGCGCTATTTATATTATTTACTTTCATTAATTATCCTTTCCAAATACAAAAAAAGTCCCGTTTTAGTAAACGGGACTTTTCAAAAATCGTCAATTCTGTTACATAAACTTACATACCAAAATCACTCAAGTCCCGATTGAAACTTGGAGCAAGAGGAGGATGAATTGTTTGTTAATTCAAAATGTAAGTTTTCCATAATTGGAGTATACAACTAAACTAAAAGTTCTGTCAATAGCCGGCTTGATTTCAACTGTTCAGTATGATAACTTGAATTATATGAAGGACTCTTTCGGAACAGAATCACACGCCAGAGAACTTGATATAATATACGGGATACAGCCGGCAGATTTTAAGGAAGAATATTCAAAAACCTGCAAATCTTTTAATCATTTCAAAACAGAATGGCGTTTTATAAGAAAATATTTTTCGTCGTTATTCAGAAAAACTCAAAAGAATAACGATTTTAAAACAATATTGTATTTAACGCTCGATTACCCGCCGCTGGATTTTATTTCTGCGTTCAGAAAACAGTATCCTGATAAAGATATAAAAGTTCTAATTCCGATTGACAACAAAAACGAAACAGAAAAACTAATATACGGCTTTGAATACTACCTTCAAAACCGTATGAACAGCGCCTCACTGTATAAAATGAAGCAAAACAGTTTAAACATAGATGTTTACGGACTTTATTCAGAAGCGTTTTCAGGGTCTGACCGCACAAGACTTCAATACCTTGCACCTTTTATCAAAGCCTCGAGAATTGCCTCCTGTAAACTTAAACCGGAAGTAATCCATGCGGATAACATTCCTTTCTATCTAGGTGCAGAGTTTGAGAAAAAATCTCACTATCCTATAAAAGTTCTGCAAATTATTCATGATTTTTCGAGATTTGAAGCGGACAAAAAAGAAGCTTTCTGGGCTGCAATTAATCTTGTTGATTCAAACGGGATGAAAAAGCTGTGCCGTGATAAAATTATAAAAAAATGTATTGCGTCATTATTTAACCTGCACAATACTAAATGTTTCTGCCAGATGAGAGAATGTCTGGATTTTATTTATCAAAACTATTACAAGCTTAGAAAATACCCTGAAAAATGTGATGATATCGACGAAAACATTTTGTTTAACCGGTTAAATTCAAGAATATTGAAACTATTCCCTAAAATGGAATATGAAAATGATTTATACTACAACACTATTTTTCATACGCTTAAACGGGCTGATTTCTGGGCAGTACCGTCAAAAACATACTATAACAGCATTCTAACAAAGCCGGAGCTTTCTGGAAAAATGTTCGACAGAATATGCAAAACAAAAAATAAAAGTTCATACATTTCCTATGGATATGAAATTCCGCAAGCTGTTATATATAAGCCATTTACTCAAGATGACTTTAGAGAAGCACGCATTAGAAATAAAAAATATCTTACAAGAGAGTTTTCCAAAGACAGAATACGCACAAGATTTATTGACCCGAAATTTTTCAAATCCGAAGAATATACCATAAAAGGTTATCTGGCCCCATTTTTTGACACTCCGCTTATTTTCTGCAAACTTTCCGCGGATATATTCACCGATGGCACAGATATTGCACTGACCTCAATAATAAAACTATTGGAAGAGTTTAAAAATATTCAAGCTATCGTTAACATTCCAAACGGTCTTGAAAACAACCAGATAAAAAACTGGGTGGAGTTTCTTGAAGAACATATAGGTTATTCGGGTAAATGGCTGTTCATTGATGGAGAGATAAATCTCGCCCAGTTTTACGCTTCTTCGGACTTAGCTTTCTTCTGTGCAAGAAATAATATAACAACTTCAAACCATTTTACAGCAATGAAATATGGATGCGTTCCGGTTGCTCTGAGACAGGGAATATATAACGACACTATTTCGGACATTTTTGATGATATGACTTTCGGGTGCGGATTTAAAACAAAAACTCCGGTAAATACGGAAGAAGATATCATTGAAAGCTTTAATACAGCCGTCACAAAAGCTTTAAAACTTTATACTCAAAACCCTGCGAGCTGGAAACTTCTTATTAAAAACGCCATAAATTATAATGCAGGCTGGACCTTTGACAAAATTGAAAAATTCAACCGAATATACTCTGCGTTATGATTTTCTTGATGTAACCCATTCTGGAAGAAATTTTTGTATAAATTTATACAACGGCTCTCTTCTAAGATTTAATTTTTCTGCAATAGAAGAAATATTATCCCCTTTTGCAAGGCAATTGGCAACAAAATTTTTTCGATATTCAAGTTCTATTTTTTTAGGAGTAACTCCACTTATTTCTTTAATTTTTTCTGCAAGCAATTTAGCACTTATTTTAAACTCTTTTACTATTTGTGGTGCTGTTTTTCCACTTTTAAGCATTTCGAGAATTTCTTGCCAGTCAATATTACTTTGCGGACGTCCAAGTTTCCTCTTCAAACCTAAATCACCACGCCTGCGTGCAATCGTTGATGCTTCTACGTATAGAATATCTGCGATTTGCTCATCTGTATAGTTTTGCTTATATAGCTCTTCAAGGTGTTGGGCAAATAACACTTTGTTTGAAGGATAAGAGTTCTTTTTAAGCCACTTCCTTGAATATTCTTCGCTGATTCCTGTGAGTTTACGAACATTTGCATACGATACCCCCTGTTCCAGTAGCGGAAGTGCTTCATTGTAAAAACGCTCACGAAGTTTTTCAGAAGGAAGTTGCAAACCATATTCCCGTATTTTACGCATAATAGTACCTGTAGTAACACCAAATTTGCGTGCAATCTGTGCAGAAGATTTATCTTTCGCAAGAAGCATTTCCAGCTCTGCACGCGGAATATTTTTTGTACCGAATAAAGGGTTATAATTTTGTTGATTTGATATTATTAACATATTATTGATAAACCCCGTAAAAAATAAATTTGCTGGAAAATAAGAAAATGTCGGAAAGTTTTTCAACTTTCCAACATTTTCTTAAGATTTTTACGTTGCAATCGTCAAGTTCCGCCCAGTGTTCTCCGGCTCACCGCCGCTGAATTCGGGCTTCACTCCGGCTGCCGCATTCTACATCATGCCGCCCATACCGCCCATGCCGGCCATTGCTGACATATCAGGAGCTTTTGATTCTTCCGGAATATCAACAACTGCTGCTTGAGTTGTAAGAAGCATTGAACCTACAGATGCTGCATTTTCAAGAGCACTCCTTGTAACTTTTGCAGGGTCTACGATACCTGCAGCAAACATATCTGTATATCTGTCAAGAAGAGCATCGTAACCATATGCATCTTTTTCAGCTCTTACATTTTCAACAACAACATCAGATTTTGCACCTGAGTTGAAAGCAATTGCTCTCAAAGGTACGTCAAGAGCTGCTGTCAAAATCTTATAACCGCTCTTTTCGTCATCTGTTTCAAATGTAATAGTGTTCATCTTAGATTCAAGTTCTTGCTGAACTCTTATAAGCGCAACACCGCCGCCTGGTACAATACCTTCTTCATTAGCTGCTCTTGTTGCGTTAAGTGCATCTTCAATTCTTAACTTTCTTTCTTTAAGTTCAATTTCTGTAGCAGCACCAACTTCTATAACAGCAACACCGCCGGCTAATTTAGCCATACGTTCCTGTAATTTTTCTTTATCGTATTCACTGTCAGAAGCTTCAATTTGTTTCTTGATCAAGTTTACACGTTCTCTTACTGCTTCTTTTGTTTCATCACCAACAACGATAGTTGTTTCATCTTTAGTAACTGTTACACGTTTTGCAACACCCATCATATCTGTTGTAATATTTTCAAGTTTGATACCGAGTTCTTCTGTAAACATTTGACCGCCTGTTAAAATAGCGATATCTTCAAGCATAGCTTTTCTTCTGTCGCCAAATCCAGGAGCTTTTACTGCAACAGCTCTTAAAACTTTTCTCATTGTGTTAACAACCAATGTTGCAAGAGCTTCACCTTCAACATCTTCAGCGATTAACAATAATGAACGTCCATCACGTGCTACCTGTTCAAGAACAGGTACTAAGTCTGCAATTAAATTAATCTTTTTGTTTACACAAAGAACATATGCATCATCAAGAACTGCTTCCATTCTTTCTGGATCAGTTACAAAATAAGGTGAAATATAACCTTTATCAAACTGCATACCTTCTACAACCTTTAAGTTAGTACCGAAAGATTTGCTTTCTTCTACAGTAATCACGCCATCGTGCCCAACTTTTTCCATTGCTTCAGCAATTAATTCACCAATTTCAGAGTTGTTACCGGCAGAAATACCTGCAACCTGTGCAATTTCTTCTTTTGTGCTTACTGATTTAGACAAATCTCTAATCTTATTGATTGCAATATCAACAGCCTTATCAATACCACGTTTCATAGACATTGGATTTGCACCGGCTGTTAAATTTTTCAAACCTTCTCTAACAATTGCCTGAGCAAGTACAGAAGCTGTAGTTGTACCGTCCCCGGCTACATCGTTTGTTTTAGATGAAACTTCTTTAAGAAGCTGTGCTCCTGCATTTTCTAAACCATCTTGAAGTTCAATTTCTTTTGCAATTGTAACACCATCGTTAACGATTTGAGGTGCACCAAATTTTTTTTGTAAAATTACATTTCTTCCTTTTGGTCCGAGAGTAACTTTTACTGCGTCAGCAACTGCATCTATACCTCTGAGAAGCGATTTTCTAGCTTCTTCTTCAAATACTATACGTTTTGCCATTTTTATATCTCCTATTACCTAATTTTTTAAACTAATACTGCTAGAGCATCTTTAATTGAAAGAATTTTGTACTCTACCCCATCCATTTTTACATCAGTTCCGGCATATTTAGCATAAAGGATAATATCCCCAACGTTAACGCCCATAGGTTCTTTTTCGCCTTTATCGTTAGTCTTGCCTTCTCCAACAGCAACAACTTCACCCTTTTGAGGTTTTTCTTTTGCACTATCCGGAATAAATATTCCGCCGGAAGTCTGTTCTGTATCTTCAATTACCTTAATAACGATTCTGTCTTGTAACGGTTTTAATGCCATAATATAATCCTCCTATTTATTTACATTTATATTTATATAATAGATTTATATTTTTTTTGAAAAAATTAAGGAAATTTTAATATTTGAATAAAATAGCAAAATTTATTTTTCACGAGTTTTAGGTGTAATATAAATAACTGTGAGGAGTAAATTTACAATGAATATAATGCCTATTTCGACAAACAATTCAACTACTTTCGGGCAAACACAAGTAAAAAACAAAGAAAATTCTTACTTATGCGTCTGCAGGACTTACGGGTTTAGGAATTACAGCTTGTGGGCCTAATTATGAAGGTCTTAAGAATTGTGATGTGTTTGAGCATATTGACAAAAAAGAGCTCTTTGAAGCTTTTTCTACAGAGTATTTAAGTAATGTTCAGAAAATCTCGAACACAGAATATACTGCCGATATTGGATATAGAACTACGGGCAACTTTGATGCAGATGTAAAAGGTGATATACAAGGAAGTATCTATATCAAAAAAGATAAAAATGACCCAAATCATGTTATAGGCAGAGTAAAACTTATCGAAGTTAATTCATACCTAGAATTTTATGATGAGCCCAATTGCTTTGGTGGAACTACAAGCAGAGCTAACAGAATTACATACAAAGCACCTTATAAAGATTTGCATTTTGATGCAAAATTAATAAAAGACAAAAATAGTGATAATTACAAAGTTCAACTAAAAGTTACAGATGAAAATAACGAATATTCAGAACATACCCTTGAAAAGAACAAAAGAGGTATTTTCTTGGACGGAGAAACTCCGTTTAAAGAGGTTCATCGTGCAGAAAATTTAACAATGTTTGTAGCTATATCAACTGCTGCTGTATTTACACTTTTGGGGCTTGGTCTATGTCCTAGCAAAGATAAATAAATCTCGCACATAGTTCGCAGGTCGGTTTTACTATAGCGACACAAATTATATTTCCACTTAAATTTTTTGAAAAATTTTTCAACACTATTTAAACAGTAAGTTTGAATATTAAATAGCAAATTTTATTTTTTCATGGTTTTATATTAAAAAAGGAGTATAATATGTCAGAAATAATGGACGGCGGGATACGTTTTGAAAGTGTCAGACGCAACGCATACTGGAACAATGCGCATCTTGATACCCGTTTTCGTGTTGCAAAAGACTGCACAGATGATGCAATAAATCATTTAATTGACTGCAAAGAAAACCCGACTATCGGGCTGCTTGCAAGAAAAAAACACCGCACAAATAATTATCCGGATTGCTTTAAGAGAAACCTTAAAGATCTATATAAATCCAAACATGTAAAAGAGGCTGATAACGCTTTCAAGGAAACTTTTGCGTCACTTTATCCTAAAACGGGGAAAGCACGCAAATTCCTTATTGAAACGAACAGCATTGTTTTGAACTATGTTAAGCCAATTAAAAAAAATATGCGCCGAACTCTCTTCAAACTTTTCAACTAATTTATATAGCCTATAGGTTGTACAAATATACCCCAAAACATTAAAAAAGTCTTTTTTTTTCACAATAAAAAACACCTTGAACCGTGCATTTTTAAAAAATATATGTTTTTACATATATAAATAATGAGGATGTTTTATGAATAATATTAAATCAATTAATAACATTAATGTCCATAGTTTAATCTCTTTTAAAGATAAACAAAATTTCAATAATGCCAACACAACTCCCCCCCCCAGGTTGTCTTGAGTCGCTCGCATTAAACGAGTCTACAATTTTTCTTTTCAGAAACTTCGTTTCTTCCAAAGAAAAGTCCTTCGCTCTCTGCTTGCTCCTCTCTAAACTCTTCACTTAGTTGGTTCGAGTCTTAACTTAAAAAATTTCAAGCATAGAAAAAGTCGGGACAAGCCCGAGTTTTTTCTTTGCAATAAAAAACTCCCCAGGTTGGACTCGAACCAACAACCTACCGGTTAACAGCCGGTTGCTCCGCCATTGAGCTACTGAGGATTATTCAGTCTTATTCAATTCACTTTATTATACTAACAAATAAAAAAAATTTGTAAAGGGGGGTAAATAAAATTTATGAGTTCACATGCCAAAATCTTCATACAACTTAACTCTTTGCAAAAATTTATTTGTCGATGGTATGATAGAAATATCAAGGAGAGATATTACAAAAAATGAATTATCACAATATTACAAAAGATGACATGCTTAACGGCGACGGTTTAAGAGTTGTTTTATGGGTTTCAGGATGTACGCACCATTGCCATGGATGCCAGAATCCAATCACCTGGGATGTTGCAGGAGGTATTCCGTTTGATAAAGCGGCGGAAGATGAGCTTTTTGAAGCACTCAGCAAACCGCATATTTCAGGAATTACTTTCTCTGGGGGAGATCCGCTTCACCCGTTTAACAGAGATGAAGTTTTTAGATTAATAAAAAAAATAAGAAAAGAACTCCCGCAAAAAACAATTTGGCTCTATACAGGTTTTCTATGGGAAGAAATTAAAGACATTCCTGATATCGCAGATATTGACGTTATTGCTGAAGGGAAATTTGTTATGGAGCTTCTTGATCCAAAAATTCACTGGGTGGGAAGTTCTAACCAAAAAGTTATTGACGTAAAACCAACTCTTGAATCCGGAGAATTAGTTTTACACAATACTTAAAAAAGAAGCCTTAGGGCTTCTTTTTTTAAGTATTGTCACATTTTATTAAGAAATATTTTCCAATAATTAATCATTTGATATAATACATAGCATGAGGCTATGGTGTGTTCAGGAGGGAAGTATGAAAGAACGCGAAAGTAATGTATTATCTTTATTGGAAGATAAAACTAATATATATGCGCGAAAAATTGCGTTAGGCATGAAAACACAATTTGGTTGGAAAGAGCTTACTTATGACGGTCTTGGCTTGATGTCAAGAAGACTTGCTGCATATCTTATGAACGATTTGGGAATACAAAGAGGAGAAAAACTCGCGATTCTTTCTGAATCTAAACCAGAATACGGAGTCTGCGTTTTTGCATCCGTTATATCCGGCCTTATTACCGTTCCGCTGGATATAAAGCTTACGAAATACGAACTTCAATCTATTCTAACAGACTGCCTGCCTTCTGTTATGCTTGTATCACAGAGTTATATTGACAAAGCACTTGAACTACAGAAAGTAATCCCTTCACTTAAGCATATTATTGTAATGGATGAGCACCCTGTTAATGAAAATCTGCAAAGTATTTATACAATACCAAATAATTATACCTGCAAATGGAGACACCGTTCCAGAAAGTCAGTAGTTTTTATAATTTACACTTCCGGAACAACCGGCAATCCCAAGGGTGTAGAAACAACCTTTGGAAACATGCTTGCCCAGCTGAAAGACTTGAAAACAGCATTTAATCAGATATTGCCTTACGGCGATGTAAGAGTATTATCAATCCTTCCTATGAATCATCTTTTTGAAATGACAGTAGGCTTTTCAACATTTTTGAACCTCGGATTTTCTGTATATTATACACACAACCTCAAACCTAAAGATATCCTTAATACAATGAGAGATAGAAAGATAACGTTTATGGTTGTTGTTCCTGCTTTCTTAAAACTGCTTAAGACTGGTTTAGAAGCAGAGATGAAGAATACTTCAAAGTTTTCACAGAAGATGTTCCCAATTCTTTATCATTTTGCTAAATTTGTACCATTCATCTGGGCCAAAAAGCTCATGTTCAGAAAAATTCACAAATGCTTTGGCGGCTCTTTCAAAGGATGCATGTCAGGAGGGGCACCGCTTGATTTGAACGTAGCAAAATTTTTCCAGAGAGTCGGAATTCAAGTATATGAAGTTTACGGTCTAACCGAAACAAGCCCGATTGCAACAATTAATATAGAACGGAACAGGGATTTACGTTCCGTAGGCAAACCTCTTCCTAGTTATGAGGCCAAAACAGACCCTGAAACAGGAGAATTATTGCTTAAAGGCCCTTCTGTTATGAAAGGTTATCATAACCAGCCTGAACTTACGCGTGAAGCAGTTGATGAAGATGGCTGGTTCCATACTGGAGATATTGCAAAAATTGATGAAAGCGGAAGGGTATACATCACAGGCAGAATTAAGAATATGATTGTTCTCTCCGGCGGTAAAAAAGTTTTCCCGGAAGAAGTAGAATCTGTGCTTGAAAAAAGCGACTTGTTTTCAGAAGTCTGCGTTTTCGGAGTTTCAAGAGAAGGCGGAGCAAAAGACGGTACTGAAGATATTGCAGCAGTTGTTGTTCCTTCAGAAGAACTTAGAAGTAAATATAACGATGAAGAACTTGACCAGTTGATGAAGGGTGAAGTAAAACGATTATCGCAGCGTCTTACACCATACAAACGTCCTATAAATATTACAGTGCTTAAACAAGCACTTCCTAGAACGGCTACCAGAAAAGTACAGAGGAAAAAGGTTAAAGAACTTATTCAGGCATAGGAGTTCAAACATGAAATTTGACACAAAATTATTACACGCCGGACATAATCCTAAAGAGCATCAAATGTGTATAAATGTGCCTATATATCCGACAACCGCATTTGATTTTGACGATGTTCAGCGCGGTGCAGATTTATTTGATTTAAAAGTCGAAGGCGATATATATACCAGGCTTTCTAACCCGACAAATAATATCCTTGAGAAACGCCTTGCCGAACTTGAAGGCGGAGTCGGAGCTTTATGCTTTTCATCAGGACAGGCGGCAACAACCGCTGCTATCTTGAATATAACAAACACCGGAGATGAAGTTGTTGCCGCCTCTACTCTTTACGGAGGAACATGTAATCTTTTCTCATCTACATTCAAAAAACTCGGCATTAATGTAAAGTTTGCAAAAGGAGAAGAGCCGGAAGATTTTGAACGTGAAATAACCGACAAGACGCGGTGTGTGTTTATTGAACTTTTGTCAAATCCGGCACTTAATATCATAGATATTGAAAAACTTGCTGATGTTGCGCATTCACATGGAATTCCGCTTATTGTAGATAACACAATCCCGAGCCCTTACCTGTGCCGCCCGATTGAGTGGGGCGCTGATATTGTTGTTCATTCGACTACAAAGTATATTTCAGGCCACGGAAATGCTATGGGCGGAGCGATTATTGATTCAGGAAACTTTAAATGGGGGGTAAATGGAGGGGGAAAATACCCTGAGCTTACAACTCCGGATGAATCATATCACGGAATTGTTTATACAGAAACTTTTGGGAGAGCTGCTTATATTGTTAAAGCAAGAGCACAGATTTTAAGAGATATGGGAGCCTGCCCTAGTCCGTTCAATTCCTATCTTACTTTATCCGGCCTTGAAACCCTTTCACTTAGAATGCAGAAGCACTGTGACTCAGCGTTAAAAATTGCAAAGTGGCTTGAAAATAACCCTTCAATAAGCTGGGTTAATTATCCGGGGTTAAAGAGCAGCAAGTATTATGAGCTTGCTCAAAAATACACCCCGAAAGGATGTTCCTCAATTGTAGGTTTCGGACTTAAAGGAGGGGCAAAAGCAGGTGAAAAGTTTATTAATTCGCTCACAATTCCTATTCACACGACAAATATAGGTGACACACGAAGCATAATAACTTACCCGTATTTGACTACACACAGGCAGTTAAGCGACGAACAAAAAATTGCCTGCGGGGTAACAGACGACTTCATGAGGTTCTCTGTAGGTCTTGAAGACGTTGATGATATTATTGAAGATTTAGACAGAGCTATAAGGTTAAGCCAATGTTAGTAGAAACAAAACTTTTCAAAATTAATGCGCCTGTCCATCTTGAATCCGGAAAAGAGCTTCCTCAAGTCGAAATTGCCTATGAAACATATGGAAAATTAAATGAAAACGGCGACAATGCAATACTGCTTCTGCATGCTCTTACAGGTGACGCTCATGCGGCAGGCTACCATCAAGGCGACAAGAAGCCGGGCTGGTGGGATGATATGGTCGGTTCAGGCAAAGCTTTTGATACTGATAAGTATTTTGTAATCTGCTCAAACATGCTTGGAGGCTGCAAGGGGACAACAGGCCCTAATTCTATTAATCCGGCTACCGGAGTTGAATATGGCTTAAGTTTTCCTGTTATTACAATTGAAGATGTAGTAAAGGTTCAAAAAAAACTTACGGACTTTCTCGGGGTAAAAAAACTTATTGTAGCCGGCGGTTCAATGGGAGGCATGCAGGCTCTTGAATGGGCTTTAAGCTATGGAAATATGGTAAGCCATGTTATAGTAATTGCTTCCACACCAAGGCTTTCTGCACAGAGCATTGCTTTTAATGCAGTCGGGAGAAATGCAATTCTTTCGGATCCGAATTTTAATAACGGAAATTATTACCACGCTGAAAAGCCGGAAAAGGGACTTGCTATCGCAAGAATGGTGGGACATATAACTTACCTTTGCGAAGAAGCTATGCATGAAAAATTTGCAAGAAGATTTCAGGATAAAGACTCGCCTAACTTCAACTTTGATATTGACTTTGAAGTTGAAAGCTATCTTGCACATCAGGGCCAGACTTTTGTAGACAGATTTGATGCAAACAGTTATCTTTATATAACAAAAGCTGTTGATTACTTTGATATTGCTAAAAAGTACGGTTCGCTCGAAAAAGCATTTAAGGATACAAAGTCCAAGTATCTGGTTATTTCATTTTCTTCAGACTGGCTGTTCCCGTCAAGTCAGTCAAAAGAGCTTGTTAAAGCGTTAATGGAGAATAAAAAAGATGTTTCTTATTGTGAGATACAATCACCTTGCGGACATGATGCATTTCTTCTGGAATACGAAACTCAAACCCGAATAATAAGGAGTTTCTTATGCACAGACTAAACGAACATTACACAGAGTCAAAAGGACTTCATCTGAATTATTCTATCATTACAGATATGATAGAAGCCGGTAAAAATGTTATTGATTTGGGATGCGGTGACGGAACATTAACAAAAATGCTTAAGGATAAAGGCGTACGTGTAAGCGGAATTGATATTAATCAGGATAACATTGTCAAATGTCTTGAAAAAGGGCTTTCTGTTATACAGGGTGATATTGATGAAGGCTTGCAGGAATACCCTGATAATTCTTATGATTATGCTGTCTTAAATCAGACATTGCAATCAGTTGAGAAACCGGATTATGTTATACGTGAAATGCTTAGAGTAGCGAAACATGTTGTTATAAGTTTTCCGAATTTTGCTTACTGGCGGGTGCGTTTTTATTTGATGTTTCACGGGAAAATGCCAAAATCAAATATACTGCCTTTTGAGTGGTATGATACACCCAATATCCACCTTTTAACCATAAAAGATTTTTATGATTTTGCAAAACGCCATAATTTCAGGATTGAAAAAAAATTGTGTATGACAAGAGCACGGATAAGAAAGAGTTTATTTCACAGACTTTTTGACAACTTATTTACCGAGGAAGTGATATTTTTATGTACGAAGCATTAAGTGAAATACGTCAAAAATGTTTGAATTGTCATAAGTGCCCGCTTGCTGCTTCAAGAACTAACATAGTTTTTTCTGACGGCGTACCAAATCCGAAACTAATGCTTATAGGAGAAGCTCCGGGATTTTATGAAGATCAGCAGGGAAAACCTTTTGTCGGGAAAGCAGGACAGCTTCTCGACAGGATTTTTGCATCTGTAGGATTTACGCGGGAAAAAGATATTTATATATGCAATACGTTAAAATGCCGTCCTCCTGATAACAGAAACCCGCTTCCAGAAGAAAAAGAAGCCTGCTGGGAGTATTTGAAAGCCCAGATAGAAATTATTAAACCAAAGATAATTTTGCTTTGCGGAAATGTTGCAGTGCAGTCGATTTTGGGAAATATCGGAGGCATTACAAAACTCAGAGGCAAATGGTTTCCTCCAGAGAGAGCAGTTGTTGAAGTTTATGGTGCAAAGATGATGCCGATTTTCCATCCGTCGTATTTATTAAGGAATGATACACGTGAAAAAGGCGGCCCTAAATGGCTTATGTGGCAGGATATTCAAGAAATTAAACGTGAATACGATAAGCTTTTCAACGATTAAAATAGTTCTTTTATATGATGAGAAATATCAAGACGTGCTTATAATAATCATGTGGGAGGAGGCTATGGTTACAGGGCTGGAATTTAATCAGGGTTTAAATGATATTTATATGATGATGCCTTTGAAACGTGAAGCTAATGGTATGAAAGTCAGCGCGAATTTTGAATGTCCTCAGAACCAGACTTTACTGGACAATCTTGATGAGTTAAGAAAAACTGATAAAAATCAGGATAACATTTTAAGCCTGAATGAATTAAAAGATTTTGAAAGTCGTACAGAATTTATGCAAACTATATTAGAATCAATGGAAAATTTTGCTAAATTATACAAATAAAAAAGAGTTCTATATGGAACTCTTTTTTATGGAGCGGAAGACGAGACTCGAACTCGCGACAGTCTGCTTGGAAGGCAGATACTCTACCAACTGAGCTACTTCCGCAGAAGTATAAAATTTTCATATAAAAATTTTATACTAAACATAATTAATTATCAAGTATTATTATTGCGGCAATGATGTATTTGCTCCCTCTAGGGCTGGAGCAGAATTTACTGCTGCGTCTATTGCTGAAGTATCTTCCGGAGCTGTATGAGCATATAACCTCAGGCTTAATGTTGATATTAAAATCTTTTTATCTTTTGCATAAGGCTTGACTTCCAGCTCATTTATTCTGATATAGTATGGATACTGGTATAAATCTTGTATAAGTTTGCCTAAATTTACATAGTTTGAAACCAGCTCCATGTTTACATCACATACAAAGTAAACATCTTTACCGAATTTTACGAAAGCATCAGTATCTGGATTGTATTTATAATCAATTGCTTTTATTTTTACAGAATTTGCATGAAGCATTTCTATTACATCATTATATAAAGTAAAGAACAGCGTTTCATTACCCAAATCAGACTCTATTGGAGAATATATTTTCTTTTGGGATGAAACTATAGAATCTTTAATTTGTTTAATTTTCTTTTTAACAATATCCAACTTTGTCTGTAACTCTGCTACTTCACCTTCTTTGGCTTCAATCTGTGCTGCAAGCGATTTAGACTCTGCAACTTTTGGAGAAATCATAGAGTATGAGCCGAAACCCAGCATTACTGCTAATACCGCAAAAATTATTACGCCATAATATTTTTTATATTTATCCATCTCAAATCCTTCTAATTGCTTTCGTTAATAGGTTCTAGCCCTGGAAGGCCATTGTTGTCGGTATTTTCTGTACCTTGTTTAGCCTGGGATTTACCGGCATTTTTATCATCTGAAATTATAAATTCATAGAAATCCGCATTTAAAGATGTCAGGATAGAATCTGTATCAAATTCTTGACTATTTGTGTTATCACCATTTTCAACATTCTCTTCTATTGGAGTAAAGCTTGTTTTAGAAGCAAGTCCCAGTTTTTGAAGCTTAATGTCTGAATTTGGATTGTAATCCTTTATGCTTCTAAAAAACGCATAAACACTCTCAAGATTATCCGCCTGACCTTCAATAGTTGTCTTGTCAGATAATTTTAAATGTGTAAGCCATAGTTTTTTAGGGATTTCTGTTCCAACAATAGTATAATAAGAATAAATATTCTTATTATGAGCAAGGCCCAATCTTATTTCATCTCCCTCATCAAATAAATCTGATGATATGTTTTCATTATCTTTTAAGAATTGGTTAATTTCTTGTACCTTCTGATTTAGTTCAGCCATTTTATTCTGCTGAGTAGAAATTAAATTTGCATAATATAATAATGCACCTACTGTTGGCAAAATAATAACTATTGCCACAACTACAAATGCAAAAATCAGAAGCTGCGGTGTTAATACAATTGTTCTTCCGGCAAGCATAATTTCTGGCGGCTGCTCTGATGTATAAATATCACCTAAAGATTTATTGAATAAGTTAAAATGTGCATCAGAGTATTGTTCAAAATCTTTGTAAATAGCTGCACCAATAATATCCAGTGATACTATATTTGCAAATTTTTCATCTACTTCCGGTCCTAATTCCAAGAATGCTTCTTTAGAAAAACAATTTGCTTCCTGATGGATTATTGGAGCAGTGTAAGATAATTTACTTGCCAGAACTTCCGCGCTGATAATATTAGTTTTTGAAACAACGCACAGATACTTGGAAGGTAAATTTTTGAGAATTGGTGTTACCGTTCCTACAACTGTTGAATAGTTTTCAGCATCATCTAGAACCTGACCGATACTAATTCTTTCTTCATAAGTATCTACATAGTTCTTACCGTTCATTGTTATAATTGTGCAGCAATAGCTGTCAACAATTAAAAGTACCCAAGAATCAATGCTGACATCAACTCTTTGTTTATACATTAGAGCATTGAGCACAGAATTTACGGAAGTATCAATTCCAACCAGCTTATAGCCCATGTCTTTAATGCCTAAAGCAATCTCAATTAACATTTGTTTTTGAGCTGCTGTATAAGCTATTTTATAAAACTGCATTGAAGCATTTGGCAGTCTTACAGCACTTACTGCCGGTTCTACTGTTTTAAAGATATAGTGGTCAGCAAGCTCTTCCTCAATCGCATTAGAAATCTGAGCTTCATCAAGAGCTGCCGGATAATCGTTTGTTTTGAAAGCAACTGTAGGAATATTAAGCACAACTTCAGTTCCTTTTGGAATTTGCAGTTCAAAGAACAAATCCTGCAATGCTTCTTTAAATAAGTCTAAATCTGCTATTTCACGTCTGCTTGCATCATATTCAAGCTGTCTGATTCCGTATTTCAAAACAGTTTGAGTTGCGAAATCAATCTGAGCAACCTCTAAACCAACTTCAGGAGTTACGGACACACCTACTATACTACTCTTCTTCAATAATGCCATATCAGTTTCTTCCTATTTTTTTTTATTGTACAATAAAATTTAAATTTTGTACACAGGATAAATAGATGAAAAATTTAATTGAAAAAATTAGAAAGCTGAAAGAAGAGAAAAATGCAATTGTCTTGGCACATAGCTACCAGAATATAGAAATAGATGAGGTTGCAGACTTTGTAGGAGATTCTTTATATCTTAGCCAGAAAGCTAAGGAAACCAATGCAGATATCATCGTATTTGCAGGAGTTTATTTTATGGCACAGACTGCCAAAATTATTTCTCCTGAGAAAAAAGTTTTACTGCCTAATATAAATGCAGGATGTTTAATGGCTGACATGATTAACCATCAACAAATGGTTGAATTTAAGAAAAAAAATCCGGATGCACCGGTTGTATGCTATATTAACTCGACAGCCGAAGTTAAGTCAGAGTGCGACATTTGCTGCACAAGTTCTAATGCATTAAAAATTGTTAAGAGCCTTAATGCTCCGAAAGTTCTTTTTCTCCCTGATGCAAATCTGGGCAAATGGGTTGAGAGCAAGCTTAGCAAAGTTGAAGTTATAACGTATGCCGGCAACTGTCCAGTCCACCATGATATTGAAGTTAAAGACATTGAACTGGCCAGAAAAAAACATCCGGACGCTAAAATATTAATTCACCCTGAATGCAAGCCGGAAGTAAGCAGACTTGGTGATTATGTCGGAAGTACAAGCGGCATAATGGAATATGTACGAAAAAGCAAAGATAAACAGTTTGTAATTGTTACAGAAAAAGGTGTTGCTGACAGACTTGAACGTGATTATCCGGATAAGAAATTTATTTTGATTAAAAATAACATGCTTTGCGAAAGCATGAAATTAACAACACTTGACGAAATTTTGTATTCGCTCCAGCATGAAGTTAATGAGATTACGCTGGATGAAAATATAAGAAAACGCAGTGCAAGCTGTATTGAAAGAATGTTGAAGGTTTCAAAATAATGGAAAATAATACCATAGTTTACGGCAAAAATGCTGTCATAGAAGCTCTAGAAGCAAATAACAGGACTTTTAATAAAATCCTGATTTCCAGTAATGCGCACTCTGACAGTAAAATCGAAAAGATAAAAGAGCTTGCTTCAAAACAGGGAATTGTTTTCCAGTTTGTTAATATGCAGAAACTTAATCAAATTGAGCCGGAAGGACGTCATCAGGGTGTAATAGCACAGATTTCACCGGTAAAATACATTGAGCTTGATGATTTTATTGAAAAACATAAAGGAGAGCTTACGAAAGTTGTTGTTCTTGACGGAGTAGAAGACTCGCATAATGTAGGAGCAATAATCCGTTCCTGTGTATGTGCAGGAGTTAAGGGAATTATACTCCCTTCAAGACGAGGAGTACTTATAAATTCGACAGTTGAAAAAACCAGTGCAGGTGCTGTTAACCACATTTCAATTATCAAAGTAAACAGTCTTGTAAATGCGATACAAAGACTAAAAGAAAACGACTACTGGGTAATTGCTTCTGATCATCATGCAAAAGATAATTATTTTAATATTGATTATACTAATATGAACTTTGCTCTTATAATGGGGGCTGAGCATGCAGGGATTTCGCGGTCACTGTTAAAACTTTCGGACTTTGTAGTCAAGATTCCGATGTTAACAAATTTTAATTCTTTAAATGTTTCCAACGCTGCTGCTATAATATTATTTGAGATGGTTCGACAAGAGGTAGAGAAAAATGGCAAAAAAAAGTGATACATTAAATTTAATAATAGATGATATTTCTGATGAAGGTGTTGATTTTAACAGCATAGAACCGGTTGAGGAAGATGATGATACTATTGCTATTGAAGAACCAAAAACCCAAGAAAGCTTAAATTCTGTAAATTCTGACGATTCAGTAAGGATTTACCTCCAGCAGATTGGTAAAATTCCTTTGCTTACTCCGGAAGAAGAACTTGAAGTTGCAAAGAAAATTTACGAAACACAAAGCGAAATTGCAAGAAAAGTGCTTATTAATGCAAACCTTAGACTTGTTGTAAGTATTGCGAAAAAATATATAGGAAGAGGACTTTCTTTTCTTGATTTAATTCAGGAAGGCAACATGGGGCTTATCAAAGCTACCGAAAAATTTGATTATACGAAAGGATACAAATTTTCAACCTATGCAACATGGTGGATTCAGCAGTCAATAACAAGGGCAATTGCGGACAAGGCAAGAATTATAAGACTGCCTATACACTTAATTGAATCGATTAATAAAATTAAAAAAGCCACTATGGATTTGACAACAGAACTCGGAAGAATACCTGTTAAGCAGGAAATTGCTGATAAGATGGGCATTCCTGTTTCAAAATTAACATCAATCATAAAGGCAACTCAGTCTACAATAAGTATAGACACGCCAACAGGACAGAAAGATGATTCAAACAAGATTATTGACTACATTGTAGATGAATCAACAATAGCGCCGGATTCACTTGTATCACAGGAGAGCATGCTAGATGATATCAAAGGCATGCTTGAACAGTTAAGCCAGAAAGAAAGAGATGTTTTGATTTTACGTTTCGGACTTAACAATGACGGAAACAAAAAGACTCTGGATGAAATCGGTTCAATATACGGAGTTTCAAGAGAACGTATAAGACAGATTGAAAACCGTGCAATTTCTAAATTAAAGAAATTGTGCAAAAATAAAAACCTGACCTCGGGATTGAAAAACTACTTCGGAGGCTAGGAGGTAAATGTATTCAGTCGGTATTGAAACTACAGACTAAACAAATACCGAGTCTCCCTCAAAGTAATACTACCAGTGAAAAGAGAAAAAATGGCAAATTTAGATAGAATTAACGAATTAATTGGAGAAAAAGATTTTGATAAAGCTCAGGAACTTATAGAACCTGCACTTAAAGAAGAGCCGGATAACATTGAGCTTTTGAAACTCGCAGGCCTTACAGCAGTTAACCAGGGTAACTATGATAAAGCACGGATAGCATTTGAAACAGTTGTTAAATACAATCCTGAGGATGCAACTTCATTCTTTTATCTGGGAAGCTGCTATGATAACCTTGGAGATTTAGTTTCAGCAAAAAATGCTTACCTGACAGTTATAAAACTCCGTCCGGATTATCTGGACGGATATAAAAGCCTTTGTATTATATTAATGAAGCTCAACGAAGCCGAAGAAGCTGTCAAATACGCTTATCAGGCTTCTGCTATAGATCCGGAAGATTATATTTTTGATTTCATAATCGGCACAGCTTACATGAAAATAAAAGAGTTTGAAAAGAGTATTGAACCTTTCAAAAAAGCTCTGGCTAAATCTCCGGAAAATCTCGGAACATTGAACAGCCTCGGAACAGCATGTATTGCAACTGGAAGAAGCGGCGAGGCTATAAGTTATTATCAAAAGGCTCTTGAACTTAATCCTAAAAACCCTATGGCTTATTACAACATCGGTTCAGCTTTTCAGATTCAGCAAAACCATGAAGAAGCCTGTAAATATTTCAGAAAGGCAGTAGAGCTTGATAACGAAGATGAAGGTTTCAACATTGCATTAGCTATGTCCATGGTAAAAATAGGACAGTATAAAGAGGCGGCAGAAATTTATAAAAGCCTGCTTATTATGCACCCTGAAAAAGAAAATTACAAATTTAATCTTATTTCCTGCTACGAAGCAATGGGAGAAATACAAACAGCCATTTCTATGCTGGAAAAAATTGTTTATTTAAACCAGAAATTTATTCTTCCTGCACAGAAGCTTGCAAGTCTTTATATTAAGACTAATCAGCTTTCTAAGGCAAAAGAGATTTATGACAATATTCTTTTGAAAAACAAGCCTTCTGCAGAAACGCTTCACCAGTATGCAATTTTATCTTCAAGTCTTTGCGACACTGACACTGCAGAGAAGATACTAAAAAAAGTTATTAAGATGAATCCTAATATTGCAAAAGCTCATAAAGATTTAGGGATAATATTCCTCAACAAGCGTCTTTTCGATTATGCGGAAGACGAGTTTAAAACAGCGATGAAGCTTATGCCTAATGATTTTGAAATAATTTTCGAATATGGAAACTTCTTATACTCTGTTTCTAAAAACACAGAGGCTGAAAGATATTACAGAGAAGCGCTTGATTTGGAACCAGAAAATGTGCTTGCATTAACATTTATGGCCTTAAATAAACTTATCCTGAATCAGCTTGATGCAGCAAAAGATTATATAATGAAGGCTCTTAAGATTAATCCGAATCACGAGTATATTCAGTTCTGCGCAGGACGAATTTTGTTTGCACGCAAAGAATTTGATGAAGCAAAACACTACCTTATTCACGCTGTTGAACAAAATCCTGATATAGAAACACAAAATACACTTGCTCTCACTTATTATGAACTCGGAGAATACGCATCTGCTATAAACATTTTTAAAAATCTTCTGGCAAAAAAGAAGGATAACATATCATTATTGATGAGTCTTGCCAGATGCTATGAAGGCCTGAAAGATAATGATAAGGCTCTTGAGTATCTTGATAAAGTTGTGACTATCTTCCCTGAAGATGAAGAAGCCCATGAAATGATAAGAAGAATTTCATAAACAGGCAAAAAAATATTTTACCGGGTTTAAATTATTATGTTTATATCACCCGTTCAAACTTATAACCCTGCTTACAGAGGCAATAACCGCGAAGTTTTCAATAAAAGCGGGAAATTTTTGTACAAAACCACAACTTACTTTTTCAGAGAAGATTTAAATTGGACTTGTCTTGCGGAGCTGCTTGGAGAAAAATATAAAACAGTACAAAAAGTTAATGTACTTAACCATGCCTGTTCCAACGGACAGGAACCATACACTCTTGCAGTCAAACTCATTCAAATTCTAGGAAAAGAAGCAAAAAAATTCTTTCCCATACAGGCAAAAGATATTGATTTCGATAATATAGAAAGTGCAAACAGAGGGCGCCTCGGTATTAAGCTTAATGAGATGTACAGAATTAATCACTATACAAAAAATCAACTGACCTCCTTTTTCACTCTGGGCAAGCCAGCAAATCCAAACAATGATTTAGTTTTAATTCCAAAAGAAAATATTAAAAGTAAAGTTAATTTTTCACAGGCAGATATATTAAAAGACACTTCCGAAAAACTTCCAGATAATACAGTAATCCTATGCCGCAACTTTTGGCCTTATCTGGCACCGGCCGAACGAGAGCAGCTTGCCTCAAATTTATATCAGAATATTGGAGATAATTCACTTATTATAACAGGAGATTTTGATTACCGCTCTAATACACCTGATTTGTTAAAATCTCGAGGTTTTGTTGAAATTGGAATGAACAATGTTTATATAAAACGCTAAATTCTTTGGTCAAGCTTTCCGCCGATTTTAACAAAATTTACGTAATAATAATTAAATACAAGAACCGCAATAAACACCATATAATAGAAATTTATAAGTGTAAAAATAAAGTGGGTTATCACATTTAATCCGAAAATCGTAGTCAAAATTGACAGAATAGAATATGAGATAAAAAGAATTAAATACAAGCCAAGATTTTCGAAAAACTTTTTACTAAATAAATCTTTTAACGCTAAAAACAGTGCTTTGAAAGGATTTTTTGACTTAAAAAACATTGCAGGAATATAAAATAAAATCAAGAAATACTCAAGCCCCATTGTTATTAACAGGAGTAAATTCCAAGCATTAAGTCTAAACAGCTGTTCGTCTGTAAGCGACATAAGAAAAGATTTCAACGCAACCGTAGATTCAAGAGCACCCGACATTGCTGTTGATGATATTCCTATATTGCCTATTAGCTTCATGCCGGCAGCATAAGAAGCACCAAGTACCCCGATTGATAGAACAGCAACAATAAAAATAAGTCCTAAAACGGACAGAAAATATTCACCAACACCGGCAGGAAAATCTTTAATAAGAGAATTAGGGTCATCCCGTTCCGGCTCCTGTACACAGGTTTTAAGCATAAAAGACCAGCCGGAAATAAACGCCGCAAGCATAAGTATAAACAGTACAAGCGCAATAAGCAGACTTACTAAATTTCCGCCCAGCGAAAACAGGATGTATAAGCTTGAGAGCAGCGAAAATAAAATTAACGGTGTCGCAAGTATTATATATTTATTTGTAAGGTTAAAACTCTCTTTTATACAATTTAGCATGAACTCTCCTAAACTCTGTACTGTACTACAGACTGCTCGATTATATCATCAGAAACTTTTGCAGCAAAATCTCTGAAACTATTTCCAATGTTAGACTCAGCATTTACTTCCGAAATACTTACACCCTTATTAATTGCTTCCATTATGGTAAAGTAATTGTTAGGTATCTTCCAGTAAACAGACTCACCAAGCGTATTCTCAATATCTTCAATCTTGATTTCGTCATTTTCCATATACCGGTTAATAACTATTTTAACCTTATTTGAAGGATATTTTCTGGAACGGAAAAGATTTAAACAGCGCTGTGCGTTGCGAATTGCCGGTATATTAACAATTGTAGTAAACATAATCCAATCAGAGCTGTCCAGAATTTTTAAAGATATCGAGTCAATGCTGGATGACATGTCAACAACAATATATGGAAAAACTTTTTTGAGAGCAGAAAATAATGTCGTAATCTGCTGTGTAGTTATACTTTCTGACTGTTCAATATAGCTCGGATCAGAAAGTACATATAAAGACAAGTCTTTATACTTTTCAAACCCCTTAATAAGAATGTTTTCTTCCTTATCAATCAGCCTTCTTATAACATAATTTACATCGAAAGGCGGATTAAGATTTAAGAAAGTTGAAATATCTCCGAGCTGGAGGTTCAAATCCACAAGTGCCACCTTATCTTTTGTAACCTTTGCAAGCTCTGCTGCAAGATTAACAGCAATAGTCGTTTTGCCTATACCGCCTTTATTAGAATAAACTGTTATAATCTTTGACTGCGAAACTTCGTTTTCCGGAGAAATACTTGCAAGCATTGAAAGCACTCTTACTAAATCTTCTCTTAAAACAGGTTTTGGCAAAAACTCCTTTGCTCCAAGACGCAATGCTTTAATTATGGTATTTGTCGAATAGTTAACAGAAGTAATTATTATCTTGGAAGTAACGAGTTTCAGCTTTCCTGCAATTTCGTCCAGCCCGGCAAAGTCTTCTGAAATGTCCAAAATTACTATAGGATTTTCTGACTGCTTTATATCTTCATAACCTCTGGTAAAGTCGTCATAAAGTTTAACTTCGTTTACAAAATCAAGATTTTCTATGAATGATTTTATAATTTCTCTTGAGTTCTCATTTTTATCCAGAACAAACACAGTAGAATTTTGCATGCATAACCTCTCGTCTTTCTATAATATTTATACAGCAAATTACTTATAAGAACAATGAGCTATTTTTTCAAAATTTCATCCAAATCTTTCTTAACGGAGGTCAGGCCTTTTATCCCAAAAGCTTTTTGGAATGTTGTAATCATATTTGGATTCAGCATAATAGGCGTACATTTTCCTACATATAAATCTACATTTTCTGTCTTTGTGAGATAAACCATCTGTGAAATTGTATGTCTGTCACATTTCGGGAAAAATACAGTCACCGGAAGAGCCAGCTCTTTGCTTAATGCTTCAGTAAGCCTTGTCACGGCATATGAGTCAAAGCACGCATTCAGGCAAATGATATTATCGCGCTGTATACAGTATGAAAGCGACACAATTAAGACATCATCCGGCACCTGAGAAAAAAGTTTTTCAAAATATGCTTTCTGCTCAAGCGTATAAGCTCCAAGCCCGATTATGAATACACGTGAGAATTTACCTGCTTTTTCTTTTATCTTTGCAATAACTTCATCATAATTAAACCCGATAGTTACTGTTTCACAAGGTCTGCCCGTTTTAAAGCCTTTTGCCTTTTCAGCAGATTCTATCACACCGGAAAAATCTTTATCCTTTATTGGTATAACCCCCTTGGAACTTGCAAAATCAGTAGTGTATAAAAGTCCTCGATAAAGATGCTCAACATTATAAAGCGAATGCCGCGTAAGTATTATAGGCCCCGGGAATGTCGCAAAATCGAGAAGACAATTTTCTATCCCTTGCCCGTACTGCCCTTTCAGATTTGAATATTGTCTGAATTGAGGAAAAGTATTTGCAAGCATCATTTCGTCATGTGTATAAACATCTATTTCTTTGCCTTTTACAGCCTCAAGAACATCCTCGAGTTCTCTTATATTTGAACCTACAACAAGGATTGCCTTGCCCGGAGTCGTAGTGTAAGAAACTTCAGCAACTTCCGGTTTTCCATATCTTTCTTCACGAGCTTTTTGAAGAGTTCTCATAAGACGATCATCCATCCCTGCCATCTCTTCTATTAAGGCTTTTATTTTTTCAGGATTTTGCTCATCCGCATTCAGGGAATTAAGAAGCTTTAAAATAGAAAGATAACCGTCCTCTGCATCAACCCCGAAACTCTCTAAATCCAGCACGTTAATACAAATACTCTTAGCCAGAACAAACAAAATTTTGTATAAATCTCTTGATTCAGCCGAAATTTCCTTTGCTTTTTTTAAGAACTCCTGCTCGCCGAGTTTTATAGACCTGATAATATCTGCTTTTTCATCAAGTTTTAAAACAGATTTCAGTGATTCAGGAATATCATCTTTTACATTTGCCAGAGATTCATATTTTTTTATCAATGGAGGCAAAATATTCTTAAACCCGTTAGCCAGAGCCTCAAAGTCCTTTTCCGAGAACTCAAAGTTAGAAACCATAACAGAAATCGTATTCATAATAATATTTCTGGCCTTTTCATCCGACCCGCCGTTCTCATAAAGCTTTAGTGCATAATATGCCGTGAGCTTGAGATACAAAACCAGTACCTCCTGTAGTGATGATGTTCTCGGATTAACCGAGCATATACCCTGCGAAACGCAGCTGTCATATTGATAATCTTCATTATAATTGTAATTCATAGCAACTATATGATAACCACAGCTGTAATTTTTTTTATTCCCCTTCCGGCTAGTTTCAGCGGCTTATGTAAATATTCGTGACGAAACTATTGACAAAACAATATATTTGTAGTAATGTGCATGAGTGTGTTAAAAACGAGGGTTTGATTATGAAAATCACTGCTATCCGAAATTACGAGCATTCTCGTACTGTTTCAAAAATCAACAGAAGCCGAAATGCAAGGGTGAGTGAACCGCAAACCGAACCAAAATCTGATTCAGTTGCTTTTAAAGCACACGAAACAGCTAAAGGATTTGGTATTGGAGCACTTTTAGGGCTTGGAGCCGTCACTATCCTTAGCGGAGGAGCTGCTGCACCGCTTGTTATGGCTGCTTATGCTGCTACGACAGGAGTTGCCGGCGGAATGCTTGGCAAAGCCGTTGAAGATACTAACCCAAAAAATAAAAATGATAAAAAACCAAATGAATAGTATCAGGCTTTAACAAACACAAAGAGGAAGAATTGAACATTAATTCAATTCTTTTTTTGTGCTATAATATAGCAATAATCAGGAGAATAAGAATGTTTAGCACCGATATTACTTACGAAGTCGTTACTTTTTCAATCGGCGATACTAAATCCGGAAGCAAAATGGGCAAACTGCAATTAAAAGACCCGCAGACCGGAGAATTTTTGAATTGTATTCTATGGGAAGAAGCCCTGAACAGAATGGATACAAAGTTATTTAGATGCGGTAATTTACTGCGAATTGTTGCCGGTTCTTTTAACGAAAAATATAATAATTGTCTGGTATCAGCACTTGAATTAATCAAAGAAGCTAAAACCGGACTTGATGAAAAAGAACGGGAAAAAGAGTTTGAGAATCTCATAGAATACATTAATAAAATTAAAGATGAAAAACTCAAGAACTTTGTTCTTGAAATCTATACTGCAAACAAGGATAAAATCCTTGTTATGCCTGCAGCAAAACTTATGCACCACAATTACATAGGCGGCTTAATGGTGCACACTCTCGAGTGCTTGAAGTATGCAGAAATAAATATGGATGCATTTTTTCAGCGTGTAAACCGTGATGAAGTTTATGCAGCATGCCTTCTGCATGATATCGGGAAGATATTTGAATACACTATAGATCTTGAATCCGGACTGATTGACTATGATGAAAACTTCCGCAAAGAATGGATTTCACATTCTCAATACGGCTTTTCAATTTGCATGACAGCAGGCTTTAAGCGTGTGGCAAAAATGATTGCTGCTCATCACGGTAGGGCCGATTGGGGGGCAATTGTTGATTTGAACGAAAAAGACTTAGAGCCGTTTGTTTATTTAATCCACCATATTGACGATTTGTCTGCAAAATTCGGTAAAACAAATGTGGCAATGTTAGGAGGATAATTTTATGGAGATTAATCCAATCAACAACATAGCCGGTATTAATCTTAAAAGTTTGAAAAAATCTACAGAGCCTGAACCGCAAAAATCTGTAGATAAGTCCGAAAATTTAATAAAGGAGCTTGATAAAATGAGTATGATTAACAATGTTAATATAGGCAAAAAAGATTATGAACTAAATCTTTCAATGGAAGAGCTTGAAAAAAGAACACATAAAGATTACCTGACAACAAAGAAAATGCTTGCTGTTGATGCTCCGGAATATCTTGAGCTTGCAGAAGGCGACAAAGAAGCTTTAAAACACCTTGTTAAAGCGGCTGTGGTTCTGGATAAAGTAAACATGCAGCTTGACAATCCTAACAACCTGCCGTTTAAAGAATACCTTGAAGCCGAGATTGCAAAAGGCAATGAGCAGGCAAAGTTAACAAAAATCCTATTTGATGCACAGAAGGGCGTTTGCTCTCTGGATAGAGAAAGCAACATGATAGAGCTTATAAAAGGAGTTTCTGAACGCCCTGGCAAAGGTGTTTACCCGCAGGATTTAGAGAAAGACGAATTTCACGCAATTCTTATAAAAATGCTTAAAGACGGGAAAGTTGACGATGTTGCAAAAATCCTTAACCAGCGCTCTGTTGTTGAAAGAGTCGGAAATGAGCTTGTGGCTACAGATTATGTTGATAAATTTAAAGATGATTTTGCATATATGGCCTCTGAGCTTGAAAAAGCTGCTGAAACTTCAACAAACGCAGATTTCAACGAATTTTTAATCCTGCAGGCAAAAGCTCTCAGAACCGCTGATCCTATGCTTGATGCTTATGCTGATAAAAAGTGGGCAACGCTTCAGGATACACCGCTTGAATTCACTATCACAAGAGAAAACTACTCTGATGAGTTGACTGAAACTGTAGTAGAAAATCCGGAATTGAAAGCTCTACTGGATGAAAACGGAATAATTCCAGTGGCAAAAGACTTTCTTGGCGGTCGTGTAGGAATTATAAACAAAAAAGGAACAGATGCGATATTAGGAGTAAAAAATTACTTGCCGCTAATGGCACAGAATATGCCGTTTAAAGACGATTATATCCAGAATATTTCTCCTGACAGAGAATCAAAACAGACAATGGTTGATGCTGATTTAGTTGCTGTAACAGGTGATGTAGGCGAATTTAGAGCGGGTATAACCTTAGCCGAAAATCTTCCGAATGATGACAAGCTTTCTATTAAGGAACTGGATGGCGGCAGAAGAAATGTTTATCACAGACAAATCCGATTGATTACTTCAGAAGATGCAAGAGAAAAAATGAAAAAAAGACTGGCTGCTACTGTTAATCCGGAACTTCATCAGTATTATAACGATGAAGCAGACCACTGGTTTACAGTAGGGCATGAAAACGGACACTCTCTCGGACCAAAATCCGGAACAGAAGGTTTAGGCAAATACAAATCTATTATTGAGGAAAACAAAGCGGATATGATTTCACTTGCTATGCTTGATGTTCTGACTGAGGCCGGAATGTATACTCCTGAACAGAGAAAGCAGATTATAGTAACATATGCAGCAGATAACATGATGACTTCTAAGCCAACGCTCTCACAGGCTCATAGAGTACGCTCGGTAATGCAGAATTACTATTTTATTAAAGAAGGCGCCATGGAAATTTCACCAGAAGGAATCTTAAATGTAGATATAGAAAAAATGGTTCCGACTGCAAGAAAAATGCTTGAAGAAATTATTCAGGTACAAATGAAAGGTGACTTTTCAAAGGGTGAAAAATATGTACTTGATAACTTCGTATGGACACCTGAAATGGAAACAATGGCACAGAATATTAAAAAAGTTTCCAAAACACTGAACGGCAAAGTTGAATCTCCACTTGCCAACAAACTTTTAGAGAGTTAATTGTAAAGAATAATTAAGATTAAAACTCCTGATAGCAAATTATTTTTGTCAGGAGTTTTAGTTTGAATGCCAGATGATAATATGCAGGAATACCTATGAAAATCAATCAAATCACACCTATACGCTACGGACAGTCTGAAATTAATAAACCTGAAACTGACTTTTTGCCGGAAGAAGAAATTGTTATCCCTACAAAACAAAGCCAGAGCAGCACTGCAAAGATATTGCTCGGTGCAGGAATTTTAGCTTCAACAGCTGCTGCGGGTATTACAATAGCAAAAAACAAAAAAATTAAAAAAGAGCTGGAAACAGCCTTGAAAAGAGTGACTGATGCTGAATCTAAAATAAAAGACGCAGAAGAAAAAGTCAAAAAGGAAATTAAGCCTGAAAGTGAAATTAAACCCAAAACGAAAACAATAGTTAAATATATTGAAAAAGACAATACAGAAAAATTAATAAAAAAATATAATTATGCCCTGCTCAATATGAAAAAGCACTATGAAGAAATAATTGCAGAACTCCAGGCAAAAAATAAACAAACCGCAGGAGTTACTAAACCTCCAAAACAGACAAAGAATAAAAAAGATGTTAAAAAATCTGCTGAAAAAGGAATTTTTACAAGATTAAAAAATTGGATAATTTTAAATTATAATATTTTAAAATTAAACCTGAGAACACGAAAAAATCTTCCTGTGGATGAAAAAGCCTTTTTAAAAACATCAAAAGATAAAACCATAGAAGCTGGCAATATAAAAAAACAAGACGGTGCTACGCTTGACTTTAATAAAGCAAGAGAAGCAATTAAAAAGGACTCAGAGTCAAAGTCTTAATTCATTGAGTTTTTGATAAATAGCCGAGATTAGGACGAAAATTATATCGTCATCAAAACTCGGAAATTCCAGATTGAACCCAAGATTATAAAGTTTTTCATCAGAAAGCATGACTCTTGATGTTATATATCCTATAAAATTTGGGTTTTCTTGGACAAACATACATTCAAGTTTGTTACTATAAGTTTTTGTATCTAGTCCTTGAGGCGAAAAAGTTATAAGATTTTTGCCGTCAAAAAAGGAATATAGCAAAAATTCTTCACCTTTTATGTATCTTTCCAAAAATATTGACTTAGCTATTTCTGGAGAAAAATCATAAATATCCTGTCTTATTTTTATAACTTCTTCCAAAGAATTTGCAAATCTCAATATTCCATCTGCTCGAACCACTATGGGAAATTCCTCAGGATAGCTGAGTACATCAGGTGTATCAATCCCGTATTTTGCAGTCATCTTGCGTGCAAAATCACTTGATAAGATAAGCTGTGTCCAGAATGAATTAAGTGCAATGCAGTTTACAAAATTTTTCCTCAAGACATCTGCAATCCCTTGCAAAATCATTTTTTCATCTTCGACTATAACAATGTCAATTTTTAAAGATTTGCATTTTTGAGCCAGTTCTTTAAAAGTATTAAATCTGATGTCAACAGCACCTGAAGCCTCAAAGTTCGTAAATAATTTATTAAGATATTTTGATTTAAGTACAGCTTTGAGTGCTTTTGAACTCTCATCAGCAATAATTAATACGTTTAATGACTGCATCCCCTGCACCCTCCGCAATTTGAAATATTTCTGAGGTCAAAAGCTTCATTTTTTAGTAATTTTTCTATTACTATAGGATAAATAACTTGCTCAAGATAACAGAGCTGCTTTTCTATATCTTCAAAGTGAGCATCATTAGGAATAAAAAGCGGATACTGCGCAATAATTCTTTCCGGTTTTGTAAAATAAACCGTTATTCCTGTAACCTTAACTCCGGCCAGAAAAGCATCCTTTACAGGTTCATCACTATTGAAAGAAGGAAGTAAAGAATGATGGCACTTAAGCAGCTTAATATTTTCTTCACCTCTATAATTAACAGAAACAACAAGATCATAAATTTGATAGTTTTCCGGCAGATTTGTGAAGCAATCAACTTCAACAATATCTTCCAGCTGACAAATAATTGCATCAATAACAGGCGAATATTCGGAATATAAAATTGCAAGCTTTTTCATAGCAATATTTTAGCATGTTTAATTATTTTGAACATACTGAAAAATTTTACTGGTGTAATCTTTAAGCAAAATATTATGAGTTACTTAGTAACTTCTGTAAAAACAAACCCTGAGTTTTTATCATAAGAGATTGTATATCTTTTATTAGGTTCGACATTTACTTCGATTTTTTGCGGATCATATGTTGTTCTTACGGATTTATATATAATACCCGGCCTTACTTTCTCATATTGTAATTCCAAAATTGTTGTACCCGGTAATAAATTGTATGCTCTTTCTCCCCAACCTTCAACAGTTTGAACAGGAGCTTCTCCATTTATTGTAAGAACTGATACAGTATGGTTAAATCCTAACGGATTCCATTGACAGTCCTTGATAATCATAACTGATGCATCAGGATGTTCTTCCAAATATTTCTTTTTATGTCCATTGTGGATTTGCATTGCAAATGCCGAATACAAAAAGCCTGCTAAACAAATACCGCCTACTAATAAAATATACTGCAACATAATCTTATTCTCCTTTCCTGCTATTTCTTAATCGTTTCAACCTTTATTACCTGTTTATTTTCATTTTTTGCCCCCAAATCTTCTAATAATTGTTCGTAATCTTCGCCTTTCAGATTTGACGCATCAATATAATTTTCTTTTCCTGTTTCTTTACATACGTAATAAATATCCTGATCGTCTTCATTTTTTGTTTTGCAGTCTTTTGGATATTCAGACCAGTAATATTGTTCAATATCAAAAATATTAATTACTTTATTGCATCTTTTAACAACCATTTTTTTATCCTCAGTCAGTATTATTGATATAAAATCTGTGTAAAAGACTTTTATCAAGAAAAACGCCAGAACTGCTGCAGCACCAATGACTGCAAACAAAAAACTATGAGTTAGCTTACATGCAAGATTATAAACAAACCAAGACGCACACAGCCCCAACAGTGTTTCAAACATCATCTTTGTGAATTTTGATTTATACTCTTTCATTTTTTCCTCCATAGAATACTAAATTAACACTAAAAAAACAATTTATTTTATTGATTAAGCATACAATAAAATTTCTTTATGTAAATTGTAAAGAAACATCTTAGATGATTATTTGTAACAGAGAAAATGAGTATTTAATAAATTAAGATTCTACTTCATCTTTGTCTCGTTAGGATTTAATTCATTCGAAGATAAGATGTTTTGATTAGCTTGATTACCCAAAGGTGGTGTTGTAATTCGCCAATAATTTTAAGAAAAACGACAAGAAAAATTGAGAAAAATGTTAATCTTTTATTAATAAAAATAAATAAAGTCTGTATTTGAACTATAATAATAAAATAGGTAGCGGGATGGAATATAAAGAGTTTTTAAATATATTTAAATTAAAAGGGCAACATTTTATGTGGTTTCTTGGTGCAGGAACTTCTGTTTCTGCGGGAGTTCCTTCTGCCTCAAATTTAATAGATCAATTCAAATTAAATATATTTTGTAAAAATACCAGTTCAAATCCGAAACTATACTACGATTTGTCTAATCCAATAGCAAGACAATCTTTACAAAATTATTTTATTGAAAATAAAATAGTTCCTAATCCTGACGAGAATGAGTATGCATATTATTTTGAAAAAGCATATCCATTAGAAGAACTCAGACAACAAGTAATCGAAAAGGTTGTAAAAGGTCGTTCTCCATCATACGGTCAAGAAATATTAGCTTCACTGATGAAACTGAACCTTTGCCGAATAGTTTGGACAACAAACTTTGATAAGCTAATAGAAAATGCGGCTTCAAAATTGTATAATACTACAGATGAACTTACTGTTTCAACATTAGATAGCAATAATATAGCTAGAGATGCTATAAATAATGAGAAATGGCCCTTATTAATTAAATTGCACGGAGATTTTCAATCAAAAAAAATTAAAAATACAAATAGCGAATTAGAGAAGCAGGATACAGAATATCGTAAATTATTAATAGAACAATGCCAACGATATGGATTAATAGTTGCAGGATATAGTGGTCGAGATGAGTCCATTATGAGTTCTTTCCGTGAAGCATTGGAGAATGGAAATGCATTCCCACATGGATTATTATGGTTAATGAGAGCAGGAGAAGAACCTTGTAGCAAATTGAAAAATCTAATATTTAGAGCAAAAGAATTAAATGTTAATGCTGAAATTATTAATATACAAAATTTTGATGAAGTAATGGGGGATATATTAAAGCAAATTGAAAATATACCAGATGATATTATAAAATACTTAAATACGAAAATGCCCAAAGCCACATTTCCACCATTACCAAGCAAAGGGAAGAATTTCCCCGTTTTAAGAATGAACGCATTACCAATTCTTGAATATCCTTTAAATTGTAAATTAATAGATTGTGAGATTGGTGGATTTGAAGAAATTCAAAAAGCGATTAAAAAAGCAAATACCAATATCGTTGCTATGCGAAAAAAAGAAGGTGTGATAGCCTTTGGACAATTAAATGAATTACAAAAAACTTTTTCAACTTATAAATTAAAAAGTATAGTTGATTACACTTTAAATCAAGAATTATTGCTAGAAGGGAAACAAGAATTAAATTTATTGTATAAACTGTTAATTAAATGTCTTGAACAAGATTTACCGATTATCGGGAAGTATCGTGGTCGTAGTCATTACATAATACTTGATAAAAATAAAATAAACCCTCAAAAATTTGCTAATTGGCAAAGAGGACAATATCAATTTGCAGAATATTGTTATGGTAAAATTCCAAATACAAATATTGAATGGGTTCAAGCTTTAAAAATATCGGCAGAATTTAGATTTGAGCAATTATGGTTAATATTAGAACCTAAAATATGGGTAGAACCTAAAGAATATGATGAAAATATTACAAACAAAATTAAAACATTTATTAATTCCAAATATTCAAATAGAATGAATAGTGTAAGTAACCTATTTTTAGATAAGTGGATAAATTTATTAATTGGTAAAAATAAAAACAAAGAGTTAATGCTATTTCAATCGTCTGAAAAAGACATATCTCCTAAATTTATTGTTAATGGAACTACGGCATATAGTAGAGGTGGTGAATAATGACTAATCACTCTCATTTAATTGCATATCAAAATATTCCTGAACCATTATTAACATTTAACCCAGAAAGAGATGATTGTATCAGTATACATCCATTAAAAGGATTAATTGAATATGGTCCATATAATCAAAAACTTATTGGGAATGCTTTCCCTATAATTAGAGTTGCTACGATGGGTCCAAAAGGAACTCATAAAATAATATCGGAATTAATAAATCAACTAAAAAGTAGACAAACACCACAAGAAAGAAAAGAATATCTTATAGATTTTCCAGGATTTAAAAATGTTTTTAAAAGAGATATTGAGATAAACGCAGAAATAAATATTGAAATATCGCAAGAACAAGAAACCATAGTTTTAAATGCCGATAAGCCATATAAAAAATTAGCTGATTTGTTTACGCAATTAATATCTAAAATTGCAAATAATAAATATGATTTTGATATCTTATATGTGTATTTACCACAAAATTGGTATCCAACATTTGAATGCAAGGCTGATGAAGATTTTGATCTGCATGATTATATAAAAGCTTTGTGTGTCGGCTATGGTATACCAACTCAAATCATCAGAGAAAATAAATCATTGCAGTATCCTTGCCAATGCAGTGTAATGTGGCATTTAGGGATTGCTACATATAGTAAAATAACTGGTGTTCCTTGGAAATTAGCACAAATGTCTCCAGATACGGCTTATATTGGTATGAGTTATGCATTAAGAAATAATAGAGAAAAATCCAAATTCGTCACGTGTTGTAGTCAAGTTTTTGATGCTGAGGGTTCAGGCATGGAATTTGTTGCTTATGAAACAAGTGATTTTAGATTAGAATCGAGAGATAATCCATATTTATCAAAAGATGAAATAAGAAGAGTAATGTCTCGCTGTCTGTCAATATACCAAGAAAGGAATGCAGGTAAACCTCCAAAAAATATTGTAATTCATAAATCAACAGAGTTTAAGGAAGAGGAAGTAGATGGGTGCTATGATGCATTAAAAGTTTGCAGTGATATTGAACTCGTGCAAATTCAACAAAATGTACATTGGAAAGCAATTAAAGTAGATGGGAACAATGATATTGCAGGATATCCTGTAAATAGGGGTACAACTTTAAGATTAGATAATGATTTGCTTTTATGGACACAGGGAAATGTGGATATATCACAGAGGGGTAGACATTTTTACAAAGAAGGACGAGGAATTCCTGAACCAATTTTACTTAAAAGATTTGCAGGACACAATTCCTGGTATGATAGTGCACATAGTATTTTAGGATTAAGTAAAATGAATTGGAATAGTGATAGTTTGTACGATAGACTGCCTGTAACTCTTGAATTCGCTCAAAAATTAGCACGAACAATAAAACGAATGCCTAATTTAGAAGCCAAACCATATCAATATAGATTTTTTATGTAGTAAAGGTCTAAAATATTAAACGATACAGAAGCAAGGTTTTATTCAAAAATTTTAGAGTTTATTTTGATTAAAATTGTCGAAAGTATGCCTGAAATGGTAGTTTTTGTTCGGAAATTTTGTAATTATTGGCTTCAATCCAGTTCTTGAAACCGGTAAAGTTTTGATTTTATACAGAAATTTTGCCCCCTTTTTTAAGTTCCTACTTGACTAAATATTCTTAAAACGGATTTTTTGAAAAATTGTAAAAGTTGCAATGTTTATCACTTGAGTTTCCATTTAATTACTACATTATTTCTTCTTATTTTTAATCTGCTGTGTTTTGGATTTTTTAGGCAAGAAGTTGCTATCACTCACAACTTTGCCACCAGTCCGTTCTTCGTATTCTTCTCTTGCGTGCTTAGCAATATTTCCACCAATTTGTGCTGCGTTTTTATTTTCTTCTAATCCTGTTGCCTGTGTACTTTCTGCGGCTTGTCGGGTTGAAAGTTCAGCTAAAGCTGTAAAAATCAATTCTGCTTCTGACATATGATCTCGTAAATTTTGAGATTTCAAACCCTTTAAATTCTTGTGCTCTTTTACACTTAACCCACTCCATTCTTGATGAATTATATTTGTAAGGATTGCAAATTCTTCACTTTCAGTTATTTCATGGTCTTTCCAATAATCAGTCAATTTGTTTCGGGTTTCCTGTCCCATCATCCGTTGTTGAATCCATTTTTCGGAACGCCCAAGTTTTTGGTAAGTTTCTCTTGCTCTATCAATTGCAATCGAAGGATCGGACATTTCTTTCATTCTTTCATGACCAACACGTGCAAGCCATAACTTGACAGGCTCAGCTTTTGGGCTTGGTACGGATTGAACAAGCCTCAAACAACCTTCGACATCAAGTGCATCGGTCTTATAAAACTTGCCATCCGCAGCTTTCATTTTCAGTTGACTACAATTTGTAGCCAACTCACTACCTTCTTTCTTTAAACGAGTTTTAAGAACACTCCAGTATTTTCTTGGATTTTCACTTTCAGTTAAAATTGCAATTAAATCAACTACAGAAAAATACCACTTTTCTTGTTCTTCGTTATAAGCTGAACGAATGTTATTTTGTTCAAAAATCTTTATCTCATTTTTCATGAATTCAATCCCTTTTGTCTATTATACCATAAAAAACAATCCTAAATAGGTTGTGATAATTGTGAATGAAATCAATAATTACATACCAGAAAATTATTTATGCAATAAAAAAGATTCAAGCTCTTCATTGTAGGATGTTATCCACAAATTGTTATTTTTTTAATTTAATATATCAGATGATAAATCCAAAAATTTATTAAAGACGGAAATTAAAGAAGCTTTCTTAGTAAGGTTGGGATTAATTAACATAAAAAAAGAAAAAGTCGAAGAAATTTTTAATCAGAAATAAAAATTATCTCTTTACTCAATGTAATTTATTCTGTTTTGCATACAAATCGATACAATATGTTTGTAGTACTATTATTAATAATAGGAGTGTATTAAATGAGTTTTTTATTTTTTATTGTTTTAATAATTTTCATTGTTACAATTTCAAATAATAATAAAAATACTCAAAATAGCAATACTGAATATCAAACTAATGCATATTCTAACCCAACATATAACCAACATTATTCTAGTAGAAGCTCTGCCCCACAACTTAAATTTTATTCAAAAAAAGATACTGTTGAATTATTTGGCTATACAATTACAAATTCTTTATTTTATACCAGTACTTCTAAATCAGATATGCCATTTGCTATATATACAAAATCAACTCCAAATTTTGGAGAGACTCCTTCAGAAGGACTAAATTACTGGCCAAATTATAATCAAATAAGTAAAACTCAACAAGGTTATTTTATAAAGTGGTTAGCTAACGGAAAACCTTATATTGAAGAATTAGGCTATGCTTACATTTACTATTATGGTTTAGAATATAGAGCTCTTGTAGAAAAACAGGATCAAAAGGAAGTTTTATTTGAAATTATAGATTTAGTTAATAAGTTTAAAAGATTAAGATATGGATATGACTTAATAGTTTACTTGATATTATCAATTAATAATTTTTCACAAGATGAAATAGATAAAATATTAGTGTTTTTAAAAAATAACGAACTAGAATATATGTACAATCCTGCATATAATTCAATAATTAAAAATTTAACACCAAGCGAAGATTATCATGTAAAATTCTCACCTTATCAATTCTTAAATAATGATGAATACAATAATTTAAGTGATAGAAAAAATGAGTTACTATCTTATTATTTTGAGAAGATAACAGAAAACCTTGAGGAATCAGAACTTTATAGTGTAAAAACACAAACATATAATTATTATATGGCTATGGCGTACTATCATACTAGTAACCTTGTCACTTATAACGCAATTGTTCCATCAACAAAGGTAAAACGTCTTTGGAATCAGGCTCGTAAAATAATAAAAGATGAAATTAAGCAAACTGTTAAAAAATTTGATAGTTCTAGTAATCCTTTGACAGAAATTGAAAAACTTACATACTTGCCTTCTAAATTAAGAAACAATATAAATTATTCATCTAATCATTTTGATTTTGGAGAAAAAACAATTTCTGACATAGGTACAATTGCAGAAAAATTAGGATTTAAAATGCAAGATAAAACAACATTAAGACAATCTTCTTTAATTATAGATGCTTGTGAAGCATTTGGATATGAAATTGAACCAAATGTTAATGTTGACCAAAAGCCATATAAAAAGAATTCGAAAATTATGATATATAAAAGCCAATTTCCTATAAAACTTTCGCCTATTGATTATCATATGGCTGCATTATTTACAGATATTGGTTTAAAAATAGCATTAGAAGATAATGAACTTCTTCCAATAGAAATGTCATATATTGAAAACTATATAAAAAAGGAATTTACATTATCTCCTTCAGAAAGACTTCGTTTGCAAATGAGAACAGAATTAATTGTTCATACAAAAGAAATAAACACAAATGATACAATCAAAAAGCTAATTAAAATGTTAAATGATAGTAGTAAAGAAACTGTTTCTAAATTTATAATCTCTGTAGCCAAAGTAGATGGCATTATCAAGGATAGTGAATTAAAAATTTTACAAAAAATATTTAAACAGCTTGGTCTTTCTGAAGATTATTTGAATTCGTCTCTTTCTGAACTTATTAATAATACAGAAGAAGTTGTTATAGTTGAAAAAGGGACCGGTAAAAAGAGAAAAGGGTCGAAAATACCTACAAACATTGAATTAAATGGAAAAGTAGAGTTAAAATTAAATGCTGAAAAATTAGAAAAAATAAAAATTAATACTTCTGAAATTCATAGTGTATTACAAGAAATTTTTGCCGAAGAACAAGCCGAAATATTAAAAGCTGAGCCAATAGAAACTACTAACTCAGAAGATATGGATAAAACTGAAATAGAAAATGGTTTACAAAACATCGTAAACATCATTATTGAAAAAGAAAACTGGACTCGTAATGAACTCCTAAATGTTATTCAAAATAAAGGAATGATGTTAAGTAGCACAATAGATGAAATTAATGAGTGGAGCAACGAAGAATTTGGTGATTTTCTTGTTGAAGAAGATGATGATGTATATCTTGTAAATAAAGACGTTGTTAGTTTAATTAAAAAATAAGGGATAATTATTATGGAAAAAATAAAAATCAAATCAAAAGAAAAGAATGCAATTATAGAATCTCTAAAAGCAGGTATTGTTCCACGAATTGGATTACAACATATTCAAGTAGGTAGGGCTGATGAAATTAAAGAAATGATAAAAGATTATGAATTAATTTCTGATGGCGGAGCAAAAACAAGATTTATAATTGGGGAATATGGCTCAGGCAAAACTTTTTTCCTAACATTATCCAAATTAATTGCTCATGAAAAGAATTTAGTGGTAGTTTCTGCAGATATTACAACAGAAAAGGTATTATGCTCGTCAGATGGGAAATCACAAAAATTATTTTCTGAGCTAATAACAAATATGTCTACCAAAACTAAACCTGATGGTGGTGCATTAAGATCTATTATTGAGAGATGGGCATCAAATATATTAAAAAGTAATGAAAATATTACTGAAGAAAATATTTATAAAGAATTGATGCCATTAGAAAAATATGTCGCATGTTATGATTTTTCAAAAGTTTTAACAACCTATATTAATGCATACCAAAATGGTGATGATATAAAAATGTCACAAGTCTTAAGATGGCTAAGAGCAGAATATACAACAAAAATTGATGCTCGTAACGATTTAGGCGTAAGAACAATAATCGATGATAATAATTTCTATGAATATTTAAAATTGTTTGCAGGTTTTGTAAGATTAGCAGGATATTCTGGTTTAATAGTTAATATTGATGAATTGGCAATTTTAGCAAGGCTAAAATCAAACATTAGAAATAAAAATTTTGAAAGAATTTTAAATATAATTAATGATTCGTTACAAGGGACAACAGAATATCTAGGGTTTATATTTGGTGGAACACCAGAATTTTTGGAAGATAAATACAAGGGTATGTATAGTTATGGTGCTTTAGAAACTCGACTTGCCGATAATCCTTTTGCAAAAGGAGGTATGAAAGATTTAACTGGACCAGTGATAAGATTAGACAACTTATCACAAGAAGAATTGTATATGTTATTTTTAAATATAAGAAATGTTTTGGCAGAATACGATGAAACTAAGTATTTGGTTTCTGAAAACGATATTAAAACATTTATGCAATGGCTTATGAACAGGTTAGGTGCTAAATCTTTTCTTTCACCGAGAGAATCTATTAAAGCATTTATAGGTTTACTAAGCCAATTACAGAATTATCCTGATACAAATATCTCAAATTACTTATCAGGAGTACAAATTCAGGAGTATAAAGAACCAATTGATGAAGAATTGGTATCACTAAAATTAGGAGATTAATGGAACCTTTTTATTTATTAAATAAAAAAATACAAAAAGTTATTCATGAAATGAAATGGGAAAATTTTAGACCAATTCAAGATGAAGCTATTTTACATATGGTTAATAATCCTAGCGATATGATAATATCTGCTCCTACTGCAAGCGGGAAAACAGAAGCTGCATTTCTTCCAATTATTTCACAAATAGCAGATAAAGGAAAGAATTCTGTAAAAATATTATATATATCACCATTAAAAGCACTTATAAATGACCAGTTTTCAAGAATAGAAGCTCTTTGTAAACATATAGACTTCCCAATTACTAAATGGCATGGGGATGCAAACCAATCAAAAAAAGTCTCACTGATTAAAAATCCTGCAGGTATATTACTCATAACACCAGAATCAATTGAATCTTTATTTATAAATAAGACAGAATTTTTAGGATCATTGTTTAATAGTTTAGAATATATTGTAATTGACGAAATACATAGCTTTATTGGTAATGAAAGAGGATCGCAATTAAAGAGTTTAATTAACCGTTTAGAACACACTGTAGAAATACAACCTTATAAAATTGCATTATCTGCAACAATAAGTAACCTTTCTGATATAGCAGAATGGTTAAATCCCAGTAACCCTAGAACTGTAAAAATAATTGAAGATAACGATAAATCTAAAGATATTGTTGGTTTAATAAAGTGTTATAAAAACATTCCTCCTATTGTAGGTGTTGATAAAGATGAATTTTCCGAATTAAAACAGGATCTATTTAATGTCATAAAACAAGGTAAAAATCTAATTTTTGCAAATGCAAAAATGACATTGGAAGAATATTGTGATTCCATGCAAAATATTGCTTATGAAAACAGTTACCCTAATAATTTTTATATCCATCACGGCTCTTTGGCTAAAAATATCAGAGAGCAATGCGAAAACTTACTAAAAAAAGAATCAAATATTTCAGTATTTTGTACTAATACATTGGAATTGGGTATTGATATTGGAAATATAGATAGAGTGATATTTTTAGCTCCGCCATTTTCTGTTGCTTCTATGGTGCAACGACTTGGTCGTTGTGGTAGAAAAGAAAATGCAAGAAAAGAGTTTAGATTTTATATTGAAGAAAATGATATCGATGATAATGCTACTTGGCAAGATATGTTCAGGGTTCAATTGGTTCAAAGTATTGCTATTGTTGAATTAATGTTAAAAGAAAGCATTGAACCCCTTGAAACTAATACATTTGACTATTCAACTTTTATTCACCAAATTTTATCATATTTGGGACAAACTGGCGGTGCTGATGCTTCTAAAATATATTATAACATCGCAGATATCTCTTTTAATAATTATTTTTCTAAAGAGGATTTTATAGCTATATTGCAAAAGCTTAATTCAGATGAAATTATTTCTCAAATGCCTAATGGAATAATTACATTAAGCAAACTGGGAGAGAAAATTGTTGAGAATTATGAATTCTATGCCGCGTTTATAACTCCAAAAGATTGGAAAGTTGTTTGTAATGGTAAGGAAATAGGTCAAATATCTGGAGGGAATTTATTATTCTTAAAAGAGGGAAGTCATTTTCTTTTAGCTGGTAAGCGATGGGAAATAGTTGAGTTCAAAAATAAAATTCAAACGATAATTGTAAAAAAAGCATATGGGAAAAAACCTATTAAATTCCAAGGGGGATCTCAAAATATACATAGGACAATTCATCAAAAAATGTTAGAAATTTATGAGAATTGTTATATCCCGAAGTATTTATCTCAAACATCAATTCCAATCTTAGAAGAAGGATTTGAAAATTATAAAACATATGTAAAAACTAATGATAGTAATATCCTTACAGTTTTGGAAGGGACTCGAATCCAAAATACAATAGGTTTGCTTTTTAAATATTGTGGTGTAGATATTGAAGATGGTGGAATTGGTTATTATTCAACCTGTAGAAAGCAAGAACTAATTAAAATTTTAAAATCAATTAATTTTTCAAATCTTGATAAAAATTCCGTAATTAATTTAGTTGATAAATCTTTAAAATATAAAAAGAAATTTGATTATTTGCTACCAGATAATATTCTGAATAAAGCATATGAAAAACAATGCCTAGATTTTAATGGTGCTAAGGAATTTATAAATAATTTGTAGGAATGTAAATATGAAAAAACAAATTGATAATTTTTTAAACAATAAAATTTGTGAAATGTTTTTAGTAATAATCATTATTATTAATATTATATGTCTTGGTTTTGAAACTGATAAAACAATATATTTACATTACAAAACTTTATTTAATCAAATAGAATTAATTTCTGTAATTATATTTACTATTGAATATATTCTACGTTTAATATCTATGCAAAAATTAAAAGATGCCCTAAAACCTTTGATGATAATAGATTTATTTGCGATTTTACCATTTTATTTACCTTTGAAGGGGTTAGATTTAAGAATATTAAGAACTTTTAGATTGCTGAGAATTTTTAGAATGTTCAAATTAGCTCGTTATTTTGATGCTCTACAAATGATAGGTAAAGTCATTTATAGAAAAAGATATGAATTAATAAGTATATTTGGGGTGTTGCTTTTGCTAATGTTTATAAGCTCATTTTTTATGTTTTATGCGGAGGCAGATGCCCAGCCTAATGCTTTTCACAATATTCTAGATACTTTTTGGTGGTCATTGGTTACTTTTACAACTGTAGGATATGGCGATGTTTACCCAATAACAGCTATAGGAAAAGTTTTATCAGGTATTGTGGTACTAATAGGAATTATGCTTTTTGCACTTCCTACAAGTATTTTAACAGCTGAATTTATGAATGAATTTAATAAAGATAAGAAATAATAGTTTTATATATTAACAAGTATTATATTTTTTTGTTTTAATATAAATTATTCTATTAATTGTTTTGTGACATATTTTAACACATATACTTCTATTATATTTTTGTTTAAGTGATGAATACGACACCTAAAAAAGGAGGTCGTATGAGTAAAAATAAGAAATACAAGATTAAACAAAAAGATTTTAAGAAGTTAGAAAAACTAGCTGAGCGTATTTATAACACAGCCACCGTAATTGATTATTTTTGCAGGACTCAACAAGAAATTGAAGAGCTGTACAATCTTACTCCAATCGTCGAAAATTTAAGACGAGATACTGATACAGTAAACGCTTATTTTATAAATTATCCTGAAGGTAATATTCAAATAAGATTTTAATACCGTTCAAAAAGTGTTCAAAATGCTCTGTATTGAATTTTATACTCATAAGAGGTAGAAATTTATACTTTACTTGAAAAATTTGCTTAAAAAGCCAGCTATTTACTTTTTATATAATTGCTTATTTCAACAATACTTTTGTGTCTAAATGATACATTTTATATGACTTTGCTTGATATTTAACTCATTGAGAGTGATATATGTTATTGCTGATAAGAGGTAACAATGATTGAATTAGGTAAAAAATACAAGCTTAAAAAGGTTATGGGCTTTGAAAACTCAGATAATGAGTATTACAAAGTAATAGGATTTTATAACCTTGACACTGTCATTTGCGAGAATCCTTATGGTGAAAGGTTTGTATTTTTAAAAGAGTTTTTAATTGATCCTGCAAAACCTAATGAAATTTATTCAAAATTGATACTTGAAAGGCAAGAATAATGGCAGAAAAAGATTATAAGTTATACGGAACAAAGGTTTTAAATCTAAAAACTCAAGAAATAGGGTTATTGATTTGTGTTTGGAAAAACAGGATTGCAGATAAAACAGTTGATTTTGCAACTTGTGTTAATAAGCAAGGCAAACGGTATAACATTGAATTAGATACAATTGCCCCGTTAGAGCAGACAAATGATTCTTAGGCATTGAGAAATCACGATTGTAAAATTTTAAATGAAGTGATAAAAATTATTACTCTGTATAAAAATCCTCATCAAACTCAGCTTTCATTTCATTTTCCATTTCTTTCAGCATTTCTTCTTCATAATCCAATCTTTTTTGTGCAACCTTTATAAATTCTTCAATCTCAACATCTTTTTGTTCTTTTTTGACAAGTTCTTCAACAAGATTCAGAAACACATTAAGCCTTGATGTATCTATTTTATTGCCGTTTTGAAGTTCTGAATTAAAATTTGCAAGCATGGTTTTACAAAATACATAAATATCATCTTTAGAGTTTGTATGTTTATACAGATATTGATACCTTTTTTCAGTCCAGTTTCCGTCTTTTTTCCAACGTTTTATTGTGCGTTCATTTACACCTAATCTTTTTGCAATTCCCGCAACGGTTATGAACTGCTCTGTATACATCTTTTCGGCAATTTCATAGTATTTATCCTTTTTCATAATGAGCCTCTAATCTTTTTATTCTGCTGCAGAGCTTCTTGTGCAAGGATTTTATCTGTTTCAAAAAGATAAAGTTCTTGTTCCTGCTCATTTTCTTTCTGCAAAAATATTGACAAATCAATATTGGCAGTTGCTTTTTGTTCTTTCTTTTTTCTTACTGCTTTATCCATATTCGTATTGGCCATTTTTGAAATTTTTACATCCGCTTGAAAATCCTTTTCAACACTATTATAAGCGGCTTTGTAGTTCTCATACTTTTCTTGCGGAGAAATTTCCATAGTGTTTTTAATATAGGATTTTGCGGTCTTAAAATTCCGTTTTTTAATAGACATAGCCTCTTTAAATTCTTCTTTAGAAACTTTATCAGCATGCAATGCCGCAACAGAACTTACAGCAGTAGCAGTCCCAATGAATTCATCATTATTGCTTTTAAATACCCATGCTTCTTTATAATCTTCTATATCTCTGCGTAAATAGACTTTCATTCCCATCTTTGAAATCATCCAGCCCGCCCAGTAAGTGATACCAAAAGCTGTGTCTTTTATTCCGTTTCTTCTGATAGTAAAATCTTTTGAAGTTCTCATACAAAATAACTTTAGTGCATCTTTTGAGGTAGTAATTTTTTCTTTGAACTCTGAATAAAAAAGTTCATCCGGACATAGGTCTTTTAAATTTTTACCCTGCGATGGTCGTTTATTTAAGACATTTAGTATATAGTTATCAAATAGTTGTTTAAAATCTTCAAACCTCATTATTTTGCCGGACTTAATTTCTTTTGCAAGTTTCTCCGGTCTTTCAACAACATTTCCACCTCTATATCCAACGCAATGTTTTGAAAGCAACTCTTTTATCTTTAAAAAATCTCTTTCAATGGGTTTTGTTTGTGCATTATACGGAAGTGCAAAATGTACATCTATATTCAATTCTGCAAGCATAGCCATTGCTTTTGATTTATTTGCGGCTATTTTTATTGTTTTGCGACCGCCGGCAAAATCCTTTGAGCGATAATCTTTACCGTTATCAATAATTACATCTTTTGGCAAACCGTACTTTTCAGCAGCATAATAAAAAGACTGGAAAATATGGTCAGAATTAGGATTCCTAGACTGTAAAATCCAACCAAGCCATTTACCTGATTTATAATCACGCCATACTGTAACCCAGGGAAATACAACTTTATTATCAGAATCGAAACAGGCAACATCAATTTGTGCATGATCCGATACCCAAACCTCATTACAGATAATATTTGAATAATCTCTTTCTATATACCCGCCATATTTTCTATTCCAGGCTGTTTCACCCATTCGTGCAAGATAAATACTTTGTTTTGGAATTTCTTTATCTAACCGCCGTTTAAATGCCATAAAACTTGGGAAAGTTTCTCTCTTTGCATCAAATATTCTGATTGCATAGCCAAGAGTTAAATCCCAGCAGGTTCTAAGTGACGGAGCACCTTCTACAAGATAGAGATTTTTAAAATACTCAAAATAATTATCAGGAACAGTCGAGCCTGTTAAATGTTGTCCGTGTTTAGATAACAGACCGCTTATACCGTAGCGGAAAAATCTTCTTCTCATTTTTATCAATGACGAATAAGAAGTGCGTAGCTCTTCTGTATTTTCATTGTTCCATTTATTGATAAAATCTTTTAATGCTTCACCTTTAAGACCATTTGAGGCTTTTAATATAGGAAGATACTTTTCTGCCTGCTCTTTTGCCCAGTTTGGAGCTTCTGAATATTTTTTATCGGAAATTTTTTCTCCGGAATATTTGTCTTGTGCAAAATCAGGTAGTGATTTCAGGTGAATAAAATAATGCGACTGCTTGCCTCGCTTGATAATTTTAAACACAAAAGAGCCTTTACGGCACTGCTTTTTAACAGTTTGAACACTCAGCCCCAAAACTTCTGCTGCTTTTCCTATATCTAGCCATATATTTGTTGTATCTTTTGCTTTCATAAATATTCTAATTTTAGTTTGATTAAAACTGCATTTAAAGCCCGCTTAACATTACGATATAAAATTTGTGACAATTTTCTAAGCTAAAAAGCACTGATAATACGAAATTTAAAAATAAATATTTTAACAAAATCGGCTGTAATCTCCTTATTATCTGTGTTTCAAAAAAGACAAATATTTGTCCTGTTTTTTACGAAGAAATATGAAGCGGTCTTGACGAAACTGGTTTTTGTTATATTTCCGTCATTAAGATCATTATAGCTGCTGTTAAATAAGAATAAATAAGCTCAAAATTTTGCTCGGGGAAATTTCCCAGTAAGTCTGAAATATTTAAGACGGTTAAATTAGGAGTATATTTTTGTTGATTTTATATGGGTTAAAACATTGATTTTTCGTTTAAAATCGGGGAAAAGTTTATGACGTTATGTTTCTAATGCTGTACCAAACTTTTTAAATCAAAATAAAGGTCTTTAAAGCCTCTTTTTCTTCGCCACAGAGTTTCTGCTATTTTGTAACTCAGGTTATTGGCATTTGTGTTATGAGTCAGATTTCTTGACAGGTAACAATATATTGTTGTGAACTCAGCTTTTTCCTTAGATGAGAACATCTTGTCATCCTCTGATTTTAAAATATTTTCGGATACAAAAATTTGATTAAAATAGAAATACAAATAAACTTCCTTATTGAAAAATTTTCTGTGTCGAGCTTTTTGCGGCTGTTTTGAATAATATGAGTCAAGCTGTCTTTTCTGTCTTTGATAAATCAAGGTTCTAAATATTGTATAAAATTTCTGCACCTGATCTTCGCCTATATTTGCAATATTAGATGTCTTTATTGTTTTAATGTCCTCGCAAAAGCACCTGATAACAGTATCCGTTACCACGGCAGGATAAAGTTTAAATATAGAATGATTCTGTATGACGGGGTTTTGTTTGCAATATATGTATTCATTGTTTCTAGTTATCAATTTGCCTTCATTAACGAACTCATCCAGTAAAGATAACAGGTTACTTTTCGGAATTTCTGACAATATTTCAAGATTCTCAAGCGAAAATTTGTTTAGACGTTTGCAAAGCTGTAATATTTTGTCTTTCACTTAAAATACTCCTTAGATTTTTTTCGTTAAGTTCTTTTAGTTCATTTGTTTTGGCGAGTTTTTCAATTTTATTAATTAGTTTTACCATCTGTCTTAACTGATTGTGTCTTGTTGCAAGATACTCCAAGCCGTCATTTGTAATTTGGATTTCAGATAGTTCCGATAGAATTTGCTTGATATCCTGTTTAGCATAAGGTTCAAACTTAAATGTCTTATAAATCCTATCTTTCAAATGAGGATATCTAGATAACTTCTTGTCAATATTTACCATCCCGACCAGTATCATTGGACACCCTGTCCTATCATGTAAATCTCGCAGAATTTCAATAACATTATTGGTCACCAGATAGTCGACTTCATCAATAATTAGCGGTTTGGGATTTTGTTTTAACTTCTGTTCGACAAGGTTAAACGTATCCTGAATATGCCAGAAAGCCTCTTCCCCTAACTCCTCTGCAATTTCTGATAATAGCCATCTGCTTGTCATTCCCTGATTTGCTCTCACATATATACAATCATTTTTAAATGTCCACCACTTAATTGTTTCCGATTTGCCAAGCCCGTATTCACCAAATACCAGAACTATTTTAGGAATATTCGCCGGAAGCTGCTTTACTTCTTCCATCAAGGCAACAAACTTTTTGACATTTTTGGTTCTTACAAATACTTTATTCATTTTTATGCTCCGTACAAATTGTTATATTCATCACTGTTTAAATACCTTTCAAGCCATTTCCGTTGTTCGGGATTAGTGCAGCCATATTTCATTAACCATTCATATTTTTCATAATCTGCATTAAAAACAGGTATATTCATCTGTTGTTCTCTAAAGTTCAATTTGCGTTTTAACGGTGTTTTAGGTTGTTCAAATTTTTCAATTTCAATAACTACTTCCGGCTCAATGTCTATGGCCTCCGCTTTTTCTTTCGGAAAATATTTTACAAACTCTTTTTTCACTCTATTAAACCTGCGTTGTTGTTTTTGTATTTGTTGCTTAAATTGTTCAATATCTTTTACTGTTCCTAAGTGATTTGCCATTGGGTGAACCTTCTCAACCTGCCTTGCAATACATAAAAATTCACCTTTCATTGAATATACAAGCACATTTGAAAGATCAAACAGACTGTATTTGATAAACACTTTTTCTCTTAAATCCAATAAATAATCACTCCTGTAATGCATTCCGAGGAAAGTTATTCCATGTTTGTTTATTGTTCGAGCTTCCGTTTTCATCATTAAATCATTCAAGATATTCTTATCAATCTTATTTTTTGAAATTTCATTTAACATTTCTTGAATAGTTTTTGAACGGTCATTCGGACAGGGCTTTGAATTGTGGAACTCAAGCCAGCAATCAATAAATTTTATTGTTTCTTGAACAGTTGGAATATAGTTTTTAGTTAGTTTTTTGTGCATATCTCTGTGGAGTTTCTCTCCACGTTTCAGCCACGCAGGTTTATCCTCAATACTTGTACCTATATAACTTGTCATCATTTTTTCAAACTCTTCTTGAAATTCAAGGAAGAATCTTTCAATAACTTTTGCTCTTGCATTATATGGTTTTGCAAACACTGATTTTATTCCGAGTTTTGCATAAATCCCATTAAAACCCGCTTCGTCAAAGTCCACATTCTGAAAGTATTTAGATTTAAATGCCTTTCCGTTATCCTGATACACAACTTTTGGTATTATTCCAAGATTTAAAATAGCGTTTCTTAAAGCACTTGCAATACATTGAGTATTCTCAGTCATCATAATTTCGTAACCCACAAGTGCAGTTGACTTCCAGTCTAAAAAGCCGACCAAAGTTGCTCTGGTCGGCTTGCCTGTAAATGGATTAATAATTTTAAAATTAAGAACATGTCCGTCAGCAATCAAAACATCTCCGACTTCAAGTTTTGAAATATCTCGTTCAATGTACGGTTCAATTTTATCGTGATATGCTTTTTCGCCTTCTCTAAATAGAATCCACTTTGAATAATTGTTTTTCTTAAAATTTTTGGCAAATCTTCTGAATGTCAGATTGCATGGAATATTTTCATATCCTCGTTTTTCAAGAATATGTTTTGTTAAATTTATAGCTTTCCCGATACTAAATTTATTCGGGTGTAATAAATATTTCAAAAATATCTGTTTCATTTCCTCATTCAAAATCGTATTATATTCACCCTGTTGATTAGTTTTACGTTTTTGTAAAAGCCCCTCTGTTCCATAATCTTCAAAAGCTTTAACCCAACGATGAAGTGTCCCTATCGAAATTGAACCTACAAACTTATATATCTGTGGCAGATACATTCCGCTGTTATATAAATCTAAAAATACAGAATCAGCTTCTTTTTTAGTTGGATATTTTTTACGAATATTATATAATGCAGTGACTATATCCACTCTTGCAAGTGCTGTTAATTTCGCATGTTCTGATACAAAATTCATCTTGTTTTCAAACGGAACAAGTGCTGTTGTTTTTAATTCTTCTTCATTTAATCTATCTTGTATATCCGGCTCTAATGAAGAATAAAGGATTTCATAGGATTTTCCACCCTTTACTTCAACTTCTCTTGCGATATACTTACCTTGATTAATCGCAAGTCTTATCGAACGTGTGCTTTTTAAGCCCTTTATTCTTGCTATTTCATTAATACCAATAAATTCATCCATACTCACAGATTAACTCTGAAGTCGGAAAAGTGTTCCTGTTTCCCTACTTTTGTAACATACCAACACAAATTACTCTTATTAAAATCAAATCGGACATTATTTACTTCAAAAATCCAATAATCGTTTTATCCGTGCAAGTTAGTGAAATTAGGACAAACAGCGATGACGATTCGTTTTTTAGATAAAAATTTTGGAATTTTGAGGACATTTGTGATACCCAAAAGAGACTTTTCGTCCGGTTTCAGAACGCATAAAACGATTACTTCCGACCTCTATAATTCAAACACAAAGCCAACCTTGCCGAATAATCCTTTTATTCGTTCAGACAAAATGTCCCGTTAAAATACATAAATACTGTTTATAAAAATTTATCAAATAAAAAAGAGATAGATTTTCATCTATCTCCTTTTTATTAGCAAGGGAGAGATTCGAACTCTCGACCTCACGGGTATGAGAGCCTTCTTTTAATCCAAAATGCTTGTTTTTGCAACTTTTCCACCTATTTGAAACTTATTCATATCGTAAAAATCATATATGTATTGCCCGCCAATTACCCGCTTTTTAGATAATAAAATAATAAATAGTATTTTTATCAAATAATTAAAATAAATTGTCCGAAATATATACTATTATTACAAAACAGTTAATTATCTTGTATTATTTATAAAAGATTGATTGAAACTTATCTTTTGAAACAAAATACTTATCTTTGAAACAAGTTGATTATAACCAACTTGATGGCTTTGTTAAAAATGAGCATAATAATTTTCCAAAACTATTGCTATTATTAACATTTGAGGGTGTACATCTTAAATTTCTTAAATATAATCAAATTATAAATCAAGGAAATAGCAATAATAGCAGGCTTTTTCAGATTTGCTAATTCCAGAATTAACGTAGTTAAACGGAAAGCGGTAATTAAATATAAATATATATAAAATCAAAGAAAGTTTAATACAGGTCATTCTGGAATCAGAGAATTAAAAACAGGATAAAATTATGGATTATTTAAAAGAATTTATTACGAAACTGCAAAATTTAGACCATTCAAGACGGACAGACAATGTTTTTAGGGACTTTTTAGCATTAAGCACTTATGCAATAATGCAACCGTTCTACCGAAGTCCTGAAATAGAGCAGAAATATTTAGACATAATCAATAAGTACAACAAAGAGCAAGCAAATGAGTTCAGTCAAATGCTTGCTCTTTTAGTTAATGCACTTGAATTTCAGTTTCAAGACTTTTTAGGACAAGTTTATATGCAGTTGAATTTAGGCAATGTCAAGACAGGACAATTCTTTACACCTTATTCAGTTAGTAAACTAATGGCGGAGATAACTTTCATTGATAATCAGAAAGATATTGAAAATAAAGACATAGTTACATTATCAGAGCCTTGTTGTGGTAGTGGCGGAATAATCATAGCCTATGCCGAAACTATGAAAAATCATAACATCAATTATCAACAGAAATTATTTGTTGAAGCCATTGATATTGACGAACTTTGCTTTCAAATGGCTTATTTACAGTTATCATTGTATGGCATTCCTGCAAGACTAATGTTAGGTGATACTTTGGCTTATAAATTCAGTCAGATAATTTATACACCAATGTATTTTATCAACGGTTTTTCTTGGCAATTAAAAGAATTTGAACAGAATAAAACACAGTCAGAACGAGAAATTATAAAAGAAGTGGTAGAAATAAAACAATTAAGTTTATTTTAATTTTTATTGAAAGGAAAATCTTATGAGAACATATAAAGCAACTATAACACCGACTGTATCAGGTGGTAACATTGAAGTTAGAATATCAGCAAACAGTACAACGCAAGCAAAACAACTTATTGAAACACTACCATACTTTAAAAGTTTTATAAAACAACCAGTAACAGAAGATGGTGAAGAAAATAATCTTACAAAACTCAGCAATTTAATTAAAAAGGCAAATTCTAAAGAACAATCCGAACTAAGCCTTATGCAATAAAATTCATATTTATTACATTCATCTTAGACAAATTACAAGCTAACATTTTTGCCATTTTTGTTATATGCTTAAAATAATATATGCGTATCGAATCGGAGAAAACAAAATGGCAGTTACATTAGACTATCTTGAAGATGAACGAAAAAAGTTGTGGACAGAAGTTGTCAAGCAAACTGATGTATTAAATGCAATGCTTACAAATATGCAAGAATTTAAAGAACAACTAAAAGAAATAAAAACTATTGCAGAAAACAAGGTTTCAGATGATGAGTCTATCATTAAAGGTATTAGAAATAAAACAAGTGAATATAAGAATAAAATTATAGATTCATATAATACAGCCGAAGAAACATTAAAAGAACTTCAACAAAAATCAACTGTTATTGAAGAATTAAGCCAATCTATACAAGAAATATCTAAAAATGTAAATGCTCTTAAGGCAGGTATAGAAGAAAAATCAAAAGAAATTGAAAACATATACGATACAATAACTGATATCAACAATAATTACGACGAAGAATTAGAAAAATGTACAAATTTCGTAAATGAAAGTGAGCAGAAAATATCTGAAATTGAAAGTATAGAAACACAGATTTCTGAGACACATGAAAATATTAAAGAAATTGCAAGTAACATGCAAAATTTCAAAGCAAAATCTTTAGAACGTAGAAATGAAATCAAAGAGCTTTATAATGAAATTTTTGGTACAAAAACAGAAGAAGGCGAGGAAACAGAAGGCTTAAAAGATGAGTTAGATGCCTGTTATGATAAGCTGGCAGAAAATTTTGAAAAATTAAAAAAAGATTTTATTGAGCTCAAAACTTCAAAAGAGAAGGATTTTAACGATTTTAAGTCTTTAAAAGAAAATGATTTTAATGAATTAAAAGCAAAAATTCAGTCTCTCTTACCTGGTGCTATGTCTGCAGGATTGAGTTCTGCATATAACCAAAAGAGACGACTTGAAGAAAAAATCAGAGGTAAGGCAGAAACTACTTTTAACATAGCAATAATCGTTTTAGTTGTAATATCAGCAATTCCTGTCGGAATAGCTTCATTACTATTGTTCAAAATGAAACTTGATGTTCTTGAAGTTATAAAATACTTACCTCAATTATTAGGGTTAATTGTTCCTATTTATGCACCTGTAGTGTGGGTTGGTCTAACTTCAAGCAAAAAAGTAAATCAATCCAAACGCTTGATAGAAGAATATGCACACAAAGAAGCTATAAGCAAAACTTATGAAGGACTATCAAGAGAAGTCAGCAAATTAGATGATGAAGAAAACCTTAAAGAAAGGCTCTTGTTTAATATTATCTCAACAAGTGCAGAAAATCCAGGTAAATTGATACAAGGTTTTAATAAACCCGATTATCCGATGTTAGAAATTATAGATAAGTTTACAAAGCTATTAAAAACAGCGAAATCTACTGATGAATTACAATCTATCATGGATGGCATTATATCAATTGGGCAAAATATCACAGGATATGAAAATAAAATTAATAAGAATGAATATAAATTATCAAAAGATACAAATGAAGATGACGAAGAAGCATAATCATCTATAAATCTAACGTCAGGTACACCTCATCAATATTATCTTGTGTAATTCCGATATATCTTAATGTTACACTTGTTGATGAATGATTGAACAATTTTTGAATTATTGCTATATCGTAGCCATTTTTATATGCGTGATAGCCAAAAGTTTTACGCAAGGTATGTGTACCGATTTTTTCTTTGATACCAACTTCATGAGCAACATTATTTATAATTTTGTATGCTTGTTGCCGCAATAAAAAACCTTTGTTCTTTCTTGATATGAACAAAGGCTCGTTTTCTTTATATTCTCTTGTTTTCAGATATTCTTTCAATGCTGATTTTGATTTATCCGATAATGGAAAATCTTTAAATTTGTTTGTTTTCTTTTCTCGTAGCCTTATACGGTCTTTAAGTTTGTTGCCGTCAAGAACATCTGATATAGTGAGTTTTAGCAAATCACTAATTCTTAAACCTGAATTGATACCGATTACAAACAGGCAATAATCTCTCAAACTCTGTTGTTTGAGCAATTTTTTGATAGTTTCAATTTTCTTCAAATCTCTAATTGGTTGAACAAATTCCATGAAATACACCTCAAATTCTATAATACTCTTTATATTTAGATTATAAATTAAGTATTATTCAATGTACACCCTTATTTTAAAAGCCTTTGAGGATTGTATTCAAGTATAATCAGGATAATACAAGGGGTTAAAATAGTGAATGATACAAAATATAATTATGTATCATTCAAATTAGCGAAAAAGACATCTTAAGATACGGTATGCGGTAATAATCTCTCTTTCGTTAGCATTACTGAGCAATACATTTATTTCTTTTATGAGTTCTTGTGAAGATTTAATATGTTCAATATCAAGAATTTCGGAAACATCAACATTCAATGCGTTTGCATATCTTTCTACTACTTCAGCAGATGGGTAATTTTTGCCTGTTTCAATACAACTTTGTGATTTATGAGCAAGATTAACTTTTTCTGCAAGCGTAGCCTGTTTAAGACCATTTTTGAGCCTTAACTCCTGTATGCGTTTTCCTAGCCTTTTCTTTAAGTTTTGTTCCATTGCAAATTCCTTTATTCATGTTACCTAACGTCAAGAATTTAATAAACACATGCTAAAGTTATCAAACTTGCACTAATTCCGATTTTGATGTAAACTAATGAACAAATAACGTGGAATTTTGCAATAAATTCCTATCTTAAAGTTATATAAAGGACAAGCATGAATGAAATTCTGTTGGAAGACATTTTACAGTTAAATAAATATAGTAGCAGGGTAAAAGTACGTTTTCATCAATACAACGGTTATGATGACCCTATGGATATTTATAAAGTAAATCCTGATAAAGTTAATAATGAATGGTTGTTTTGGCGAACAGAAGTTCGTAATTTTAGTATAGGCGATATTGCAGTATGTCTGCTAAAAATTGCAAGTGATAGGTGGCTCCTTACAACAGTTAAACGAGTTACAAAAGAATTTAATGTTAAAAATGGTATAAATTATGAGGGTGATGAAATTGAGGAATTTAAGCCATATTTTGGCAGAATAATAGTAACCTATCATAAAGACCATCAAGCACAATGTTGTAACTATGAACGAATACAGGGTAAATTCGTTATTAATCAAATTTTACCTGATGTTTTTAACGGAGAAGATTTTCCTGGCTATGACAAAGTAAGATTGTCCTATTGGCAATTACATACTATCATTAACACCCATAAAAAAGACTGGGTTGCTGCGTTACAGAACCAAAAAGCAGTTTACTTGATTACAGATACTAATAACGGCAAATTGTATGTAGGGTCAGCAACAAGTGATAACGGAATGTTGCTTGCAAGGTGGGGTAACTATGTTATTAACGGACATGGCGGTAATGTCGGTTTACTTGAACTTGTTCAAAGAAAAGGCTTTGAATATATTCAAAAATACTTTCAATATTCAATTTTAGAAAACTACAATGCAAAAATTGATGACAAAATTGTCTTAAATCGTGAATCATGGTGGAAAGAAACTCTCGGAAGTAGAGTTTTTGGCTACAACAAGAACTAATAAGGAGAAATCTATGGGAATGTTTTTTGAAAGAAGATGTCCATATTGCAGAGCAATAATATCTGATTATGCTAACAAGTGTCCTCGCTGTGGAGAATGGCTTATTAGTGAAAGCGAAAAGAAACAGTTAGATAGAAATATCCAAGAAAATAAAAAACTTAAACAGCAAGCAGAAGGATTTATTGCTCTATGCATAATTGCAGTTTTTATAATTTTAGCTATCTTTGTTGCAATAGACGGCATAAAAAACACGTTCTTTGATACATCAAAAACAGAGAGTGCAGAGGAAAATGTCATTGAACAAAAAGGCGATGTTATTAATACAGATGAAGAAGATTATAATCGCTTTGTAAAAGAAAACCAAGAAAAAGAACAGGCTTCTAAACCTATACAACAGCCAGTTCAAACTCAACAACAATCTGTTTCACAACCTCAGAAACAAATACAACAAGTTTCAAAACAAAATAATGTTGTTATACCACAAGCAAAACCGTTACAAACTCAGCAACAAAATCAAGATATTGATGATTTTATGAACTAAAAAGGAGTGCAATTATGAAAAAGATTTTAATTATTCTATTACTATCCATTGCTATTTTGCCTGCATTCTCAGCAAGTTGGCAAGAAATTCAAAATAAAGATAAAACTATTTATATTGATACATCTACTATAACAAGCCAAGACGCTCAATACCTATACTGGGTAAAGAGTACAACTCAAAACGGTTACCGCAAAATGTTAATGAAATCAGACTGTGCTAATAACTTGACCGGAGTTCAAAAAATAATCGTGTATGACAAGAAAGATAAAGTGATTAAATCGGAAGATATCAACCAAGAATTAACTTATATCGTTCCAGATTCAGATGCACAAGCTGCATATAACTACATTTGTGAGATGTACAAAAAAGCTCAAGCAGAAGAAAACAAAAAAAAGAAAGCCATAACACCTAATAAGATTTTCAATACAATAAACTCCATTAATAACGCAGGATACGAAATGCAATCTATTAAGAACAACGCATTAAACGTAATAAACGGATTTTAAAACTTTGTAGGGTTTTGATTATTATCAAAACCCTATATTATCACAGGAATTAACGAGAGGTTACTGCGTTAATCGTAGTTAAACTTTTATAGTCTTTTAATATAAATAATTAAATTAATAAAGAAAGTTTACTAGGATTTATTCTGAAATCAGAGTTACATTCTACTGTATTCATCATCTATAATTTTAATTTGATTAGAGGATTTTTCTCTATCTGGTATTCTAAATATTACTATATTGCCATTACCGTTATCACAAACTAATATACGTGGATTATAGCAAAAGATTAAATCATTTTTTCTTGATTGTTTTTCTATGAGTTTATAATTTTCAATGTTTTGTAAAACATCTGAAACATTTTTAATTGCTGTTTTAGCAAGATTACCCCTTTCGGAATTTATAAGGCTAACAAGTAAGGCAAGTAAAACTTTTTCATTTGCAGTATATTTTACTCTCTTTCTTTTTTCAGAAAAAACATGGTTGCAACGCTTACACTTGTATCTTTGAATGTTGTTTCTTTGTCCGTGTTTGATAACTTTGTCTACTTTTTGACATTTAGGACATATTGATACTGATTTTTCCTTATTCATATCTAAATTATTACAAAACAACCTTAAATTACAAATTGGTTGTTAAATTTGTATGCTTATTTTTGAACAAATAAAAACATAAAAACTTCAAATGCAGTTATATCTTATGTTTTCACGAAGATTTGTCCAAAAAATTCAGAGAGAAAAAAGGAAGGTATCTAATTATCGTCAGATTTTTTCTGACGATGTACATTGACAACTTAATAATATTGAAAACGGCTCAAACCATTATGTACATTGAATTTTTAGGATTTTATAATCATAAAAAATAAAAAAAGAAAGTGAGGTCAAAATGACTACTACACGAGAGATAGCACCTCATGCTATCGTAGAAAACATTAACATTAAGAACAATCCAATACTTGAGTCAGATTATTACTTGAAACTGGCTCTTTTTTATGCCGAAAAGGGATTTTTTGTATTTCCAGTAAATCCGAATAAAATACCTTACAAAGGCTTTAGTTGGAGCACAAGAGCAAGTAACAACCCTGATGAAATCAGAAAAATGTGGCAAGAATACCCACAAGGCAGACCTGCAATATATTGTAAAGCAAGCAATATCTTAATAATTGATACGGATAACAAACCAGAAAAAGACAAACAAGGTTTTAAAGTCTTACAAGAACTGGTTAATAAATTAGGAATGCTACCTAAAACTGTGCTCGTTTATACTCAATCAAACGGTACTCACATGTATTTTAAGTTACCTAAAAACAGGCAATTTAAGAGAAAAATTGGCAACTGTATAGACATACAAACAAATCATTATTGTGTCTGTGGCGGTGTTTATACAGATAAAAGCAGTTACCGATTTGCAAAGAGCTACACATTTGAAGATATAAAAGAAATTCCAGAGCTTCCACCTCAATGGGTGGCTTTTTTATCTAAGCAAACTGAACAAAAACAGTATAAATCAAAGCAAGAGAACTCCCACAAAGAAAAAGTTGTTATCGAGGGTGATTTCAAAAGGCTTTATGACAACTGTTTATTTGTTCAAAAAGCAGTAAATGAAGCACAAACACTTGATGAAAACTCATGGTTTAGGTTTGCAATTATACTTTCAAGCTTAAAAAACGGCTTTGAACTTTTTGACTTTTACAGCAAACCGCACTCTGAATATGACCCCCAAAAAACGTGGGATAAATTTCAGAATGCAAAAAAGTATAGTATAACTTGCAAAACTATCGCCAATGATTTTCAAGGATGTAAGAACTGTCAGCATTATAAACAATAAAGGAGGTATATTATGACAGAAGAAAAGAAAAAGAACGAACAACAAGCAACGATAAGTACCGTTTCAAGTCCTATTGAGCTTGTTAAAAAGGATTTTGAAACGGAATACTTACCGACACTCTTTGATGAAATAAGGCAAAAGGCTCTTTTTGGGAATCCTTTTACCAAAAAATTACCTAAAGATGTCAAGGTCCCAGAAATACATCATAAAATATTTGACATAGACACTCAAAAATTTGCTTATACTCTAAATTTTAAAGACGGTGCAAGCATAAATTTCAGCAAAATACTAAACTCTGTACCATACAAGATAAAACCGTATCATAAAATCTTTAACAACAAAACTGTAGAGCCGTCAACTGCAAGCATACAAATAATATTTAAAACAGAAAACGGCAAATTATCTGAACCAGTCATTCTTGATAATAAAGCAAAATCCTCTCATAAAGAATTTATTCAAGCGATTCATAAGTCAAACAATAATATTCTATGCAGACTTGATGATACAACATTTCTTTTGTTAATGGAAGAAATCAACCATAAAGAACAAAAGACAGTTTTATCATTTGTTAATCAAGGTCGTGTAAATTATAAGAACTTAACTGGTCGCCTGTATAAAAATGGGTATATGGTTGACGGCAAGATAATTCCTGCAAACGAATATGATGAGATAGATTTAGGAGATTTTTATATAACATTAAACAAAGAAAAACTCGCAATGTTAGCTGAAATCTATCTTGGCGATTATGACGTTAAAAAAGAGCTCCATAGCTTATTGACTCAAATCGAAAAAATATACAAAGGTAAAATTGAGCCATTTTTATGCTTGGGAGCTTCCGTGTTTTGTATCTTCCTTGAAGAAATATGGGAAGAACGAACAGGCTTTCCTGTTGTATATTTACAAGGTGCAACAAAACAAGGCAAAAGTTTAATTCAAGGTGTTGTAACTAATATTTTTGGATATAGCAAAAGGTTAATGTCAACAGGTAACAGTACCGATAAAGCTATTGCTGAAAAATGTCATTGTTTAAACAGTACAATGATATGCGTAAATGATTATGATTGCTTTAAAGCACAGAGTTTTCAGTTTGAAAACAACGTAGTACATTTCTATGAAGCGGGCATACGAGAAAAAATGTACAACGGCAAAGATTTTAACCTACAACCGATAAATTCAACTGCTATGTATTCATCAAATTATATGCCACAGATTAAAGAAAAAATCCTTAATCGTTTATTACCACTATACTTTCCTGAAAATGGTATCGTAACTAAATACATATCGAAAAATTTTACGAACGATATAAGGCGTTCAAAAATTTTATGTGAAGTTCAGAAATTTTCTTGGGAAAAGGTATTAAAACTAATTGAGGGGGCAGAAGATTTTATTCTATCCTTCGATATCTTTCCAAATAAAGACCGAGAAAGTAATAATGTAGCAATCGCTTATGCAGGTTTAAAGTTACTTGAACATATAGCCGATTACACTTTACCAAATCAAGTGGAATTATTAAAAGAATACTGTGATTGGTATAAAAATCTTATAGAGAAAGCAAAATCACGTATTGAACATTTTATAGAATGTTTCTCAACACTAGCAGTAAAAGGTAATATTAAAGAAAATAAGCATTACAAACTTACATTAGTTAATGGCAGGATACATCTTACTTTTGATACACAAGAGTGTGTTAACATTTTTAATACATTTTGTGTTCAATCTGGAATGCATCAGTTGGCATTAAATCCCAAAACAATAGGTTATGACTTGAAAGCATGCGAATATTTCGTTGCTAGAAAAACTTGTGCTTATTCTGGTGGACATCAGGCAAGTTCAACAATATTAGATATAACTGATACCGTTAATGGAAAGCCATTTTATTATGAAGTTACTGGTGATTTTAACGCACAATTTGCCGAAAAACCTAATAATACAGACAAATAATAGTAAATAATTTTCTGAAATGTAACTATACCTTACATTTCATTACTATTTACTTAAATTATTTTAAATAAATACAGTAGTTAAAAATAAAGGAGAAAAATTATGACACACATGATAACGTTTAAGGAATTTTGCTCAAGATTAAATGCAAATCCAAATACAGTTAAAACTTGGAAAAGACGGGGAAATCTACCTGCCAAAATCTTTTTTAAGATAGGTGGCACACAATATGTCTTTTATGACAGATTTGAACAATGGATTAAGGAAGAACAAGCAATGGAGGGAATAGAGTATGACGGTTAGAATGGAAAAAGGGAAGTGGTATTATCAATTTATGATAAAGGGTCAAAGGTACCATGGCGTATGCCATGGTGCTACTGACAAGAAATCCGCAGAAAAAATCGAAACTGCTATAAAATTCAAATCAATGCAACAGCAAAACGGCTTAATTCCAAAGGAAGAAAAAAATGTATCTCTCAACAGACTAAAAGACTTATATGTCAGTTATGCAAAGAATAATAAAAAAAGTTATAAACACGACAATTATTCTTTAAATATCATTCTTAACTATTTTGGAACAAATGCAGTTGTTCAGAAAATTACACCAAAAAGAATAGAAGATTTTAAGCAGTATCTTAAAACTGAACGGAATCTAAAAAACTCATCAATTAACAGGTATCTTGAAATATTGAGCAAAATGTTTAATCTTGGCATTGATAATGAAATTATCAGAACTAACCCTCTGCAAAAGACAGCTAAATTAAGAGAAGATAACCACAAAATCAGATTTTTAACAGTTGATGAAGAACAAAGACTATTTAAAGCAATAGAATATGAGCATGAGGTTACAGACCGCCATACAAGGAAAAAGAAAATAGTTAAGCCGTACGTATTTTTAAAACCTATCGTTATAACTGCATTACAAACTGGTATGCGTAGGGGAGAAATACTTAACCTTAAATGGAGTAATATAGATTTTGATTATGGTTTTATAGAACTATTAGATACAAAATCAGGTAAAGCTCGTAAAGTACCTATATCAGAGGTTTTAAGAGAAGTGTTTGATAGTATAGATAAAGTATCAGAGTATGTATTTATCAATCCTAAAACAAATAAACCGTATTTAGACTTAAAAAAGTCTTTTCATAAGGTCATGGAATTAGCCAATATTCAAAACTTTAGATTTCATGATTTAAGACATACTGTAGCAACAAGGCTTGTTGAAAAAGGCATAGACTTAATTGTTGTTCAAGAACTATTAGGTCATTCTAATATTACAACTACTCAAAGATATGCACACCCTGTGCCTGAAAGAAAGCAACAAGCAATAAACATACTAAACAATTACAGTAAAAAATAAAAGTTTCAAGGGGTTTCGTTTTAGTTTCGGGGTACTGCGTATTTGTTTTATTTTTCAAATTGCCCGCTAATTACCCGCTGATAAAAAAATAGCTGGGGAGAGATTCGAACTCTCGAACCTTTCGGGTATGAGCCGAACGCTCTAACCAACTGAGCTACCCAGCCATGCTTTTTTTCTATTTAATTGTCAATTTGGCTTTTGGCACTCACGGGTATGAGCCGTGCGCTCTCACGTATTCTATACTACGTTCGTTCCACTCACTCGGGAGCTACCTTGCCATAAATGACAAGATTTATTCTCGCATAAACATTTTTAAATATCAAGCCTAAACACAAATAATAGCAAAAATTATATTTACAGAATTTATATCAATATGAGAATACAAAATCCGACGATTTATAAACAAGCCCATCTAATGCCACAATTCAAGAGCAGCCGAATTTTAACACCCCAATATGATGAATTTATCAGCAGCTATATAAGCAAAGTCATAACAAATGAAAAGGGGAAACTAAAGGCTGTTATATACAAAACTCCGCTGCCTGTTCTTAAAATTTTTAAAAACATGGAAAATCCGAAAGATGTATTTGCAAAAGAACGGTTCTACACTCACTTACATTCAGAGGAAGAAATAAGACGTATAAGCGAAGCTCTTAAATATAATAAAGAAATTGGCAGTACTGCAGTAAAGGCTTTAATTGGCTTCGGAGCCTTTGCATTTGCCTTTGAAACGGAGGATGGACTCGTGCTAAAAATCACAGAAGGAGAACACTTTCCCTATGGACGGAAACCGGCAGATTTTGACCTGCCTGTAATAAAAAGCGGAAAAATAAGCCCGAATGACCGCCTCTATTATTACCTTGAAGAAAAAGTCAGACAGGATAATTTGGAAGATGCTGAAATCGTCAAACTAATTCAGTATATTCAGTCAAAAGGCTACTCAATGAGAGATTATCTAAAAGATTTCGCAGAGCCTGATGCCCCGCACGCAGAAATAAAGCAAAAACAATTCGGCAGGGCGTCAGACGGTAAAATATACCTTATAGACCCCGGATGTGCATATCTGCAAACAGAAGAAAAGACAGGATTTTTCAAAAGGGTACTGGAAAAAATAAGGAACCGTTAAAAGGTTCCTTATTTTGAAATTAATCATCTACTTCTTGAACAGGTCTAGGAGCATTGTTTTCCATTCTATGTTTCATCATTTTCTTATGGAAATCACCTCTGTGCCCCCTATAGAAGTGCTGAGGTCCAAAATCCGGCCTAAACATCATCTGCTGACAAGGACAAGGTGCTGGCATAGGCATAGGTACAGGCATTGGAGGTTTATGTATTGCTGCAAATAAGCTTAAAGCTAAATACACACCTACAAAAGTTCCCGCTGCTACAACTAAAAATTTTCTAAATCCTTTGCTATGGCAAAAACAATTACATTTTTTTCTTCTTCAATTTTAATTTCATCTGACATAATTTACTCTCCTTTTTTATACAATTCTGGCGGGCTTCATCCCGTCGTTATACTAATCTATATTTATAAACGATTGTAACATTTAAAATGTTCATTTATGCTAAAATATTGTTATGGGAATTTATTCTAAGAAAGCTTGTGAATATTTTAAAGATGGTTACAATTGTGCACAGTCAGTTCTTCTGGCTTTTTCAGATATTATAGGTTTTGACAAAGAAACCTCGCTAAAGCTCTCCTCCTCTTTTGGCGGCGGCATGGGGCGTCTGAGAGAAGTTTGCGGAGCAGTGAGTTCTATGTTTATGGTTGCAGGCCTCTTGAAAGGATATACTACACCTAATAATGACGATATTAAAGGAAATCACTATTCACTTGTTCAAGATTTAGGAAACGAATTTAAATCCGAATGCGGATCTATTATATGCCGTGACCTTCTAGGACTTCCGGAAGGAGCAGATACACCGGCTCCTTCTAAACGAACTGAACAGTATTATAATGAACGCCCTTGCGAAAACTGTATTAAAACAGCGGCTGAAATTATAGAACGCAGACTCTTAAATTAGAGGTGCAAATGTTTTATAATACAGGTACAACGCAACCAGTATAAGCAAAACACCGCTTACTTTCAGTAATACGGCAGACATGCCGGCAAAATTCTTGAGATTTTTTACACCGGAAGTAAACAGCCCTGCAATAATCAATATTAACCCCTGACCAACAGCAAATAAAAACAGCATCAAAACCGCTGCTGCCAGATTTTTTCCCATAGCTGCAAAAGCCATTATACCCGCTAGAATAGGCGTTGAGCAGGGAGTTCCGGCAAGTGCAAAAGCAATCCCCAGAAGCACAGGGTAAAGGAATAACGAGTTAGTGTTATTTACAGGCATAGCTTTAATTATAACCGGCATATCAAACTCTAAAACATCCGTAAGCTTAAGTCCCATTACAAGAAGCAAAGACGCCATAATCAAGGTAAAATATCCGCCTAGCGTAGATGCAAAAACACTTCCTGTAACTGCACATATAATACCGATAATAGAAAATACTATTGCCGTACCAAAAATAAAACAGCATAGCTGTATAAATGTTCTAAGCGGAGTTTCTTTCGAGTACCCGCCGACATAACCAATTATAAGCGGCAGCATCGCAAGCGAACACGGCGAAATTGACGCAAGCACCCCTCCGGCAAAGGATGCTGCAAACATCAGCATCCAAACCCCGATTCCTGTTGAACCGGACGAAAATATCTGTACTAAATTATCCATTTATTAACTCTTTCAAATAATTTTCTAATACCTGCGGCTGCATTGTTCCTTCAATGCGTCTTAAAGTTTTACCATTTGCATCCTTAAACACTGTTGTAGGAACAAGCTTGACTTCATAAGTTTTAATCAGCGTCTTTGTTTCATTGTCCTTTTGAGTAACATTAATCTGCTTCAATGTAATGTCTTTATTGTATTTAGGAAAAACTTCTTCAAAAACCTTTTCCAATTCCTGACACTCGTAGCACATAGGTGAGGCGAATTTAATTACCTCAGGCCCTGATGAAGCAAACGAAGGCGGCGTTGTTAATTTGTCGCGTGAAAGCCCAAAGTAAGCTACGAGCGGTACAAGAAAAATAAGTAGAATAATGATAATATTTCTGTTCATAGACTCTCTCCTTTTATGTATTGGACAGAAGGCTGGATTACAGCTCTACCCTTAGTCTACCATATAATAAATCTTGCACAAAAAAAATATAATCCCTTGTCAGGCAATATTACAAAATCCGTTATTCACTAACATGCTCCAGCGCCATTTCTAAAACAGTTCTTACATGCTCATCACTTAGTGCATAAAAAACATTTTTACCGCGTTTTTCAGTCCTAACCAGTTTTGCACTTCTGAGAGCCTTAAGTTGATGTGATACAGCAGATTTGGTCATATTTAGCGCAGCTGCAAGTTCTCCCACACACATTTCTTTTGCCTCAAGCGCAATAAGCAGCTTTATTCTGGTCACATCTCCAATTATCTTAAAAAAATCTGAAAGCTCGTATATTGTATCATTATCAACATTTTGCATAATCATATAATAGTTGAATATTTGCTCACATGTCAAACCATTGTAAAGAATTGTTTACCTGACGCTTGACAGTTGAATAGTTGCTCAACTATAATATAGATATAAAAAGAGGTAATTATATGTGCGAACACGAACATCACCATGAAAACAGCTATGTTATCCCGAGAATTGCGGCAGCACTTATTTTATTTGCTTGCGGCTTCTGGTTTAAACCATTATTTCTTGTTTCTTATCTGCTTGCAGGCGGGGATGTTCTTTTTAAGGCACTTAGAAATATTATTAAGGGACAAATTTTTGATGAAAACTTCTTAATGGGGCTTGCTACAATTGGGGCTATTTGTATAAAGGAATATCCGGAAGCTGTTATGGTAATGATTTTATACCAGATAGGAGAATATTTTCAGCACAGAGCAGTTGAAAAATCGCGGCATTCAATTACAAAGCTTATGGATATCAGACCTGATTATGCAAATCTTAACGGAGAAAAAGTTTCTCCAAAGAGCGTTAAAATCGGGGATATTATTGCAGTTAAAACTGGAGAAAAAATTCCGCTTGACGGTGTTGTAATAGAAGGAGAAGCCTCTGTTGACTGTTCTGCATTAACGGGTGAATCTGTTCCGGTAAGAGTTAAATCAGGAGATAATGTAATAAGCGGATGTATTAATCTTGACGGAGTATTACAAATCAAGGTTACAAAAGAATTTGGAGAATCGACCGTTTCCAGAATACTGGAACTTGTTGAGCATGCATCATCGAAAAAAGCAAAGGCGGAAAACTTTATTACAAAGTTTGCAAAATACTATACTCCTGCTGTTGTTGTTATGGCTGTTATAATTGCCTTTGTGCCTCCTCTTATAATGCATACAGGGTTTACCGCATGGTTTCAGAGAGCGTTAACATTTCTTGTAATTTCATGCCCGTGTGCACTTGTAATTTCAGTTCCTCTAAGCTTTTTTGCAGGTATCGGAGGAGCTTCAAAAGAAGGAATACTTATCAAAGGAAGCAGCTATATAGAAACTCTTTCAAAGCCATCTGTTGTTGTTTTTGACAAGACAGGAACTCTTACAAAAGGAGTTTTCAAAGTCACCGAAATAGTTTCTGAAAATCCGAATTTATTAAAATTTGCCGCATTTGCAGAAAGTGCGTCTTCACATCCTATTGCAGCTGCAATAAAAAAAGAATACGGAAAAGAAATTCCTCCGCAAAACAACATAAGAGAGATTGCAGGCAGCGGCGTTGAAGCTGTGATTGACGGTAAAAAGATTCTTGCCGGTAATGCCAGATTTGCCGGCACAAAACCGGTTAACAAAGACGGTACTGTTGTTTACGTATCTATTGACGGAGAATTTGCTGGTTATATTGTAATTTCTGATGAAATTAAAGAAGATGCTCCTTTTGCAGTTTCAGCCCTTAAGAAAATGGGCATTACTACAGAGATGTTAAGCGGCGACACGTACAAAACGGCTGTTTCTGTACAGCAGACACTTGGTCTTGACAAAGTTTATGCAGAACTTTTACCGGAAGATAAGGTAAATAAGTTAGAAGAGCTAATTACAAATTCAAGCGGAAGTGTTATATTTGCAGGTGACGGCATTAATGATGCGCCGGTTTTGACCAGAGCTGACATAGGAATTGCAATGGGCGGCCTCGGTTCTGACGCGGCTATTGAAGCAGCAGATGTTGTAATAATGGATGATAAACCGTCCAAAGTTGTAACTGCAATAAAAATTTCTAAAAGAACAATGAATATTGTTAAAGAAAACATTGCTTTTGCATTAGGCGTGAAAGTACTATTCTTAATCCTCGGCGGATTTGGATTTATCACAATGTGGGGAGCAGTATTTGCAGATGTAGGAGTAGCGCTTATTGCAATATTGAATGCACTTAGAGCAATTAAGAGGATAAAATGATAGAAACCAGAACCAATCTTGACAGTTTAGAAGCAGGCAAAGAAGGATACATAGTTTCAATTGAATGTGAAGATAAAGCATTAAGAAGTCATATTCTGAATATGGGACTTACCCCGGGAGTAGAAGTTAAACTCATCAAGACTGCCCCTATGGGCGATCCGCTTGAAATAAGAGTTAGAGGTTATGAACTTACAATCCGAAAATCCGAGGCTTCAAAAATTGTTATAGAAGACATTCACGAAGCTCATAACTGTCCGCGCAGAAACAAAGAGTTCAAAAAAATTGACCATTCAAGAAAGGGTGAACAAACAATACGTAAGAAAAATACACCCCCTAAAACAAAACTCCTCTTTGCACTTGCAGGCAATCAGAATTCAGGCAAAACAACTCTTTTCAACAAGCTTACCGGTTCTAACCAGCATGTAGGAAATTTTCCGGGGGTAACCGTAGACAAAAAAGATGGAATTTTAAAAGGAAATCAAAATGTAACAATAACAGATCTTCCCGGGATTTATTCACTCTCTCCATACAGTAGTGAAGAAATTGTAACAAGAGATTTTATACTTCACGAAAAACCGGATGGAATAATAAATATTGTTGATGCAGCAAATATTGAAAGAAACTTATTTTTGACAATGCAGCTTCTGGAACTGAATATACCTATGGTAATTGCTTTAAACATGATGGATGAAGTTGCAGAAAGCGGAGGAAGCATAGATATAAACGGTTTGGAAGCAGAGCTTGGAGTACCTGTAATCCCGATTTCTGCCGCAAAAAATCAGGGTATTGAAGAACTTGTTGAACATGCTCTTAATGTTGCAAAATTCTGCGAATTACCTGAAAGAGTGGATTTTTGTGAAGAAGCAGTTCACAGATGTATTCACTCAATTATTCACTTAATAGAAGACCACGCAAATTCTGCAAGAATTCCTGTACGTTTTGCAGCAACAAAACTTGCAGAAAAAGATGCAATAATTGTACAATCACTCGGACTTGACGAAAATGAAATAAAAACCTGTAATCATATCATTAAAGAATTAGAAGAAGAAACTGGTATGGACAGTGAAGAAGCACTTGCGGATATGCGGTTTGGTTTTATTGAAAAACTCTGCTCAGAATTTGTGTCTAAGCCGGAAGAATCAATCGGTCATAAGCTTTCTGTCAATGCAGACAAAATCTTAACAGGGAAATATACTGCAATTCCTGCATTTCTATTTATTCTAGGTATAATATTTTACCTGACTTTCGGCCCTATCGGGAGTACACTTTCCAATATTATGAATGCCGGTATTGATAAGCTCACAAGTTTTACGGATTCTGCACTTACAGCTTACGGCCTAAACCCTGTTGTACACTCGCTGATAATTGATGGTATCTTTGCCGGAGTTGGAAGTGTTATGAGCTTTTTGCCTGTAATTGTTGTATTATTCTTTTTCCTGTCTATTCTGGAAGACAGCGGTTACATGGCAAGAGTCGCTTTTGTTATGGATAAAATCTTAAGAAAAGCAGGTTTATCCGGAAGAAGCTTTGTACCTATGATAATAGGTTTTGGATGTTCTGTACCTGCAATTATGGCCTCCAGAACTCTGCCGTCTGAACGCGATAGAAAAATGACAATCCTTCTTACCCCGTTTATGAGCTGTTCAGCAAAATTACCTATTTACGCCCTTTTTACAGCAGCATTTTTTAAAGAAAATCAGGTTATTGTAATCCTATGTATGTATTTAATCGGGATGTTTATTGGGGTTATTATGGCATTTATTCTAAAATATTTTGTGTTTAAGGGTGAGGCAGTACCTTTTGTAATGGAACTTCCTAACTATAGAATGCCTGATGCAGGCAATGTATACAGACTTATTTACACAAAAGCAAAAGATTTTATAACACGCGCATTTACTATAATTTTCTGGGCAACAATTGTTATCTGGTTTTTGCAAACATTTGATATGCGGCTAAATCTTGTAACAAATTCTGCAGACAGCCTGCTTGCAATGCTAGGAAGTTTATTAACACCTATATTCCAACCGCTTGGGCTTAATGATTGGAGAATTTCAACCGCATTTATCACAGGATTTATGGCCAAAGAAAGCGTTGTAAGCACACTTAGCGTGCTTGCGGGTAATATTTCAGAAATGTTCACACCGATTACAGCATTTGTATTTATGGTTTTCTGCCTACTATATACACCGTGTGTTGCAGCGATTGCAACAGTTCGGCGTGAACTCGGAAGAAGATATGCTGTAATGGTTGTCCTTATGCAGTGTTCAATAGCCTGGTTAGCAGCATTTGCAATATATAGACTTGCAAGCATTGTATTTTAATAGTATGCTTGTAAGAACTAAGGAGAAAAAATGAAAGTTAATAAAATTATAAGTACAGGCATTGGAGAAATAACTAACCCATCCCCGAATGAATTAAGATATATATTGAATAACCACGTTTTAAGCAGCAGCAACAAGCTGGAAAGGACTGTCCCTGCGGATGTGTTAGAATTAATGGAAGAAGGAAACGGCACACAAAGAAGTTATTCAATCCTGAAGACTGCTCAAGATATGTATAATTCTGTTATGAATCTTTTGTAACATATTATTCTCAGACTTCTTAACTACTTCATACAACTGATGTTCAGGCATGTTTTAAATAATTTGCGCCTGGAGGGAGTGTCTTGCTCGTTCGCGCCTAACGGGTCTACGTCTGCCGCCAATAATATCACAGACATTTTGCCGGCAGAACTTCGCCCTCAGCTCACTCGCGCCGAACCTACTGACAAAGCTCTGCTTTATATGGGTTCACCAAGCTTCCATCACAAAATATTAAAAACAAGGAGGGCAAATGCCCTCCTTGTTTTTAATGCGCCTGGAGGGAGTCGAACCCACGGCAGACAAGGTTTAGGAAACCTCCGCTCTATCCTACTGAGCTACAGACGCTTACTTTTCACCCCTCTAGTATACATAAAGCATTTCACCTTGTAAAGCTTACTCAAAAATGTTAAAATAATACTAAGATGAGAAAGAGAAAGATTTTAGCAATTCTTCCCGAAAGCATCGGGGGCAGGCTTACAATGAGCAGTATCATTGACGGCTTCAGGCAAAATGACTGCAATGTAATTGTCTATGATGAACTCTTTGATAAAAATCTTAAACAGACTCTTCGTCGAAAATTTGAATACATAGCAGGCTATGATTACTCCGGTTTAAAGATTAAAGTCGATAATAACCTTGATGTGCCTTCTATAAACTATTTTTCTGATGATTTAAGAAGCAAAACATCCGGTCCTGAATGGGAAAAATATCTGCCTTTTCTTGAAGCAGATGACAACTACACTTTTTACTGGGATAAAATACTTACCGGATACGAAAACTTCAAAAACATAAACTATCTTCCTCATTTTGTTAATTTCGATGTCTATCAGGATTTTGGCATTGAACCGGAATTTGATATTATGTTTGCGGGCAGACTTGATACTGATTACAGACTCAGTTTTTTTGAAGAATTAATTACCAAGCTTCCGCAGCTTAATATTGCGTGGTACGCAATCGACAGACATTACCGTGACGCAAGGGAAAGAGCTCAATATCCGGAGCTTATAGACCTTTGCTACAGAGGATTTATTGATAATGAACAGGATATGGCAAAAGCTATAAACAATTCTAAAATATTGTTTAACATAAACGCGCAGGGGATTTCTTCTCTCAACTACCGTACATTTCAGGCAGCAGCCTGCAAACGCTTAATGATTAGCGACTACAGAGAAGAACTTGCTTTATTTGAAGGTCACATGCCGTTCTACGAAGATTTTTCAGACTTAATTTTTAAGATTGAAAGCTATCTTGAGGATAAACAAGCTTACCAAAGAGTTACTGAAGAGTGCTGGCAGATTGCACATCAATCACACGATTCAAAAAAATGCACCAGATATATGCTTAAAACTGTTCGGGGATAAATTATTATTTGCTCAGCGATTTAGACACAATAATATACAGGTTTACCAGCATAAATCCTAGAAACATTCCTGCAATTACATCCACAGGGAAATGAACGCCTAACCAGAGTCTTGAAATTCCAACCATAAAAATCCATACCCCGAAAAGTGCTGTCAAAAAATATCTCCAAAAATCTGATTTTGCATAATGCAGAACCAGATATATTAGTATTCCATAAAAACACATTGTAGTAGAAGAATGGCCGGAAGGAAAACTAAAACCGGGATATACGCACGGTCTTTCTCTGCATACAAAATTTTTAATAAAATCAGTTATTACAAAACTTGCTTGAGTAAAAAATATCAGCAAAAAAGCTTTCATATATCTTTTTTCAGATACAAGAACGCTTCCGGCAGCGATTTGAGGCCAGAGCATATGATAATCTCTCCCGAAACTTGAAATAAATTGCGGAATATAAGCAGGATAAGGCGATAGCGCAAGCCGGATTGAATGAAGAACATTTGCATCAAACTCACGCAAATTCGGCATATATAATACCAGAACAGTAAGAACTACGAAAACTACTACTGAAATTATTACATAATTCCAGTTCAAAGCCATTCCATATTCCTGTTTACGGGCCATTTAAATACCACCCTTCAATCTTGATACAATGACCAGAACTTTATTAAACAAATTCATCACCAGCGGAGTTATTTCACTAACACAAACCGCAAAAAAGAACAAAGCTGTTACAACAGCAATAAGTTTCTGGATATCAGAGAACATAAAAATCTTATTACTGCGGAAATCATCAATTCCCTTATATTCATCAGTGAAAGGTTTTACAGGAAGCTTCTCTTCTATTTTCTCCAGTACATTTGCATATTTGACCTTGATAAGCATATTGTAAGAATCAACATTCATCCACCAGAGTGCGCTCACTGAAACTCCCAGAAGCGCAAATACAAGTGTTGCGGAGATTTTGTTTAAGAAAATTACATTACCTGTGTAAATTAAAGCGACAATAAGCACAAATACAGAGGCCATGTAAAAACGGTTAGTCTTGAAATTTCTCTCAATAAAGTTTTCTTTCTGCTCTGAATACAATCTGTATTCGCTGAAAATAAGTTCATCTCTATCCATTAAACTCTCCCTCACGCTTATTCTTTACTTCATTCATTAAATCTTCAAACTCCTTCTCATCCAGAGTTTCTTTCTCCAGAAGATTTTTAGCAATATGCTCAAGCATATCTCTATTTTCGCTCAGCAGCTGCATTGCATAATCATACTGTTTATCAACAATCTTCTTAACCTCTTTATCAATATCAGCAGCAATTTCCTCAGAAAAATCTCTTGTATTACCGAAATTTCTACCCATAAATACATGTTCCTGATCTTTGCCGTAAGCAAGATTACCCATTTTTTCACTCATACCGTAAGTTGTAACCATACTTCTTGCAAGATTGGAAACTTTTTCCAAATCATTTGAAGCTCCTGTTGTCACATTGTCCTTACCGTAAATAAGCTCCTCTGCAACCCTTCCGCCTAAAATCATTGCGATTCTGTCAAGAAGCTGATTTTTTCGCATAGTCAAATGGTCTTTTTCAGGAAGAGTAAGTGTAATTCCCAGTGCCATACCTCTCGGGATTATTGAAACTTTATGAAGCGGGTCGCAGTTTTTAAGAAGTTTCGCAAGAAGAGCATGACCGACTTCATGATATGCAGTATTTTCTTTTTCTTCATCTGATATAATTCTGCTTTTCTTCTCAGGTCCGGCCATAACCTTATCAATTGCTTCTTCTAAATCAGGCATTTCAATTTCTGATTTATCATGTCTTGCAGCAAGAAGCGCAGCTTCATTCAGCAGGTTTTGCAAATCAGCGCCGGTAAAGCCCGGAGTACGCTTTGCAAGTGTTTTCAAATCAACTTCTTTAGCAAGCGGTTTATTCTTAGCATGAACATTTAAAATCTGTTCTCTTCCAAGTACATCCGGTTTATTAATAACAATCTGTCTGTCAAATCTGCCAGGACGCAATAAAGCGTTATCCAGAATATCAGGCCTGTTTGTTGCAGCAAGGATTATTATATTAGTATTTTCATCAAATCCATCCATTTCAACAAGTAACTGGTTAAGTGTCTGCTCTCTTTCGTCATGACCGCCGCCTAAACCGGCTCCTCTCTGACGCCCTACAGCATCAATCTCATCAATAAATACAATACAAGGCTGGTGTTTTTTAGCCTGTTCAAACAAATCTCTTACACGCGAAGCACCAACACCGACAAACATTTCTACGAAGTCAGAACCGCTTATTGAGAAGAACGGAACCCCTGCTTCACCTGCAACAGCTTTTGCCATCAAGGTTTTACCTGTACCGGGAGAACCTACTAAAAGTACACCTTTAGGTATTTTTGCACCTAGTTTAACATATTTATCTGAATGCTTAAGAAAATCTACAATTTCCTCAAGTTCTTTTCTTTCTTCATCGATACCCGCAACATCAGCAAATGTTGTCTTAACTTTGCTGTCCATAAGCATCTTGGCACGGCTTTTACCAAAAGACATTGCCTGAGCACCGCCTGCCTGAATCGATTTTATAATAAGCATTATGAAACCTAAAACCAGCAGAATTGTTATTAAAGATGAACCCATGCCAAATGCGGAGTTCGATTCATTAGCTCTTTTGGCGCTGATTTCAACATCATTCTGCTCAAGTTTTGAAAGAACATCAGAATTTTCAGGGAGTACAACTTTGTACTGCAGTTTTGGCGGCCTTACTTCTCCGTATAAAGGATTAGAATTTGTTTTCTTAGCTTCCGGCTGTTTCACAGGCAGTGCAATAAGAGCATCTTTACCCATATCTACGCTTTTAATTTCTTTATTTTCAACTTTTTGCAGAAAAGCAGTATATGACAGCTCTTCTGTGCTGGAAGTAGGTCCGGAAAACAGCATTGAAATAAATGCCAGAACCATAATTCCTAAAATTACGTACATCCCGATTGATTGATTTTTATTCATAGTTCTCCCTCTTAAGTTGCTATTTCATTATAACATAAATGTAACATTTTCTTACAATTTTACGCAATTTTTACAAGTTTGAAGACTTTATATAATTAAGGATATTTTTATGAGCGCACATAATTTCTGGAACAATTTCACACATGGCTTTATGCACGGAATGTTTAGCAACAATCCGTTTTTTGGCGGTTGTATGGGCGGCTGGGGCGGCTTTTTCCAGTTTAACTCCTGTTTTAATCCTTTCTTCATGCCTTATACAAGCTGTATATCTCCTTTCCCGAACAATACAAGTTTATTTTTGGTTCCAAATGTAATGTCCGGTATTGGCTTCAGCCCTTTAATGCCTGATTTTGCAATGCCGGCGCCGAGTTTCAATATAGATATGAACAAACTCTTTCCTACAGATAAGTGGCAGACTCCTGCCTATTCCAGTCCGCCAGCATTTGGTGATGTTTTTGTAAAGAGTTCAAATAATTCAGTAACAGTACCATCAATTGAAACTTCTGATTATAATTTCACATTCTCCAGTACAAAAACAAAAACTTCGAAAGCAGCAAAAACAAAAACAACACCTGCAACTTATCAGCCTTCAAGCTTATCAAGCACAAGAACTACTTCGCTTGCATCGCTGAAAGCTAAGCATTGGACAGAAATGACAGACTCAGAAATGCGTCAGGTTTATGGTGATTACACAAGAGATATCACTACACCTTATAAAGGCACAGCAGCCGATTTAAATAAATATCTTGAAGGAAAAGGCGTTTTAAGCGGTCAAGGGCAGGCATTTATTGATGCTCAGAATAAGTACGGCATTAGCGCATCTGCGCTAATTGGAATTGCAATGAACGAATCAGCACAAGGGACAAGCCCTAATGCAAAAAACAAGAAGAATGTCGGCGGAGTTAGAATACCCGGCTCCACAACATTTAAGACATATAGCAGCGTGGCAGAGTGTATTGACGACATGGCTCGTTTCTTAAAAAACGGCTATGTTAATAACAAAGGGCGCTCTCTGACTAAGTTATATCAGATTAATGCGAAATACTGCCCGAGCTCAGATCCGACAGATAAGAAGGATTTAAACTCTCTTTGGGCACGAAACGTTAACAAATATGCAAGAGAAGTAGAATCAGCTCTGGTGTAGGTTTTTGTTTCCCGACAATTGGTCTACGTGCGTAGCACTGTCTTGCTCACCGCAAGCCGACGCCAGCCTGCGCCCTCCGCTCACTCGCGCAAAAAAAAGCCGTTTCATTTGAGAACGGCTACCAGACTTGGGGAGGAGGTATGAAAAACCACTGAGGTTTTCCATATTATTTTTATCGGCATATTTTTTATTTTCTTTAGACTAAGTTAACAAATCTCATCTATACGATGTAGGATTTCTTTTTTGTAAATTTTCATTACAAAATCATATATATCTCTAAAGTTTGAAAAAAATATGCCGTTATATCAAACAGAAAGAGATTTTATTATTAACGAAAGGATACTGAACGATGTCTGGACTTAATGTCAAATTACAAAATGGTGGAACAGTTAATATCAATACCGGTGAACATATTGATAATATCAAGAAAAAACTTGGCGAGGATATTGGTAACTTCTTTGAAAGCATAGACAACGGCAATAAAATACTTGATGCAAACGAAATAGATAAATTAAAATCAAAACTTATAGAGAAGAATTATAAGGTTGAAGTTGCAGCTGATGGTAATACGCCAGCAAAAGCATATAACGCAGCAATTCAAAACATCCGAAGCAAGTATGATCCGGAAAAACTCAAAAAAGATTTTAAAACAGAAGAAGCTGATTTGCATGAAATAAAACGCGGAGATTCTTTATACGCAATCGCAAAAAATGCTTTGCGCAAAGAAGGCTTGCCACATGATGCACGTTCGATAAATGAAAGAATCGGACAAATTGCCTGCCTTAACAATATTAACGACGTTAATAACGTAAAAGTTGGTACAAAATTAATAGTAAATCTTGCTGCACCGAAGGCTATACCACCCAAAGCAGTTGTCGCAGAAAATAAACCCGCACCAAAAATTTCTAAAGCGGAGCCTAAACAAAACCCTAAAATATCACACAGCAGTGCTAAAAATTTACACTGGACACAGATGAGTGATGAACAAATGAGAGAAATATACGGTAATTACTCAAGAGATATAACCACTCCATACAGCGGTAATGCAGAAGACTTAAACAGATATCTAAAAGGTAAAGGTGTTCTTTCAGGGCAGGGACAGGCATTTATTGATGCTCAGAATAAGTACGGCATTAGTGCAGCTGTTCTTGCAGGAATTGCAATTTCCGAATCAGGAGGAACATCCTCTCTTGCGAGAAAAAGATTTAATGTGACTTCTATCAGCAGTTCACGAGGCTGGAGAAGATTTAACAATGTATCTGAATGTATAGATTATACAGCTTCAATGCTGGCAAACCGATATGTTAAAAATTCCGGTTTATCGGGAGTTTCCCTGAAAACTCTCTACCAGATAAATGCAAAGTACTGTCCTGTAAGTGATACCCGTAATAACAGCAGTAATAACCGCTTTTGGGCGCAAAATGTCGAAAATAAAGTTAGGGAGATAGAGAAAGCATAAACAGCTATTTATTATCAAGATTTGTAAAAATATATTGAACATGCTCTTAGTTACTGCTACTCTTTTATTAAGGGGATGGATTTTTATGACAACATCATTTACTAATAAAAAGAAACAGCAGACAGACGATTTATCACAGCTTATGCCTCAAAACATTGACGCAGAGGAAGCAATTTTAGGCGCAATTCTTGTAAGCCCTTCCTGCATGAATAAAGTTGTTGAGCATCTAAGACCGGAGTCGTTTTACAAACCTGCACATAGATATGTTTATGAAGCCATGCTCCAGCTCTACAACGGAGAAGACAAAATTGATATCGTATCTGTTTCCGATGTATTAAACATTAACCAGAAACTTGAACTCGTCGGAGGCAGAGCTTTTATTAACGATCTTAGCTACAAAACAATTACCACATCAAACGTCGAATATTATTCTAAAATCGTTCAGGAAAAAGCAATTAAGCGTTCACTCATTAATGCCGGTTCTGAAATCGTATCCTCCGGTTATGACCTTAACCCTATAGAAGAATCTCTTGAACTTGCAGAAAAATTAATCTTTGATATAGCATCTCAAAAAGCATCAAAGTCACTCGCTCCGATAAAAGATTTAGTATATGACACTTACGCAGAAATTGAAGAACGGTACAATAACAAAGGTAAGCTTACAGGTGTTCCGACTAGTTTTTATGACCTTGATACAATGATGAACGGATTGCAGCGTTCTGACTTGATTATTCTTGCGGCCCGTCCTGCAATGGGTAAAACAGCATTTGCATTGAACATTGCTCAAAATGTTGCACTTCGTGCAAATACTCCTGTCGCAATATTCTCCTTAGAAATGTCAAAGAAACAGCTTGTACAGCGTCTTTTGTGTTCAGAAGCAGAGGTTGATACACAAAGACTTAAGACAGGAAACATGCAGGCAAAAGACTGGGAAAAGCTTGCAGTTGCAATGAGCAGTTTCTCAGAAGCTCCTATTTATATTGATGACACCGCAGGATGTACAATCACAGATATCAGAGCAAAATGCCGCCGCCTTGCAATGGCAGAAAAAAATCTTGGTTTAATTGTAATTGACTACCTGCAATTAATTGAAGGTACCGGCAGAGAAGACCGTATGCAGCAGATTTCCAGCATATCAAGAGGGTTAAAAATCTTAGCAAAAGAACTTAATGTTCCAATTATTTCACTTTCTCAGTTATCACGTGCAGTAGAGAGCAGAACTGATAAACGTCCGATGCTTTCAGATTTGAGAGAATCAGGTTCCATTGAACAAGACGCAGACATTGTAATGTTTATTTACCGTGATGAGTACTACAAAAACGCAAACGATGAAGAAGAGCAGGCTGAAAAAGCAGCAAATAAAGGTGAAGCGGAAATTATCATTGCAAAACACAGAAACGGGCCTGTCGGTACTGTTAAACTTCTGTTCCAGGGCAGTATTACTAAGTTTAAAAACCCTATCAAAACAGATGTGTTCTAGTGCTACGCTGCCGGATGGATTAAATAAATGTCTTATATTTCAATAATTTTACTTGCTATAGCTTTATCAATTGATGCCTGTGTTGTATCTTTTTCATACGGTCTGGCTTTTACTGAAAATCGTTTTAAAAATGCAATACGGCTTGCAGCGTGTACCGGTTTGTTTCAGGGACTCATGCCGGTTATTGGTTATTATCTTACGGGATTCGTAAAATCTTTTATTGAACCATATGCCGGATTTATTGTTTTTGCAATATTTACATATCTTGGGGTTAAATTTATAAAAGAAGCTTTTGAAAAAGAGAAAGAAAAACAGCTTTGCATTGACCTCAAATGCCTTTTACTTGTCGGAATTGCAACCAGTATTGATGCTTTTTCAGCCGGGATTTCATTATCACTTTTCGGAAATAGAATACATAAACCTGCCATTTTGATTGGAGTTGTAACATTTATAAATTCTCTTCTCGGCTTTGGTCTGGGCGGAAAACTCAAAAAATTTCCGACAAAATGGCTTGAGATTACCGCCGGCTGCCTGCTGATATTATTGGGGCTAAAGAGCTTATTTTAGAAAATATTTACAGACTCTGCTAATACTAATTTCAAATATAGGTTTAGCGTGTTTGACTTATAATAATGTTTATATTATTATTGTCGTGTTGACAGCTGAATATTTATACGCTCCAGTGGCGGAATCGGTAGACGCGTTGGACTTAAAATCCAATCGGGGTTCTCCCTCGGTGCCAGTTCAAGTCTGGCCTGGAGCAATTTTAAAAGACCTGCAGAAATGCGGGTCTTTTTTATTTTATGATAAATTATAATTATGCGAGATATCTGGAACCCATGGCACGGCTGTAAAAGAATCAGTGAGGGATGTGAAAATTGTTATATGTATTATCTTGACTCACTAAGGGGAAAAGATGGTGCAGAAATTTACAAAGTCAAAAACAATTTTGATTACCCGCTTCATAAAGATAGAAACGGCAATTATAAAATTAAAAGCGGCGAATACATAAGAGTATGCATGACTTCCGACTTTTTCCTAAAAGAAGCTGACTGCTGGCGTGAAGAAGTCTGGAAAATAATAAAAAAACGTTCTGATGTTATATTTATTCTGGTAACAAAACGCGCGGACAGAATTGAAAAATGTCTTCCGTATGATTGGAACGGCGGATGGGAAAATGTTTGGCTTAATATTACCTGTGAAAATCAAAAACGTGCGAATGAGCGATTGCCTATTTTACTTGAACTTCCATTCAAACACAAAGGTATTATGGCTGAACCGTTAATAGGCAAACTTTCCATCATGAAATTTCTACAGAGCGGACAAATTGAAAATGTCTGGGCTGGAGGTGAAAACTACGGAAGCAAGAAACCGCTCTTCTTTGAATGGGTTAAATTACTGTCTGATGAGTGCAAAGCAACAGATACCACTTTCTCATTTTTTGAAACCGGAAATGTTTTCATAAAAGACGGCAAGAAAACAGTATTCACAAATAAAAAGGAACAGGCAAAAACAGCTTTCCTGCTGGATATAAATTATACCAGCAGCAGAGAACAGGTATTCAAACTGGATTTACCTGCGCAATATTCTCAAATAGGGCTATTTAATCAAACAGACGAAGAAAAATATTTCAAAAATGAATGTCAGTATTGTTTTATGAAAAGATACTGCGCCGGCTGTTCAAATTGCGGCAAATGTTAATAAAAAAGAGGAGAACCAACACAAGCTCTCCTCTTTTTAGTAAGATTTTTAATGGATTAACCTTCAAGACCTTCTTTTTGTTTGTTTAACATATCTTGAATTTTTTCCATAATTTCTTCGCTTTTTTCCTGAACATCTGAAACTATATTATCGGCTTTTCTTTGAAGATCCTTAACTGTTTCATCTGTTTTTCTAGCCACATCAGAAGCCATATCACCTATCATTTCTCTAGTTTCAGCACCAGATTTAGGTGCAAGAAGAATACCTGCGATAGCCCCGATTGCAGCGCCTACTGCAAAGCCTGTTAAAAATTTTGTTACTGACATATTATTTTCTCCTTCATTTGTAGTTTAACTTCTTTTAATATTTTTCATATTGGTTAAGTGATTTACTTCTTTTTTGCAAAAATTTTGAAAGCTGAACACAGCCCGCTGAAAAATCCTTTTGCAACTGTTCCTGTTACCGTTGACAGTTTTGATAAAAGGTGAAGCGGCGAATTTTTTATAGCCTCTTTTACCTTATTTACGCCTTCATCTGCCTTGATAATAATTCCGCTTACGATTTCTACGGACTTATTAATATTTTTCAAAGTAGGTACTAGCTCAGTTTTAATAATCGTTGCTGTTTCGTCAACATTATTTGCAAGTTTTGATAAATCAAACAAAACCTTTATAAGCATTGCGCCCACGAGGATTACAATAACACCCGTTGCGTAAGCCAGAAAAGTTAAACTTTGATATAATTGTGCTGTTTCCATTTATTTTCCCCTAAAAATCGTAATCAGATACTTCTTCAAGTTCCTTAGCTTTTCTCATTTTTTTTGATTTAAGCATATTAGAAAACTTTTTGTACTGTCTTTCAAGTTTATATTTCAACAGGTCAATTGATTCCATAGCCTGTTTTTTAGCTTCATTTACAGCTGGAGAGTGCTTTTCAGCAAGATCGCATACAGTTTCTTTAACCTTTTCTCGCATTTCAGAACCGGGACGCGGTGCATAAAGTATACCTGCGATAATACCGCCGACTACGCCGGCTAAGAGCCCCATTCCAAAGCCGAATGAAGATTTATCTTTACTCATAATGTACCTCTTTCTTATTTATGTATTCTGTGCCCATCCATTATACCACATTTTGGAGAAGGGATAAACCCTTGAAGGCTGCTTTTAAGAATTTTGATTGCTTAAATTTCCTCATGACTTTTATATTAATACTCCAAAATAAAAATGCTGACATTAGACTCTCGAGTTTCGCAAGTATTATCTTATTGCGCAGGTCTTTTAAATTGTCAATCCAAATAGGAACTAACTCTGCCATTTGTTCTGAAATACCTTTTGCAAGCCCGGAAATATCCTTTATTTTGGGCTTTGCTGCGGCAATAAATTCCGATGCCTCGATAAAATATTTATCAAGTTTTATCAAATGAAATATTATAGTAAATGCAATTATTACTTCTGCAATAAAAACTATAGCTGTAAATAAGGTAAAAATCATACTTTTATGTCCATATTTGTATTATTATAAGATTATATTTTATAATGTTATAAAAGAAAATACACTTGGAGGATTATATTCTGGTGGGTAGTTTAAGATTTTATTTTTCACTTCTGGCCGCAAAAACAGCCTACAGGGCATTACAGCTTACCCGGCTGTCTGCGGGAACCTCCATTATAGGCAGATATGTTTTGAAACTCTGCCCTGATTTTCTCAAACAATGCAACCCTTACATCAGCACAAAAATTAATGTCACAGGTACAAATGGTAAAACAACAACCTCAGGACTTATTACCCATCTAATAAAAGAAAGCGGAAAATCCGTTATCAATAATGCAATGGGTGCTAACATGCTTACAGGTGTTGTAAATGCTGTTGCCGTTTCACTAAATCCGTGCGAACAAACTGATTTTTCGGTTATTGAATCTGATGAAGCTTATCTGGCAAAAATTTATGATCAATTTGAGGCAGATTATCTGATAGTTACAAACCTTTTCCGTGACCAGCTTGACAGATACGGTGAACTTGCAACAACCAAAAGACTAATTCAGGAAGGAATTAATAAAAAAAGAGAGTTAAAACTTTTACTCAATGCAGATGACCCGCTTGTGGCATCATTTGAAGGGCGTAACAAAATTTATTACGGCATAGAAAATGTTTATTATGCAGACGAGAGCCTGAAAGGTAAATCTGATGTAGAAGAAGCTTTTAACTGCCCTTGCGGAAAACCTCTAGAATATGAGAAAAAATTTTTTGCACAGCAGGGGCATTATTACTGCAGCTGCGGTTTTAGACGTCCTGAGCCGAAATATAAAGCTGATGTTACTATTCATAGAGAATATTCGGTCATACAAATAGAAAATGAAAGCTTTACAATACCTCTTGTAGGATTATTTAATGCCTACAACGCACTTGCAGCAATTGCACTCTGCAAAGAATTAGAAATTAAAGATATCAATAAACATTTATCAAGCTTTAAGGTTGCCTTTGGACGAAGTGAAGTAAAGGTGTTGGATGGAAAAAAGACACTGATTCAGCTTATCAAAAACCCTATCGGAGCTAACGAGGTTCTTAAAACAGTTGATAAAGACTCCAATCTGCTGATAATAATAAATGATAATTATGCTGACGGGCGCGATGTTTCGTGGCTCTGGGATGCAGAATTTGAAGTTATAAATAATAACAAAAACGAGATTGTAGTATCCGGCATAAGAGCCAATGATATGGCGTTAAGACTTAAGTATGCAGGAGTTGAAAAAATTAAAATTATTAATGATATTGAAAAAGCTGTTGAATATATTGGAAAAACAGCAGATAATAATATTACAATACTGCCGACTTATACGGCGTTATTAAAACTAAACAGGATGAGGATTTTGAAAAAATGTTATTAGGTGTAAACATAGATCATATAGCGACATTAAGAAACGCAAGGGGCGGAATTGAACCGGATGTACTGACAGCAGCAAGAATTTGCAAAGAATGTGGCGTAGCTTCAATTACAACGCACCTGAGGGAGGACAGACGACATATCAAAGATGCTGATGTAGAGGCAATAAGAATGCTTCCAAGAACACGTCTGAATTTAGAAATGGCAATGACAGATGAAATGCAGGAAATTGCGCTGCGTATAAGACCACACGCAGTTTGTCTTGTGCCGGAAAAAAGGCAGGAATTAACTACAGAAGGCGGTTTGGATGTTGAAGGACAGCTTGATAGGGCAATTGAATTTGTAAAACCTTTACTTGCAAAAAATATAGAAGTAAGTTTCTTTATCGACCCTGACATCCAGCAGATAAATGCAGTATCAAAAACAGGTGCACCGTTTATAGAGCTTCATACAGGAAGATATTCCGAAGCTTACGGCACACTTGAGGAAGAAAAAGCTTTTAAAGACCTGAAAGGAGCTGCGATATTTGCACAGAATTTCGGGCTAAAAGTAAATGCAGGACACGGTTTGAATTACCAGAACGTACATAGAATGCACGAAATTCCTAACCTTGTAGAGCTAAATATAGGGCATTCAATTATTGCCCGCTCAATCTTTGTAGGTTTGGAACAGGCCGTTAAGGAGATGAAGGCACTCTGCGAAGGATAGTATTATAGAACAATTCTCAAGGAAAGGGCTGCTAGATGAAAAATAGAGAAGAAGTTGTAAAAGAAATGCAAGCGGTTGTTGAACAGATGCGGCTTGATGATATAGAAGAAAATCCGGATTGCGAGAATGAATTTTTTACCTGCGCAGCATGCGGAGATACAAAACCTCTTGCAGGCTCTGTTCATTACGGACAAAACTACAGACTCTGCAACGACTGTGTGCTTCTTGCCGAAGTCGGATTTGAACTCGGGCAGATTAAAAACGTTGAAGAACTAATTGACGCAATGGAAGACAAAAGGCTGGAAGCTGACTGCGAATTTTTAAGACAGGAACAAAAAAGGCTGGAAAATTAGTTAATTCTTTTCAAAACTTGTCTTCATTTGCTTTATAATCTCCATTAATAATATTGAACTTTTATTAACCCTTCGCATTGCCGTTTTTTCAGTGCGCAGTGCAATCGAAAAAAGATAATTTTCTGGATAATTTTCCTTATTTCTTTCTTCTAAGATTGTTAGCAAAGCTTTTATGGTAAACAAATTACCCATTATGTTATCGTGAATTTTATCTGCTTGTTTTAATTTTTTAATATGCATATACTCTCCTATATTAAATTTAGTAGTTTTTTACAATCATTCATTTGTTTAAACACTTTTTTAGTCAAACTTTGTGTAAGAGAGATAACACTGCAATTTATATTATCAAACTGTTCAATATCACCCAGTATTTCTAATATAGCTATCAACTCTAAAAAATTATCATTAGCACAAGACGTTAATTCAAATAGTTCTTTCCTATATTCTTTTTTCATAATTTCTCCTTTTCATGTTTATAATTTTAATTCTCTACCAAAAGCGAAGATTTGTCTGTAAGCTATTTTTCGGTATCTAAAATATAATAATCACATATATACTTTTGCTTCTATTTGTAATAAAATATTATAGGGAAAATCCAACCAGATACGAGGTGATATAAATGTGGGAATATTCAGAAAAGGTACTTGAACATTACAGACATCCAAGAAATGTCGGTAAAATTGATAATGCAGATTTAATCGGCGAAGCAGGCTCGCTTGCCTGCGGCGACTCTTTAAAACTATATATAAAATTAGACGGCAGCGTTATAAAAGATGCAAAATTTCAGACTTTCGGCTGCGGTTCAGCTGTTGCCTCTTCAAGCATTTTGACAGAAATGATTATTGGAAAAACTCTTGAAGAAGCTAAAAAAATTACTAATAAAGACATTGCTGACGAATTGGGCGGGCTTCCGCAAGAAAAAATGCATTGTTCTGTTATGGGACAGGAAGCGCTGGAAGATGCACTCAAAAAGTATTACGGTAAAGAAGAAATAGAAAAAGAAGCAGGTTTATCCCAAAACGGTGATAAAATCGTTTGCACCTGCTTCAATGTAACAGAAAATCAGATTTGGGAAGCAATTAAAGTAAATGGCCTTAAAACTGTGGAAGAAGTTACAAATTACACCAAAGCCGGCGGAGCCTGCGGAAGATGCAAAGGTGTTATAAAAGATATTATTGAAACTTATTTAAGAAAAGAAGGTCAGGCACCTGTAATGACAGCTGCACAAAAGATTTTGAAAATAGGCAGAGTTATTGACCAGCAAATTTCACCACAGCTGCAAAAAGACGGCGGAGATATTGATTTAATTGATGTTGAAGGGAACAAGGTTAAAGTAAAACTTACAGGAATGTGCAGCGGGTGCAAAAATGCAACTATGACATTGAAGGCGTTTGTTGAGTCCGTTCTTAGAGATAAAGTGGACAGCAGCTTAGAAGTCGAGCAGGTATAGAAAGGCGGAATGTACTCCGTCAATATATAGAAGTCCGCGCAGAAGGGCTTCAAGGAAAAACAAAACAAGTTAGTAGATTTGCGGGATGAAGCCCGCCCATAGGATATAAAAAATGATTTATTTAGATAATAATGCAACCACAAAAGTAGATGAAAAAGTTTTGGAAGAGATGCTTCCATTCTTGGAACAGGATTATGCCAATCCTTCAAGCATGTATGATTTTGCCAGGAAACCTGCTGCAGCAATCCGCGAGGCAAGGGTTAAAGTAAGAGATTTTCTCGGTGCAAAAAATGAGAAAGACATATATTTCACATCCTGCGGTTCGGAATCAGCAAACACCGCGATTAAAGGCGTACTAAACTGCAACAGGGAAAAACGCCATATAATTACAACAAGCGTAGAACATCCTGCTGTTTTAAATACATACAAAGAATTTGAGAAACAGGGTTACGAAGTTGACTACATCGGAGTAAACTCCCAAGGCGAACTTAATATTGAGGAGTTCAAATCAAAGCTCAGAAAAGATACCGCACTTGTTTCTATAATGTATGCAAACAACGAAACCGGAGTAATTTATCCGGTAGAAGAAATTGGCGATTACATAAAATCTCACTCTCCTGAGACAAGATTTTTTGTAGATGCTGTTCAGGCAGGAGGAAAACTTCCTATTAATGTTAAGGATACAAACATTGACCTGCTCGGGATTTCAGGCCACAAATTTCATGCACCGAAGGGTGTAGGCGCATTATACGTGAAACCTAATGTAAGACTTACACCGCTTATTAACGGCGGTCATCAGGAAAGAGGTCTGAGAGCAGGTACAGAAAATGTTCCTTATATAGTCGCTCTGGGTAAAGCTGCAGAACTTGCTCAGGATGCTCTTCAATTTGAGTTAACCGAAGTTAAGCGTTTGAGGGACAGGCTTGAAGAAGGTATTCTTAAAAATGTTTTCAACGCGAGACTTAATACTTCAATAAAAAACAGGGTGCCTAATACTTCAAATATTGGTTTTGAGTATGTAGAAGGAGAGTTAATTCTTCTGCATTTGAGCGATATTGGAGTCTGCGCAAGTTCTGGAAGTGCCTGCACATCAGGTTCGCTTGAACCAAGCCATGTATTAAGAGCAATGGGAATACCATTTACAGCTCTTCATGGTTCAATAAGATTCAGTCTGTCAAGATTCACTACAGAGAAGGAAATCGACTTTGTTGTTGAACACATGCCGGCAATTATGGATAAATTGACATCAATTTCTCCATTTCAAGATGAACTGAAAGAACTAAGGAAACGGAGAGGTTAACTAATATGATTGATATAGTTTTTGAGCCGATTGCAAAATTTTTTGGAACACATGCCAAATTCATCATTGGTGTTATCGTCAATATAATTTTGATATGGGGGACTTCCACTCTGATTGATGTTTTCAGTTCCAGAGTAGAAAAAAAATTACGGTTAAAAAACTCGGACTCTCCGCTTTTAAACCTCCTGCCGGTTCTGTCTAAGATATTAAAAGCAATCATCATCTTCCTTCTGCTTGCAGGATTTTTACAAAGTTTTGGATATAATGTAACATCACTTATTGCAGGTTTTGGAATTACAGGTTTAGCAGTCGGTTTTGCTGCTAAAGAAGCAATAGGAAACGTATTCGGGTCTGTAGGACTTCTTGCGGACAGAGTTTACAAAATTGGTGAATACATAAAGTTTAACGGCTACGAAGGTACTGTTGAAAATATTAACCTGCGTTCTACAACAATCAGAACACTGGAAGGTTTTATTGTTAATGTTCCTAACAACCAGCTTGCGAACGAAGAAATCACAAATGTTTCTCAAGCTCATAGAAGAAGAATAGATATTTCAGTAGATGTTGAGTACGGAACTTCTAACGAAAAGCTTGACAGAGCCTGTGAAATACTTAGAGAAATTGCAGACACTAATGACGACATTGAGGATGGAGTTCATGCTTTTATTGAAAACATGGCACCGAGCTCAATTGTTGTAAGATTGGTTTGCGAAACTTCCAGAACCTCGTGGGCAGATTATGTTCAGGTAAAAAGTTCTGTTATAAGAAAAATAATTCAAAGATACAGGGAAGAGGGAATTGAATTTGCGTTCCCTTCTACAAGTGTCTATATGGCGAAATAATGACATAGAATGCACTCCGTCCAAAGGTTATAAAAAAATGAAAATCAAGATAATTGCGCTCGGAAAAATCAAAGAAAAGTTTTTGAAAGACGGCATTGACGAGTTTATGAAACGTTTTACACCTTATGCTTCTGTTGAAATTGTTGAGCTTCAGCCGGTCGAAATTAAGGATGAAAACCTTATTGAAAAAGCACTTATGCAGGAGGGTGATAAGATTTTATCACTTATTAAAAATGATTCGTACGTAATTACGCTTGAAATTGACGGAAAACAATTATCATCAGAGGATTTTGCCACAAAAATAAATGAAATTACAATCAACGGCACAGGAGAACTTGTTTTCATAATCGGCTCTTCCTACGGAATTGCCCGTACAGTTTCTAACCGTGCAGATTTTAAACTCAGCATGTCAAAGATGACTTTCCTGCATCAATTTGCAAGGCTTCTGCTTATCGAACAAATTTACAGAGCTTTCAAAATCCTTAAAAATGAAACTTATCACAAGTGACTTCATGATATAATTTACCTATGAATAGCATAACAGTTAATTGTCCGGCAAAGATTAATCTTACGCTGGAAATAGTTAATAAAAGAGAAGATGGATTTCACAATATCAAAAGTATTATGCAGACAATAAGTCTGTATGATACTCTTATTATCAAAGTAGGGGAAGGCGATGGAGAGATTTTACTGTCAGGAAATAGCAGTGAAATTCCTTATAATGAAAAAAATCTTGTATACAGAGCTGCTGAATTATTTTTCAGAGAAACAGGCATTCACAACATCAGGACAGAAATCTATATAGACAAAAATATCCCTATTTCAGCAGGATTGGCAGGAGGAAGTTCTGATGCTGCAGGAACTATTTTCGGACTCAACGAATTATTAGGCCATCCGCTAAAAACAATACACAAACTCTGCGAAACTCTGGGCTCTGACCTTAATGTCTGCTTAGAAGGCGGTTCGATACTCGCAACATCAAGAGGTGAAGTGATAAAGAAACTTAAGCCCGTTAAATCGAAACTTACGCTTATAAAACCTAAAAATCTCGGAATATCCGCAAGAGAAGCTTACACAAAATATTCAAATAAAACCAACAAACCTCAAAAGAATATGACAGAGAAAATGCTCAATGCGTTTGATAACAATCAAGATTTTTCAGAATATCTATGCAATGATTTAGAATACGCTGTATTTGATGACTACAAAGAGCTCAAAAAAATCAAAGAATATATTCCAAATGCCGTAATGTCAGGCTCAGGCTCTACATATTTTGTACTCGGTGATGAAGTTAATACCGATATTCCTGGTGATGATTATCAGATTATAAAAGGGTTAGAGTTTATTGAAACAGGAGTCGCCATTTCACAATGTAACAATTTTGTTACGAACTAGCAAATAATACTTTTAGAGGTTATATTATGCTATGAGGATATTTACAATGTAAAGATAAAATATCCTTAACATGAGGTCTAACAAGTGGTAGATAACAGATCAGCGGGTTTTTATGGAATCGGCGGGGCATTTAATTTCAAAAGCGGTGACCCCTCCGGCACTGCTGCTAAAATGAGTCAGGACAAGTACGGCTCCGAAGCTATGTACCTTCCGCCGGCAGAAGGCGAAGAAGAAGGTAATAATTTCTACAATCAGGAGTTTGTTGACAGAAGTGCTCTGCTCAGAGCAACCCTCAATTCGCTTGCAATGACTAATGTTGCATCTGTTCTTAATGCAAAAAAACATAAGAAATCAATAAAAGATTTACTTGCAAAAGAAAAAGAGAAAAGCGAAGAAGAAAAAGAAATTGAACGGCTTGAAGCTGAGGCAGACGAAGAATACAGAGAAGCTTCAGAAGAAGAATAAAACTGTCTAACTATACTATTTTATTACCGTTATTTATAGTATAATACTACATGACAAGGGGTGTTTTATATGTCAAATGATAAAAAGACTAACGGTAATAAATATTCATTAAGAGATGCCAGATTTTATAATGCCTGGCGCAGAATGTTTCAGTTTCTCGTAACACATGTATTCTATATGATAAGATTTAAACTTGTCTATAGATTAGAAATTTACGGAAAAGAAAATATACCTTCTGATAACAATTTTATTGTTGCAGCCAACCACTTATCCACACTGGATCCTCCCCTGGTTTGCGGTGTAATGAACAGGAGCGTTGCATACATGGCTAAAAAAGAACTTTTTGAAAACCCGTTTATGCGCTGGTGGCTTGACTGGCTCGGTGCATTTGCAGTAGACCGCGAAAAACTCGGTGTTTCTACTATTAAAACAGTAAAGAATCTTAAGGAAACAGGATGGGTACTCGGCATCTTTCCACAAGGAACAAGACAGGAAGCCGGAGAATTCAGCCACATAACAAAGGGATTTGCTTCACTGGCTAAAAGTACAAAGTGCGGAATCCTGCCGATTGGAATTACCGGTACTCAAGAAGTTAAAAGAATTCCTTTTACAGGAAAAATCATAGTAAGAATAGGAAAAATCATACCTTACACAGACAATGTTACCGGTATGGTTGATAAGTGGGAAAAATCAATAGAAGACCTTACCGGATTTAAGTATGTAGAAAAAGATAAAGTATGTTCATGAAAAAGATTTAATTTAAGTATAGCTGGAAGGAAATGATGAAAGCGGAGAAGAATTACAATAGAAGAACAGAAAAAGATTATAACTGGTTCAGAACGTTTTATTATATGTGGTTTCTGGGTACTGTAGTATATCCGGTGACTAAACTCATGTATAATATTAAAATTGAAGGGCGCGAAAATGTGCCCAAGAAATCAAATGTTATATATGCAGGCAACCACGTTTCTTATATTGACCCTCCGCTAATTGCTCTGGCAGCATGGAAAACCATTGCTTATATGGCAAAACAGGAATTATTCCATGATGACAATAAATTGCTGCGCTTTCTTGTACATACGCTGGGAGGATTTGCAGTCAATAGAGAAAAACCGGAAATCGCAACATTTAAAACAGTAAAATCCGTTTTTAATACCTCGTGGTCACTGGGTATTTTCCCGCAGGGCAAAATTATTAAAGAGCCGGTTATAAGCCATGTACACAAAGGTTTTATTATGTTTGCGAAAAAATTTAAGGCTGATATAGTTCCTGTCGCTATTTGCGGCTTTGATGGATATGCCAAAAAGCTGTTCGAAAAACATATTACTGTAAAAATCGGAAAACCTATTCCTTATACACTTGAAGAAGACGAAATTATGAGAGAATGGGCGGGACAGATTTGTGAATTTACAGGTTATGAGAATAGAATTGAAGAATCAATAGCAAATCCGGCACTTGTCTAATTTACAAATGTTTACAGTTGCGCAATTTTAAATATTGAGCGGTTTTAATAGTTTTGTAGTAAAAGAAGGTAATAACGCATGAATATCCCGCAAATTATGGGACTTAGATTAATGTCCCCGTTTACAGAGCAAAAGCAGCAGCGCAGAACATCTAGCTTTGGTTTAACAATGGCGCAGCCATTGTTAAAGGATACTGTATCCTTCGGTGCCACAGCTAAAATGTTAACCTCCAGAAAAGACGGAGTTTCATTGAAAGCTGCAAGAGAAGTGTATGCAATAACCGAAACAATGCAGCCTAAAATTCAAAAATTTCTCAATGAATTATTCGGAGATTTACAGGTTACCCAATTTAAACCACAAAATCCTATTTATAAAATTTCTGACAGAGCTAAAACTCCCGAGTCTATCAGGGAAAAGAGTGCTACAAGACAGTGGAACTGCAGAGCTGAAATTTTAGATTTTATGACAGATCTCAACGGCGCAAAAATCGTAATGCGCGACGGTTCAAAAAAATCAGTAGAAAAAGTTCTTTCAAGATTTATTGAACCAATAAAGAAGGGCAAAATTGAACTTATTGAAATCGAAAACAAACGCCCTAAAGTAACACAAAAATTAAGCAATTCTAAAAAATCCCAGTATGATTATGCTTCCATTGATTTTCTTGAACAATTACAACGTATTCAAGAAGATAAGTGGGCTAGCATGAAACTTAAAGAAAAAAGAGAAGTAAGAACTGATATGTTTGACTTTACAGAAGTTAACTATCCTGCAATTCACTTCTTATTTAAGCTTCCCGGAGAAGAAAGACCGTTTGAGCTTATGATTATGGGTAAAAACGTTAATGCGTATAAAGATTTGGATGACAAGCTGTTTAAGATTTTAAACAATAAAAACATTGATAAAAAATACAAACCGCTTGTTGATGTTGTTTCTCCACTTTCAGAGCCAGGAAACAAACCTCTGCTGGAGCTATTCAACAAATACAGAGGCGATGCATTTTTATTCCAGCGTGCTAAGAAGCCAACCGCATTCTCAGAAAGCTATGAAATTGAATACTTTCTACCGTTGACAGAAGATTTACCGCCTCAATATGATTTAAACAACTTACATAGAATTATGCAGGAATGCGAAGCAAAAGCGGCTGTAAAACAACGCACTAAAAAGCCTTAACTTGAAGTTTTTTTGCGTTTCTTCTGGGGTTTATTATTTTTCTTAGTAAACTGCTGCGGAGCATGACTGTATGATGTTTGAATTCTTTTTACACTAAATACATCCGGCATAGATTGTAATGCTGTCATAACCTTACGCAAAGTATAAATATTATCAAGTTCTATTCCAAGTTCAATAATACCAACCTTGCCTTTTGATTTAACATTTGCAGAGTTGATATTTGTGTTGTTATCCGAAACAACACCTATAATATCTTTCAAGAGCCCCATTTTCTCAGCTGTTTCGATGCGAATCGTCGTGCTGTATGTTTTGTTGATATTATTACCAGACCAGTGGATATCAATCAAACGCTCAACCGGAATATTTTCAAGCGTTTTGCAGTCCAGTCTGTGCACCGTAACCCCTTTTGAGCGTGTTACAACACCTACAATAGGTTCACCCGGAATTGGAGAGCAGCATCTCGCAAAAGAATAAAGAAGCCCTTCCAGCCCGACAATATCTTTTTCAGAAGCTTTTCTAGGTTTATGATTAGCAGGTCCTTCCTGTTTTGGAGGTTTTCGCAGGCGATTAATAATCTTATTTACGGTAGTTTCGCCGTAACCAAGAGCTGCGAACAGGTCGTCACCACTTACATAGTTCATTTGTTTTGCAACTTTATCAAACTCTCCATTCTTAACATATTCGTCAAAAACAGTTTTTGTGAGTTCGTGTTCAAGGTTTGCCTTACCAATTTCAATATGGTCTTCACGTTTATTTTTCTTGTACCACTGACGTATCCTTGAGGCAGCCTGCTTTGTCACAACAAAGTTCAGCCAATCCAGACGGGGTGCTGAGACTTTTGAAGTCATAATTTCAACAATGTCGCCGTTTTTAAGCTTGGTATCAAGTTGTGCAATACGTCCGTTTATCAAAGCACCGACAGTTTTATGCCCTACATCAGAGTGAATACGATATGCAAAATCAATCGGAGTAGCACCCTGCGGAAGGTCAATTACATCACCCCCCGGTGTGAACGCAAATACCTGATCTGAAAATAAATCGAGTTTTACTGAATTAACAAAATCTTCGGCATTTTTCGTTTCTTTGTTGTATTCAACAAGTTTACGCATCCATGAGAATTTAATATCACTGGCCGAATCAGCTTTTCTGGAGCCTTTTTCTTTATATCTCCAGTGTGCAGCAATACCATATTCAGCAATTTCATGCATTTCCCAGGTTCTAATCTGCACTTCCAGCGGTTTTTGGCGCGGCCCGATTACAGAGGTATGCAAAGATTGATACATGTTGCCCTTAGGCATTGCAATATAATCTTTAAAACGTCCCGGAATAGGTTTGAACTGTGAGTGAATAAGACCAAGAACTTCATAACACTCTTTTTCTGTATCAACAATAACACGGACTGCTGTGATATCATACAAATCGTGAAATGCGACATTGAGTCGTTTCATTTTGTTATAAATACTGTAATAATGTTTTGCACGGCCTGTAATCTGAGCATTAATTCCGCTGGCTTTAACATCTTTAGAAATCTTATCTATCAGCAGTTTTACAGTCATTTCTCGTTCAGCTTTTTTCTGCGAAACAAGCTGAGCAATTTCATAATACTTATCCGGATGAAGATATTTGAGCGACAAATCTTCAAGCTCTGCTTTTATTTTACCGACCCCTAAACGATTTGCAAGCGGCGCAAAAATATCAAGAGTTTCCTGAGCAATTCTCTGCTGCTTAACAGGTGTCATATAATTAAGCGTACGCATATTGTGAAGTCTATCCGCAAGCTTAAGAAGAATAATTCTGACATCGCTTGCCATTGCAATAAGCATTCTTCTAAAGTTTTCTGCCTGACGTTCCTCAGTAGATTTGAACTGGAGTTTGCCTAGTTTTGTCACGCCCTGAACAAGGTTCAAAACATCTTCTCCAAAAAGTTCTTTTATCTCTTCAGGTTTTGTTTCTGTATCTTCTAATATATCGTGCAAAAAGCCGGCCATTAGAGTGTGTTTATCTGCTCTCAAGCCGATCAAAATCTTTACGACTTCCATTGGATGGATAATATAAGGCTCCTCTGAAACCCTATACTGTCCGGAATGAAGTTTTCTTGCAAACTCAAAAGCTTTTTCAAGCTCTGTTATATCATCGTCTGAATACTGCTGCTCTGCTAAAAGCGCTCTTATCTCATCAAAGGTTATTACATACTGTTCCATTATGCTTTTATCATAGTAGTTTTTAAGCGATTTTGCAAGTATTATATTATATACTCTGCGCTGCGATTGCTTTGTAGAAGCTGATATAATCTATCATGCAGTCAAATTCACTAGAATAAACCAGCTTATTAACCGTCAGCAGATTTTCTTCCATCTGGTTCAAATCAAGTTTTGCGATAACACCCTGAGCGAACTTATCCTTTGAAAGCTGAAAATCTTTTTGTTCAAGCTCCTGTATTTTTTTCTGCTTGGAAAGTTTTTCCCTGTCCATATTTACAGAAACCAGAGAGTCGTTAACTTCCTGCATAGAAGTAAGATTTACTTTTTCATAATTCTTAACGCTTCTTTCGTAAGCAATCTTTTTAGCTTTCAGATTTGCCTTAAGCTTTCCGCCCATAAAGAACGGTTGAATTACACTTCCGCCAAGCCCCCAAATCATGTTGGAAGTAGTGAATAGGCTTTCAAAGTATTTGGAATTAAAGATTACCCCGCCGCCCAGACTAAGCTGCGGAAGCATTTCTTTTCTTGCAATTCTGACATCAATGCCGGCCTTTTCAAGCATCTTTTCTGCTTTTAAATAGTCCGGACGCTTCATTATTACCTCAGAACTTACGTACTCAGGAATATTGCCCGTAAAAGCCAGCTCTCTGTAATCAGTTCTTGCATATTCTTCAATATTATTAGGGCTGTCGCCTGTAAGTACTGCAAGCTGGTGAAGAAGTTTAGTCCTTTCCTTCTTCAAATCTGTCAAATCAGCAACACCTGAGATGTAGGATTTATTAGCTTTTACTAAATCTGAAGTTGAAACCAGCCCTTCAGCATTGCTTACAGACATAATCTCAAAAATCTCTTTTCTCAGCTTGACAATATCTTCCTGCAAATCAATCATTGCATCAAGCTTTACAATATTTATATATGTACTTCCTACAGCAGAAGCAATTGCGATATACGCAGCCTGCTCATCCAGAATAGAAGCTTCATAGAGTTTTCTGACCGAAGTTGTCTTATTATGGTTTTTTCCCCAGATATCAAGCTCATAGTTTGCAATTATAGGCAATCCAAACCCGCCGGCTGAAGGCCCGATGAACTTGCCGTATCCCGGAAGAAATCCTGCTGATACAGTCGGAAGCTCACCGGCACGCTGGGCAATAACATTTTGATAATATTCATCAATTGTTAAGGTTGCCATCTTTAAATCCTGATTTTTATCCATGGCTTTTATAATATAAGCATTTAAATTATCGTCATTAAACTGACCCCACCAGGACATATTTATATAATCATATTTATTTTTGGTTGGTTTTATTTTAGTTTCTTTTTTCTTCTTTGTTTCAGGTTTTGTGCCGTCTACTTTAACTTCCTCTGCACCTGCATTCAAAACAGGAGTCTTTTCTGCAGCTATAACTGTACCTATATTTCCCATACCAAGTGATATTAACAATGCCAGTGATAAAATTTTCCTCATCTTTTTTCTCCAAGTACTTGATTTTTTCTAATAAGAATGATAACATAACTATGTTGCATTTGCAACATGTTGTAAAATAAACATACTTCATATAGGGGATTTACATTTTGCAAAACCACTTTACAGAAACAATATTCTACCAAATAGAATTAACTGCAAAATATTGCAAGCTTTTAGGTTCACAGGTTTTTGAAAAATTTAATGCAGGAATAACCTGTGAAGAATATTCTGTATTAGATGTTTTGCTAAGCAGTCCTGAATTATGCCAGAGAGATTTAGCCAAGCTGATTTTAAAAGATAGAGCTAACACTGGCAAATTGCTCGATACACTTGAGAAAAAAGGATTTGTTAAAAGAAAACTATCTATAAAAAACAACAGGCCGGTAAAAATTGTTGAAATTACCGAAGCCGGAAAAGAAAAAGTCACAGATGTCTTAGAACGTATACGTCCTCATTATGAATTCGTAAAAGAAAGAATTAATAACAGCGATGTTGCAAAAGTTGGAGATTTACTTAAAGAATTGAGAAAAATTCTAGATGAAACATTAGAAATACAGATTTAAGGGTGAAAGAAATGAGTGAAGAGAATAAAATAGAAGAAGAAAATACAAAAAAACTGCCTGTTAAGAAACGTTATATATTTACATCATTAGCAATCATAGGCGCTCTCGCTGCAGGATATTTTATATATGATGCACTTGGATACCAGTCTACTGATGACGCTTATGTTGAAACAACAACAGTTTCAGTATCGCCGAAGGTTTCAGGACAGATTGTTAAAGTTCTTGTAAAAGATAATCAGCCTGTCAAAGCCGGACAGGTAGTAGCTGTTATTGATAAAATTGATTATCAGGTCAAACTCGATCAGGCAACAGCTGCTTATGAAAAAGCTTTGTTAAACCAACAGAATGCGCATGCGAACTTAAATGCAGCAAATTCTGAAATCGCACTTGCACAGAAAGATTTAGAAAGATATGAAAATCTTTATCAGGCAGGAGCGGTATCAAAACAAACTTTAGACAGAGCGAGAACAAATCTGGAAAGTGTTCAGGCAAAACAGACAACTGCAGAACAGTCAATATTTTCAAAAGATCCGTCTAAAAGTGCAAAAGTTGCAGATGCCGACTTGAATGTTTTGAAGGCACAAAAACGTGCTGCAGAACTGGCTCTTGAGTATACTGATATTAAAGCGCCTATTGATGGAACTGTTTCCAATAAAAAAGTTGAAGTCGGCATGATGGTACAGCCGGGAAGCCCGCTTTTTGTTGTAGTTCCGCATGACGTATGGGTTGTAGCTAATTACAAAGAAACACAGCTTACTCATATGAAAAAAGGCATGGATGTTGATATCAAAATTGATACTTATCCTGACAAAGTTTTCAAAGGAAAGATTGACAGTATTCAAAGAAGCTCCGGTGCAAAAGCTAGTTTGTTCCCGCCGGAAAATGCTGTAGGGTCTTTTGTTAAAATTGTACAAAGAATTCCGGTTAAGATAGTATTCACAGAAAAAATTGATCCTGAAGAATACGCTATTATACCTGGAATGTCTGTTGTGCCAAAAGTAAAAATTAGAGATTTCAAAGAACAGTAAGTTTAAAAAAAGTAAAAATTTCAGTATTACGACTCAGCGGTGGCATGATTCTCGTCAATGCCGCCATTTTTTTACAACAAGAGCGCACACAATGATGGAACTGTCAGCTTGTTGTACTATAATTAAATCATGCAAATCTACTCAGATAAATGTTTTGAAAAACCTGTTCGTATTATTGAAGCAGAAGAGAATTTACAAGAAGCTCTCAACGAAATTGACAAACTGCGAAAAAAATATTTTCTTCTGGGATACATAACATATGACTTTAAAAAGTTATATTTTGAAGTTTTTGACAAATACAAAAAGTATACTCCGGCAAAATCAAAACAACTTGGCACAATAATCCGTCCTAAAATAACAAAAGAACAGTACATAAATGCTATAGAAAAAATAAAACAATATATTTCAGAAGGTGTGACATACGAAGTTAACTACACCTACCCGTCAGAGGTTCTCACAAATCTGGACGGAATTGAACTTTTTGAAGCACTTCTTGATAAACAAAAAACACCGTATAATACATTTATAAAAAATAAGTACACAACACTTCTATCCTTCTCTCCGGAACTATTTTTCAGGCTTGAAGGCAGAAAAATTACAACAAAGCCGATGAAAGGAACAGCCCCGAAACTTGATGACGGGAAAGATGAGGAGAGGCGCGATTTTTTATACAATGATATAAAAAATCGCGCCGAAAATATCATGATTGTCGATCTTTTAAGAAATGACCTCGGTCGTATTGCCAAAACCGGCACAGTAAAAGTTAATAAACTTTTCGAAATAGAAGAACACCCTACTGTTTATCAAATGACATCAGAAGTTTCTGCAATTCTTGAAGACCGCATCAGCCTTTTTGATATTTTTAAAGCGATATTTCCTTGCGGTTCAATTACCGGCGCGCCTAAGGTTTCAACAATGAAAGTAATTGATGAATTAGAACCATTTGATAGAAATCTTTATTGCGGTGCAATAGGATACTTATCACCTGATATTTGTGAATTTTCAGTTCCAATCAGGATTTTATACGGGAATAATCATAAATATACATACCATGCCGGAGGCGCTGTTGTTTGGGATTCAAACGCTGAGGACGAGTGGGAAGAAACTTTAACAAAAACAAAATTTCTGCAAACAGATTTCCAGCTGATTGAAACAGGAACAGACGATTGGGAAAACCATATTCAACGGATGAAAAAATCCGCAGCCGCTCTGAATTTCAAATGGAACAGCAGCATTAAAAATATAAAAGGTACAAAAAGAGTGCTTCTTAACAGGGACGGAAGTTTCGAAATACAGGAAAAAACTTTTCTGCCGATAATTTCCAATAAAATCAGGCTAGGCCGCAAGACAAATTCAGCCAATCCGTTTTTATATCACAAGACAACAATAAGGGAATCTGCTCCTGATGATGTTTTTGATATTATCGGTATAAATGAGCGCGGCGAGATAACGGAAGGAACTTTTACAAACATTGCTGTACAAATCAACGGAGAATTGTACACTCCTCCTGTTGAATGCGGACTGCTTGCCGGAACTTTCAGAGCAAAGCTCTTAGAGCAGGGAAAAATTAAGGAAAAAGTTTTGTACCCGTCAGATTTAGAAAAAGCAGAAAAAATATTTTGTTTCAACTCCGTAAGAAAAATGGTTGAGGTGGAATTATGCTCATAATTGATAACTATGATTCCTTTACTTATAATATCGTTCAATATATCAAAATGTTAGGCATAGAACCAATTGTCATAAAAAATGATGAGCTGGCACTTGATGAAATTAAATCACTTAATTTTGAGCGTATTATTCTATCTCCCGGGTGGGGTAATCCCGATAACTCTGGGGTTACAATGGATGTAATAAATTTTTATAAAGACAAATGCCCTATACTCGGTGTATGCCTCGGTATGCAATGTATCTGCAAATATTTCGGAGCCGAGATAATAAAAGCACCCGAGCCGTTCCATGGTAAAAATTCACAGATATTCTTTAATGATGATTTCTGTTTATTTAAAGGATTAAAACAGGGGTTCAGCGCCGCCAGATACCATTCGCTTATGGTATCAAATACAACAGACGACATTATTATCACCGCCAGTACAAAAGATAATATTCCTATGGCAGTGGAAATTAAAGGCAAAAAGATTTACGGGGTACAATTTCATCCGGAAGCAATCTTAACAGAAAACGGGATTGAGATTTTTAACAATTTCATCTCAATCCCGTAAACTATTTGTCTACATGCGCGCTATGCAAAGTATCTTGCTAACAGACCGTCGAAACCGCGTCCGTGGCGTGCTTCATCTTTTGCCATTTCGTGAACTGTATCATGAACAGCATCAAGACCTAATTCTTTAGCACGTTTAGCGATTTTCATCTTACCGTCGCAAGCGCCGAATTCTGCTTCTGCACGTAATTCAAGATTTCTCTTAGTTGAATTTGTAACAACTTCACCAAGAAGTTCTGCAAATCTTGAAGCATGGTCAGCTTCTTCAAAAGCATATCTTTTGAATGCTTCTGCAATTTCAGGATAACCTTCTCTGTCAGCCTGTCTTGCCATTGCAATATACATACCGACCTCTGTGCATTCACCCATGAAGTTTGCTCTCAAACCTTCAAGAATTTCAGGATCGACATCTTTTGCTACACCAATTCTGTGTTCATCAGCATAGTTTTTCTGACCTTCTGCCATCATTGTGAATTTATCTTTACCAGCTCCGCATACAGGACATTTTTCAGGAGCTTCACCCTCTGCTACATAACCGCAAATTGAACATACGTATTTTGCCATAATTAACTTCCTTTCTTCTTTTTACAAAATTTATTATAACATATTGTTCATCATGCTTCCATTGTAATTACAACAGAAATTAAGCTAAATATTTTTGGAGTGTTTCTTTATCAAAAACCTCAACACTGTCTTTGGAGTGTATAAATATCAAGCATGTAATAAGTGTTTTGAATGACTGAAAATCTTCAAAAGCAAGTTTTTGTCTTAAATCAGTCATATTGTTTGCCATAAATTCTGTAATAACAGTCTTGTCGTTATAAAAGAGTTCGGACAAAAATTCAAACGCATCACGAGTTTTAACCCCTTCCAGATAAATCATTTCAGGTGATTGAAACTCAACATATCTGAGAGCTTTATCCATGCTGAAGCCGACATTTTCATTGAGTTCGCACTGGTTAACCCCTTTAAGTTCATATTTTGCAATAGATTCAATAGTCATTATATTTTTACCGGAAGTAGCAGCTTCCATCAAAAGAGAATAAATCATATGCGTTTTCCCGCTGAGAGGAGAGCCGCATACAAGAATTATTCCAGGATTATTCAGGGCATGAGAAATTATACTTCGCTGTTTTTCATCAGGGATAATCTTGTCTAAGTGTTTCGGCGGTTTATAAATCTTAAGTGAAATTCTTTCGCCCATAATAGTCGGAAACGATGAAACTGATGCAATCAGCATTGCATTTTCGACTTTAAAACAGAGTTTCCCGAGCTGGGGAATCTCACATACTGTTGCATCAAGATTAGAAAGTGTTTTAAGCTTTGAAACAAAAGCTGAATTTAAAATAGCTGGAATTGTTCCCTTATCAGACGGCTCGCCGTTTTTCTTAAAAACAACTTTCAACCCTTCCTCTACCTGCTCAAAGTTAACTTCATGAACGTCTTCAATAATAGCCTGTTTTAAAATAGCTCTGATAACATGCTGTATATGTTCTTCTCCGGCTTCTTCTTTATGAAGTTCTTCGGTCCAGTCAAACTCCTCATCTTCATCAGAAGTAAGGGTTATGCTGTCAACAGTATCAGCAACTTTGTAATACTCATCAATCTTTTTAACAATACTTGCTTCAGATGCAATAACCGGTTCAATTGAACATTCAGCTGTTTCAATAATCTTATCAATCGCAAACAAATCCAGCGGATCTGCCATTGCAACAGTTAATACATCTTCTATTTTAAAAAGCGGAATAATCCTGTATCTTCGTGCATCAGCAAAAGTTACGAACTTAAAACACCTGGTATCGGGTTCATAATCTTCCAGATTTACATAGGGAATATGCAGTTTTGTTTCAAGGAATTTTAGAAGCGTATCCTCTGCCAGAATTCCGGAATTAATCAGCGCCTGCCCGATATTAATTCTCTGAACATTTGCGAGCTCTTCCGCCTTCTCCAGAGTTTCATATGAAACTATACCGTCACGCACAAGCTCATACTTAAGTTTTTCCAGTGTTTTATTTGTGATGGTTTCCATTATTCTTCTCCGCCGCCAAGATAACTCTCAACCTTCTTGACGATTGCATCAAGCTCAAACGGTTTAGTAATATACTCATTAACGCCTGTTTCCTCGCCAATCATCTTATCCTCGAGCTGCGAACGGGCTGTAACCATAATTATCGGAATATCTTTGTATTTGCTGTCATATTTAAGGAGTCTGCTTATCTTATAACCGTTAATTTTCGGCATCATAACATCAAGGATAATCAAATCCGGCATAATTTCTTTTGCGAGCCTCAATCCGTCCTCGCCATTATAAGCGGTATAACACACATAGCCTGAAACCTCCAGAACAAACTTTAAGCTTTCAACGATGTCCTGCTCGTCATCCACTATAAGTATCTTTTTCATGTGTATCTCCTTCAATATCGTATGAATACATTATATCACATTCGCCGTATAAGTTCCTGTTTTGCTCTATAACAGAGTCAATTTTCTTCTTGAGAAATTCAGCAGAAGGTTTATCACCATCAACAAGAATTAATGATAGAGTTGTCATCGCACCTTCTTTTTCAATAAGCGAATTGGTCATATATGTTTTGTTTAATAAATTATTTTCTCTTAGCAAGTTTTCAATAACTTCATTTGTAGACTTAATCTTTATTACCGCAATAGTTGAGCCATTTGAACGTGCGCGCTGGGCAAGCTGTTTCTTAATCATAACAAAATTGCTTCTGTCATTTGCAACAGGAATTACAAAATAGAATTTTGAACCTTTGTTAATTTCACTATCACACCAGATAGCACCGTTATGAGATTCCATCAGCTGTCTTGCAATCGGAAGTCCGAGCCCTGAACCTCCGACTTTTCTTGAAAGAGAGTTTTCAATCTGAGCAAACTTATCAAACACATGGTTCAAATCTTTTCTCTCAATTCCGATACCATGGTCTTCAACACATACGAGTAAATAATTTCCCTGCAGTCTTTTAATATCTTCTTCGAAACAATGGTCGTACTGAAGCTCTCTTGCATTTACAACTTTTGAAGAAATGTCAATTTCACCCGCATCCGGAGTAAATTTAATCGCATTAGAAACAAGGTTTGTCAGCACCTGCTCTAACCTGTTTGAGTCAGCATAAACTTCAACATCCTCGCCTGACGGAGTATATTTAATTACAAGATTTTTCTCCCTTGCAACTTCTGCAAGGTTATTTTTCACATACTCAATAACAGGTCCTACATGAATTAATTCAAATTTGAAATCCATTTTGCCGGCTTCAATTTTGGAAATATCAAGCAAATCGTTAATAATTCCTGAAAGCCTTATGGCATTACGTTTGCCCATAGAAACAAACTTCTCAATATTTTCCGTCATCTCACCGGCTTTGCGGCTCAAAATAATGTCCATAGCATTTTTAATTGCAGTAAGCGGCGTTCGGAGTTCATGAGAAACAATCGAAATAAATTCAGATTTCATACGTTCAAGTTTTTGCAACCTTAGGTTGGTAGTTTTTAACTCTTGATATAAAGCTGCGCTTTGTATTGGCAGCATCACCTGCTGCACAAGAGTTTGAAAGCAGGTCGCATCTTCAGTTGAAAACGGTTTTTCCCTATAAATTTCCGTAAACCCGAAAAACTCATCGTTTAACGCAATTGGTGCAAACATATTGTCAAATCTGAGTATTGAGAAATCATACTCTTGAATATTGTGCTTTATGTTCTTTTCGATTTTCAAATTCCCGATTTTAATATCAACAGGCGGGTCAGAAAGCAGTGATTTATAGCTTAAAATCGCCCGTAATTTCAAAGCTTCAAGGAGTCTGTCCGATACCTTGTAAAGTGAATTAATTATTAGTACCGGCTCACGTTCAGAGCGGAACATAAGAGTGCAGGAAAGCTCAAAATTAAGCGACTTTTCAATCCCCTCAATCATAATTTTGATAAGCTTATCCTTATCAAGCGAACCCGCAAGCTGAGAACTTGTATTGTAAAGAACATTTAGCTGATAAAGACTTCTGGCAAGTTCCTGATTAGCCTTTGTCATTTTTAAAAGAGAGTGGCGCGTTTTCAAGCTTGAATCAACAGTAGCAAACAAAAGTTTTTTATCAATCGGCGTTTTAATGAATAGATTTGCATTGTGCATAACATCTTTACCGTGGTCTTTTTCACCAAGCAAGAGGATTATTACAACCGGATACTGTTTTATTTTTCTGCAAAGAGGTTTCAAATCAAGAGTTTCTATATCCCCGTCAACTATCACTATATCGGGCTCTTCCACCTTAAGGACATCAAAAATCATAGTTTCATCAGCTGATACGATTACTTCGTCAGCCGGAAAAACCTCCATTACGATTTTCTCTTTTTCACTGTCCCCGCTAATTAACAAAAACTTTGTCATACCAACATGATAACAAAAAACGGGTAAATGTAAATCAAAACTGGAAAGTTATAAAATAACGTCATTCACCAGTTTAAGAATTAGTTTCAACTCTTTGACATCAGCACTTTTGAGTTTCTTACAGATTTCCTGTTCCAACTCTTCTCTGGTTTCCATATCAGTAAAACGAAACAATAATTCTATATCAACTTTTAATGCTTCTGCAAGTTTCTGAAGCATATCAAAAGATGGGGAGGAATAACCTGACTCAAGTCTGCTTAAATATTTAGAATCAACACCAATAATCTCTGCTAACTTCCATTGTGTATAATTACGTTTTTTCCTTAAAACCTGTAAATGTTTCCCAAACTTCTTCTTATAATTATCCATATATATAATATTTTACGAACTTGTACAGCATTTAGAACTAACACATAGGCCTAGTCATGTCAACTTTTTCTACCAGTCTGGTATACTCAAAGTTGAATATCCGCATGGCTGGTAATTCAATCATGAGTATACAAACTCTCTTGTACCGTCTTCGTTCAAAATTAGTGCACATAAATGTGCATCCGGATACTTTCCGCATCCCAAATCAATACAAATTTTGCCTTCATCAATATATGGTTCATCAAACTCTGTATGCCCGAAAATAATTTTTTGCGGAAGCTTGTGTTTTGAATAAATAAACTTTCCTCTGATATAAACCAGATCGACTTCATCCTGCTCTTCCAGCGGATAATCCGGATTTATACCGGCGTGAACAAAAAGATACTTGTCTGTTAAGTAGTAAAATTTGAGATTCCTGTAAAAGTCCCCGTGAACTTTGAAAATATTCTCAAAGCTTCCGTAGCTTCTGACCGTCGCAGGCCCGCCATAATTATCAAAAAGAAATTGATAATATTCGTCATTTGTATGCAGAAGAGCATACTCGTGAGAACCTATCAAATAAATACATTTATTGGTTTCTCCCAGTGCAATTATTCTATCAACGACCCCTCTTGAATCAGGCCCCCTGTCAATATAATCCCCCATAAAGACAAAGACATCGTCCGGACGTGTATCTATTTGAGATAAAACACTGTCCAGTTTTTTAAGTTCGCCGTGAATATCTGTAATCGCTATATATCTCATTTAAACATTATTACATAAAAAGAGTGCAGGGTTAAACCATTAATCTACTTTTCCTTTAAAATATCTTTATGATTAAAAATAATATTTCTTTATTAATAGGAATGCGAAGAATGACAATAGCCGAAACTGCTAAACTGGCAGGGCTTCAATATAATACTGTATACAATTTGTACTATGATAAAACCGCTGGTATTGATTTCAGTACATTAGACAAACTGTGCTTTGCTCTCGATTGTACGCCTAATGACCTGCTAAAATACACACCCAAAAATTAATCACATAAATTTTCAGAGAGTTCACCAAGCTGTTTAATAGAAAGCTTTTCACCTCTTATATTTTCATCTAGCCCCATTTTCTCAATAACTCTGGAAACTTTATCTCTATCAAATCCTGCCCCTGAAAGACAATTTTTTAAGGTTTTACGCCTCTGGGAGAAAGCTGCTTTAATAGTTTTTCTAAAGTGTTTATAATCACCGAGCTTTAAAAGCGGTTCTTTCCTAACCTTTAAAGATACAAGCGCAGAATTAACCTTTGGAGCTGGATAAAAAGATTTTCTGCCTACAAGTCTTATTATTGAGCAGTCTGCCCAGAATTGGGAAAGGATTGTTAAAAGCCCGTATTGTTTGGCAGGACTTTTTTCCGTCGCCGTAATCCTTCTTGCGACCTCTTCCTGAACCATGAGAATAATATCAACAATTTTAGCTCTATTTTTGTTTTCTAAATCATCAATTTCTCCCAGCAGGTGGGCAATAATCGGGGAGGTTATATAGTACGGAATATTTGCAACAATTTTAATTTTCTCATCCGTAAGTTCAGATAAATCAGTTTTCAAAATATCATTATGTATAATTTGCAAATTATCGCATTCAAGTTTTTCAAGTTCCTTAATAGCCTCCTCATCAAGCTCTACCGCAATAACTTTTTTGGCATGCTTAACCAGCTGTTCTGTCACAAACCCGACACCCGGTCCGATTTCAAGAACAACATCCTCTTTTGTAATCTCTGCAAAATCAATAATATCAGAGATTACATCAGGGTTAATCAGAAAATTCTGACCCAACCTTTTTTTAGTTCTAAAAAACTTTGCCCGTTGTAAATAATCCACCATGGTATCAATAATAGTACAAACAGGGAAATGTTAAAACTTTAAACTTCTTCTAAAATTATTAATATCTTGTTTTAGATATAATAGGGAAAGGAGAATATCGTGAATTATTGTGAAACAAAAACTAAAGAACATCTGGAGTATAATCAGCTGCTGGAAGAATTTGTTCTGGGCTGCAAAACAGATAAAAAAATAGGTTTAGAATATGAAAGAATTCCGCTCATCAAAGTTACAAATCAGGTAGCAAAATATGACGGCGAGTATGGAATTTGCGAAATGCTCAGAGAATTTGCAAAAACAGATAACTGGGATTATATTTTAGACGATGTCAACATAATCGGATTAAAGAAAATTCACGATACAATAACTCTTGAACCGGGATGTCAGGTTGAATTAAGCCTTGAACCGCAAGAGTTTATCAGAGATTTAAAAAAACGTGTTGAAGAAATCGACTCCGTAATGCAGCCTATACTAGACAAGTTTGGAATAAAACTTATTAATAAAGGTGTTTCACCAACTACGACCTACAAAAACATAAAGCTCCTTCCTAAAAGAAGATATCACCTTATGGCAAATTACCTCTGGGGAATTTTATCAGATGTAATGATGAGAGAAACTGCCGGTATACAGGTCGGAATTGATTACAAATCCGAAGAAGATGCAATGAAGAAGTTTAGAATTGCAAACATAATGATGCCTTTTGCAACTGCAATGTACGCAAATTCAAGATACAGAGGCGGAGTTGATACCGGCTACAAGTCTTTCAGAGCACTAGCATGGTTAAATACGGATAATGAAAGATGCGGTTTTGCAACAAAATTTCATGACGGCATGAGCTTTAAAGATTATGTAGAAACCCTTCTTGACACACCAATGATTTTCATTAACAGAGAAAACAGAACCGTCAACCTTAACGGCAGACTAACATTCAGACAATTTATGAACAAAGGATTTGAAGGTTTTGACGCAGATATAGATGATTGGAAGCTGCATGCAAATCTGTATTTCCCTGAGGTAAGACTTAGAAACTTTATTGAAATAAGAAACCACGACTGCGTTGGAGGAGGACTTGAATATTCAATTCCTGCATTTTATAAGGGAATTATGTACAACTCTGCTGCTCTCGATGAAGTCAGCAGCATGCTTCTTAAATATTCTTATAATGAAATTAATGAACTCAGATATAATGTTGCCAGACATGCAACTGCATCTAAACTAAGAAAGCATCCTATTTTAAACATCTGTAAAGAGCTGGTTGAAATTTCCTATTATTCACTCAAGAACCAGTGCGAAGATGAAGAAATATTCCTCGAACCGCTTATGGAAATGCTTAAGAAAAATAAGGTTCCGTGTGATTTTTCCTGATTTTAAGAAGTCTTCCTGAATTTATATCCGTAAAACCGTTAATATGGGGCGGGATAAATTCAGTTGACTCAAGGATTTCAAACTCAGACGCTTCTTTTAAAAATGTATCAAAATCACTTCCTAAAAGGTTCTGATAAAATTCGCAGCCGGTAAGCACAATATAATAATCGCCCGACGGAAGATTTTTAAGAGTTTTTTCCGTGTTATTTATCAATACAAAATCGCAATATTTGAAGTCTTTATAAAACATTCTGTAATATAAATTTGTATTGAGAGAATATCCAAGCAAAACAGGAGTTTTACCGTCATAGTTATCCGCAAGATACTCCCAGACATCCCGTGCTGCCTCCGGTTTGGTAACAATATTTTCTATTGGTAACGGGAAATTTAAACACCCGTAAATTAGAAGAATAACGAGCCCGGAATATAATACAGCAAATCTTCTAGTAATAAGCGTGAAAGGATAGAGCAGAACTATTATAACTATTGGCATTATAAACAGCATTAACCTTTCATCAAGCGGATAATGCTTTGTAATCACCCCGATATATGCAAGCAAAACCGGAATTGCAGTAAAACAAAATACTTTAAGGTTTCTAAGCATAAGCAATACAGAAACAAAAAATAAAATTGCCGCTAAACTTATTCCGGCATAAGTTCTGAATAAATAAAATAATAAAATTTTTACATAGCTAAATATTCCGGAAGCCATTGAAAAACTTGCGTTCCAATAATCCGACATGTCATGGTAATATCTGGAATGCACCGGGATTAAAAATACGAATGTATAAAAAACAAGAACAGCCAGAAACACACCCGTGCCGTATGCCAGATTTCTGGAGCATCTTTCTTTAACCCAAAGATAACAAAACCCTCCTGCTAAAACAAAAAATGAAGATAAAGATAAAAACGGCATCAGCCCGAGAAGTAAAAAAGGCTTAAAATTCCTTACTTTTAAGTCAATTTTCGAGAATAGAATCAATGTAAGAATTGAAACCAGAAGTTCTGTTGAATACTGTTTAAAAATACATGAATAAAGAACCGCAGACGGCGCAAGCGCGAGTATAAGCATTCCGGCAGCAGTAACAAATTTATTTTTAAAAAGCCTTTGAAGCAGAAAGCCAAAAGCAGGTATAGCAGCTATACCTGATACCAGAGGTATCAGGCGGAGCATTAAATCCGAAACACGCGGAGTAAAATTAAAAAATGCAAACTGATAAAAAATCTTTGACAAGACAAGGAAAAACGGCGGTGCAACCTGAAGCCGCTCCAGAGGCTGGAAAAGTTCCGGATAAGAACGGCTGATAAGATTTAACGCAAGATTTGCCTCATCACAATGGAAACTTAAATTCAGAAAATAAAGCTTTAACCTGAAAAATAAACCTATACAAAATATAAGTATAAAAAAACAATAACCTGTATTAAACTTCAGCTTAAACATTTTTTTATTTTATATGAAATGATTACGTTGTCAATTGAAATTTTATATTATATAATAAAGGCACGAAGAGAGAATATTAAAGAGGGGAAATAAATGGAGACTCTTAACAAAAATGAAGGATTAATCACACAGATTATCGGACCTGTAATTGACGTAGAATTTGCTCAGGGCGAACTTCCTGAGATTTACAATGCATTAAAGATATACAAAGAAGACGGCTCATATATTGTTGCCGAAGTGCAGCAAATGCTTGGTTCAAACAGAGTAAGAACCGTTGCAATGGCATCAACAGACGGCTTGAAAAGAGGTATGAAAGTTGAAAACACCGGCGAACCTATTAAAATTCCTGTAGGTAAACCGATTTTAGGCCGTATACTTAACGTAATCGGCGAACCTGTTGATAATGCAGGCCCGATTGAGACAAACGATTATCTGCCTATTCACAGACAGTCTCCATCACTAACTGAACAAAATACAGATATTGAAATTCTTGAAACAGGTATCAAAGCTATTGACCTTTTACAGCCGTATCAAAAAGGCGGTAAAATCGGTCTGTTCGGAGGTGCCGGTGTTGGTAAAACAGTATTAATTCAGGAATTAATTCATAACATCGCAATGGCGCATAACGGCGTTTCTGTTTTCGGCGGTGTTGGTGAAAGAACAAGAGAAGGAAACGACCTCTGGAACGAATTTAAAGAAAGCGGAGTTCTTGACAAAGTAGGCCTTATCTACGGTCAGATGAATGAACCGCCGGGAGCAAGAATGAGAGTAGGTCTTTCTGCTCTTACGGCTGCGGAATACTTTAGAGATTTTTCTAAACAGGACGTACTTCTGTTTATTGATAACATTTTCAGATTTACTCAGGCAGGTTCGGAAGTATCAGCACTGCTTGGCCGTATGCCGTCAGCAGTAGGATATCAGCCTACTCTGGCTACTGAAATGGGTGAACTTCAGGAACGTATTACTTCAACTAAGGACGGTTCAATCACTTCCGTACAGGCAATCTACGTACCTGCGGATGACTTGACTGACCCTGCTCCTGCTACAACATTCTCACACTTAGATGCGTCAACAGTACTTTCAAGACAAATTGCATCACTCGGTATTTATCCGGCTGTTGACCCGCTTGCATCAAGTTCAAGAGTTTTAGACCCGAATATTATCGGAAATGAACACTACGATACTACAAGAAAAGTACTTGAAATTCTGCAAAAATACAAAGAATTACAAGATATTATCGCAATTCTGGGTATGGATGAATTATCTGATGAAGATAAAGAAACAGTTAACAGAGCAAGAAAAATCCAGAGATTTTTATCTCAGCCATTCTTCGTTGCAGAACAGTTCTCAGGCATTGCAGGTAAATACGTTAAGCTTGAAGACACAATCAGAGGGTTCAAAGAAATCATTGAAGGTAAACACGATGATTTACCTGAACAAGCTTTCTACATGGTTGGTACGATTGAAGAAGCTGTTGAAAAAGCAAAAACGTTGAGCTAGTAAAGCTGGTAGTCCGCACCTAAGGTGCGCAGGAAACCGGCAATAAAGGTAAAAAATGAAACTAAAGATTATAACACACGAACGTATAGTATTTGATAGTGATGTTGATGAACTTGTTATTCAGACAACGAGCGGACAGATGGGTATTTTAAAAGACCACATTCCGCTTACAACAGCCCTTGCAATAGGTGTTACAAAAGCACGTATCGGCGAGTCTTACAAATACTTTGCTACAATGGGCGGAATATTCCAGTTTAAGGATAACTGCGCAACAATTCTTACTGATGTCTGCGAAGACGGCTGCGATATTGATGTTACACGTGCAAATGCAGCTAAAAATAGAGCAGAAGCAAGACTAGCAGACGCTACTGCAAAAGTAGACGCAGACAGAGCTCAGGCAGCATTAGCGCGTTCACTGGCAAGACTTAAAGCCGCTTTGAATAAATAAGAAAGATTAACAATGATTAAGAAGAATTTAATTTTTATAACATCCGCCATTATGATTACTACGTTGTTTGCATTTGCAGGTGAAACACCATTTACAAAAGCATTTCGCGGCTGCACACCTTTTACTGACAGCGGTAAAGTTACGACGGGCGGAATGGATGTTACATCTTCAAAGAAAATCGTAGGCTGGCAGGGTGACAGGTGTGTCTACCGTGAAGATATAAATATGATGGACATTAATTCTACTATTACATGTAAATTTACAAAATCGCAGATTAATGAACTGGCATCAGTAATAGAAGCATATGAGCTTGTACAGCAATATTCAGACAGCACTCCTGATTTGTCTAACCTTGAAGAAGCACAGAAAAATCCGGTTTCCAAAGCCTGGGGCAAATACCTTCAAGACAGCTCTGTCTGCACAATTGTTACTGACCAGCCGCAACAACAATGAAAAACTACGATATAACAAAAACTAAATTAATTATCTGGGATTTGGACGATACTTTCTGGAAAGGAACTTTATCAGAAGGCGGAGTAGAATTTTTGCCCGGGATGATTAATTTTATTGAAGATTTGACACTCAAAGGAATTATGAACTCTATTTGTTCAAAAAACGATTTTGAGAGTGTTAAAAACGAGTTTATAAATAGAGGTTTCAAACACATATGGGATTTGTTTGTATTTCCTTCTATCAATTGGCTGCCAAAAGGCGAGAGAGTAAAAAATATTATTAATGATATGAACCTCCGCGCTGAAAACGTAATCCTTATTGACGATAATATTTCTAATCTCAATGAGGCAAAATTTTACTCTCCTGAAATTATGACAGCTCATCCGTATGAAATAAAAAAGATTTCAGAAGAGCTCTATCTGGTTAATGATTACGACTTTGAACATACAAGATTAAAGCAGTATAAAATTTTGGAAGAAAAATCCGCAGCCAGAGGCGAAAGCTCTAATGAAGAATTTTTAAGAGCCAGCGGGATAAAGATTTGTATAAAACATGATTGTCTTGAAAATCTTGAGCGTCTGAAAAAACTTATCTCAAGGACTAACCAGCTCAACTTCACAAAATTCAGAGATGAAAACCTTGAAGAAACTATCAAAAATAATGAGTCCGGATATGTTATTGCAGAAGATAAATTTGGAAACTACGGAATCTGTGGATTTTATGTGCTGGGCAGAAATAAACTAATCCATTTTCTATTCTCCTGCAGGATTATGAATATGGGGATAGAACAGTTTTTATATAATTTTCTCGGCAAGCCTGAATTAAAAATTCAGGGTGAAGTTGCTTCAAACCTCGAAGGAAACCCTGATTGGATAGAAGTTGTTGATAACCTTGAAGTCAAAAAAACAGAAAAACCGCAAAAAAGTGATATCAATATTTTGTTTAAAGGGCCGTGTGATTTGTATTCGGTTTTGAGCTATATAAAAACTGATTTTAATATAGATACTGAATTTCCGTACTGGAATAAAAAACTGATTTACATCTTAGCGCATACACATACAGCATTTATAGAACAGACTCATAAATTTTCGGCAGAAAAAATAAATCAGCTTACCAGCCGTTTTCCGTTTCCGAGTCCTGACGAATTTAAAACAAAATTCTTTGACCCTAAATATAAACTCATTTTCTTGAGTCTTTTAACAACCACCCACAGCGGACTCTATATTAATAAAGAGGACGAAAGTTATGTTCTGTTTGGTTTTGCAGACTGTGATATTACAGACGAAAATAATTGGGAAAAAATTCTTGCACCGCTTCCGCTGGAAGCAAGAGAGCCTAACATAATTATGCTCAGAGAGTTTAAAGAAAATTATACATTTGCAGGCAACCCTCCCTGTGAAACAGTAATTAAAAATCTGGATTACATCAGAAAAAATTTATCACCGGAAACAAAGCTTGTGTTGATTTTGGGAAGTGAAATTCCAACAGATAAAGTTCAGGCAGGATACGAGAATATGGCAGAACGCCATAAGATTTTAAACCAATCTGTCAGAACATGGTGTGCTGAAAACAATGTTCACACAATTGAGCTGACTGATTTTATCAAATCGGACGAAGATTATACAACCTGCATAAACCACTTTTCAAGAGAAGTTTATGCAAATCTTGCCGGAGAAGTCCAAAACATCATAAACAAAACTTTTTGTGATAATATTAAATTATAAAAAAGGAGAAGTTTTTTATGATAATGCTTGCGGTAGCTTTGTTAATGAGTATGGTTTTATGCCTATTGTTCGGTGTACCATATATAGATTTTTTAAGAAAAAAGACCATAGGGCAGTATATTCTTGACGTTGCACCGGAAGCTCACGCAAAGAAAGCAGGCACACCGACAACCGGCGGTGTTTTTATAATCGCAGCAATAATCATAGCATCAATTATCACTCTGCTTATGGCTCAGCAAATGGATAATTCTGCGTGGATAATAATTATTACACTTTTATTTATGGCTCTTGCAGGATTTCAAGATGACTATCTTAAGATAAAAGGACACGAAAACAAAGGTTTAAGCCCTAGAGGAAAGCTTGTCCGCCAAATTTTAATCGCTCTTATACCAACAGTTTATGCTATGCAGCACTACGGCACAGTTATAACTCTCGGCAGCCATACGTTTGATTTAGGAATATTATATCCGATATTTACCGTTTTCGTTGTTACAGGAGCATCTAATGCATACAACCTGACCGACGGCCTTGACGGGCTTGCAGCAGCCACCGGTATTCCGGCATTCGCAGCGTGCGGTATACTTGCATTTACCGACGGACACAATGCAGCTGCAATAGTTGCAGCAACAGTAATCGGTGCTCTTATTGGTTTTTTAAAATACAATAAGCCTAAAGCACAGGTGTTTATGGGAGATACCGGCTCACTTGCACTGGGAGGACTGCTTGGAACACTTGCGGTAATAGGAAGATGCGAACTTCTGCTCGCTGTTTTCGGCGGGATTTTTGTTGTAGAAACTCTGTCTGTAATCCTGCAGGTAACAAGTTTCAAACTAACCGGAAAAAGAATTTTTAAGATGTCCCCAATTCACCATCATTTTGAATTAAGCGGACATTCTGAAATAAGAATAGTTAAAGAGTTTGCATTTGTATCAACATTGTTTGCAATAACAGCACTGGTTTTAAATTATATACTTTAATAAATTAGCATTCCGCGTTTATGATAATCATAGCACTTAAAATCACTAAGCATGGAAGTTTTTCTGTTTTTTCAAGCCTGTTTGAGGTACAATTGTAACCAGACGGAGAGTAAAATTATGTCAGAAAAAGTTTTAATACTTGGATTATCAAAAAGCGGTATTGCAGCAGCAAAATTCGCTGCAAGCAAAGGTTATGATGTTTATATCACAGAATCAAAAGGGGTAAATGAGGCTGGGAGGCTTAATAATCCAGCTACTCCGCAGGGTATAAAAGGGGTAAATGAAGGGGTAAATCCGCAGATAGAAGAATTAAAATCACTCGGAATAAAAATCGAATGCGGTTTGCACAGTGAAAAGTTTATCTCCGGCTCATCCTTTGCTGTCACAAGCCCGGGCATCCCTCCTAAGTCAGAAATCTTTAGACGCTTAAATGAAAAAAATATAAAAATCATTTCAGAAATTGAATTTGCATATCTTAATACCAAAACTCCATTCATTGCTATCACAGGAACAAACGGCAAAACAACTACAACAGCGCTCGTGTCGCATATTTTAAGCAAAAAATTCTCTGCGCCTGTCTGCGGAAACATAGGAGTACCTCCGACATCTTTAATTGAAGAAAATCATGATTTTTTAGTCTGCGAGATAAGTTCATATCAAGCTCAGATGACAGAAAAATTTAAGGCTAAAATTGCCTGCTGGACAAATTTTACTCCAGACCACATTGACTGGCACGGCGGTTTAGAAAACTATTTTAACGCAAAGGCTAAAATATTTCTTCCGCCTCAGGAACCGGAATTTGCCATACTCAATGCACAAGATACAAAACTCAAAGAGTTCTCAAAACAGTGCAAAAATGTTATATTTTTCGATGATGGGAATGACTGCGGCATAAAAAATAATTCAATTTTTTATAAAGGTGAAGAAATAATTTCTCTCAAAGACTGTCCTCTCGTAGGTCATCACAATTATCAAAACATTATGTGCGGAATCATTATTGCAAAACTCGTTGGTATGAACAATTCCGACATAAGAGAACAAATTATGTCATTCCGTGCGCCAGAACACAGGCTTGAGAAAGTGCGCGAAATGGACGGAATAACATTCTTTAACGACTCAAAAGCTACAAATCCTGAGGCTTCAATCGTTGCAATAGATTCGTTCAACAATCAGAATGTTGCGCTTATACTTGGCGGCAGGGATAAAAATACCGATTTAACCGAAATGTGTCATTCAATAAACAAACATATCAAGACCGTTTTGTTAATCGGAGAAGCGACAGAAAGGTTTGAAGAAAATCTGAAAAAAAATGGTTTTAGTAATATAATTAAAGAACACACAATGGAGGAGGCAATTGATAAAGCAATCAGCTTAAAGCCTGATGTAGTACTGCTTTCACCGGCGTGTGCAAGTTTCGACATGTTCAAGAGTTACGAGCACAGAGGGGAAGTTTTCAAAGATTATGTCTTATCAAAATAATGAACATACTGAGAAAATGAGCAGCCAGAATATGCAGTCTGACCGTCCGCTTATGATTGCGGTAATATTTCTTGTCGTAATCGGTTTGATGGCGATATTTTCTGCCAGTGCTCCAAAATGTATTGATATGGGATTAAATCCGGCAAGGTTTTTAATCCAGCAGATTTTCGGGGTAATTGTAGGGTTTGCAGGCTTAAAGTTCTTATCAAATTTTCATTACAAAAAACTCATCATGTACACAGTTCCGTTTGCAATTTTTGTAATAATAATGCTTATTCTTGTAAAAGTCATGGGTACAACTGTTAACGGAGCGCAGAGATGGATTAATATAGGGCCTATGAGCTTGCAGCCTTCCGAGTTTGCAAAACCTGCTGTGGTAATGCTTCTGGCCGGCGCTTTTTACAAAAATACAAACCTGCTTGATAATGAAAAGATTATCTGGGCATTTGTACCTATACTTATTATGGTGGGCTTAATATTCACACAGCCGAACCTGAGTATGGTACTGCTTTTACTTGCAACGTCCGTTGCAATTTATATTTGTGCCGGAGGTTCCATACAGCTTATATTATATGGAATGTGTACTATGATTCCGCTGCTGCTGCTTAAAGGGTTAAAGGGGTATCAATCATCAAGAATTGTAACATGGCTTCATCCTGAAGCAGATCCGCTCGGTGCTGGATATAATATTATCCAGTCACTTGTTGCTTTTGCCTCAGGAGGATTATACGGAGTCGGATACGGAAGTTCAAAACAAAAATTAGCCTGGCTTCCTGAGGCGCATACCGACTTTATTTATGCTGTTATTGGAGAAGAACATGGATTTATTGGATGTTTATTAATCATCTGCCTGTTCTGGACAATTTTGCAAAGAGGCTTCCTGATTGCAGTTAAGTGTCAGGATATGTACGGAAAACTGCTTGCTCTCGGGCTTACGTTCTCAATATGTTTTCAGGGTTTTCTTAACATGTGGGTTGCAAGCTCGTTTGTACCTGCAACAGGTGTACCAATGCCATTCATAAGTTACGGCGGTTCATCCATTATGGTATCATTATGGATGGTTGGAATTTTATTAAATATATCAAAAGACAATGTAAAAAGGGTAAGGTTTGGCAATGTCAGAAGTATACAATAGCACATATTTTGTAACCGGCGGAGGCACCGGAGGACACATTTATCCTGCATTAGCAGTAGCAGACTCATTAGCTGAAACAAGCAAAGTTTATTATGTCGGCAACAAACGCAACATGGAATTTGAACTTGCTTCAAAAAAGGGATATAAGTTCTTGCACGTAAGTGTATCAGGTATGCCGAGAGGTTTGAACCCTAAATTCTTTGTCTGGGGGATTAAGCTCGTTAAAGCAATTTTACGCTCTATACGATACATCAAAAAATATAAACCGGATGCTGTTTTTGCAACCGGAGGTTATGTTTCAGCACCTATGATTTTTGCCTGCATAATCACAAAAACGCCTTATATGATGCATGATTGCGATGCCATGCCGGGGCTTGTTACAAGAAAGTTATGCAAAAGGGCAAAGTATGTTTCTCTGGCTTTTGAAAAAGCAAAAAAATATATTCCCAACAAACACGCTGTTGTAACAGGCAACCCTATTAGAGAAGAGTTTGCAACATTGAGTAAAACTGCAGCGCGTGCAAACATGGGACTGAATAACAAATTAACTTTATGTATTATGGGAGGCTCGCAGGGAGCTAAATCTATTAATAATACTACTATTGAACTTTTAAAAGAATTTTCTCAGGAATTGAATTTACAGGTAATTTTCCAGACAGGCAAAAAGAATTACGAAGATGTTATTGAAAGAGTACGTCAGATTTATCCGGCATTTGAGCAGGATAAAAATCTCATAATTAAACCATATTTTATGGATATGATATCAGTTCTTAAGTCAAGCGATATTGTAGTTTCACGTGCAGGTTCACTGAGCCTTTCTGAAATCTGTGCGTCAGAAACAGCACCAATCTTAATTCCTTTTCCTTATGCAGCTGCAAACCATCAGAGAATTAATGCAAAATATCTTCTTGAGATGGGTGCATGCATATATATAGAAGACAAAGAACTTGACCCTAACAGGCTTAGAGAAGCTGTGGTTGAACTTCTTGAAAACCCTATCAAGATGAATTACCTTAAACAAAATACTTCACATCTCGCAAAGTTTGATGCTACTGAAAGAATTGTCGAACTTCTCAAAAACTTATAAATTAGTTTTATTATCGAGTTTAAAATAATCAATAAGTATTAGAAGTGACGCAATCTCATCATAAAAACGACTGATTTTTTTAGAGTTTGTTACAGGAGAGAATAAACTTCCCAGCTCAAACATATTCCTATTTGCTGGTATAGCGAGAATTAATTTATTCTGCGCAAAAGAGCAGCGCAGGCGATTAGTTTTAAAAACTTTACCAACGTGCAAAAATCTATCTATAAAGGCTGTAGTGAGAAGATATCTGCCTTCCACCTGATCATATGAATATGCCTGATATAATTTGTTAAACTCTGTATCTTCCAGATTAACTCTCTGAAAATTTCTTCTGAATCTTAGTTCCTTCAATACAAGAATATCCATAAACTGCCAGCAGGCAAATGCAAATATGCCAAGCCCGCCCAAAATCCATAAAGAAACAGGCAGAGAAAATCCGCCTGATATCATTGACTTAATACCAAAACCAAGCACTGCCGCAGCAGCGGCTGCAACCAGTAATATAAACATCATTACTACAAGTTTGCTGCAGCTCAGTTCAAAGTCCAATTTTGGTTTTACAATTGTAGTGCTTTCTATTTTTTTGTTTGCATCGAAAAAGCCAAATACACCGTGAAACTGCTTCGGAACCAAAGTTTCAGTCTTTTTGTCGCCGGTACAAAACGCTCTGTCAGCAATGTCAGCTTCTGCTATTTTAAGCTTTACACCATTATAATTCCCATAGAAAATATCGTCCTCACGCATACAAACTTTTGCACTAAACAATTTACTCTTTTGAATGCTTGAAGAGTATGTATATTCAAAATCGCCTTGGAGCCATTTTAATCCAACTGTTTCAGCTATACAATCATAGTATGTATTTTTAAATTTAGCAGCAAAACTCTTCGATATGTTGTTATATACTAATATAACTAAACTCAAACCGACTATTAATACTACTAATGCTTCATACAAGTTTTGACTAAGCAGCACCAATCCCAAAAATATAATACTTGTAAGAGGTACTGCAAAAATCAGATAGAATAAATAGCGCTTTCTCTCTTTTTCAAAAAATCTTATATTAGTTTTCTTGTAAATCTCTTGATAATATTTTGTCTGAAGAGTCCGGCTTAAGTCACGAACCTGCATTTCAATATTATTAGCTCTCATATGAGAATTATAACATATCGCGTTGATTTTTCAAAAACTATCCTTAATATTTATACAAACGACTAATTTCTATACTTAATCGCGGGCTGGATAATAATCGTATGAAAAAAGTTTTGAGTTTGGTGATACTTAGTATATTTACACTGCTGCCTCTAAATGCCGCAACCTTTCAGGGCGGAGTTGCCGAGCAGGGAAGCGGAAATGCAAGCAGAATTATTGACAAACAGACAGGTGAAGGTGTAGGCGGGGCTGATATACGCCTGCCTAAACAAAACTATTCTACCAGAACCGATTCCAGCGGCTTCTTTGAACTTGATACACAAATTAACGGCCCGAGCATCATGTCGGTTCAAAAAGAAAACTACAAGCCTTTTACAATGACAATTAACGATAAAACATTTGATGCCCCTATTGTTGTTGGTATAGAAAAATCTAACGCTTCTGATTTGGCACTTGACGCCAACATGTACCATTTGGGTGATGACAGTTACTCAGATTTATCTGCTAACGCAGGCGAGTTTAGAATGCAGGCAATCGGCCCTTTTTACACAAAAAGGTTTACGCTGAGAAACCTTAATCTTTCAAAACCGATTTATCTTGTAATTGGTTCTATTATTGGTATTGATACAGCAATGGCACGTTCTATGGGGCAGAACAAAATTCCTAATGCTTTTGCTTCACCGCCGGAGGTTTATTTCAACGGTAACAAGATTTCTGAAATACAACTTAACGGGGATGGTCAAAAAATTAAACTGCCTTCAAATCTGATTAAGAAAAATCAGGTGAATGAAATTACTATCAAAACAGGCCGAAATCTTATGCAGACAGCATATGTTGATTATGATGACATAGAGTTTATGAACCTGATAATCGAAAACTAGTGGTCTGCACAGGGATAAATTTTTACAATAATTGTAGCGCTATAGCAGGTGTTTGATTTGCTGTAGACATTAGGGTGGCCGCGGCTTACTGTAAAATCTGATTTCTGATATAAGCGCTTGATTCCTCAGCAATATCAGAATCACGAATGGTTGATTGTGTTGAGGTCAGATTATCAATACTTACACCAATAGTTTCAAGTGCAGACTCGAGCCTATTATAAGCTGCTCCATAGTCCATTTGCTTTGTATTTACACGTTTTATAAGTTCGTCTATTTTTTCCAAAGATTTACGGGCATTATCGGAAGTTGACAAATTTATCTTTGGAACGGTCAAGGCAAAAGATATATTTAATGAAATACGAGAACTGTCTGAAGAATCAACTCCAACTTGAAACTCTGTAGGTGAATATGTCAACAAAGAATCTGCAATCTTTGGCAATACACCATTACTTATCATTTCATTAAGCTCTTTTGTACTTACCCAGGCTACCGTTCCAGTAAAATTATTACTCCCTACTGGAGGACGTGTATTAGAAGTTTTTTCGTTATTAACATAGGAATTCAATATTGTTGAAGCACTATCAGCCTCACATGCGAATCCATAATAAAAGCTAGAAGATGTTACTGAGCTGTAACAATTTTCAACCACTGCGTTGTCTATTTCTCCTATAAAACCTCCAGACATACCAGAATGCATTCCATACATATTTCCTTCTGAATACGAATTCTTTATGCTGCCACCCTTGAACCTTCCTATCAAACCACCGTTAGCTCCTGTTGGAACAGAAATAGAAACATTGGTATAACAGGCTTCCACTGTTCCACGTAAATTTGAAGCCAATCCACTAATATATGCTCTTCCTTTTAGCTTCCCTGTAACATAACAATTTGTAATTGATGCGTTACTACCAGTACCTGCGAGCAAACCGGCCGTAGATTCATTACTGATGATATCAACATTTTCTAGTCCAACATTCTTTATTATTGCATTTGAAGCATTGCCAAAAAATCCTTGCATTGTTTCTGAAGGTCTATTAATTGAAAGATTTTTTACGACTTTTCCGTTACCATTAAATACGCCCTTAAATGGCCCCATATCATTATTGCCTACTGGAGTCCATTCATATCCAGAAAGATTTATATCATTCATAAGAATATATTTACCACTCAAGTCATATTGCATTGCCTGAAGCTCATCTGCAGTTGTTATGATTGTATAACCCTGAGCAATTGCTTCGTCCTCTGTCAATGGCCTAACAGCCTGAATAAAATCCCCGGTGCGCTCTGGTTCTCCATCAAAGAGTTTCACATTATTAAACTCTGTATTTGAAACTAATCTAGTAATCTCGTCTGAACGGGCATTTATTTCAGATTGAATGGATTGCAAAGAGCTTGCACCATAAGTTCCATTAGCAGCCTGCTCTGCTAAATCACGCATTCGTGATAGATGACTGGAGATTAAATCAAGACTATCCATTGCAGTCATAACCATATCTAAGCCCATATATACATTATCCTGAGCGATTTTATAGGACGACAATTTACTTGAGAGCTTTGTATTTATTGAATAATTAGCAGCATTGTCTTTCGCATGGTTTATCTTAAAACCAGTTGACATGCGCTCTATTGCTGTATTTAATCCGTTGGTTGATGCTTTTAAGTTGGATTGGACGATTAAGCTTGATAAATTGGTGTTAATTTTCATTTTAACACCTCGCTTAAAAAGCCCTGTAAATTAGGGTATTTAGCCCCCCCCCCCTACAGCCGTAAGGGTTTCAGGGGTATTATTTACACCTGATTTAAACATATCCATATATAATATATTCCACATTTAGTGATTTTATAACACTTTATTACAAAATCTTTACAAATTATGCTTCATATAATCCACAATTTGGTTCAGTGCTCTTGACCTGTGCGAAATCTGATTTTTTTCTTCCTCGCTTAACTCAGCCATAGTTCTCTTATCACCCTTCACAAGAAAAATTGGATCATAGCCAAAACCATTAACACCGGCAGGCTTCTCTGTAATCGAACCCTCACATATCCCCTTGCAGGAAAAAACAACTTTCCCCTCAGGGTTCACAAGCGTCATTGCACATACAAATTCTGCATCTCTTTCCTTAATACCTTGCATTTCATTTAAAACGCGCTCAATTCGTTTTTGCGGAGTTTCTGCATATCTTGCAGAATGAATACCCGGTTTTCCGCCAAGAGCTTTAATACACAAACCGGAATCATCCGCCAGCGACCAGTTTTTTGAAATTTCCCACGCAGCAAGTGCCTTTATTCTGGAGTTCTCCTCGAAAGTTTCTCCATCCTCTACAGGGTCAAAGCCCTCCGGCGGAAGAATAAACTCAATACCCAGCCCGGCTACAATGTCATTAATTTCCTGCACCTTATGCTTATTTGATGTCGCTAAAACTATTTTCATACTTCCCTCTTGTTATAATAATTAAGCTCTTTTCCAGTATCTAAAACCCTGCCCTTTTTACTAAACAGGCTTATTTTGAATCCCATCTTTGCAAGACGGTATTTCAAACTTACTCCCAAAACTTCCAATCCATATTTACAAGAACGCGCAAAATTTATAGATGAAGCCTCGGCAAAATACTTGGTAGGACAGGAAATCTCTCCAATTTTATATCCATTATACAAAATCAAGGCTAACATTTCGTTGTCAAAAATAAAATCATCACTGCAATCTTCAAGAGGTAAATTTTCAAGAATATTTTTTGTAAATCCTCTAAACCCTGTGTGATACTCTGATAGTTTTTCCCCGATTACAAAATTTTCAAACTCTGTTAAAAACCTGTTAGATACAAATTTGTAAACAGGCATTCCGCCTTTCAAAGCAGAATTTCCGAGCATTCTTGATGCAATTACAGCATCATATTCTCCAAATGCCATCATAGAAGCAATTGCAGGAATAAGCTTAGGTGTGTACTGGTAATCAGGATGCAGCATAATAACAATATCAGCACCGGCTTTTAATGCAGCACGGTAACAGGATTTCTGGTTTCCTCCATAACCTTTGTTCTGTTCATGAACAATCGTTGTTATATTTAAGTCCTTAGCAATCTCTTTTGTATTGTCAGAAGAGAAATCGTCGACAAGGATAATCTCGTCGACGAAATTTTGATAAATCTCATTATAAGTTTTTTCTAAAGTTTTCTCTGCATTATATGCAGGCATTATTACTATAACTTTTTGATTATTAATCATTTTCTGTTTTTTTGTACGAACTAGCTTTCTACAGCCTCTTCAACTTTTTCTTCTGCTTCAGCATTTCTGATAGAGGCCTTGTCTGAAGATAAAGCTTTGTCTTTGAATTTCTTTACCTGTCTTGATAACTTATCAGCCAACAAATCGATGCTTGCATACATAGATTCAGCAGCTTCCTCACAATGAACAACACCTGTATTCATTTTGCATGACACTTCTGCCACATGTTTGCCTGTTGCTGCCGGATTTTTGATTACAGAAAGAACTACATCAATGCCTGTAATCTGGTCATAGTGGTTAGCCACTTTTCCAATTTTCTCTTTTACATAAGCTTTGATAGCATCTGTAATCTCAATGTTCTTACCATTTACGTGTATATGCATTTACACCTCCTAATGTACTACCTTTTTATTGTACAACATTATTCAGTTCTTTTCAAGCTCAGTATGCTATGTTCCTTATCCTTCAATAATTTGAGGCAGTTCAACATTTGGAGCGCCAATGGTTCTTACAAGCTCTAAAACAGCAGCTTTCATCTGGCATTTTTGTGCAGTTGCACTGAAAAAGTCACTATAAAAGCAGCCTTCACATACACATCCGCGCTTGTAACATTCCAATGCCGTTGGAGTCCATCTCTTTACGGCAATAGCTCTTCCCATATCACGACTCTTAAACACTTATTCCTCCCAAAGTTTATTTTTATTTTGTTTGTGATTTAACTAATTGATTATTAAGGAAATCCCCAAAACTCCTTAACATATTTCTATTATATAGGTTAAGAGGTTATTTACAACCCACATACAGGCAATTGTAACGATTTCTTAAAGGACTTGCAAAGTCCTGAATTTATTACCTCTCGCAGTTTCCGGCTCATGCTAAACTCGCACAAATACATGTTTACAGCGATTTAAATCATGAAAACCCATGTGCTTTGCATGTTTGCATGGATTTTTTCAGAAGTTAAGTTTTGTAACGATGTTGGCATGGATGCTGCACACGGGTGTAAATATTTGCCCCCTCTTGTATTTACCCCTTGTATTTACCCCTTGATTGTTTACAATATAAGTGTAAAAACAACACTAGACGAAACTAACAATAGGAAATGGAAATATGACTAACAAAAATATACGAAATATCGCAATAATTGCGCACGTTGACCATGGTAAAACAACTCTGGTTGACTGTATGCTTAAGCAAGGCGGTGCTTTCAGAGAGAATCAGCAGGTTCAGGAAAGAGTTCTTGACAGCAACGATTTGGAAAGAGAGAGAGGAATTACTATTCTTTCCAAAAACATTTCGATTGATTACAAGGGAACAAAGATTAACGTTGTAGACACACCGGGACACGCGGATTTTGGCGGTGAAGTTGAACGTGTTTTAGGTATGGTTGACGGCGCTCTCTTGATTGTTGACGCAGCAGAAGGCCCGATGCCTCAAACAAGATTTGTACTATCTAAAGCTCTTGAGCTAGGAATTAAAATCATTGTTGTTATAAACAAAATTGATAAGCCGGCAGCAGACCCTGACGGAACTCTTGATAAAGTATTCGACCTGTTTACAGAACTCACTGACAGAGAAGATTTGATTGATTTCCCTTACATTTATTCAAGCAGCTTAAACGGGTATGCTATTAAGCATCTTGATGATGAAAAGAAAGATATGGTTCCGCTTCTTGACTGTATTCTGGAAAACATTCAAGCACCATCAGGCGATTCTGATAAACCATTCCAATTTAGAGCTACAACGCTTGACTACAACGAATATGTAGGAAGAATTGTTATCGGACGTGTTGTTAACGGACGTATACATTCGCAGGATCAGGTTGCATGGGTGAAAGCAGACGGCTCAATTGAACGAGGAAAAGTTACAAAACTATTCGGTTTTAAAGACCTTGGAAGAGTGGAAATTAATGAATCTGAAGCCGGTGACATTGTAGGTATTGCAGGTTTTTCTGATATTCATATCGGTGAAACTCTCTGCGACCCTAACAACATTAATCCGCTGCCGCTTATTCATGTTGATGAGCCGACATTACAGATGAATTTTTCTGTTAACGACAGTCCTTTTGCAGGTCAGGAAGGGAAATTTGTAACTTCCAGACAGCTTAGAAAACGACTTTATGATGAGCTTGAAAAGAATGTTAGTTTGAGAGTCGAAGATACCGACTCAACCGACTGCTTTAAAGTAAGCGGAAGAGGAGAACTTCACCTCGGAATTTTAATCGAAACAATGCGTCGTGAAGGTTACGAATTTCAGGTTTCTAAACCTGAAGTAATCTACAAGGGCGAAGGTGAAAATCTGCAAGAACCTTTTGAAAATCTTCTTGTAGACGTTCCGGAAGAATATGCGGGTTCTTGTATTGACAGACTTTCAGGCAGAAAAGCAACAATGCTTGAAATGAGTAATAACGGAAACCGAACCAGCATGAAATTTTCTATTCCGGCAAGAGGTTTAATAGGATTTAGAAGTGAATTTATTCGTATGACACGCGGCGAAGGTATTATGTACCATACTTTTGATGAATACAAACAGTTTGCCGGCGATATTCCTAAACAACGAAGCGGTTCTATACTTGCCCACGAACAGGGAGAAGCTATTCCTTATGCTCTTGCGCAATTTGAGGACAGAGGTGTGTTCTTTGTAACTCCTAAGACAAAAGTTTACAGAGGAATGATAATAGGCGAAGGCAACAGACCTCAGGACATTGTTGTTAACATATGCAAAACTAAAAAATTAACCAATATGAGAAGCGCAACAGCTGATGTTATGGTAACTCTGCAGGCACATAAAGAATTATCGCTTGAGGATTGCCTTGAATACATCGGAGATGATGAACTTGTTGAAATCACCCCTGAAAATATCAGGATGAGAAAACAAGATTTAGTTAAATTTAAGAGCATATAATAAATAGTAAAACTACGAAATTTGACAAAACCAAAGTATTCATTAAAAAAATATCGTACGTTTGTACGATATTTTTTTAAAACGGTAAAGAACGTCAGATAATATCCGATATCATTAAAGGAAGGACGGTTTATATTGTTTAACACAATGAATACAGTACGCCCTCGCCCTTATCCTCAGAGGGAAACAGGCAATTATAATGCAGGCAGTGACGGTGCAGACAAGGACGGTCATAACGGAAACGCGCAAGACCAGCAGCAGCAACGTCAACAGCAGCAGACCATTGCACGTGGACGGGCTCAGGATATTCAACAGAGTCAAACACCGCCGCGTCAAGCAATATATTCTCCTGCTGCAAATGCATATCCTTCAGCATACCCGCAAAGACAGAGTTACAAGGTCAATACCCCGCCTATAAGATATGACCAGCATCAGGTAAACCCTATGCAATATCAAGCTGCACAGGCAGGATATCAGCCAATAGGACAAACACCGGTTCAGCCGCAGCAGCCGCAGCAGCCGCAAAGAAGTAATAAAGTTAATATTGCACAGATAATAAAAGATTTTCGTAATACAATTAAGGCAATTGCAACACCAGCAGATATCGAAGAGCAGGTTAATCATTATCTGCAAATTGTTGAACAGCAGGTTAGAGAACCGCATCCGCAGGTTAACCTTATCCAAAGCAACTTGAAAATTGCAGCCTCAATGCTGGATAAATATATTTCAGAAACCTTGAACAAAGATTCAAAAGTTGTTCAAAACTGGCTGGATGCACTATTTTTACAGAGAATTAACTATAGCTATGACGAAGCAGAAGTTAACCCGAACTTCCTTGTAAAATTTCCTGAAAACAGAGAGGAAAAGAAACCTGCACCGCAGCAGCAGACTGAACAAGCACCTGCTCCGGAACCGGAACCTGTTGTACAGGAAGCTCATGAAGAAATTATCGAAATTGAACCTGAAGAACTTAATCTTGAAGAAGAATTTATCCAGGCCAAACAAACAATATCTAAAAAACCGAATATAACCATCATTCCACAGGACACTAAATTAAAATCTCTATTTGTAGAAGCCAAAAAACAGGCATTCTCAAACAACCCGCAAAGAGCAATGCAGATGTTTAAAGAAGCTTTTGCAAGAGCAAGCGAACTTAATGACAACGAAACTCAATCAAGAATTTGTCTGGAAATAGGCAAAATCTATGATGACAATGACCACTTCGTTCAGGCGCTTAACAGCTACAATAAATCCTTGCAGTACACTACAGATGTTAATGTTAAATCAAGAGCACATTTTTCGATGGCTCAGATTTATGATGACGTTAATGAAGTTGTACCGGCATTAAACCACTATATGACTTCAATTTCTTATGCCGGTAAATCTGATGACTTAATCGGGCAATCTGATTCACTTACAAGAATGGCAAATATCTTTACTGATAAGTATGATGAAAATGCTTTTGATTATTATGATGTTGCAAGAAAACTCATTGAACAGACAACAGACAATTCAATGAAAGGTTATGTTTTAAGCAACACTGCAGATGCCTGCGTACAATTCAAGAAAAAGGACAAAGCTTTAAAATACTACGCAGAAGCTGTTAAAAACTATGAACTTTCTAATTCTCCTGAAGAAATTGCGCAAAACTACAAAGCAGCAGCAGAACTTATGATTAGTTTTAACAGCCCAAACAAAGCAAAATCACTGCTTAAAAAGGCGCTCGTAAATGCAGTAAAGACAAAAAATGAAGATTTGATTGCAGAAGTCAATGCAATGCTCGCCTCTGTAGAATAATTATCACTTGTACTACAAGCTTTATTTCCCCCCTTTTTCATCCGGCGGAGTAGTTGTTTCGTCAAAACTACAAGCTTTATTTACCCCTTAACCCTCTTTGCCGGCGCCGGCCATAGGGTTGTTTATCAAATATTTTTTCCCGAGAATAAAAATTACAATTACAGGAATTGAACATATGCAGGCACATGCCATAAGTTCACCCCACATTGTAATTTCTCTAAACGAGCTTTTAAAAATAGTAAGCCCTACAGCAAGAGTGCGCATATTTTCTGTATTAGTTACAATCAAAGGCCACATAAAACTATTCCATGTAGTCACAAAAGTAAAAATTCCGAGAGTTGCAATTGCGGGAAGAGCAGAGGGAAGAGCTATTTTGTAAAAAGTTTGAAAAACATTACATCCGTCAAGCTTAGAAGCATCTTCCAGGTCTTTTGAGAAACTCTGAAAATACTGCCTCATCATGAATACACCAAATCCGCCGAAAATTCCCGGTACAATCAGTGCCTGATAAGTATTTATCCATCCAAGTTTACTCATAATGTAAAAAAGCGGAACAATATTAACCTGCGGCGGAACCATCATTGTAAGAATGATAATAAAAAATAGGGCATCTCTGCCTTTAAAATCCAGTCTTGCAAAGCCATAACCGGCAAGTGCAGAAACAATAACCTGTCCCAGAGTAGTAATAAAAGCAACAATAAGGCTGTTTAAAAAATATTTTACAACAGGAATTGAAGCAAAAACATTTCTGTATGCCGCAAAAGATAAATTAATGGATTTGTATTCTGTAAAAATATTCTCATTGCCGCTGAGTGAAATCAAAAACATTAATAAAAAGGGCACTATCATTGAAAGAGCAAGTAAAATTAAAATCATGTGCAAAAAAATTTTTTTCATATTGCTATTATAATCCATATATTGCATTGTGTAAAAAATACGTTATAATTATATTAGTCATAATATATAACATTTCTATTAAAATGTTATATATATTTTAAATTGCTATTATATTCTACGCTTATTACTTTGTATTGAATTTTTACAGCATTATTATTCTGTGTGTATGTCTTATCCTGCCTGATAACATAACATTTTAATAGAAATGTTATGTTAAGAAAGGAAAGGATAGCATGAGTAGAAACACACCATTTATCGTACAGACAAACACCCCGGCAAAAGGATTTTCTCTTGCAGAAGTTCTTATTGTTGTAGCTTGTGTAATTGTAATTGCAGTACTGTGTTTACAGGTATTAAAAAAGATTATACCGGATAGAGAAGCACGTATGTTTAAAAAGGCATACAACCTTACTACGCGTCTAGTTCCTTCTATGGTACATGATGAGGATCTGTATCCGGAAGTTGACGGCAAGAATGCTCCTCAGTTTTTTGGCAATACTGAATGGGTTATTTATGAAGGCAAAAAATATGAGGGTCCAACAAAGTTTTGTGGACTTTTTGCCGCCAAATTAAATGTAGTTTCTTCAGTAAGCTGCAGTGCTAATGCCAGTCTTGATGGGAAAGCTACGCTTACAACAAACGACGGAGTTGTTTGGGTTCTACCTGTTACAGAGTTCAAAGATTTAAAAACACCCGGTATAATTCAGATAGACACAAATGGTGCGAAAAAGCCAAATAAAGAGGGTTATGACAGGTACAAAATATATGTTTATCAGGATGGTACAGTTTCAAATAACCCTGTAGATATGCCTGATTTGCCGGCTGTTAACAATGATACAAATTCTTCAGACAACTCAGAAGACAGCAATTCCAAGGATGATTCCAATGGTTCTGGCGGCGGCGGTAGTATTACTATTGAAATTGAAATTAAAATTGATAGTAATGAAATCAATTATTCTTCCATAAATGGTTATGGTACAGGAGAAATATATGAACGCGGCAAAGGTTGGAGTGGCTCAAAAGAGAAAGCATACGAAAAGGCCTGTCAACTACTCAATGGTTCTCTAAAACCTCAACTAAATAAAATCGTCGAATCTCAGTTAAAGTCACAAGGAATTATTTATACTGACGAATTTTCAGATATTTTTAACTCTGCGTACAGCGACGCGGTAACACAAGCTCTTAACTCTGATGGTATGATTACAGGCAGAGGCGCCAGAGGTTTATCAAGTAAAGGAAAAGCACGTATAGATGTAAAAAAACTTGTTGATACTACTTTAAAAAATTTTAATAAAAATATGGCTAATGGAATTGAAAAAGTTAACGAACGATTACGTCAATAAACAAAGTCAAAATAAAAGCATGAAAAAAAAATTTTTTTCATGCTTTTATTAATATATGAAAACAAATATCCTTGTTGACAAGCTGCTTTCTTCATCAGTACTCTCCACATCCCTTTTCATTACAAGCGGATGTTACAAAACATACAAGGATTATAAAAATGCGAGCCCTAAATACAAAGACAGATTTCTCATCAAAGATTGTGTTGTGCTTTCAGGTGCAGCACTGGGAATGCTTGCAAACCACGGAATTTCCAACAAAATTGGGAAATCAAAAATTTATAATAATGCTGTCACGGAAATATCAAAAAAAATTAACGATTCAAGTATTCACAGAGGAGTTAAAAGCTCAATAAGCTACACTACTGAAATAATTAAAGAACTCACAGCAGGGTTTATGTCAACAGCTGCAGGTATATTGGGTGCACTCGGAGCAGATTATCTATTATCAAAAACAGATTTTCAACAGCCTAAATACAATAGAAAAAATCCTGAAAAAAATAAATTCGCAATCTACATAGACAGTAATATCGCTAAATTCACAGATGAAAATACAAGAGATATTTTCTACACCAGTGTGACAGATATGCCAAAGATGCGGTTTCTCTCTGCTGGAATGATAGGAGCCGATGCCATAGAAATCGCAAAAGATAGAGAGTTTGACAAAAGACTTAAACACACAACCGGTTACCTTGTAAATGATACACTTGTCCCACTTCTATTCTTATCAGTATCCAGTGCACTAACTAAAAATTTAAAATCAGCCTACAGAATACCGGTGATTTTTTTCTCACTATTCGGTGGCACGCTCGCTGCACAGAAAATTTTTGATAAACGCGTAAATAATAAAAAATAAACTCCTATATTTAATGTAAATTTTTATAAAAATCGTATATACTTTTCTTGAAGTTCGCAAAACCTATGCTAAAATCATACTTAAGATATGAATATACATGGCATAACAAATACTAATTTTGGTGCAAAAATTCAATTTGAAAACAGGACAGCTGAAAATACTCCTCTGCCCAAATATGCCGGCCAAATTTGCAGAAAAACCTGCATTAACGCTAAACGTATAATCATAATCCCGCTATTTTTTTCTGCAGTATTATCTAAAATTATTAAAGTGAGGAAAAGTATAAAATTACCATCCTAAATGGAAGAAAGGAAAAGAAAAACAATGAAAATCAATGCTATTGGTGTAACAACATTCGGTAACAAACAACAATTTGTAAAAAAAGCTGCTGCTGGTCTTATGACTGCTGCTGGAGCAGGTCTGGCTGCTGATACTTTTGTAAAAGGTCTTTCAAAACCTGATAAAGCTGTTGAAGATGAAGTTATCAAAGGTAACGACGAAGGCTGGAATCCTTGTGATTCTATCTGCTGCGGTGATGATTGCGATTGCTAGAGATGATATTACCGATTTCAGGAATTAATAATAACAATTATTACAGGGGGCAGAGCTTTAAAGGTTCTGCCCTCCTCTCTAATAATGCTGCGTCTGCTTATAAAAAGCTTGACGTCAATTCTGCTGATTATATCAAATATATTTATAACCGCGTAAAAAATTGGTGCAAAGAAGTTGTTGAAATTAATGTTGAAACTGGCAGGCTGCAAAAAATTGTTCAATCTGACGAACCATACATTTTCATAATGAACCACACCACAACTCAGGGCAGAGATATTAATGCAGCAAAATTCTTTAATACCCTGCTTTACAGGGAATATATTTACCACTCTAAAGCTGAAACCTGTCCAAGAAGTAAAATTTTAGCTAACACAGGAGTTCTTAAAAAAGCTAAAGACGGCGGAAAAGAACTTGAGTGGATGGGGGTTGTACCGGTCTACGCAGGTTTAGCGGACAAGGATAAGCAGTTCAAGAATGCTTCGGTAATTAAAAATTTAGCAAAACAAATTATCGACGGAAAAACAAACCTGTTTATTTTTCCTGAAGGTGCTCTGGCTGCCTTGACATTCCTGCCTATGAAATACAAATTCCAGCCGGGAGTTTCCGCAATAATCAAAAAAGTTCTAGAAGTCAGGGACAAAATAAAAGTTATTCCGCTCGGCTTTGCACATAACAAGAAAGAAAGCGCAATTCATATTGGAGATGAAGTTATTTTCAGCAAAAAAGACGGAAATTACTTTGCAGGAAAAGGAAATGCAGACTCTCCGTTTTTTGACGCCGATTTAAAAACTCTATGGGAAGATAACGATAGTATAATGCTTACGGAAAGTGGAAAACCCGTACAAATCAGTAATGTCGTACCTTTTATTTCTGGAATACTAATGAAAAACCTTGAATGCTGCTCTAAAGAAGCAAAACAGGATTTAAACAAAGATGACAAAAAGATTTACAAAATATGAGAATTTCATCAAGAATAACTGCTTTGAAGTATAAATGTTTATATAATTCGCTTCTGTACATTAATAGAAATAATGCCGAAACTAAGCGTTATCAGGAAGAAGGACTAAAACTCCTGTCCGGAAAAGTTGACAGTCTGCCCTCTAAAATCGCATTTCGGCCAAAGTTTATAAAACAATCCAGCTGTATAAAAGTTTTTGATAAATTATACCTTTTTATTTCCAAGGCAAATATAAAAAAACCGCTTGAAGAAAGATTCGATGCTCTTTTTCATGAAATCGGGCACTGGCTCCATTTTCAGAATATACCGCCGCTCAAAGAGTGCAGAGAAATCTGGAAAACTGCAAATCTGGAAAAAATTAAAGAAGATGTTTCTGAATATGCTGTAAAAAAGGATGACGGCCGTGAATTTGTAGCAGAGGTCTTTAAGGGACTAATTAAGGGTAAAAAGTATGATGAATATATAATGAACCTGTATAAACGCCTTCACGGACCGGTACCGTATGATTAACACATAAAAAAAGAAGCCCTGGAGCTTCTTTTTTAAATGGTCGGGATGACACGATTCGAACGTGCGACCCCCTCGTCCCAAGCGAGGTGCGCTACCAAACTGCGCTACATCCCGGTCTTGAATTTTCTTATTGTAGCGCACCTTCGGTGCTACCTCTCCTCGAACGATACTTAATCGTTCTCGTCGGCAGAGTCAAACTGCGCTACATCCCGATTGATTGTCAATACACTATCCAATACTTTGTATCAGCTAATGCATGATAATTTTACTTTAAACAAAAATATAAATCAAGCTTTTAATTTTTGGTGTATAATATCAATGCAATGACAAACCTATTACAAATTAATACATCTGCATCTGTTCTGGTAAAGACACTAAGTTCTCTTGGTGTCGACAGTATTTTCGGATACCCTGGCGCCTCTGTTTTAAGTATTTATAATGAACTTTCTAAAGCCGATACGATTAAACATTATCTTGTCAGGCACGAACAGGCTGCCGTACATGCTGCAGAAGGCTATGCCCGCGCCAGCGGAAAAACAGGAGTTGTCCTTGTAACCTCAGGCCCGGGATTTACAAATACAATCACCGGAATTGCAAATGCATATGCTGATTCAACTCCGCTTGTTATTCTTGCAGGTGATGTTGCAGGGGCTGATAAAAAAGGTAAAATTTTTCAATCAGTAGATATTCAGGCAATTGCAGGTTCCTGCTGCAAAAAAACATTCAAACTTAATCCTCAGGATGATATTGCACAAATTATACAAGAGGCATTCAAAGAAGCTTCTACAGGAGTAAAAGGCCCTGTTGTTGTAATACTGCCAAGAAATATTCTTGAAGATGAATACAGAAATGAAAACAGAGCTTCAATTCCGGCAGCAAAAATATCTAAAAAAGATTTCTCTGTAGAATTAAAGGAATTTACAAACCTTCTTAATGCTTCTAAAAGACCGCTTATACTAATCGGCGGAGGCTGTATTGACGCTTCTGCAGAAATTGAACAATTTGTTTCGGTTTTACAAATACCTGTTGTTTCAACTCTAATGGGTATTGGAATTTATCCATCAGAAAATAATTTGTACCTTGGTATGATTGGATTAAATGGAGTTGAGCCTGCAAATGAAGCACTTAAACAATGCGATTTATTAATTGCACTCGGTACCGCCTTCTCTGACCGCTCAACATGCAAGAATAATGATTTCACTAAAAATCGCAAAGTAGTTTCTATTAATATCTGCCGGAATTCAGGAATGTCAGAACTAAATATTACAGCAGATGTAAAATGTTTTATCGAACAATGTCTTGAGAATAAAAAATTGTTTGTGCCTCAAGAAAAATGGCGCATGGAAGTCGATGTGCTAAAAGAAAACATTATACCATTAGAAAAAAAATCAAATTTTCTCCAATCTTCATACGTACTGGAAACTCTTTCAGAATATACCCGTTACTATGAACCGGTTGTTGTTACCGATGTCGGACAGCATCAAATGCTTACTGCCGAGTTTTTTAATTTCAATAAGCCCCGAAAATTCATAACCTCCGGAGGGCTCGGGACAATGGGTTTCGGTCTGCCTGCGGCAATAGGAGCTTATCTGGCAAAGCCTGAAAACCTCGTTTTAAATATTACAGGCGACGGCTCATTCCAGATGAATCTGCAAGAACTTGCTACCTGTAGAGAACACCATATTCCTGTAAAAATAATTATTATGAATAACAGCTATCTCGGTATGGTCCGGCAGATGCAGGAGAAATTTTATAATAACTGCTACCAAGTTGAAATGACAAATCCTGATTTCACAAAAATTGCAGAAGCTTATGACCTGTTTGCAGTCCGCGTAAGAACAAAAGAAGAATTAATTCCAGCACTGGAAAAAGCAATAAGACATCAAGGTACTGCAATAGTCGACATAGTGATTGACTCTTTTGAAAACATATAAAGAAACACCGCTGCATTGAGCGGTGTCTTATTTTCCTAAATTTTCCCTTTTCCTTTTTCCGGGGGTAAATACAAACCAAATGTATTTTGTAACTACCCGTTCGCTTCTTCTAATCCAATAGAGCTTCTAAAATTGCTGCATTTTTTCCAGCCATAGTATTAGCCTTTACCCTGCTTTTATACATGTAACTTCTAAGCGCTTCTCTAATTAACTCAGAACGTGTTCTATTTTCACCTTCTGCTACTTGATCGATTCTGTCTAAAAATTCTTCGGGCATTGAAATTAGTACTCTTGCCATATATTTCTCCTTTACTATGTAATGCTATCTGATATCCTGGATATATATATAAAGTCAAGAAGAGAAAAAAAATTGCTATTTTTAGAAGAAATATTAAGTTTTGTAAACATTACAATAATTGCAATGCTATAGATGGAGTTTGATTTGCTGTAGCCAGAAGGGTTGCGCTTGCCTGCTGTAAAATTTGGTTTCTGATATACGCACTTGATTCTTCTGCAATGTCTGCATCTCTTAAAGTAGAACGTGAAGACAGAAGGTTTTCATATTGAACAGAAATCTCCTCCAAAGCACTCTCAAGTCTGTTCTGGGTTGAACCGAATTCTGTTTGCTTGGCAGAAACAGTGCGTATCATTTCATCAATTCTTGCAAGGTTATCCTTATCCTCAATTTTTCGCAGAGAATTTAATCCGTTCATCGAAAAGGCTATACTGCAGCTTACACGGGAGGATTCAGAACTTGATGTCCCTACCTGAAAATATAATTCCGCATAATCTTTATCATCTTCTACCGGAGGTTTTAAATCATCCGCCGTAAAAGGTACCCCACCATTATAGCTCTGGCAGTTAGTTACAGTGCCGCCCTGTCCAAAAGCAGCTATACCAGAAGTATCAAAACTGTTAAGATAAAAAGAATTTACAGCTGTTAAAGAACTTCCGCCGGCACAAAAAGCTCCTGCTGTGCCGGAAGTTCCCCCGGTTATATTTGATAACGCATAGCAGTTTTCAAAGGTAGTACCTGAGGCATATCCTACTAGACTTCCTGTATAAACATTTGCTCTGGTAACTGTTCCGGTCGAATAACAATTTTTCATTAATTGACCATTCATGTGACTTACAAGACCTGCACCAAAACCTCTGGCTTCTGCATAAACATCACCTGTTGCAAAACAATTTTCTATAGAACCTTGAACCGTAGAAACCAGCCCTGATGCATCTCCAAACGATGGCTGCCTGGCCCACCTGTCAATACTTGCATCGGCAGTAGAGTATGAATTTGAAATAGTCTCCACAACTCCGACTAATCCAGCTGCAATATCATATCCGTATATGCTGCCTTTTGAATAGCAGTATTCAACATTATTAACACTTTGAGCCATTAAACCAGGTGACCATCCTGCATTGTTTTTCTCTAAACTTTCTACATCACCTGTAACATAACAGTTATAAATGGAATTTGCCACATTAATAAGTCCTGTTGCGTTTTTTGCAGAAACATTGATATTCTCAAGTCCTAAGTTCTTTATTTTGGCACTAAAATTACCCCAGAATAAAGCTCCTTCACCATTCGGATTATTAATATAAAGATTTGAAACTATATAGCCGTTACCATCAAAAGTACCCTGAAACGCATTGGTTTTATTTCCTATCGGTGTCCAGCCCGCACCTGATGAATAAGCAGATAAATCAATATCATTAGCCAGCACAAATTCCGTATTTTTACCAATTAAACCTGCATTGGTCATTTTTGCAAGTTTTGCAAGTTCATCTGCTGAAGAAATTGAATAAGTTCCGCTTGTAAGAGGGGCCGCTTCATCAACATCCGCAAGTGCTGTCATTGCTGAAACATCCCTCGGTGAAACTTTAACAATCAAATCTGCAGTTCCCTGATTCTTTTCTGTTCCTACAAAAAGCTTAATGCCGTTATACTCTGTAGTATTGTACAAACGCTCAATCTCATCTACTATTGCATCTGCTTCCTGTCGGATAGCTTTGATTGAGTCCGGCCCGTAAGTTCCGTTATTTGCCTGCTCCTGTAAAGCTCTAAGACGTGAAAGCTTATCCGACATCTGGTCTAAAGCTCCTGATGCAGTATTAACTAAATCTAAGCCCATACTCGCATTTTCTTCTGCTACCTCATAAGCGCTAATTTTTGTGGACATACTTGTTGATATAGAAAAATTTGCAGCATTATCGCGGGCATTATTTATTCTAAAGCCCGTAGTCATACGCTCTATTGCAGTATTTAATCCTTTTGTTGCCGATTTTAAACTTGATTGCACTATTAAGCTTGAAAGGTTAGTATTAATATTCAATACACCATCCCTCCAAATTTAAAATTTTTAGGGCATATTACCCCCCCCCCCTATGCCTACAACACAGGTACTAAGCGGGTTTCCGGCATTTGCACAAAAAACTCTTCTTATTTTTTAACAGCATATCCATTAACTAATATATTCCACATTTAAAATTTTTGTAACAAATAATAGATACTTTGTTACAAAAATTTACAGCTGAAGGGGCCTGACAATAATAATTGTCAGGCCCCTTTCAATCTTATATCTAACTTTTTTAGTAAAGAATAGTTAGAACTTCATCTGGATTTAGGCTTGAATCGTTTGTTGTATTAGGTACAAAAATGTACTTAGCTTCGTCAACAAATTCATAGCCAACACCGAATACTCCGCTTGCAGTTAACTTACATATATTGTAAACACCTTTACCAACAGTAATAAAGCTGCTTCCAACGCTCTTAAGTCCTTTTAGCGGGTGTAAAGAAGCTGTATCTGCAAAAGCATCAGACCAGTTATCGCCGTATTCTTCAACTCCGTTTGCAACAACTTCTACAGCAGAAGAAGCTGTTCTTCCAGCAACACCGGCAACTCTGCCAACCATTGAGAAAGGAGCTGCGAGAACTCTAGAAACTACGTTAGGATTTTTTGAAACATCAACTGATGCACAAGACATTTGTTTAGGGAATTCTGCACAGTTGTCCCCATTTGAAATTGATTTGAATTCAATTTCTACATAGCCAGGGTTCTTAACACCAGGTCTTGATACTGATGATACAATACCTTTTACAGTAGAACCTGCAGGGTAGCATACGCCGCCGATTGTTGCATCTTCAACTGTTTTAGCTGTAAATGTATCACCTGTGTTTGATGTTCTTGCGCTGATTCTTTCGCTCAATTTTATCTTAAGCTGTATTGTTTCATGTTTTGTTGCACAGTTAGTAACACCATTAGACGTATCAATATTAAATCCTGCTTTCATTGCGCCAAGCATAAAAGCAACCTGTTCTTTTGATAAGTATTCGTCATTAACAACTTTATCTTTGTCAGGTAATTTATTCAAAATACCGGAAGCAATAACTTCGTTAGCAGCGCCGTTTGCCCATGCCGGAACAAATTTTACAGCCTGTCCTTCAAATACCGGTGCAGCTTTCTTATCAGCTGATACATCCATCATTTTAGCGAAAGTAGCAAAAACTTCTGCTTTTGTAATAGGTTGATCCGGTTTAAAAGTAGAGTCAGGATATCCAATCATAACATCTGCGCCAAGAGCTCTGTCAATTTGTTCTTTTGCCCAGTAGTCAGCTGCTACATCAGAATATTTATTAGTATTTGCCGCTTTTAGATTCAAACCGTCAGCAATAATAAATGCTAATTCAGAACGCAATACAGGCATTTTAGGGTTAAATAAACCTGCTCTTTTAGCATCCATTTTGCCTTTCATATCGTTAAGCATTTGCTTAGCACAACGCGCAATTACAACATTCTGCTTACCTTCCATGGTTTTTGCAGTACATGGCTTGTATACCTTGCCGCCAATAATTACATTACTGTCAGTATTAACCATTGTATGACCCTGGGTTCCGAATAGTGTCGGATGAGCATAAGCCTGTATGTCAGCAGGCTCGCCGGCCATTGCAGCACATGATGTTACACAAACAACACCAAGTGTTACCATAATTTGTTTAGATAGTTTCATACTTCTCCTTTCTCTTTTTCACTTTTCATGTTGACATAAAAGTGAAGTTTAGTAATTAAACCATTTAGTGTATATTATTTTTTCTTTTGTAATAAATATGCTTGAGGATAGCAGTAATCTTCACGGAAACCTATTCTTCTATACATTTTTAATGCTTTATAATTATTAGTTTCAGTTGTAACATTTATTTCGCTGAAAACGCGTTTTCCCAGCTTTGTCCAGTCAACAATGGTTTTTATTGCCCTGTTAAGCAGATGTTCGGAGAAGCCATGACCTCTGTGTTCTTTTTCTATAGCTACAAGAGGAATATTTGCAATCTTTCCTCCGGTAACATTTGCAAATGCAAAACCTACAGGTGCATCTTTATAAAGCAGAACTGATGTTACATCCGGCAGAAATTCACCATAAACATTCTCAACAACTTTGTTTATAATATCTGTTGTTCCTTCCATTGATAAAAATCTTGTATCATAAATTGCGTCCTGCGTATCTTTAAAAGACTCGTGAATTATTCTTACAGCATCATCCCTGTATGAATCATCATAGCTTACTATTTTGTAATCATCCGGCTTATCTGAAAGTTTCATATTTTCGAGAATTCTTTCAGAAGAAGCATTTCCCATAATAAATCTCAAAACAGCAAGCCCGATATATTTAAATCCAAATCTTGCAATATCAGCAGTGAAAACAGATTGATGCCCTATCATGGGATAAGAAACAACCTTGTTCTGGCGTTCTGTTTCAGTAAACTCCAGAAATTTCTCAACAAGGAGCTTAACTTTTGTAATTTCATCTTCTGTTCCAAGGCAGTGTATTAAATTAAGCTCAACAGCCTCGGATATTGAAGTCGTATAAACAAGAAACGCTGTTGGAATATCATTTTCTTTAAGCACAATGCACTGCATATAATTTTTTTCTACAGCATCAATAAATTCCTCATATGGCAGAGGTTCGAGCTCAAATTTATATTCATTTACAGCCTTAGCTTTAAAATCATTGTACACACCTGCAAAGATTTTAGAGATATTTCCGTTTAACAATTCTACTTCATACGTTGTTTCTGCCATAAAAATTCCTTTACATTAGATGATGCATTTTTTCGCGTTTAGTATTTATATAACGCTCATTGTATTTATTTACTTCTGATTTAAGATTAATATTTTCGTGTATTGTAAGCCCGTATCCTTTAAGTCCTATAATTTTTTTAGGGTTATTTGTAATAAGGTTAAAATTATTGAACCCTAAATCAAGAATAATCTGAGCACCGACGCCGTAATTTCTTAAGTCAGGCGCAAATCCCAGCGACACATTAGCTTCTACAGTATCCTGCCCCTGTTCCTGAAGCTTGTATGTTTTAAGCTTGTTGATAAGCCCTATTCCACGCCCTTCGTGATCTCTGATATAAACGAGAGCTCCTTTGCCATATTCTTCAATCATTTTGAGTGCAGTATGAAGCTGCCAGTTACAGTCGCATTTAAGGCTGTGAAATATATCTCCGGTCAGACATTCGCTGTGCACTCTAACTAAAGGCACTTTATCGGAGCCGTCATCTTTAACAAGTGCAACATGTTCGCATCCGGTGATAGTATCTGTGTATCCGATTATATTAAATTCTCCAAACTGTGTAGGGAGGAAAACTTCAACCTCTCTTTTCACAAATGTTTCACGTTTAAGTCTGTAAGCAATCAGGTCTGAAACTGTAATGAATTTTATATTATGTTTTTCTGCGAATTCGTGCAAATCATCTCTTCGCGCCATTTCACCGTTATCTTTCATAATTTCGCACATAATACCGGCTTCTCTATGCCCGCACATACGTGCTAAATCAACAACAGCTTCTGTATGTCCGCATCTTTTTAACACACCGCCTTTTCTTGCAACACACGGGAACAAATGTCCAGGCCTGCGCAAGTCAGAAGGCTGTGCATCAGGCGCAATTGCAACTTCAATTGTTTTAGCCCTGTCATAAGCAGACACTCCTGTTGTTACCCCGTATTTCGGATGAGCGTCAATACTTAGGGAAAAAGCAGTTTGCATGCTTTCAGTATTTTTTTCTACCATTTGCGGCAAATCAAGCTGTGCTGCGATTTCCTGCGATATTGCAAGACAAACAATTCCGCGGCACTCTTTGGTTATAAAATTTACCAGCTCGGGGGTTACAAACTGTGCTGAGCAAATAAGATCGCCTTCATTTTCTCTATCCTCATCATCTGCTACAATAATGGGCTTACCAGCTTTAAAATCCTCGAGTGCTTCTTCTATTGTATTAAATTGATTTGTCATAATCAGCAAAATCCATTTCTCTGGAGAAAATCCATGTTAATTCTTGACCTATTATCGCTCGTTGATAAAAATTTTTCAATATATTTCGCCATAATATCAACTTCAATATTTACATAATCTCCGTTTTTTAATTCTGATAAAGCAGTGCATTCATAAGTATGCGGAATAACCGCAATTTTAATCCTTTTCCCTGATATTTCCGCAATAGTAAGGCTGATTCCGTTCACACAGATAGAACCTTTCCTAATTACATAACGAAGTTCGTTTTCAGAAAGTTCAATTTCTAAATCAAAACTTTCTCTGTTTCTGCTAAGCGCGATAACTTTTGCCGTTCCGTCAATATGTCCTGAAACAATATGCCCGCCGAAACGCCCGTTTGCGGACATCGCCCTCTCGAGATTTACATGCATGCCGGCTTTTAGATACGGAAAAGCAGTTACACGAAATGTTTCCGGCGACATATCAGCTTTAAAAGAGTTTCCGGAATTTTGTATAACAGTAAGACAGACACCGTTAACAGCAATGCTGTCACCAATTTTAGCATCTTCTAAAACCTTTGCACATTCAATCTCTATACCGTTTTCACTGATAGTTTGGATTTTACCGGTTTCTTCTGCAATTCCTGTAAACATGCGCTTATTATACCATATTGCGGCATAATTGTAAAATTTTGACAGATGCACAACTGTTAGAGTTTAAATGGAAGAAAAATTTGATTATTTAATACGACTGAATCTTTTGAAGAAACATTACCTATAAAAATAATGTTGTTGTTGCTTTGCTCTAAAATATCAAAAAATTTCTGCTTTAATTCTTCATCTTTATTTAAATCTTTTAGGAATTGGTCAAAATTATTTATTGAAACGCATACTCCGGCATTTTTTTCTACAGGTTTGCATTGTTTATCTATCGATTTAATCAACTCGCTTATATTATTATCGTATTTCAAATTTTTTGATGAAAATTTAAATTCGCTTTGAAAGAAATTGCAAATATCATTTAATTTTTCATCAGGCGCATTTGTTGTAATTAATTTAGGACACTCTACAGACTCCAATTTATTCAAATGCATTACCGCGGCTAATCTCTTGAAGATATCTTTATCATGTGATACCTCCAGCTCGTTTATTAACTGATAATTATCTAATACTGCTGCTTTTTGTTCTATTTCTTCCATTTGTCTGGAAGAAACAGACTGCCTCAAATCTTGATATGTATTTGTTTTTATCAAAAAAGTTTTGTTAGAACCAGCTTTTTTATTATATAAAACAGCACCGGCTGCTGCTAACGCCAATCCGCCAAGAGTATAGTATAAAAGTTTATCTCTGTTGTCTTTCTGCTTTTGAGAACTAAAATTATCCTTTTTCTGTTTTTGGAATTTAACATCTTTCCACTGTGGTACAAAATCAATCTTCATAATATATGATAAAGTGAGAAAAAATTTTTTTTGCTAGTAGAGATTTTTACCCCACCTTCCCCCCCTTTAACTCTTATGCTATAATTTGACTGTATGAAACGTTTTTTACGAAAATTATTTTCCAAAGTTACGCTGGTTATCCTCATCTGCATACTTGCACTTCTGGCATTCTTTTTCTGGGGCTGGATTGAGAAGCAGGCTATGAAAGCCAAAGGTATGTACTATATCTACAAAGGCGATCAGGCATATTCACAGGATAATATGGCTAAAACCCTCGATTATTATAAAGAAGGTTTAAGGCTCTATCCGGAACATTACGAAGCCTGGTTTAACCTTGGAAACATATATGCTGTTTATGAAGACTATTTCTCAGCTGTTGACGCCTATGAACATGCTATCAAATACAATCCGAAATTTGTTATGGCGCGTATGAACTTAGGAATAGTTTACTCTGAAGACTTAGGCTTCTTTGACGAAGCAATCGAACAGTTTGATACAGTCACACAGATACGATTATTTAAGCTCTGGATACCTTTTGTCTACAGCAATGTAAAAAGCGTAAAGGCTAACAGAGGACTTGCATACTACAACAAAGGCGTTGCTTATAAACAAAAAGCAATGTATCTGCCGCTCGATAAAAGATATCTTGTATTTAAATATCTGGGAGAGGCAATAGAAGCTTATGAAAAATCGCTTAAGTTTCTCAAGAAAAACTATGATGCCTATTACAACAAAGCAGTTGCACACCACCTGAGAGGCGAATACAGAGAAGCCGGACTTGCCTACTGTTCAGCGATTAAGCTGGAGCCGATGAAATTTGAGGCCCATTACAACCTTGCAGTTCTCTTAAGACAGCTGAACAGACACAGAGATTCTATAAGCGAACTCCATAAAGCAGCTATATTAATTCTAGAAGAACCGGATTCATCGACTCTTGAATCTACTTATATCTTTAACCTGCTTAACGATGCTACAAGAAAATTTATAACAAGCGACGAGTACTATACACAGAAACTTTCTGATGAACCGCTCGGAAATATCGGCTACACATACGTTAACGGTAAAATCGTTCCGGATGAGGAGTTTGATAAAGCTATACTCAAAAACTTTAAAACCTGTGCAGGTTTTGAATATTTCAATGAAGAAGAGGAGGAAATTTATTAATGGAAAATCTTCACTTTTTATCAAAAATTTCTAACCTGCTCATCTCAGAAATAGATACAAAAGAACTCGCAGATGGTATAAAACAGCTTCTGCAGCAGATTGTACCTGTCAAAAGACTTCAAATTTATGTGTTTGATAACGTAACTAACACAATGCGCGACAGCTCAAACAACTGGAGCGTAATTCCCGATGAGTCAGAAATTTATAAAATCTATGAAAACCTTAAGGACGAAGATTTTGTTATTAATTCCAAAGCGTATAAACTGCCCGCACTAAACGGCGGAATAAGCTTTAAAATAGAATCGCTTGCAGTACCAATGCATAAAGACGGCTCTGATTTCGGAGTTATGGAACTGGAATTTGAAGAAAATACTACAATTAATACAGAATTTTTGTTCCTCATAAAAATTCTGTCCTCCCAAATTTCACTCAAACTGCAAAACATTGTGCTTAACGAACAGTCAAAAATAAATGTAGAATTTCATGACTCAATGAAAAATATTGCAAAAATCATTGAAACCCAGTATGAGTTAAACTACATTGTTCCGCTAATCGGAGAAATGCTTGACAGGTTTATATCAGACCATTTGATTTATGTATTTTTGAAACAGGACGGAGAATTTAAGCTTGTCTGGCCGAAAGCCTGCAAAGATGAAAGAATTTATGAAGCTCTGAAACAGCTTACTCCGGAAACAGGGTATATTTTGACAAACAATGATAAAATCGGCGCCTTCCCTCTTGTATCAGAAGGAGAATTATCCGGCTGTATAGTTGCAAGAAGTACACTTGATAAGCTTTCAAAACGCGATATAAGCTATCTGGAACAGCTTACCAGACAGTCAGCAATTACAATCAACAGGGCAAACACATACTCAAAAGTTCTCCAGTACGCAACTCTGGATGCTCTAACAAACCTTAACAACAGGCGGCAGTTTGAAATCCGCTTAAAACAGGAGATTGCAACAACCAAACGTCAAAAAACACCGCTCTGCGCGATGATGATTGATATTGATTTCTTTAAAAAAGTAAATGATACATACGGCCATGCGAGCGGAGATGAAGTTTTGAGAACAGCTGCTTCGGTTATAAAAGCTCAGCTTCGTGAATCAGATATCCCCGCAAGATACGGCGGAGAAGAATTTGCAGTTCTTCTGCCATATACGCATATAGAAGAAGCAGTAATTGTCGGAGAACGTCTAAGAAAAGCCGTTGAAGAAACACCAATTTTTGTTGACAAAAAAAATATAAATGTCACAATAAGCATGGGACTTGCTGAATTCGGTCAGGAAGAGAACGGAGAAGAATTATTTAAAAGAGCAGACAGCGCTTTGTATGAAGCAAAAGAAAGCGGAAGGAACAGGGTATGTATAAGCAAAAATGTGTAAGTTTAGAAGATACAAAGGCTCTTGCATATAAATTCGCAGATCTTGTAAAAGAAGAAGGTTGTTTTGTAAACCTTTTCGGAGAAATAGGAGCCGGAAAAACAGCATTTGTTAAGCTTGTTGCAGAAGCTCTCGGGATTAAAGAAAAAGTTACAAGTCCAAGTTTTGTTATTCTGAACGAATACCACAGCGCCTCTATCCCTGTTTATCATTTCGATTTATACAGGCTGGAAAACGTTGGAATAAAAACAATTACGGATGAGCTTAGAGAATACTCAACCGGCAGAAAAATAACCTTCGTTGAATGGGCAGAATTTTCTCAAGGCGAACTCCCGTTTGAGAGAATTGAAATCAATGTTACATACGATGACGATGACAGCAGAATTTATGAGTTCAAATCTGTCGGAGAAAGAAATCAAAAAGTTATAGAAGGCTTAGGGGTAATATGCTCCTCCACAGGAAAGGAAAAAAATTGAAGATACTGGCTTTTGACACCTGTCTTGATAAAACATATATAACTCTCAGTGAGGATAATAATATTATTCATAGCGAAACAATTTTGTCTGATGGAAAGAATTATCACTCGGCGTATTTAATCTCAACCATCGTTAAAGTATTGAAAGACGCCGGTCTTACACCTGATGACATTGACCTCATTACAACTGATATCGGCCCCGGAAGTTTTACCGGCATAAGAGCCTGCACAACTGTAGCAAGGGTACTTGCCCAGCAGCTTAACATCAAAGCAGCCGGAGTTTCTTCGCTCGAAATTCTTTCTAAAATTCTCGGCGGAAATGATTTAGCAGCACTCGATGCAAGAAAAAATAAAGCATATGTTTACGATGGTAAAATTCTGGGTGCAATTGAGCTTGAAACAGTTGACGAACTGGTTAAAGGCCGAAGGGTTATAACAGATGACAGCCTGAAAGAGAGATTAAGCGAATTTGCATCCGAAGTTGTTTCGTATCAGCAGGGTGAATATCCGATAGGAGAAATTTTAGCAAAACTCGGAGCGGAAAAAGAAGAAACAGACTGGCGCAAGCTCAAACCTTTGTATATCCAGCCGCCGCCTGTTACTTTGAAAAAGCTTTAGTCCTGCTTAACCTTTGTAATTTTAATGTATTCGTGTAAATTTTCTCATACAGCCTCATGTTATAACACATTCGGAGGTTGCCATGGATTTAGAAGAATATCAGCAGAGATTAGAACAAATCATAAAAAAAATAGTGACATAACCTGCAGGTTTATATTAAAATAAGAACATTAAGGGGTTGGTATAAATGTTAGAAAAAAAACGAATACTTATAGTCGATGATGACGCGGAAATAAGAGATTTACTGGAGTTTGATATTTCATCAAGCGGATATTTTGTTGATACGGCTTCTGACGGTATGGAAGGCTTGAACAAAGCTCTCAATAATAAATATGACCTGATTTTGCTTGATGTTATGATGCCAAAGATGAACGGATTTGATGTCTGCAAAAATATCCGTCAGGCTAAGATTAATGTACCAATCCTGATGCTTACTGCAAAAGGCACAATCGGCGATAAAACAAGCGGGTTTGACAGCGGAGCGGATGATTATCTGGTTAAGCCGTTTGATATTCAGGAAGTTCTTTTGAGAATAAGAGTTCTTTTGAGAAGAAACCAGCCGCAGGAAGAAACATTAACTTCTAATGAAATTCTTGAAGCCGGTGAAATTGAAATTCTACCGGATACTCTGGAAACAGTTATCTTAAATAAAAGAATGAAACTTACTCCAACCGAGTTTGAAATCTTGTACTGCCTGCTACAGCATTTCAACAAGCCTGTAACCCTTGCTACACTCCTTGAAGAGGTTTGGGGATACTCAAGCGATGAAGATGTAAGAATGTTAAGGGTTCATGTGGGTGCGCTCAGAAACAAAATTGAACCTGACTCCAAAAATCCAAAATATTTGCACACAGTAACAAATGTAGGATATAAGTTAACGCCGTTCGGGGGATAAAATGTCACAATTCTTCAGCAAACGAAGGCTAAAAATCGCAGAACAAATCATTATTGTAAGCTTCTTTGCCGTGCTTATTCCAATGACAGTGAGCGGGATTATAATTAACAACATTAACCAGCAGTCAAACAGAGCGCAGCTTAGAGAAGCTGCTGTTATGATAGCAAACATTGTTTCTGAAGAAATTGAAGTTTTCGACCATTCCATAAATAACGAGCTCTCACAAATTATAGCAACAATGGAGTATTACAAAAATCCTGCACAGGAACAAAAATATCTCGACACTATTATAGAAAGACTTCCTTTCTACCGTGAACTTGCAATTGTAGAAAAAGATCAGCTTGAAAAATATAAAATGTACAGCATTCAGGATGATTATGCAGTATTCAGCAAAAACCTTAAAGATGGAAGATTTCTTGTTGCTGTACTTGATATGAACAATCTTAAACAAAATCTGTTTAAAACTCTTACGGAAGATAAAAGACAGATTTATGTGCTTGTTGATAATGACTTAGTCGCCTCCAGCAACTACACTCAAGAAGGTTATGAAAAGAGCATTGCAGAACTTCCAGAGCAACTGGAAGAAAATGAACCTGTTATATATGGCGAAACAAAAAACCAGCCGCTTGTTTACCTAAAAAAAACAGATCCTTATGTTACTATCATTGTTAACACTACAGAAGCTGTTACAAGAAAAGCTATTGACTATAACCGCGACAAAATCATACTTTCAATACTCGTAACCATGCTTACGGTATTCTTTGTTGTCGGATTATACACATATTACCTGTATATCAATATTAGACAGCTTTTTAAGGCAATAATTGCGATATCAAAAGGAAACTATGAAAGACGCATAAGGCTCTTAATCAATGTTTTCACGCCTTTCGAGATTGTTTTCCTTGGAAACGAGTTCAACAGAATGGTTAGCCAGATTCATAAGTCCTATATACAGCTCAAGAAGAAGAACAAAGAGTTAAAACAGGTTAACGAATTCCGCTCAAACATGATTGATACAGTAAGCCACGAATTTAGGACTCCGCTTACAAGTATACTCGGATATACATCAAGACTCCTGCGGCAGGATATTAAGATTGACGAAGAAACAAGGCAAAAGTCACTAAAGGTTATTAAGAAACAGTCCGAGAGATTGAAGCGCATGATAGAAGATTTGCTTGTTATACCTGATATTGAAGGAGCAAGGCTGAATGTAAACATCATCAGCGTTCCGATTAATAATGTAATAGAAAATTCTATTATGCTTGTAAAAAACGATACAAACAAAGAGATTATAAACAACCTGAAGGATTGTCCTATTGAGATACTCGCTGACAATGACAGAATTGAGCAGGTTTTTGTTAACCTTATTGAGAATGCAATAAAGTATTCCAAAGAAGACTCTCCGATTACGCTTGATTATGAGATAAGAAATGACAGGCTTGCGGTAAGCGTAAAAAATGATTACGATGTAATTCCGCGGGAAAAATTGAAAACTTTATTTGACAAATTTACGAGGGTTGATGACTCCACTACGCGCACAACACGCGGCACCGGACTGGGATTGTTTATTGTAAAAGGTCTGGTTGAAGCAATGGACGGTGAAATAAGACTTTATTCAAATGAAGAATGCGGTTTCTGCGTCAAGGTATTTATGCCGATTGCAGAAATTGAAGAAGATATGGTATAATCGAAAGAAAAGGGTAAGTTATATGAAAAAGATTCTCGTTTTATTAGCCGTAATACTTCCTCTCTGCGCAGCTGCAGAAGATGTAGTAAGTTTGGACGGACTGAACGAACCTGAGTGGAAAAGTTTTGTACCGCCGGCTTATGTGGATGTTGATGAGCCTAAAGGGCTTGGAAAACTTAACGAAACAGCTGCTTACTGGTATAAAAGAAGAGTTGAATTTGAAAACGGCATTCAGGAATGCAGAGCTCTTGAAGATAATGATGCTAAACTAGGTTGTTATCAGCAGTTAAAAGTTAAGCAATATCAGCTCAACAGTGATTACAATGCGAGAATTGAAGCTCAGGAAAAAGCCAGAATGGGCCCGCAGGAAATGTTTGATAAAACAGATACAATGCTTCCAATAGGCGGATATCTCAATAACTTTACAAGATTTCAGCCTAACGAATTCAGATAATACTACGTATGTAGACCAACATTTACCTACCCCAGTTTGTCGAACTCTTTTGTAAAATCTCGCTGGCTTAACTCTATTACAGGGAGGTCGTATTCGTCTGCAAGTTTCTTCACTTTTATATCATAATTTATCGCAAGCGTTTTTACACCTGATATTATTGCGGCAACATTTGCGTGAAAACGCATACCAATCATATATTCCAGCTCTGAAATCTTATCAAACACCTCATTCACTGAAAGCCCTGAAAAAACTTCTACGTCCTTAACTCTGTCTTTCTTTGCAAGTATTCGTGCAAATTTTTCGCACACATCCAGATCTATACTGTCCTGAAAAGAAAATATTTGAATTTTTTTATCAGGAAATCTCTTAATTACCTCATCTGCAAGAGCATTTAAGAAGCCGTCACTAAGCGAAGGATAGTTTCGGAGCTGAATACCAACAGTTCCCTTAAGATTTTTAACCGGCAGTTCAAGACTGAATATAGGATCTTTCACAAGTTCTGCATCTATACCCCAGCTTTTCAAAAGCTCTTGAGATTTTCTATCTCTAACAGATATCTTTTGTGCCTGCCCGAGCGCAAACCTTGTCAGCATTCTGCCAAATCCTGAATTAATAGGCCCGATACCCTGAGCAAAAATCTCTATCTTCTTACCAAAAAATATTGCAGTATAAATTACCCCGAGATAATACAAAAGACTTTTAAAACTTGTCACATCCTGTAAAAGACTTCCACCGCCTGACACAAGAACATCCGAGTGTTTAATGCTGTCAAAAAACTTTAACATCGGGCAGCTGTCAACACCATAAAGTTTTGCAGTTTTTTCAGGATTAGAAGATATGAGAGTAATCTTCTCAGCCCCTTCGTGTTTCAGACGGTCAACAAGCACCTTTGCAATCGCCTCATCGCCGAAATTATCAAAACCGATATATCCTGATACTATGTATTTTGTCATTGCTGAATACTTTCGATAACTGCATCCTTATATGGTATAGCCTGAATAGCTCCGTAATTCTGCGTTTGAAGCCCAGCAACAACAGCAGCAAACTTCATTGCCTCAGACGGAGTATAGCCGTTCGTTAAAGCATACAGAAATCCGCCGTTAAATACATCCCCGGAAGCCGTTACATCTATAGCCTTGGAAGTGTTGTAAAATTCTGTAAAGCTTATTTCACCCTTATAACCTGTGTAATACCCGTTATCAATATGCGATTTAACAACCACTATTTTTACGCCCTTATCCCAGAAATATTTCATAACCTTGTCCATGGAATCGACTTCGTAAAGTCTTGCTGCGTCATTTTTAAGGCTTAAAAATATAACATCTGTATAATCTACAATTTCTTCAAAATATTCTTTTGTATCAGCAGAATTCATAAAACAGGAGGTATAATTCGGATCATACGCAGTAAGAACCCCGTTTTCTTTTGCAATCCTGAAAGTTTCTCTCACGAGTTCCCTTGAGCTTGCGCTCAGAGATTGAACAACGCCTGTAGAATACACCAGTTTTAATTTCTTTATGCATTCTTCCGTAATATCTTCAATAGAAAGTTTTGCAGCAGCTGTTTTACGTTTGTAATACAAAAGTTCTCTGCTCTCCGGTGTTCTTGATACTATATACATCCCGTTTTGTTCTTCGTTAGATTTGATAAGCGATGTATCAATATTTTCCTTTTGCAGGCTTGAGATAATAAATTCGCTAAACCCGTCGTTTCCGACTTTTGTAAGATAAGTAACATTTCCTCCCAGCCTTGCAATAGCAACTGCAGTAGTCACAGTATCTCCGCCAAAATATTTATTGAGTGTAGAAGTATCTGCAAGGGTTCCGTTAGCAGAAAGCTCAATCAAACACTCACCTATTATTGCAATATCTATTTTTGAATCCATTCGGAAAAATCCTTAACTTCTTTAATAATTTCTTTAGTACGCGCAGTTATTTCCTTCGGAGTAAATCCAAGATAGAAATCTCTGCCGACACCTACAGCAGCAGCGCCCGTTTTAATATAAGTCACAACCTCACTTAATTTTATATTACCCATAGGCATTAAACTCAAAAACGGCATCTGTCTTAAAATATTTTCAATATACTGGACTCCGCCCATTGCATCTGCAGGATACAATTTGATAAGCGGAATTCTTGATTTCCAGGCATTATATGCCTCGTTAGCAGTAGAAGCACCGGCAATAAACGGCACTCTCTTATTCTTAGAAATTTTTACCATATTCATTTGAAAAATTGGAGAAGCAATCAATTTTGCACCGCTTGCAAACGCTGCATCTGCCTGTAAAGAAGTAATAATTCCTCCTGCACATACATTCGCAAATTTAGAAACCTCCGATATAGCCCCGTATAATGAAGGGTTTTCAACATTTATTTCCAAAACTCTTATACCGCCTTCTACCAGAGCCTTAGAAATCTCTATGGCCTGTTCCGGCTCCTTGCATCTTATTATCGGATAGACTTTATCCTGTTTTATTATCTCTAAATAATTCTCACTCATTTGTATGTATCCTTTTCTATCAATTTATTATATCATGAACAGGTAAGTCAAGCTTATGGAAAAGGTCGTATGTCTGCATTTAAAAGAATTAAAATTTTTCTCTTTAGTATTATTATCCTTCTTGGATTAATTTTTGTCTACTTCGTCACTTACAATTTTGTAGAACCAAAAGCCTATGACTTTATGACTAAGCACGCGCTTACAGAAAAGCTCCCTTTCCATAACAAGCAAATTTACGGGAGCGGCGATATCATACTTGTTGTAATCGATGCAAAAACCGTTGAAAAATACAGATGGCCGTGGAAGAGAGAATTAAACTGCAAGATTTATGAATACTTTTTAAACTACGCGCATCCGCAAATCATTGTTCACGACTCAATCATTGCAACACTTGATACGGATAATCCGGACTCAGACAAAAAATTCTTTAATACACTGAGCAAATTTAACAATGTTGTTGTAGGTTTCATGCCTTCAGTAAAACCTTGGGCAGACAAAGATTTTGGAGAAATTTATGATAAGGCTTTTATTAAATTTTCGGCCAGAGCAGAAGATAAAACAACCTCGATGCCTTATTTTTATTCAAGTATAATGCCTTTCCCGAAACCTTACTTTGATGTTGTTAAGAATGCCGGCTCTGTATCAATGCTTCCAGGATTTATTAATGGAAATATCTCTTCATACGCAATTGATCAGGTTTTTAGAAATCACGAATATTTTCTCAAATACAATGGAAAAATCTATCCTTCTGTAGCAATGAAAGCCTTCTTAATGATGAATAAAAACCCTGAAATGGTTCTTACAAACAACTCAATCACCTTTCCGCAGCTTAACTACAGAATTAAACAAAAAACAACGCCGTATCAATCCATCGTTCCGCTAAAATTCTATAAACTTGCAAAAAGCGGTTATTCTCATCCAAAGATTTCAGCAGTAGACATAATGGATTCTTACGACAATATTAAACAAGGCAAAAAGCCTGTTGTTGACCCCTCTGTTTTTGACGGCAAAGTTATAGTTATCGGTGCAAACGTACCGGCCGGAACAGGTTTAAACGACAACAAAAACACTCCTATTGTTTCAAATCACCCCGGAGTAGATATTCAGGCAACTGCAATAGATAATATAATACATAATGATTTTCTAAACGTCATTCCAGCCGGTATAAACCTTTTAATAACATTCCTCGGAATGCTTATTGTATATGGAATAATAAGGATGTATGATTTATTCAAATCAATAACATCTTCTATTGCAATTATAGCAGCATATCTGGTTATTACTTATATATGCTTCTATTTTGGAACAGTAATTAATGTAATTACGCCTGTAGTAATGTTTATTGTCACTATGCTTATTGCCTATACCCATAAATTTGTTCTGGAAAACAGAAGCAAGGAAAAAGTTAAATCTGCCATGGGCAAATATATGTCCGAAGACGTTATGAAGCGCGTAATTATGAATATTGATAACCTCGGACTCGGCGGGAAAAAAGCAACAGTTACAGTTCTTTTTGCAGATATCAGAGGATTTACATCTATGTCTGAAACAATGTCAGCCCAGCAGGTTTCAGAAATATTAAATGAATATTTTACTGAAATGGAGCCGATAATCACAAAATACAACGGAATTATCAACAAATTTATAGGCGATGCCGTAATGGCAATTTTTGGAGAGCCGATTCAGGACAAAAACCATGCATCTAACGCAGTAAGATGCGGTTATGAAATGCTCCAGAAAGTTAAAGAGCTGCAAAAAAAATGGGCTGCAGAAGGAAAACCAAAAATTGAAATCGGCATAGGAATAAATACCGGTGAAGTATTTGTCGGCAATATCGGATCTGTTAACAGAATGGAATACACTGTTATTGGTGATACGGTAAACCTTGCAAGCAGGCTTGAGAGTTATAATAAAGTTTATAAAACAAAAATGCTAATAAGCAGTTCGACTTATGCAGCAACTAAAAGTTTTATTGATGTGATAAAAATTTCTGATGTAGAAATCAGGGGTAAATCTCACAAAATGAATATTTACGAAGTTTTAAAAGTAATTTAGTTTTTTCATTATATAATATTATTATGAGGATACCCCGTAATAATACTACAAGCTTTGGTGCAAAATTCATAAAATCTGCCCAAATACAAAAATTTGATACAAAGACCGGTACTTACGCGTCCAAAAAGGTTTCCTTCGTTGAGCTGGAACCTGATAACTTTTCGGATGTTTGGGCTGTTGCCATGGCTGCTAAATACTGGCCGGACGAATTCTATGCTTCAAATATTGCATACTGTGCAAACCGAATTTTCGCAAAAGACCCGAAATTTGCTAATAAAAAGGTTTACGCACTTACGAAACAAAAAGACGGCCTGCACGATTTAAACGATACAGAAATTTTAGGCCTTGCAGAAGTTACTGAAACAAATAAACATTCTGTTGAGTTAGAATATCTGCAAGTTGACCCGTCAATAATCTATTCATACCCTGAAAAACCTTTAAAAAAAATAGGTACAAGAATTCTTGATATGCTGAAACTGGTTTATAAAGATAAGGCAATCACACTTACTTCCAGATTAGGGAAAACGAGTGATTTCTATGTCAAAAATGGATTTCAATGTATAGAGCCGGAAAATAACAGATATATTTGGAGAGGCTGATTAATTGTAACGTTTTATTAAGCAACCTAGCCACATGGGCAATTCATCATTAAAAAAATACTTTACATGACTATAGTGTGATTTAGTGTGAATGTAGATTGATGAATTTTGTATATAATACCCCAATATTAAACAAAATAAATATTCCTAATATTCAATTCAGAGCAGCTGAAAATTATGCAGGAACATTGGCGCCGAAGAAAGACTCTTTCAGTACCAATCCTCTGTATGATAATTTTTTAGACAAAAATACCCTCACTCAGATTGCAAAGTCAAATCCAAGAATTATGGAACTTCTTAAAAGTAATCATATCAGGCTGGATGTGAATATTCGTGAACTTGAAAAACTTAAACACGGCCACCTTATGGATACACGTGTTACTGCGGCAAAAATATATTCCGCACTTCCGCAAAATTTAAAATCAGAAGTAAACCTTATGGATTTGCAGCAGGCAGCAATGCTGCATGATTTTGGCAAAGTTCTTATTCCGGATAAAATATTAAACAAAAATGGAAAATTAACCGACAAAGAAAAAGAAATTATGAAGCTTCATTCAGAGCTTGGATACGAACTTCTTAAAGAGCAGGGTGTAAACGAAAATGTACTTAACCTTGTGAAATATCATCATCAGACGCCTGACGGGAATGGTTATCCTGAGATTACAAATGATTTTAAGCCTGATATTTCTTCACAAATTTTAGCAACCGCAGATAAGTATTCAGCGCTGAGAGAAAAAAGAAGTTACAAAGACGCAATGACAAGAGATGAGGCTCTGGCTGTAATCCAAGAAGATGTCACTAATGGCTTAATCGCACCGGAAGTCTATAAAGCACTTGCAAGAATATAAACTGTTTTGATTGCCAATGACATGCCGTCTTTCAATCTTATGTTATAACAAATATGTTTAATAGATAACCCAGCTTTTATAAAATCTGAATATAATTTAGCATAAACACCAAGATGTTCTTTTTTTTACATTATTTATCATATTTAACATTATTTCAGTATATTGTTTATCCTTAGATGAATGTTTGTGAGCTTTCGTAAATTCTTCAATTTTATCATATTGTTCCCCATACTTTTTTATTTTTAGCTGAATGCCGTTTTTTACATATTTTTGAGTAATATCCTCAAAGTCATGAAGAATACATTTAGTAAGATTATATTGATCTGCTACACGCACAGCCTTTGGAAGTACACCTACAAAAGGTACCATTTCTGCGGCTCTTAAATTACCTTTTAATTCATAAATTTCCTCTATTTTATTTTTTGCAGAACTATAATATGTTTTAGAAACATTTTTAAAGTCATCGATAGACCTTCCTACAATTCTGGAGTGAATTAAAAATAATTTACAAATCCTTTTTAATTCCTTTCTATATTGTCTACCTCCACTTTTATCATAATCAGGGTTAATTTCTCCCGGCAACCAACTTTTTAATCTATCATTTTCATCACTACCCGCGTAGTGCTCTGCCCCATCTTGATATCTTTTTTTTAAAGCATTTATTATCTTTTGATGATCTATGAGGCTAGATAATTTATTCATTGCTTCTTGGAGCTGCAAAAATGTATAATTCTGATAATTCTGCAACTCAGGCAATTCAGGATACATATCCCCACTGGCAAACATGTTCCTGTATTGATTTAGTTTACGTACATAGGATGACTTTAATTGGTTTAATCTATTTTGTTCCTGAATTCTTTTGTCTACAAGTTTTTTCTCTTCTATCAATATATCAGTTTCTTCTAAGATTTTTTCTAGTTTTTTCACAGATATTTTTTTAGATGATAAAATCTTTGAAACCCGTTTTTTATCCAGAATAGTTTGTAAGCCATTATCTATAATCTTATATTGCAGCTGATTACGCATTTCATATGCCATGCGTCTTTTTTCTTCTTTTCTTGCCTTCCTTTGATAGTTCCAGTCTTGGATACTATATATTATTTCAGAAACACTATTTGCAAAGTTGGACATAACCCTTGCAAATAAAGATTGTTTTTTCTCGTGGTAAACATAACTCTTGTAATCATCATAGTCGTAGTCTTCATCATCATTATCTTCATAAGCCTCTTTGTTTTTTTCTAAACATTGTGTTTGTGTAGAAGTAATCTCTTCGATTTTTTGTTCTTGTTTTACTGCTGCTTTTCTTTTAGCATCAGATAAATCAGATATTGAAGACAAAATTCCAGAAAATCCTAGTATAGAGGATGCGGTTTCTGTAATCTGTTCTCCTAATTCTTTTATTATTTCATCTGAACTAGGCTCATGTTTTTTAAATAACATATATGAAACAAGAGGTTTTTCAACAACTGGCATTTTTTGTTTGTTTCTAAAACGAGAAAAAATATTGACATGTGAAAAATAATTTAGTTTGTGTGAAATTTTAAACATTACAACCAATCACCTATATCAAAAAGTTCTTCCCACATTGTTTCTAATACTGACCATAAATCCCAATCTAAAATGACATCATCCGGCAGTTCGTCACCTATAAAATACTCTAATAACTCCCTTGGATTATCAAAATCAGGTAAATCACGATACTCTTGAAGTTCAGGAGATAAACTGGTATCTATGGATTGGAGTTCACGAAGGTCACGCGCTAACTCTGGATCTGAAGCTAGAATTGAATCATCTATACCATCTTCCGGAGAACCTTTGAAATTAATCTTTTTATGACCATCCGTATTTAATTTTCCATCAGTTCCTATATACTTATCTTGTTCTTTTTTACTTGTTATATTGTGCTCTTTGAGTATTTTTCGGCTTTGCTTTTCATACCATTCTGCATTGTTTGGTACCATTCTGTTACTAGCTTCTTCTGCCTTCTTTGCAGCTAATTCTTCCATTGTCTTTTTGGTAGTTGCCATACAACTAAAGGCATGGTTACATATGGAATTACATCACTACTTTTATCACCAAATTTATTAATAATATTTTTCGTAATTTTTTGTAACTGTGATTTTAATGTATTGTAAACTTCTTTGTTATGTTTACTTATTATTGGATAGTAATTAATTTTTTGGATATTCATTCTTCTGCCTTACATGTATAATTGGTTCTTGGTCTATTAAATATTTTTTTAAATATTCTTTTATATCGTCTTGGGTTATCGAATCAATAATTTCATAAATATGAAAAATGTCATCATTATATTTTTGTAAAAAATGCAGTCTGCTTAAACCTGTATTTTTATCATATTCATATTTAAAATCATCTTTATATGTTTCTTTCCATTTATTTATCTTTGGTGTTAAATCTGAATCGTATAAATTTTGGAGATTTTGTTTAAAATCTTTAACTAATTCATATACATTTAAATTTTTTTCAAAAAACTCGAATTTATAATACAAATTGTCATATCTTAATTCTTTATTTGGCATTAGATTAATTGGATTATTACAAAATCCATCTTGTGATGAATAATAATCTTTATTTTTAAACATTTCTGAGGTTATTATGATGTCAGTAAGCATTTTTGCTATCTGGTACTCTTTTTCATCTTCTATGAAATAACTATAATCAAACTCAATGTCTGATTGAATATTCTTATTTTCAACCACTTGCAATACTTTATTTTGAGGCATATTAAAATCTAAATCTAAAAAATCTTGGTTTTGCTTTAATTTTAAATTTATATTTTCATTTAATAACTTAAAAAAATACTTGTTATCAAAATCACTATTTTTTATTACAGCATATACAGTTGCGCATGAATTTTTCAAAAACTCTTTATGATATTTTTTCAAATCATTTAATGATATTGCATTAAGTCTATTCTCACATGTCCTTTTGTCATACAAAGAATTCTCGGAATACAAATATTTATGATTCATATTTCTTTTGTTATATTCAAAAGAATTAAAATCTAATTTCAAAGCTTTCTTTGCTTCTTCTAAATCTTTTTCTTCATAATCTATATTAAATATAATATCATTAATTTTAGATATATCATCATTTAACAAACAAGTATATGATAATATATTATCTCCTCCAAAAACATTTGCTTCTTGATTTATTTTTTTTATTTTAATTTTGAGAAGCTGATAAAGCAAATTATCATACATAGGAACTATTTTCTGAGTATTTGTATTAGACAAACTAAAATCAATTTTTGATTCTTTAATTGCATCTGTTTTATCCACCACTATTTTCAAATTCGTATCTGGATATTCGTAAACATGGATATTCGGTAAATCCAAATGGTCTTTGCCTTCAATTTTTTTGTTATATTTATCAGTTACTTCAATTGGCATTGGAAGATTACGGAATGTGATATTATTTCGTAAAAACATTGCACGTCCTGCTTTATAACCTGATAGATTGGCACCCTCTTCATGAAAATAAGCAGAATGGTCTTTAGTTTCTTCGAAAAGTGAAGCTTGATTGTAACTGAAATTTGTATTACCTAATTTTATTGGACTTATCATCAAAAACCTATATCCTTTAATTTTTGAAAACATATAAAAAAATATTTTGCTATTTCTAACAATAAATTTTACAAATATTTACATTGTTAGCAAAAAATATATTTACAGTTTTTCCTTAAAATATGAAAATACAAAACAATAATATCAATTTTCAAGCAGGACTTACTAAACAGATAAAGAGTGAAATCGCTTCCTCAAACGTCAAACAGATTTCAGACTATATATCGAAAAACGGCATACCTAATGACTTCAAAGAAAATAAATTAATAGCGTGGTGTTCTCTCAAATGTTTAGAAATTATAAAAACCTTGAACAAAGAATACAACTTGCGACTCGGGCTGCCTAAAGGAATATTTGTCGAAGACTTTAACTTGCTTAATGTTTCAAACCAGCAGTCTGCAGGAGTTACCAACTTCGCTCCATGTCAATTACATTTAAAAAATAAGACTATTTTTCCCGAAAAAACAATTTTCTTCAATGAATTTAAAGGTTTTAATTATTCTGGCGGAAACGAATACTGGGACAGAATAGATTTGACAGCAGATGCAAATTACGATGACAAAATATCTGCCACAGACTTTTTTATGGAAATATTCTTTCACGAATTTGCACACGCTATACACGAAGAAAATTTAATAAAAAGACTCGGGGAAGATAAAACAGTTAAAACAATTAAAAAAACATTAAACCCTGCTAATATAAGGTGCTTTAGAGAGAAAAATGAGAAGCTTCTTAATACAATTTGTGAATATGCGTCCTTAAACCCGTTTGAAGCAGTAGCCTGCGATTTGTCAAAAAGATTTATTGAAAATGTGAATAAGAATAAACTTACAATAGAACAGAATTTTATTTCTAAGAGTCCATACAGGAAACATCATTTCTTCCTGCTGCCATTCACGGATACAGAAACTAACCCGCTTTCTGACTTACTGCGCAAATGCTGGAATGGAAAATTCTAAACCTGTCATGCTATAACTTCATACAGAGCGTTTACCACAGCCGGATCCCATTTAACGCCAGCCTCTTCTTTTATAATTGCAAGCGCTTGGTCTTTTGGCATTGCATCACGGTACGAACGGTCTGATGTCATTGCTGTATATGCATCTGCAACCGCAATAATTCTTGAACCAAACGGGATAGAATTACCCTTCAAGCCCTCAGGCTCGCCTCTGCCGTCCCAGCGTTCTTTATGATAGTGAATATATGGAATAACCTCTGATAAGAAGTTTATGTTCATCAACAGATTTACACCAACATTTGGATGGTTTTGAAGTTTTTCCCATTCTTCCTTGGAAAGTTTGCCCTTATTTGCAAACAAGGATTCCGGAAGAGTAATCTTACCGATATTCTGCAATAAACCTGCATAGTAAATCAAATCCGTTGTCTTTTCATTCAAATTAAGCTGCCTGCATAACTTCTTTGATAAATCAGCAGTGTTCTGTGAATGAGCAACTTTGTACTGACCTTTTTCATCAACTGCTTTTGCAAGTTTTTCAACAAATGCCTGCTGCTGTATTCCCAAATCGCCTATCAAAGCTGTAAGCTCAGCTCTTTTGTGCTGGAGTTCTTCTGCAAATACAGTATCTTCATTAATCAAAGCTTCTGTTTCTTCAATGGTCTTCTGAAGGTGCATTGATGTTCCAAAAAGCCGGCCGATAGTTTCAAGAAGATTCATATAAGCACGCTTTATCATCTTTTCTTTATAATTTTCTATTACAATTACCCCGACAACATGTGCATTATTATGCATTGGAACAACCGCAATAGATTTCACATCATATTCCTTAAGCTCATACTTAGGAATAAAATTATCAATCTTAGAAACATCTTTAATCTGCACTTTTTCAAGAGTATTGAATGATTTTACCACAATTGATTTATCGTCAGAAGAATATCCTAATTTTTTCGCATAAATATCTTCATCAAAATCAATTGAAGAACCAACAAGCCCTAAAAGCTTATTTTCAAAGGTCAAACCCTTGGTAAATTCACCGGTAAGATAGATATGACAGGCATCTACATCAAGTATCTGCGTAAGAGTTTTGGCTATCGAATTATAAACTACATACTCATCCTGAGAGTTGAAACCTAAAACACAAAGTGTATTATCAAGAGAATAGATTGATATTAATTCTTTAAGCTGTGATTTAAGTCTTGTTGTCTTATCCTTGACATCTTTCCCGATTTTATTAGCCAAATCCTCGGAAATTAAATATTCAGATATAAAGTCGCCAATGTTAAGTGCAAAAATCTCCTCAAGAGGATCATCTTCCATTAAATCAAGAGAGCGACTGAAAAGTGATGCACCCATTTCTTCTTTATCTGTCATAATTTTCCTTCCTTGTGTACTACGTACGTAACCATTGGTCGGCAGACATTTGTTATAATACAAGTTTATTCAGGTACTACAGGTCTGCCTCTTTCATCAAGCTACCTACTTACTTGTATATTTTATATAACGGCATAATTTTCAAAAACTTTAATGTTTTTTTAAAATTTTATACTTTAGTTGTAGAAAAGTTATACTAACTATTGAAAATTAACGGTTTACACCCTTTACAATACTTAATATTTAATACTCCCCCGATAGAATTATTGATTATATGCCATGCTTAAGTTATTCTTATCAAAGAGAGGCTTCAAGAGGAGAAGGTAATGACTGTTATTGAAAAAATTAACGAAATTAATGACATTATTAAAGAAATTTTTGATTTTACACAGACTAATGAAAAGGTAAAAACTGACTTTGATGAATATCTTGCAACGCTAGGGGCAAGAAATATTTCACTAAATCAGATGGAAAAAATCTTTCTGCCATACATTTTTGAACGCAGAATTGACAACAAATCTATTTTAGAAATGTTTAGAGAAGAAAAAGGTTCATCTCCTGCCGTAGAAAGCTTTATAAAGGCTCAGGCCTCAATTTTTGAGATAAAGAAAATACTGAAAAACGGATTTGAGCTCTATAATTTAATAAATGAAAAAACATACAAAGTACTCTCCTTAACTAAAATGACAAGCTTCAGGGGGATTTATGCAGGACAATACATTGCTGCAAGGATATTTGAACTCGATGGAGAGTATTATCTGATTGAAATTTCAAGCGTTCTTTCTCACTCGCAAAAAGAAGAAGCATGCCGGTATGCAGTTATGAAACTTGTACACACTCCAAGACTTTTATACCTTGATAATCCGGAGAAAGAAGAAGAGATTAAAGCTACAGTCGCTGAAATGTACCAAAAATTTATCAAAACTTTTGATAAAGATATAATTCTTACAACCAATAAGCATGCTGATGACATAATAGGAGCTTTTAATGAAGGCGAAGATGTAGATTTGTCAGATAAAGGCTGTGATATCAGCGAATTCAAATTCTTCCACGTAAAAGAACTGGATAATAATTACTCTAATTTCTTAGAAAATTCAATGGGCGGTTTTGCATCCCACAATCAAACTTACGACGTTGCAGTAATTTTTGATGAGAAAAACGGACTTTATGCAATACCTTTCTTTGAAACTTTCTGCAAAGTTTTTGAAGACAAAAATTCTGTTGAAAATGCAAAAGCCTGCGTTGAATACTTTTTAACAAATGATTCAATCCCGAATACAATTCTTGACAGAGTTTCGACAAAATACCCTAACTTTATGGAAGTTATCAACGAAATTATGGGTACAAATTACAATTACGAAGAACTGATTAAAACGTACAAATCAGAATATCTTAATAATAAGATTTATTCGTCCGCAACAATTCTGTTCTGCTCAAAAGCGTTCTCAGAAATATTTGAATATATTTCAGAACCAAAACCGGCAGCACCTGTTATTACGGAGAAAGTTGGACGAAACGACCCTTGTCCGTGCGGAAGCGGAAAGAAATTCAAAAACTGCTGCGGCGGGGTAAAGGGGTAAATGAAGTTTGGAAGCCTGACGAAATAACTACTCCGCCGGATGAAAAAGGGTAAATGAAAGAAGGCGGGTGACTTAAAAAGTCACCCGCCTTTAAAAAACTTTGTTAAAAACGACTAAGCACGTTTGCTGCCAGTAACAGCAATTTGATGTCTGCCTTTAGCACGTCTTCTGTTCAAAACTTCCTGACCGCCTGGAGTTGCCATTCTAGCTCTAAAACCGCTTACGTGCTGTCTTTTAATCTTTGTTCCTTCTAGTGTACGTCTCATTGTTCTATTCCCTTTTCAGCTAATTTTACTTATGATGTGTTCATGCTATCCAAAACATGATTTTTAGTCAAGTACTACGTACGTAGACCCATTATCGGTGAACAATAACAACTTCATTTACCCCTACCCCTGGATTGTCAAGCTCACGTTTTATATCATCAACAGACACGTGAATAATCGGAGAGTTATCATCTTTTTTGAGATACACATCTACAATTCCGGACTGAACAATAAATCTTTTGCACAAAATACAGATAAAATTATGTCCGTAAATATACATTGAAGCACCCATACACCTATCCTGACCGGCCTGAATAATAGCATTCTGCTCAGCGTGTATAGAACGGCAGGTTTCGTAACAGGTTCCAGACGGGATATTATTTTTAATACGGTAGCATTCGCCGCGTTCATAGCAAGATTCCACGCCGGAAGGAGTGCCATTATAGCCGGTAGCTTTTATCTTTTTATCTACCCCGACAATAACCGCTCCAACCTGTGCCCTAAGACAATTTGAACGGGATGAGCAAGTCTTCGCCAAATCCAGAAAATAATCTGTCCAAGATTTTATACCCATTTTCTTTTTACCTCCGATTATATTATACATCAAACTTGTAATTCGACGATTAAGGTCCTTTTATCATCTCAAATTATTTTGTAGTTTTGCAGTTTACATGATATAATTTCGGTATGGAAACGAGCGCTGAAATAAAGAAACCGGAGAAAAAGGCTAAGAAGGGGATGACGGCTCAGACCAGATTAATACTGGCAGGTCTGGGAGTCAGCACTGCTTTTATCCTTTTAGCAGCCGGATTTGCAACATACAGCATTACCCAGAATATGAACAGCGCTTATAAAAATTTTGCGCAAGTTTTATCCAAAACCCTTGCAATTGAAGGAGTTGAAGTCACAAAAGAAGTTCCTGAACTCGCAAAATACGATGCCCTCAGAGCTAATTCCGTATCAGTGCTTAACAGTAACGATGATATAGCTTTTATTATATTTAAAGACAACAAGTCAAAAATAATCTATTCCAGCAAAGATGATTATCCTGATCAGGCAGAAAAAGCCAGAATTACAGTCAGCTCTCCGATGGTTGTTAAAAATCTCGGAAATTCTGTTAATGTAGGGTCTGTTACGGTCGGGCTCAGCGGAAGTATTATTGACAGAGTATCAGCAACCTCCAAAACATCTCTTGCTGTTGTTTTCATTCTTGCATGGCTTGTAATTGTCGGAATCATTTATATGAACTCCTCAATAATCACAAGAGAACTCCGAAAACTTCATCAAGGTGTTAAGAAAATTTCTACCGGCGAATTTGGCTATATGATTGATGATAAAGATGTCGACAGTGAAGTTAAAGAACTATACAGCGCATTCAACGACATGTCGGAACGCCTGAGCAGATACAACGAACAAACAATTGAAAGTCTGACATTTGAACGCAACAAACTTGAATCAGTATTGATGAGTATTGTTAACGGTGTAGTTGTATGCGATAACCACGATAAAGTTATTATGGTTAACAACTACGCAAAAAGACTTTTGGAAGTCGAAGAAGAAGATATTTTGCATACACAAATTCAGCAGTTCTGCGACTCAAGCGGAGAATTCTGTTTTGCAGATAAAATTACACAGTTCAAAGATACCCCGCTTGATGATGACGGTGCTCCGATACCTTTCAATATTGAAATTGACAGAAGAATTCTGAAATGCCTGATTTCTCCGATGTTTACACGCTCAAACTCATATGTCGGATATATTATTGTACTCATTGATGTTACAAAAGATGTTGAGATGGACCAGCTCAGATCTAACTTTATTTCAAACGTTTCTCATGAACTCAGAACCCCTGTTACGGTCTTAAGAAGCTATATTGATACACTTTACAGTTATGGCAATGACTTTGATTTCAATACCCAGAGAGAATTTATAGGCGTTATGAATCAGGAAATTATAAGACTTAACAGAATGGTTAATGATATTCTTGATTTTTCACGCTATGAAGCACAGAATGTTAAACTTGAAAAAACTAAGACAGATATAATAGAGATTGTGGAAGATGCCGTAAATCAGGTTCAGGTACTCGCAAAAGAGCACGATTTAACAATTTCTATTATGAAAGAACCGGATTTACCTCAGATATTTGTAAATATAGACAGCATTTCACGTGCGTTTATGAACATTTTATCGAACGCAATAAAATATTCTCCTGATGGCAAGAGGATAAAGGTTCGCGTAGAACGCTCACGTGATGGTGAATATGTTGAAGTAAGCGTTGAAGATCAGGGGCCTGGTATTCCTGATAAAGACCAGAAGAAAGTCTTTGACAGATTTTACAGATGCGAAAATGCAACCCACACTGTTAAAGGTACAGGGCTTGGCCTGCACCTTGTAAAAGTTACTGTTGAAAAACACCACCACGGTCAGGTTTTTGTAAACTCTAAAGAAGGAGAAGGTTCAACATTTGGTTTCAGACTGCCGATTAACCTCCCGCAGGAAGAAATTGAAGAATATATCCCTAAAAATCAGCTTCCCGCTGAAAGTGAAGCTTAATTAACTTCTGCCACAAGCTTGTCAATTGATACATCTAGAGCTCTGGCTATATTGTATACAAAATATTTATCACCCAATCAGCCTCTTATACTACAATAAGATTAAAAGGAGCTTATATGATACTAAGAAAAAGTCAGCCCTTTACAGCTCCGTCATTTTCTCCTGATATAAAATATCTTTGCATCATCAGAAAAAACACTATTATCGGAATTGTAGAAATTATTGAACCTGCTGCAATAAATCTCCAGTTAGAAGAGAACATTCCCTGCAGGTTATTAATCCCCACCGGAAGTGTGTACATAGCATCTTTTGTCAGCATAATACTCGGCCAGAGAAATTCCCCCCACGAACCGATAAACGTAAATACCGCAAGCACCGCAAGAGTAGGCTTAACCATCGGGATTACAACTTTTGTAAACATCTGAAAGACATTGCAGCCGTCAACGATTGCAGCTTCCTCAACTTCTTTCGGAACTTTAATAAATGCCTGACGCATAAGAAAAATTCCGAATGCGCTTACAGCAAAAGGCATTACAAGGCCGATATATCCCATAACATTATTCACACTGTCTATAAGATGTAATTTCAACGTAATTATATAAACAGGAAGCATTATTGCTTGAAAAGGTATCATAATTGTTGCAAGAATTGCAAAGAAAAAAAACTTTTTCCCCTTGAAACTCATCCTTGCAAGAGGATAGGCAGCAAGCGATGATAGAACCAGATTTAGTATAACTGTAAGCGCTGCAACAATTACACTATTCCAGAAATATCCCATAAAATTAACCCTGTGCCATACATCAACATAGTTAGCCCAAGTAAAATCAGATGGGATTAAATGCGGAGGGTAAGCAAAGATATCTTCACCAAGACCTTTAAGTGAGGTCGAGGTTAGCCATATAAAAGGAAATATCGACAGCAGCGACGTTATTATTAATATTGTATGTATAAGTGCTTTACCTGTCAGTTTTTTCAGCATCCTTATCCCTCTTAAACATATTTTTAACCTTGTATCTTAATGTTTTCTTTTCAGCATCAACTTCCTGCACAAGTTCTTCGATTGTAGCAGCTTCGCTTCCTTCAACAGGTTCCGGAATTGAGTTTACGTATTCAACTGCATTCTGGTATTCTGTTTCGGTTGCAAGCCACTTGAACGATTTGACAAGCGTAAGCGGTTTTGCAGCATCTCCTCTCACTACAAGCTGGAATTTTGTTGCAGCGTTATCAACATATTTGTTTGAAAAACTCGGTATTGCACTCATATCATCTTCCGGAATCATTTCGCAGAAAATAGAGAATGCTTTTGCTGTAACAATATTTAAGCTCGCAGCACTGTTAATAAGATTTGCCGGATTAATTGCGCCGATTGGGCCAAGGAGGTTAGAAACCAGAGAGGCCATTCTTGCACGGACTTTCATATCAGCATAATTTCTCAGCAAATCAAATTCGCCTGCAATATGTAAACTCAAAATATTACCCAGAGATGTTATAGGATTAAGATTACAAATACCGTCATTAAAACTCAAAGTGCCCTTTAGCTCCGCAAAGTGAGTTGTATCGATTGTTGTAAGTCCGCTTATTACTCCGCCCAGTGCGGTTTGGAAAAGCTGGGATTCTCTTATATTTTCTGCAATAATCAGGTTTTCAAGCTTGCCAAAAGGCCCGAATTGTCCGTTTCTAACATCAAAATTAACATCCCCTTTAAGACTTCTCATCTGCTCTTCGTACGTTGCACCTTTAAGAGAAATATCTGTATCAAAAGAAGCTGTACCTGAAAGTGTATCTTTCATGCCGGCAGCATCAAGCAGCGCCTTTTCAACGTTTACACCGTTTCCGCGAAGTCTTATATTTAATAATGACGAAATCAGGTTCATAGAAATATTTCCTCTGACTCTTCCGTTAAAAGCCCTGGTTCTAAGATTTCTTATATTAAATATATTATTAGCAAGTGAAATACCTGCCTGAGTGTTTCTGATATCAATATTTCCAGTAACAATTCTTGCAAAGTTAATTGAACCATTGTAAATAATTACAGGAATATCAGCAGGCTGCGAGCTTGCAGAAGTTTTAGCAGGAGTTTTTGGTGCATATTTTAAAGCCCTCTCACTGACATTCATAACTTTATCAACATTCAGATATTTTGAAGATACATCAAGCTTTGATATTTCAAAATCTGTCGACGGCAGAGTGCTAAAGGTTCCGTTAATCTGCATATCAGAGCCATTGAGCATCAAATCTCTTACAGCAAAATCTGCACTGTGTCCTTTAAAATCCAAATCGGCCTGTTTCAAGGTAAGAAGCAGTTCAGGTATTGAAAGATTTGTAACTTCATATCCGCCTCTTAATCTAGGTGATTTCAATTCGCCGAATACAAATGCACGTCCTTTGAGGCCGAATTCTGACTGCGGAAAGGCATAAATATTACCACTCATAGCCTTAGGCATAGTTATCTTTATAAGATTAATTCTGTCACCTGCAATTGTTCCGTCAATACCGAAAATCTCATCCAATTTTACAATTTCGTTGCCATCTTCATCCACGTTAACCGTTCGTTTAAACAGACCTGTTTTTTTAATCTTTATTCTTCCGGGTTTGAAATCGACAACTGACTGAATAGTTGTTGTCAGACCTGCTGTATTTTTAAAATCTACAGGCGTAAGGAAATTTTCCTTGTCGCACATTGCCTGCGCAAAAAGTGTTTGTTTCTGTCTATCTCCGTCAAATGTAAGTTTTACAGGAATAGAGCCTTGAGAGTGAATAAAAGGTTTGAACTCTCTCCCTATCAGTTTAATTAAATCGTCTGTATTTATTGAACCGTTAGTATTAAAATTAATAGATTTTAATTTGTTATAATCAACTATTCCTCCGGAATATTTCAAACTCGATTTATCATTAAACAGAATAGAGTTTTCTTTTATTGTAATGTTATTATCTGCAACTTCTATGTTAAGTTTTGGGACAGCGATTTTTGAAGCTGTAGAAGGCAGATAAACTCTAAAGTTATCATTATTAATTTTACCTGAGAGTTCTTTTGCTTTTATTAAAAAATCACCGGTTAATTTTTCGTTATAAACACTCATGCTTTTATCAGAAACACTAAGATTATCGAGGCCGAATTTCAGGCCGGCTGCTGCATCTTTAAGTTTTCCTGTAATATTAAGTTTAAGTGTTGCATTTCCTGATTTGAAATTGTAATTCTTTCTCATATCTTCCGGTGCAAATGCGTTAAACAGGGTTGCAAGAGGAAGTTTATCAGCACTTATGTTAATATCTGCAACAGATTTTTCATCAATCTTCCCGTCTATATAAAGCGGAGATCCGCCGATTAAGATACTTGAATTTCTAACATCCAGAATATTATTATCAAGTTTAATATTTATATTACCTTTAGATAAAACTCTGCCAAGATTTCGAACATTCACGCCGCCGTTGCTTACAAGAATTGAACCGAAAGAATTAAGTTTCTTAAAATTCGTTTTTATACGGCAGTCTGCATTTAAGTATCCCTCTGCCCTGAAACCCGCAAGTTCATTTTTAATGTGCAGAGAATCAAGAAATGCTTTTGATAGAATTAGAAGGTCATTAAATTTTATTGTGCCTGTCTTTATAGACATATCAACTTTCGGATGTTTTCCGTAATTTAAATTTCCGGCCAAATTAATATACTGATCTTTTACCGGATAAATATTTGTTTCGAGGTTAACACTGCTGCCAAAAGTGTCTGCATGAAGATAACTTTCCGGAAGCTCTAAGTCCGCAACTTTTAATGTTATACCGTCAATATTAAAATGCCCGAATGAAGATAATTGATTACCGTGATTTCTTATCCTTAATTTTGTATCAAGATTAGCTTTCAAATCATAGTTTCTATACATTGTAACAGGGTTTACAAAAGGAATATCGACTCTCTCTGCCGGATCGTCCTCTTTATCGAGTTTTGTTCCAAATTCAGGCAAAAATGTATTAAGATTAACATTTGCAGTAATGTTTTTATTCTCGTCGCTGTATAGTTCTGCATAAGTTTTAACTTTTGCAGTCTTGCCGTTAAAATATCCCAGTACAAGTTCTTCACCTTTAAGGTCAAGATAATGTTTTGACTTCAAATCATTAACCAGAACCCTGTAGTTATGAAGCTTTACAGCAGGGACTTTTATTCTTATCCATTCCGGATTAAATTTTAGGCCTTCTGCTTCTGCCTGAACAGTTTGTTTTCCTTCTTCAAGACGCTGCTCTTTTCCTTCGTTAAGCATATCTTCTACGAGCTGAACAATTTTAAAATTTTCGTTATTTTTAATCTCAAGATTAATAAAAGGTTTTTCTACATCAAGACAGGAAACTTTTACTGTCAATAAAAACAGGCTGGGCAATGCAATCCTTGTTTTAATGCTGTCTGCTGAAAATAAAATTGAATCATCCGGCAGCTTAATTGTAATATTATCCGCTTTTACACCGGCTCCCAGCAATGGAGTTGTTATAATTTTCGGATTTTGAAAATCTATATTTAACTTTGTTTGTTCATTAATTAAATTTTGAACCTCCGTTTTATATTTATTTAAATCAATAACATTTGGAAGAACAAAAAGAAACCCTGCATACATAAGGGCTGCTGAACCTAAAACTGCACTTGCAGTTACCTTTACCCATTTTTTCATATATATCCCCTTTTATAGAAAGTTTATCACAAAATGTTACAAAAGCCCTATTATGTAAAGATTTTGTAATGACTTGACATGTTTTTGCTACAATTAGAGAATGCGAGAGATTATTCATTAGTCGAATGTAGTTAAATTAAGGAAATGCTTATGAAGAGATTTATGATGATGTTATTTACAATGCTGATGTCGCTTGCACCGGCTCAGGCAATGGGTGTTGATGCCTTTATGGACAAATATATCGCCCCGGTGTCCGACGCAGTAGCAAGCTTGATTTTCATCCCAATTAAAGTATGCGGGTATGATGTTCCATTAATTATTTTCTGGATACTCATAGCAGGATTTTTCTTTACAATATATTTTAAAGGAATTTCTATCTGGGGATTTAAACACGCTATTGATATTATAACAAAACCGGCAGAAAAACATCATGACGGTTTTGGTGAAGTTTCATCTTTTCAAGCATTGGCTACAGCTTTATCCGGAACAATCGGAATAGGAAGTATAGCAGGTGTTGCCATTTCTATTTCTATAGGCGGACCAGGTGCTGCATTCTGGATTTTTGCAGGTGCACTGCTCGGTATGTCTATTAAATTTGTTGAAGCTACTCTCGCAGTAAAATATAGAAGATTTAACCTTGACGGCTCTGTGTCAGGCGGTCCTATGCACTACATTGCACACGGACTGACCAGAAAGAAAATGCGCTGGCTCGGTCAGCCTCTGTCAGTACTTTATGCAATACTTTGTATTGGAGGCGGTATTACAGGCGGTAATATGATTCAGATTAACCAGACTGCTCACCAGCTTGTATTTATTACAGGAGGAAGCCACAGCTTTTTAGATGGTCATACCTGGCTTGTAGGGCTTGTTGTAGCAATACTTATCGGTATGGTTATTGTGGGAGGTATCAAGAGCATAGCTAAAGTTACAACTATTCTTACACCTACAATGTGTATTCTTTATATTGTTTCAGGACTTATAGTTATTTTTGCTAACTTTATGAACATTCCTCACGCAATAATGCTTATTTTAAAAGAAGCATTCCATCCTACTGCCGTAGCCGGAGGTATTTTCGGAACAATTATTATCGGCTTAAGACGTTCTGTACAATCAAATGAAGCCGGTACAGGTGCTGCTGCCATTGTTTATGCTACAGCACAGACAAAAGAACCTGTATCACAAGGTTTTGTTGCATTGATTGAAACATTTTTAACAGGTGTATTATGCTTGTTCACCTCATTCGCAATAGTTTTCTCAGGCGCATGCACACACGCTGCAAAAGAAATTTCTGGTATTGAACTTGCATCTAATGCTTTCCAATCAGTTATTCCATTCTTCCCGATTATTTTATCTATAATTGCAGTTATGTTCGCCCTCTCTACTCTTATTTCGTGGGCTTATTACGGGCAGAAAGCATGGACTTTCCTTATCGGAGAAGGCAAGAAAAGAGTATTGTTCTTTAACCTTGCTTACTGTTTATTTATTATTATCGGTTCTGCTATGAATGTTAAATCAGTTATTGATATTACTGATGCAATGATGATTGCTCTCTGTGTGCCAAACATTATTGTACTCTACATTCTGGCACCAGAAATTAAACGGGATCTTAAAACATATCTTGTTAAACATAATATGAATTTTATGAAATTCTAATTAACAAAAAAATATTTTTTATCACGACATTTCTGTTGTTAAAACAACAGAAATGTCGTTTTACATGGGTTATAATAAAAATGTAAAGCATGAAATACATAAAAGGAGATAAAACAAAATGACAACACAGCAAGAAGAAAATTTAATCAACTTATTAGACGGATATGTTGAAAAAGGCGGCCACCACTTAAATGTAAACGTATTTAACAGAGATACTTTGTTAGATGCTCAAAAACATCCTGAAAAATATCCGCAATTAACAGTAAGAGTTTCCGGTTACGCAGTAAACTTTATAAAGCTTACTAAAGAACAACAGGATGATGTCATTTCAAGAACATTCCACGGCTCACTAGCTGGATAAATTAGAACAAATATGAGGAGTACACCTTAAGGACGGTATCTGTCCAAATCTCTATGTGTATAGCACACTCTTGAACCATTACTTAAATAATAACATGTCTTGGGCTTATATAATAAGCCCTTTTATATTTTTATTACATTATTTTGAATATTTCCAGAGCTAAACTCGTTAATATTGCTCATTGTTGTACGTAAAATTCTATGAATAGCTTCACGCGAATTAAAAGCAGTATGCGGAGTAACGATTACATTATCCAGACGGAAGAGCTGAGAATTGATTATTGTCTGTTCAAGAGTAAATTTATCCAGTCTGTTTAGACCGACAATGTAATCAAAATCCGTTATTGTTTCTTCTTTTTCCAGAACGTCAAGCCCTGCACCTGCAATTTGTTTGTTCACGATTGCATCATACAGCGCTTTTGTATCAATAAGTTCTCCGCGTCCTGTATTAACAATTATCGCAGTCTTTTTCATCTTTTTGAAACTCTCTTCATCAAACATATGATAATTGTCTTTTGTAAGCGGAGCGTGAATAGAAATAAAATCTGACTCTTTAAGCAAAGTATCAAAATCCGTATATTTTACTCCGTAATTTTGTTTTAATTCTTCTTTTTCATATTTATCAAATCCGAGAATATTCATGCTAAGACCGTGAGCAATTTTAGCAAAAGCAGAGCCGATAGCTCCAAGCCCAACAATACCTACAGTTTTACCGCATAGTTCAGTTCCTATAAGATTTTCAGGTTTGACACACCCGTTTTTATAATCTGTATACGATTCTGTAACTTTTCTGGCAACATTAAGAAGCAAAGCCAGCGCAAATTCTGCAACAGTAATATTTCCATACCCCGGAGAATTAACAACTGCAATATTGTGTTCTTTACAGTAATCTGTATCAATATGATTAAACCCTACCGAACGCAATGCTATTAATTTAAGATTTTTAAACTGTTCAAGAACTTTTTTGTTAACTCTTGAAGTTGTAAAAACAGAAATTATATCAGCATCCTCGTATTCTTTCTTTATAGGAGAAAGATCATTAAGTGGATTCTGCTCAAGAAAATAAGTATATTTTCCGCCATTATTTTCCTTTAAAAATTCTTCTTCATAATTCTCTACATCAAAGTATACAATTTTCATAATTAACCCCTCATTTATTACCGCCCTTATTATAACGCAAAATGTAATAATTTCATCTGGAACCGATATTAACTTTTTAATATTTTTGTAATAGAATAATAATATGTCGATATGGCAAGGACTCCGTTGGCGAACAGCAAAAGGTGACTAAATGTCACGTTTTGCGTAGAATATAAATCCATATAAGGGATTTGCAAAAAGCCAATGGAGGGGAGCGAGAGCTCCGTTTCGCCTAAGTGAAACTAACTTCCAACCAGGCAATTGAAAATTTAATAATATGTCGATATGGCGAAATTGGTAGACGCGCATGATTCAGGTTCATGTGGAGAAATCCTTGGGGGTTCGACTCCCCCTATCGACACCATTTAAAAAGAAGGCTCCGGCCTTCTTTTTTCTTTTGTAAATTTTTATGAACATTAACATGCAAAAAATATATATTTGTTCTAACATATACCCAATATATTTTTTACATCACGAGGAAATTTTGCATCGATATTAAGGAGGTTAAAATGAAAATATCACCAATTAGCAGTACTTTATCTAAACCAAATTTTAAAGGACAGTTTGCGTACAACTACAATGAAAGCACATTAAAGAACAATAAGTTGTGGCAAAAAAATTCAAGTGTTGAACAAACTCTGGGAGCTTATCATGTGAATAAAACTTCACAGGCTTATTTTGCAGACCCGATGGAGCCTATTTCCGACGCTATAAAAGAAAAAGTTGATTATGTTGTTTATGACAACGAACCTGCTTATCCTGAAATAGACGAAGTAAGCAAAAATTATTTCGGAACACAAAGAAAAAATTACCGTGATGATTTTGAAGAAGTTAGACAATATTACTACAGAAGAGAAATGGGAGGTTTTGCAGATAAGGCAGATGCAAAATACCAGCAGTGGCAGGCAGCAGAATGTACACGCATGTACGATAATGCAGGCGATTTAAGATACAAAAAGGAAACTGCTGAAGATGAAGTAAAAAACTTAAGTACTAAAAAAGAAAAAATTCTTTCAGGTATTAGTAATACAGAACAAGAACTAAGAGCTCAGCAGGATTTAAAAGTAAATATTGATAAACACATTACTGATTTAGAAAAACTCGAAAAACCTTATAAAGAATTAGGCCAGCTTGCCAGCGATGGTGCTATAAATGAACAAAGTATGTATGGAGCCGCTGCTGTAAGAATGCACAACAAACAAGACAAAACTTTAGAATACGGAAAATACCAGAACACCCCGGAAACATACAAAAACATCACTAGTGAAAAAGACCAAGCTTACAGAATGTCTGAATCTAAAAAAGCATTAAAAGAAGAACATAAGAAACTTCAGGATACAATTGCCGAATTTAAATCAATTCAGGCAGGATGTGCAAAAACTATTAAAAATATGAAAGAATATATTGCAGCTTTAAAAACAGATGTTTCCAGTATTGATAGAAAAGTTGCAGAAAAGAAATCTTTTATAGAAGATTGCAAGGCTAAACTTATTCCGCTTTTTGATGAATTGAAAAACTTCTATGCAAAACAAGGAATTAAGGTAATTAAGAGAGGTTAGTAATTATGAAGATACAAGCAATTAATACAAATACAAATTTCAAAGGTCTTTTTACAGACAAATCAGCACAAAATAACGGCAATTGGCGTATGGAATACCAGCCTTACAGCTGGGAAAGCAATAATACCGGAAAAATGGCAAATAAAGAACGTATAGATATTTATGCAAATATGCTTCCTGATAATGAAGAAATCTATACAAAAAATAAGGGGTATTATGCAGAAACTTCTGGGGATATTCTAGGCACAACATCTTACTATAAAACTTACGATGGCAGAATGCGTAGAACAATTGACGAAATGCCTTCTTTGAATAGAGAAGATTCTTTGAAAGTTCTTGACAAAAAACTTGGAAAATTTTTAGAACAAAAACAAGAATTAAGAAAAGAACTGGAAAAACAACTTACAACTCGCGACGCAAATGTAACAGATGCAATAAAGCAATATGACCACTGGTCAAATCAACATCAAGAAGGATACGAATATGGCCAGGGATTATGGCAAAAGAGTGAAGGCATGTCACGTATGCAAACAGCAAAAAATCACATGGATCAAAATCACGCTGTTATCAAAAACTCTTTAGACAGCACGGCAGATAATGCAAAAAACTACATCAAACTTATGGGTTCAATTGACGCTGTTAGACAAACAAAAGAAAACGGCCAGAAAGAAATTAAACAGCTTGAAGAACTCAGAAAATCCGGAAAGCTAATCGACATAAGCAGACGTGATATTCCTAATCCTAATGAGGCATTAAAACAGGCGCTTGCAGATATCCGTGCTGCTGCAGGAAAATTCCTATGCCTTCCGCATAAACTGATGAGTATGGAAGAAGTTCTGAAGATTGTAAATCCAAGAAACCTTTCAAGCGGTTATAATAATGAAATTATGCATCATATAGAAAAACTCATAAAAAGAACTGTCTAGTTCGGTAATGAAATTTAAATCAATTCCTCCTAATCTTATTTAGGAGGAATTTTTTATGCTAAAAGAATTAACAAATGAAAACTTTAATGATGAGATAAAGACCGGATTGAAGTTTGTCGAATTTTTTGCTCCCTGGTGCGGTTACTGCAAAAAACAGGAAGATGAACTTAAACAAATGGATAAAGTCTGGATAGGACAAGTTAATACAGACGATAATGCAGAGCTTGCAATACGTCATGGCGTACATTCTTTTCCTACATTTCTGGTATTTAATAACGGAAAAGAGGTTGAACGTTTCAGCGGTTTGAGAAAAAAAGAAGATTTGATGAACATTTTAATGAAATATATATAAGGAATTACCTATGAAGAATTTACTAATAATTACAACTAATTATGCAGGCTGCGAATGCGGAGCGCCGCAGTGTAACTGTATCCAAAATACAGGAGTTTATCTTGAAGAATTTGCAGTACCATACCTTGTTTTCCAGAAATCAGACATTAATGTAACTGTTGCAAGTCCGAACGGCAGCCTTTCACCTGTGGATGAAAAATCAATGTCCTGTTCAAATCCAGAAGAATGGGATGATTGCATAAAAGTGCTAAGGGAAACTAAAAAACTTTCTGAAGTTGATTATAAAAATTTTGACGGCGTGTATTTTCCGGGCGGCCACGGCCCTATGTTTGACCTTGCAGAGAACAAAGAAGTTGCAGAAATTGTTGAATACTTTTTCCGGAGCGGCAAACTTGTAAGCGCAGTATGCCACGGTCCTGCTGCTTTTGTTAACACAGATATCGTCAAAGGCAAGCGTGTTACCTGCTTTACTAACGAAGAAGAAGGTATTGTTAAACTTCAAGAGCTTGTTCCTTTTCTTCTTGAAACCTGTCTTATTAATCTGGGCGCAGAATTTGTAGCAGAAAAACCATGGGCAGAACATGTAGAAGTTGACGGAAATTTAATAACCGGACAGAACCAGAATTCTGCTCTTTTGATTGCCGAAAAAATTATTGAATTTTTCAATCAATAATAATCATTGCTAAAATAACAAGAGCTTCTACTATTACAGCTATCAAAAGATTATTGAATAATTTCTTATATTTTTTGTATTTTGTAGAAAAATCAGTAAATACACGCGTATAAAATTCATCATTTTCCAAAAACACGTTGATATGGTTGTTGAAAAGTCCTGAAATTATAACATCTGTATGTGGAAAAGCTTCATCCGAACGGGTATTAGTTTTTGACTTTCTGTAATGAAATAGAACTTCATTAATTCTGTGAACTTCAAACCCTTTTTCAACAAAAGAAAGCCACAAATCCCAATCTTCACAGCCATATTTCATATAATCTTTGTAACCGCCGATTTCATTAAAATCTTTTTTCCGAAAAAGTGAGGAATTAAATATTTGATTTTCAAAAATAATCTTTCGTTTATCAAACTCTTCCAGTTTCCATAATCCATGCTTTCTGCCAAAAAAGTCAGCCTTACAGTAAACAATACCAACCTTTGGATTGTTGTGCAAAACCCTTGCAGCTTTTTCGACATATTGAGGTTCAATCTTATCATCAGCATCAAGAGGTAAAATATATTCTCCGCTTGATGCTGCTATTGCCATATTTCTCGCACAGCAAACACCGCGGTTAGTTTTTTCATCAAGAAATACTATATTTTTATATTTTTCTGCATACGATTTAATAACTTCACTACTGTTATCAGTTGAACCGTCGTTTATACAAACTATTTCTAGATTTTCGTAAGTCTGCTTCAATGCAGACTCAATAGACTCTCCTACATATTCTGCCTGATTATAGCAGGGAATAATTATTGAAACTTTAGCAACGATCTCATTTTTCATAAAAGTATTCTCTAAATATCATATATCCTATACAATATCATAACATAAATCAAACCATATTATCACATTTTATACTATTTATTTTCTTTTAAAATATAAAGATAATGTTGTAATGAACAATATTAAGAAAAGACTGGGCAGACGGATACAAGAACTTAGGAAATCTAATAAACTTACTCAGGAGCAGCTGGCAGAGAAGATTGAAATCGGCACATCTAATATAAGTTATATTGAAACAGGTAAGTTCTATCCTACACCAGAAACTTTAGGTAAAATTGCAAAGGCGCTTAATGTAGAAATCTATGAGCTTTATATGTTCGAGCAATTAAAACCGATTGATGAACTGCGTACAGAACTAATCGGTGCTATCCGCGCAAATGACGATTTAACACGTCTGATGTATAAATTCTATCTGAGCGTTAAATAATCTCTTTACCGACAATCGGCGCAATCTGTTTAATCTGTTTATAAAGAAGATCATACTGCCAGGGATATAATGATTGCGCACCATCACAAACGGCTCTGTCCGGGTCATAGTGGACCTCAATAATTAAGCCGTCACATCCTGCTGCAACAGCAGCACGTGACATAGGTTCAACTTTATCTCTTAACCCGGTAGCATGCGACGGGTCTACGATTATAGGAAGATGGCTTAATCTCTTAATAACCGGTATTGCAGTTAAATCAAGAGTATTTCTTGTATATTTTTCGAAAGTTCTAATCCCCCTTTCACAAAGGATTACCTGATTGTTTCCTCCGGCCATAATATATTCTGCAGACATAAGCCATTCTTCATATGTTGAAGAAAGCCCGCGTTTTAGAATTATCGGTTTATGCGCATGCCCGAGTTCTTTAAGCAGATTGAAATTCTGCATATTTCTTGCGCCAACCTGAAGAATATCAACATATTTTTCAAACATTTCTAGCTGTGATACTTCCATAATCTCAGAAGTTACAGCCATGCCATGGTTATCAGCAACGCTTCTTATAATCTTTAATCCTTCTTCACCAAGTCCTTGAAAAGCGTAAGGGCTTGTTCTAGGTTTAAATGCACCGCCTCTGATAATCTTAACATTGGATTCAGAAAGCTCCTGTGCAGTTTCATCCATCTGGTCGTAAGATTCAATAGTGCAAGGCCCTGCAATCAAACCGGTGTATTTGTCCCCGAACTTAACCCCGTTAACTTCAACAACAGTATCCTTACCCTGACAGGCCCGCGCTGCAAGTTTGTAATTAGTTGATAATTTAATAACCTCATCTACACCATGTAAAAGTTCAAAATCTCTCTGGTCAACTTCTTTTACACCAATAGCATGTACAACAGTTCGTGCTTCTCCATGCGATACACGCGCTTCAAACCCTTTTGATTCTATAAATAACTCTACACGCTTTATATCTTTTTCCGTAGCGTGGCTATTCATTACAACTAGCATTTTTATTCATACCTCCGGTAAATATTATTATATATAAAAAAGATTTTTAATGTTCAAATTTTTTATAAAATATGTTATAATCTGTAGCGTAATGACTATATTTGATGAAAACTTAATTCTGGAAACTATAAACATGATTAAGCTTCACAACTTCGACATACGAACTGTGACGCTTACAATAAGTTTGAGAAACTGTCTTTCCGAAGATGTTAACAAAGTCTGCGACAAAATTAAATACAAACTTGATAAATATGCAGGCAATCTTGTTAAATATGCGAATGATATTGAAAATGATTATTCCATACCTATTGTTAACAAAAGAATAGCAGTGACTCCAATTTCTCTTCTGGGTGAATCGTGCAGCCATAAGGATTATGTTAAAATCGCAAAAACTCTGGATGGCTGCGCTGATAGCCTTGGAATAGATTTTATCGGCGGATTTTCTGCACTAGTTGAAAAAGGTTTCACACAAGGAGATTTAGGACTTATTGAATCAATACCTGAGGCTCTTGCATCAACAAGCAGACTCTGTTCTTCAGTTAATGTTGCAACTTCAAAAGCCGGTATAAACATGGATGCGGTATTAAAAATGGCTGACATTATTAAGCAATCAGCAGAACTCACCGCTGACAAAGACGGACTTGGCGCAGCAAAGCTCGTAGTATTCTGCAACTCGGTAAGTGATAACCCGTTTATGGCAGGCGCATACTGCGGCTACGGAGAACCAGAATGTGCACTCAATATTGGTGTTTCAGGCCCTGGAGTAGTTAGAGCCGCTATTTTGGATTTACATAAAGATGCTGATTTAGGTGTACTTTCTAATAAAATTAAGCAAACTGCATACAAGATTACAACGACAGGTGAACTTGTTGGAAGAAAACTTGCCGAAAAACTCAATGTACCATTTGGCGTAATTGACCTTTCACTTGCCCCGACACCTGCTGTAGGCGACAGTGTTGCACAGATTTTTCAGGCAATGGGTCTTGAGCATGCCGGCGCACACGGAACAACAGCTGCACTGGCAATGCTTAATGATGCAGTTAAAAAAGGCGGAATTATGGCAAGTTCTTACGTAGGCGGATTGTCAGGCGCGTTCATACCTGTATCAGAAGATGCCGGAATGATTGAAGCGGCTGACAAGGGGTATTTAACTTTTGACAAGCTTGAAGCCATGACCTGCGTATGCTCAGTAGGACTTGATATGATTGCTATTCCGGGAGATACACCGGCTTCAACCATTGCAGGTATGATTGCAGATGAGATGGCTATTGGTATGATAAATAAAAAGACTACCGCAGTAAGGCTTATTCCGGCTCCTAACAAAAAAGTGGGAGAAAAAGTCGTATTCGGCGGGCTTCTGGGTGAAGCTCCTATTATGGATGTTAATAAGCTTTCATCCAAAAATTTTGTTGAAAGAGGCGGACGTATTCCAGCCCCTATACATAGTTTGAATAATTAAGGATAGACTAAAGTGGCAACGTTTAAAGACTTAGAAGACAGCTTAAAAAGTTTCATAACAGAAGAACAGTCAGATGCTCACAACATCAGAAATACAACTTTTACAAAGTACAATAATATAAAAATCTGGATGGATAGAGGAAGGTTTCAGGAACCTCATTTCATTGTTCGAATTTCTATCTCAGAAGGTGTATATTCTTTAAATGGATGTACAAAATTAAGCGGCGGACTTGGATATGAAGAGAGACTTGTGATAAAATGGTTTTCACGCATCGGAGTTAAGGACAAGTTAAAAGAACTCTGGGGCAGTGAAGATGATAACAAAGACAAGAAGAAATAAATAAGATGCAGTATAAGAATTTAGCTGTAAATCCGGTAAGTGTGGTATTGCAGCTTGTCGGAGCAAAGTGGAAAATCTTAATAATACAAGAACTCTTAAAAAAAGAGATGAGATTTGTCGAGTTAAAAAATAAAATCGGCTGTACAGCAAAAGTTCTTACCAATTGTCTTAAAGAGCTTGAAGAAGACGGATTAGTTGTCAGGGAAGAATACGAAGGCCTTCCTCCCAAAGTAGAATATTATCTTACAGATATTGGATACACATTAAGACCCGTAATTGATTCTATGCAAAAATGGGGTAAAGAGTATAAAAGGTTGAGAAAGTTGATGGAAAGGACTGGCTGCTCATTGGATTAGTAATTTGTTCAGAAGGGCTTCTGGAAGTAAGTAATATAGGTTAGTAGTATAGCGGGATGAAGCCCGCCAGGAGGGTATAAAATGGAAATTAAATATCTGGGTCATAGCGCGTTTGAGATTGAAACCGGCGGGAAAAAAATTTTAATAGACCCGTTTCTTGTTTGTGTACCGGATTATAAACCTGAAAACATTTACGACATTTTCGTAACCCATGCACACGGCGACCATCTAGGAAGTGCAATTGAAATTTCACAAAATAGCGGTGCACCGATTACGGCGGTGTACGAACTTGCTAATTACTGCGCCAAGAAAGGTGCAAAAACAAATGACATAGGACTCGGAAGCTGGTGTGAATACAGCTGGGGAAGGGCAGCCGCCGTTCCTGCGTTTCACTCAAGTTCAACTCCGGATGGTATCTATGGCGGCTGCCCTTGCGGATTTATTTTTGAAATAGAGGGTAAAACAATTTACCATGCCGGTGATACAAGTCTTAATTCCGAAATGAAAATGATAGGCGAGATTTATCAGCCTGATGTTGCAATGCTTCCAATCGGCGGGAAATACACTATGGACATTGAACATGCGGTAAAAGCTGCAGGATGGCTTGGTGCAAGCGAGATTATACCTATGCATTACAATACTTTTGATGCAATAAGCGTAGATATTTCTGATTTTGAACGCCAGATAAGAGAAATTGGCAAAATGCCATTAATTATGCAAATCAAAGCTTAACCTTTTGTTACATAAAAGTCAATTTTTTCCTGTTAATTGTTTTTATATATGTATAGGAATTAATAGGGATTAGGAGATTTAATTATGGCAGTCGGAGCAAGAGATTACATCGACAAGCTGCTTGTCAAAAAATATGCAGACGAAAAAGTTGATAACCATGAAGCAATGGAGTCAATGATTAATCCTGATAAGATGCTGGAGGCAATGAACGATGTTGCAGCAATACAGAGAAACATGTTTATGCTCTCACAAAAACTGTCCTCTGCGTGTTATGCAATAAATGCAAAATCAGCGAGATATCAGAAAAAAGAAATAAGTGAAGGCTAAATATTCTTATCTACAACAACTTTATGAAGCCCTCGCGGATGGTCAACATTTCTTTTAAGTTTTAATGCTGTTTCAAGAGCAAGCTGCTGGCAGATTACGACATTTGCAAACATTTGCTGGATTTCGTTTTCTGAAACAATATTTATATTGCAGTCCGGCTTAACTTCTTCTCCGGCAGGGCCGATTATAACAAGTTTCGGTTTATAATCCTCTTTAATCTTGTTAAGATTAGATACTGAGCGCTTTGAAATTTCATCCACCGCAATATAGATAAGCATAGAAGGATTATTCAAAACTGCAACATGCCCGTGCATAAATTCTCCCAGTATTGCGGCACTAATATTTTTATATGATGTTTCTTTAATTTTCAGGGCTGCCTCCTTTGCAAGGGAGTAAGAAATCCCGTCGGCAGTAATTACTATTGTATTTTCTTTTGCAAGAATAGCAGCAAGTTTCTTTATATCTTCGCGCTTTGCGAGAGCCTTATCTACTACGGCCGGAAGGCTGAATAATGATTTTTTATACCCGATAGTTGCGTTATCGCCGTGAATTTTCTCAACGAGCTTTAATGATATCAAAATCAGGCATAACATTTGCGAAGTAAACGATTTTGTTGCAGCAATTCCCTGTTCTGTACCGGCATAGCAGGCAACTTTATAATCGCATAAATTCCAGATTGTAGACTCTTCGTTATTAGTTATGCAAAGTGTGGCGAGATTAGAAAGCTCTTTAACTTTTTGAGCGGACTTAATAGTATCACTCGTTTCACCAGACTGTGTAATAAAAATATAGAGTGTATTTTCATCATGCGGAATAACATTCTTCAAAAGGAATTCGCTTGAATAAATCGCACGTGATTCAATTTTGGAGAATTTTTCCAGCAAATCAACTGCAAATCTCGCACAATGGTATGAAGAACCGCTTGCTACAAGGATAATTTTTGTAATATTATCCGGCAAATCAATCTTAATTTCGCCTGTTTCAGGGTTAATATATTTCATCAAAATATACGGAATGATTTTTGTTTGTTCAATAATCTCTAATTCCATATTTGTTTTTACATTTTTTTTGAACATAAGCTCTCCAATCGTGATTTCAGCATTTTCATTTCTTCGCGCGTAAGAAAAGATGAAAATCTTATAAATTCATACATTGCATCATCATACGAGTACTGCCCTCGCTCAACTTTCTGCATCCACTCTCTAACTTCTTTTGTAATCATAATAGCGTAAACCTCAGTGCTACGCACGTAGACCTATTGTCGGCAGACAACTGCAACCCTCCAGTATTATCTTGCGACTCCTGGTCTGCCTCAGCGCTATTCTCCCTTAGCCCCTTGTGGGATAATGATTGCGGAATCACATCATTCCACATTGCTTTCGGCCTTACCCATACTTCGCCTGTTTCAACAGACTGGTAAACTACCATATCCTCAAGCGTTTCTGAATGCCTGCCCAGTGCGATAATTTTATAAACATTACCTTTATAATGCCTGTATGTTTTGCCTATTGTTATCTCTTGCATAAGTTGATTATAACATGTTTTTGTAGTTTAACATAAGAGTATAAATAAAAAGAAGGGTGAAAAATATGTACAAAATCGGATTTATAGGCTCTGGCAAAATGGCCGGCGCAATTATTAAAGGACTTATCAAGACAAGTTTTGCAAAGCCGGAAGAATTAATTGCAACACAGGCAGAAACAGAAGGGATTGATGAAAAATCCAGAGAGCTTGGAATAAAAATTATCTTAGATAACAAGGAGCTGGCCCAAAATTCCGAAGTCATATTTATAGCAACAAAGCCAAATCAGGCTGCTGATGTTCTTGAAGAAATAAAACCTTTTATAACTTCTGATAAACTTATTGCTTCTATTGCAGCAGGAGTTACAACAGAAAAACTGGAATCACACCTTCCTGAAAACACAAGGGTAATAAGAATTATGCCAAACACACCGGCACTTGTAGGAGAAGGCATGAGCGGAATGGTTGGCGGAAAACACGCAAAAAAAGAAGATCTAGACTATATTTATAAATTGCTTTCAACCATCGGAAAATGCATTGTCGTAGATGATGAAGCCCAGATTGATATAGTAACAGCAATTTCAGGTTCAGGCCCTGCTTTTTATTACAAAGTAATAAATGAAATAGCAAGAGCCGGCGAAAAACTTGGATTGGATTACGAGAAAGCCTTGTTATTAAGTATTCAAACTGCAATCGGCTCTGCAAAAATGGCATTAAACCGTGAAATTTCTATGGAAGAACTTATCTCTAATGTTGCAACAAAAGGCGGCTGCACGCGTGTTGGAGTTGATTGTATGGATAAATACGATACAGAAAAACTCTTTTACGATGTAATAAAGAGTACAACAGAAAAAGCATGTGCTTTAGGGAAATAGCTAAGGCTTCATTTCTTCCAAAATATCATCAAAAACGCTCTGCCAGTTTCCTATTGAATGCTGGCGGAATAGTTTTACGCTGTTATACCAGTCGCAAACACTCAAATCTGTATGCCATCTCCAGTTAACTTCGTAAGGAAGAATAACCCAGCATGGAATGCCCATTGCACCTGCAAGATGCGCTAAAGAAGTATCGTTACAGATAACAATATCAAGATTGCTGAGTGCAGCAGCAGTCTGCCCAAAATCAATTAAGTCTTTGCCAACATCAATTATTCCATCCAGTTCTTTTGCATCTTCAGAACCTTCAAAAGTCTGGAATGAATAGTATTGCGTATTTTCAACTGCCATAAGCGGTTTAAAAAACTTTGTCGGAATAACTCTATCCTGATCATAATAGGTATTTCCCTGCCATTTTATCCCGACTTTTATCTTATCATTATTAAAATATTTCTTCTTAAATTCCTCTGCAAGCTCTTTATTCGGACGAATATACCCTTCAGGATACGCAAAAACCTTATCTCCCTTTAATCCCAGCAGATACGGAAGACTTAAAAGCGGAGCATGCACATCAAAATTCATATCACATTCAGGAATATACTTATCAATAACAACATCAATACCTAATGGATTATCTCTAAATAGCGGTACAAGCTGTTTTTGCGGTAAGAATAAAAGCTTCCCGCACCTGTTAGCAAGCAGCGGAAGGTATCTGCTGAACATTATTACATCGCCAAACCCGGCTTCGTAATAAACATAAATTGTTTTATTTTTTATATTTTCACCCTTCCAGAGAGTTTCTTTAGTAGCCTTATTCGGATAAGTTTTATTTTGAAGTGCCGTAGCAGTTTCCCTGCAAAGACGGGTTTCAAAGAGTTTCAATCCCTTGTCATAATTCTTTGTACGCATAAGCGCTAGACTCAAAAAGTAATCTGTATCAATATCATTAGGTCGTATTTTCTTACATATTTTTAAAGCAGAAACCGCGTTTTCTGTTTCTCCCTCAATACTGTAGAGGTGGGATAGATTAAACCATGCAAGATAAGAACCCGGATTGATTTTAAGAGCTTTATCGTAGAACTTTATTGCAGCTCTTATATTCTTAGTTTTTTTATTTGCAAGCGCAATATTGAACAGAAGCGAAAAATTATCCGGAAATTTCTCCAGCACTTCTTTTTCTCTTGCAACAATCTGTTTAAACAGACCGGCTCTTACATAAGCCTGAAAAAGAGTTTCATAAAAATAAACATCAGGCTTAATTTCAACAGCTTTTTCAATCCAGTTAATTGCTGAAATTACATCATTCTGCTGAAGTTTCAGCACCCCGAGCAGATTAAAAACTTCTGCATTTTTACCGTCAATAGTCAGAACTTCTTGATAAGCGTTTTCCGCCTCATCAAGACACCCGTCTTGATGATATGTAAAACCAATATTAATTAATTTTTCAACTTCTTGATTTACAACGGACATAAAATTCTCTCTTCCTAAATTGTACCTTTTAAATCAATTTATTTCAAGGAGGTTTCATAACTCGCCATCGCATGATACGAGCTTCTGACCAGAGGCCCTATCTGAAAGTTCTTGAATCCGATTTTGCGCGCAAGTTCTTTTAATTCCTCAAACTCTTCCAGTGTATAATACTTTGCAACAGGAAGGTGCTGTTTTGAAGGTTGAATATATTGCCCGATTGTTATAATATCAACCCCTGCATCATGCAAATCACAAAGAGTTTCTTCTATATCATTTACTCCCTCACCTAGACCTGCCATCAATCCGGATTTTGTCACAATATTTGAATTCTCTTTTACGTACCTTAGAACCTCAATCGAGCGGTCATAATCTCCCTGCGGACGAGCCGTTTTAAATATGGAACGAACTGTTTCAATGTTGTGGTTAAAAACATCCGGATGTGCTTTTATAACAGTATCAAGAGCCCGTTTATCATCTTTAAAATCCGGAGTTAAAATTTCGACTTTCGCATCACAAATTTTTCTTATCTCATCAATACAATTTTTGAAATGCTGTGCACCTCCGTCAGGCAAATCATCACGGGTTACAGAAGTTATAACTGCAAACTTGAGTCCGAGCTCCTTAACAGCCTCCGCAACGTGTTTAGGTTCTTCTAAATCAAGCGGTTCAGGACGAGCCGGAGAAATATTACAATACCTGCAATTTCTGGTACAAACTTTTCCCATTATCAAAAAGGTAGCAGTGTTATGAGAATAACACTCGCTCTTGTTCGGACATCTTGCACCTTCGCATACAGTATTAAGACACTTTGTTTTCAAAATTCTTCGCACAGTCTTTGTTGTTTCTGTGTCAATTATAGGTCGTTTTAAATAATCCGGCAGCATGCTTACCTCCTCCTCCAGAATAACAAAAAGACGGTTTTATTTAAACCGCCTCTGAAAGTAAAATGTATATTTTTGAGTCTTACTTTATACTCTAACTTCTTCTTTAAAATAATCGACCACAGTGTCCATAACATTATCAAAGAAGAAATCCAATTCTTGTGATAATGACATTTCTAAGTTGTTTGATTGTGCTTCTGTGTTAAATCTTGATAACATTTCATTTTCGATACGCATATACTATTAATCCTTTCCTAACTATCGGAGTGTTTTTGCTTACAATTTTTATATCGGCATTTTTTTATGAAACTTTAGAGTTCATTTGAATATTGTTACAAATGTTTACACTCAAGCATCAAAATATACGTCCATACAGTGTTTTTAATGCCTGTTACAATATTGTCAAGGATACTTGTAAAAATATGCTTTTTGTATTAGAATTACCTTGTAAAAAAGACTATTTAAGGGGTGTATAAATGAAATTTGTTGCAAATAAAGACGACTTACTAAACGGGATTAAAATTGTAGAAAGAGCAACAGTTGTTAAGGGTTTGCAGCCGGTTCTCGCCAATGTTTTGATAGAAACCGCAGGTACAAATCAAATTAAACTTACTGCAACTGATTTCGACTTGTCTATTATTACACTTATTAATGCTAATGTTGAAACCGAAGGTAAATTCACACTTCCTGCAAAGAAGCTTGTAGAAATTCTTTCAAGACTGAATGATGAACTTATAAACCTTGAATTAAACGGCTCAACTGCAACAATTACAAGTAAAAAATCCAAATTCGATATTATTGGTATTTCAGCAAATGAATTTCCTCAAGTAGAAGAAAACATTGCAGAAACAGACTGTATGGAAATTGAAACACGACCTTTCACAAAAGCTATAAGAGAAGTTGTTTCAGCTGCAGCAGGGTATGAAACAAATAACCTGCTCTCAGGCGTTGTATGCGAAGTTAACCAGAATATTCTGGAAATGGCTGCTACTGACGGTAACAGACTTGCAAGAGTTAGAGAAGTTGTAAAGAATAGCTCAAGCGATGCGGAAAAACCTTTTGAAATGCTTATCTCATCAAAGGTTTTATCTGAGCTCTCAAAAATTTCACTTCTTGCAGAATCTGATACTATAAAAATCTGCAAAGAAATGAAAAAAATCGTAATAACAATTGATAAGACTAAGATTGTTACAAGGTTAATGCAGGGTCAGTTCCCTAAATACAACCAGCTTATTCCGCAAACATTCCCTAAAGAAGCTGTTGTTAATAAAAGTGACTTAATAGCAGCACTCGAAAGAGTTGCAGTTATGGTTAACGAAAAAAATAGTATTGTAAAATTTGAATTTGCAGACAATACTCTAAAACTCTCCGGAGATTCCCCTGATGCAGGTAACTCGCAGGACGAAATTGATATTAAATATATGAGTGAACCGCTTGTTATCGCATTTAACTACAAATTTATTCTTGAATTTTTGAAAATAGCAGAATCCGAAGAAATCTATGTTAAACTCAACAGCAATCTGTCTGCTACAGTCTTTGCGCCGGTTTCTGATGAAGATTACCTGTATCTGGTAATGCCGGTACAGTTGAGAGGATAATAAAAACAGGCGGAATGAAACCCGCCGGAAGGGTGTAAAAGCTGACGATAAACTGGTAGTCTGTTCAAAAGGGTTTCCAGTAAGTAAAATACAAGTTAGTAGGCAGGCGGAATGAAACCCGCCAGAAGGGTGTAAAATGAAAGGGAAAGCTTTTAAGTTCGGTGATAATATTTCAACAGACCATATCGCACCGGGACGTTTGTTCCACCTGCGTTCTGATTTACAGGAATTTGCAAAACATGTGCTTGAAGATGCTGATGAAAATTTTGCAAAGAATATGAATAAAGGAGATTTCGTTGTTGCCGGAAATAACTTCGGTCTGGGCTCTTCCAGAGAACACGCTCCTCAAATTATAAAAATTGCCGGCGTTGGAGCTGTTATTGCCAAGTCTTTTGCAAGAATTTTTTACCGCAATGCCATCAACATAGGACTTCTCGCTATAGAATGCGACACTGATGGAATTGATGCCGGAGATGAACTAGATCTGGATATAAAAGCAGGAACTCTCAAAAATCTGACAAAAGGCACAATAACTGCTATTGAACCGCTTCCTGACGTTATGATTAAGCTTCTTGAAGATGGAGGTTTGATTGAACACATAAAAAAACACGGCGATTTAGTTTTAGGATAAAAAGAAAGGTATAAAATGGCTGATAATAAAGAAATTATAAAATGCCCTGCTTGCGGCGAAGATATGGTAAAAGTTTTAATACCTGATTTAAATATTTATGTTGATATTTGTTTAAATGGGTGCGGCGGAATGCTTTTTGACAATAGAGAACTGGAAAAATTTGACGAACCGCATGAAAATATTGATGATATTTTAACTGCAATCAAAGAAAAAAGTTTCAAAGAAGTTGATATCAAAAAGACCAGAATTTGTCCTCTATGCGATATTCCTATGGTTAAATTAGGTGAACAAACTGATGTTGAGATTGATGTCTGCAATATGTGCGGTGCAAAATTTCTTGATAATGGAGAACTACAGAAACTAAGAGCTCTTGCTTCTTCCAAACAGCCGAATGACAATATTATATGGGAAGAATATATGCCAATGCAGATTAAGCAATCTTTAGGTGTACGTGCTGCAACGTGGATTGCAACTAATATAATAAAATCTTAAAAATAAGGGGCGGGTTATTCAAACCCGCCCCTACTAACTTTATTTGTCCTTTACATATATCTTAAATTGATATACAGCGAACTAATTATTAGTGATATTGCAACCACAATAACCCCGTATTTCATAAATCTAAGAAAGAACATTGGATGTCCTTCTTTTGCCGCTGATTCAGAAACGATTACGTTTGCGGCAGCACCAATCATAGTCATGTTACCGCCCAGACATGCTCCGAGAGATAAACACCACCAGAGCGGGGTTGTGTAATCTGCCCCCATTGTTTTTTGAATTTCAACAAGCATAGGGGACATTGTTGCTGTGTAAGGAATATTATCAATAATACCGGATATTATTCCTGAAGCCCATAGGATAAGCATAGAAGCAGCTTCCTGAGAGCCCTGTGTAACACGCAGAATCCATTCTGCCATAAGCTTAATACCACCAGAAGCTTCAACACCGCCGATTATGATAAACAAACCGATAAAGAAGAATATTGTATTCCATTCAACATCTCTTAAAATATCAGTAGGTTTTTCAAAGAGAAGCAGGAAGCTTGCGCCAAGCATAGCTGCAACACAGGTTTCAATATGTGTAATATCATGAGTAACAAAACCAAGAATTACAAGAGCAAGAACAATCATTGAACGAACCATCAAAGGAACATCTGTAATTGTATGAGTATTATCAATATTTGCAGCTTCTTTCATTTTTTCTGCAGTAGTTGCTAATTTTTTTCTAAAGAAAAGTACCATAACAGCTAAAACTGCAATCAGAATAACAGCAACAACAAGTGTAAGGTTGCTTACAAAATCCATAAATGAAAATCCTGCTGCGCTTCCTATAATAATATTTGGCGGGTCACCAATCAATGTTGCAGTACCGCCGATGTTTGAAGCGAATACTTCGGTCAACAGGTAAGGAATCGGATCTATTTCTAATTTTCTTGCAATAGCAAAAGTTATCGGCATAATCAGAATAACTGTTGTTACGTTGTCTAAAAAGGCACTTACTACAGCAGTGAAAATACCCAGTGCAATTAAAATTAATACCGGATGACCTTTTGTCATTTTTAATAGTTCATTTGCCAGATAAGAAAATACTCCGCTTCGTGTTGTAATGTTAACTATAATCATCATAGACACAAGCAGGAATATTACGTTAAAGTCGATGTATTGAACAAAATAAGTAGGGTTAAGTACCCCGTCCAATACTCTTGTCTGGCTGACAAGCCCGAGGAAAATTGTAATACCTGCACCAAGAAGTGCAATAGTAACTTTCGGGATTTTTTCAGTAGCGATAAAGATATACGCTAAGATAAGTAATCCCGCAGATATCAGCACATTGTGCGCTGATACAAAACTGTGAATTAATTCCATATCTTTCTCCTTTTTTTATACTAATCAACAATATACACCTGAAGGAGGTGCATTCGCGTTGATTTCCGTCTTAAATAAAAGAGCTATTATATATGTATTAAAAATATTTTGTTCTGTATCAACAAATAATAAATTATTACTGAATGCCGGCACTTTTCCACAGTGTAATCCGGAAGAAATGCCATTATCAGAATTAGTGGACGGCAATATAAAATATTCTTCTTTATCGGCACTTACATAAATATCCGGATAAGACATTTGAGGCTGTGCTGAAACACTATTTTGAGAGTATGAAGTATCAGCACTTATATAATTTGTAAGTGAAAATACTAAAAATAAAAAACAAAAAAATATTTTAGCCAGTACTCTCATACAAGAATTTTATCACAAATAAGTATTTAACTATCATAAATTATATATAACAATCCTATAGGTACACATTTGTTTTTATTAGCGGATTTTCTAACTTTAAATCTTTTTTGAATAGCATTAATAAATTTCTGTGACAATATAAGAATCCACAGAGAAGCTGCCGGCTTTACACAAGAACAACTCGCAGAAAAATTAGATATTAGTTGCGGGAGTTTGAGCCGTATTGAAACTGGAAGACAATTTGTTACACAAACTACCCTAGAGAATTTATCAAAGGTATTGAAAGTTTCCGTAAGTGATTTATTTTTATACTCTACACATTCATCAACAAATAATGAGAAAAAAATCGAATTATTACAATATATAGAAACAATGAATAATTATGAAATTGAATATTTTTTGAACCAAATTCAAGTTTATTATAAATTAAAACCACACTTCAAATCTTTTACCTAATCTTCATTTAGCATGTTAATAAATTTAAAAACAAGCTTTCTCTTCTCATAATCTAATTGCTCCAAAAGCTCAGCTGTGTAGTTAAATACTTCTGTATCTTTTACAGTAACATTTGCCTCATCATAGCAAAAAAGTTTTACAATAGGCACATTTAATGTTTCTATGATTTTTATAAGTATGGGATAAGAAGGAAACGTGATACCACGCTCTATACTGGAAAGAGTTTGAAAAGTAATATCAGCCTTTTCAGCAAATTTCATCTGGCTTAGCCCCATTGCCTTACGATATTGACGAACCCTTTTACCAAACTCTTTTTTTAAATTTATCATATTAAAACAATAAGTTAATTTGAAAAGCGCGACAATCAATCTGGTTAGTAATTTCTATATACAATTTATAATTATCTCAATTCTGATGTACAATTAGGACATCTCACAGCTTTTACAGGAATACAAGAATAGCAGTACGGGCATTCCCTTGTCGTTACCTCTTTTTCTGCCTCCTCTTGTTTACAGGCTGCGGCTCTAAGCGTGTTAATTGATTTAATAATTAAGAACACAGCACAGGCAACTATTATAAAGCTTATTACATTATTCAAAAATGCACCATAGTTAATCGTTACTGCTCCGGCAGCCTTTGCTGCATCAAGCGAAGGGTAATGAGTTCCATAAGGATAGATTTGCAGATACAAATTTGAAAAATCGACTTTTCCAAGAATTAAGCCGACAGGAGGCATTATAATATCCTTTACCAGAGAGTCCACAATCTTACCAAATGCCGCACCAATAATTATACCTACAGCCATGTCCAGAACATTGCCGTGTAATATAAATTCCTTTAATTCTTTTCCCCAATTTTTTAACATAAAACTCCTTTCCTAAAAAATAGCGGAAACACTTTTCGTATTTCCGCTATTTTTATCTTTAATTAATGTTTTTTATTATTCTTTAGTAAACTCTGCATCAATTACATCGTCATCTTTTTTATCTTCTGATGCTGCACCTTGAGAGTTTGCTTCACTCTGTGCATCTCCGCCTTCTTTTTGAACAGCTTCGTATGCTTTTTGTGAAATTGCAAACATTGTCTGCTGCAGCTCTTCTGATAATTTCTTTAACTCATCAGAAGATTTATTTTCATCCAAAGCCTTTTGTAAAGCTTCTCTGTGTTCTGTTAATTTTTTAACATCTTCTTCAGAGATTTTACCTTCAAAGTCTTTTACAATTCTTTCAGAAGAAGAAATCAATGAGTTAGCATTATTTTTGATTTCAGCTTCTTCTTTTTTCTTCTTATCTTCAGATGCGTTAGCTTCTGCTTCCTTAACCATCTTATCGATATCCTGTTCAGACAGGTTAGAAGAGTTTGTAATTGTAATCTTTTGTTCTTTGTTAGTAGCTTTATCCTTAGCAGAAACATTAACAATACCGTTAGCATCGATATCAAATGTAACTTCGATTTGAGGAACTCCTCTCATCGCAGGAGCAATACCTTCAAGTCTAAACATACCTAAAGATTTGTTATCAGAAGCCATTGGTCTTTCACCTTGAAGTACATTTATATCAACAGCAGTCTGGTTATTTTCAGCAGTTGAGAAAACTTGAGATTTACTTACAGGAATTGTAGTGTTACGAGGAACAAGCGCAGTCATAACGCCGCCTAATGTTTCAATACCAAGTGTAAGCGGAGTTACATCAAGAAGAACGATATCTTTAACTTCACCTGCAAGTACACCTGCTTGAACTGCAGCACCAACCGCAACAACCTCATCAGGGTTTACTGACTGGTTAGGCTCTTTACCTGTGTATTCTTTTACTAACTGCTGAACAGCAGGAATACGGGTAGAACCGCCGACAAGAACTACTTCATTAATATCATTCTTGCTTAAACCTGCATCAGATAAAGCTTGTTCAACCGGTTTTTTGCATCTTTCAAGAAGGTCATGAGAAAGCTCTTCAAACTTGGCTCTTGTTAAAGATAATTCCAAGTGTTTAGGACCGTTAGCATCTGCTGTAATATACGGAAGGTTAATAGTTGTTTCAACTACTGATGATAATTCACATTTAGCTTTTTCAGCAGCTTCCTTAATACGCTGCATAGCCTGCTTATCATTAGTTAAGTCCATGCCTTCCTGTTTTTTGAATTCTGCACAAATCCAGTCAATAATCTTTTTATCAAAGTCGTCGCCACCTAAGTGAGTATCACCGGAAGTTGAAAGAACTTCGTGAACACCATCACCGATTTCAAGTATAGATACATCAAAAGTACCGCCGCCTAAGTCGAATACAAGAACTTTTTCTGATTTATCTTTTTCCAAACCGTAAGCAAGAGCCGCAGCAGTTGGTTCGTTTACGATACGAAGAACATCTAAGCCTGCGATTTTGCCGGCATCTTTTGTTGCCTGTCTTTGCGCATCGTTAAAGTAAGCTGGAACTGTGATTACAGCTGATGTAACTTTTTCGCCAAGATATGCGCTTGCATCGTCTGCTAATTTTCTCAAAATCATTGCAGAAATTTCTTGAGGAGTGTAATCTTTTCCATCTATATTTTTTTTGTAATCTTCGCCCATGTGTCTTTTGATTGAAGCAATAGTTTTATCAGGGTTCAAAATAGCCTGTCTTTTTGCTAATTGACCGACTAATCTTTCACCTGTTTTAGAAAAACCAACGATAGAAGGAGTTGTTCTCATACCTTCTGCGTTTGCTATAACGGTTGGCTTACCGCCTTCCATAACGGCTACAACCGAGTTAGTTGTACCTAAGTCAATACCAATTGTCTTTGCCATAATTTATATCTCCTATAAAATTTTTCTTTCTACATTATTATTAAATCACTGTTTTTGACAAAACCTTAAAAAATAAACAATTTTTTAATATTTCAACCTGAAAGCTTGAATTTTTGATTTGTTTCTGGTTGAATAAAGAAAGATTGACAATTAAATATGCCGATGTGATGGAATTGGTAGACGTGCCAGACTCAAAATCTGGTGTAGGCAACTACGTGCCGGTTCGACCCCGGCCATCGGCATTTTTTACAACATTTACACTGGCGAGATATATATGAGAATACAAGCTGTTACACCAATAGTTAATTTCCGTGCGCAAAACTCCAGACGCACTATACAAAATAATAAATCAGGGACACCATTTCGTGACGGGCTAAGCACTGCCGGCGCATGGTTTAGCTTTGGAGTAGGCCTTGATTTTATCTCCAGAAAACTCCAATTTTCAAAATCTCCGCTTAAAAACTCGCTTGCCTTAAACGGAATTATAGGAACGGGAGCCGGAGTAGTAGCCGGGGTACAGCATATAAGAAAAAACACTAGCGCGGAATAACATATCCCCAGACAGGCTTACAATCATTTCCGATAAGTGTGATATAAGAAATTCTTTGCTTTTTGCATTTCGGAATTTTCATATAACCGTAGCCGTAAACAATAGAGGAAATATAATAATCTCCGACTTTTTGCTCATATTTATCAATAAATTCTTTCTTAGAAACAATCTTAACCTTGCTATTGTATGCGTTTGAGTAAATGTCACAGAGATATGCAGTACATTCTGATGCTGTAACCTGCAGTGCAGAGCATAAAATTATTAATAATGAAATAAGCTTTCTCATACATTTATGATATCACAAATCCTTTTGTGCTAGAATAACCATGTAAATTAGTTATAGGGGATCCACCCTAACAAGGGATAAATAGGCTAACGGATGTTACTGTGTGCCGGAATATTTACCCCGGAAAGGATAGAAAATGGAAAAGAACAAAGAAACATTGCATGTATTAAGACATTCATGCTCACACATTATGGCACAGGCTGTACAAAAGCTGTTTCCACAGGCAAAGTTGGCTATCGGACCGGCTACAGACGCAGGATTTTACTACGATTTTGACCTAACTGACGGTTATGCATTCACACAAGATGATTTAGCCAAAATCGAAGAAGAAATGAAAAATATCATTAAGCAAAATCTTACGTTCGAAAAGTACATAATTCCTGATGTGGACAAGCAGATTGCGGAATTTAAGGCAGAAGGCGAAATCTACAAGGCTGAACTTCTTGAAGAACACAGAAACGATAATCCTACGTTGTATTTTACAAAAGACAAAGACGGGAATGTTTTGTTTAACGACCTTTGTGCAGGGCCTCATATTCCGAATACATCATATATAAAAGGAAATGCTATTAAGCTTTTGAAAGTTGCAGGAGCTTACTGGCGCGGTAACGAAAAGAACAAAATGCTCCAGAGAATTTACGCTACAGCTTACTGGAACAAAGAAGATTTGCAGGATTATTTGACATTTATTGAAGAAGCAGAAAAACGCGACCACAGAAAACTCGGAACCCAGCTGGATTTATTCTCTACAAGAGAAGAATTAGGCGGAGGACTTGTTTTGTGGCATCCGAACCTCGCAACTGTGAGAGAACAAATAGAAAATTACTGGAGAGAAGAACATAGAAAACGCGGTTATGTAATTGTTAACACTCCGCAAATCGCAAAATCTAAGCTCTGGGAAATTTCAGGTCACATGGATCACTACAAAGAAAACATGTTCTTTGTTCAAAAAGATGAAGATTCTGACGAACAATTCGTCGTAAAACCGATGAACTGTCCGTTCCATATCCTGATTTATCAGGCAAACAGATATTCTTACCGTTCATTACCTTTAAGAATGGCAGAACTTGGAACTGTTTACAGAAAAGAAAAATCAGGAGCACTTGCAGGTTTAACCCGTGTTCAAGGATTTACACAGGATGATGCTCATATTTTCTGTACTCCTGAACAGCTTGTTGATGAAATTAATGCAATCATTGACTTTGTAGCAGATACTATGGCTATCTTCAAGATGAGTTTCGAAGTTGAACTCTCTACCCGTCCTGAAAGCTTTGTAGGCGAAATCGAAAACTGGAATAAAGCAGAAGCCGGACTTAAAGAAGCTATGGACAGACGAGGCATGAAATACGAAATTAACGAAGGCGACGGTGCTTTCTACGGGCCGAAAATCGACTTTAAGGTTAAAGACGCTATCGGAAGAACCTGGCAGTGTGCAACAATTCAGCTCGATTTCAACCTGCCTGCAAGATTTGATATCAAATATCAGGACAAAGACGGCAGCATGAAAACTCCTATTATGCTTCACAGAGTAATTTTCGGCTCAATGGAGAGATTCCACGGAATCCTGATAGAACATTATGCAGGTGCATTCCCTACATGGCTTGCGCCTACACAGGTTTCCATTGTACCGATTTCAAACGAAAAACACGCAGACTTTGCAGAACAGGTTTACAAAAAAATGCGTGCTGCAGGCATAAGAGTAAAACTTGATGACCGCTCTGAATCAATGAATTACAAAATAAGAGAATCATTACAGGACAAAAAGATTCCTTATGTTTGCGTAATCGGCGACAAAGAAATTGAAGCCGGCGCTGTTGCGGTTAGAAAACGCAGTGTTGGTCAGGTTGGTACAAAATCTGTTGATGAATTTATTTCTGAAATAGAAAAAGAAATCAAAGATCGCGTTTAAGTATAATTAAAAAAGGGAGGCGTTTAAAAACGCCTCCCTTTTGTCATGCTGAAAGCAATTTTTTCACACAAAAATACTTTATATAAATAGTAAGATGGATTTAGTAAATGAAACTATTTTTCGTAAAATCAATTGAACCGTTTATAAGCAAGCTGCCGGCTGCAGCGGAGGTTGGCGCAGGTATGCGTTACACACTGCGCGACGCAAAAATCGGTAATAGTCTTTACACAACAGGAATTAACACCTGTTCAGGTTTTGGGCTCCGTGCAGGAGAGCAAAACCTCCTCGGGCATATAAAGCCGGAGGATTTCAATCCTCGAAACTTTGCCGGAGCTTTTGAAAGGCTTGTCAAAGACTTCCAAAATAAATACGGAGAAGTTCGTGCACTCGTATTTGGCGGACGCGAAAGCTCTTTTATAGACCCGAACTGCCGCAGAGCAAGCAACGAAGTTTCGGCAACAATGTGCGATGTTTTGAGTACCAAATGCAATATTCCGGATGAAAACTTTGCCTCAATCATGGGAAAATTTACAAACATCAAAACCAACGACAACATGGCAGTTATTGGAGATAAAGTTTATCTTGCAAATAAAGAATTTGAAAAAGCCGGTCTGTTAAGCGCACCAAAAGACAAAATTGAATCACTCGCAGAAGATATCTATGAAGATGTTTTCATCCCGAAAAGCTTTTTAGTTTAAGACCTTTGGATAATTGTCATTAAAAAATTCTTCAAATCTATCTTCCAGAATTGCCAGTCTTGCTTTCTTCGCAAAATCAATAAGGAATTTGATATTGTGAATAGACATTAATGCCTGAGCAGTTCCTTCACCGCATTTGTATAAATGCCTTAAATAAGCTCTGGAATGATTTTTACAACAGTAACAATCGCAGTTTTCATCAAGAGGACGCGGATCATCCCAGAACTGTGCATTTTTAATCTGTTTTTTACCTTCTGAAGTAAAGAAAGAACCATGCCTTGCGTTTCTGGTAGGAAGTACGCAGTCAAACATGTCCACACCGCGTTTAATACCATCAAGCAAATCTTCAGGAGTTCCGACTCCCATTAAGTATCTTGGTTTGTTATGTGGTAAAAGAGGTGCTGTAAGCTCTACAAAATGGTTCATTGTTTCTTTATCTTCACCAACGCTCAAACCTCCAATTGCATACCCGACAGCGTCAATTGAAGAAACAAAAGCTGCACTTTCGCGTCTTAAATCATCATAGAAAGCTCCCTGACAAATCGGGAAAAGTGCCTGATTTGTTGAAGTTTTTGCTTTGATACATCTTTCAAGCCATCTGTGCGTACGCTCCATAGCTTCTTTTGCAGTATTGTAATCACATCCGAAAGGTGCGCACCAATCGAATGCCATAATTATATCAGCACCGATTGACTGCTGAATTTCCATAGAAATTTCAGGACTGATAAAGTGTTTTTTACCGTCTTTTGGATCTCTGAATTCGACACCTTCCTCGGAAATTTTGCGCAAATGTGCAAGCGAGAATACTTGAAATCCGCCTGAATCAGTTAATACAGGTTTTTGCCAGTTCATCCATCCGTGAATTCCGCCGAACTTTTCTATTAACTTATGTCCGGCGCGCAGATACAAATGATATGAATTTGCGAGAATAATTTGTGCCCCTGTATCATAAAGGTTATTATTCGTAACCAGTTTTACGGTTGAATTTGTTCCAACCGGCATAAATATAGGTGTTTCTATATCACCGTGAGGCGTATGCAAAACACCGGCACGTGCTCCGGTGTTTTTGTCTGTATGTATTAACTCATAACTGAAACCATTAACCATTGTATCTTTCTTCGTCATAAGTAATCATCTCCAGCATAGACTGCCAGTTATCATAAATTTCTTCCGGTTTGAAATATAATCCGATTTCTCTTGCAGCGCTTTCCGGTGAATCAGAAGCGTGTATAATATTATATTCCATAACCTGAGCAAAATCAGCTCTTATAGTTCCCACGTCAGCTTTTTGCGGGTCGGTAGCGCCTACAATGTGGCGGACGCTCTGTATAGCTTCGTAACCTTCAATAGCCATTGCAACAATAGGGCCGCTTGTAATGTAATGAACAAGCCTGTTGTAGAAAGGTTTGCCCTGATGCTCTGCATAATGTTTAGATGCAAGTTCCGGCGTTACTTGAAGCAGCTTCATTGCGACAATTTTAAAACCCTTGTTTTCAAATCTCTCAATAATTTTACCGATAAAACCTCTTTTTACGCCGTCCGGCTTAATCGCAACGAATGTTCTTTCTTCTGTTTTCATAACCTCTCCTACTTATTCTAACTGGGATTTGTTCCTATTCAATTTTATTAGAGCATAAACGGCGCGAAAATACAAGCCTGTGCCAAAATGCACAAATTATTAAGTTTTGTTACAAAAAGGCAATTTTCCTGCTTAAAAAAACTTCATGAATATATAAGATATAAGTTTTGGGAAATTTAACAGGTTAATAAGTTAATAGGAAAGGCGGTTATTATGGCTCCTGGTTATGGTATTTCAAGCATAGGCAATTATGCAAACGACCCTTATTTTATGTACGCTTACAATGGATACAACCCTAATTTTATGGGCGTTCAACAATATCCGCAGGCAGCACAGGCAGTTTCTGATGTTCAGGTTCCTGATACAACTGCTGTAACAGACCCGGCCTTTAAGGGTTCTGACAAATCAGAAGGAAGTTCAAGTAATACAGCATTACTTGTAGGCGGTACAGCAGTAAGTGCTGCGGCTTTAATCTATGCTGCTAAAAAAGGGAACGGAAAAGGTATAAAAGAAGGATTTAAAAATATTTATAACAGCTGGTTCAAAAAAGGAGCAGAAAAAGCTGCTGACAAAATTGACGATGCTGCTGCAAAAATTTCTAATATATTAAAAGACGGTGGAAAAAACCTCAAGGAATACACCATTCAGAAAGACGGCATGTCATTCATTATGAAGGACGGCAAGCCTGTTAAGATTATTACACAAGACAAGAAAGTTATTGACAAAGCAAAAGATGTAACCGACTGGCTGAGTAAAAATCCTTCTGTACGCAGAGAAGTCAACGGTTTAGCACTTTATGGCACAACCCTTCCAAAAGGAGTAAGTCTTGCATACACAAGAGAAATTACTGACGGCAAAAATGTTTACAGAATGCTTGTTGAAAATGGTAAAGTAGTTAAGGCATCAAGCAAAGACAGAGCCGGCAAATGGGTTGATGTTGCAGAAAACCAGTTTGAAGGATTTATCAAAAACCATGCAAAACAGGTTAAGGAAGCTGAAACATTACAGAAAACTCTGCACGGTAAAGATGTCCAAATCCTTAACAAAAAAGGCAAACTTGTTAAACAAAGAGGCAGTGTCCAGTTAAATGTAAGAAACGGCGAAGTTATTTCCGCTAAATTTAACGGCAGAGATTTAAAACCGGAAGAATTAAAGGCTCTTGGCAAAGACTTCAAGACTGAAATCGGACAATTCGGACACGAAGCAGGCTCAAGATACGGACTTTCAAATTACGAATATGTTTACAGACAAAAAGGCGGCCAGACAATAAGGTTTGACAACTCGAGAAGAATAACTAATGTTACTGCTGTGACTCAAAAAGACATTACAAAAAGCGATGCAATTAAAAATTTCTTAGAAAAGAATGACGGTATTAAATCAGAGCTTGAGAACATAGCTTCAACAGGTTCTATATCAAACGGCTACAGACTTGGAAATATGGTTTACAGAGATGATGCAGGGCGCACGTTTGAAATTGCAGGTGACAAGATTAAAGGGCTTAAGCTTAACAAAAAAATTACGCTTTGCGGAAAAACATTCAAAGCCGGCGACTTGATAGACGGCAAGTACCTCGGAGAATGGAGGAAAACAGCAGAAAACGGAAATGCATACGACGCAGTTGCAGCAATGCTATAATCAATAAAAAGGGTTCCAAAAATGGAGCCCTTTTTGTTATAATCCTTTTATGAAAAAGATTTTGCTTTCACTTCTTGATTTAATTTACAAGAAGAAATGTTATTTTTGTTCTTCTTCAAAATCATCTTTAAAGATGTGTCCAAAGTGTTACGAGGAGCTTTCGTTTGCTAAATTTCAGCCTAACAGGATAGTAGAAGGCGTTAATGTATATTCCTGCGGAATTTACGAAAAAACATTACAGAAGCTGATTCGCGGCTTAAAATACCACAAACAAAAAGAGCTTGCCGGATATCTGGCACAATTTATGTACGAATACTGGTACGGCCTTGGCGACAAGAGAAGTTTTCAGGTGGTTCCTGTGCCTCTGCATAAAAACAGGATTAGAAAACGTAAGTATAACCATATGGAACTTACAGCAGAAGAATTCTGCAAATTGAGCGGTTATACGCCTAATTACGAATTGATTAAAAGGATTAAGGATACAAAACCCCAATATAAACTTACGCGTGCCGAACGTTTAAAAAACCTTGCCGGAGCTTTCGAGATTGACTTAACAAAAGATTTGAAAAAGCCCGTTCTTATTCTGGATGATATTTGCACAACCGGTACAACTTTTGAAGAGATGATTAAGACCCTAAAGGAAAACGGGATTACCGAAATTGTATGCCTGGCTTCTTCCAGCCCTTAATAATAAATGTTGTATATTGAAATATGAAAATAAATATTTTGAATTTTGATAGGCAAAATAGTTCTATCAACAGACAAACCAGCTTTAAAAGAGGGTTACCTTCATAGTTTATTCGCGAAGCAAAAACCGCCAATCCATATCGAATAGAAGCAGAACTAGCTGATAAGGGTATTTCTGCAGATTTTGGAGGAGTGCCAACTGTTACAATGTGTTGCAAAAAAGTTGTAGAAATTATGGAACATTATGGGTTTGAACTCCCAAGCAAATTTTCTTTTGAACCATTAGAATACAAAACACTTGGTACTTACAGTTCTTATCAGGATAAAGTTTGCATAAATTCTAATATGAAAGAATTTCAAGATATAGTTAAACAAAATCGTCTTGAAGAACGACAAGGAAGTTATCATCCAAGAACCGGCCATTTTTTACAAACTTACCTGCATGAATTCTCCCATGCAGCACATTATAAAAATCTATGTAATAGATTTGGTGATAGCGAAGCAAACAGAATATTCTGGGGATATTTAACAAATAATTCGCCAGCACGAATGATGATAGATCCATTAAATACTACGTTACGTTTTTTAGTCACTAAACCTTTCCTAAAATGGGCGATAGATAAAGTTATCCCTCCAAGAGAAGGATTATACGCTAAATCAGATTTATGCGAATTTATTGCAGAAAAAAATGCAAGAATCATCGCAGAAGACTTAGGAGATAATTTAACTTTAAGATATAATGATAGAATTCCTTTTGAACAATCTCCCGATTATTGGGATCCAACAGAAGAGTGGAAGAATGGAGAATTTGAAACCGTAATAAGTAAAATGTTTAAGTATTTTGATCAAGATATATGGAACGGCGACATTAATAAATTAGATAGCACTCGTAGCATAATGACACATTTTCGTAATTAAAGCATTAAGGGAAAATACACACGCATTTTATCTGATTTAAGGGTTATTTAATTTGGCGGAATAAATGAGTAAAGTGTTGTAAAAAATTGTTCCGGGTTATCATTAATGTACTTGTAACGAGAATAAACTTCGTTCCAGGTACATTTTTTATTATTCATCATTCCATTCAAAACAGACTCTTGAATTTGTTTACCCAGCAGTTTCATTTGTTTATTATCCGCAAGTTTTTCTTTATCAATCTTTTCTAATACATCTCCAATAGTAGTCATATTAACAAAGTAAGTAAGTTCAGCTTTTAATAAATTTGTATTTGATGAATTTATAATAACTTTATTTTTACTCATAAATTCACTACAAGCATTGTTAATCGTTGAGAAAGGATCACCACAAATCCTATTCTTTCCAGAGAAAAATGTCTCATCCAGATGTTTTGTAAGCATTTCTTCTGCTTGTTTTTGACTCATACCTTCCGGCAAAACCGCATCTTTCAACAAGCGTTTTGAAATTGCTTTTGAATTACCAATCAAATAGTCAATATGTGAAGTTACGTTCTGTATAGCTCCTTCCGGAGTGTATCTCATTACATTTCCGGTATCAATGAATGTAAACGGTTTAGATTTATTTTTCAAATCTACAAATATATTACCTGCGTGCGGGTCAGCATGCATAACTTTTTGTCCTTTTTTAGGTACAGAAAGCAATTGCTCAAAAAACACTTTCATATAATTAATATATATATCTTCTGCTTCCTGTTCCGTTAGATTTATTTTATTTTTCTTTAAATATTCTTCCAGTTTATCAAACTGAACTCCGTTTGCTTTTTCCATTACAAAAATATTATTTTTGACAGCCACAGGAGAAACCGTATTGTAATTCACAGCGTACTTGCCGAGAGTTTTTGCGGCTTCTGCTTCAAGCTTCAAGTCAACTTCTTTTGACCAAGCGCTGTAAAGTTCATCTACAAGCTTTCTTTGATAATCGTATTCATCAGGCTTAATCTTATCTTTCACACGCTCAAGTGATTTAAGCATATTTTCTTTGTCTTTTTTTAACTTATCAAGACTTACCCATTTTTTAACCATCTTGATAACAACGTCATTACCTGTCTCATTGTCTTTTGCAAGGAAAGTTTCTGCAATCGTTCCAACACCTAGAGGTTTGTCGCCTTTTAGAGTAAATCGTTTTCCATACGTTTCTGAAACGTATTTCTGCGCCTCTTTTACTGTTCTGGAAGGCGGACAGCTGCTTTTGTATTTGTTTAGAAAATCATTAACCGTATTAATCCCTTTTTCTGCAATATAAGCGGAGCGTTTTTTCCAGAAACCGCCCATTTTACTTTCTTTCGAAGTTTTTTGAATAAGCTCCTCAAGCGGATTTTTGCCATCTCCGACGATATTAATCATTGAACTTATATTGCTTGGCATAGACTGAATCATTTTGGGATAGAAAATATTATACTGTTCAATCTCACGCATTATATTATTCATTTCTTTTTCTTTAATGAGTTCTTTGTTCATAAAAGTTATGCGTTTCAGAGGTTTTGGCACAAGCTCAAGCGCCTCGGTCGCAGGATTAGGTTTTCCGCCGAATAATTTGCGGATAGGCCATGTAAGAGTCATGTATGTTTTACTGAAAAATCCGCGTTTTGTCGCCTGAATTAAATCAGACTGCGTTTGTTTATCTTTGAGATTTGATTTTGCTAAGTCCGCAAGCTCACTTAACGGCATTTTTCCCTTAAATTTTTCAATATTCTTGACATTATCTTTTGCTTTCACGATTGCTTTTTCAACAACATCAATACGTTTATGGAATTTAAACGCCGAGAAGGCGCCAAGCGCAAGCGCAGGCGCCTTTACTAACCAGCTGTCAGCAAGATGGTCTGCAAAATTGCTGTCTTTATCAGCCTTTTTATTAAATACATATCTTGAAGCAGAATTAATTCCCGCAGCACCTATGATACCCAGTTTGTAAGCATACGCAAGCGGAGCTGCTGCACCGTCAACAAAACCGCTTCCTATATCTCTGAAAACAGTACTTTCTTTTCTTCTTTCTTTCCGCGGTGTGCCGAGAGCGTTAATCCCTTTAAGCACAGGTTTTGTAACCATGCCGGCAAACGCAGAAATTCCAAGTCCTATAAGCGTGCTTATTGTTTCAAATTTTTTATTCTTTACATAAAGGTGCGAATATGCCTGAAGTTTTTTAGCAAACCTGAATGCACCCGCAGCAGACACACCTGTCATTAAATCAATCGCAATTTCTGTGCTGTTTTTCTGCTGGTCATAATATTTATCAAGTTTTTTGTCAATATCAACCGTGTCCTTGCTCAGCCCGAGTCCCGTAACATGGTAAGCCCGGTCAAAAAATTTACCGAGAATCCCCTGCGAACGGTAAATTTGTCCGGCATCACGCGTCTGTTTCATATTTAAAACAACATTATTCGACATAAAATAACCTTCTATATTATATATAAAGTATTTTTCCTGCAAAAAATTGCCTTTTCTGTTATAATTTTCCTATAAATAGAGGTGAGTTATGGAAAAATTTTATACAACAACGGCAATTGATTACGTAAACGGCGCACCGCATATCGGCCACGCCTATGAAAAAATTCTTACAGATGTAATATACAGACATTTTACGCAAAGATGCGATAATACATATTTCCTTACAGGAACAGACGAACACGGGATAAAAATCCAGAAGACTTCTGCTCAAAACGGGGTTTCTCCTAAAGAATTCTGCGATATGAATGCACAGAAGTTCAAAGATGCGTGGAAAGCACTTGATGTTGAATATTCGCAGTTTATCAGAACAACAGATGAACAGCACGAAAAAGTTGTACAAAAAATATTTAAAAAACTCGTTGAAAAAGGCGACATCTATAAGCACGCTTACGAAGGATTATATTGTTCCGGCTGCGAAGCTTTCTTAAGCGAAAAAGACCTTACAGAAGACGGCCTTTGTCCTGACCACCTTAAAAAACCTGAAGTAGTAAAAGAAGAAAACTATTTCTTTAAGCTTACAAAATATAAAGACGCAATCATTAAGCACATAAAAACACACCCAGATTTTATTGTTCCGTCTTTCAGAGCAAACGAAGTTTTGAACCAGCTGGAAAACATTGAAGATATCTCTGTTTCACGTGTTAATTCAAACGTAAGCTGGGGTATTCCTGTTCTTGGTGACGATTCACAGGTAATTTATGTTTGGATAGATGCACTTTCAAATTATATTACTGCAATCGGATATGATCCTGACGGAAGCAGTGAAAAATTTGAAAAATTATGGCCGGCAAATGTTCAGGTAATCGGTAAAGATATCTTGAAATTCCACAGCATTTACTGGCTTGCAATTCTTATGGCTCTGGAACTTCCGCTTCCGGAACATATTCTTGCACACGGCTGGATTACAATCGACCAGACAAAAATGTCAAAATCATTAGGCAACGTAATTTCACCGACAGGCGTACTTGAAGCATTCAATTTAGAAATTCCTGACCCGCTCAGATATTACATGGCAGCTGCTGCACCATGCGGAAAAGACGGAAACTATTCTGACGAAGATTTCAAAGAAAAAGTTAATGCACACCTTGCAAACTCAATGGGAAATCTGCTTAACAGAACGCTTTCAATGCTTGTTAAATATTTCGGAGGCGATATAAAACCTGAATTTTTAGGAAAAAATGAACTCAAAGAAAAAGCACTTGAAACCGTTAAGGCTGTAAAACACCACTTTGATTACTTTGAGGTTCAAGAAGCAGGACAAAAGATTATTGAACTGGTTGATATTACAAACAAATACGTAACTGATAACGCGCCTTGGACTCTTGCAAAAGAAGGGCAAATGGATAAATGCGGAGAAGTTTTGACCAATGTATTACAGGTAATGACAGTGATTTCTTCTCTAATTTACCCCTACTGTCCGAATATTGCAAAAGCCATGGCAGAGCAGTTATCTTATGATTTGAATACAAAACTTGATGACATCACCTGCGAAAGCTTGCAAGCAGGACATTTGATAGACAAGGAAAATATTAAACCTGTGTTCTTGAGAATGGACAGCGAACTCGCTGATAAAGGTGCTGCGCACGCTGGAAAATAGTCGGCAGACATCCCATAAAACTACAGGCTATAATAGAAACCACATGTCTGCCTCAAATCTCATACTACTAAATTAAATATTAAAAATGCGAATATTACCGATAAACTTTAATTTCTATAACCGGCCGGCGCGAAACGATTTGAAAACGTCAGGCTATATTAACACCGGTTTGGAAAAAGATGTGTTTATCTCTTTTCGCGCTAACACCTCGGCCGGAAATCCGCTTAGAAAGCTAAAGAAACTAAAGTGCCCGTACTTCGGCGCGGAAATGATTTCCGGAAAAGAGCTTGCCGGAATTGAAAAACGTCTTGACAGCTGCGCCAACATAAAAGAAGTTGTCACTATTCTGAAAAAATACCGGAAATTTATGCTGAAAACGGAAAAAAGGATTTTCAAGCGATTTGAAGAATTTTCAAAAACAAATCCGGACGCACAATTACAGGACTGCTTGAAACTCTGGTATGACGAAGCAATCACAAAACTTAAACTTGATGAATTTAATGTTCTGGATGATGTAGATAAAATTTCGTTAAAACTTTCACCGCAGAATGCACTCGCAGTACATGCAAAAACAACACGCTGCAGGCAGGTCATACTTGAAAACAAAAAGGAAGATACTTTCAAAAGACGCATTCTTCTTGACTCACTTGATGAAATCCAACCCAAACGTGGCGAAAAGAAAGTTTTTGACGAGTTAAAAGACAGAGCAGTTTATCTTCCGACATCAGTGACAAGCGAAAATGCATTTATAGTAAAGTATGCAGACAGAACACAGCAGGAGATTGCCAAAAGACTTATACGTACATCGTTAGCAACAATAGAACACATAAAACCAAATTCGGAAGAAGGCGAAAACAATATCGCAAACTTTATGCTAACCTCTGCCGGTGCAAACAATCTGCGCTCAAACATGCCGCTTTATAAATTCATTAATATGTTCCCGAATATTCCAAAATATTGCCAGAAACATATCAACCAGATTATTGAATTAATCCATAAAGGACAGCTCAAGGGTAATGAAACCTACCCGTACAAAGTTAAAAATACTCTTGCAAGAGAGTCAAAAGGACGTATTATACTTGACCTCTCTGAATATAAATATACAAGAGAAGACGCTATGGCAGCGGAAAAAAGACATTACAAAAAACAGTTGACTTAGAGCTGCTATCAATTGTTATAATCTTCTAGAGAAGTAAACAAGGGAGATTTAATAAATGAAAAAAAGAATAGCAGTTACCACAGCTTTAATACTGGCTCTTACAGTACCTTCCGCTTTTTCTGCCGGACAATATTCACCTGTATTTGATAAAGTAAACAACCCTCAGGATGTTAAGAAACTCAATACATCTGAAATGAACATTCTTGCAAAAGATATAAGAACAGCAATATTAAATAAAGTTAATACCACAGGCGGCCATCTCGGGCCTGATTTGGGAATAGTTGAGGCAGCAATTGCCCTGCACTATGTCTTTAATTCCCCTCAGGACAAAATCGTATATGATGTTTCACACCAGATATACCCGCACAAAATCTTAACAGGACGTAAAGATGCTTTTGTTAATCCGCTTGCGCATCCTGAGATTACAGGATATTCTAATCCTAACGAGAGCCCGCACGACAATTTTATTTTAGGACACACGTCAACCTCATTAAGCCTCGCTTCCGGCATGGCAAAAGCAAGAGATTTGAAAAAGGAAAAATATAATGTTGTTGCACTAATCGGAGATGGCTCATTATCAGGCGGAGAAGCGCTTGAAGGTTTGAGCAACGCGGCAGTACTTAATTCTAATATGATTATTATTGTAAACGATAATTCTATGGCCATTGCCCCTGTAGAAGGCGGAATATATAACAGCCTTGCAATCCTAAGAGAAACAAAAGGTCAGACAAAAGATAATATATTTAAGTCAATGGGCTATGATTATTATTATGTAGAAGATGGAAACAATGTAGAAAGCCTTATCAAAACCTTTACAAAGGTAAAAGACTCCAATAAGCCGGTAGTCGTACATATTCATACCCTTAAAGGCAAAGGATATGAACCTGCAGAACAGGATAAAGAAACTTATCACTGGCAGCTTCCGGGCTTTATGGAAAGAGCAGGTAAAGTTCAGCCAAAAGTTGAAACCTATAACACAATTACAAATGATTTTATTTTGAGCAAAAAGAAAAAAGACCCGTCTGTAATTGCTGTATCTCCTGCAACACCGGGAGCAACAGGAATGACAAAAGAGTTTAGAAAACAAATGGGCGCAAATTATACAGATGTGGGAATTGCAGAACAACACGCTGTAGGATATGTGTCAGGACTAGCTTCAAACGGAGCAAAACCAATTCTGGAAGTCATGAGCTCATTCATCCAGAGAACTTATGACCAGCTTTCCCAAGATTTTGCTATCAACAAAGCAGCAGCAACCATTCTTGTTTTCGGAGGCGGAATCTCGGGTACTGATGTTACACACCTCGGAATTTTCGATATACCTTTAATTAGCAATATCCCTAATATTGTGTATCTTGCACCTACTAACAAAGAAGAATATTTAGGTATGCTTAACTGGGCGATTGAACAGAAAGATTACCCTGTTGCAATAAGAGTACCTTCTGGAAAAGTAATTAAAACCGGAAGGGCTGATAAAACAAATTATTCAGACCTGAATAAATTTAAAATTGAAAACAAAGGCGATACAATTGCAATTATTGCAGCTGGTAACTTTTATAAACTCGGAAAGGAAGTTCAGGAAAAACTTAAAAAAGAACAAAATATAAATGCGACTTTAATCAACCCAGTGTATCTTTCAGGCATAGATAAACAGGCATTGGAAGATTTAAAGAAAAATCACAGACTTGTAATAACACTTGAAGACGGCTGTCTTGCAGGAGGTTACGGAGAAAAAATCAGCAGATACTATGCAAATTCCGGCATGAAAGTCCTAAACTTCGGAGCTGATAAAGAGTTTACAGACCGTGTACCGCTTGAAGAGTTGTATAAGAAATACCATTTAACAAGTGATTTAATCGTTGAAGATATTATGAATACAAAATAATAAAAAAGACATCCAAAAGGATGTCTTTTTATTGACTTATTTATACTTTTTTTCTTATATCATCAAAATATTTTATAACCCTGCAAGGATTACCCGCAGCAACGCAATTATCCGGAATAGAGCGATTTACAACACTGCCGGCACCGATTATACTATTTTTGCCAATTGTTACACCCGGAAGAATTATTGCGCCTCCGCCAATCCATGCCCCGTCTTTTATTTCCACTGAATCTGCACAGGTATTATAATAAATTGGATTATCAGCATCCCTTTCAATAATATACCTGTCTTCTGGAAGTATTGGATGATATGCAGTATAAATTTGAACATTCGGAGCAAACATAATACAGTTTCCTATTTTAATTTGTTCATTGTCAATAAAAATACAGTTCGGCCCTATAATAACATCACTGCCGATAGAAATCTTTTTACCGTATTCACAATGAAAGCGCTCGCCAACAAAAACATTACTGCCTATTGCATCAAATAATTGTTTAAGAATATGCTGTTTTCTCGTATTATCATTATAATCCGCAGCTTCATATTCTTTCATCAAAGCTCTTGCCTTTGTTCTCATCTCACATAATTCTTCAGATGCAGTTTCAATATATTTATACTTATTATGCATATTTTCCCCTCCCTGTTAAAAAATAGCATAAATTTCGAGTTTTGAACATTGACTTTTATTGATAAAATATTTTACAATTTAACTCTGTTTGTTCCGGCTGCATTTCAATTGTTTACGAAAGGAATAAAATATGGATAAAAATACAACGATAAGATTAATATATCCTCAGTGGCAGGGAGGAAATATTGCCGGTTTGATAAGCGAACTTGAACCAGATGACGCTTCTAGAGGTTATATGTTAGGTGCGTATATGTTAAATTTTTTAGCTCCTGAAACAAAAAATAAAACCCTTACCGTTCCAATATCCAATGATATAAATAGAGTAGAAGAAAATGGAATATTAAGCTATAGAGAAATTTTAAACCAAACAAAAGCTGCATTAAACTTAATAGAAAAAGAAAACCCCGGCAAAATCGTAACCCTTGGCGGTGACTGTTCTGTAAGCGTTGTTCCATTTACATATCTTGCACGTAAATACAATAATGATGTTGCAATGGTTTGGATTGATGCGCATCCTGATATTACCCTCCCTGATGATAAAACATACAACGGATATCATGCAATGGCAGTAACAGCCATTATGGGCAGAGGAAACAAAAAATTAGTTTCAGAACTCCCAGCCCAAATAAGTGCCGATAAAATTTTATTTGTTGGAATAAGAGATTGGGAAAGACAGGAGATTAAAGATAGACAGCAGGAATATGGTATAAAACATTTAACACCTGATGAAGTAAAAATAGACAGTACAAAAGTTATAGACTGGCTTAAATCTACAGGAGCAAAACATGTAGTAATACATTTTGATATGGATGTTTTAGACCCGAATGAAATAATTGCAGCTGTAGGAGTTGTACCAAACGGAATTAAAATGGATGAAGCGGCAAGAGTTATCAATGATATTTCAAAGGAATTTAATCTAATAGGATTAACCGTTGCTGAACCTGTGCCAAGAACTGCTATTAAATTAAAAAATATGCTGAATAAATTGCCGATTTAATTGAAATTGTAAAATAACAATAAATTTGAGAAATTACCTCAGTTGGTTTGAAAAAATATTAAATGTAATTATGTAAGTGTTATAATCATATTGCAAAAATGAAAATAAAAGTTGCGGAGTTAGTTTGCTTGAATACACCTAGAATAGAAACAGAACGCTTAATTTTAAGGAAATTTACAGATAAAGATATAAAAGCACTTTTTCTTATTTTGAAAGATGAAGATGTTAATAGATTTTTACCCTGGTATCCAGTAAAAGATTTGGAAGAAACGAAAAGGTTCTACGAAGAAAGATATGTTTCAAAATATCTTCAGCCGCAAGGGTATGCGTATGCTATTTGTTTAAAAGAAAATAATTTTCCAATAGGATATATCAAGGTTGATATGGCAGAACATCATGATTTTGGCTATGGATTGCGTAAAGAATTTTGGCACAATGGTTATGCAACAGAAGCAGGAAAGGCACTTGTGGTACAGATAAAAAAAGACGGGCTTCCATATATTACAGCAACGCATGACAAAAATAATCCGAGAAGCGGCAATGTTATGAAAAAGATAGGTATGAAATACTGTTATTCATACGAAGAACAGTGGCAGCCAAAAAATTTTCCTGTTATATTCAGAATGTACCAGCTTAACTTTGATGGGAATACTGATTTTATATATAAAAAATATTGGAATGAGTCTACAAAACATTTTATTGAGCAATTTTAATTTGATTTAAATATGAATATGGGTAGTTTTATATATGATTGTACAAATAATGTATAAAGATAAAAAAGCTATTTAGAATTCTCAAATTTGATGTTATTTTTGAAATTTGCGATGTAATTATTACTAGTATTAGATTTTGCTAATTTTTATACTTAACGATTTTATTGAGTTTGAGCCAAATCAAACATATATAATCTCTGCTTCCGACCTGTCTGTTTGTATTCATTTTATATGTTATTTTACATCCGACTTCCTAAATGAGATTTCCGGCTTAGATAAAAATTCCAAAAATCTCAAACTGGCTGTTATTCTCAAAGCGGACGTGAAAATATAGAAATGAATTATAAATTCAAAAAAAAATAGACCTGAGTAAAACTCTGTCTATTTTTTATGGGCCCGGAGGGATTCGAACCCACGACCAAAGGATTATGAGTCCTCTGCGCTACCGCTGCGCCACAGGCCCGTGGCGTTACAAAACCTATACTACCAACTAAACACTAAAAAATCAAGTCGTTATTCTAACAATCCTTTTCATACAACAAATGGCATAATTTGGATGTTACTATTATCAAGGATTATGTAAAAAACCACTCGTAAAATTATTTTTGTGCTACAATATACATAGGGAACTTTTCCGTTTGGAGTTCGGGGATAGGTAGAAGAAAGGTATAAACGAGGTGCTCAAAAGGCTGGTAGCCTGTTCAAAAGGAACGCCAATAGGAATAAAATAGGTTAGTAGTTGGTCGGAATGCGTTCCGCCAGAAAGGTATAAAAGATGGCACAAGGGTATGACGCTAGTAATATACGTGTATTAGAGGGTTTGGAAGCTGTAAGAATGCGTCCCGGCATGTACATAGGTTCAACTTCACAAAGAGGTCTGCACCACTGTATTTATGAAATTGTTGATAACTCTATCGACGAATCTCTCGCCGGATATTGTACAGAAATACACGTTACAATACACAAGGACAATAGCGTAACCGTTGAAGATAACGGCCGCGGCATCCCTGTTGACATTAAACCTGAAACAGGAAAATCTGCTCTTGAAATTGTTCACACTGTACTTCACGCCGGCGGAAAATTCGGTGACGGCGGTTACAAAGTATCAGGCGGACTTCACGGCGTTGGCGCTTCTGTTGTTAACGCGCTTTCTGAAAAAATGGTTGTTGAAGTTTCACGTGCCGGATATGTTTGGCGTCAATCTTATTTAAGAGGAGAACCAACAGGCCCTGTTGAAAAAACTGTGCCGACTACAAAAACCGGAACTAAATCAACTTTCTGGTTAGACCCTGAAATATTTACAGAAACCACTGAAATCGATGTTGATATAGTCGCTACGCGTTTCAGAGAAATGGCTTTCTTAAACAAAGGACTTAAAATTATCCTTCACGATGAAAAAGATACAGGAAAAGATGAAACTTTCCACTATGAAGGAGGTATCGCAAGTTATGTTGCTTTCTTGAATCATAACAGAACTGTAATGTTTGATGAACCTATATACATGGAAAAAATCATCGACAAAATTAAAGTTGAAGTTGCAATGCAGTACACAGATTCCTACAACGAATCTATCCTCTCATTCGCCAACAACATCAACACCCATCAGGGCGGAACTCACTTAACAGGTTTCCGTAACGCAATTACACGTGTTCTAAACGATTACGCAAGAACAAATAAAATCCTTAAAGACTCGGAACAAAACCTTTCTGGAGATGACGTAAGAGAAGGTTTGACCGCTATTGTTTCAGTTAAAATCGAAAACCCTGAATTTGAAGGGCAGACAAAAGAAAAACTCGGGAACTCGGAAGTTATGCCTGCTGTTCAGGATGTTGTAAAAGAAAAGTTACAGGAATGGCTCGAATTTAACCCGAAACTTGCAAAGCTTATTATAGAAAAAACACTTCAAGCTCAAAGAGCGCGTGAAGCCGCACGTAAAGCAAGAGAACTTACAAGAAGAAAATCTGTTCTTGAGAACTCTACACTTCCGGGTAAGCTCGCCGACTGTTCTAACAGAGAGCCGGAAAAATGCGAAATTTACATCGTTGAGGGTGATTCTGCAGGCGGTTCTGCAAAACAAGGCAGAAACAGAATGTTTCAGGCAATTTTGCCTTTGAGAGGTAAAATTCTTAACGTTGAAAAAGCAAGATTAGATAAAATTTATGCAAATAATGAAATTCAATCAATGGTACAAGCTTTTGGTATTACAATTAGCAAAAACGAAGAAGAATTTAACCTTGAAAAACTGCGTTATCACAAGATTATCATCATGACCGATGCTGATGTTGACGGTGCACATATTAGAACTCTGTTATTAACATTCTTCTTTAGATATGCAAAACCGCTTATTGAAAACGGCTATGTTTATATCGCACAGCCGCCGTTGTTCAAAGTTACTCAAGGCAAGACTTCTGAGTATCTTTATGATGAACATGCGCTTGATAAAATGCTTAAAGAACGCGGTATTAAATCTTTGAGTTTGTCTGACAAGACAAAAACAAAAGTTAAATCAGGCGACGAACTGCTGACACTTTTATCTAACATGTCAACATTCTACAAATCTTACAACAACCCGATTTTGAACATCATTCCGGCTGTTGTTTTAAGAGGCTTAATACGTTCTGATGTTAAGCCGGAAGATTTTGAAGATCAGGCTAAAATGAATGAAGTTATCGCATATCTTTCACATTATTTGAAAGATCATGCTGAAAACTACAACATTGAAGAGGCTAAGAATTATGAAGTTTCTCTAAAATATAACCCTGAGAATGCAAAATATTCTATCCAGCTTGATTTGTTTGAAAATGAGCATGAATTTATTACTTCAAACATAATTAAGAGTAATGAGTTTAAGAGATTAAAAAATTCTTATCCTCTGATTCGTGATTTCTTGATTGAAGAAGAAAAAATGCTTATTCTTGAAACCGAAAACGGCGAAGTTGAGATTACCTCGTTTGAACAGCTCCAGAAGCTTGTTGACGACAGAGGTCAAAAAGGATTAACAATTCAGCGTTTCAAAGGTCTTGGAGAAATGATGCCGCAGCAGTTATGGGAAACTACTATGGATCCTGAAACAAGAACTTTACTAAAAGTTAATATAGAGGATGCTATGATGTGCGACCAGCTGTTTGATATTCTTATGGGCGATAAGGTTGAGCCTAGAAGAGATTTCATCGAGTCAAATGCTGTTTATGCAACCAATATTGATACATAGTGAGGTTTAAATGAGAACTGTTATAATAGGCGGAGGAGCATGCGGTGCAAGTACGGCTGCCAGAATCAGAAGGCTTGATGAATCTGCTGAAATTATTGTGCTGGAAAAAACCGGTGAAATTTCTATTGCAAATTGCGGGCTTCCATATTATACATCAGGTGTGATTAATGACAGAGAAAAAATGCTCGTTTCTTCACCTGAAAAATTTAGAGAATGGTTCAATATTAATGTTAAGTTAAATACAGAAGTTATAAATATTAATCCTGATGAAAAATTTGTAGAAACTGCAGATGGTGAAAAAATAAATTATAACAAGCTTGTACTTGCTCAGGGAGCAAAACCTTTTGTTCCGCCTATTGATGGAATACCTGAGGAAAAAGTTTTTACTGTAAGAACATTATTTGATGCAGATAATATCAAAAGTTATATAAAGGAAAAAGGCGTTCGGAAAGCTATTGTAATTGGCGGTGGTTTTATCGGAGTCGAGATGGCAGAAAATCTCAATGAAATGGGATTAGAAACAACTCTAATTGAACAACAAAATCAAATTCTTGCACCTGTAGATTACGAAATTGCAGCATTTTTACACAATGAAATGCGTGATAGAGGTGTTGAACTTGTATTATCTGATGGTGTTAAGAAGTTTAATGATAATAAAGTTATATTGAATTCTTCCAGAGAAATTGAATTTGATATTATCATTATGGCGATTGGCGTGCGTCCGGAAATTACACTTGCTAAAAACGCAGGTCTGGAAACGGCCAGAGGTATAATTGTTAATGAAAATTTACAGACTTCAAATCCTGACATTTACGCAGGCGGGGACGGGGTTGAAATCAAAGATTTTGTTACCGGAGAAAATACTCTAATACCGCTTGCAGGGCCTGCAAACAGACAGGGAAGAATTATTGCAGATAATATATGCGGAATAGAATCTGCATACAAAAATTCGCAGGGTACTTCGGTCCTAAAAGTTTTTAATTTAACTGCTGCAAGTGTTGGCAATAATGAAAAGCAGCTTAAATCTAAAAATATTCCTTATTGGAAGACCTTTGTGTTCTCAAAAGACCATGCCGGCTATTATCCGGGGGCGGTAGAAGTTTTATATAAATTACTTTTTTCTCCTGATGGTAAAATTCTTGGTGCACAGGGAGTCGGCCTTGATGGTGTTGAAAAAAGAATTGATGTAATTTCCTCAATTATGAGAAATGGCGGTAAAATTCAGGAGCTTTTAGATAGTGAACTCTGTTATGCACCGCCGTATTCTTCTGCGAAAGATGCGGTGAATATATTAGGCATGAATGCTGATAATATTTTGCGCGGGCTTCTCAAACCTGCTTACTTTGAAGATTTGGAAAATAGTTATTTAATTGATGTAAGACAAAGAGAGATTTTTGAAATCAGCACAATTGAGGGTGCTGTAAATATTCCGATTGCTCAATTAAGAAATAGAATTAATGAAGTTCCGCGTGATAAGAAAGTAATATTGTTCTGTAATACAGGATATACCAGCTACAATGCTTCCCGAATTTTAATTCAGAATGGATTTAACAATGTTTATTCTTTATGCGGCGGAATTAGCTTGTACAAAGAACTTGTAAAAGATAAGAAAGGTATACTAACTATGCCGCAAAGAGTTGCAACACATGCAGCAGTGTCTAATTCTGCTGATGTAATTAAAGTTGATGCTTCCGGTCTGCAATGTCCCGGGCCGATTATGAAGGTTGCTTCTAAGATAGCAGAACTGAATGAAGGAAGCATTATTGAAGTTACTTCCACCGACAGAGGTTTTAAATCTGATATTGGTGCCTGGTGCAAAACGACAGGCAATTCTCTTTTGGATTTGAAAACAGAGAAAAAAGTTATTACAGCACTCATTCAAAAAGGCGGAAAGCCGGCTGTTATTGAAAATTCTTCGGGAAACGGACAGACGATTGTAGTATTTTCGAATGATTTAGACAAAGCATTAGCAGCATTGATTATAGCAAACGGGGCTAAAGCTGCCGGCAAAGATGTCACATTATTTTTCACGTTCTGGGGGTTAAATATTTTAAGGAAACCTCAGATCAGGGTTAAAAAAGGGATAATCGACAAAATGTTCGGGCTTATGATGCCGGAAGGCGCTGAAAAACTTACTTTATCAAAAATGAATATGCTCGGAGCAGGTTCATTAATGATGAAGTGGGTTATGAAGCAGAAAAATGTTTCAACCTTAAATGAACTTTTAACTCAAGCTAGAGAAGCCGGTATTAAATTTATAGCTTGCAACATGTCAATGGATGTTATGGGAATAAAGCCGGAAGAACTTATTGACGGAGTTGAAATTGGAGGTGTTGCAAAATATATAGAAGAAAGCAGCTATTCTAACTCTAATTTGTTTATATAATTTGTGCTATAATTACTGGTATGAAAAGATTTGCAAAAAGAGCTTTTATCTGGAGCGGAGTAACCGTTTTAATACTTGCAGGAACAGCAGCAGCTTCCTATCTGTGGATATTACCGGCCGTAGTATCAAGCAGCTGGGCCAACAACATTGTTACAAAAGAAACTAATAAGTTTCTGGGAGCAGAATTAAAAATTACAAATCCTAAGCTAAGCACAGGATTAAATCCAAAAATAGGATTCACACTCGCTGAACTTAGTTTATCTAAGAATAATAAAGAACTTTTAAATCTTAAAAACATCGACACAGCATTTTCTTTTCAGGATATTTTTGCCAAACGTCTGATTGTAGAGAAACTTCTTGCTGAAAATGTTTACGTAAACGCTTCTGGTCTGGTTGAGCTATTCCCGCAGCCAGAACAAAAAGAACAGAAAAAAAGCGACTTTAGAATTGATATTTTTTCAGCAGTTCTGGGTGTAAAAAATTGTCTAATAACATATGATACCTCTGATTTTGGAATAAAATTCGATGCAAAAAATGTTCTTCTTGACAGAACAAGAGCTGATGGTATTTACCCCCTGCATTTTGATTTTGACCTTGAGATGACAAAGGGCAAAGAAAAAATTACTGTTTCTGCTGATGACAAGGACAGAATTTACATGGGCGGAGGCGAGCTCCACATTGATAAATTCCCGATAGAAATCGACAGGTCTAATGTCATAATTGACGCTTTTGCCTCAAGAAAAACCGGAATGGAAATAAATATTGCATCAAAAAACTTCTCTGCGCGAGATATTTTTAACATAGTAACATCCAATATAATTATTCCAAACGGTAAGGAGCTTCTGGCGCCGATACTAGATGTTAAGGGAAGTGTAGATTTTAATCTGCATTTAGCTAAAAACACTATACGCGGTGATGTTAACGTAAACGAATCCGAATTTAAGATTAAAGATCTTCTAGGCATGCCTGTAAAAGTTACGCAGGGGCTGGTTGAAATTGGAAATACAACCATTACACTGAAAGATTTCAAAGGATTTTACAATAACAAAAAAGAAAACAGCCTTGTTATGTCGGGCAGTGTAAAGGATTACTGGAAAACATGCGATACTGAAATTGTTTCGGATATTTTTGTAAATGATGATTTCTTCAAGAATTATATTTCCAAAATGCTTGGTGCTCCGATTTCGCTTGTCGGTGACGCCGGCTCAAGGCTGACGCTCACATCGAAAAACGGCTCTTGCGATGTTGTATGGTATTTTCTTCTTAATGAGGGAGAAGGCTTCAAGTTAGGCGACCAATCAATGGTCTTGAAGGATTACAAAACATTGTTCAAGGTTGATTTGAGCGTTGTAAAAAACATTTTGAAAATTAATACTATTGATTATTACATTACTAACGAGCTGAAACAAGGACTCACACCTGTTCTTGCCATCAAGGGTAATCTTGATATGGCTGATAATATGAAAATGCTGGATATTCATCTTAATATTCCGCGTCCGCTTCCGAGTGAATTTTTGAACTTCCTCGCATGCCAGAAAATATTCAAGAAAGGTACGGTTTCAGGAGAAATCAGTATTGATAACTCCGGAGCATTCCCTAAAATGGATGGTGTAATAAGCTTTGACAAAGTATTTATTCCGGCACAGAGATTATATATCAAGTCAGCAAAAGTCGGCGCTAAAGGCGACAAGCTCGGAGCAATTGCAGAAGGCAGATATAAACGTACAAAATATGATTTTAACGGATATATTGTAAACGATTTACGCCTTCCTATTGTGGTCAAAAGCGTAAACCTCACATTAGATAATGTCGATATAGAAAAATTACTCGCAGTAAACAGTTCTCAAACGACTCAAAAAACAACCGAACAGGTGCTTGATGCAGATAAACAGACAACTGACAGTGATGATGTTCCAACATTTACAAAGGGATTAATCATTGTTGAAAAATGTATGCTTCATCTTGATAAGGGTAAATACAAGGAGGTCAATTTTGGCAATCTGCACGCCAATCTAACGCTTGATAAGGATGGTGTTTTACAGGTTCAGTCAAATAAATTTGATATTGCAGAAGGTATTTCTACTCTGAAAGTTAAAGCAGATTTAATCAAAAAACAATACTATTTGAGATTGGGAATAAAAGACGTTAATTCTGATGTAATGGCATCAGCAGTTTTAGGACTTCCGCGAGAAATTTCCGGCAAGGCCAGAGGTTTGATAGAAATCAGCTCTGATGAGAGTTTGAAACTTAACGGCGAAATTAAATTTGATATCCAGAATGGAACAATTGAAAAAGTCGGATATGTTGAATATATCCTGAAAGCAGCATCACTCTTTAGAAATCCGCTTGCAATGATTTCTCCGGCAACATTCGGTGATTTAGTAAATATTCCGAACGGGGATTTCGACGTAATTAAAGGTGAGATGAAGATTAAGGACAATGTCGTTCAGAGAATGATGATAAAATCTTCTGCAAAACAATTGAGTTCATTTATCCTCGGACGGTATGATTTAATGACTAATGATGCATCTCTTAGAATTTATACCAAAATGTCTAACAAAGGCGAGGGTTTTGCAGGATTTTTGAGAAACATTTCATTAAACAGTATCGCAAACAGAATTTCTGCCAGCGGAAGAAATGACAGCAACTATTACGCGGCTGAGCTTTCACAGCTTCCGCCAATTAATGCTGACGAAAAGGATTGTCAGGTATTCTTGACAACGGTTGACGGTGATGTGATTAACTTTAACTTCCTGTCATCTTTGAAAAGAATAAAGTAAAAATTAACAAAATTAAGAGAGTAATTTTCGCATTTGTACTTCAAATTTTTTCTTTCCTCCATTAGAAGGATGGCGGATAGCCGTTTCGAATTCCAAAAGGTTTGCAGCTATATTTCCAATTGGAATAACCTTGGCATTTTTAAAAAGTTTTAAAAATGCATCCAAAATATCTCTTGTTGAATTTAATTCGTTTTGCACAGGTTTTCTGTTGGATAGTAGTTGGTCTTTTTTGTGAGGATGGAAAGGAAATACATTCCATAAAACAAAATCTGTTGTTTTAAGCTTTTTGCTGCTGTTCAAGAAACTCCAGACTATTGTAGCAGTAGGCTCTGTAAAACCATCTCTTTGAATTGTTTTAGCCTTTCTTTTTTCTTTTAATTTATCTTTACAGGAACTTCTTTCCATGTCATGAAGATTATATTTTTTAAATATTCTCTCAGAAGTCATGGGAATTCCGGAAAAATGACATCCTTGATATCCCGGTGCTTCTGCAATTAAAACATATTTTGCATTTTTTCTTGATATAAGATAATTTTTAAGATTTTGACACCTTATTTTAACAGCATTATTATCCAAATCATATGTTTCGTCAAAATCTTTCCAAGGATTAAATACATTTGTCATTTTCTCATGTCTTTTTAATATTTCAATAAAATTTTCAACAGTACTTTCATTTATGTTATTCATATTTTAATCCTTTCTATATATGTTAGTGTATTATTTTTATGGTAGTATGTCTATAGTGTTTTAGATAAATAAATTTACTGATTAACAAAGGATAAATATGAATATATTAGGTTATTTGAAGGCGGTACACGCGCAAAGACAAATTAATAAACTTGCACGCAAATACAAAAATAAAAAGATTGTAATTTATGGTGCTGGTGAATATTTTCAAATTTTAAAAAATAATTTTGATTTATCTAATTTAAATATTGTCGGCATTGCTGATAAAAAATTTGAAACTTCAAAAGATTCTAATCCGACTCAATACCTAGCTCTTGCGCCGGAAGAATTGAAAGAGTTTGATTTGGATGTAATTTTAGTTGCACTCTATGATGATACAAGTTTGTGTGATTATTTAGAATATCAATTACTTATAAATACTGAAAACGAAGGCAAGCCCGTCCGTTCTATAGTTGAACCGACAATTTTATACACAATTAAAGTTTTATTAGGTAAATAATGGAAAAATCAGTTTTAATAAAAAGATTAAAGAACAAATTTAAATCAAAAGAAGAAAAGCTTAAGAATTATTATAAAAAGAGTTATCATACTTATCAATTTTTAAAAGATATAGCAGATACCAAAACACTTAAACCTTGCAAAGGCAAATTAAGAGAATATCAACTAAGAACGCTTGATTTCGCAAAAAGTTGGTTTACAAAGTTTGAAAAATTTGATGTAAAATACTTTCTGATAAGTGGAAATCTTCTTGGTGCCTTCAGAAACAAAGGTTTTATTCCTTGGGATGATGATATTGATATCGGAATGCTTAGAGATGATTTTGACAAACTTATAGAGCATTTACGAAAAAACTGTTTAGAAGTTGATGTTAGCAAAATTTATTATTCTAAAAAGAACAGAAGTTTTGTTATTAATGAATTTATTAAAAAGAACCCAAATCAGATGGCTTTTGCTGTTTTTCCAACTCACCTGCAAATATTGCAAGGTAACAATATGAAAAATCTTATGACATTAGATATTCATCCTTATGATTTTTATGCTGATGATTACACAGAAGAAGAAATTAAAAAAGATATGGATTTAATTAAGCGTCAAAAAAATAAAATAGATAATTTTGCTGAGCTTAATAAATATCTAAAAGAATTAAGATTAAATAACAATAGAATAGGTGTAAAATCAAACAAAATATATTATGGCTATGACAACTACGACATTACATTTTTACCTTTTACGGATTGGTATAAGACAGGTGAGATTTTACCTGTAAAAAAAGCTGATTACGAAGATACGCAATGTTATATACCAAATATTCCTGAAAAGTCTTTGTTGATTAATTATGGAAAAGATTATATGTCTATGCCCCAAAAAATTATGTTCAAATCACATATTGGTTATAGAGAAGCTTGTGATATTGCTAAATTTAGTCTTGATAAACAAGTAATGATTAAAAAGGTAGAACGCAAATTTAGATTCACAAAAGAGAAAAAATACAAAGAATTATACAAAAAAACTAAACCGTTAGCAGATTTAATGCTTGATATAGTTGACATAAAAACAGTGAAGCCTTGTCAAGAAAAACAACTTAGACAGTTTCAGCTTGATTGTGTTGAATTTGCAAAAAAAATGACAGATTTTTTTGATACGCATAATTTAGAATACTTTATAACATCAGGAACATTAATCGGTGTTGTTAGGCACGGCGGTTTTGTACCTTGGGATGATGATTTTGACGTAGGAATGATGCGCAAGGATTATGAAAGATTAAAATTAATTTTAAAAGATAATTTTAAAGCAATTGATATTTCTAAGATTTCTGTTTCAAAGGGCAATTCCATTCAGGTTATTGACTCAGCCTTAAAAAACAGCAGCGGCGAAATTTTATTCTATGCAGGACCTAAATACATTCAAATTTATCAAGGTGAAAGTTTCAAAAATTGCAGATTAATTGAAGTATTCCCGCACGAATACTACAAAGACAACTACACTTTGGCTGAACATAAAAAATATATATCAAAAATAAAAAACCAACTTGGTTTAATTGATTCCTGGAAAGATATGACTGATTTTCTAAATTTAGAAATCGAAAACAACAAAAATATAGTAGAAAAAAGTAGTTTTATATATTATGGTGTAGATAGTCTTGGAAGTTATATCGTAAATCCAACCGGTCCAATGAGCCAAGATATGATATTCCCGCGCAAAAGAGTAAAATTTGAAGATTTTGAATTTTGGGCACCAAATAATCCTGATGGGTATATAAAGGTTCAATACCCTGATTATTGGAATTTCCCTTCCAATTTTTCCATTGCACCATTATTAGAAATAAAAACGAAACACAAATTTTAGAAATTTATGTTTTAATCTTTTTATAATCATATATTTGATTTTTTTATCACCGCTACTGTTTTGTTTGTATTTATTTGTAACAAAACCATAAGAATCAAACTTCCATCTAATATTGCGTTTGATAACTTTTGCAGGATTACCTGCAATAATACAGCCTTCCTCTTCAAATTTTTTGTTTACCAAAGAACAAGCTCCAACTACGCAATTTGAAGGAATTTGTGCCCCTTTAATCAAAGTTACTCTTTGAGCAATCCAAACATCATCACCAATTATAACATCTTGAGGTTCATTATAAGGCAATTTTTCACCCGCATTAAATATTGAATGTCCGTCAGAAGTTCTAATTGTAAGCTCTCTCCCCAATTGAGCTCTTTTACCTATTACAAGTTTATGCGGTTTAAAACGTTCATTGTTATTAACAATTACATTGAAATTTGGTTGATTTAGCCAAATACCTTCATCAATAAAACAACGTCACCAGCTGCTAACATAAATACTGGCTTTGTTTACTTTAATAGGTGTCTTTTTAATTATGCAAACTGCATTTTCACCAGCTAATTCTATATTTGTATCTTTAAAAGATATTGGCAATTCAATTTCTAAATAGTTATTAACACCATGAATTGAAACATTTAAACCATCTAGCTTTCTCTTTAATCTTTTCTTCCTACCGTTATATGTAACATAGATTTTGTTATTTTTACCTTGCATTTTATATGGAAATAAATTATTGATAATATTAAATAAATTTTTAAACATTGTTTATTCCTTTACACATACATCCAGTGGAAAGTGATTGTCTGCTTTGTCTTTTAATTTTTCGTAATTTGCATAAATTCTATCTTTTAATGATGAAGAAGAAACACCTTTACCATAAGGGAAATAGACAACGGTTACCCCCATATCTTTTAGGTAATCGTATTTGCCTGTCCAATCGTCACCTACTACAAAAATATCAAAATTCAGTTTTTTAACCTTATCCCTATGGTCTAGGCTGTGTTGAGGAATTACAATATCAGGATATTTAATCGCCTTCATCAACGCGATTCGTTCCTCAAACGGAATAATCGGTTCAGATTTGTAGCTAGCAACAAGTTCATCGGTGTTGACACCAACAATAAGAATATCGCCCAAAGCTCGCGCGTATTCAATCATCTTGAGATGATTGATGTGCAGCATGTCAAATGTACCTGATGTGTAAACTACTGTTCTATTTCCTATCATAGATTTATCCTTTTAGTATCCAATATTGAGCGTTTGTTTCTTCTCTTGCACCAGATTTATTATCAAGCAATAAATCTGTTTTAATAATATTAAAAGCATTTGTTTTAAAGTATTCTTCATATTCTTGTTTTGTTCGATATATTGCGCTGTAATCAGTTTTTAAATCTTTTGACTCGAATTTATTAAGGGTCAAACGACCTTCCATTAGACTAATGGATTCCTGAATATATAAATATTCAGGAGAAACTTGCCTAAATGCTTTAAAAATATTTGAAATATTTTCATCATTAATATACATTAAAACACCTGTACAAATTATCAAATTAAATCTTGATGTTAATATATCTTTATCTAAATTCAGAATCGAATTGTTATAAAATTTTACATTAGAAAAATTTGTAAATTTTTTAGAAGCATAATTAATAAAACCTTCTGAAAAATCTACTCCAACGTAATATTCAAACTTATTTTGCAAATTCTCAGCCCAACGACCAATCCCGCAGCCTATATCTAAAATTCCTGGATTTTGGATTTTTTCAATGATTTTTTCAACTATTCTTTTTTCATTTTCGTTCCTTATATTCTGTTCAGAACCGGTATTATCAGAGCCAAGCAGAACTGTTTGCAAATTATTAATATTATTTGCTCTTTTTTGCCAAAATTCTTTTGTTGAATTATTATCTATATTTATTTTATCAGTATAAACTCTTGTTTGCATGTAATTCTTCTTTCACCTTTTCTAAAACTTCCAGACAGTGATTAATTTCATCCAGACCAACCGCACCATAATTTCCTATTCGGAAAAGTTTCGTCTTTAACTCCCCGCCTGACGGTGCAATTTCAACATTGTATTTTTCACGCATTATTTTGACAATCAAACTTGCATCAAAATCGTTTGTCATAACTGCAGTTACACAATTTGCAGAATTTTTAGCTAAACATTTAAATCCAAGCTTTTCAAGTCCAATACGCAAATATTCAGTATGTTCTCTATATCTTGCTCTAAAGTTTTCTAAACCTTCGCTTCTAATTTTTTCAAGCCTTTTCTGCAATTGATTAACCAAACTAACTGCCGGTGTAAAAGGTGTTTGGTTTCTTTTGTAATTATTAACATAATCAAATATATCAAAATAAAAAGTTCTTAAATTTGCTTTTTCTGCATATTTCAGTGCTTTTTGAGAAACAGACATAAATCCCAGTCCCGGAGGCAATGCAAAAGCTTTCTGTGAAGCAGAAATTGCAACATCAACTCCCCACTCATCCGTTAAAAATTCATCCGTAAGAAGTCCGCTTACACAATCAACTATAAACAATATATTCGGATATTTTTTTAAAAGATTGCCAATTGCCCTAATATCGGTTAAAGCGCCGGATGATGTTTCATTCAGTGTTGCAAAAAAAGCCTTTACATTAGAATTTTTATCAAGATATTTTTCTATGACATTAATATCAGGGCTTAATCCAAATTCAAAAGGAATTTCTATTGCATTAATTCTATGTTTTTGACAAATATCACCCCATCGCTTTCCAAAAGAACCGGCATTTATATATAGTACAGAATCATTTGCAGATAAAAAATTAGTTACAGCGGCTTCCATTGCGCCAGTTCCTGAGGAAGAAAATACAACAACAGGATTTTTTGTCTGAAAAACATACTTTAAGCCCGAAAAAATTTGTTCCCATTTTTGAGAATAATCTTCTGTGCGCATGTACTCCAATGGCTCGGATGCAATATCTAATATTTCACGCTCTACTTCTGTCGGTCCTAAAACCATTAATAACTTCTTTTGCATGACACTATTCTAGCACAGTTCTCCGGTTATGTCTTGAATAATATTTTCTGCACAATAATTATTTTTAAGCTGCACTTCTTCCATTATCTTTATACGTAAATCATACTTATAGTCATTTTTCTTTATTAAAACATCATCAAAAGTTTTATACATTTCTTCAAGATTATTAACTCTATAATATCCGGTGCATATTTTTTTTACAGTTTCATTACGTTCCGCACTTTCACTAGAAAACAAATGTATGATAGGAGAACCAGTCAATAAATATTCCGTTAAAAACGAACCTGAATCGGTAATCATAGCGTAAGAATCATTGAATAAATCTAAATAATCGCCTTCATCCCATATTTTTGCAAAATTTCCCCAGTCTGCATAATACGCATCTGCTTCTTCTTTTGTCATATATCCGGATGTAAACAGAAATCTATATAATGCAGGGTGCGGCTTAAATACCCAGCTTAACCCTTTATGTTTTTTTGCGTATTCTAATATTTCTCTTCCGCTCCAATCAAAAGTAGAGTACCTTATGTTATTACCGCAAACAGTCCAATGCGGCGCATAAATTAAATATTTCTTTTCATGTTTTTTGGTATCCAAATAAAAATAATCCAGCTGCGGGTGTCCGGCAACAGATAAATTTGCACCGTGATTAGACATTTTGGAAGCATAAGCATTTTTTACAGAATCATTGATTATATAATGCCGATAGAGATATCTATGAAATCGCAAATCATATTCAAAAAAGAATTTATCCGAATCCGTTAAAAAATATGGTATATAATATGTTAAAGCAAACTTTGAACATACAACAGGGCCTTGAGTCCTTTCTACATACCAGGGATGGGAATAAAAAATTAAATCCGGTTCAAAAATTTCAAATGGTATAAACTTATTATTGCCGATATCAAACCCAAGCTCAACATTCATGCCACGTTTTTTAAAAAACTGATAATTTTTTAACACGTCCTTTGAATCTTGAAAATTAGCATTATTTTCTTGTGCACAATTTTTTGTTACTACTATTAATGGTTCAAATCGTTCATCTTTTAACATCAAGTCGTAGACGGATTGAGATTTCCAACGAGAAGAATCATAAACATAAAATAAAACCTTTAGTTTCTTTTTGTTTTTTAATCGCTGTTTTACAAGCGGTATGTTTCGCTTAATATACGCACAATTTTGTGCAACCTTCATGTTGTAAAAAAATTTTTGACCAAAACCAAGAATATTACCAATTTTTTCGTAGTCTATATACATTAAAGCTCCGCTTTTTTGCCCTTACGTTTTAAAATCTTTGCCTGATATTTCGGGTCATACTGGAATTTGTATCCGTTAATAAAACTTTTCACAACAGCCTTAGAAAAAGTTCCTCTTGCAGACCAGTATGATGTATGAGCAAAAGCAAATAACCTTTTGCTCCAGACACTTGAATCATCATAAATAACACCGGAAGGATTTTCTATCTGCATATCCAGTCTGTCTTGAATTTCGTTAACTGTAAGGTTTCTGCTTGTCGGAAAACCGAGCGGATCTTCTCTAAAATTAACTGTTATCCAGAAAATTCCGTTCTCAAAAATATACTTTGTCATTAATTTGTTATAATAATTAAGCTCATACTCAGAATCAGCGAGGTCTGAATAAAAAAGAACAAGCGGACTTGCAAAGTTCACAATACCTTTGAGCCTGTTATCAGGCGCACAGGCGAGCTCTGTCTGTTCATCAAGTTTTAAATAATTAGCCTTAAGCTTTTCCCTATCCTGATTTAAAATTATCTGACCTGTTTCAGAAACAGTTCCAATACCTGCATAACTATAAGAAAGAGCAGAAATACAGGTGTTTTTCTTTGGATTTTCTCTTACATATGCAAGAAACTCATCATCCATTTTCAAGCTCTCAAATAATTTTTCCGGATTTATATATCTTAGTTTGTTGAATAAGTATTCATATGTAATAAAAGTGCCCGCTGAATATCCGTAAAGAATAACATCATTACCTTCTGCACTCTGTTCTTTAACATAAGTATTCAGCTCCTCTAATATCGGAACCATATTATGCGATTTCTGAACCCATATTGCATCGTGCATATATTGAGCAATAAGGCTTCTGGCAATATAGGCACCTGTAGAGCTTATTGCTTTTGAAACGTCAAGCTGGCTTTTTACAAAAGCTAAATCTTTTTCACTCTTATCTCCCCAGAAAAATATCACAGGCTCCGCTTCAACATTCAAACCGCCCAGTGATGAATAATATTTCTTAATAGCAGAATTTTTTTCAAACTTTTTCCTGAGAACCGGATGAAGTTTCCTGACACCTTCTTCATACCAGTTCTTCATCTTCTCATCATTGTTGTTAGAACCGTTTATATAAATAAAACTTACATCATTTACCGCAAATGCTGGTGCAAAAAATAACAAACATAAAAATACTATCAAAATCTTTTTCATAATGTTAGTTTACCATTATCTGAATTTTTATTCAATTCAAGGTAAATTCCATAAATAGACGATTGATTTAAAAACAATACATGCTATAATTAATTTTGCAGAAAATATGCAAATGGAGCAATTACATGTTACTAGAATTTAGAGCAAAAAATTATCGCTCATTCAAGGATGAATTTGTTTTTTCACTTATTCCAGACACAGGAAAAAAAGATTTGGAATACAGTATTTTGCAGAAAAATATCAACGGTAAAGAATATAAAGCTTTATGTTCTTCTATTGTCTATGGTCCTAATGCAGCCGGTAAATCTAATATTATTGAAGCAATGGACACTTTAAAAGCAATAATAAAAAGAGGACATATATCATCTAATAAATCTTTAAATAAAAGAACTTCAAATATTGCCTCAGATAATCTAGAACTAATTCCTAATAATCAAGAAAAAGAAAGAAAACCGGTTTCTTTTGGAATAAAATTTATAATTAATAATGTTGTTATTAATTATAAGTTAGACATCAGCATTGGCAGATTTCTTGAAGAAAGCTACATGCACAGAGTTCTTAAAGAGGCTTTGTATATAAATGATGATTTGATTTTCTTGCGAAGCGGTATGAAACTTAATCTAGGAGATGATGCTTTATTAACCAAATACAAACAATTAATAATAGAAAAGAATATTAACATCGGACGAATAATAGCTGCAAGTACATTAAAATATGATGATTTATTTTTAACAAACGGGTTTAAAAATATTTTTGCGCCAAAATTAGTTGAATTATTATTAGATTGGTTTAATAATAACTTTTTTATAATATATCATTCAGAAAATTATAAATCTATGATAGGTCCTGTTGACAAAGATTCAAATGCATTTATTATGCCTGATTATATCAATAAGCTCGTCAACTCTATCGGACTTAATTCAAATGGTATAGCTTATATACGAAGAGATGAAAATTCTGAGCCAGAATTGTGTTCAATCTTTAATAAAGTTGCAATATCTGCAGAAGCAATAGAATCCTGTGGTACAATTCGTCTAATAAATATGTTAATGCCTCTTATTCATACACTACAGCAAGGTGCTGCTCTTATTATTGATGAATTTGATTGCTCCTTTCATCCTATGATAGTTATGAATATCATTAATTTATTCCATAATCCTGATATTAATACAAATAATGCTCAACTTATATTTAATACACATAATCCAATATTCCTGAATAATGAGCTATTTAGACGTGATGAAATAAAATTTGTTGATAGAGAATATGATCAATTCAGTGAATTATATTCATTGGCAGATTTTCCGACTTCTGGCAAAGGGTCAGTAAGAAATTCTAGCAATTTTATGAAAAATTATTTTATAAGCAGATATGGAGCAATAAAAGATATTGATTTTGCACCTATATTCAAAGAAATATTAAAAAGACCTGGATATAAATTAAAAAATACAACTTACACGAGATAGTTATGAAACAAAAATTTGCACAAAAATATTTATTTGCAATAGAAGGGGATACAGAAAAATATTATTTAGAATGGCTTGCTAAACAAATTAATAATACACCAAATGCAACCTCTAAATGCACTATACCATCACCTCAAAAAGGTAAGGATCCTTCTGCAATACGGCGTTATTTCAACAATCTTTATAAGGAAACAGTATACTACTTAATTGACAAAGAATGTTATAATGATGAAAATGAATTCAAGGAGTTTCTTCGAAAACTTACACCTACTAAACGTGAAAAAAGCATTGTTTTTCAGCTTGGATACTCTAATATTTCTTTTGAATTGTGGATATTATTACACAAAACAAATTTTTCTAAACCGGTAGAAAAACCTAAAGATTATTTAAAACATATAAATAAAGCATTTAATTTTTCTTTTGAAAATCTTGAACAATATAAAAAGGAAACAAATTTTAAAAATCTTTTATCAAAATTAACATTGGATGATGTGAAAAAGGCAATAGAAAGAGCTAATGAAATTCAAAAAATAAATAAACACACTCTTCAAAAACAATCTTTTTGCAAATATGAATATTATAAAGAAAATCCTTCATTATCAATACACGAAATCATAGATAAAATCTTAAAAGACTGCGGTATTTATTAAAAAATGTTACGACAATAATTCAAAATGATTTTTGTCATACTCTATCAACCCTTCTTTTTGAAGCTTTGATAATTCAAAACTCATTGCGCTCCTGTCAACATTCAAATAATCCGCCAAATCCTGTCGGTTAAAATGTATATCAAAACTGTTTGAATGTCTTTTCTGAGCTTCATTAGAAAGATAAGTCAAAAGCTTGTCACGGATAGTTTTTTGCGAAACATTCTCAATTTTTTGTATAAGTTCAATGTTCTCTTTAGACAAAATCTGAAACAGGTTATTAATTAAAACTTTATGTCTTGTACACGCATTCTGGCACATAGATGTACATTTTTCATAGCTCAAAATTAACACCAGCGTATCTTTTATTGCAATAGCATCTACGCTTGATTCAACATCTTTTGAGCCGACAAAAGAGAGCGCAAGATTATCGTTGCGTGAAAGTCTGGAAATTATAATTCTTCTTCCCCAGTAAGAGTCTTTTTCAATATTAACTTCGCCGTCCAAAATCAGGTATATATTTGCAATCATATCACCCTGACGAATAATCATCTCATCTTTTTCATAACGGCGTATTCTGGCATTAAAGCACTCCAGCAGACCGCGGAGTTCCTCGTCATTCATACCGTAAAAAACCGGAGAATTTTTTATTTGATTATAATACTTTTCCAAACGTTCCATATTCTTTATTGTAATACAAAAAGCTTATTTTGCTGCAGGAAAATACATTGATTATATACATTTTTTAAATTACAATAAATTTGTACATTGAAATAAGAATACAGGCTAAAGATTTTAATTATTATTTTCGCTGACGAAAGGAGGTTAAAATGATAATCAAAATCAGCGAAAGAGAATTAGCACTCATTATTGTACTAATTCTCATAGCCAGAACCCTTTAATCAGGATGCGGGCACGGGCATTCACGCTGCCCTTGCCTGTATTCTTATTTTAACGCATTTTTCAAAAATTTCAAGACTGTAACTATGATTTACTTAGACGCCGGAACAACATACTCAAAAATAATATCAGACGAAAAACTCTTTGATGAAGAGGTTTTCTCAAAGGACGGGAAACACTATTTTATTATGCCGTCAAGCGTGATAAAATCTCAAAACATTATTCCGACACGCTCCTGCGGGCATATGGCAAACGCAAGCGAGAACGAAATTATTGCACTGGCGCAAGGAGCCAAAAAAAATTCCGAAGTAAGAGAAGCAAAAGAAGCTACTATCCTTGATTTAGGGAGCAGAGATGCAAAGTGGATAAAATTCAGGCACGGAAAATTTCACGATATGGATTGGAATACATCCTGCGCAAGCTCTACCGGCGCAACAGTTGAAATGCTCTTAAAATTCTACTGTGTTAAACCCGATGAATTAAAATTTACACCGGAAAAATTTGCAGTAACCTGCGGAATTTTTGGGATGGAAAAAATTATGGACTCAATATCTTCAGGCATAAAACCATCAGAAGCAATCTCAAAATTCGTACACGGTATAGGTTTTAATGCGTGGAATTTCTGCAAAAAACCTGAAAAAATCTATTTATCCGGCGGTTTTTGCGAAAACAAATGTCTGGTTGATTCGCTGAAAAACTACTGCGAAGTGACTCCGCTCGGCAGGTTTGTCCTGTGCGAAGGTTTGATATGTTGATAATCCATAAGATTTACGCTATACTCTAGATGTATGAATAAGCGTGTGAAGAAACTCTCTCTTGCCATATACTGGCATATGCATCAACCGGTTTACGAACTCGAAGGCACGTATCTGATGCCGTGGGTCAGACTTCATGCAGTAAAAGATTATCTCGATATGGTTTTAATTCTGGAAAAGTTTCCAAAATTAAAACTTAATTTTAATATTGTTCCCGCACTTCTGGACGCTATTCTGGATTATACAGAAAACGGATACCACGATATTCATTCCGAACTCACCGTTTCTGATACAGAAAATTTAACAGACGAAGAAAAAGCGTTTATATTAAATAATTTTTTCAGTTCAAAATACGAAACAATGATTTACAGAAGCGAGAATTACAAAGAACTGTATCAAAAACGTTTTGCAAAAGATGTTGCTGCAATAGAAGATTTTTCTGCACAGGAATTTTCTGATTTAATGGCGCTTTTCAACCTTGTATGGATTGACCCTGTTCATTTTGAAAGATATCCAAGACTTCAAGAGCTATGGGAAAAACAAAATGGATATACACAGCAGGACAGAGTTGAAATTATTGATATACAGAAACAAATTATACGAGAAATTATACCAGCGTATAAAAAGTATATTCAGACAGGAAGAATTGAACTCACTACAAGCCCTTATTACCACTCAATCCTGCCGATTTTGATAGATGTAAAAAGTTCAACAAAAAATGTTATTACAATAGAAGGACTTCCTCAGTCATTAGGAATGCTTGATGATGCAAAATATCAGATAAAAAGCGGACTGGACAGAATTGAAGAAGTTTTTGGAGTGCGGCCGAAAGGTATGTGGCCGCCTGAACTGTGTCTGGGGCCTAAAACTCTTAACCTGCTTGCAAAAGAAGGTATTGAATGGACTATTTCGGACGAAGGAGTCCTTGCTAACTCAATAAACTTTGATTTTATCAGAGATTTTAAAGGAAATTTAAACGACCCGTACCACCTTTTAAAGGTTTACAGCTACGAAACAAAAGAAAAAGAAATTGATATCATTTTCCGCGACAGATCTATTCCTAATCTTATAAACTTTGAGTATGCAGGAATAAATTCTCAAATGGCTGCCGGTGATTTGTATGAAAAAATCAAAATGATACAAAACAAACTTCTTGTTTCGCCTGACGAAACACACCTGCTTACAATAGCGTCTGACTGCGAAAACTGCTGGGAAAATTACCAGAATGACGGAAGAGATTTTCTTGAAAATATTTATTCAATGATTGAAAACGATGAAACGCTTGAAACTGTTCTTATAAGCGATTATATTAGAGAAGACAAGCATAAAAAAAGCTTAAAGAAAATTTTTTCAGGTTCCTGGATAGACAAAACTTTCCAGTTCTGGATTGGAGAGCCGGAGAAAAATAAAGCTTGGGCTTATTTGAAAAAGACAAAGGATGATTTCGATAACTATGTTAAAGAAAACAGCTCCAATCCTAATATTAATAAGGCAAAACGCGAATTACTTATTGCAGAAGGCAGTGACTGGTTCTGGTGGTACGGAGAACCAAATAACTCAGGTCAGGACTTTGTTTTTGACTACATGTTCAGAGAACGTTTAAAAAATGTGTACATTATATTAGGCATTAATTATCCCGAATATCTGGATAAAACCCTGATAACTACTATAGAAGTACCTTTCAGACATCCTAAAAGAAATATTACTCCGAGGATGGATGGTTTAAACAGAAGTTCTGATGACTGGTATAATTCAGGTTCGCTCAGCATGCTTGACGGGCCGGTGTTTAGAGAAAATAAGAATGTTGATAAGATTAATTTCGGCTGTGACAAAGACAATATTTATTTCAGACTGCATGTAAATAAGGGGTCGGGCGAAATAAGTTTTGTTGACAGGATTAATCAGTTTTATATTTACACAAGAAATGCTTCAAGGGTTGGCGACAGAGCATATATAAGGCTTATCAGCAAAACAGACAATCCTTATCCGATTTTGCTGGAGAAGTTTGAACACGAACTTGCGCTTACGCTTGTGAAAGATACTTTGTATCCTCCAAGATTAACTGCGGTTCTGCATCCAAATATGTGGACTCTTGATAATCCTGAAGGAATAACAATTGTTTACGAAGATGTTATTGATGTTTGTATTCCTTTTGATAAATTGGGAATTGAACTGGGTGAAACTGTTGAATTTTTTATGGCAAATACTGATTCCGGAGTAAAGAATACTTATATTCCGCAGGAAATTCTGCTATCCATGACAAGAGTGCCAGGCACATAGACCAACTGTCAGGCGACAAATGTGTTCTGTCAAATGTATGTTAATTTTCCAAATCGCCTTCAGTCGCATAAATTTATGCCAAACTATAAAATAAAAGAACGCCAAACTATAAAATGAAACGTTGCCAAACTATAAAATAAATGTTATAATTAAAACATGAAAAAATACAGAGCAAGAATTTCAGACAAAATTTTATCTAAAAAATTATCAAGCAAAGGGGCTGTATTAATAGAAGGAGCAAAGTGGTGCGGAAAAACTACTACTGCATCACAAGTCGCGAAAAGTATTTTAAAAATGCAGGATCCTGCAGAAAGAGAACAGAATATAAGAATGTCTGAAATTAATCCATCAAGACTGCTTGCAGGTAAAACCCCGCGCCTTATTGACGAATGGCAGCTTGCTCCAAAATTATGGGATGCAATAAGGTATGAAGTTGACGAACGCGACGAGTTTAATCAATTTATACTGACAGGTTCAGCAGTTCCTGCCGACTTTTCAGAAATTTCCCATACCGGCACCGGAAGAATATCCAGAATGTTAATGCGTCCGATGTCACTTTATGAATCAGGGGACAGTTCGGGTAGTATTTCTTTAGAAAAACTTTTCCAAGGCAGTGCAGAAATTGATTGTGAAAATAATCTTGATATAGAACAAATTGCTTATCTAATTTGCAGAGGCGGATGGCCTAAATCTATAGGACAAAAAAGGGAAATAGCATTGCAGCAGGCAATTGATTATTACGATTCTGTTATTAATAATGACATATCGCGCGTAGATAATGTTAAAAGAAATCCTGAAAAAACCAAAAGGTTATTGCGCTCATATGCTCGTTCAATCGGCACTCAAAGTAAAATTTCTTCTCTTTCACAAGACGTTAATCCTTCCGGTGACAGTGAAATAGCATCAAATCCTACGATAATGGATTATATAGAAGCATTAAAGAAAATTTTTGTATTGGAAGATTCAAGAGCGTGGAATCCGAACTTACGTTCTAAAACAGCAATCAGGACTTCTGATACAAGATATTTTACCGACCCGTCTATCGCAGCAGCAGCAATGGAATTAGGGCCGGATGATTTGATTAATGATTTAAATACAATGGGATTTTTCTTTGAAAATTTATGTATCAGAGATTTAAGAATATATGCAGACGCATTAGACGGCACTGTATATCATTACCGTGACAAAAACGGACTTGAATGCGATGCTGTGATACATTTAAGAGGAGGAGCTTACGGACTGGCAGAAATAAAACTTGGCGGAGAAAAGCTCATTCAAGAAGGTATTGCAACTCTTAATAAATTAGAATCAAATATAGATATATCAAACATGAAAGCTCCTGCTTTTAAAATGGTACTCACAGGAGTTGGAAAATATGCTTACAATCAAGATGGCGTTTTTATTATTCCTATTGGATGTTTGGGAGTGTAAAAGTTGATTTATTTGGTTTAATATGTATTATTGTAATAGATAGCGGGGGTTTATTGTGATAAATGTTTGTCTGGCTTGTGATGATAATTATGCAAAATATGCAGGTGTTGTAATTGCATCTATACTGGACAGTGCTAATCCTGATGATTCTTTGTGTTTTTATATACTTGACGGTGGAATCAAATCAAAAAATAAAGATAAAATCCTTGCTTTAAAAGATATAAAGGATTGTGAAATTAAGTTTGTTCCTATTGATAACAGCCTTTTTACAGATTATATGGATGTGAGAACACACGAGTATATTTCAATCCCAACATTTTACAGACTCAAGCTTCCGACCTTGCTTCCGAATGTTAAACGAGTAATCTATTTTGACTGTGACTTTGTTGTAACAAGCAGTCTTGCAAAGCTATTCAACGTTAACATGGGGGATTACCCGATTGCAGGCGTCAAAGACATTAGCAAAAAACTTACTAAAATTAATCCTAATTATGTTAATGCAGGAATGCTGGTTATGGATATCACTAACCTTAAAAAAGCAGGAGCAGAAGAAATTTTCCTCAACTGGACAAAAGAACATTTTGACACAATTAAATTAGGTGATCAGGAGATTATAAACGAAGCTTTAAAAGGTAAAATAATGCTTGTTGAAGATGAATGGAATGTTCAATCCAGCAACTTTACAAATCGCTCAAGCTACACCAGAACTCCGAAAGCTATCCATTTTGTAGCAAAGAAAAAACCCTGGCATTATGCATCTTTTAGCGTTCACAGACCGCTTTATTTCAAGTATTTACAGCTAACTCCTTGGAAATTAAGCGAAAAAGATTTAAAACACTGGACACACGATAACCAGATTGCATCGCTGATTGAGTATGTAAAATACAGACCTTTATTCTTATTCAGACCGAGATTTTACGAAGCTTTATTTGAAACCTATATTAAGCCTTGTTTTGAATACAAAAAACCTGTAATAAAGTCCAAGACCTTTATTGTCTGGGAACCGTGTTCAAAGAGCCATTCAGAAGTTGTTCCGGGTTATGTCAAATATCTGCTTGATTTGGGTTATCACGTTTCTGTTATAGTTAACCCTCAGCACTACAAAAGCGGTTTGTTTTCAAGGTTTGAAGATAAAAACCTTACTTTAAACAAAATGTCACGCAAAGAGGTAAAAGAATTTTTCCGGAAAAATAATCTGAAAGATGTTTCTGGCGTTCTTGTCACCACATCCGGAAAACTATGTGACAGCATTCATTACGAACAATGCTATGAGAGTTTTAATCCTGAGGCTGACAAGTCAAAACTGTTTTTTGTAGAACATGAAGTTAAACACTCTGTTGATGCCGGAACCTGGAGAAAAGATATCATTACATTGAGAAAACTTAATTATAAGGAAGCAGACTCTGTTGTCGTTAATCCGCACTATTTCGGAGAAGTAAAACTAACGCCTAAAAACAGTGATATAGTTAACTTTGTCACAGTTGGCGCAATTCAGGGCAAGAAGAAAAACAACGACCTTATTATAAATTCTGTAAAAGAATTACACGAAAAGGGCATTCGTAATTTCAAAATCACTGTAATAGGTAAAGGACATTTGAAAAAACTTCCAAAAGAATTACAGCAGTATTTTGATATCAAAGGCCGGCTTCCGTTCGACAAAATGTACGACGAGATAGAAAAAGCCGATTTTCTTATAACATCTTATGACGAGACCAAACCCGGACATATCAGGTACAACACAACCGGAACAAGCGGAAACTTCCAGCTTGTATACGGATTTGCAAAACCTTGTATTATTATTGAAAGTTTCGGGCCGATTAACGGGTTTGATAGTTCAAATTCTATTTTGTACAAAACAGACAGTGAATTTGCAAATGCTCTTCAAAAAGGAATTGAGATGAGTTCTGAAAAATATTCCGAACTGCAAAAGAATTTAAAAGCTTATGCTGATAAACTTTATGAAAATTCTAAAGAAAATTTACGTAAACTTATAACCACGAAGGGCGGAATAAATGAATAAAATACCTGTTGTATTTACTTTTGATAAAAGAATAATTTTAGGTGCAGCAGTTACCATAAAAAGTCTTATTGACACAGCAAAGCCTGAAACTGAATACGATATTTATGTTTATCATCCTGATATTGATGATAAAACTGCGCAGGAATTTGCCAAAATGTGCGAAGATACTAAACATTCAATAACTTTTGAATACATTTCGACAGAACGCTTTAAAGGCGCACCGATTAACAAGGGCGGAAGCTGGACAGAAATTGTATATTACAGGCTTCTTATACCGGAACTTCTGCCTCAGTATGATAAAGTAATCTATGCTGACACTGACGTTCTATTCAAAGGCGACCTGACAGAAGCTTATAATATTGATTTGAAAGATTACGAATGCGCAGCAGTGGCTATGGAGCCGAATAACGAAAATATGCTCTGTCACAAGTATTTTCCGGAAAATAAAAATGAATTGACTTATATTTCAAGTTTTATTATTTTTAATTCAAAGAAAATGCGCGAGGAAAATTTCGTATCACGCGTATTTGATATTATAAAAACCTTTAACACAAGATTGAAGTTCTTTGATTTGGATACTCTAAATCTTGCCTGTGATAAGATTTACAGCCTTCCTTACCGCTACGGAGTATTCCAGAGCCTGTATTATACTGATGACTGGTCTACGTCTGAAGAGTATAAATTCTTAAAAAATGTTTATTCAGATGATACTTTAAAACATGAGGTTAAAAACGTAATAATGCTGCATTATGCAGGAAATCCGGGTAAACCATGGAGAAGAAAGTATATTCCGGAGGATTATAAGGCATTCATTGAAAGAATTCCGAAAACTCTCAAAAAATATACGTTTAGAGATTTGAGAAAAAGATTATTCAGCAAAGTATGAACAAATTAAAAAACAGCATTTTTAAAATATTAATTGAACTTTTTATCTTTGATAAAGTCAAGCGCTCAAAAATCAAAGCGCGTTGGGCCAAACGGTATTTGAAGAAGTATCTTGATGTTCAGGTAAAAGAACAATTGTCAACCGACCAAAATCATTTACCACTATGGTCTTATTGGCATCAGGGTAAAGAAAACGCGCCTGAATTAATTCAAAGATGCTTTGAAAGTGTCCAAAAATATGAGGGCAATAGAAAAATCAATATTCTTTCTTTTGACACAATCAAAGATTATGTAGAACTCCCTCAGAGATACTATGACCTTGTAAGCTCCGGCAAAATGCCTGTTGCACTGTTTAGCGACATACTTAGAATGTATCTTTTAACACAGTATGGCGGCGTTTGGATAGATTCAACCATTATGTTAACAGATAAAATACCGCAGGAGATTATCGACTCGAGTTTTTGCGTGGTCAGAAAAGACCCTGAAAAAGACAATCAGGAAAACAAAATGTCCTGTTATTTTATCCGTGCAGATAAGAACAGCCCTAATTTAAACGCTATAAAAAGGACATTAGAAAATTACTGGGCCGAAAACGATTTCATGATTAATTATTTTATGTTTGAACATATTTCAACAATGCTTTCTGACAAAACTCCTGAACTTAAAGCAGAATGGGATAAAATGCCATATCTTGACGGAGAAATTTGCGGAAAACTTCAAACGATTATGGATAAAGATTTTAGTCAGGAAGAGTTTAATGAATTAAAATCCGAAACTTTCATGCATAAACTTACGTACAAAAAACAGCCGTCTAAAGAGTTTTTAGATAATATGTCAGTATGAATACCAATTACCTAAAAAACAAATCAGGCGTTCTTTCCTTCGTCTTCTGTAAATAAACCGTCTGTAAGTTTTGAAACCGTATTTTATATGTTCCATAAGAGTAATATATCTTGCATTTTTCTTAACATCATTTCGTATAAGATTGTAATCGTATTTTGTATATCTTTTTATTAAATACTTTGTCAAAATAGGATAAAAAACTTCTGCATTTCTGTATAATGTTATCTCTCTTTTTAGAAATGGAGATTTATCATGCCGTATTAAATTTATGTATGCAGCGGTATGCGCTGATGGAACTTTTTTACTGAGTTCGCAGTAAGAATCACACTTAAATCCGTTTTCTTCAAGCAGATGAGTCATACCCATTTCGTATTTTATAACTATTTCTTCTTTTGTATTTTCTTTTTTGACAGAAGTAATAAAATTATTAAAAATATCTGAATTAAAAACAGCAGGTTTAAAGACTATAAAATATGACTGTATATGATTAAATCTACAATAAATATCTTCATCCTCTTTTTTTATTCCCGAGTCAGAAGAAGTAGCACCCCAAAAATCAATAGTCTTTTGTGACATAACAGAAAACATTTCCTTGAATGGAAACAAAGGTGCATAACAGCTGTCATTTGCTAAAATTAACTCTTCGCAGGCGGTAAGCAGATTATTTTCTTTTGCATACAAAAATCCCCTCTTGTATGAGCCAAAATCATATTCACCGTGTCTGCCAATAATCGATTGTTCAACAATACCCTCTATCTTTTTTAATTCTTCCGGCAGCACATCTGAATCAGAAACAAAAATTATTTTTTCTGCACACTTTTTCAATTCTGACAAATAATATACAACATAATTCTGTATTAAATTATTTTTATCATAATGGGCAAATACTGCTGTTCTTTTCATACACTATTCCTTCTTTAAAGCATCATTAAAATCCATTTTCAGATAATCTTTGAAGCGCTTATACAAATCATCACCGCATTTGTCTAATAAATTCTGCTTTTTATAATATTCAAAAATTATCGGAATTAAATTTATATATTTAAAAGGTTCTTTGTCTGTATAAATAATAGAACCGGCCCTTTGAAAGTAGTTATAAAACGGCTTATCTATGTAGTATCCGGTTTTAACCCAAGGAGAATACATCATCCAAAAAACATTATCCTCATAATTGTATCCTTTTGGGAAAATACATTCTTTATCTTTTATAATTGATGCTTTAAAAATCTTAGACCAGACTGTTACAGGAGTTTTTCTGATTTTTTTGTAATTCATTTTCTGAAATCCCTTCACAGGCAGTTTCTGAATCTCAGTTTTTCCATCCTCATAAACTTTTTGCGAGCCAAAACAGACAAAATCAGTCTTATACTTTTCAATTGCGCAATACGCTTCTTCAAAAGCAGTTTCCTCTATCCAATCATCGCTGTCAACAAAAGCTATATATGGTGCGGAAGCGTAATCTAAACCTTTGTTCCTAGCATCTGAAAGACCTCCGTTTTCTTTGTTAACAATTATAATCTGAGAAGAATATTCCTTTAATATATTTATAGAATTATCAGTAGAACCATCGTTAACACAAATAATTTCCACATTCTTAAGAGTCTGGTTTATTATACTATCCAAGCATCGTTCCAAATATTTTTCAACATTATAAACAGGTACAATAACAGATATTACAGGCATTTGAATACCTTCTTTATTTTATAAATTCTATGCTGCCACATTGCTCTGGAAAACGAAACCTGATTCTTATTATTTATATTTTCTTTGTACTTTTCAATATTCGCTATAAAATATTGCGGAAAAATATTAGACATCTCCAGATTAGCAAAAATATCACCGCGCTCTAAGATATCTTCATTATTCCGGATCTTTTCAAGCAATAGTTTATCATTATTTTTATTAACCGTATTTACCTGCTGCTCTACTATAGAATGCATCTTATACCTGACATTCTCTAAATTTCCAATATAACTAAAATGCCACCCGCCGTTTTTTATCTTTTTTCCCTTAACAAATCTCAAATAAGTAGGTAGTCCGTATTCTGAGTACAAACAATATTTTTTATCTTTTTCTTTAATCTTTTTTTGAGGGTTGATTAACTCTTTATACCTGCAAATTTTCGGACTTCTGCAAAACGGAATAGTAACATAAATAGAATTATAGCTAAATCCGAATCTTAGCTGCATTAGAGAACATATCCCTTTTTTATATTTTTTGACGGCTTCAGGATTTGGTATCTCATCACAGTCGGAAATTATGATTACATCATCAGGTTTACAATCTTTCAAACCACGCATTATTGCATCTCTCTGATAATTCTCATAGAGCCATTTGTTTCCGTCAGAACTTGTTTCAGAATTCTCTAAATCTGGAAAATCATTTACTTTTATATAAATAATTTTGTCCAAAAATTTGGCAAATCTATCCTTGTTTTGCTCAAAAATGTATTCTTTATGCCTCCCTGTATGGGTTTTATCAGCTTCTGTTATAACAAAATAATCGACTGTGTCGTATAAAACATTCAGCCTTATTTCAAGAACATCTAATTCATTAAAAAATGGAAAGCAATCGTAAATCATAACACTCATTTACATAAAAAGTAATACATGTAATTACCCAAAATAATAACATAAGTTTATCATTTTGTTAATACATCTGACGAATAAATAATTATTATTCGTTACATATATTGTTTATAGATAGTCATATGTATTTTATTTTAATTAAAGGTAATAGGTTTATTGATTATGTCAAATGTTGATAAATTATATGTAGGCAGAGTTATCCGTCAAAAGAGAAAAGATTTAGGCTTAAAACAGTCTGAATTAGCAGAAATGGTTGGGATTTCAGAAAAACATTTGAGTAAAATCGAAACCGGAAAAAATTATCCTGCTTTAGATAATTTTTTCAAAATGACAGAAATATTGAAGCTGTCACTAAAAGATTTTGTATCTGAAGGTATTGATATGGCAGATATTTCATCAAATAAAAATAAATTGAAAATGATTGTTAATATTGCAACAGAACAGCAAGTCAATATGTATTTAGACATGATTGAAGTTATCAATCATCACATCAAGTAGTCATAGAAAGAGCACTTTTTAATAATGAATAAAACTGTAATTATAACACCTGCATTTAATAAATTTGAGATGGCTACAAAACCATTTCTTCAATCTTTATACCAATATACTGACGAAAATTCTTTTGATTTGATTATCATTGATAACGGCTCAACAGACGGAACTGTTGAATATCTGGAAAATTTTGCAAAAGAACATTCAAATATCAGACTTATACTCAACAAAGAAAATTTAGGGTATTCAAAAGCAAACAATCAAGGAATTAATCTTGCATTGGAAGGTAATTACAAATACATAGGTCTTTTAAATAATGATATTTTGTTTACTCCGGATTGGCTTAAAAATACTCTTGAAGTTTTTGAACTTGATAAACAGCTTGGTATGGTTTCACCACGTGATGCAGGCAGACCAAAAATATTTAAAAAGAAATTAACTTCTGATAATTATATTAGTCACTATGAGAATTATTTGAAACGTTTTAAAAAGCCTTTTAAATATATGCTTGAACCTCTTTTCAGCTGTGTAATAGTTAAGCGTGAAGTCATTGAAAAAATCGGCTTGATGGATGAAAATTTCACACCTGCATTCTGGGAAGATCAGGATTATTGTCTGAGAGCATTGTATGCAGGATTTAGTCTTGCAACTTCAAATATTTCTTTTGTATTCCATAACCATAGCACAACAAGTTCTGGTGTTAACTCAGAGGTATATAAACGCAATGAACAGTATTTCTACCAAAAGCATCCGCTTGGTAAATGGATTTGGGAACATAAGCGTTCTAATGTTATTAAAGATATTAAAAATTATATTGTAGAAGGTTTAGAATAGTGTGTTTTTTTAATAAAATATTTAATTATCAAGAAGAAAAATTTAATACATATAAAATATTAAAATTAAAAATTTTAGGAATATCTTTTAAAATCAAACTTTTAAATAAAATCAATAATAACATTGATACAAAAGAACTCTTAGACTTTTTATATTCTTCTGATAATAAGGATTTTGTAAAAATAACAAAATATCCTTATGTAAAAAATGAAAAAGATACAAAACTAATAGCATTTTACCTTCCTCAATTTCATACAATACCTTTAAATGATAAATATATAGAACATGGTTTTACAGAATGGACAAATGTTACCAAAATTCAACCTCAGTTTCTTGGTCATTATCAGCCTCATTTACCTATTGATGTAGGGTTCTATGACTTGTCAACTGATAAAGTTATGTACAGGCAGATTGAATTAGCCAAAATGTACGGAATTTATGGATTTTGCTTCCATTATTACTGGTTCAGCGGAGGAAAAAGACTGCTTGAAACACCACTTTTTAATTATTTAAATAATAAGGAACTGGATTTTCCTTTTGCATTATGCTGGGCGAATGAAACATGGGCAAAACAATGGGACGGCGGAAATAAAGAGATTATGATGGAGCAGAAATTTTCCTGTGAAGATTGCGATAAATTCTTCTATGATATTCTGCCTTTCATAAAAGACAACAGATATATAAAAATTAACAATAAACCTCTGCTTTGTATTTATAACCCTAAATTATTTAAGGATAATGAAATAACATATCTTGTTAAACGTTTGAGAGAACTAGCAAAAGAAAATGGATTTGAAGATTTATACATAATAGGTGCAAGAGTATTTGGTAATACTGACTCAACAGTATATGGAATGGATGCAAGTGTTGAGTTTTATCCTAATGGACACGAAAACCTAAAAGAAATTGACATAACAGGAAAAATAATAAATAAAAAATTTATGTCAAAAGTTTTTGATATGGAAGATGCTGTATATAATAGAAAGTTTATGCCTGAAGTAAATTATCCTTTATATAAAACAGTATTCCCATACTGGGATAACTCAGCAAGAAAAGCTTTTCAAGGCGGATGGGTATTTCAAACAGCTCCGGCTTTATATAAAAAATGGCTCAAAGATGTCATTGAATGGACAAAGAAAAATCACAACAAAGATAAACAGTTTGTTTTTATAAATGCATGGAATGAGTGGGCAGAAGGAGCACATCTGGAGCCTGATAGAAAATTTGGTTACGCTTATTTAGAAGCAACAAAAGAAGCTCTGGAGGAAAGTTAAATGAATTACAAAATAATAGACATGAAAGTATTCGGTGATGAAAGAGGCAAACTTGTTTCGTTTGAAAAAGGTATAAATTGTCCCTTTGAAGTAAAGCGTTGTTTCTATATTTTTGATACAAAAGGAAATATCTCCAGAGGCTGTCATGCTAATAAAAATTCAGAATTCCTGTTAATACCTATCAATGGAAGCTGCAGGGTAAAAATTGATGACGGAAAAACTCAAACAGACGTCTTACTTAATAACCCGCACCAAGGACTTTATTTAAATAAAATGGTATGGAAAGAAATGTATGAATTTTCATATAATGCAATTTTGATGGTTTTAACTAATACACATTATGATGAAAAAGAGTATATAAGGGACTATAATAAATTTTTAAATATAATCAAACTAGCATAAGGATACTAAATGTGATAAAATTTTTTCTGAAAAATATTGATAATTTTATAAACTTTTTTTTGAAAAAATATGTAGATAGCATGCCTATTAGATTTGTAAAATTGATTTCATTCTATTACACAAATGCGATTATTCGAAAAATTTATTTAAAAAAGCTTGGCTTTATTATGGGTGAAGGATCTTACAGTAATCTTGGATTACATTTTACACCCAATGAAGATTATAGTCCTTGCGTAATCATAGGAAAAAATGTATCAATTGGCCCTGGTGTAACGTTTTTACCAAACAGTGAACCTAATAATTCAGAACTGTTGAAAAACAATCCTTACGTAAAAAATAATCTAATAAAAAAAAATACACAAATTATTGTTGAAGATGATGTATGGCTTGGTGCAAATTGTGTATTAATGCCGGGAATAACAATTAAACGCGGTTCAATAATAGGAGCTGGAGCTATTGTAACAAAAAATACTGAAGAATTTTGTACCTATGCAGGTGTTCCTGCAAAAAAAATAAGGAATTATATAAAATGAATATTTTTGAAGTAAAAAAAGAGGAATATAAAACTTTTGTTGTAAATCCTTTTTCTGGATTTGATACCATAGATTTTATTGAATTAAATAAACATAAAGTACGTGATGTTAAATATTTTATATTTGAAAATAATAAAAAAAGATTTGGTCTTGTCGGCGGAATAAAAGATGGAATTTTAAAATTTCCATTTTCTGCGACTTTTTCTTGTTTATCAGAAATAGCTCATAATAACAAAATTTCTCATTATCATGATGCTATAAAAAATCTTATTGATTGGTCAAAATTTTCAAACATAAAAACTATAAGATTTAATACTCCTCCTGTTTTTTATAACAGTTCACACATTACAAAACTTCAAAATGCACTTTTCTGTAATGGTTTTAAATTATTAGATTATGATGTAAATTTTCAATTTAAATTAGAACAATATGATAATTATGACTCTATCATAAATACTGATTCTAGAAGAAACTTAAAAATTGCAGCAAAAAATAACCTGACTATAGAAAAAAGTGATGATGTATCAAAAGTTTATGAAATTATAAAAATAAACCGAGAAGAAAAGAATTTTCCATTATGGATGAGCGAAAACGACATAATAAATACTGCTAATATAATAAAATCTGATTATTTTCTTATAAAAAATGAAAATGAATATATTGCCTCAGCATATATTCAACATATTACAAAAAATATTGTAAATGTAGTTTATTGGGGGAACTTACAAAAATATGATAAACAATATCCAATGAACTTTTTGGCCAAAAATATTTTTGAATATTATTCAAAACAAAAAAAATAACATTTTAAACAAAATGTTATATAAGTTTGAGGATAACAAATATGAAAAAAATAGCAATTTATGGTCATTCAGGTTCGCAAAATCATGGTAACGAAGCTATAGTGAGAGGTCTGCATGAATTATTTCCTGATACCCATTACGAAATTTTTACATTCTCATACTCAGAATTAAAAGATAAACTCTTTAAGCTTGATGAAATTGGTGAACTGAAAATCTTTTGCAAACCTGTAAGTAAAAATTTCATAAATAAGTTATTAATTAAAAACAAAAATATAAAATATAAACAATTTTTTAAGCCTTTTTTAAAAAGTATTGACAAAGACACTGTGTATTGTCTTGAAGCAGGCGACCAATATTGTGAACCGGGAGAAGTAAGAGAATGGTATAAATATGTTAATAAAAAAATAAGAGAAAAAGGTGCTCATTCTGTTATGCTCGGTTGTTCTATAACAAAAGATGTTATAAATACAAAAGAAGTAATGGAAGATTTAAAAATGTATTCTGCTGTTATAGCTAGAGAAACATTAACTTATAATCTTTTGAGTGAAGCTGGTATTAATGCTTATCTTGCTCCATGTCCGGCTTTCTGCATGCCTGCTAAAAAATGTTTATTACCGGCATGCTTTGACTCTCACGAAGTCATAGGTTTTAATATAGGATTTCTTCAACAAGGAAACGAAAAATATATTGATATGTTGCGTAAAAATTATGAGAATGCCATACGGTTTATTATTGACAAAACCAATTATAACGTCTTACTTATTCCTCATGTTAATTGGAATTACAAAAACTCTGATTTTAGAGAATTGGAAAAATTATATGCAAAATATAAAAATACAAACAGAGTTTTTGTACTAGAAGAAAAAGGTGCTCCAGAAGCAAAATATATACTTTCTAAATTAAAGGCTCTTGTTGCTGTTAGAACACATGTGCAAATACCTGCACTTGCTTCATACATACCAACCATTATTGCAGGATATAAACATAAATCTTTTGGTATAAGTAATGATATATATGGAGAAAATTCTCCTTATTTGGCGCATGTACAATCACTTAGTGACCAACATAGCATTAAAACAAAACTTGAATATTTATTAAATAATTATAATGAAGTAAAAACATACTTAAAAAATACAATACCAAACTATATTAGTAAAACAGAAGATATTAAAAATATACTAGAGAATTTAAAATAAATAACATAACCATTTTCTTATAAATTACTTGCAAATATATAAATTTTTATCTTATAATATAAAATGTGCTTAGTCTAGGATTGTGATATTAAGTATGATAAAAGTTTAAAGAACTTTTTTATGAAAAAATGGATAAAAAATTTTTAAAATATAATTTATTTGTAAGTTTAGGGGAGGATTGCGCTTGCACAAGCTATTTAAGAGATTGTAAGCTCCAATTTGCATCTTTTCCTTTTGACTGGTTAACACATGCTTCGTTTGAAAAAAGAATAGAACTTGTATGCAATAACTTCAAAGATTTCTTAAATTTTAACGATTTATATAATTTAAATTTTGAAAAAAATCCTGACATTCATTTTGATTCATACGGAAATAAATCTACTGATTTTTATCATTACCACGATTTTGCTCTAGGAGTTCCGCTTGATGAAAGCTATCCGGATGTTAAGGCAAAATATGACAGGAGAATTAAAAGATTTTATAGAGAAATTAAGACTGCAAAAGAAATCCTGTTTGTCTGGTTCAGCAGAGATAAAAAACTCTCTGACGAACAGTTAAAATCTGCTTTATCAAAACTAAATGAAAAATTTCCAAATAAAAAAATAGACTTACTTATTCTGGAAAACAACTTCGATATGACTAATAAAAATATAGAAGAATACCAAATATCGGAAAATATCACTAAATATATTTTTGACAATAAAACTTTTTGTACAAACAATCCACTAGACGAATGTATGGGAAATAAAGAATTAACATATAAAATTTTTAATAAATATGCAATAAAATTGAGTATAATAAAATCATGTTCAATTATTATAAAAAAAATATTTCTTAATCTTATTCCATCTAGAAAATTAAGGAACAAAATACGAGGCTAAATATGATAAAATTTTTAGATTTAGGTAAAGTAAATAACCGTTACAGGGAAGAAATAGACGAAAGAATAGCAAAAATACTTGATAATGGTTGGTATTTGCAAGGAAAAGAAAATGAAATATTTACTCAAAATTTAGCTAATTTTTGTGGTGCAAAATACTGTGTAGGTGTTGCAAACGGGCTTGATGCATTAAATTTAATTATTAAAGGATACGGATTTGGAGCAGGTGATGAAATTATTGTACCTGCAAACACCTATATAGCATCAATTCTTGCCATTTCAGAAAACGGATGTACACCTGTTCTGGTAGAACCTGATATTAACACATATAATATTAATTCTGATTTGATAGAAGAAAAAATTACAGATAAAACTAAAGCTATTTTGATTGTTCATCTTTATGGACAAGCTGTACAAATGAATAAGATTTGGGAATTAGCAAAAAAATATAATCTAAAAATTATAGAAGACTCAGCACAAGCTCATGGTGCGATTTATAATAACAAGAAAACAGGTAATTTAGGTGATGCCTCAGGCTTTTCATTCTATCCTGGAAAAAATCTTGGATGCCTTGGAGACGGTGGTGCTGTTACTACAAATGATGAAGAACTTTATAAAAAAGTTAAGTATATAGCAAATTATGGAAGCGATAAAAAGTACCACAATATTTATAAAGGTGTAAATTCAAGACTTGATGAAATTCAAGCAGCCGTATTGGATGTTAAATTAAAATATTTAGATGATGATAACAAAAAACGTAGAGAAATCTCAAAATATTATCGAGAAAATATTAAAAATCCAAAAATAATTTTGCCAAAAGCTTACAACGAAACTTCTCACGTTTGGCATGTTTTTGCAGTAAGAACAGAAAACAGAGATAAATTTCAAAATTATTTAACTGATAATGGAATACAGACAATTATTCATTATCCTACTCCGCCTCATAAACAGGAGGCTTACAAAGAATGGAACAATTTATCTTATCCTATTACAGAAGAAATACATAATACTATTATTAGCCTTCCTATTTCACCGGTTATGACAGACGATGAAATTAAGAAAGTTGTTGAGGTAGTTAATGCTTGGTAAATATAAAAAATATTATCCTATTATAGAAAAAAAGAGAAATATTTTTGAAAAGCTCATAGAGAAAATAAAAATATCAAAAACTTTAGAAAAAAAATTATATTATGCTGAAATTGCTTTAAAATTTGCAGTTAAACAACCTACTGGATATTATACATCCTCTTTTCTTGAAAATTTCTATTTAGAATATGCAAAAACTTTAAAGTTTAGTAATAATAATCAAGAGTATAAAAAAAATACATTTTTACATGTCTTAACATCAGGGTACAATTCTGGAGGACATACAAGAGTTATTGAAAGATGGATTGAAAACGCTCCTATTTCGCAAGAACACAGTGTAGTTGTACTTAAACCTGTAAATGAATTATCTATACTTGAAAAAAATATTAAAGAAAAAAACGGAAATTATATATTATTTGAAAAAAATATAGATTTAGCGACAAGAGCATTAAAATTAAGAGAATTAGCATTGAATTATGAATATATAATTCTGCATACTCACATGGATGATCCAACTGCAGTAGTTGCATTTGGAATTGAAAAATTTGAACGTCCTGTTATATTTTATAATCACTCTGCACATCTTTTTTGGATTGGAAAAAGTATTGCAGATATTGTATTAGATGTAGTTAAAGATAATGAAATTACACAAAAACAAAGAAATATTAAAAACAGTTTTTTTGTAGGAATACCTGCTTTTATTACTAAAAAAAATATTATTTCAAAAGAAGAAGCCAGAAAAAAAACTAAAATTCCAAACAATAAAAAAATTATATTATCTACAGCTTCAAACTTAAAATATAGTCCTATAGGAAATGATAATTTTTATAATTTGGTAAAAGATTTACTTGATGAAAATACATATTGTTATGTTATAGGTCCATCATTAAAAGAAAAATTATGGAAGAAATATTACAAAAAAAGCAAAGGACATATTATTCCTCTTGGAACAATAGGATTTAATAATGGTTATTTAGATTATGTTGCTTCTGCAGATTTATGTATTGATTCTTTTCCACTAAATTCAGGTACTGCACTAATGGATGCTATTTCTTCAAATATTCCTTCGCTAAGTATGAAATGCGCTATGTACATGCTAGACTATTTAAAAAATACTCATGGATTTTGTTTAAATAAAAATGATTTTGAAAATAGAGCAAAAAATATACTAAATGACAAAAATTATGCTAAAAATTTGTTAATGGAAGAACAAAAATCTTTATTTGAAATGCAGTCTGTAAATGCTTGGAACAAAAGAATTGAAGAAATGTTAAAAATAGTTCCTAAAAAACATTCTATAAAAGATTTATCAAATGAAAATGACTATAAAGAAATAAATGATTTATGTGTTCTTAACCATTTTTGTAATACTGATAATATGAAAATAAATTTCTTAAGCAAATTTATTTTTTTATTCAAATATTTAATTTATAAACTATCAAAAAACATACAAAAAGAAATTAAATATTATATCTTAGTACAAAAATTCTGGTAAATTAATGTTCAAAACTATGTAGAAAAGTGTTTAAAAGATGTAGAAAAAATGTTCATAACTTTGAGTTTTCTACATCTTTTTTATTTAATTTTATTTTTCTGCATAATTTATGTTCAAAGATGTTCAAAACTTTCGACTTTTCTACAATCTTTCTACATTTTTTTGAACATGAAAAACTCAGTATTCATAATACTTTCAGATAGTTTTGAACAAATAATTTGAGCTTATTATGATGATTATTATTTTATATATATAATTAAATAATAATAATTAATATAATAAATAAAATGTCAAAAACTTTTAGAAAACTCTATATGAACAAGTACTTAAAACTCCAACAGGATTGTTAGTTAAAAAAGCACTTTTCTGATATGCACTGTTTGCGTTCTGAATAACTATAGCTTCTCTTGTATCATAACCTTTTTTTAAAGAACTTTTAACAATATCAGTAGAAGAAAGTTCAGAGGAAGAAAAAGGTGTAACATCCAGAGGCATTTTTTCAGAAGCCAAATCATCTGATAATTTAGCTAAATCATTTTCATAAGCACTTTGTGTTGAAACATTTCCATAAACATTTCTAGCCTGAGGTTTTCCTTCAAAATACGTACGAGAAAATACCTCTGATGAAGTTTCTTTTTCATTATCTACTTTATCATAAGGTGTATGTGAATTTATTGTAATTGTTTTTGGCGTAAACGGCGACGTCAGCTGTCCATATACAGTCGTCGGCGAATACGGCGATAGACCTTCAATACTCATTGGTATCCCTGTGAATTGCTGTCATTAATATACTTATATACACCTATTATATAACATGTGCCATACTACCAAAAGTGTATTTTTTGACAAAATTTACAATTCTTCACAAAAATATGAGGCTGAAAATTCATTTCCTGTTAACTGCTTAATAAGCTCATATTCTTCTATAGAAGCACCATACCTGAAAATATTTTTATCCATAAACTCTGCTGATTTATTGTTTTCAGTTATGTTTCCAAGAACTGATTTCAAATAATTATATATCTGAACTTTCATCAAGTTTGCTCTGAAATAATTCTGGTAATATGCCGGATGTGAAAGATAATGCGGTATTGAAGCCCATTCATTATCCTGCTCATTCTCTCTATTCAAATATTTTTTACTCAAATTCTGCCATAATTCAGCAGGATTTTGTTCAGGATTAGTGTAAATTTCACGCTCAAAATCTATAATTAAAAGACTCTTTGCAACAAAAGAAGCTTCATCTTCTTTGTGTGTCATCTTAAATCTTTCTAAGAGCTCATCAGGAACGATTTTATCAAGTACATTTTCAATTTTGATAATATCACCCATCATCATGGCAATCGCCTCTGTAACGGCCGGAGAAGAGGCTCTCCTGTCTAAAAACGGAAGCTCTGTAGAAATTCCTAAATCATACACACAATGACCTAACTCGTGATTTAAAGTATCAAGACTCGTCACATTGTTAATAAGATTTGCAAGTATTCTGGAATCTTTTCCGGCTTCTACTCCAAAACAAAATCCGTGAGTATTTTTTCCTTTTCTGGCAAACAAATCAAGAGTAATCTTGCCTTCTTTTTCAAGTTTTTCGATGTCGTAACCCATGTTTTTGTACATCGTTTTGGAAATCGATACAATATCTTGATTGGATAATACTATATTTACCCCCTTTTCTGGATTATTATCCAGAAGAAGTCCATAATGATAAGGTTCTAATTTTTCAACTCCGAAAAACTCTTTTAATTCCTTTTGTTTCTTTTCTAAAATCTCTTTAATTTTTCCGCTCGCATTTGTGTAAACCTCGTCAATCAATTTGTTCAAAAAATCCAAATCAACATCGTAATCTTCTTTGAGCTTGTATTCAAAATAAGTTCCATAACCCTTATTTTTTGCATATTCGTTTCTCATTTTTACAAACTCAATCATATCTTCTGCAATTAAATCCGCACCTTTAATTTTAGCGTCGTACGCTTTTTTCCTTAAATCAGGGTTAGTTTCTGTCTGCATAATTTTAAAAATCTCAGGTTTAGAAACTTCTTTACCGTCGATTTTCGGGATGTAAGAATTGTATTTCTGCGCAATTTCATTTTCTTTTTTTCTAAGCGCTTTTAATTCTTCTCCGGTATTAAGTTCTTCATCAAATTCTTTAAGCAGCTCTTTAAGCTGTTTTTGTTCATGTTTTGATAATTCGTCTTTATTTATTGCCAGAAATTTATTGTACCAATCTCTGTTCTGAAAAACCTTAGAATATTCATCCTGCGCTTCTTCGTATCTTTTCAAGTTTTCAGCCGTAGAATTTGTGTAAAAATCCCAGCATGATTTTTCAAGGTTAATTGAAACCCGCTCTAATTCTTTGCAAAATTTATCCCTAATATTAATAAACATAATAATCTCCCTTTTTATATATTATAGACCCAAATAGTTTATTGTAGTAAAATATTATTGTAAATTTAAATGGAAGGTTATTAAATATGGTAAACAAACTTATTAAAGAAGACACAAAAATGTTCTTAACCGGAAATGAAGTTCTCGCGTACGCTGCTAATTCTGCAGAAGCTGAATTTATGTACGGCTATCCAATTACACCTCAGAATGAAATTATGCATACATGGTGTAAATTGCTTCCAAAAACAGGAGCGGGATTTTTGCAGACAGAAGATGAAATTTCAGCAGGTTTTTCAACAATCGGCGGAATTTTAGCCGGAAAACGGGCATTCACTGCAACAGCAGGCCCGGGTAATGTAATCATGCAGGATGCACAGTCAATGGCAGAAATGATGAGAATACCATTTGTTTGCGCTGTAATGCAAAGAGGCGGACCTTCCACTGCTACAGTTATTTACGCGCAGCAAGAAACAAGATTAACCTGCTTCGGCGGAAACGGTGAAGGGTTTAGAATTGTTTATTCTACTGCCGGACATCAGGATTTGTACGATTATATGATTAAAGCATTTAACACAGCCTGGAAATACAGATTCCCGACCTACGTTCTTGCTGACGGATATCAAGGTAAAATGAGAGAACCAGTAATGTTATATGATCCTGCTTCACGCGGTATTAACATGGTTCCTACAACAAAAGCTCTGCTTGGCGAAGGCGAAATTGGAGTTGACAGAAAATCAGTTCACCTCAGAAACACATACAATATGGAAGAAGAACTTATGGAAGTTCTTGAAGGATACAAAGCTGATTACGAAAAAATGTCAGAAGAAGTTCAGGAATGGGAAGAATACAAAGCAGAAGATGCTGAAATTCTTGTTATTGCTCACGGTATAGTTGCACGTTCTGCAAGAACCGCAATTGATGAACTTAGAGAAAAAGGAATTAAAGCAGGTTTGTTCAGACCGATAACAATAAGACCTCTTGCTGTAAAACCTTTGAGAGCTGCAGTTAAGCGTGCAAAACAAATTTTGTTTACAGAATCTGCAAACGGCCAGCTTGCTCAAATGGTTCTTGAACAGCTTTACGGCTTAACAACGCCATATTCTACACTATATAAAATGGGCGTAGGTGTTACAGGCGATGATATTGTTAACAAAGTAGAAGAAATTGCAGTTAAGGAGGTAATATAAAATGTCAGAAATATTAACACTTCCTCCAAAATTACCAAAATCTCAGAATGCTGAGGTTGGAGCAAGTAAATTTTGTCCCGGATGCGGACACGGTATAACACTAAAAGCGTTAGCAAAAGCTATAGATGAACTCAGCATTCAGCAGAAAACGGTTTTCGGCTGTGATATAGGATGTTCTCTTTTAGCGTGGAATTACATGGATTTAGATACGGTTCAAACCCACCATGGCAGAACAACACCTGTAATCTACGGCTTCACAAGAGCAAATCCGGATGCAATCGGTATTGCATATATGGGCGACGGCGGCGGATTGGCAATTGGTTCCCAGCACCTTGTAAACGCATCTGTCAGAGGCGAAAAAATGATGATTATTGTAGTTAATAATACAAACTACGGTATGACAGGCGGACAAATGTCACCTACAACAATGCCGGGACAAAAAACAGAAACAACTCCTTACGGAAGAGATTGCGATGTTACCGGAAAACCTGCAAAAGGTGCTGAAATGGTTGCAGCTATTGCTGACCCGAATAAATCTTTTGTTGCACGTTCTTCTGTTTCAAATATGATGAAACTTAAACAAACCTTTGTTAAAGGTTTAAAGAATGTACAAAACGGCGGTTTTTCTTTTGTAGAAGTTCTTTCAATCTGTCCTCTAAACTGGAGAACAAACAATGTTGATACGTTTGGAAGATTACAGCAGATGGAAGAATTTTTCGAGGTTAAAGAATTTTTGAATCCTGAGGGGGTGTAAAATGTCAAGAACAAAAATAGTTTTAGCCGGAGAAGGCGGACAAGGTGTTCAATCTATTGCAAAAATCCTTGTAGAAGCTGGTTACGAAGCAGGAAAGCAAATACTTTACATCCCGAATTTTGGTGTTGAACAAAGAGGCGGTGTTTCTATTGCGTTCTGCCAGATAGCTGATGAAAGAATCGGCGAGCCGAGATTTTCAAAGGGTGATATTATAATTATGCTTTCAGACAGAGCAATTGACAGATGTACTGCTTATGTAAGTGAAAACTCAACTGTTGTTTATGATACATCTGTATGTACAAAAAAGCCTGAATGCAAATGCAAAGAGATAATAGGGGTTGATGCAAACAGGATTGCAAATGAAAAACTTAGCGCAAGAGTGTTTAATATAATAATATTAGGTGTTCTGCTTGCTGCGACTAATGTTTTGAAACTGGACGATATTAAGAACGCTATGGAAATGGCTTTGGGTAAAAAATTTGATGCCAAACCGGAACTCAGAGAATTAAATTACAAAGCGTTAGAAATGGGCATGTTTCTTATCAAAGAAAGAGCAGGTGTTTAATGGATAAAGAATACAAAGGTTACAAAATAGAAGGCGTCGGCAAAGGAAAAGCAGATTATTATGTATATACAGACCTTTGCAAAGGCTGCGGTTTATGTATAGCAAAATGCCCTATGAATAAAGCAGGCAAAAAATGTCTGCAATGGTCAAAGGAAGTTGGTTTGTATCAGACACCTGCTGTTGCGCCGGACCCTGAAATCTGCATTGCTTGCGGACAGTGCGAAATGACCTGTCCTGACAGCGCAATAAGAATAGAAAGAAAGGGATAAATGATGTTAAAAGCGGGACATTTGCCCCGCTTTTTTATCTTTATACCGCTGGAGGAGCTTGACTTGAAGCCCCCAATATTTCATTTACCCCCTAACCTATAACCGGTGCAACAAATGTTCTTGCTGCTAAATCTTTATCAAGCATTAATAATGCTTTTTTATCATCTCCGATTAATCTCAAAGTAGCTAAAACACCGCCTACATTTGCTTCTTCTTCAACCTGTTCTTTGATATACCAGTCAAGAAGGTGCATTGCAGCTCTGTCTTTAACTTCTTCCGCAACATCAGCAAGAGCATTAATTCTTGAGGTTACATATTCTTCGTGTCTTAAAACATGTTCAAAAACTTCAAGAGGAGTAGTTCCTTCAATAACAGGTTTTTCGATTGCTCTCAATTCAACCTTGCCGCCTCTGTCGTTTAAGTAATTAATCATTCCGACAGCGTGGGCTCTTTCTTCCTGAACCTGAACATCAAACCAGTTTACAAAACCCTGTAAATTTAATTCCTGAAAATAGATTTTCATTGCGTGATAAAGATACTCAGAGAAGAGTTCTTTATTAATCTGGTCGTTAAATGCTTCTTGTAATTTTTCATTAATCATTTTTTGTACCCTCCATATTTTTATTATATTATTATAATATTGTATGCCAAAAATTTTATCATTTCTTATCATAATTATATTTATCTGGGCGTTTTTTATTGAACCCCATCTGCTTGTTGTAAAGCATTATCAAGTTGACTCTTTGAAAGGAATAAGGATTGTTTTTGCAAGCGACTTTCACATTTCAAAATTCGACCGGGGAAGACTGAAACGTGTTGTAAAGCTTATAAATGAGCAAAATCCTGATATTGTTATTTTTGGCGGTGATTTTATAAAAGGTCATGACGGCAAAAATACTCTTGCTATAGAAGAACAGACTAAAATATTTAAAGCTATTAATTCACCTGTTGTAACCGTGCTTGGAAATCATGACGGCTGGTATGACAGGGAAAAAGTTGCACGTGTTCTTAATGAAAGCGGAATTAAAGTCTTAGAAAATAGTAATACAAAACTAAAAGGTATTTATATTTCAGGTCTGGAAGATTTACAGACCGGCTCTCCTGATATTAATAAAGCGCTTGACGGAACCGCATCTCCCGGAATTTTAGTTACTCACAGCCCTGATGTTTATTATGATGTAAAAGAAAAAGTTGATTTAATTCTGGCAGGTCATACCCATGGCGGTCAGGTAAGTTTTCCTATAATCGGCGCACCGGTTGTGCCCTCTGAATACGGTGCAAAATTTGCAAGACGGGTTATAAAAGAAACCGATAATTTGATGATAATTACAAAAGGTATAGGAACAAGCATTCTGCCAATCCGGTTTGGCTCTATACCGGAAATTGTCGTGATTAATTAGGAATGCGGATGGGCTGATTCGTAAACATCTTTCATGTGTTTCATAGAAATATGTGTGTAAATCTGTGTATTAGAAATTCCTGCATGTCCGAGTAACTCCTGCACAACCCTCAAGTCAGCACCGTTTTCAATAAGCTTTGTTGCAAAACTGTGACGGAAAACGTGAGGTGTAACTTTTTTAGGAAGTTCTATTTTTTCCACAATTTCATTGATAACTTTTCTTATTGTCTTATTTTGAAGTCTGTAACCTGTGTTATTTATAAACAGCGGAGAATCATCATTGATATCTCCAATATCATATCCCGGTGCAAGAAGCTGTCTGGCTGATTTTATGTACTGAACAAGATATCCTTTTGCCCTGTCAGACATAAGCACAATACGTTCTTTTGCGCCTTTTCCGAAAACTCTTATTTCGTTTTCTTCAATATTCAAATCCCCGAAATTAAGATTGCTGAGCTCTGAAACTCTCATTCCGGTTGCCCATAAAAGTTCTAGTATAACCCTGTTTCTAAATCCTGCCGGCGTGTCAATTTTAACGTTATTTAGTATCTGCTCTACTTCCTCAGGTGTTAGAAATTTCGGAAGTGACTTTGGTCTTTTCGGGGCGGATAAAGAGATTGCAGGGTCGGAGTCAATGTATCTTTCACGAAACAAAAATTTGTAAAATGTACGTATTGCAGCAACTTTTCTCGCAATAGTTGTCTTCTTATAATCAAATCTCTGAATAAAATGCAAATATTCACGCAGCTTATTAAAATCAGCGTTAACACAGCTCGTACCGTTTAACCAGAGAATAAAGCTTACAATGTCAGAATTGTATGCGCTTAGAGTGTGGTCTGAAAAGTTTTTTTCTACACTCAAATACGTTTTGAAAGATTCAATATATTCTTTTTCCCTGCTGTCCATGTTTGCATTTACCCTGCAACTATTATACAATATTTGTACTAAAGTTTGAAGCGGTACATATGAATATTTTTAAGACTTTCGAAACATTTTTAAAAGAACCCCTGAGCATATTGAGGGATAATTTTGTACAAATTGTTAGTATTCAGACAGAAAATATTTTTGAGCATAAACCGTCAATTGATGTTAGTTTTTTGAAGAATAAAGCGCAGATTACGGTGGTAAATAACGAAAAAGTCTATAAGTTACTTTCTCTTGTGACACACAGAGCGGGGGTAAAAGAAAAAGAAAGGGTGAAAAATGATAAATAAACTTAATGCAGAATTTATCATAAGTGCTGAAAAACTTTCACAGTGTCCGGATTTTTCTCTTCCGGAATTTCCGCTTCTGGGGCGATCAAATGTGGGTAAATCATCTTTTATTAACGCGCTTGCAAACAACAAAAAACTTGCAAAAACTTCTAATACACCCGGAAAAACAAGATTAATTAATTTCTTTAATTTTGCTGATACTTTTACAATAGCAGACCTTCCGGGATATGGTTATGCAAAGGTTTCCAAAGAGGCTCAGGCAAGATGGCAGAAATATCTTGAAGAATACCTTCTTAACAGAAAACAGATAAAATCATTAATACAATTTATCGATGCAAGGCATGATGTTCAAAAGAACGATTACCAGATGCGCGAGTGGGTTGAAAATTATAACCTCCCGATATTTACAGTTGCAACCAAGATTGACTATGTTCCAAAAGGCAAACAGCAGGCAGTTATTGCCAAAATTAAGAAAAGTCTTTCGGGAGATGTGATGCCTTTCAGCTCTGCTGATAGAAGATATTGTGAAAATATGATTGAATATTTAAACAATTTGTGCCAATAATAAATATAGTTTTGAAAGTTTAGAGGGAATGGTGTTTTGTTTAAACCTGCTGACAAATCTGAGTTAAATCAAGTTTCACGAACAGGGTTAAGAGGTATAGTTCTTTTAGGACTGCTTATTGAAGCGCCGAGATCTCTCAAGGAAATAAGAGAAATTTTTACAGACCTGAATATTTTTGAACCTGAACATTCTGATGATATTCTGAGAATTGATATTAATACTTTAAAAGCTTCCGGATGTGAGATTACAAAAGCAAATGCAAAAACAGGTTTTAAATATAGACTGCTTAAGCATCCTTTTTCACTAAATATTTTAAAGGATGAAATTCATGTTATTAAAAAAGCTTACAAAAAAATTAAAGACAGTTCTAATATTGAATTGATACTAAAATATGATGAACTTTTCAAAAAATTAGCCGAATATATTGATGACAGTGAGGCAAAAGAAACTCTGCGCGGACTTTCTGTGCTCAAAACATTTGATACAGAATTTATTCAGGATTTGATTGAAGATTGCAGGCAGAATAGAACTTTGAGATTGTCTTACCGGACACCTCAGGCAAAAGATGACTCGCAGAAAGAAGTTTGTGCACATAGAATTGTTTTCCAGAATGATAAGATTTATCTCTACGGCTTTGATTTGATAAGAAAGAAATCTGTAGTACTCAATATAAAAAGAATAGGTGCAATATTAGCAAGATTTTCCGGAAGCAGCAAGGTTGAAATTGAATATACTACTGTGAAATTCTTCCTGAAAAATTTTGGAGTTACAGGCATAGAAGAAAATGAAGTAATATTAGAAAATCGTGATGACGGATATATTATAGAGGGCAGATATTATAATGATTTTCTTGCAGCGCAGAGAATTTTGTCTTTCGGCGCAAACTGTACTGTGCTTGAGCCGCAAGAGTTTAGAGAAAAAATTATTCAAAAGCTGATAAATATGAGGAATGTTTATAATGAATAAGATTTCTATTAAAAAAAATCTATCCTCAATGCAGGTTTTAAAAACTTTGCAAGTTCTGCTTCAAGGTAATTTTACCATGCAGGAACTTATTGAAAGGCTAAATAAGAGTGAAGAAGAGCCTGTATTTAATAACAGTGTAATAAGCAAATATATAAATACTTGCAGATATTGCGGAATTAATATATTGAAAATTCATAACAGATATTTTGTTGCGAGCATGCCTTTTGGTCTTGAGCTTACAAGCGGTGACATAGGTCTGCTTGAAAGACTTCAAAATATTATAAGAGAAAACATGTCGAGCAAGTACAATAAGATTTTTGATAATTTTATTGATAAGCTGAATAGATTTTCAAACAAAGGTATTGCAAGAGTTGATAAGGAAACATATCATATTTCTGCAGAACTCTTTGAACATGCAATTAAAGATAAAAGAAAAGTTCGTTTGATGTTTAAAAATAAATCTATTCTTGATTGCATTCCGCTCAATATAGCTGAGAATAAAGGAAAAACATTTTTTCATGTAATGTGTAAAAATAAAGACAAAATGGTTGATACAGAAAGGATTTCCGGAATAGAAGTTCTAAGTGAAAAATTTGTTAAGAGCTTTAGTGAACAGGTAGTTGTATTTAAATTAAGCGGTGCTCTTGCGCCGGGTTATCATTTACGCGAGAATGAAAGTGTAATAAAAGCTTATGATGGTGAGAGTGTTACAATCTCAAACCACAACGAAAGTAAAGAGATTTTGTTATCAAGATTATTGAGATATGGTGCTCAATGCGAAATCATGAACCCGAAATCTTATCGAGAAGAAATGATACAAATTCTTGAATCAGCATTGAGTAATTACAGTGAGTAAATTATGATTCTTCTAACTATTGATATAGGTAATACAAATATTACTCTCGGAGTTTTTGAGGACGAGAGTATTCTTGAAACTTTCAGACTGCCTTCGGATAAAGAGCTTCCGCAGGAAGAATATGAAATATTACTGCATACTCTGTTTAAAAAATACAAAATCACTGCATGTATAATAGCCTCTGTTGTAGATGAATTAACAAGAACTCTGAAACATGCAGCAGATAATGTTTTTCATCTAAATTCAATAGTTCTTACGAATAAATTGAATTTAGGAATTAATTTAAAACTAAAAAATCCGAGAGAAGCCGGAGCTGACAGGATAGCAAATGCCTGCGGCGCATATATGCTGTATTCTAAGCCTGCAATAATTGTAGATATAGGAACTGCAACAACATTTGATATATTGGATAAAAACGGGGACTTTTTGGGCGGTGTGATTATGCCTGGACCGAATTTACAGTTTCGGGCTCTGAATAAGAGTACATCAAAACTTCCTAAGATAGATGCAAATACTGTAGATAAGGCTATTGGGAATAACACAGCTGATGCGATTTTGTCCGGAGTAATCAGAGGTTCTGCCTGCGCCATAGAAGGTTTGATAGAGCAGTGTGAAGCTGAACTTAGTGACAGGGCAGTTATTATTGCAACGGGAGGATATTCCTCTTTGATTTCTAAATACATGAACAGGCAGTTTGATTTTGTTAATCCTTATTTAACTCTGGAAGGCCTGAGATTTTTATATGAATTAAACAAAGATAAATAAAAGGCGGTAATTTTATTACCGCCTTTTCATATGGATTAATATCTAGCTAAATATCTGTCGATTTCCCACTGGGAAACATAGGTTCTAAAAGAATCCCATTCAATATCTTTTGCAGTCATAAATTCTTCTACTATATGGTCACCTAAAGCTGTTTTTGCTATCAACGATTTATCCATATAATACAAAGCTTCTTTTAAGCTTCCCGGAAGAGATTCAATTCTCATTTTCTTTCTTTCTTTGTCAGAAAGTTTGTATATGTTAGCTTCTACCGGTTTAGGCGGTTCAATTTTATTTCTAACGCCGTCTAAGCAGGCAGCAAGAATTGTTGCGAATGCTAAGTACGGGTTGCAGCTAGGGTCTGGTGAACGGAGTTCAACACGCGTTGACATACCGCGTTTTGCCGGAACTCTTAAAAGAGCGCTTCTGTTAGCGAGCGACCATGCCATGTAAACCGGTGCTTCGTAACCCGGAACGAGTCGTTTGTAGCTATTAACTGTCGGGTTAAGTATTGCTGTTATGCTTTTAACGTGTTTTAAAATACCGCCGATTGCGTATTTTGCTGTATCAGAAAGCTGGTATTCAGCGTTTTCATCGTAGAAAGCGTTTTTTCCGTCTTTAAATAACGAAATGTTGCAGTGCATTCCAGAGCCATTGATACCGTAAACAGGTTTTGGCATAAATGTTGCGTGCAAACCATATTGTGCAGCAACAGCTTTAACAGCAACTCTGAAAGTAGCAACATTATCAGCAGTTGTTAGAATATCAGAGTATTTGAAATCAACTTCGTGCTGCCCGTCAGCAACTTCATGGTGAGAAGCTTCTATATCAAAATCCATTTCTTGAAGAGTGCTTACGATATCAGCACGTACAGCTTCTCCTAAATCATCCGGTCCTACATCGTAATAACCTGCTCTATCGTGTGTTTTGGTTGTAATATGTCCATCGTCATCTTTTTCAAATAAGAAAAATTCAGCTTCAGGCCCTACATTCATTGAGAAACCAAGCTTTTGAGCTTCTGCCATAAGTCTTTTCAGGTTGCATCTAGGACATCCTTCAAAAGGTGTTCCGTCAGAATTGTATATATCACAAATCAATCTGGCAGAATTTTTCCCTTCATGTTCCTGCCACGGTAGAATCTGGAAAGTGTTTTTATCAGGATAGAAAAACATGTCAGATGTTTCAATGTTTCTAAAGCCCTTAATAGATGAACCGTCAAGCATAATTTCATTATTAAGCACTCTGTCAATGTGCTCCGAAGGAACAGCCATATTTTTAACCTGTCCGTTTATGTCAACGAACTGTAATTTGATGAATTGAACATTGTACTCAGTTATGAGTCTTTTAATGTCGGCATCTGTGTAGCTTGCGCCGTTTAATGGCTGGTGATGAAATTCCATACGCTTCCTCCGTTCTTAATAATTGTATGTTTAACACTCAAGTAATGTTATCATTTTTTTTTATTATAGGTCAATAGCTTTAATATTAAGAATTTATAAAGCAAAAAATATTTTTACGCTTTTTATAACAGTATGAATTTAAGCCATATTCCTGCAAATATAAAAAATTCATCTTTCCCGCTTACCCGCATAAATCCCCAGCATGTTGAGGGTATTCAAAAGGGTATTCCGCTTTTTGACGGAGTTGGGATTAAGGATATTGCTTTTATTACTAAAAGGTTTGAAACTCTCAATCTTTTCAGAGGGTGTAATTTAGGGTGCTCACACTGCCTTAAGGATGCAAAGCCGCTGAAAAACGGCACAATTTTATTTGAGGATTTAGTAAGGTTTCTTGACGGGTTTAAGGCGCTGAATGAGCGATTGGGGTTCAATGTTTTTCAGGGAAACAAGTATGTTAATATAATTGATGACTCTAATCCTTCTGATATTCCGATTAGGGGTAAAAGCAGGAACCACAGTGTTAATGAAGCTTTAAAGATGATTTATGAAAAAATTAATCTTCCTTCAATTTTTGTTACTTCCGGCTGGAATAGTGCATCTAAATATTCTCAGCAGAATTCGGAAGAACTTGCCGGCATGATTGAAAAAAAACCAGATTTTGTTAAATCAGTTGAGGTTTCTATTAATCCTTTTTCCGGGATTATGGAAAAATCGCGGGAGGCTTTGAGAGAGAATAATCAGAGCAGGGCAGAATTTTTCAGAAATGTTTATACAGACAGGATGGCGAATGCTTTAAAGGTGTTTTTAAAACTTTTTGGAACTGGAAAGGCGAGCATAATATACAGGCATGCACCGGATTACAAAGGCAATGAGCTTGTAGGAGAGAGCGAAACAAGACGTTTGTATGAGGAAATTTATTCCAAACTCGAAAAAATGACAGGTTCTGCGCTTGAAAATATTCCTTACTTAAGACCGGAAAACCTTACCAGTTTTGATAAATCGCATTTGATTGAGTCAAGCGGACGCGGAAGAAGATTTTTTCCTCAGGATAGGAATTTAAAAGAGCAGCAAGAGTTAATTGATGAGGCTTTGGAATTGGAGATGATGAGCCCTGATGAGCGAAGTAAAGAACTGCTTGACTGCGCTGTTAAATGCGTAGATATTGACGGAAAAGTTTACGCAACCATGCCGGCTTCTAAGGTTGAATATATTTCTGCACCTATTGAGCTGACTGTTCCAACTAATATAAGACTGAATTATGAGAACAAATCGGCTGTTCCTCCTGTATTCAGCGATATTTAAATTCGTTTTACATTCAGGTTTTTGGCCTTGAGTTTGAAAATTTCATCAGAAATATTTTCAAAAGCGTAATCCAGTTCCGGTGAATAATCGAACTCAAAATCCTTCACAAGCTCAAGCGCCTGAGAGTTTTCTGAATTCAGAATTTTTTCAAGAATAGGAATACCAAAATTATCTCTCTGGTTGTAATCTATATCTTTTGTCTTTCTCAATTTTTCAATCACTTTGTTATAAGCTTTCTGATTTTTTTCATTCGGAACAATGTCAAAAAACTTTGTAATTCATACAGCTTGCGTCACCGAACTCTTTTATAACAGACAAATACTGCGCCGGTTCGGTTTCGGGTCTATATTTTGCGAGAAGCAAAAGAAATCTGTTTATTTCCTGTTGTTCAATTTCGTGGTATATTTTTTTTCCGATGTAATTTATGGTGTCTATATCTATGTGTGTGTTAAGCCCATATTCTTTTGAAACCGAGCGTATAACCTTGTTATTTTTGAAATATTTTCCGCCCTGTAAAGCGTGTTTGTTTATATTTCTATCGGCATCTTCAGCATCTATTATCCTGAGTGTCATCCCAAGAATTAAAGATGTAAAACCGATGCTTATCATACCAGCTGTGATAATTTCAGATACAAATGCTCCAGCTGCCATCATGCCAATCCCGCCTGCAATGAGCGAGTTGTTTATAATCTTGTGTCTTTTGTCAACAATGCTGGCAGTTTTCTTGAGAACAATCTCGTATTTGTCAGCGCATTTCTCAATTTCCGGAACATACGGTAAATTGTTGAGACCTAATCTTGTCAATTTTTTGCGGCTCGCATGTAACCCTCTGTATGAAAGGTTATCCGGCCTTGTTACGTTTCCTATTCTCATTTTAAAAACCTCTTAATCTTTCCGCAGTCGAGTTCTCGAACTTTTACAGGCGGTATAAATCCGGGTTTGAATTTTTTTGAGTTTAATCTGTCTACCAGAACTCTCAGTTTTTGTTCTATTCCGAAATCTACCGAGTCAGAAGCTTCTACTTTTTGCACCATTTCTAAAATTGAGGCTTTATCTTCCGGTTCAAACCTATCGAGGTTAGAATTTCTTACTATTGTTGAAATAGTTTTCTTTATTCCTTCTACAAAATTTGTATGTTGTTCTTCTGAAAGTATTCCCTGTTTCGGAGCAAATTTTTTCATTCTGTTTGCACAGATAAGTGTCATCACAGGGTCTTTGAGTTCTTCCATCTGCTGAATTTCGTTTCTTAACATCTTGCTGTCAGCCTGACACTCGGGTGAGAGATTTTTTCTCAATTCCTGTGCTGTTTTTTCATCACCGAAAAATTCCATAACATTGTGTTCGGAAGCGTTCTGAATAGCACAGGTGAATTTTGAAAAGAAAGCTGCTGCCTTTGTGCTTATTTGATTATCAATTTCAGGATAAGTCATACTCTGGATAAGTTTTTCTTCCTCATACCGGCGCCGCAATTCTCTCAAGCGCTGAAGCTCGCGAAGTTCTGCTTCTCTGTGTTCGTTTGATTTGAAACTTAGTATATTAATTCTGTTTATTATCATATTTACCTTTCCTTATGAATAAAATCCGTAATTTGAAGCTTCTCTGAGCCTTTGTTCAGTTTCCACATTTTTTAATTCTTCTATTCTTGCATCAATTACTTCATTAGGAAGCATGCCGTGTTTTAGCAGTACCGGAAACAGAAATTCTGAACGGTAGCTCTTATTCCAATTATCAGTGTATACAAGAATTTCTTTAGATAGTTTGTCTTTATTAGCATTAAAAAATGGTGAAGCTGATAATTTTTGTAAAACCTTGTCCAAATAGCCGCCTTCGCTAAGCACATTTTCAATTTGAGGAAAGCTGAAATTAAGATTTAAAGCTTTATTTTTAAAATTTTTATCAGCGATATTGTTGCAGGCATCGTCCAGCTCTTCTGAGTATGGAAACTTATAATCTTTTACAAGTTCAAGGGCTGCAAAGTTTTCCGCATTAAGAATTTTTTCAAGCACCGAAATTCCGAAACTATCCTTCTGATTATAGATTATGCCCTTCATGTTTTTCATTTTGTCTAAAATTTGGTTATACTCATTCTGATTATCCGCATCAGGGATAATATCAAAAAATCTGGTTAACAGCGTGTCCCCTTGTTCATTGATTTTGTAATTAAAACAGTCGCCGTTTGTGAAATTTTCTTTAATTTTATCATCATTTAGTATACTGAGTATTCCTTTTGGGGTATCGATTGTATACTTAGTCATAACCATTCTGAAATCATTATTTCCTTTTTTCATAAGCTCTTCTGCGAGCTTATAATTATCTTTTTCATAAAATTCATGCTGTTTGGTTACTCGTCCGGCGAGCTTGTTGTTTTCTATCCTGTCACCGGCTTGAATTTCTCCTGTGTATCTGATTCTTGGAACAATTCTGCTTATAAGATACGAAGCTATAGAAAGAACCGGAATGCTGCATCCTGCTGCAAAAGGCCACCATAAAGCAGCGTCAGTTTTTACCAGTGAAAGTGCACGTAATAATCCTACAATAAGTGTACCTGCAGCGCCGACTAATCCTCCTGCTAAACCGGTTAATGTGCTTATAGCTTCAATATCTTCTCTGTAAAATTCTTTGAAATCATAATGTCTTTTTGACTTCAAAGTAACTTCTGCTCTGTCAATACAATCTTTTATTGACGCATTTTTTAAAAGTGCTTCTTTTGTTGTGCCCAGTCGCTTTAAAGTCTTGGGATTGACATGGAGGGCTTGAAAGCTTTGACAATTATATTGTGAGTAAATTCTCATTTTCTATCTCCACCTGTTATATCTGTCTTCACGTTCAGCAATCATTCTGTCATATGCATCTTTTGGAAGCAGGTTTTCATCCTGAAGTTTTCTGAACAGAACATTTGCCAGAAAACTGCCTCTGCAGTTTGTGGAAGCAAAATCAATCATTTCTCTTACAAGTTTTTCTTTTCTGCAGAAAGGTGAGTTCAATTCTTCAAAAGCAGCATCAAGCGCATCAGGTGATTGATTTTTCAAAGCCTCAAAAACATGAGGAAATTTAATGTTCAGATTTTTAACTTTTCTTTTGAATGTATCATTTTGGATATTTTCGTAAGCGTAATCAAGCTCTCTTAAATATTCAAATTCAAAATTTCTAACAAGTTCAAGAGCTTTAGTGTTTTCAGAGTTTATGATTTTTTCAAGAACAGAAATACCGTTTTCATCAATCTGATTGTAATCAATATTTTTCATACTCTTCATAGATTGCAGGATTTCGTCATAATCCTTTTGATTTTCTTCTGTAGGAATAATGTCAAAGAATTTATTTAAGAGGGATGTTTGCCCTATTTTGTAATTAAAGCAGTCGCCGTTTGAAAACTCATTTTTAATCACAGGGTCTTTCAGAATATTGAGAATATTTTTTGTATTGTCGAGTTCATTAATATTATATTTTTTGACTGATCTGCTAAAGCGGCCAAAATCTTCATCCTGAATTTCTTTAGTCATATTCTGGATTACACCATGCCAGTTATCTTTATCAATCCGGTATTCTTTAGATTTTGTACCTGTAAGTTGTGTTTCACCCAGAGCATTATGAGTTATTCCCTTTCCACCCTGCACAGTGTATTCGTAAGTTGGTTTGTTGCGATATAAAATAGTTCCCATTGTATATAGAAGAGGGCCGCCGAACATTCCGCCGAGCATTGGCAGCGCTGACTCTATGGCTGTTATGTCTTTATTCTTCATACACATATACATTGAGATAAAAAATCCTATTGTTCCGCCTATTGCGGATGATAGCATTCCACCCAGAGCCGTAATAATAAAATCAAGGTTTTTATGGCCGTTAACTTTGCCTCTTTTAATAAGTACTTCATATTTTTTTGCACATTCTTTAATTTCCGGTATTTTTAACAAAGCGTCTTCAGTGCATTCAAGTCCTTTTAAGGCTTTCTTGCTAACGTGAAGCCCTCTGAAATTCTGAGTTTGCGGGGATTGTACAGGTGATATATTCATTTTTACAGCCTTTCATTTTCTTCAAAAACTTCCATTACCTGCATAACGCCGGCTGATGCGCCGTAACGACGGGTATTGCTGTGATAGAAGTCAAGCAAGTTTTTTACTTCTTTATTTTTGTCGCATAGCGGTGAGTCAAATTCTTTTATAGCAATCTTTAATGCTTTAGCAGAGTCTATTCTTACAGCGTCAATCGCGTGTGTAAATTTTATTTTCAGGTCTTTGACACTAAGTTTAAAATTTTCGTCTGAAATATTTTCATACGCAGAGTCCAGTTCCGGAGAGTATTCAAATTCAAAATCCTTAACCAGATTAAGCGCTTTTCTGTTCTCTGCATTAAGAATTTTTTCCAGTACAGAAATCCCGAAGCTGTCTTTCTGATTGAAATTGATTTTTTTCATATCTTTCATACTATCAAGGATTTTGTTGTAATCTTTTTGATTTTCTTCTGTTGGAATAATGTCAAAAAACTTTGTTAAAAGCGTGTTATCATCTGCATCAACGCTGAAATTAAAATGCTCGCCGTCTTTGAATTCTTCTTTAATTTTTTTGTCTTTTAAGATAGATATCACATCATCGGAATGGTAATTATCAAGAAGATCCAAAAACTTGTCATAATCGTTTTTCTCAATGTCTTCACCAAGCGAATGAACATCTCTTATGTCACGTTTGTCAGCAACAATAAATTCTCTTGATAATGTTCCGCCCAGTACATGTTTTCCGAACTGATTATCGGATATTTTTTTGCCGGCCTGAATTGAATACTGATAAGAAGGTTTATTATGGTACAGGTAAGTTCCTAATAGAAATAGGGCCGGCGGAATTGTTAATCCTGCAAGTACAGGTAAAAAAGCGGCTTCTGCGCCTGCACCGGTAATACTGATTAAACCGATTCCTCCGCCAATCACACTTGAAACAGATGCCCATACTGCTGTAATAAATTTATCGTAAGGTTTTGTAATATTAATTTTTTTACGTTTAAGCAGAACTTCATACTTATCAGCGCATTCTTTGATTGAACGATTGTTGAGTATATCGGCTGTACGGCAGTTAAGCTCTTTCAGGGCGTTCCTGTCTGCGTGTAAAGCGCGGAAGTTTTGGTTATAATTGTTTTGTATTTTTTGAATTTGCATTTAAATCCTTCCTTTTGCAGTGAATGCACGCATAAGAATTTCCGGCTGAATGTTAATACGCTTTTTAATCGCCTGAGTGATTACTTTATCGATTGTATCGGCTATATTACCTATAGAAAATCCTTCTGATAAACTTGCCAGTTTTTCGAAATGCGAATGATTGAGAGAATTTTCAAGTATCGGCAAATCTTTAAGAAGCTTGGTAAACAGATTTACTCTTGAAGAGAAATCCGGGTTTCCGACATGGATTATTGTTCCCATTCTTCTCGGGTTGCCTGTAATTTCCTGATTAACCATATTAATATGGTTTGTTGCAGCCACAAGTATTATTCCGCTTGCAGCAGCGGTGTTCATAAGGTCTTTGTATGTATTTACTTCTTCAACCTGATGTCTTTCTGCAGAGCGCGGGAAGAATTTTTCTGCCTCATCAAAGAAAAGCATTACAGGTTTCTTGATTATTTTTGCTTCAAGTGCAAGACGGTTGAAAATGTCTGTAACGTTTCTTGCGACACCGTGTATGTACTCATTTCCTTCCTGAGAATAGTTCATCTTGTAAAGCGGAACATCCATTTGTCTTGCAAGAGTTTCCACAATTGTGGTTTTACCTGTGCCTGGAGGGCCTTCAAGAATTACCCCGCCCGGGAGGCTTCTTTTGTTAGCAATGAGTGCTGCACGGACTTCCGGACGCCAGATATCAATAATGTTTTCTTCAAGTTGTTTTTTGACATCTTCCATGCCGCCTAGCTCGTCAAGAGATTGAAAATCCCATTCGTTATATTGGTGCGGCTTAAGTCCCGCTTTGTTGCAAAATTCGCCCATTAAGCGCTTATTGTGGTCGTCAAAACATTCTTTTATGCATTCGTCAAAAGCTTTACCGGTAAGGATTGTTTCACGTTTAGCGTCAGTAAGTACAGAAACAATTGACGACATTGAACTTCCGTCAAATTCTTTTTCAGCCTTTTCAAGAAATTCTCTGTTTTCGCTTAATTCCTTTGTGAAAGGTGTTTTTGCAAGTTCTTTTTTGATTACGTCAATGCGGGCTTCTGTGTCAGGGTTTGAAAAGCCAATCCAGTTTCCTAATCTTCCGCGGCGCCTCAGGGCCGGGTCAACACCTTCAAGGTCGTTTGTTGCAGCAATAAGAATGTAACCTTTGGAGGCAGGATTATTAAATTCCTGTAAAAGTGTGTCTGTAACTTCCTGCTTGTGGCTTGCAGTATTACCGTCGCGTGCTTCCCCCATTGAATCAAATTCATCAAAGAACCAGACTGACATTTCGCCGGTTGCTGCGTATTTGTCGTTAAGCTGTTTTGCCATTTCTCTTATACGTCTGCTTACTTCGTGAATATAAGAACTTGCAACATCGGAAAGTTTTGTTTCATAGAAAGGTAGTCCGAGTTCTCTTGCAAGAACTTTTGCTGTCAAAGTTTTACCGTTTCCTGCCGGACCGTAAAAAATTGCTCCGTCAGGAATGGCGCTGTTTCCTAAATGTTCGCGAAGTTTGTCAAGGTTCTTGAATGGTTCTATATATAATTTATTAAGCTTATTCTTTATATCAGGCATTCCGCCAAGTTCATCAAGCTTCATTATCTCGCCTGCTTCAACAGGAATGCGCTTAAATTCAGGAGTGTCATACATTGTTGTTCTATTATACTCGTCTACAGGACAAATACCGGCCTGTTTAGTAAATTCCGCAAGTTCATTTCGTATTGTTTCCGGTTCAATTTCGTATTTATGATTTGATACAGATGTTCTTGCGCTTTCTTCAAGTACTTTTTCAATGTCTGCGTATTTGAAACCTTCTGTTTTAAGCCCTATTTCTTCAATCATTTCTTCTGTATTTAAATTTTTGAATAGATATTTGTCTTTAAAATACTGTGAAAGATATTCTTTTCTATCTTTCAAGTCAGGAATTTTAAGTTCAAGCACTTTGTCAAAAACTTCCGGACTCAGAAATTTAGAATCAATGTCGCATTTTTTATCTGCTGTTGCAACAAGAAGAGCGCCTCTATCACCGCAATTTTCTATTGAGAGAAGAAAATTCTTTTTATCAAGATCACAGTTTGCACCTGTTGTAAAGAACTTGTCAAAACCTCTTATTAATATTATTGTTTTCTTCCCGTTATTCTTATATTCGGTTTCAATGTCTTTAAGCATCGGTTTTAATTCCTGAGGCGTAAATAATTGCAGAACCGGCATTTTAGTTTCGTTTGCAAGAGCTTTTACAATATTGACTGTATCTTCGGCGGTTTCAATTAAAACTCCGTTTGGAATATCAATGTCATTGGCTTTTAAAGTAACATTTACAGACTGCTCGTTGAGAGGGATAATTATGTTTTCTCTTAATTCATTTTTTATTTTGTCCATCCCGATGATTTCGTCAATGGTTTTCGGGGCATTTTCTGTAATTTCCAGAACAGGATAGTTTTTGTATGAAGAAGGTAGTTTATATTTTTCTTCTTTTACTTTCTGCTGTTGAGGGTCTTCTTGAGCGGTTGGAATTTCTTCATAATCCCCTTTTTCACCCTGCGGAGTAGTTTGATTTGAGCCCTCCAAACGGTCATCCTCCATTTCTTCAAAAGCGTCAAAGTAATCTGTTTTAGGCGGAGTAGTTTGATTTGAGTCCTCCAAACGATTATTTACCCCTTTAATCGGCTGCATCTGAGCCGGTTTTACTTTTACAGGGTCATCCATAAAAATTTTAGCAGAAACAGTTTTTGCATCAGTGTTAGCAGTTTGAGCACGGAGTTCTTCATAATAGAGTCCTCCTCTAGATCTTAGAAGGGTCTCCATTTTGTGACTTACTACTATATCAAGTGCTGTCTTTCCATTAGCCGCGAGATTAACATACTTTCTGCTGTTTTCAGGCTTTGCAAGAAGATAATTTACTGCAGTTATATAATCTCGTTCTACCAGATAATGAAAAAATGGAACTCTGTCGCCCGAAGGATTATTCCAGTCTATTGCTCTATCATCTGCTTTTATCATTCCTTTGCGTAAAGCAAGCAGACATTCTTGTTCCGTTTCATTTGCGCGTACTTCTGTAATTCTGTTTGAAGCTTGAAAAACCGGTTGTTTTATTTGCACAATATGATGTGCATTAGAGTGTAATGTAATGTAATGTTCATTTAAATTCCTTTTTGGCTAGTGCTGTTTAACACAAAACTGCTAAATAAAAAATTTGCTGTATTAACTATTATCCTTTACGAATTGTAACAAATAGTGGAAATAATTTTTTTTATTGATTAGAATATCTATTGGGTATAGATAGAGGGGAATTTTTTAAAATGAATGCTAATAAAGTACTTTTACCTAATGATGTAAGAAAACTTTTAAATGTTGATAATAAAGAGATAGTTGAATTATGTAAAAAAACTTCAGTTACCCCGAGAAAAGACCATAAAGGTCAAATATATTTTTCAGTAGATGAAGTTAAGAAATTAAGAAATGCTAAATCATCAGTGATTACAGGAATGAATGAAAAGAAAGCGACATTACCCGTTATGACAAAACCAAACTCACAGGCCGTAGTTAACGGTTTATTGGAAACCCTCAACAAGATGGAAAATAATATTACTACATCAATGACAAAGCTTATCGATGAAAAGCTTGAAGGTATGGACGATGTAGTGTTAGAGCTTGTAAGATGCAAGACTGAAAACGAAAATTTGAAAAATAAAGTTAATGAGCTGAACAAAGAAAACTTTAAATTAAAGAATGTTTTAAACAGCTTTAAACCTCTTCTATGCGGATTCTATATTAAAAAAGAAGAAGATGCGAATTTTATGTTGTAAGCAAAAGTTAGTAGTATGACGGGATGAAGCCCGCCAATAGGGTGAAAAACATGGCAGTAAAAGAGAAAGAAGAAGTAAATACATCTGATGAAAGAGCAAAAGCGCTTAAGCTTGCAATCGACAAGATAGAAAAAGATTTTGGTAAAGGTGCCATAATGAAGCTTGGCGACAAACCTGCTGTAAGTGTTGAAACTATACCTACAGGCGCATTAGCACTTGACGTAGCGCTCGGTGTCGGCGGTATTCCGCGCGGCCGTATTATAGAAATCTACGGGCCTGAATCTTCCGGTAAAACAACGCTTGCACAGCACATTGTTGCAGAATGCCAGAAAAGAGGCGGTATTGCTGCTTTCGTTGATGCTGAACACGCACTTGACCCTGAATACGCTAGAAATCTAGGCGTTAATGTTGATGAACTTCTTATTTCTCAGCCTGATACAGGCGAACAAGCTCTTGATATTACAGAAGAACTTGTACGCTCAGGTGCTGTTGATGTAATCGTTGTTGACTCTGTTGCTGCACTTGTTCCAAAAGCTGAAATAGAAGGCTCTATGGAAGACCAGCAGATGGGCTTGCAGGCCAGATTAATGTCAAAAGCTTTAAGAAAACTTACAGGTATAATAGGAAAAACAAGAACAACAGTTATTTTTATTAACCAGTTAAGACAAAAAATCGGTGTTATGTACGGTAATCCTGAAACAACTACAGGCGGTAATGCACTTAAATATTACGCATCTGTCCGTTTGGAAATCAAACGTGTAGAAGGTTTGAAGGGTGACGGAGAAGACATCGGAAACCATGTCAGAGTTCGTATTTTGAAAAACAAGGTTGCACCTCCTTTCAGAACCGCAGAATTTGACATTATATTCGGAAAGGGTATTTGCAAAATAGGAAATATTCTGGATGTAGCTGTTGATTTGGATATTGTTAAAAAAGCAGGCTCCTGGTTCAGCTTTAATGATGATAAGCTCGGACAGGGACGTGATAAAGCAAAAGAATTTCTTGCTGCAAATCCTGAAATTTTAAATCAGGTAGAAACTCTTGTAAGAGAAAAATTGTCCGCAAACGAATAGAATGACACTAATTTTTACCTGACAACTTGTTTACGTGCGTAGTAGTTGACAAAGTTGTTTTATTGTGGTATAAAATTAGTGGGGTAAATGTATATTTTTGAGTCTTGCACACACTGCAAGACTTTCCTTTTTTTAGTTTAACACAGTTTAACTCTTCTCTACCCTCGCTCGGCAGCCTTCATCTGCACTGTCAATAAGCCCGTCGTAATCATTATCTATTCCGTCTGAGCAAGAACCTACCGAATCAAAACTTTCAGCTTTTGGATAATATTTCAGCCATTTGTCAGGAATTTTATCCCAGAGATACAGAAAAAAGCTTTTATAAAACTTTGCAGCCTCAGGATTTGCAAGAATTATAAAATTCTCGTCATTTCTGTTTTCACCGCTGTAAGAGAAATTCATTGAACCGAGAAGCAGGTATTTGTCATCAATTATCATGGTTTTTGAATGCATTTTTCCGGCGTAATTCTCTATCTTTACAGGGACTCCGTTTTCTCTTAAATCCTTTACCCTCGAGTGTCTGGCAGAAGCGTTGAGCGCGTCTGCAATAATTCTTACATCAATGCCGCGTTTTTTAGCACTGATAAGCTCTTCTATTATTCTGTTTTCTATGACAATAAATGCCGGAATGTAAATGTAATTCTTTGCACCTTTTATAAGCGGTAAAACACCGTTTGTTATGGTTTTATCCTGAGGTGAAAAATAAATATTAGAGGTTTTATTCATTGATGTTTTTACAGAATGAAATCTGCCTTCGTACATTTGTTCAAATTCTCTCCGGTAAATATTTGCAGCTTCTTCTGAATTTATAACAACCACTGCGTTTGAATTGTAGCCGGACATATCTGTATGTGAAAGGTTTGCAGAACCTGTGATTACGGTTTTATTATCAAATATGTAAAATTTATTGTGCATGATAAAAGAAGCTTCTTTAGAATTTCTGTCACTTTGCGTATTTTGTATTAGTTTAGCAAGATTTGAGGTATTTTCGTAAATATTATTACCTTTGCTGTCCATATCATGTACCAGCCGGATTTTAACTCCTCTCTGCTGTGCATTTTTAATTGCCTGTTCAATTGCCGGTACTGATGAATATCCGTAGATTGCTATGTCTATTGAACTCTGGGCTTGATTAATATTACTCAGGATTTCCTTGCAAATATTGCTTGAGCATTTTCTGTCCGGTTTGAGCTTTTGGGTGAAATCGGTGAGTAAGAGTTTGAAATCCTTAAGTTCAATTGTTGTTGTGTGTTCTGTTTCTTTTTCTGTGTGTTTCTTCTTCTTGTATCCCTTTATATCCGGTGGAGCAGCTTTATCGTGAAACCTCCAAGCTTTATTTACCCCTTTTATATCCGGCGGAGCAGCTGGATTGTCAAACCTCCAAGCCCTATGTCCCTCTTTTATTACAATATAGTTTTCCGGTATGAAATCAGGTGAGATTGGATAAACTTTGTCATTTTCAAGGTTTAGTATCCGGTAATTTGTACGCTTTACAGTTTTAATTACTTTTTCCGAAGCTTTCGGGTTAACAAATCTGTCATCTTTGATACAGTAAGGCGAGTTCATAAATATAGAACGGTAGTTGAATTTGTGGTAAATAATTTCGTTGTTGCAGATATTAATCTTTCTTCCTTCAAGAATATTTCTTGCCCAGTATTTACCAAGGTTTCCTGTGACAAACGCGTCTTCTTCACTCAGGTTAAGTTTTGAAGCAAGCTCTTTATTTCTTGAGCTGAAATACGGGTCAAGACTTTCCAGACCTTTTACTTTGAAAATTTCTCCGTTATCAAGAATAAATTCTGTTGGAGAAATAACTTCACGAACATAGTATTCTTTTTCTTTCGGATGCAAAAATATAAGAAAAAGAACAAACAGTAAAATTAAAATGATTATACAGACGATTTTTCTTCGCATTTTGAGAGATCTCTATAATTTACAATTTCAAACCCGAGGTTCTCAATTTTTTCTTTTAACTTCAGGTTTTTTGTTATTTGAAATTCTACAAAATGATTATCAATAGTTCCGTCCTCGTATCTGCACGGATGTATTAAGGCTTCTGCTGTGAATTTGTCATACTTAATAGCCATAAGCCCGTATGATATTGCAAGGCTGTTCATCATAGAAGTGTATGTAACGCCTATAAGGTAATCATTTGTGTTGAGTTCATACTTTTGCACATTACTCTCATTAATCAAGGTAAAAAAGTTCAGCAGTGCAACTTTTATCAAATTAATCGGATATTTTAAAGTCAGGTGTCTGAAAACATCCGGAATAATGTACGGCTGTTCATACTGTGTTCTTATTTGTTTAATTCCGTATTCTTGTGCCAGCTTACACACGAGTTCAAAAATTCTCGGGATTGAATGCGTATGTACGTGAGAATCAATGTGTGTAACTTCTGTAACATTCATTATTTCTTCGATTTGTGCCCTGAATTCTTTTTCAAGCTGCTCCATAAATACTTTATCTTTAATGTTCAAAGATTTCAAAAGAAGCATTCCAAAAGGGTTATTAAAATTTCCTTCTTTATCTGTTAATCTGTCCAGATTTAAGCATAGAGATTTGCCTTCAATAATATTGAGATGAACTCCGACTCCAAGATTAGGGCAGGCAGGAATAACGTTTTTCCATGCTTCATTAAAGGCATCACCGTTAGCTACAAGACTTGCGCTTTTTAAAATACCGGAAGAGTATCCTTCCAGTACTGCTCTGTTAAAAGCTTCGCTCATACCGAAATCATCGGCATTTAATATAAATTTTTTATCTGACATGCGCATCCTTTTTCTATTATGTTTATTGTATTATAATTTCAAGAGGAATACAATGAGCGAAAACAAATCAAAACTTGCAATAATAGTTCCATGCTACAACGAAGAACTCGTTGTTAAGTCAACTGTAGAAACACTTTTGGGAGTTCTTGACAGTATAATTGCAAAAGGAAAAATTTCTGACGAAAGCTATATTTATCTTGTGGATGACGGCTCAAAAGACAGAACGTGGGAAATTATAGAAGAACTGCACAATATATATGGCAAAAGAGTTAAAGCAGTAAAATTTGTTAGAAATTACGGAAACCAGAAAGCATTGATAGCAGGGCTTCTCGGGGTTAAGAAAATTGGCTGTGACTGTGTTGTTTCTATTGATGCAGATTTGCAGCAGGATGAGAATGTTATTGAAACTTTTATAGATGAATATCATAAGGGTGCAGATATTGTGTCAGGAATTCGAAATGATAGAAAGACAGACTCTTTCTTCAAAAAATATACGGCACTTTGTTTTTACAAGCTAATGAATTTACTGGGCGTAAAAATTCCGCCTAATCACTCGGATTATAGACTTGTAAGTTTTAGGGGGCTTGAGATATTAGAAAAGTATTCTGAATCCGGATTATTTTTGCGCGGTTTTTTTCATGAAATCGGTTTAAAAACCTCTTATGTTCATTTTGATGTAAAACAGCGGAAAGCCGGATGTTCTAAGTTTAATTTCTTTTCGCTTACAAGTCTGGCATTGAACGGAATAACTTCTTTTAGTATTGTGCCTTTACGCATAATAGCAGCAACTGGAGTTTTGACGATGTTAGGAAGCTTTTTGCTTGCTATGGAAGTTGTTTTTGAAAAATACTTCTTTCACGATACACCGAGCGGATGGGCAACTCTGGTTGTGCTTCTGGCATTTTTTGGCGGTCTGGAAATTTTTTGTCTGGGCATAATTGGTGAATATATTGGGCAGATATTTAATGAAGTTAAGGGCAGACCTAGATATATTAAAGAAACAGAGCTCTTATAGAGCTCTTAGATGTTATCTGCCAGAAATCTAAAAAAATTTTGTCAAACTTGATGTCCAAATTAAAAAGTAAATTTTTGGGCATTTTTGAATTGTCCTAAAATGTTTCCGACTTGCGAAACATTTTTTTTAATACTAGCACTATTATTGATTTTATGCAAGGTTATGACAAAATAATGCAGAAAGCTATAGGTCAGGTCATCTATAAAGAGAGAAAGCGCAGGAATTTAAAGTTTACTATTTTCTGTTATGAGAATGATATTTCTAAAACAACTCTTTATATGATAGAGCAGGGCAAAAATAGGACATATTCAACTAATTTATTCAGGATAGTTCAGGCTCTTGGTTTAAGTTTTGAAGAATTTGGCAGGCTGCTTAAAGAGGAGCTTCCGGATGGTTTTGGCGAACAGCAGGAATAGTTTTGTTACCAGAAGATATATGGTATTTTTTAGAACGCGTTTTTTTATACTTTTCTTTACTTAATAAGCTGGTATTTCAGGTTAATATAATTTTACAATTTGAAAAGATTTTCTTGATAAGATATTATTATATTGAAGGATTGTGCGCGGGGAGATATGGAAAATAATTATTTTGCACTTTTAGCTAATGATGTGAAGAAGTTATGGAACGGTTTAGACGGGAACCAGAAACTTGGAATGCTTGCACTGATTGTCGTTACGATTGTTGCGGCAACTTTTTTCTTATCAAAAGCAATGGAGCCGGATTGGGTAGTATTATATTCAGATTTGAACGAAGTCAATGCAATAAGCATAGTTGAAAGTATGAAAAAAAACGGATACCAGTATAAGGTTTCCGAAGATCATAAAACAATTTTAGTACCGTCTAATGTACGTGATGATATGCGCGTTTTCGTAGCAGAAAATGATTTAATAAAGGACGGCAGTGGCGGGTTTGAGCTACTGGATGATATGCAGCTTGGCTCTACAGATTTTAAAAACAAGTTAACAAAACAGAGAATTTTTCAGGGAGAATTAACCCGTTCCATAGAAAAAATTCAGGGTGTTAAATATGCAAGAGTTCAGCTTGCTGAACCTGAGCGTTCCATATTTGATGATAATGATGAAAAACCGACTGCATCAGTAGTTCTTGTGCTTGAACCGGGTTATAAAATTAAGAGCTCTCAGGTTAAAGCGATTAAAAATCTTGTTGCTTATGCAGTTCCGAGAATGACTCCTGAGCAGGTGTTTATTACTGACCAAAATGGAAACAGCCTTTCGGATGAAACTTCTAAAAACTCAACTGATATGGAGAGTTTCAAGAGTAATCTTGAAAAAGACACAGCTAAAAAAGTTTCTGACGTTCTGGAGAAAATTGTCGGAAAAGGAAATGTTTCAGTTCAGGTTAACGCAGATATAGATTTCAACTCTGCAAAATCGACTATTGAAAGCTATATTCCGGTTAATGATAAGGGCGAAGGCGTAATTACAAGTTCTCAAACAGAGGTCGAAACTTATGAAAATCCTAACAATGTGCCTAATCCAAATAACGTTAACCAGCGCAATCTGAATTATTCAAAACAAAAAACAGCAGTGAATTATAGCGTTTCTAAAGAGGTTAAACAGGTTGTATATGCACCAGGTACAATAAAACGTCTTTCCATTGCAGTTGCGGTTAATAAGATTTTAACAGAATCTGAAAAAGAAGAGCTTAAAAACCTTGTTCTTTCTGCTTCCGGCGTCGATTATTCACGCGGAGATGTAATTTCAGTTTCAGGACTTCAATTTGAAGGCGCTACGATTGATAAGAAAGCTCAAGAAGATTTTGCAGAACAGTATCAGAAGGAACAGATGTTCTACTTTATAACATCTTCTGTAATACCTCTTATCATTGTTCTAATTCTTGGATGTTTTGTACTGTACATATTGAAAAACTTTATATCAAAGATGCCTTCTGCAAAACGTCAGGATCGTGTAGTACAGCAGGAAGAAATTGTTACTGAGAAACCAGATGAGGTCGAACAGGAAGAGGAGCTGCCGCGTATAGAATTGAGCAAAAAAGAGATTAAATCTCAAAAAGAGCAGAGTATAAATGAATTGAACGAGGCGGTAATGGCATCTCCAGAGGATGCTGCCAAGCTTCTGACATCGTTTATAAAGGATTAGAGGGGCCGGGCGCCCATCCAACCGGTAGTTCGTTCAAAGGGTGACCGGTAAGTAAAAGATAAATTAGTAGTATGGCGGAATGTCACCCGCCCGAAGGTTGAAAAATGGGTATAGAAGAAATAAAAAAAGCTAAAGAAGAGGCAAAGAAGACGATAACGCGTCCGAGCCAGAAGGTTGCGGCACTGTTGATTGCATTAGGGCCGGCAACTGCTTCTGAAATACTTAAAAATATAAAAGACGAGGATTTGCTTGAGCAGATAACTCTTGATATTGCTAATCTTGGTAAGATTTCTGATGAAGATTTGAATGACGTACTCAACGAATTTAAGACAGTTTTTCAGGCACGCAATTACATTGCTCAGGGCGGCATAAGCTATGCAAAACAGCTTCTTGCTCAGACTTATGGCGAAGCCGAAGCATCCAAACTTCTTGATAAAGTTAACTCAATGGTTAATACAAACCCGTTTTATTTTCTTAACGAAGCTGATCCTTCACAGCTTGCGAATACCTTTGCCTCAGAAAATCCTCAGCTTCTGGCTTTAATACTTGCGTATTTAAGACCGGAATTAGCTGCACAGGTTCTTGCATTCCTTCCTCCTGATATTCAGGCAGTTGTATCAATGCGTATTGCGGACATGACTCCTACAAATCCGGAAATCCTTTCTACCATAGAAGATATTGTAGAGCGGAAATTCTCAGCACTCCTTGTTCAGGACTTCTCAAATGCGGGCGGTGTAGAATCTCTTGCAAACATTTTGAACTGCTGCGACAGAGGTACAGAAAAGAATATTATGGAATGGCTTGATATTGAAAACCAGCAGATGGCTCAGGAAGTCCGCGACCTTATGTTTGTATTCGAAGATATTATTATCCTCGACGACAGAGCTATTCAAAGGCTGCTTAGAGAAATCGATACTAAACAGCTTGCACTTGCTCTCAAGGGTACAAAAGATGAGATTAAGGACAAGATATTCAAGAATATGTCTGAGAGGGCAAGGCAAATGCTTACGGATGATATGGAATATCTCGGCCCTGTTAGAGCAAAAGAGGTTCAGGAAGCTCAAACAGGAATCGTTAATTCCATTAGAAATCTTGAAGCAACAGGTGAAATCACTATTACGCGTGCAAGTGTTGAGGATGAATTAATTGAGTAGCAGCAGGATAAAATCAGACGAAATTCAGATGGGTGATAACTATGTTCTGCCTATAGAGCAGACACGTGTTACGCGCCAGCAGGCAAAGGTTCAGCAGATAATTGATGAAACCGATGCAAAAGCACGTCAGATTATTGATAATGCCGAAACTAAATCTCAAGTTGTTATTCAGGCTGCTAACACCGAGGCTGAGAGTATAATTGCTAATGCCAAAAAGAAAGCCGAGCAGGAGTACGACAAGATAAAAGAGCAGGCTTATCAGGAAGGGTTTAAGAAAGGTGAGCAGGACGGCTTATATAAGTTTCAAAACGATGCTCAAGAGGCTCTTAAATCGCTGGATACACTTTCTTCAAGCTCGTATGAGATTAAGAAAAATATTATTGACTCAGCTTCGCGTGATATTGTGGATCTTGTAATCGCTATTGCAGATAAAGTCTGCCACCAGAAGTTTGATATAAATGTGCTTTACAAGATTACTCTTGATGCGGTAAAACAATTAAACGACAAAGAAAATATAACTATTATAGTTAATCCGGCGCTTGTTAATAATATAAACAAACTGGCAGACAAATTCAGGGAAGCTATTCCAAATCTCCAGTCACTAAAAATACTGGAGGATAACTCTCTTTCTGCGGACGGTGTAATTGTTGAAACTCCTGATACAAGATTGGATTCAAGGGTTTCGGTTCAAATAGCAGAGATTGCTGCAAAAATGCTTACAGGTTCGGGCGATGGATTGGAACAAAAATAAATATCTTGACATAATCAAAGAAACTCAGACGATTAAGGAGATTGGAAAGATTACCGAGATTATCGGGCTTACTATTGAATCTGACGGGCCAAAATCTTCTATCGGTGATTTATGTTATATTTATAACAATTATAATGATACACCTACAATGGCAGAGGTCGTAGGTTTTAAGCGCGACAAAATCCTTCTTATGCCTCTTGCTTCTCCTGACGGAATACATCCTGGTGCGCTTGTTGTGAACACGGGCGGAGCTATGAAAATAGGCGTTGGAAATCAGCTTATCGGAAGAGTTCTGGATGGGCTTGGCAGACCGATTGATACTCTAGGCGATATAAGGTTTTCGGAATATCGCTCTACAATGGCAGATGCTATTAATCCTTTAAAAAGAAAACGGATTTCCGAGCCGCTGTCACTTGGAATAAAATCAATAGATGGATTTATGACTGTCGGAAAAGGACAGAGAATGGGGGTTTTTGCAGGTTCAGGCGTCGGGAAAAGTACTACAATCGGTATGATGGCAAAGAATACTTCTGCTGATTTAAACGTAATTGCATTGATTGGTGAGCGCGGACGTGAGGTTAAGGAATTTATTGAAGAGATTTTAGGCGCAGAAGGAATGAAGCGTTCGATTGTAATTGCAGCAACTTCTGAACAGCCGTCACTGGTTAAGATTAAAGCGGCTTTTGTTGCGACTTCAATTGCAGAGTATTTTCGTGATAAAGGTCTAGATGTTTTGTTTATGCTGGATAGTGTAACACGTATTGCAATGGCTCAGAGAGAAGTCGGACTTGCAATTGGTGAACCTCCTGCTACAAGAGGTTATACACCTTCTGTGTTTGCGCTTATGCCAAAACTTATGGAAAGAGCAGGTACAAATGAATTTGGCACAATAACGGGGCTTTATACGGTACTGGTAGAAGGTGATGATTTTAACGAGCCTATTTCTGATACTGCAAGAAGTATTCTTGACGGTCACATAATGCTTTCAAGGGATTTGGCGCACAAAAATCATTATCCGGCAGTTGATGTTCTGCAATCATTGAGCAGGGTTATGGGTGATGTGACCTCAAAAGAACACAGAGCTGCCGCAGGTTATCTTAGAAATCTGCTTGCTGTCCATAGAAAGAATGAGGATTTGATTAATATTGGTGCGTACGTAAAAGGCTCTGACCCTGTGTGCGACAAAGCGATTGAGATGATGGGAGATATTAATAATTTCTTATTGCAGTCCACTGATGATAAGATTGAATATGAAGATACGATTAATCAGCTGATACAGCTTGCAGGCGTTCAACAATAGTTAGTTTATCTGCCGTAATATTTAGCATTCCAGCCGGAATATCTTTATTGGTTCCGTGGTAATCGCTCCCGCCTGAGATTAGCAAATTATTTTCGTTGGCACACTTTAAAAGAAATTCTGTTTCTTGTGTGTTGTATCTGGAATAATAGCATTCAAGCCCTTGAATACCGCATTCAATCATGATTTTAAGTCTTGGAAGAAATTCCTCTGCGTTCATATGGCTTTCGCCCTCACCGCCAAGAGGATGTGCCCAAACCGGTACTCCGCCGGCAGAAATTATTGCATTGATTGCTTCAATACCGTCAAAACGTGTGTTTCCGGTTTTGCACGAGTCAAGATATTTTTTCATCGCAGAAACATTGTCTTCTGCTAATCCTCTTTTTACAAGAATGTTTGCAAGATGCGTTTTTACAACACTTTTTCTGGTATAAAGCCAGTCAAGCTCTTCCGGTGTAAATTCAAAATTATGAACCTCTTTCAGGTACTTAATCCGTGTTTCAAGTTTCTGTCTGCGTAATTTTTTCCCTTTTTCAATAAGCGCATTGAGTTCCGGATTATTAATATCTATCCCGTAGCCGAGAATATGACATTTTATATCTTTGCATTTTGATGTGAGTTCAATCCCGCGTATAAATTCAAAATTTTCTAATTGCCTGCATCCTTCAACTGTATCATGGTCAGTGAGCGCAAAAATGTCTACTCCCGCATCTTTCAATATTTTAGGGAGTTCAAGTGCGTTGTCGCTTCCGTCGGAACAGTTGGAGTGTATGTGTAAATCAGCTTTCATATTATTAATTATACATCAAGCTGATATGCATTTAATTACTTGTTTTAATCTTGTAATATGTTATCATGGTAATATGTATTCTAATTTGCGGTATAGAAAATTCCTATAAAAAAGCGGGGTTCTAAGTAATAGATTTCCCGCATAATTGTAATTTGTGAATCAACAAGCATGTGAAGATGCTTGTTTTGTTGTGACAGTTAGAAATGAGGAATTTTAAACATGAAAAATATTTCTGAAATACAAAATATTATTAAAAACGAAGAAAGATTATGTATTTTTATAGATTACAACACACTTGCAGAGAATTTAGAGCGAATGTATGCTTCTGATGCTCGTGAAAGCAGAGGTTTACGAATTGTTCGTAATTTTTTGAATTGTCCGTTTTTGCAAATTTATGTAATTGTAAAAAAGAATACTCCTAAAAAAGCGGTTAATTATGTAAAAACAAAATTTCCGGAAATTAATATCATACATTATGAAAAGGAAACGTTTGAACAGCTTTGTTCAGAAATTGACAGTAATTATGAATTCTTGTATGTCGGTAATAATGAAGATGTAATAAATATGGATAGATTTCAAAATGGGTACACTATTTCTTTAAGCTATTCATTGAAACAAACTTGTAAAACAGTTCATTTTCAGTTAAGCATTGAAGAGTTGGCAGAATTGCTCATGGAAACAAATAATATATGTTTATAAAAACAACCGGACGGTATTTGAACTGTCCGGTTATTTTAATTCTTCAATAATCCTCTCAAATTTCATACTTCTTGAGGCTTTCAAGAAAAGCTGCACTTTTGTATCTTTGTTTTTTATGTAATCTACTGCTTGTTCTATTGTTTCAAAATGTTTTGCGGGACAGTTTGTAACTCCATCTGTAATATATTTTGAAAGTTTCCCAATGGATAAAATTTCTGCATCCTGTCTGAGATTTTTGTGGGAATTAATATACTTGCCAAGCTCACTGTGGTACTTAATTTCATCCTCTCCAAGCTCGCCCATGTCACCTAAAATAACAACGGGCTTTTCGTATAGTTCAAAAATAGTATCGATAAAAGCGCGCATTGACTCGGGGTTTGCATTGTAACTGTCATTAATAATCTCAAACCCGCCTGCATTTACTGCTTCCCATCGTTTTTCTATCGGTGCGTATTTTTTCAGACCTGATTGAATTTCATTTACTTTCATTCTCAGTGCTAAACCGGTATTTATTGCACTTAAAGCGTTTTCTATGTTGTAATCTCCCCCGACATTCAGTTCATAAATATTTCCATAATATTCAAATTTCGAATAATGTGTATCTTTTTCAAGGATTTTGACATCTTTGATTGAGTAGAAAATCTTTTTTCCGCTGAATTGTACCGTCTTTTTTATTAATTCATCGTCGTGTGCAATGAAGATATTTCCTCTCTGATATTTCACAATTTCGCACTTGGCTTTTGCAATGTTTTCACGGGAACCAAGCCGCCCAATATGCGCAGTTCCGACATTTGAGATGATTGTAATATCAGGCTCTGCATATTTAGAGAGCAATTCGATTTCGCCTAAACCTCTCATACCCATTTCAAGTACAAGGATTTCCGTATCATCCGGCGCTTCAAAAATTGTCTGGCAAAATCCTATTTCGTTATTGTGGTTAAGAGGTGTTTTAAAGGTTCTGAATTTTTCTGAGAGAACTGATGCAGCAAGCTCTTTTGTTGTTGTTTTTCCTGAACTGCCTGTTATTGCAACAACGGTAAAATTTAGTTTTTTTCTTCTGTAATTTGCAAGCTGTAAATATGCGGTAAGTGTATCTTTAACCTGCAGAGTTCCGTTATCTCCTGTACAAAATGCGCCGATTGCCCCTTTCTCAAAAGCCTGATTAATAAACTTTTCCCCGTCAAAACTTGCGCCTTTGAGAGGAAGGTAGAAATCACCTTTCTGAATTGTTCTTGTGTCAGTGGAAATTTTTACATCTAAATCTTTATCAACTTCGGCTAAAACTTTAGCACCGGTCGCTTCAATTAATTCTATAATTTGCATCGTTTATTACCTTTGTATTTCAGTTCTATTATACCATTATTTCCCCCTTTGGGTTACAATAAATATATGAATATTTTGGAAGAATTTGATACAATAGCAGCACCTGCAACGCCTATGGGTGCAGGCGGAGTAGGTGTTATAAGGATTTCCGGCGAAAAAGCTTTTGATATTATTCGTAAGATATTTTCAAATGCGAATTTTGAACCGCGGAGATTTCAGTATGGCTGGATTAGTGACGGTGATATACGTATAGACAGTGTTATTGTACTTCCTTTTTTTGCACCAAACAGCTACACAGGAGAAAATGTTGTAGAAATTCAGTGCCACGGCGGTGTGCAGGTTGTTAGAAATATTCTTAATCTAGTTTTGAAAAACGGAGCAAGACTTGCTGAAAAAGGAGAGTTTACGAAACGTGCGTTTTTGAACAAACGTATGGATCTATCTCAGGCTGAGTCGGTTGCAGATATTATTCATTCCAAGACTTCTGATTTTGCAAAAATTTCTATGAAAAATCTTTCAGGAGTTCTTAAAGAAAAAGTTAATGATATCAGAAATGATATTTTTGAAGTTCTATCAAAAATTACCGCAGGAATTGATTTTCCGGAAGATGTCAGAGAACCTGAGTATTCTTATTTAATAGAGAGTTTTGACAGCATTATTAAACAGATTGATTCAGTTCTTGCCGGAGCTGATACATCTAATATTTTTCGGCAGGGAGCTTCTGTTGCGATTGTGGGCAAACCTAATGTCGGAAAGTCATCGCTTTTTAATGCCCTATTAAACCTTGACAGAGCAATAGTAACGGATATTGCAGGGACGACAAGAGATGTTTTGAGAGAAACTCTTGATTTGGGAATTCCAGTAACTCTTGTTGATACTGCAGGTATAAGAGAAGATGAAGAAGTTTCTAAGGTTGAAAAAATCGGTATAGAGTATTCAAAGCAGTCACTTGATGAAGCGGATTTAGTTCTGTTTGTTTATGATGCTTCAAAAGGTCTGGATAATGATGATAAAGAAGTTTTGGAACTATTGAAGGATAAGAAGCATATTGTAATTGCAAATAAGGCTGATTTAGTTAATCAAAAACCTGAAAATGCTCTTTGTATATCTGCTCTTACGGGTGAAGGTGTTGCGGAGTTGAAAAACCTGCTCAGGCAGAAAGTCTGTGATATTGAGCCTGAGAGCTTAGAATTTGTTACAAATACACGTCAGCAGGAATGTCTGAAAAAAGCCCGTGCTTCAGTAGAACAGGCGCTTCTGGCTGCACAGCTTAACGAACTGCAGGATTTGATTTCAATTGATGTAAAATCAGCTGTACTTGCACTGGACGAGCTTACTGGCGAATTAATAACTGATAATATTCTGGATAATATCTTTGAACATTTCTGTATAGGCAAGTAGGTACTACGTACGTAGACCAATGGTCGGTTTTTATTTCTTAAAGAATCCTTTAACCTTATCGTAGCAATTAATTCCGAAATCTTTTACGGCTGCACACGCTTTATAGCAGGGTTCTGCAACCTTTTCAACATACTTTTTGATATTCTGGTTTTTAATTTTAGCAATAAAACCTGACTTGTGAGCATAGCCCAAACCGCCAGCAATCAGAGCTCCTAAAACAGCTATTGATGCAAGTGTAGAACATGCTGATGAGTCATCATCGTCACGGCCTCTAAAATTAACTGTATCTGTCTGTGGTGTTTGTATCTTTATTCTATCCATTCTTGATGGATTAATATTACGTTTTCCGATACTTCCTGCGGTTTCGCCTCCGCAAAATGAAACATTATTCATAACACTACACCTTTCTATATCATGAAAAACTTTCTGATATAAAAAATTGCGTTTTTGTTACAAATGTTTACATAACCGATTTGAAAAACTTAAAACTTGTGATAATTGAAATTTATTTTACGGCTTGCTTTTTTATTAATTTATTATGCCATCTTTAATCATTTGGTTACGTATATCTCTTTTTGTTTGAAATTCTGAATCCTGGTCAAAGAATTTCCTTTTGATAAGCATAACTCCAGGTGCAAGTATTCCAAGGGCAAAAATAGAAGTTCCTATATTTGTTATTATTGAACATCTTTTTAATTTTTTTACTTTTTTAAAGAATTTTTCTGTATTTTCTCCTTTTTGGGCAGCTTCTTTATATTGCTCATAAAGCTTATTGAGATCTTTTTTGAGGGTTTCAATTTTTTCTAAATCAATATAAGCTCTTGTATCAATCTTATCAGTATTTTTATATGAAACTATAATGTCAGACTGTTTTGCAATTTTTACGATTGCATTGTTTGGGTTTTTGTGCAGAAAATCATACAATTCTATAGGGTCTTTTTTTATTTTATCAAAAGCATCTAAGCTGGATTTTATTGTGCCGTCTTTAAAAATTTGTTTGATGTAGTTGTTTTCAAGTACTCTGGCATCCAAAGCAATATTCCGGTTGTGTTTTTTCATTGCGTTATTCTCAAGAAATTTTTGAATTTTTCCTCCAGCATAATATAAAAAACATAAAGAAAAAGCTTCCTTTATAGCATATCCAATAAATTCTTGTGGATTTCTTGAGTCCAATAATCTTTCTGAAGTAATTGCTCCATCAACAATCCACATATTTTTTACAGAATTATATGCTAAACTTTCTGTCATAGAACCCAATGACTTGAAAGATGGAGAAGCTGTATTTTTTTGTTTTTTCTCAAGTTTTTTAAATTTCTAGCATCGTATTTTGAATCTAGCCCATAGATATTAAACACTGTCTTATCAAATAACCATTTGTATATAGGAACTCCTCCAAGCCAGACAATTTCAGTCCCAACTTCATCAATAAATCTATCATATCCTTCTTCCTGACCGGTTATAAAAGAACCTGAGGTCATACCAAGGCTGGAAAAGCTATCTTTCACAGCAAGTGGAACAATAGAGTTTTCGCTACCTAAAATAGAATATATTTTTGCTATATTTATCGACATACTACCTAATCTAAATCAGCTACATATATGAATATAAACCACACAAAAAAATTTTTGACTGTAAATATAAATATTTTTACGAAATTTAACTTTTGGGGTTTTCTATATAATCGAATTGCGTTTGTTTTCAAGCTGTTTCTGGATACACTTCTGTGAAATAATGTCCCTGCTTGCTTCCGGTAAATTAATGAAAAAGAACGAAGCTTTTAGTATATTATCTTCATCATCAGTTCTAATATATTTTGCACTGGTTTTAATACTTTTAGGCGGAAGCAGAATATCTAAAGTTACACTTTCAGGAATTTTTATATCTTTATCAAGCTCAAGGCGTATTCCATTTGCAGAAATATCATAAATTTTTGCAGGGATTACATTTCCAGCAAAGCGCAGAAGGACATCTCCTGCCATTCTTACTCTGAAATATTCTCTATTCTGCTGATATTCCATACCGTCAGGCAGGTCTATTGTGAAGTATACATAAGAATCTTTATTTTCTACAAATTTTAAAGTTGTATTTGTTTTGTAGAGCCCCTCTTCACATACTATGCTGAGCGAAATCTCCTGTGGAGTTTTGATGTACAAAGGCATCTCAACTTTTGCGCTTGCATAAATCTCACGGCCGTTAATATTCTTTATAGCAGCCTTAGCGCAGTGCGAAATATCGCAATTGTCACGATAAATTATTTTTATGTATTTAATGTTGTTGAGGTTGAATGCCATTTAATTATTATTAACTCCAGAAGCTTGTATGTACATATTTAGGCTTTTTTATAAATTCATTATAACATATTTTTAATTTTCTTCTCACCCATGCGTCTTATTTTACCTGTTACAGGCATGTCGCGGAATGCTCTGTCGTGCAACCCTCCTATTGACCAGAGTATTGCTGTATAACCGTTTTCAGAAGGAGCATCATAAGCGTATTTATCGTTCAGATAAATTGCTGTCCGGAGAGCTTCTTCCGGCTCAGGCGACCATTCCAAAATCTTTTTCGCCCAGAACATTCTCAAATAAGGGTGTATGCTTCCTGTATTTACAAGCGACTGCTGAATTTTATTCCAGTTTTCGTCTGCTGTTTGAGCATTTTCAAATTCTTCTCTGGAATAATTATGTATCCTGAGGTCTGAACCATGAGCCCTCAGGCTCATAAGCGCCCAGTCGGGGATATCATCAAAGCCTTTGTAATTTTTTGCATAAAGGCAAAAATTACTGCTCAACTCGCGGCGTACTATTAGTTCTTCCAGAAAAGCTTCTTTGTTTACACTGTCTGTATCTGATTTTAGAACTTCTATAGCAGCTCTCTGAGGTGAAAGAAATCCCCAGTTGAAGTATCTGGAAAGCCTTGATGTCACATATTCATTGTTTCTGTACTCCGCATATTTGTCCAGTTTTGTTTCAATAAACTCTTGCAGAACTTTGAAACCTTCATTATCGGGTGCTTCTTCAAAATCAGTCAGAAATTCCGAAATATGAAAATAAATTTTTCTCCTGAGTGTCTGTGCACTGTATTCTTTATGGTCACTCACAAATCTTGCCGGAACAATGTTTAATCCATCAACTTCAATACACTCCTCCTTCGGTTGTAACAGCGGGTTAAAGTCACGGATTATGGTTTGGATTTTATTATCTGTAATAAAATCATCAACTTCTGCTTGAGAAGTAAAAACACGGTAATTTTTGAATTTTTTCAGCATAAGATTGAAATTTCTGTCAAAAAATTCCTGTTTGCCTTTAATTTCAAAAACAGGCTTGAGGAAAATAACAATATGTTCATTATTTTGAGCAAACTTGAGTACAAAATTATCTTCAAAACGAAAATTCCTTGTAATTACGCACGCTGCCGGCTGCGTAATTACTTTGGTATTGAACACTCTGGCGGGGTTAACTCCGGCTTCTTTATAAAGAGTTTCAGGAATATAGTTAAGCATTGTATATTTTTTTATCATAACCAGAATTTTAGTTTACTTTACGCCTGTATACATCCTGAACCTGAGTGGATTTTTATAGTATAATAATTTTTATGAAGGGTATAATTTTTGATTTTAACGGAACACTTTACTGGGATTCACAACTTCACTATGATGCGTGGATAGAGTATTCTAAAATCCTTAGAGGTACTTCTTTTACAAAAGAAGAAATGCGTGACAAAATGTTCGGGCATACCAATGCTGATATTATTGAATATGCAATTGGACGCAAGCCTTCTGTTGAAGTGGTTGAAAAATATGCAAATGAAAAAGAAGCACTCTATAGAAAAAGATGTTTGGTTGATAAAGAAAATTTTAAACTTGCCCCGGGAGCTGCTGCATTTTTAGATTTTTTGAAAGAAAACAATATTCCCATGACTATTGCAACAATGTCAGAATGGGACAATGTAGAGTTTTATATAAAGGAATTCAAACTTGCAAAATGGTTTGATGTTGATAAAATTGTTTATTCAAACGGCAAAATTCCCGGAAAACCTGCTCCGGATATTTTCCTGATTGCCGCCGGCAAAATCGGCCTTAACCCGAAAGATTGTGTTGTATTTGAAGATGCAATCGCGGGAATTAATGCTGCAAAAGCGGCCGGAATCGGTAAAATAATTGCAGTAGATTCAATTGAACCAATTGAATTTTACCGTGATATTGACGGTCTTTCAGGTATTATAACAAGCTTTGATGAAGTTGATAAATCTATGTTTGAAATACCATCAGTTATTTAATAATCTTCCAATTAGATTTATAACTCCCATTCCTGCTGCAAAACCGAGCCCTATGCCTGCACCTGCTGCAAAAGAGTTTCCGCAGGGAGGAAAGCCAAAGCCGAAACACCCCGGTGAAAAACTCGTGTAACTGTTGTAACAGCCCCACGGACTTAGACTATTACTATACATACGCACAGAATGACCGTTAGCGTTTATAGTTGTATTCGAAATTGTGCCAAATCCAAACATAATAATATCCTCTATATATAAAAGGATACTTACAGAAAATAATTGACCGTTTTGTAATAAAAATTTACAATTTGTTCTTTACGATTATTTTTAGTGCCGGCGTTTCTTTTGTGTCATTGCCGTAGTGAGAGAAAATTATTTTACCCGGATGTGAAATATGTATAAACGGCTTGATATATTCCGGATTTACAGAAGCAGGCTTATACGAGTATTTGTAAAATGACTGCTCTGTATCATTGAGAAGTAAAACATTGATTTTTTCGAAGAATTTTTTGTTAATTGTAATCTCATTATTCTTGAATTCTGAAACTTTAATAATCTTGTATTCAGGATAAAGTTTCTGGATTTCTTCTTGCGTAAGAAGCTCAGATACAAATTTTTTATCTTGATATTTATATTTATAAAATTTGAGTTCTTGAGAATTAATCCCTATGAATTCTCCATCATGAACAAAACCTATATTAATTTCAGGGCCGATTGCAAGCTTGCCGTCCTGATAATAATACTCGCAGAAACCTCCTGAACCTATAAAGCTTTTATTTGTAATCTGAATGTCGTCTTCTGTTTCAGGCATAAGTGTCCAGATTGATTTTTGAGTGTTATAAAAAATAGTCTGTTTTTCTGTAATATAGTTGTACGCTGATGCAGCGGAAATGCTTATTAATACTGCCATTAATGCAATAACCAGATTTTTCATAAAAAACTCTCCTTTTATGCTTATCATATCATGATAAAATAATATTATGTTAAAGAAAATAGTAATTTGTCTAATACGTATTTATCAAAAAATATCTTCATACACACCTCCGAGATGCAGATTTTATCCTACATGTTCAGAGTATACAAAACAGGCAATAGAAAGGTTCGGGCTTCTTAAAGGCGGCTGGCTCGGAGTGAAAAGAATTTGCAGGTGTCATCCGCTTAATGAAGGCGGGATAGATTTTTTACAACCAATTGATGGTGAACAAATGTTAGAAGCACAAGAGGAAATAAACACTACTGGTTCACCTCAATCGTGAAAGTACAAGTTAGAGAGTAAAATCTTATGAGCAGAATAATTATTTTTTCAGGTAAACAATATTCAGGCAAAGACACCGCAGCAAAGATTTTAATGGACGCGATGCCCGATTATAAGCGCTGCGCAATGGGTGATATTATTAAAATTGAGTACGGAAAACACCACGGGCTTAGTTTTGAAGAGATTGAGCAGAACAAATCTCAGTACCGTCAGGGTTTAATTGATTTAGGCAATTGGGGAAGGGCTCAGAGTCCTGATTACTGGCTTACAAAGATTATTGAGCAGGAAGGTAATCTTGTTGTAACTGATGTGCGCATTAAGCACGAATATGAGGTTTTCAAAGCAGCAGGTGCAATATCAATCAGGGTTGAGGCTTCAAGAGAAATCAGAGAAGCGAGAGGCGGTAAGCTTATCGGTGAAAATGACGTTACTGAAGTCGATCTGGATAATATTCAGGATTGGGATTATATAATCGACAATAACAAGGATTACGAAACATTGCGTAAAAATGTTCTAGAAATTGTTGAAAAATTGCGTTAAGCATTCATTACCTCCTTTGGTTTTCTGGGGTTAAAAACTTTATCAGCAGCGCTTCCTATCTGGCTTAATCCGGCACTGGCAATAGAGCCGTAAATCATACTCTGCACCCCGGAGAAGAGCATAGCGGTTAAGGCCATTGATGCGCCTATACCTGCCACAGCAGGGAAGCCTAATGTCAGAGCTCTGGAAAGGCGATCCTCTTTGGTATCAGCAGTTCCTACAGCAATTCCGCTTAGTCCTATCATACCGATACCTGTAAGTATATCTGTCGGAGCGCCGCCGAGTACAAGATCTCTTTTCTTATCAAAGTATTCTACACATTCACTGTGATTTGCTTTATTAAGACGCTTACCGGTTTTTTGTAGACTGGTTTCAAGCAGTGTTTTTTCTTCTTTGCTGATATGAGGTGATAAAATATCAATAGCTTCATGATATTTACCCTTAACCCCCTTACCGTCACCAACAAGTGTATCTACAGCTTTTTTGCCATCCTGTTCAAATTTATTACGGCTAGGCATAAGCATATCTTCCGCCCAGAACGACATATTATCTTTTATGTGCCGAACATTATGTTTCAAGCTGCCAGCTTGTTTAGGGCTTTCAAACTTTTTGAAGTAGTCATTAAAGAGCTTGTTTCTAAAATCTTGTTCAAGATTTGCCATAGCTTTTTCCTGAAGGCTTAAGCGTTCTGAGGTTCGCGTTTTTGAAAAATATTCTTTTGAATGCATTATTTCTTGAAGTTTAGCATCAAGCGACTTCTGTTCTGCCGGAGAAAGCTTTGTTCTGTAGTTGTATATCAGAGAATCAAGTTCATCCATGTTTTTAGAAGCCTTTTTGTATTTCCCGTATACAGTTCTTTTACTAATACTGTCAAACCAGTTTGTTATAGAGTTATGAACATTTGACATAACTTTTCTAAAACCGGAATCGCATTTTTGGAGAACCTTCCGTGTTTTTTCATTTTTGACACCATTAAATTTCTCTGCTGTGCAGAGCCATTTGAAACCAATGTCTTTTGAGGCGTTAATTGTGTTTGTAAACTGGAAGAAATCTGCAATTCCTTTTAAACCTCTTTCAGTAGCTCTGTAGAATTTGCCTTTGATAAAATCATTTTTGTTCTTTTGAACATTTGCACCTGCTTTGTGTGACCAATTTTTCAGTTTGTTAACAAATCTGCCGGAGAATTTAGGGTTAAAAAGTGCAATGAGTGCTGATAATACAAGCACTGTACTTCCGGCAGTGATAGCGGTTTTATGTGATTTTTTCTTCTCTTCATCTTTCGGTTCTTTAACGAAGCTGTCAACGGTGTTGTTGATAACTGTTTCAACTTTTTCAATCGGTTTTGTTATAATCTCCGGAGCCGCCGGCGAAGTTCCGCGGAAATTTGCATTTTGCGGATACTGATAACTATTCAAACCGTTATGTATGCCAAAAGACATAATAATATTACCTTCTAAACCTGCTACATTAATATAAAGTATATTTTCTTATAAAAATTGCTGTGTGAACCTGTTTTATTAAGACATGTTAAGGTTATAATTATAATATGGAAAAAGGATTTACAAGAATATTCTGGCAGGCTCTCTGTGTAGGCTTGTTAACAGGGCTTGTGATTGTACTTTTCAGACTCGGGATAGAAAATATGTTTGAGTTTGTAATGGTGCATTTTTATGCTGCCCCTCTTTTGTTTTTATTAATAACTACACTTGGCGGACTTGCGGCAGGATTTGTGGTTTACAAATTTGCTCCTGAAACCTCGGGAAGCGGTATTCCTTATGTTAAAATGTCTCTTTTGAAAAGCGGGAGGCATATAAGAATTAGAACAATCTTTGTTAAATTTATTGCAGGTGTGCTGGGAATTGGCACAGGACTTTCGCTGGGAAGAGAAGGCCCGAGCGTTCAGCTTGGCGCAGGCGCAGGCTCTTTTATCGGTAAAATATTCAAGCTTGATGAACACAATAGAGATAAGCTTATTGCTTCCGGTGCAGGTGCGGCAATAGGCGCGACTTTTAATGCTCCTATTGCAGGAACTCTTTTTGTACTGGAGGAATTAATTCACAGATTTACGCCTTCAATGCTTTTTCCAACGCTTGTTGCAACAGTTGTTTCTGCAAGTGTTGCAAGACATTTTCTGGGGGCAAACCCTGCTTTTAATACTGAGCTGGGGCATATAACAATGGAAGGAAGCATTCTGCCGGTATGCGTTGTGCTTGGTGTTTTGGCAGGAGTTTTAGGAGTTTTGTTTTCTAAAACGATTTTCTTTTTTAATGGTGTTTATTCAAAAATTAGAGTGCCGAATTATCTTAAACCTGCGCTTGCGGGATTTTTAACAGGGCTTGCAGGGCTTTTTCTACCTTATATCTTATCTTCTGGTAATGGAAGCGTAGAAATGCTTTTTAAAGGTGAACTTCCAATAGTTCTTGTTTGTACAATATTTTGTGTAAAATTTATAATTACACCTCTTTGTTTTGGCTCGGGTGCAGCGGGTGGAATATTTCTTCCTATGTTAATGCTGGGTTCTTTTCTGGGGTATATAACGGGATTTGGTGCAAACCTTCTCGGTGCGGAGGTTAATCTTGTTGCGATATCTTCACTGGGTATGGCGGGATTTTTGGCTTCTGTGTCAAGAACTCCTCTTACAGCTGTGGTTATGGTGTTTGAAATGACCGGAGGGTATGAATGTATACTTCCGCTTATGCTTACGGCTGCGATTGCAGATATGGTTGCGGAAAAGATGAAACATAAGCCTATTTATACAGAGCTTGCTGCGTGGCAGATTGTACATAAGGGGAAATAATACGGCCATTTTGTCTACGTGCGCGGGGGGTAAATTGAGGTGAACCCGTAAGTGTAAAAAATGTTCACCCACCATAGGTCTACGTGCGTAGCACTACCAGAAGGCGCGGGGCATCATGCGTTTGTATACCCAGATTTCGACTCCGTCATGCCTAAGTCCGAATTCTTGCGCAAGTCTTTCATCTACTCCGATTGCACGGATTGGCAGATTAAGCTTTTCAGCAGCCGTTTTGAGCTTGTTATAACCATTTATAATATCTTCTTTTGTTGTTTCATCACCGAAATGTGTGTTAGAGATTAAACCTGTGAAACTGAATTTTCCGGTTCCGCGGGTAAACTCAACATATTCAATAATATTATCAACTGTCGAGGTTTCAAACTTGGCAGTATTCACTACAAGATAAATTTGTAAATTTTCTTCTTCGCCAATTCCTGTCAGAATATCCAGAATATCAAGTCCGCCAGCTCCATAGCCGACATCAATAATTATATCTCCGTCCTGCGCAAGACAATTTATTTGAGCCGGTGTTACGTAACTAGCAGCTTCTCCGAGTCCGAAATTATCAGGCTGTGTTATAACATTAATTCCCATTTCTCTGAGTTCTCCTGCAATCGGCCGGAGTGTGTAAGCAGGTTCAACCGAGTCTAAATCTACAAGTGTAACAGGTTTTCCTGCCGCAGAAAACTGACGCGCCCTGTTAAGAGAAGTTTCTGACTTCCCGCTGGCGTATGCTCCTGCAAATACCTCTATAATTCTATCAGACATGCTGTCCCTCCACTAAAACATACAGCTTGCTTCCGCAGGAGTAAGCTTGATTTCTTTTACCTGCTTTTTATCACAAGGTATAATGAATGTTATTTTTCCGTCTGAAGCTTTTTTGTCTTTTTTCATTATTTCAATGATTTTTTCTACAGGAAAACTCTTGTCCAGAGGCTTAAATCCGTATTTTTCCAGAAGCTCTTTTGACAGCCTGTAATAGGAATAACTTATGTACTCGTGATTATATGCCCATTCGATTATAAAAAACATTCCATAAACGACTGCCTCACCGTGGGTATATTTTTTGTATTTTGTAATCGTTTCCAGAGCATGCGCTAACGTATGCCCGAAGTTAAGAACTTTTCTGAGCCCGCCTTCTTTTTCATCCTGATTAACTACTGCAATCTTCAGGTTAAGACAGTATTCAATCATCCTTATAATTGTTAAAGGCTCTTTCTGCATAATCTTTTCACATCCGAGAGTAAGAAATTCAAATAAATATAAAGCAGTTTGATATCCGCAGTTATTTTCAATAAAAGCGTACTTAAGCACCTCGCCAAGACCTGACATAAATTGTCTTTTATCAAGCGTGTTCAGGAAATTAATGTTTATAAACACGGCTTTTGGCTGATAAAAAGTTCCGATAATATTTTTTGCTTCTGCTAAATCAATAGCTGTTTTTCCGCCAACAGAAGAGTCTACTGCTGATAAAAGTGTTGTAGGAACCTGAATAAAATCAATTCCTCTCATATAAGTTGAAGCTGCAAATCCGGTTAAATCACCTGCAACGCCTCCGCCTACCGCAACCATAGCGTCTTTTCTTGTGAGGCCTAATTCTACGGCTTTTTCGATAATTTTAAGATAGTTTTTGTAATTTTTTTCCTTTTCACCGTCTTTGAGAATAAAAAGCTCATCCTCCGAGAAGTTCAGCCTTGTGTAATAGAGGTCGTAAACCTTTTTAGAGATTACAATCAGGCGTTTTTGACCTTTCGTAGCTTCGTCAATCCCGCGGTTAAGTTTTTCAAAACTGTTATCGGAAATCTCAATTAGATAATTTTTTCCGTTATCTATATTAACTTGCAGAGTTTGTTTCATTTATTATAAACCTTACGATTTCATCTTCGCTTAAAGAGCTTGTATCTACTGTGAAATGAGCTCTTTTATAATTTTCTTCTCTTTTTTTTAGCATATTTTCAAGAATCTGTCTTGGATTTTCTCTCTGGAGAAGCGGTCTTGTAGAGTCTTGTGATATCCTGTAATACAGTATATCAAGGTCTGATTTTAAATAAAATACCTTACCGAATTTTAGTAATGTTGCACGGTTATCAGGATTTTCAAATGAGCCGCCACCAATTGAAATAATCCGGTTTTTACCAGTGCAGACCATTTTAATTGTATCATATTCAAGTTTTCTGAAATAATCTTCGGAAAATTTCTCGAATATTTCATTTATTGTCATACCCTGAGTTTTTTCGATAATGCTGTCAGTGTCATAAAGAGAATAACCGTCAAGTTTTTCTGCTAGAAGGGTGCCTATAGTAGTCTTTCCGCTTGCAGGCATTCCGACAAGAACGATATTATGAGTCATAATGCGCCTTCATCTCCACGAAGTTATCTCCTCCGTATTTAGCAAGCATTTCATCGACGAGAATAATTGCAACTCTTGCTTCTGCAACCACTGCACAGGCTGGAACCGCACAGGTATCGGAACGTTCAAAATGAGCACTTGCAGGCTGCATATCTTTAATGTCCACCGTTGAAAGAGCTTTTCTCATTGTAGGGATTGCTTTCATTGTGCCTTTGATAACGAGTGCTTCTCCGTTTGTCATTCCGCCTTCAAGCCCTCCGGCATTGTTGGTGTGTCTGTATGTAATCTTGTTTTTTACAAAGATTTCATCATGCATCTGTGAGCCTCTAAGTGAAGCAGCATCAACTCCTGCCCCGACTTCAACAGCCTTTACAGCAGGAATACTCATAACCGCTTGAGCTAATCTTCCGTCCAATGCTTTATCCCAGTGTACATAAGAGCCTAAGCCGACTGGAAGATTTCCGAAAATTACCTCAAATTTTCCGCCTAAAGTGTCACCCGCCTGAGCTGCTTCGTCAATAGCGTTGCGCATTCTATCTGCTGTTAAATCATCTGCGCATCGTACATCAGATTTCTCTGCTTTTTCTTTAATCAGAGTGTATGTTTTCGGATAAAAGTCCAGTTTTACATTCCCGATTTGCACAACATGAGAAAATCCCATAATTCCAAACTCTTTTAAGATTTGTTTTGCAACAGAGCCTACAGCAACTTCTATTGCAGTCTTTCTGGCGCTTGAACGTTCAAGTACATCTCTAAGGTCAGTAAAATTATATTTCTTGGCTCCTGCAAAATCAGCATGCCCCGGACGAACAGTTGTGAAAGCTTTAGCTTCAATCTTTTTAACAGTTTCCTGTGCAGGATAATCCTGATGTTCAACATTCATTACATCCTGCCAGTTTTCAAAATCTTTGTTTTTAATTTCCAGACAAATTGGTGCGCCTGTAGATTTTCCAAATCTTACTCCGGATTTAATCTCTACAGTATCTTTTTCAATTTTCATTCTTCCGCCGCGTCCGTATCCAATCTGACGGCGTGCTAAATCTTCATTAATAACAGAAGCCTTAATACGAAACCCTGCCGGAACACCTTCTATAATGGCGTTCAAGCATTTGCCGTGGCTTTCTCCCGATGTTAAAAATCTAAATTTTTCCATGCTATTATTATACAACAAAAAGACGCCCCGTTGCGGAGCGTCTTTTTGGATTATAAATCTGTATGGCTCGGTGACATTTTAATATCGTGGTGATATCTTTCAATATTGTCCTGAGCAGGGTCTATATAAGAATAGCAGCCCTTCATAAATCTTACAAATTTGTTGTGTTTTTGTTCGTATAACGGTTCACAAGGTTCGCCTGCCACACGATTTTTCTGCATTAATGCCTGTTCTGCAACAGCTTCTGAATATCCATTATTGATAAGGTATTCAGGGCTGGTCTGCTGTTCAAGAGTAATATCTGCTCTTGCGCTGATACATAAAGCTGTGAATAAAGCTAAAACTAAAAATAAATTTCTTCTCATAACACCCATTCTTATTTAACTGAACTATATGATTCCATTATAATATTTTCTAATGAATTAATCAAGTCGGCTTCCGGAACTCTTGCTATAATTTCTCCTTTTTTGAAAATATATCCTTCCTTAATTGCTCCTGCTATTCCGAAATCAGCATGTCTGGCTTCTCCAGGGCCGTTAACCGGACAGCCCATGACTGCAATCGTGATAGGCAAATCCAAATTTTTGAAACGTTCTTCAACCTGTTTTGCCAGTCCGATTAAATCAATCTGTGTTCTTCCGCAGGTAGGGCAGGATATGAAGTTGACGCCTTTTTGTCTTAAGTTCATGGCTTTTAAAATACCAAAACCGGCATGCACTTCTTCTACGGGATTTTCTGTTAAAGAAACCCTTATTGTATCGCCTATTCCCTCGCTAAGCAGTGTGCCGAGCCCTACTGATGATTTGATTAATCCCATTTTCAGCGTGCCTGCTTCTGTTACTCCAAGATGGAGAGGGTAATCAACTTTTGAGGCAATTGAGCGGTAAGCTTCTATTGTAGTCATTACGTCTGAAGACTTTAAGGAAATTTTTGTGTTATAAAAATTCAAATCTTCAAGAATTTCTACGTGCCTTAGTGCGCTCAAAACCATTTTTTCAGAAAGCGGAATATCCATTTCTGAGAATTCTTTCTCTAAAGAGCCGGCATTAATCCCTATTCTTATAGGAACTTCGTGTGCTTTTGCCGCTTCGACAACCTTAATTGTATGCTCTTTTTTCCCTATGTTACCGGGGTTAATCCTGAGTGCGTGTATTCCGTTTTCAATACAGGTCAAAGCCAATCTGTAATCAAAATGAATATCTGCAACCAGAGGAACCGGTGATTTTTTCACAATATCTTTTATAGAAGCTGCAGCGTCTTTGTTAAGCACTGCAAGCCTTACAATTTCGCATCCTGCCGATGCTAATTCGCTTATCTGGTCGAGAGTTGAAGCAGCATCTCTTGTGTCTGTATTGCACATTGACTGCACTGAAATCGGGGCATCACCGCCAATTTTTATATTTCCTATTGAAATTTGTTTTGATTTTCTTCTGTTTATCATAAGATAATTGTATACCAAACATAGGAGAATTTATATGAAAATAGCTGTAATCTCAGATATTCATGGCAATATGGAAGCGGTTGAAGCCGTTATGCAGGATATTGAAGCAAAGAATTGCGACAAAATTTTTATCCTCGGTGATTATGCAATGGCAGGACCTGAACCGCAGAGCACTGTTGAGTATTTTATGAATAAAAAGTCAGATTCAAGGTTTACTATGATTCAGGGAAATACAGATTTGATGATTGCAGATTATAATGATGAACTCTACAGAACTTTAAAAGAAAAAGCGCCTGTGATGGCAGAAGCTTTAAAGAGTGATGCTCAGCTTCTTAACCCTGTAGAAAAAGAATTTCTTAAAAATCTTCCTATTCAAAAAGAAGTTAAGGCAGGAGGGGTTAAATTCCTGCTTGTACACGGTTCACCGAGAAAGAACAATGAAGACATTCTTCCGGATACTCCGTTAAGCGAAGTTGAAAAAATGCTTGAAAATGTTGATGCTGATGTTGTTCTATGCGGGCATACGCATATTCCATGCGGGTTTCAGACTGAATCGAGGAAAACAGTTGTGAATGCAGGAAGTATCGGACGTACATTTTTTGTTGAGCCGAACTCGTATCCTAAGGCCTGCTATTTGATTATAGAAGTGGATAACGGAAGCTGTGTATTCCAGCATCAATTTGTTGAATATGATAAAGAACAGGCTTCTGAAAAACTAGCAGCAAGAGAGTTTGAAGGTGCGGATAAACTTGCCGGAATGCTGATTAATCCGGAAATCAGGCACTTTTAGATTAATGATGAAATTTCGTTAGAATTTCTTTCACCTGCATAGCAAGATCTGCTTGATCAAAATTATCTTTTGAGATGTAATGCGCTATAGAAAGCTTGTTAAGACGTTTTCTTGCCTGATTTTCCGGAAGTGAGCTTATTACTATTATAGGAATATCAGCATACATTTCGTCGTTCCTTAAGCGTTCAATAAACTCATAACCATCAATCTTAGGCATTGTAAGGTCTGTTATGATTAAGTCATAGTGTGTAAGTTTTAGTTTAACAAGTGCCTCATCTGCATCAAGAACAGTATCTACCATGTAACCTATGTTTAAAAGTATGTTTTTAACCATTGTTCTTGTTGTTACAGAATCATCTACGATTAATATTCTCTTGTATGACAGTACATCTGATGTCAGCAGTTCCTGGTTATTGGCAGAAATCATGGCTTTATTAAAGTCATAATGCATAATGTCCTGCATATTTAATATTAAACATAACTCGCCAGAGGCAAGGTTGGTAATGCCGGATATGTTTTTAACTTTATATAGCGGAGGTGATAATTTTTTCTGGAGAATATCCTGATCGCCCAGAAGTTTGTCAACAACAAGCCCAATAGTTTTATCGTCAGCTTCAATGATGAGGATAGTTTCTTTTTCATTTCTTGGTGCAGGTGCAAGCTCAAGTATATCGGATAGATAGTAAAGCGGAATTATATTACCGTTAAACAGGATTGAACGTACCCCGTTGTTTGTCTTAATTTCATTCTGGTTTTTAAGGATAAATGTTGTAATAACCTGAATTGGTATTGCAAAAGTCTGGCCTGAGATTTGTACAAGAAATACCCTTAACGTAGTTAATGTTACCGGAATTTCAATATGTACACAGCTTCCCTTGCCAAATTCTGATATTACTTTGACCTTACCATTCAGCTGTGAGATTTTTGTCTTAACAACATCAAGCCCTATACCTCTGCCTGAAATACTTGTGATTGAATCGCCAGTCGTAAAGCCGGGCCAGAATATGATATTCATAATGGCTTCGTCAGTCATTGAATCTATATCGTCTTGAGTTAAAAATCCTCTTGATACTGCTCTGTCTTTAATTTTTTCAAGGTTAAAGCCCTGACCGTCATCAACTACATCTATGATAACCTTGTTATCATCCTGTTTGGCAGAAAGAAGGATTTTGCCAACTGGACTCTTGCCGTTTGCAATTCTTTCTTCTTTGGACTCGATACCGTGGTCAATCGCATTACGCAGGATATGGATTAGAGGAGTTTTGATTTCTTCAATAATCTTTTTGTCTGCACAGGTATCTTTACCTTCAATCTCAAAGTCTATATCCTTGCCTTTCTCGTTAGCGATATCTCTAACCATTCTTGAAAACGAGTTAAATACTGTAGAAATAGGAAGTACACGGATATTTTTTACCATTGATTCCATTTCATCAATGATTAAACGCATTTTCATATCATCTTCTTTTGAGGCGCGGTAGAGTGAATTTAAGTCATAAATCGTTCTTGATACATTCTGTGTTATATCCAGAAGAAGTGAGAAAACCTGTTTTACAAATACTCCGGTGTACTGGTCTGTATTTCCGCTTTGAAGGTATTTTCTGTTGTAATATCTCAGATAGTTTGATGTTTTTAGTAAATCCTTCTGGCAAGCTTCATTTGCATTTTTGATGGAATCTATTTTCTCCAGATTTTTTTCTGTTTTAATCTTGGTAATAATCAGTTCGCCGAGCTGGTTAACGAGCAGGTCAAGTTTCTGGGCATTAACGTGCAGGGTTTTAATTTCTGTAGATGCGTTTGATTTATTGGCGGATGATGTCTGAGTTGAGAGGCTCTTAATCTCGCTTACGCCCGTATCTTTTTTATAATTAAGTTCCAGAAGCTGTTTCATAATCTCCAGCTGCTGCAATATCAAATCATTATCAATATTCTCATTTGGTGAAGCGCAATACTCAACAGCACCTTTTAATGTCATCATCATTTGCTCTTCAAGCTGTACAGAGTTTTCGGAAATAAAATCTAATATGTCATTGATAACATTAATAATTTCAATAATGTTCTGGTCATCAATACCTTCTTTAAGCTGTGCAATATCGTCTTTAATTTCTTTTGCATAGATACTGCTTCCCTGAAGCATGCTGATTTTTTCTGCAATATCAAAGAAAGTAAGCCCGCCTTCTTCTGTTTCAATACAGGAGGTTGTAAACTTTGCTGCAGCGGAGCTAAGTTCGTTTCTGAGCTCCAAAATTTCGCTTATTGTAAAGGTATTGGTTGCATTCATTACAAAATCAAGTTTTGCAAGAATGTTCTCCAGAGAAGTTTTTACTTCATATAGATTGGAGTTCTTGAAAAATTCATAAATTTTTTCTACTTCCTCTTTAAGAATTACAATATCCTGCGATTCTTCTTCCGGAACAATACTGTCAATGATTTCAAAACACGCATTGAATGAAGAGTTAATTTCTTCCTGATACTGAGAAAGGCCGGAACTTTCTTCTCTGGGAGCCATTCCTGCCTCTGCAATAGTTTCATTCTGTCTAAAAGTTTGCTCATTCATTTCTATGTCAAGAATATACTCAAGGTTGGAAAGAGTGGCTGTAAATTCTTCGTCAATAATCTCCCTGCCGTTTTTGATTGATTCCTGCAGATATCTTGACGCTGTTTCGAGAGAACGCGACATTAAGTTTATTATATCTTTGTCCAGCACGAACTGGTCATTGTTAACAGCATCAAAGATATCTTCCATTTTATGAAAAATACCCTGTATATTGTTAAATCCTACCATCCTTACTGCACCTTTAAGGCTGTGCAAATCTCTGTAGATAGAGCCTATCAAATCTTTGTTGGCAGGAGTATCTTCAAGAGAAAAAAGATTGTTAAACAATCTTTCAAGTATTTCTTCTGATTCACCTTGAAAGATTGCCAGCATCTCTTTATTATTTTTGTTATTGTCGTTTCCCAGAAAGTCCATATATTCCCGTTAGTTTTCCATTGCGGAAGTTTTCATGTCATATGACATTGTATTAAGCTTTGCAATTCTCTCAGAATTAGCTACCATTGTTTGATTAAGATTCTCTGCAATAGTAGAGTTTGCTTCATCTATAGCATTCAGACGTTCAAGAATATCGCTCTGTTTTTTAGCATTCTGGTTAAGCATTTCTAGTGAGTCAAGGATTTCCTTAATCAGTGTTAACAGTGTTTCTGAATTTGAGGAAACGATGTTGATATCTTTAACCACAGACTCAATTTCTTTCGAACCTTCTTCTGTTGCCATTACGGTTGAGTTAGTTGTGCACTGAATGTTATTTGTAAGAGAAGAAATCTTTGTGATAGCCTGTTTTGATTCGTCTGCAAGTTTTCTGATTTCACCGGCAACAACCGCAAAACCTTTACCGTGTTCGCCGGCTCTTGCAGCTTCTACTGCTGCGTTAAGCGCAAGCATGTTTGTTTGTTCTGCGATATCATCAACTACGCTTATCGTGCTGCCAATTTGCTGTGAATGTTCGGAAAGTTCAAGGATAAGCTCTGCAATCATTTGTATTTTTTGTCTTAGGACAAGCATTTTATCTGCATTAGAAGAGATTGACTCGTGTTCTTTTTGTGAAAAATTAATAGATTGATTAACCTGCTTTTCAGCATTTTTCGTAGTTGTGTAGTAATCTTCAGAAAGCCCTTTAAGTTTTTCGATTAATGAAGATATAGTCTTTGTATTGCCGGCAAGGTCTTCAAACATACGTTTCTGGGTGTTAACGGTTTCCATAAACTCGGATGTTGTTTCTGCAAGCGAGTTTGATTGAACTGTCATTGCCTGACGGATAGATTTGGATATCCATTGCTTGGTTACAAAGTGGACTGAAAAATTAAGTAATATAACTATTATCAAAAAAACAAGTGTGTCATACGGCGCAGCATGATTGAGTTTGGCAAAAAGCACAAACAATATGCAGGCTATTATAAATACGATTAAGTCTAATAAACATTTGATATTAAACTTTTGTTTCAATCCGAAATTAAATTCATTAACCACTTCTTCTCTCCTATAGTTTTTTTGGGCAATTTATTATATAATTATTTTATACTAAAATAGACAAAATTGGAATATATGAATATATGGCTGCAAAGATTTTATTGGTAGAAGATAGTGATACCCAGCTAAAGTTTCTGAGAGATGGGCTTGTAGCAAACGGGTTTGAGGTAGAAACTGCTACAAACGGCGGTGAAGGTTACAAGAAGATTTTTGAATATGTGCCGGACATTGTTGTGTCTGATATTATGATGCCTGTAATTGACGGTTATCAGCTTTGCAGAATGATAAAAAATGTTGATGAAATCAAGAAAATTCCGGTAATTCTTCTTACTGTTCTTGACAAAAAAATTGACAGTTTTTGGGGTAAAAAAGCCGGTGCACAGCTATTTTTGTCTAAATCAATAGACATGAATGAGCTTGTAAGAAATATTAAAGCAACGCTCAGACGTTATCCGTTGAGTGATGAGTATAAAGCTGCCTTGACTTCAAAGTCTTCTCCTGATTCTGCTCAGGCAAGGCTGAATGTAATTTTGAACGACTTATTGCTTAAGTCTGTTTTTGCTAATGAGTTTCGTAATCTGAGCGACTTTATGAATTATGAAAGAGTGCTCGTAGAAAAACTTTTCAACCTCGTGAGCTCTTTTGTTGAATACAGTGTCGCAGGTGTATTTTTTGCATCTCCTGACGACTTTGCAGAAAATATTTTATACATTGATACACTTGGTAAAAACCTTCCCAAAAGTCTGCTTTCTGATATACAGTACGACTTTTTCAGAAAGATGGAAGAGCACAGAACTATGCAGAATTCTAAGTTTGAAGTAGTAAGAATGCTTCTGGGCAAGGAACTTGATTATAAATTCACTGACCTGACCTCTAAAATCATCATCCCGCTGGTTTTTGACAAAAAATTAATTGGTGGCATCTGTTTCTATACCCGTCAGGATATGGATTATGCATCATTCAGGTATTTCGATATTATGATTAGCGAACTTCTTGCTATATTCAAAATGAAATATCAGTATACAGAAAAAGAGTTCATGTCAGTTCTTGACGGCCTCACCGGACTTTATAACAGAAGGCAGTTTGAACTCAGTTTGGAACAGGAGCATAATCGTTCAAAACGCCACCCTTCTGATTTCAGTCTTGCTATTCTTGACATTGACTTCTTCAAAAAGGTTAATGATACATACGGCCACCAGTATGGAGATTATGTGCTTAAAACTGTTGCAGACTTGATGAAATCAGCGTTTAGAAAAACGGATCTTCTCTATAGATACGGCGGAGAAGAAATGGTTATGATTATGCCGGAAACCAATATCGAAGGGGCAATAATTCCTGTACAGCGGCTTAGAAGAATGGTTGAAGAGTACGACTTTGAATATAATGGTGTTAAGGCTAAAGTTACTGTAAGCATGGGACTTACGATGAATTATCAGGAATTTAACTCTCCTGCTGAAATCCTGAAATCTGCTGATGAAGCATTATATCAGGCAAAAGAAAGCGGAAGAAACAGGGTTGTATTACATGAGCAGCAATAATTATTTAGAGCAGAAAAAAAATACTCATCTTTATTTTAGAATAGGCGAAAACAAGTACGCGGTTAATTCGGATAATGTACTTGAAATTATGAAACTGCCTGCTCTTGATTATCCGCAGAAACTGCCTAATAATATTATTGGACTTCTTAAGTATAACAATTTTGTTATCAATGTTATAGATATACGTTTCTTTTTGAATATTGAAGTTCCGCCATACAGTATTCACAATGAACTTCTGATTATTAAGACGGACGAAGTTATATTCGGTATTGTGACTGATAAAGTTCTGGGAATACTTCCTTTTGACGCTGCTCAGGTTGATGCTATACCTTTTGTTGACAACAAAATGGTGATTGAATCACTTTATAAATTTAATCAGGAAACAATATTTATTATAAATATTTATGCCATAGAAAATCTTTTGAAACAGCATGATGCAGGACGTGAAGTAGATATTTTATCGCTGTTTCCTCAGGATGATGAATCAAAAAGCATAATGACCAAACGCACTCTTGATATTGCGAGCAAATCAAGTTTGAAGCTTGCATCAGGAGAATTGCATGCAAAAAATAAGTACATCTCTTTTAACCTTGATAACGATTCCTATTGCATAGAATTAAGCTATGTAAAGGAAGTTTTGAAAGATACTTCAATAACTCATGTTCCGGGTACTCCTGACTTTATTGAAGGAATTATGAATCTTAGAGGCGATTATATTACTGTATTAAATTTGAAAAAATTTCTGAGTTTAAATACAAATTATAATAAAGACAAAAATCCGGTTATTATTGTAAAATGCAATGAGCTTAAACTGGCTCTGCTAATTGATAGGATTAACGAGCTGTTTGAGTTTCAGGAAGATAATCTCGGGGAACAGAGCGAGAGTTATTTTTCAAACGAGTTTATCTACAATGAAACATTATATACGGTTTTGAATGTTGACAGGATAACTTCGGACAAAAAAATTATAATTACAGATATGTAATTTAAATGGTGTATAGGTAGTTTTAGTATATTATGATAGAATACTAGATATGAAGCAGTATAAGAAGAGAACGGTGGCTTTAGTTCTGGCTTCAGTGATTACGGTAGTTGGAGCTTTTGGCGCAGAGAATTATAAAAACAGCCTTATGTCGCTTAAATTTGATGAAGGCTCGGATAAGTCTGTCAAAATGACACTGCTTACAAAACAGAGATATGACAATAATATAAATATTATAAAAAAAGATGCCGTTACGTATGTTGTAACCCTGCCGGAAACTGACAGTCAGGTAAATTCAGACTATGAACTTGGCGATAATGTCGAAAGTGTTGATATTAAGACTCTTCCTTATACGAAATCTAAAACCGGCGGAACACGAATTACTGTAAAATTAACTGAAAATATACCTCTGTTTACAAAAACTTCTTTATATTTACCAGCTGATTCACAGGGTCAGCTTGAAACTGCTTTAGTAACTGAACCTGCTCCGCCGGTAAAAACACCCGAGCCGAAACCGGAGCCAGTACGCAGAGAACCGGTGAATACAATACATTCCGGAAGCGGTGTTGACCAAACTTCTGCTGTAGATATTAACAAAAGCGTTAAACAATTCCAGCCGTCAAAACCGGCAGCCCCTGCTGTCGAAAAGCCTGTAGAGATAAATCAGGAAGAGGAAAAAACTGACAGGACAAAAGAGGTTATGAACTGGCTTCTCGGTATTGCACTTGTAATAGTTGCTTCTGTATATCTTTTCCTAAAAGCGAAAGATAAAATTGCCGATATTACAGGTGAGCAAACAAAACTTGATTTGTCTGATGAACCGAAAACAGAAAAGAAGAAAAAGCCTGAAAAGATTAATACTGCAATAAAGAATTTAGACCGAAAATATTCAAATCCGGTTAAGATGCCTGTAACCCCTCCTCCTCAAGCAGCTTCTGCAGTGAAAGATGAACCTGAAATGGAACCGGAAGTAGAAACTACTGTTGTTGATTTGGATGAATTGCTTCAGGAACAGAATAAAGTTGTAGAACAGGCTGCGGAACCGGAAAATGAGGAAGAGGAAAATACTGCTCTGGAAGAGTTTTTAAGTGCTTACAATTTTGATGATGAAGCATCGGAAGAGGAAGATGAAAAAGAAAGCTTTAATGAAGAACTTTATGACAAATGCATTAACGATAAAAATTTGGAATTTTCCAAAGATGATGTAGAAAGAATAGAAACACTTATTAATTCTGAGATTAGCGATGATGCAATGAGGAATGCATCAGAATTCCTTGAATCGTCAGAAAAAGATAAAAAACCGTCGCCGCTTGAACTTCTGGAGAAATTTGTAACTGTATATGCTGTACAGCAAAATGTATCTTTTACAAAAGATGATGTTGATGCTCTTAATAAATTGATTAATGTAGAGATTGATAATAGTTTTATTACTGATTTGCGTACAGACCCTGACAGAATGAGAGAAATGCAGGATGAGATTGCAAAACAAAAATCCAAACCTCATAAAACTTCTGAACTTTTAACGCTGAATGTAAAAGATATGCTTCCTGATCTTTCTGAAGCATTGAAAAAACAAGGAGGACGCAGGATTGAATCAGAGGTTAAACCTCAGGTTGTCTATTTCAGTGAAGGGTATGATGTAAGTACATTAAAATTAAATGATGCACTGCCGGATTTGTCAAAAGAAATTGATAATGATGAAGCCTATAAAGCAAGACCTTCTGATGAAATTGAGCTTGTAGACACAAGCTATGAGGTTCAGAAAATGTCTATTTCAGGCGAGCTGCCTGATTTGACAGATGTGCTAAAAAATCCTGAAAAATATGAAACACCAGAACCCGAACCGGAAGAAGTTGATGAAGAGGCTCTGTTGAAGAATATAACTAACGTAACATTTAAGCCGTTTGATGACGGGAAACGTGAATTTGAAGTGCTTAATGATTTTGATGACAGTAATGCACCTTCTGTGTCTGATATGCAGGAAGAGTTTAATCAGCTCGGAGATAATTTTGAGATAATTAATCAGGAAGAGGAAATACCTCTTGCAGAAGAAAACGACAATGATGATTTTGAAGCATTGTATGATAATAATAATTACGTTGATTTGGATAAAGACTTAGATGCGATATCTGAAGATGATGCTGTTCTTGAAGAACCTTCAGATGCAGCCAAGCTTCTTGAAATGATAAAAGATATGGAAGAGAAAAAGAAATCAAAAGAGGCTGCTCCAAAACCGGAAGTAAAACCCGCAGAGAAACAGGAAATTAAGAAAGAAAAGCCGATTAATGCACCTGAATTTTGTATACTTGACGGCGAAAGGTTCTCAATATTGAACGTATCTTATTTTACAGATAAAATGGGCTGCTATCTTGCTAAAAATGAGCAGGGATACTGTATTATCGGGTTTGTAGGCGATAGAGTATTTAAGATTAAACATTATGAGAAACTCAATGTTGAAAAACTCCAGTCAAGAGTTAGTGAAAAGCTGGACGATGGCACTCTGCGCTATATTGTAAGAATAGGCATACATAAGTTTATTATGAATGTTAAAAAGGATGATATGGAGTTTGTAATGGATTTATGCTAAAAAAACTGCTAATCCTGCTTTTAATTCCATTTATTTTATGCGCCTGTGAAAAGAATACAAAGGAAGAAATAACATTTTCTTCGTGGGGGTCTGTTACAGAAGTACGGATTATTAATAAAATAATTTCGGATTTCGAGCATGAAAATCCTGATATAAAAGTAAATTTTCTTCACATTCCGCAGAATTATTTTCAGAAAATTCACCTGTTATTTGCTTCATCTCAGGCGCCTGATGTAATATTTATTAATAATTTGTACCTGCCTGTATACGCATCCAGACTTGAAGATTTATCAAATTTTGCAGCGAAAAACAGCTATTATCCGGAGAGCTTAAGAGCATTGAGTTACAATGGCAGACTCCTTGCAATACCGAGAGATGTTTCTACGCTTGTATTTTATAGGAACCGTGATTTAATCAGTACAACTCCTGTAAATTTAGATGAGTTCATGCAGGTTTTGAAATCCGCACCGGAGTATGGTGTGAGTTATGAGCGTAATGTTTATTATATGTTTCCTTATGTAATGACAATGGGTGAAGATATTTATAATCCTGATAAATCTTTGCAGTTTTATACAAATCTTGAGGGCCGTTTTGCTCCAACTCCGGCGGATATTGGAAGCTTAACTCAGGCTCAGATGTTTTTAGATGGAAAAATTGGACTTTATTTATCCGGCAGGTGGATGTATCCAAAAATTAGTGAAAAGGCAGATTTCGACTGGGATGTGATAACTTTTCCCGGAATTGTTCCGCTCGATGCTTCGGGCTGGGCTATTTCTGCTGATTCTAAGCATAAAGAGCAGGCGCAAAAGTTTGTTAACTATCTATCTTCGCCGAAAAGCAGCGAATATTTTCTAAATACAGGACTTGTTGTACCTGCAAGGATTGAAACTTCCAAAAAGATTGATAACAAAGTTTTTCTTGATGCGATTGCCGGAGCACGCGCAATACAGGTTGATAAAGATTACAGAAAAACAATCGATAAGATGAATAAACAGTTTTATTCATCAATGGAATAATCAAAATCTATGTCTTTCATTAATTGTCCAACAGAAATATTTAAAAGGGCAGCAACTTTGATAATGGTTGATAATTTGATGTCGTTTACACCGTTTTCGATTCTGCTCCAGGTTGCAGTTGATAAGCCGCCTCTTGTCATGACAAAATTATTCAACGATTTACAGCTTTTAAGTCTAAGCTCTTTTACACGTTTTCCAAACTTAATAGAATTGTCATAAGTTTTCTGTTGCATATATGTAATGTTACGTGTAGTATAAGAATAATTCATTACACATGTGTAATGCTCGGAGTAATAAATGAATAAAGAGAATGATATAAATCTTGAAAAGATTATTATGATGGCAGAAACTACTTATAAAAAGGCAATGATGCTTAATAGATATTGTAAGGCATATGAGTACAGTGATGGGATTTATGAAATCTCTCCAATAATCCAAGATATAGAAAATAATATTGATAAAATTCTTATAAGACTAAGAGTCTTAAATGGCGAATTTATTGAATAATAACTTTTTACCTTAAAAAATTTGTTATTAATCTTTTTGCTTTACAAAAGAAACAGGAGTCTTTTTTGTGAAACTCTTTTATAGAAGAAATTTCGTAAGGTTCCGGCTGTATTGTTCTTTTGTATTCGACCTTAGGAATTCCAAGAAGCATTACATAAACAGGTGTATAGCCGGCAGGGATTTCAAGCATTTCGCAGATTTCCGGCATCAGTTTAATACAAAGTTCTGCATATCCGCACCAGCAGGTTCCAACTCCGAGATGCTGAGCATAAAGCTCTATATAACTTAGTGCAATAATCGGGTCGACAGAGGCACAAGGAGCATTAATCGGACTGGAAACTACAACCATATGAGGTGCTCCGCGAAAAATTACATCTTCGCCTGCCAAAAAAGCGTTTTTGTAACGTTCAAATTTGTTAACAAGCGGAGAAAACGCCTGACTTGTTAAAATTTTTATAACTTTATCATTAACTTTTTTGCGAAGTTCGTCCATTGCTGATTTTTTTTCAACAATAGAAAAATGAAGAGCGTGTGAGTTACATCCTGTCGGAATATATGGAAGCATTTCTTTCAGCTTATTCATTGTATCTTCCGGAATTTCTTCGTCTTTATATTGTCTTACACTTCTTCTTGATTTAATAAGTGTTAAAAGGTCGTCATAGTTTACAGGCTCGCTGTTTTCAGGATTCCTGCCGTTAAACGAAAGTGCTCCGGTCGGGCAGATTGCAAGACAGTGCTGGCATTGAAGGCAGCGGCTTTCATCGTCCATCTTTGGAAATTTTTCATCGTCAAAACTTATACATTTCGAAACGCAGTCACTTATGCAAAGACCGCAGTGTATACATTTTTCTTTATCAATATTGATAGTATTCATAAATTAATTCTCCCTGATTGACTGAGAAATAAATTAGTTGTTTAATTACATTATGTTAATACAGATCTTAACAAAAATAAATAGCCTGAATGAATTTATATTTGCACCGGTGGATAATTTCATTGAAAAGCTTCCGCTCGCAGACTGGGCTCTTGATGCAATATGCGACAGTATACATTTAATACCTTTTTTGTTTTTTGTTTTTCTGTTGATAGAGATTTTGGAATTTTATTATGCGGATAAAATTAACTCGGCCCTAAAGAAGACCGGCAGAGGTGCTGTTCTTGTCGGAGCATTAGCTGCGATATTTCCACAGTGCGGGTTTTCGGTAATCGCAAGCAGCCTCTATGTAAAGCGTATTATTTCAATCGGAACGCTCATTGCGGTTTATCTTTCGACTTCTGATGAAACTATACCGATATTGCTTGCAACGCCTTCCAAAGCATATATGATAATCCCAATTGTCGGGATAAAGCTGTTTATTGCAGTTTTGATGGGATATTTTATAGACTTTGTTTTGGGTAACAGAATTCAAACTGTTGCAGATAGTGCTGTAAATCAAACAGAAGTCGGCTGCTGTCATCATGATATTGAACACGGAAGCAAGCGTGAGCTCATTATACACCCGATTTTGCATACAATAAATATTTGGGGGTTTATATTAGTTATAACCTTAATTTTAAACTATTGCCTTTCTAATGTTGAAATAACGCGATTAATAAACGGCGGAAAATTTATACAGCCTGCTGCAGCTGCGTTAGTAGGACTTATTCCTAATTGTGCTATATCAATCGGATTAACAATGATGCTTATAAAAGGAACTATTTCATTTGGGGCTGTTATAAGCGGTCTGCTTGCAAATTCAGGGCTGGGGCTTCTGGTTCTGCTTAAAAATAATGATTTTAAAGATACCTTAAGAATTATTTTTATACTTCTTTTGATAAGTATTGTTTCCGGCATGGCAATAAATTTTTTCACCGGTTTTTACTAGTATATGAAAGTTACCCTGCAAAATAATTATAGTTATACTTATCCGATGAAAAAGCCGGTATTCCAGAGCGCTTCAGGTGATTTTGGAAAAGCTGTGGGAGATGTTTTCCAGAAAGAAACTATATCTGAAACTGCCAGAAATAACCTTATTGATAAACTTAGACTTGCGATAAAAGAAATTATTAAGCCGAAAAACTTTATGGGGCGTGGATTTAACGGAACGGTCTATCAAATTGATAAAAATTTTGCGATGAAGATTAAAAATTATGCTAAACCTTCACTGGAAACTTCGGATTTAGTAATAAAAAAAGGAAAAAATATTTTCAAAAACTTAAAAACTTATTATGGAGAAGAAGTTCTACAAATTGGCGACTTGAAGATTTTGAGAAATCTTGGCAAACACACTCCTGCGGGAGTCCCTCCTGAAAAGCTAAAAGATTTGAAAAGTCTTGAAGAAATTTATAAATATTATCAGAAAGAATATCTTCCTTTGTTTGCAAAAGTCCCTCAAAAAAGCTACGATGCAGTTGCAGAGGATTTTGCACGCTTAAATAAAATGAAATATTCTGCGGGTGAATATTGTACTTTTGACTCAAAAAATCCCGGAAATATTCTTCTTGCCGGGGATGAATTAAAACTTACCGACGAGATAAATTCAATCAATATGAGCGATACTAACTCTGTTGGTAAACTGATGGAGCTTATGCTCTATAAGATATCCAGTCTTGATAGTATTAGCAGCTACGGTGATAATACGGAAGAAGCAAAGCAAATATTGCGTAAAATACTTATCGCATCGGAGAAAGCAAACCTTCCTTATGATACAAGGGAAAGGGATAGAGTGGTCTGGGACGGTGTTTTTAAAAATGCTGAAATTAATGAAGATGTTGATGATTTTATTCAGAACCTTGAGATTATACGCGGCAGAAACCCAAGACTTTCAAAGCGGATACCTGAGGTAGAAAAATACGTAGACAGTGTTTTCTGTCCTTCGTTCAAAGGCAGGTCAAGGGAGCTGGAAAAAGTTCTGGATAATGTTGTAGGAAAACCTGAAATTTCCGAAAAAGAGAAAAACCTTATTATCGAAAAAATAAAAAATGCTCTTCAGGATATCTTAATTCCGTCAAGATTTATAGAAGAAGGCACTCACAATGCAGTGTATAAAATTACGACTAAATATGCAGCCCGTGTTCCAGTGAATACTCAAATTACTCCTTCAACTCTCGGTGAGGGATTTGAGTGGGGTAAAGGTATTTTTAGCAGAATGAGAAATTATTATGGCGAACCAATACTTCAGGCGGGAAAATTTCAAATACTTCACAATATAGGTTTTCAGATGCCGGCCGGTATTCCGGAACATTTAAGTAAAACTATGAGCGAGCACCAGCAAAAAAAATATTATATTGAAAAATATCTGCCAAAGTTTGCTTCAATTTCACAATACAATTATAATCAAATTGCCAGAGATCTTGCCATATTAAACGAAATGCGTTTTGGGCCGCGAAGTTTCGGGCTTTTTGATTCTCTCAATCCGAACAATATTGTTTACGGCAAAAAATCTCTTCTGCTTGTAGATGAGATTGAAACACTTTGTGATAAACCTTATGCCAATACAACAGCAAAACTTCTGGAAGTCTTTATTAATAGAGCGACAAAAGATAGGGAAGCTCCTGATGCTGGAGAAAAAGTTAAACTTGTAAGAAAAATTTTTAAAAAGACTTTAATCGCCGGCATGTACGCTGACTTGCTCCATGCTGATTCAAAAGAGGATTGCAGAAACTGGGAGATTGCTTTAAGAAAATGCCAGATAAAAACTCCTTTATTTGAAATTATCAATAAAATGGAGCAAATAGGCGCAATGCCTTTTGATATGGATGAAAAAATTACTATTGCGGGCAGATATATTGATACGCTTTTTTCTGTAAATCCTACAAATATATGATGCTAAAAATTTTTTTAAGCACTATTATGTTATTTGTGGGAGAGTGTATAAATGTTAAACCAAGTTCTAATCAAGCAGCCATCAATTATTTCCGGCTCAATAACAAAGAATTGGACCGAACAGGCTATCGAATGCTACAAGCTTAACGGAAATTGCAGCGAATGTTCAATCAGAAAAGCTCATTATTCTTTTGACTGCCAGATGCCAAAAGTTGTTGAAATACTTAAGTTAATGAATGGCGACCCTGATTTGGATTAAAATTTAGATCCGAGTTTTTCGAGTGAAATAACATCATCAAAATCTTTGCGTATTTTGGTTGTCATACTCTCTTCTGCTTCGTAGCCGAGAGTGATAATTGTAGAGAGTATCTGCCCATCTCCCAGACCCAATTTCTGTTTGACTTCGTGGTATGTATCTTGTTCAATACCTGTAATTTCATTTCCCATAGCACCTATTATGCAGGATTTAATTCCAAGTGATTCAGCCTCCAGCATCATATAAGAAATCGGATAGATTACCTGTTCCATTGTTCTTATGAGCAGGCCGTTTTCTCCCTGCAGCGCCGGATTTAACCCCGGATTTTTAATATGGGTGATTTTTGCTTCTTCCCACGCATTAACATCTGCGACACAGACGATAAGAGCATCGGCGTTTTTGACATGAGCCTGCCCGAGAGAAAGTTTAGATAGAAGCTCTTTATTTTCTTCAGACTTAATCAGGATAAATTTCCACGATTGAACGTTCATCCACGAAGGAGCAAGCCTGCCTGCTTCAAGAATTTTTCTTAAATCTTCATCAGAAATGTGTTTTTCTGAATATTTTCTAACACTCTTGCGTGATTTGATTAAGTCTAACATATTTGCTCTCCTGTATTTTTATTATATTATAGATTTTACCACGAACTTGGAATTTAAATAGCAATGGTTTCCACGGAAAAGATTTTACATTTACGTACAATAAAGAAAGAGTATATTACAGCTGAAAAACTAAATCGATTCAGAGCGAAAATACCGGATGGCGAAAGGCGCATTGGTTCACTTTCGTATGATTGGATTAAGCGTATTGAAAAAGATAAGATTTCGGATATTACCCGCAGTGCCTGTGATGTGTTTGAGAAATTTTCTATAGAAATTGAAGATATTTCAAACAGGTATACCGGAAAGGTAGATAAGTTAGAAAATTTAAAACAGGCTCAGTCAGCACTGCTTCAATCTTTACAAAAAATTCTGAAGCGTGATGATATTGATATTACTTATGTTGGGAGCGGCTCATTAAAACATTGTCAGAGGCTCGATGTAGGAAAATATTCATATGCAATTTCTACTTTTAAGAGCGAAAAATCTGCTAATCGTTTATTCAGTGATTATTTTTGCAGGGGGCACGGGAAAGGGAACGAACCACAGAGTTTATTTACCCTTTTTAAAAGGGGATCACATGGCCGATTTGTAAAACCCTTTCTTGCAAATCTTTCCGGAATGTATGATGCAGGCGGATACATTCTTTCAAAATTTATTGATGAGAACCACCCTAAAAAAACTGAACTGGGCACTTTTCTTGCAGAGCGGGCTTTCGTGTATAATACCGACCCTAATATAATCCGCGGGATAAGCATAGAATCCGGAGGATGTATTTATAATAAGAAATATATTAAAGATGCAAAACTAAGAGCTCTGTGGACAAAGTTTGCGGGGATTTTAGACGGTAATATAAGATTGCTCAAAGAAAATAAATCTGCTGTTAAAATCCAAGGTTTTATGTTACAGGGAAAAGAATTGAATGCTGTTTCTATGGAGGAACGCAGAGCTGCAGCAAAGCTTGCCAGAAGCTTGAATAAGATTAAAAAACTTAAGGCACAGCAGGGGTATGATGAAGTCAAAGAGCTATTGAAAAAAGATTTTGTAGACCTGTTCCCGTATGACGAACACAGTGTTGAATTTGGAAGAATGATTTCCTGGTATCCGGCACTTCTGGCAAAGGAGCTGGGTATAAATAATGTACCTGATTTTGAAGATATGACTGCAATTTCAGCAGACCATTTTGATAAAGTAAAAATAAGGTTTGCAGACTATTATCCAAAATCTCAAATTGTTGAATGGCTTAAAGAAAATTATGATTATGAGCGCGAAAGAAACCTGCTCAAAATATTTAGAGAACAGTATGATATTGAGGATGAAGTTAGAGAAATGGAACGCCAGTTCTCTAACCCTCTGCCAGAACAATAGTAAAATCACTTCCTACTGAGAAAGTTTCAGTAGGGTCATAAATGAACTGCATATTGTTAAGTTCGGGCATTTTCTTCTGAAGCCAGTTTAAGAAATCAATAGTTACATCATTTTTATTGGCAACGAACCTTGTATGTGAAAGGTGCGTTATCTTCAGCATATTAACTTCAAAACCAAGCTCGCTTAATTTTTCTTTCATAGCCTGAGCTTCTTCTTCCTTTCTCGGAGAATACATAATTCCAGCCTTGAATTTTGTACCGTCAAGCGTAGGTTTATCTCTATAAATCATCCTGTTTATAACTTCCTGCGTTTTTTTCGGATCTAAAATCCAATAGCTTATATATCCTCTCTGGTTTGGTGCACCAGGAAGAGTAGCAATTTCTATCTTATTTTCATCAACGCTTCTTGCAAAAGCAGCGTACTGTGAGAGTTCATAGAAACTCATATCAGTTTTAATATATGTATTGCAAACATTTAGCACTTCCGGAATTTTTGTAATGACCTGAGGTGAATGAAGTTTTTCAAATAAACTTCTCATAAACCATTGCTGGCGCTGTGTTCTTCCAATATCACCAAGACCGTCTTTTCTGTATCTTAGGTAACCTACAGCCTGCTTTCCGTTTAGAACGGTGTTGCCTTTGTCTAAATTAATATGAAGCTTGCCTGCATAATCATGATACTTCATTGGTTTTTCGACATAAATCGGAATTCCGCCTAATGCATCAACTACTTTTTCAACTGCTTCGTCGTGTACGATTATATATTTATCAATCTTTATTCCAAAAGTTTCTTTAAGAGTCTTTTTAACAAGGGTTATGCCTCCCAGAGCGTGAGCAGAGTTAATCTTTTGAACGCCTTTGTTATCAGGAAGGTAAACTTTGCTGTCGCGCGGGATGGATATTGCATTTATAGAATGTGTTTTCGGGTCAATATTAACTATAATAATTGTATCTGAACGTGTTCCTTCCCAGATATCAGAACCTTCTCCGTTGGAATCAACGCCGAGCAGAAGAATGTTCTGTCTTCTTGGAGAAAACGGGGTTTCAAAATTCTTTTTTTCTTTTTTATAAAACTTAAAAAATCCGCTTGCATTGTCAGCCTGTTCGGTACTTATTTTGTCAAGTATATAACTGTTTTCAACAACAGTTACACAGACTATAACCGCACATAAAACAGCAAGAACTACTGTGAAAAGAAGTTTGGTAAAATTAGAACTTTCTTCTTTTTCTGCACGAATGTTTTTTAAAAATGCTTTGTATTCTTCTTGATTTTCGTTGTTATTTGCTATCTTCATTTTAAACGTTCTCTGAATTACCCCATTAAAAATTATATTTTAAGCACATGTTAAAATCAATTATTGAAACGTAAATATTTTTAAAGTAAAACGATTATATGAAAAAGAAGATTTTGTTTATAAATTTTGGCGGCCTCGGAGATGAGATTTTATTTTTGCCAACGATTATTTCTACCAAAAAAGAGTTTCCTGACTCTGAAATCACACTTGCGCTCGAACCGAGAAGCAAGGGAATTTTGAGCCTTACGGATATTATTGATGAAACTCTGTTTGCAGATATAAAAGGCAGAAATAAATATATTGAACTTTTCAATCTTCTGCGGAGGATTTGGACTAAAAAGTTTGATATAGTTGTTTCATCGGGTTCAAACAAATTTATTTCAATCTTTTTATTTATGACCTTTATAAAGGAACGCATCGGTTACAACTCCGGCAGACTAAGCGAAAAACTTTTGACTCATGCAGTCCGGTTAAATAAAAACCAGTATGCAGCAAAGATGTATCACGATTTGGTTAAGCCTTTGACAGATAATATAACAGAGCTTCCGGAGATTAATATTGAACCGCGGAAGACGGAGCCGGATACTGTTTTAATTCATCCTGGTGTAAGTCTTTTGAGTGTTAAAAAAGGTATGATAAAAACTATTCCTGCTGAGAAGTGGGCAGAGGTTGTGGAAAAACTTGCGGATGCCGGTAAAAAAGTTGTTGTAGCCGGAGGCCCTGATGATAAGCAGGTTATTGAAACTATTGAACGTATTGTACCCTGCGAAAAGTATTTGAATATGTACGGCAAAACCCGTAACCTGAAGGAACTTGCAGAAATGATTTCTTCTGCGGAAATATTTCTCTGTTCTGACTCTGCACCTTTGCATGTTGCAGCAGCTCTCGGGGTAAAAACTTATGTGATTTTTGGTTCGACTGATGATAAAAAATTAATTCCTGATAACGGGAAAGTTATTCCGATTAAGGCAAAATGTGATTGTCCGCTTCGACCGTGTTTATGGGAAAAAAGACAAACTACATGTGAAAGTTTGGAGTGCTTGAATATTAGCGCGGAAGAAATTAAGCGAATGATATTGTTGTAGCTTTTATGCTAAAATAATATAAATATTAAAGGGAAAATATTTATGAAAACAGAAGTTAAAGGTTTAGAGTTTGATCCGGGATTTGCACCATATATTATGGCGTTTAGAGGTACGGTTGAATATCTCTATATGGATATTAACAGGTTTAAAAATCTCTCCCAGAGAAAGATGAAATTCAGGCAGTATTATAAAAAATTTCTGGAACTTTTTAATAATAATCTTGGTTTTTATGTTGGCTGTCTTATGTGGGCTGCTTATATTAAAACACAGCCGGAGCAGGATATTCTTAACAATAATTGTCTGGACGGCGAGTATAATGAAGAAGAAAATGTTTCCGATGTTGATTTTATGATTAAATTCCTTGAACTTCTGCCAAAAGATATGAAATACTTCCTCGGGATGAATTATGAAATTAATCCGGAAGATTTAAAGATTTTAGAAATGTACAAAGAGTTTTTAACCATCAATAAAGGTTTTGTAAACTCTAAAAAGAATACTGATATTCTTCTTCCTTCCGGCATGAAGACTGACGGGGCGGAAAATTTTAAGGACAAGATTGATGAGGTTTTGAAAATAGAAGATTTGTCAAAACTTCTTGAATATAAGGATTTGATATGTCAAATATAATTAATGTTGCACGCGGATTTGAAAAAGCCGATTTAGTTATTAAAAATGCAAATATCGTAAATGTTCTTTCAGAAGAAATTCATAAGGCTGATATTGCAATCAAAGATGGCATTATAGCCGGTATCGGCGAAAACTATTCCGGAGAAAAAGAAATTGACATACAAGGTGCGTACGTCACTCCTTCTTTTATTGACGGTCACGTTCATCTTGAAAGCACAATGATGCTTCCGTCTGAGTTTGCAAAAGTTGCGCTTCCGGCAGGTACTACAACGGTTATCATTGACCCGCATGAAATTTCAAATGTACTGGGGCTTCACGGCATTAGCTTTATGCACGAGGCTGTTAAAAATCTGCCTCTGGATGTTTATACAATGCTTCCGTCCTGTGTGCCGGCAACTCCGTTTGAAACATCAGGTTTTGACTTGAACAGCTATGATTTGTCACTTTTGATTGATAAACCGTGGGTGCTCGGCCTCGCTGAGATGATGAATTTTCCGGGTGTTCTAAATCAGGACAACAATGTTATGGCAAAACTTGAACTTGCTAAATCAAGAGGTAAATGTATAGACGGACATGCGCCTTATTTGCACGGCAAGGATTTATGCGCATATATTGCAAGCGGAGTTAAGTCCGACCATGAATGCACAACGCCTGATGAGGCAGTCGAAAAACTTAGGCTGGGTATGTATGTTATGGTAAGGGAAGGTACAGCGGCTAAAGATTTGGACGCTTTGATGCCTGTCTTGAAAACCTGCAACACCAGAAAGTGTATTTTGGTAACTGATGACAGACATCCTGCTGATTTAAAAGAGCATATAAACGGAATGGTAAGACGTGCTGTAGAAGCCGGAGTTGACCCTGTTAAAGCCATTCAGATAGCAAGTTTAAACACAGCAGAATATTTCGGGCTGAAAAACCTTGGTGCAATTGCTCCGGGGTATAAAGCTGATTTGCTTATTCTGCCTGATTTGAAAACTTTTAAACCTGATTTGGTTATTAAAAACGGTGTTGTTGCAGCAGAAAATGGAAAATTAATAGCTGAACTTCCTGAAAATGAAGCACTTGCAGTGAGAAACTCGGTTAATGTAAGATGGATTACGCCGGAGGATTTCAGGATAGAAGCTAATGGCTCTAAAGTTACAGCTCTTGAAGTTATACCGCACCAGCTTATTACAAAATCCGTTGTTTCAGAAGTGAAGATTGAAGACGGAAATGCAGTAAGTAATATTGATAACGATACTTTGAAAATATGTGTAATTGAAAGACACAGAGCTACAGGCAATATTGGAAAAGGGTTTGTAAAAGGGTTTAATCTGAAATGCGGCGCAATTGCATCTACAGTTGCGCACGATTCTCATAATATGATTGTTATCGGTACAAACGATGCTGATATGTATGCTGCAGCAGTTGCATTGATTAAGTGCAAAGGCGGTAAAGTAGTTGTAAAAGACGGAGAGGTTATCTCTGAATTGCCGCTTCCGATAGCCGGCTTGATGTCAGACAGGAATTTTGATTACGTTGTTAATAAGTGTGAAGAACTCAATAAGACTGCGCATTCAATAGGCTGCAGGATTGAAGATCCGTTTATGACCATGGGATTTTTGTCATTGCCTGTAATTCCTGAATTGAAAGTAACTGATAAAGGTGTGTTTGACACAAATAAGTTTGATTTTATTGATATTTTTGAAAAAGCCGTTGTTGAAGTCTAAATCTCTTTCATTTATAATAATTCCATTATGAAATATAGAGAAAATGTACGTAACTTTTGCATTATTGCACATATAGACCACGGAAAATCAACTTTAGCCGATAGATTGCTGGAAGCAACAGGCACAATTGCCCAACGCGATATGCAGGCACAGCTTCTTGATACAATGGATATCGAACGCGAACGCGGGATTACGATTAAGCTGAATGCCGCAAGAATGAATTACAAAGCTAAAGATGGCAAAGATTATATCTTTAACCTTATTGATACACCGGGGCACGTTGATTTCTCATACGAAGTTTCACGTTCGCTCGCTGCGTGCGAAGGTGCACTTTTGATAGTGGACGCAACGCAGGGTGTTGAAGCTCAAACGCTTGCTAATGTTTATATGGCAATCGAGCAGAATTTGGAGATTATTCCTGTAATTAACAAAATTGACCTTCCTTCTGCTGATGTGGACAGAGTTAAGGAAGAAATTGAAGAAATACTCGGCATTGATACCTCAATGGCAATCCCTGTGAGTGCAAAAACAGGGCTTAACATAGGTGAAGTTCTTGAGGCAGTCGTAAAATTTGTGCCGCCTCCGGTTGATACAAGCGAAAAACCTTTACGTGCACTCGTTTTTGACAGCGCATACGACCCGTATCTTGGAACATTATGTTTCTTTAAGATTATGGACGGAAAAATGAAGCTCGGGGATAAAGTAAAGTTTATGGCTTCCGGAAAAGAGTATGAAATTGTTGAACTTGGATATCTTACTCCGCACAGGGTTCAGGTTGAAGAACTTGTATGCGGCGACGTAGGATATTTTGCAGGTTCAATCAAAGAGATTACACGATTTGTAGGTGATACAGTAACGCTTGTTGATGCTCCAGCAGATGAACCTTTACCGGGTTACAAAGAAGCTCTTCCTATGGTGTTCTCAGGACTTTATCCGGTTGACAATGAGGACTATCATGAACTCAAGGAAGCTCTGGAAAAACTTAAGCTGAGTGACAGCTCAATTACTTTTGAGCCGGAAACATCCAGCGCTCTCGGGTTTGGGTTTAGATGCGGTTTTCTGGGTATGCTCCATATGGAAATCGCACAGGAAAGACTGGAAAGAGAATACGACCTTTCTATCGTAACTACTGCGCCGTCTGTAGTTTATAAGGTGCATAAGACTAACGGCGAGGTTGTGGAAATTGATAACCCTGCTAACCTTCCTGCTGCGCAATATCGCGATTATATAGAAGAACCGTATGTGAAAGTTTCTATTATTACTCCAAACGATTATGTAGGTACGCTGATGGATTTGTGCCAGACAAAACGCGGTATTTTTATTAACATGAACTATCTTGATAAAGTCCGTGTCGATTTGATTTATCATTTACCGCTGAGTGAAGTTATTACAGATTTCTACGACCAGCTTAAATCTCGCTCAAAAGGCTATGCAAGTTTGGATTACGAATTTGAAGATTACAAACGCTCAAAACTTATCAAACTTGATGTAATGCTTGCAGGAGAAGTGGTTGATGCACTTTCTGTAATCTGCCATGAGGATAACGCGTATTATATCGGGCAGAAGCTTACAGAGAAATTAAAAACCATTATTCCGCGCCAGATGTTCGAAGTTCCTATTCAGGCTGCAATTGGCGGCAGAGTAATCGCAAGAACAAATATCAAAGCTCTTAGAAAAAGTGTACTTGATAAATGTTACGGCGGTGATATCTCGCGTAAGCGCAAGCTTCTAGAAAAACAGAAAAAAGGTAAAAAGCGTATGAAAGCTATCGGACGCGTAGAAGTTCCGCAGGAAGCTTTCATGGCTGTGCTGAGCCTCGAAGAAGAATAAAAAATTATTTCTTGATAATATAATTCGGAGTACTGTCCTTTGTAAAGTTCAGCAGATTTGTGTGGGAATCGTGTACTTTTGCGTTGAATTTATATTTTAATGCTTTTTTCAGCGGATTTGTATGCCCCTGTGCGCTGACAAATTTAGACAGCAATGGTGAAATACTGCTAATCATTTTATGTATATCCTTTCGGGTAGTGTATAAATCCTCCCCTCTAAAGAGGTGTTCTTTTATTTTAATCAAAAAAAATAAAATGTAAAGATTTTTTAAAAAATCTAAGCTTACTGGTCGAAAGAGTATGTATTTAGTATACCCGTTGCGTGACGTCTTGGTTTATGTTATCCTTTAGGAAAATGAATAGTATAAACATTATAATAAGGAGCGCGTATGATTTCAGTAAACGATTTAAAGAATGGCTTGACACTTGAGCTTGATAACGGCTTGTGGAGCGTTGTTGAATTTTTACACGTAAAACCTGGTAAAGGTGCAGCTTTCGTTAGAACTAAGCTTAAAAACGTAGAAAGCGGAAACGTTATAGAAAAAACTTTTAGAGCCGGTGAAAAAGTTGCTAAAGCCATGCTTGACCGTAGAGAAATGCAATACTTATATAAAGAAGGTAAAGATTACGTTATGATGGATAACGAAACCTATGAACAGATTCAATTGACAGAAGATCAGGTTGGCGATGGTATAAAATACCTTAAGGAAAACATGATTGTTCAGGTTCTTAAACATGATACAAGAATTATTGGTGTTGATATTCCGGCACACGTTGAGTTGGAAGTTGTTGATACTCCGCCGGCTGAAAAGGGCAATACTGCTCAGGGCGGTACAAAACCTGCTACACTTGAAACAGGTGCTGTAGTTCAGGTTCCGTTCTTTGTTTCTAACGGTGATGTAATCAGAGTCGACACCAGAAGCAACGAATATTTGGATAGATGCTAGAGCGTCTTTAGTCGGGAAACTAAAAAGGAAAAGATTATGAAGTTTGAATCAGATTATATAGAAAAATTAGCAAAAATAATTGCAGATAACGGCTTGACAGAAATTTCGCTGGAAGACGGCGAACAGGCAATTACAATCAGAAAAGATTTACCGGAAGTTAATATGGTAGCATCTGCACCGGCAGCAATGCCTGCTGCTGTTCCAGCTGCTGCACCGGCTTCTTCTCCTGCTGCTGAAGCAAAACCTGCGGAAGCAAAAGGAAAAGCTATAACTTCGCCTATGGTAGGTACTTTCTATGCAGCATCTTCTCCGGAAGCTGCACCGTTTGTCGAGGTTGGGTCTACTGTTAATGTCGGTGACGTTGTTTGTATTATTGAAGCAATGAAATTGATGAATGAAATTAAGTCAGAACAGGCTGGAAAAGTTGTTCAAATCTGTGTTAAAAACGGTGACCCTATTGAATTCGGTCAAGTTTTAATGTATGTGGAATAGAGTTTAACGATTGAGAAGTTTAGGAGTTGAGAACAGATTATGTCTCAACTTTTAAACTATAGGGAATTAAATATGTTTAAAAGAGTATTAATAGCAAATAGAGGTGAAATAGCAGTAAGAGTTATAAGAGCGTGCAGGGAGCTTGGTATCCCTACTGTTGCAGTGTATTCACAGGCTGATGCAAAATCTCTTCATGTAAGACTTGCAACAGACGCATATTGTATAGGTCCTGCTCCTAGTGCGCAGAGCTATTTAAGCATTCCTGCAATCATTTCTACAGCGTTAATGACAGGATGTGATGCAATTCATCCGGGGTACGGTTTTATGTCTGAAAGAGCAGATTTTGTTGATATTTGTACCGAGCACGGTATAAAATTCATCGGGCCTTCTGCTGACTCTATGAGAAAAATGGGTGACAAGGCAACTGCAAGAAAGACAATGATTGAAAATGATGTTCCTGTAACTCCGGGTACAGGTCTTTTGGAATCATTAGAGCAGGCAAGGGAATTTGCTCATAAGGCAGGTTATCCGATTATCCTGAAAGCTACTGCCGGCGGCGGCGGAAAGGGTATGAGAATTGTTCGAAGCGATGATGAGTTAGAATCAAATATGAACCTTTGCCAGATGGAAGCAGAAAAATTCTTTGGCAATCCGGGGATTTATGCAGAAAAATTCTTAGAAAATCCTAGACATATTGAGGTTCAAATACTTGGTGATTCATTTGGCAACGTAATTCACCTTGGCGAAAGAGATTGTTCAATTCAAAGACGTCATCAGAAACTTTTGGAAGAAGCTCCTTCTCCGGCTATTGACGAAAAGACAAGAAAAGAAATGGGTGCTGCTGCTGTTCGTGCAGCTAAGGCTATCGGATATGAAGGTGCAGGAACCTGCGAATTTCTTCTTGACCACGACGGCAAATGGTATTTTATGGAGATGAATACAAGGGTTCAGGTTGAACATTGTGTTACTGAAATGATTTCTCAGATTGATATTGTAAGAGAACAGATACTCGTAGCTTCCGGTAAGAAGCTTGGTTACACTCAGGACGATGTACTGTTGAGGGGACATGCAATTGAGTGCCGTATTAATGCTGAGGATCCTGATCATGACTTTATGCCGTGCCCTGGAAAAATTGACGGATATTTTGCTCCGGGAGGATTTGGCATAAGAGTTGATTCTCATGTGTATCCGGGATATTCAATTCCGCCTTATTATGATTCAATGATTGGAAAATTAATCTGCTGGGGTGAAAATAGAAACGAAGCCAGACGCAGAATGTATCAGGCATTGAAAGAGTATGTTGTGACAGGTATTAAAACTACAATACCTTTCCATCAGCAGATTGTAGAAGACGAAGTCTTTATGAGCGGAAACTTTAATACCGGATTTATTGAAGATTTCTACAAACGTCAGGGCAAAGAATTTAAATCTGAATAAAAAATTAACGGGTGAGATATTTATCTCACCCGTTAATTACAAGTTTCTGTTTGACTAATAATATTAAAACCGTCTTTATCGTACTTGTATTCTACTGTCATTTTTTTGCCATTAATGTCAGTTCGAACTTTTTTGGTTATTGAACCGCTTTTGTTATTGAATTTTTCTACATTGTTAGTTTTGATGTTTTCAACGGGTCTGGTTTGCGGCTGGTGTGTTTTGTGTGAAACCGGCATTTGTTCATTCGTTGGTACCGGAGTTTGTTCTCCTGATTGAGGCTTTGTAGCGGTTTTAGCTTTTATACTCATCTTAGCGGCGCATTGTCTGATACCCAGCAATGCCAAAATAGATACGCCGGTTTCAACCCCGCCATCCATTGCTTTTTCCATCGCTTGAACCGCTTCTTCGTGTGTTTTTGCATTGTTATATTCTTTTTTACTTCAAGAACTTTACTTAAGCAGTATATGTACCAAGAGCAGCTCCGGCGGTTAAGGCTATAGCAGGGCCTACTCCAGGAATTGCGGCAACAGCAGCAAATCCTGCAATTGTACTTGCAGGAGTTAAAGTTCTTGTTAAGCTAAAACCATTTTCATCGCAAAACATCCCTTTTACGAAGTTTTTTGCACTTTTTAAACCTATTTTGCCAATTTCTTCCCAGGATAATTCTGCCCTGCCATACAACCTGAATAATCCCATAACTTGTTTTTTGATGTGTCAACTTCTTTTGCAACTTTCTGCAGATACTCATTTTTAATAGAGTTCAAGACAACAGGGAAAAGTTGGAACAGATTTATAAAATCATGAGAGATTTAATCGATTAATTGCATGAAATTTCTGGGGGAGTTATAATTAATTTATATTCTATGCGGATGTAATTCAGTGGTAGAATGCAACCTTCCCAAGGTTGACGTCGCGGGTTCGAGTCCCGTCGTCCGCTAATAAAAAAGAGTCACGAAAGCGGCTCTTTTTTATTTGAATTAGCAAAATATATTATATTTTTACGTTTAGTTTGAGAAAACAACCAGTTTGAGAATTTCGGGCAACGTTATTTTTTCATTTCTAAGTTGGAAATTTCATTTTTGAAGTCGGTGTAAAATAACATATAAAATGAATACAAACAGACAGGTCGGAATTTTAGGCAAGATAAGTCGGAAACAAAGATTATATATGTTTGAATTTTTTCGAAACCTGAATATGTGGAACTTATATGGCTCAAATTCAATATAATCGTTAATTATAAAAATCGGTAAAATCTAATACTGCAAACAATTACATCGCAAATTTCAAAAATAACATCAAATTTGAGAATTTCTCATAGAAAATATTAATTTTACAAATCTGCGGAACCAATTTCTTGAAACTTGCGGAACCCAAACTACAATCAAATCACTACAATATTTGTATTTCTCATATTTTTTATTCTTACACCGTTGAGAATTTTTCTCAAAATATATGAGAGTCAATACCCACTCAATTTGTTCCGCCATTAGTTTTTCATTTTTTCGCTTAACTTGGATGTAAATCATCTGGAATATCCTCCATGTTTTTACAATTATTACAAACTCGTCCATCTCCTATTGTATGCCAATAATTGGACAGATAAAGGCTGAATGATAAAGTATCCACTAGAGGGGAAGTATGTTGAAAAAAAATTTATTTTAAGGTTTAATAGTAAAAAAGGATTTAACAATGCGTATAAATTTTAATACCAATCAATTACAACAAAATCATACAAATTTTAAATCGAAACTTCCAAGTGTGAATGCAACTTATAATATTGATAAAGTTTATGCAAAATTCATTCCTGATTACTGGCAAGAATTTGCAAGAGATAGTCTTTCTATTACCCATTATTGCAGAGATAAAGCTATAGCAGAATCTCCATTAAAAGAAACATTAGAAAAGCTTTATAACAATTTTGATAATAATATTTTGTCTCTAAGCTGCATAAAAAAACAGATAAACTCAAAAAAATACACTGATGAATTTGTTTTCCGATTATATAAAAATACGGATGAATTTTTAAAAGACTCTAAAAGTATTGATGATTTTAATACGTCAAAAAACTACTTGAATAGAGAAATAAGAGTAAAAGAAGTACTTTCAGGTAATTATTCCATAGAAATTAATGGTTCAGCAAAAATATATGAAAAAAAATATGATGATAAGGATGTATTACATAAAAATGTTGTTGATGTCTTAACAAAAGTATTGAATGATATTGTAAAACCTCAAACTGATGCACATAGAGCTATATATAACACATATAACAGTCGGGATGAAGAGATTTTTTTAAAAGCTTTTAGAGAACAATAAATGTTTTTATAACTAATATTCCTATGTGAACAAATTATAATTTTTTTTAGATTTCGAATAATCAAAACTACTTGTTAAAATTTCTCAAACTAAGTGTTCATTTGCATATATTTTTAGGAGTTTTAAATCTGTATGAATATTAATGCTGGCAACAGACAACAACTTGTTTTTAATGGTTATGATGTAATGCCTCTGAAAGGGATTTATATGCAAGGGCTTGTAAGCCCTGCTGAGCTTCAGATTTTTAAAGAAATGAAATCAATATCTGCAAAAGAGGGATTTGATTTATTTGTTAACCATAATAATCATTCAATAACAACAAAACAGAATACTAAAATACAGAAAGACAATAAACTTTCGATATGGGCGCAAGATAATAAGGCTTTTATAAAAAATAAAATCGGCAAGGTTTTGCTATGGAATTCAAAAGAACCTGTTTTTAACAATATCGCACCTTTCAATGATTATAAAATTGATGCCGGACGATATATACCAAGAGGCGGCAATTATTATCTGGGTTATAAACCAGGAGGGGAAAAGTGGCTTTTAATAAATAGTATGTCGATTACCGATGAAAAGTCTTTTGAAACGTTTGGCGATACTCCTACAAAGAAGCATTTGTGCGAGCTCTTTGATGTAAAACCTGAGAATATTTATGTAATAAACGAATTTACAAGCGACCTTGATGAATACGTTAGACCTATAAGGTTTCCGTATATTCTGGTAAATGATTATTCGGCTTCTTTAAAAAATATTGAAAAGATGCGGGATAAATTTATTGACTCTGCTGAAACGTATGAAAAATTGAAATCTTATATTACAAGTCAAATGAAAAATGAAAATGAAAATCCTTTTTGTGAATCATGCGATGAAAGATGCCAAAAGTTAAAGCAATTCGGGTTTAAACCAATTAAGATAGCTGGAAAATATGCAGATGATATTAATTTTATGAATGCATTAGCTTTTGAGAATTCAAACGGCAAACTGTTATATATAACTAATTCAACGAAACATTCAACTCCTGACCTCGAGTACCTGGAAACACTCTTTGAAAAAGATTTGAGGGGGCACATTGAAAATATTGCGGATATTTACTTTGTATCCGGCGGGAAAAGAGAAGAAGCGCAGGAATTTTTCTCAAGAGGATTTGCAAAGGGGAATGTAATAATGGATGTTCTGGCGAACCGTCTTGGCGGTATACATTGTATGTGCTCAGAAATCCCTAATTTTGATATATTTACCACGAGTTCCTCTAAATAGTTGATGTGTTTTTTCCCTGAATAAGCTACGATAAGTTAGGACTATAATAAGCGTTTTTCTTAGGGAAATGTAAGTATGATAAATTCAGTATTTTTTGATGAATTATATAAACAGTTTGCATGGTTCGATTCCGTGTTTACTCCGGTTGTCAAAAACTGCAGCAGTGAATTTTTCTATGACGGATTTGAATACAAGCTCGCTTCAATAAGTACGAATATGAATGTTCTTTCTCAGAACGAAACCTTTTTTGTTACGAAAGTTAAGATAAACGCTAAAAACGATGTTTATATAAGAATTTCACAGGATGCTATAAATGTAATTCTGGATAAAGTTCTTGGTAAAAACAACAGAAGGTTTGATCTCTCAGAGGTCTCAGAGCTGGAAGCTAGAATTATTACATCATTCAATGACTTTTTGTACGAAACGCTGGCACCTAATTTTACGATTGAACCGCACAGAAGGTATAACGAAATACTTCATCTTACGTATTTTGTTAAGAGCGAAATTTCTGATACGGCGGCAAAGTTTATAATATCTGTGCCTAAAGAAATCCTTAATCCTCAGACTCTGGAAGCTAAAGAGCCGAGATTTGAGGATAAAGATTTTGCAAACAGCCTTGTTGATGTAAATCTTGTTCTGGGAACTACAACCTTTCCGGTTGCAGATATTAAAAAACTTGATGTTGGAGATATTGTTGTTTTTGAGAACAGCAGCTCTTCAGAAATGACTCTGGTATGCAGTAATATTGTACAAAAATTTCAGGTCAAACCTAATATTAAAATTATAGAACCGTATGATACCGGCGGAGGAGATGGTATGGAAGAAAATACAAATGTTAATTTGTGGGATAGTATTCAAGTCGATATGTCGGCTGAATTTGATAAAGTAAAAGTTACTCTAGGTGAGCTTAAGAGTATTGAAGAGGGCTTAATAGTTGACCTGTGTTCTGTTTATGATAACAAAGTTTCATTAAAAGTCGGCGGAAAAGTTGTTGCATCCGGCGAACTAGTTATTATTAACGACAGATTTGGCGTAAGAATAGAAAAGGTTAACGACTCATCTTCTTCTCCTGAGCCTGCTGATGAGCATACGGAAGCTGCACCGGATGATGATGTGCCGGCTGAAGATTTTGACTACAGCGATTTTGAGGTAGAAGAAAATCAGTAAAGTTTGACTTCACAAGAAGTGGAGTTAAAAATATATAGAGGATTGTGTCATGGGATATTTAGCAAATTTTATGGTATATACGCTTGCGATGATAGGTGTAATTGCGATTGCGCTTATTGTTTTTAAGAATGCAAATTCCTTCGGCGGTGCAGGAAAATCTAAGCACCTTAAGGTTATTGATACTCTTTCAATTGCGCCGAGAAAGACCTTATACGTTGTTTCAACCGGAAGAGAAAAGTTCCTTATTGCAGGCGATGTCGGAAACACTTCTTTGATATCAAAATTAGAAACGGCAGTGAAAGAAATTGAGCCGGCTGTTTGTGAGACAAATGATTTCAAAGAAACAATGGCGAGTTTATCCAGAACAAAGTCAAGCTATATGGATAAATCAAATATTGGAATAAAATCAAGTCTGTTGTCTCAAAGCAGGCCGGAACACTCTGTGCTGAAAAATTTGGCAGAGAGAATGAGGTAAACTTACCCCTGAAGGAGAAATTATGAACTCAGTAATACAAGATATGAATCCGGTTTTACAAATGCTTACGGTAATGTCGCTGTTCTCGCTTCTGCCGTTCGTTTTTTGCTGTATGACCTGCTTTTTAAGATTTACGATTGTGTTTTCGCTTCTTAAAACAGCAATGGGCGTTCAGGTACCGCCGGCAATTGTTACAATAGGTTTATGTATGATTTTGACTTTTTATACAATGGGAGGTGTGTTCCAGCAAATGTATGAGCGCGGCTCAATTCCTTACCAGAAAAATCAAAATCTGATTGCAGCTATTGATGAGGGCTCTAAACCGCTTAAAGAATTTATGATGAAACAGACAAGAGAAACTGATCTGGCATTCTTTGTCGAGCTTAAGCACAAGACTCCGCCCAAGTCTCCGGAAGATATTACAATCTGGGAAGTTGCTCCGGCGTATATTTTGAGCGAACTCAAAACAGCATTTGAAATCGGGTTTATTGTGTTTGTTCCGTTCATTGTGCTTGACCTTGTTGTTGCAAACATACTTCTTGCATTAGGTATGTTCATGCTGTCGCCAACAATTATTTCTCTTCCGTTTAAGCTGTTAATATTTATTGCGGTAGACGGCTGGGCCCTGATAGTTCAAGGGCTGGTGCAGAGTTATAACTAGCGCTGCGCACGAGTTTAAAAAGCAGGATTACACGACAAAAATTAAAAGGGTTAAAAAAATGGAAATGTTAACTGAATATCTAGCAAAAGGTTTTATGGTAATGCTGTCAATATCTATGCCCTGCGTACTGACCGCGGCGGCAATCGGTCTGGTTGTCGGTATTATTCAGGCTGTAACGCAGGTTCAGGAACAGACGATTGCCGCCGCGCCTAAAATCTTTGCGGTTTTCCTTGTTATAATTATCGGAGGAATGGGATTTATTAAACTGCTTACAAACTTGTTTTCAGACGGAATGGCGCTTGCGTTTAACGGGGTTTCTAAAAATGACAGCTTTGTTCTGCCTGCGGATTATTACAAATACACAACTCCTTTTGAGGGAGAGATGAAAGATAAATTCAAAAATCAATCCGATTTCAATGATATAATGAAAAATCCGGGTAAAGTTCCTTATATTGATAATAATCAGAAAATTAAGTACGGCACTGCGCCGAGAGCTCCGATGCCGAAAGCTAATTTTGTTGAGACAAATAAAATCTTAGGCAGGTAATGAAAAAATTTTTGTTCTTATTATGTTTAATAATTCTTCCAGCACAGGCATTTGAGGACTGTGTAATTTCTACTGACGGAAAATTATCTGATATTAGTATTGAACATAATGATATAATTGATGTTTATCCGATTTTTACAATAATGAATGAAAAGAATACTCTTTTTGTCCATCCCTTAAAAGCTGGTAAGACGAGGTTTTGCGTCTTAAAAAACGGGAAACAGAAAGTTATGTTTAATGTGGAAGTTACGGACGAAACAACTACAATCGGCGAGGTTGATGGTTTTGAAATACTCGGGCTTGATATTCCGCCGGAAGTTGAGGAAGCGGAGCTTATGAGGGATTTACCGACTCCGCCGGTGTTGAGGGAATAATTTTATGGATCAGTTAATACAACAGATGGCAATATTGTTTCCTGAATTTGACCGCTGGTTTTCAGCAGGCTTCATTGTCTTTGCAAGACTGCTCGGGTTTATCAGATTTGCACCGGTTTTTAACAGAAAAGAGATTGCCGGCCTTGTAAAACTTGCGCTTGTATTCATTTTAACTATAATGCTGACTCCGCTTTTAAAACCGGGAGTTCCTCCGGCAGGAATTTCGCCTCTGCTTCTCTTGATTTTGAACTTTGCTGTAGGGGCAATTATCGGGTATATTGCCCAGCTTCTTATTCTGGCAATTGAGGCAGGCGGTGATATGATTAATACACAGATGGGGCTATCTTCCGCAATGGTTATGGATCCGACCACAAACAGCCAGACTTCCATTTTGAGCCGTGTTATTACGCTTCTTGGAATTATAATTTTCATAGAACTTGGCGGGTTTTACTGGATGATAAATGCGCTTATCCGCAGTTTTGAAATATTCCCGCTCTATGCTGTGAGTATTCCGCTTGAAAAGATTATAAACATGGATTATCTGGTCACGACAACATCAAATGTTTTGTATATGGGATTGCAGATTGCTTCTCCTGTTCTTCTTGCAACACTCGGGCAGGATATAATTCTGGGGGTAATTTCTAAGACGGCACCGCAGGTTAACGTGTTCCAGCTAAGTTTCCTGTTTAAACCTGTTTTCGGTGCTGCAATAATGATTTGGATTTTACCTATGCTTATTAACGTAATATCAGATTTCTTTATCTCATTCTCAAAAATTTATTAAAGCTCAAAATACTCTGCTTTGTCCAGCATACGCTCATCACGGTAATAACTGTTGTAAAGTTTTGCTCTTTTTATAATGTTATACCACTGGTTGTAATTTTCCATAAAATCTTCTTTATTTTTGTTCATATAATGAATAGTTACAATTCCTTCATACCCTCTTGTAACTCTAAAAAATTCACATTGGGCCTGTGTTTTTCCGTAATTTTTTGTGCATCTTCCGACAATTGCGTCATTATCGGTAAGTCTTAAAGTCTTATAATTGGCAGTCGGATTTGTCTTGAGGAGTTTGGCCGTACTGTTTGTCAAAAAAACGCTTATAGGAAATGTAGATTGATTATAAGAGTGTACTACTACGGATTTTGTCCAGTTATTACTTCCCTGTCCAGCTGGAACATATTGCAAAATCGCTTCAAGCCCTACTTTTTTGTAATAAGCTTTTACCCAGTTTTCCCGGTCAGGAAACTTTATTATTATTGTTTCATAGGCGAACACCATAAGCGTGGAGAGCAGAAACAGCGCGCTAAATAAAAGGACTTTTTTCATCCGCTAAAACTCCTTCAACTCCGCAAATACTTTTTAAAAGCTCCGGCGCAAAAATTTCACTTTCAAAGTGGCCGATATCAAAGACAACTGTTTTTGCTTCAAGTGCTGTATGAAATTTAACATCTCCTGTAACAAAAGCATCTGTACTTCCTATGAATTCAGACCCTGAACCGGCGCAAAAACCGATGGTCTTAATAGTTTTTGCGGCACAGTTGTTCACATATCTCAAACGGGGCGATATTGTTAAAAGCCTGTTGCGCAACTCTTCAACAGTGATTGGTTCTTCAAGTTCTACCATTCTCATAAAACCGTCTGTGAAAGTTTTTTTGAAACCGAGTTTTTCAATCAGCGTATCAGTCGTGCCACCTTCTGCTATATCCAGATTGGTGTGTGCTGAATAGATGTTAATTTGTTTGTACCACAAAGGTACGTAAAACAGCGGGTGGTGCGAAATTATCATATCACAGCCGGAATTTAGCGCCTGATTTACAACATCGTCGGTGACTGTAAGCGCGAAGATGATTTTTTTTATATTCGGTTCTGAAAGTTCGACCCCCCAGCCGCTGCAATCCCAGCTTTCCTGTGTTTCAAGCGGTGCAAACTCTTCTATTTTACGGACAATATCATATTTATTCAAAAATTTCCTCCAAAATGCGTTGAGCAATGTTTTCTTTGGTATCTTTTTCAATATGTTTTATATTAAGCGATTTGTCAATTATGTAAACTTCGTTTTCATCAGTATTAAATCCGATGTCTTTTCTTGAAATATCGTTTGCGATAAGAAAATCACAACCTTTTTTCTGGATTTTTACTTTAGCATTCTCAAGCAGGTTTTCACTCTCTGCACAGAACCCTGCTACGCAGGTAGACCTAGCGCAACTAATTTCTTTTAAAATATCAGGGTTTTCAACCAGTTTAAGCTCCAGCACTCCACCCTGTTTTTTTATCTTATTCTCTGCACAATTTTCTACTCTGTAATCTGAAACAGCTGCGGCCATAATTACACAATCCTGATTGGATAAATTTTCTTTTACAGCTTTTTCCATTTCAAGAGCGGTTTCAGTGACAATATTCTTGTAAGGCTTATCAGCTTTAAAGGTTGAAATAAGTGTCACATCAGCGCCCATTCTATATGCATTATCAGCAAGTGCAAGTCCCATTTTGCCTGATGATGCATTGGTAATATACCTAACAGGGTCAATTTTTTCACGTGTTCCGCCTGCTGTAATGAGTATTTTTTTACCCTTTAATTTTTTGTTCTCACTGAAAATTGCTGCTGTTCTGTCAAAAATTTCTTCAGGCTCTTTCATCCTGCCCACGCCGTTGGTACCGCAGGCCAGAAACCCTGTTTCAGGTTCGATAATATGATAACCGTGCTTTTTTAGTTTAGACATATTTTCCTGAACAAACGGATTGTTCCACATATTTTCGTTCATTGCGGGCGCAATAAGAATTGGTTTTGAAAAAGCACATGCAGTCGAGAGCAAAAGGTTATCGCAAATACCATTTGCGAGTTTGCCGATAGTATTAGCGCTCGCAGGTGCAATAACAAAAATATCTGCTTCTGTAAGTGCAATATGCTCTGGTTTATATTCGTCTATTTCAAAATTGTCAACGTAGACTTCATTATTTGAGAGCGTTTGAAGTGTCAGCTTTGTGACAAAATTAAGCGCATTCGGCGTTAGAACGACCCTGACATTTGCTCCTGCTTTTCTATAAAGTCTGATAAGCGTACAAATTTTGTACGCTGCAATTCCGCCTGTAATCCCTATCAAAATGTTTTTATTCTCTAACATACAGATATTATAACATGGTATAATTAATCTATGATATCCGTTGATGAAAAATATATGCGTATGTGTTTTGCACTTGCTAAAAAAGGTTACGGCAAAGCTGCACCTAATCCCATGGTCGGATGTGTTGTTCTTGATAGAGATGGAAATCTAATATCAAAAGGATACCACAAAAAATACGGTGAAAACCACGCAGAACGCGACGCATTGCTTAAATTAAAAAATAATGAAGCAGAAGGCGGAACTCTTTATGTAAATCTGGAGCCATGCTCGCATTTTGGCAAGACTCCGCCCTGTGTTGACTTAATAATTAAGCACAAACTCAAAAGAGTTGTAATCGGAATGAAGGATGTTAATCCAAAAGTCGATGGAATTACAAAGCTCAAAGCTGCCGGGATTGAGGTTGACTTTGTTCTAGAGGAAGAAGCACGGTTTTTAAATAGAATGTTTATCAAAACAATGACAGAAAAAATGCCGTATGTTGTTTTGAAAACAGCTTCAACAATGGATGGAAAGATTGCATCAAGAATAGGTTCTTCAAAATGGATAACCTCAGAAACTGCACGTAAAGAAGTTTATAGGATGCGCAAAGAATTTGATTGTATTATGACAAGTTCAAACACAGTAATTGCGGATAATCCATCTATGCAGCATAGCTTTAAATGTATTTTGGATAAGGATTTGCGCACCTCAAAAGATGCAAAGATTTATCAGCAGGGTGAAATCTATATTGCATCAAAGGAAAATACTCCGCTAAAGGACAAGCAGCTTGATATTGAAGCTGTTTTGAAAAATCTTTATTCAAAAGGGATTTATTCTGTCTTTGCGGAATGCGGAGGTACGCTTGCAGGCTCTATGTTAAAAGATAACCTCATAGATGAAGTTTACCAGTTTATAGCCCCCAAAATATTGAATGACAACAACGGTTTAAGCTGTTTCAACGGTGCTGATATCGAAGAAATTTCGCAGGCAAAAAATCTCAAAATATATGAATTAAAACAAATTGAAAAAGACATTCTAATAAAGGCTATTGTACTTTAAAGTCATGTGCGTATTCAGGGCGCTGATTTGCAAATCCTGCCTGCTGGTCGTCAGATTCAATTCTTCTTCTTTCAAGCTGTAATTGTCCGTTTTTAACGATTTCCTGAAGCTGGCCTAAATTTTGTTCAAGGTTTGTCAAAACCTGTTCAGCATAAATATTTGCGCCGTCTTTAATCCTGACAGCTTCGTCATTTGCCTGAATTCTGAGATTTTCGGCTTCATCCATAGCCTTGCGTTTAATCTCTTCACAGTCAGTAATAACCTGTTCTTTAATCTTTTCTGCTTCTCTTTGAACAGCTTTAAGCAAATCTGATTCACTAAGCAGTCTGTTTGCTTCTGCCTGAGCATCAGCAACAACTTTTTCAGCTCTCTGCTGTGCTTCATACTGCATTTCATCTTTGCGTCTTAAGAGAGCTCTTGCTTCTTTAATTTCATCAGGAAGAGCTGCATATAATTTGTCCAAGATGTTTGTTACAGTATCTTTCTTAACAACAGAGAAACCTAAAAGCGGAAACCCTTTGTTATCAAGTGCTTCTTCTAGTTCGTTCATTAAACCGTATATAACATCTTGCTGTGAATTCATTTTTTGCTCCGTAATTTTATGATAGTCAACAAAATTGTACAACAAACGGGAAACAAAAGTCAACGCATGTTTTTAACTATTCTAGAGCCTGTTGAATAGAATGAATATCTTGTTCTATTGTCATAATAATACCGTTTATCAGCTTATTTACTTCTGTAATGTTGACTATAACCAGATTTTTGTCAAGAAAAAATGTTCTTGCAATAAGCTTTGTAAGAAGTCCGTAACATAAAACTGAATTATAGCGTTGAATATCAGTTTTTGTTTTAAGCATTCTTTTATAAGTATCAGGAAGTGTTGCATAAATACAGCACATAATATCATCTATTCTTGTCTTTTTTATAAGCTTCCAATGTGAAAAAGTAAAGGTTGCTTCAAAATTTATAATTTTTTGTAATTTTTTTAAATAATCTTTTAATGCGACTATATCTGCCATGTCATTACCCTCAATTCTATACTTATTATATGCGAAATTTTTCAAAATAACAATATGTATGATAAGATTGGTGTATGAAAGAAATAATAATTTCACCTTCAATATTATCAGCAGACTTTGCAAACCTCAAGCAAGAGGTTGATTCAGCAGCACAGGCCGGTGCACCGTGGATACATGTTGATGTTATGGACGGTCACTTTGTACCTAATATAACAATTGGTGTTCCGGTGGTTAAGTCTTTGAGAAAAGCAACAGACCTTGTGCTTGATACGCATTTGATGATTGAAAACCCTGAAAAATTTGTAAAACCTTTTGCAGAGGCCGGCTCTGATATACTTACATTCCATTATGAAGCGTGCTCTGATATCAGCCATGCGGAAGCCGTAATTTCTTTAATTAAGTCTTTCGGAGTTAAAGCTGGTGTTTCAATTAAGCCGGCTACTGCACCGGAGAAGATTTTCCCTCTGCTTGATAAAGTTGATCTGGTTCTTGTAATGACTGTAGAACCGGGATTCGGCGGTCAGGAATTTATGCATGACTGTGCTATGAAGATACCGGTTATTAAAGCTAATGCGCCTGAGAACATTATTATACAGGTTGACGGCGGGATAAATAATTTAACTTCAAAGATATGTACTTCGCTCGGTGCAAATTCACTTGTTGCCGGAAGCTACATTTTCAACCACCATGATTATAAGAGTGCTGTAGAAAGTTTGTATTAATCTTGTTAACTTATTCCATTTTTTGTAAATAGGTTTTAGAATAGCTTTATGGAAAATATTTTAGAGATAAAGAAATTAAATCTGTTTTTTGATAAATATCAGGCGCTGTACAATGTTGATTTAACTCTTAAAAAAGGAGTCATGGAAGCTCTGGTCGGGGAATCCGGATGCGGAAAGAGTATGACAGCAATGTCTATAATGCGTCTTTTGCCGAAAACTGCGCAAATAAAAAGCGGTGAGATTTATTTTAAAGGTGAAAATCTGCTTTTGTACAAAGAAAAACAAATGCGAGAACTTCGCGGCAACAGAATTGCACTAATTCCTCAAGACCCTATGACCTCTCTAAACCCGCTTTATACAGTTGGAAACCAGCTGGTTGAAGCAATAAGAGCTCATAGTCATGTTTCTGAGCGTCAGGCTCTGAGAAAAGCGAGGGAAGTTATGGATATGGTCTGCATTCCGGATGCGGACAGGAAACTTAAATTCTATCCCCATGAATTTTCAGGCGGTATGAAACAAAGAATTATTATTGCAATGGCGCTTGCCTGTCAGGCTGAACTTATTATTGCAGATGAACCGACTACTGCTCTTGATGTTACTATCCAAAAACAGATTATGGATTTGCTTGATGATATTAAAAAAGAATTCGGCACTACAATTTTGCTGATTTCTCATGACCTTGCTCTCGTGAGTAATTATGCTGATAATATTTCGGTAATGTATTCAGGCCATATAGTAGAAAAAGCTCCGGCAAAAGATTTCTTTAGAAAACCTCTGCATCCATACTCGATTGCGCTTCTTGATTCGCTTCCGACGCGTAATCCTGCACTTAAGCTGAGAACTATTGAAGGCTCGCCTCCGAGTATTCAGGAAGAAATTTTCGGGTGCAAGTTCCATCCCCGCTGCTGTTACTATAAGGCTGGTGTCTGCGATGTAAAAGAACCTGTTTTGACCGAGAGAAACGTTTATCATTTTTCGGCCTGTTTTATCAAATAAATGCAGGATAAAATCGGCTAAAAACATGTTATAATGTAAATATCGAGGTCTTTATATGCGAAAACTCTGCTGTCTAATTTTAAGTGCTTCTATACTTGCAGTATGCGTGTGCGGCTGTACCAAAAAGCCTGCTGCGTCGATTGTTAAATCACAGAGAAGGTTTGCAAAATACATTGAACCTCAAGATAAACATCAGACAGGCGTTGTTGATTTGTCAGAAGGTCCTAGAATTCGTTATGAAGCAGATTTTGGCCCAAAATCACCTGAGTTTGACTTCAAGATAAAAAATCCTTATTAAAGATATTATGGAAGATATAAAAAACAGGAAATATGTTGCACGGCTTGTTTATGCAGTGCTTACCGAAAGAAAAACAGCCAGAGAGGCTATACTTTTGTTTCCTGAAACAAAAGACAAGAGTATTGAATGCGCGTATCACGCTCTGGTTCATTTTGAAGCAGATGAGGATTTGAGATACAGAGATTTTGATTATCGCGAAGAACAGGATGACTATCTGGAATTTATTGCACAGACTCTTGCAGAAGGAAAATCCCTGCCGCGGAATATAATCGCAGATTATGAACCCTATTATCACGGAGTTTCACGCAGGTGGGAAAACGGCACAAAAGGATTCTGGAAAGAATTTTTAAGATTTATAAATTTATGATTTTTACCACTTGCACAGATTTATTTTTGTGCGAGAATAAATTATGGACATTAAGTGTAAATTTAACCCTAATTATTTTTATAATTATCCCGATGCCCAAAGAAGGGCAGAAATACAATTCTGTAGAGCGTATCGACCTGCGCCTGATATAATGCAGAAGAGTGTGGACAAATTTGTGAAAAGACCGGCTGACGCGAAGTGCGCTGCCGGTCTTTTGAGCATTAAGCCCAAAACACAGACAATTCTTACACGGATAAAAAATTATTCTAAGAACTATGTAAAAAATGTTAAACATACATATGAACATAAAGTAGTGTTTGCGCTTGTTGAAAGAGAACTTTTCGGTAAAAATACGATTGACAGTATTACACACGATGCAGATAAGATGATCCTTTATCTTTTAGGATTTCCAAAATCTTTTGTTTCAGATTTTCACCGCAAACACTCCGAACATCATCCAGAGAGCGGGAAAAAAATGAACCTCAGAAGTATGCTTTGTGATAATATTGCTTCATCTCCCGAGTTTAAACCGGAAAAGAAACGTTCGCTCAGAGAACATTTTAATACCAGTGAACAGCTTCAGAGCGTAGATGGACTTAAAGATGTTCTTGAAAGATATCATTACGGAGAAGATTTAAACTTTAAAAAGATTAATGCAGACAAAAATGCAAATTATACAGGAAATATAGCAGCAGCTTTTGTCGGTATTTGCAAACTTTTTCTACTCAGCCTTCTTTAATTGAGCCCAGATTGTCGGATTTGTAGTTTCAGAATCCATAACGTCTATTATTCTGTAATAAGGTACTCCTGCTGTTGAAATGTGCTCTACTCCGTTAAAATTCTTCTGGTTATTAACCCCGAAATGACCTGAGATTATTGCTTTAACATTTTTATGTCCCGCAAGAACTTTAAGATAGTTTTCCGGCTTGAATGTATAATAGCTTTCCTTTTCAGCAGGCGGGATTATAGGAAAATGCTGGAGAATTATTACATTGTTTTCCGGATATTTTGCTAATTCTGTGTCAAGCCAGGCAAGCACATCTTCTTTATAATACCCGTTTGTACCCGGAATAACGTCTTTTGCTCCGTCAGCGACAATAAAGATAACTCCGTTCTTTTCAAAGGTATAATTTGGCTTTTCCGGTTTGTATTTCTTTATCTGTTTTCTTAGAATTTTTGTATATTCAACTTTGCTCATACTCTTGAGCTTGTTAACATCTCTGTCGCCTATAACAATATAAAACGGACAATTAAGCTTTTTAGCTTCCTTTAGAAAAGCTTCGAGTTCTTCCTGCGAAGGCTTGTCTATGTTATCGCCTGTGAATACAGCAAATTCAACTCTTTTTTGTTTGTTTACATCATTGATAACTTTTTTTAACCCGTCATTTTCAGCGGATGATAAAAAACGGGCGTCGCTAATTTGTACAAATCTTAAATCCTTTGCCTGAGCTGATGCCATTAGTACAAGAGATGTTAAAAACAAACTTAAAATTTTTCTCATAAGTTAATTTTAGCATAAAAACAGTACACTTTTTTCAAAAATAGGTTATAATGAACATGCAATGTACAATCAAGGACTTTGCTATGTCTTTTGATTTCAGTAATATCAACCCGATTAATAAAGCTCAAGCTTCCTATAAAGACGGCAGCGGTATGGGAGGCGGCGGTATGTATTTTCGTCAGGGCAAAAAACGTAAAGATGAGCCGGAGGAGGATATGTTCGAACGCAGCGAGGACAAAAATGAGAACGATATTGATTTTGAGCAGGAATTAAAAGAAGAAGATATTCCGAAAGATAATCTTGTAAATAAATTTGTAAACTGGTTCCGTATCGGAAAAGACGCGGATTAGCCTCATTCATATAGAGTATATTTGTCTAAAATCCATTGAAGTTTTGTAACAAATCGTTACAATTATAATAGGTACTTCCCTAATTAGGAATTTTTCATGAAAAAAATATTACTTACAACACTTCTAATGGTGCTAGGCTGTGCAGCTGTGCAAGCTTCGATGGTTATAATAGACTATCAGGGTGAAACAGTTGTACGTCCTCAGAGTGTTGAACGTAATTTGATTATTAACAGTGATGACGGCGGTGTGTATAATATTGCAGTAAGGCCTCTTGAGGATGCTATGAGGAGTGTGGACGGGAATGTAACAATTCCTCTTTCGAATCTGTATATAAACAATACCAGAGAAGATGTTTATTTGCGGTATAACGAGTATTCTAATATTTTTGACGGTCTTTCAATGGGCGGTGTTGCGAAGAATATGACTGCAAAAATCCGTGACTTTGGTATGGTTCCGGCAGGAACTTATGCAATAAATTTTGAGGTTCAGGCAACAGATTTGGAAACAGGGCAGATTGCTGCGACTTCAACATTTAATTTGCAGTTTATTATTCCTCCTGTTCAGGAAATCAGTCTGCATAATGAAGTTCCAAGAATAGTTCTGGGTGCGGAGGATGCTTTCAATAAATCAAAGAAGGTTTCTAATGAAACTTCTCCTATGATTTATATAAATTCTAACTGTGATTGGGAGCTGGCTTTGAATGCTGATAACTTCGGCGATGGTGCAGGAGATTATTATGTAAGAACAGTTTCAGCATCATCAGGTGTTAATGAAAGACTTCTGGAAAGAGTTCTGCTGACACCGGGTAAAGAAATAGTTATTGCTAAGGGAAAAGCGCCTGCAAATAATGAGTACGTATCGGTTGAGTATTCGCTGGAAGGCAGAGATAAGAAATTTATTCCGTCAGGAAATTACGAAAATAGAGTGAAATATATTTTGAGAGAGATAAGGTAGAAAATGTCAGGTATGAAGAAGAAAATTTTTGGTTTGTTAATAGCTCTGGGACTGGCTGTTCCGGCGTTTGCATCTGTTGCGGTTGCTCCGACAAGGGTAGAAATTAATGCAAATAAACTCAAAAATAATTACGTAACAACAGCGATAGAAGTTAAAGGCGACAGCCAGCAGCCTATGAGATTTAAGGTTTATCCCGGATTTTTTACAATCAATGAAAAAGGTGAAGTTGTGATGACTGAAAGTTCAAACGACCCGCATGATTTAACTAAGAAAATAAGGTTCGTACCATCAGAATTTACTGTGGTACAGGGAAGAAATCAAAAGGTCAGAATAAATATTGCAAATCTAAACCAGCTTCCTGACGGTGAAAACAGAACAATGCTCTATATTGAAGACGTTAACCCTAAAGAAATGAATATTCCTACAGGCAGAGCGGGTATAGGTGCTCAGCTGATTGTGAAAACACGTGTAGGTGTTCCGGTTTACGTGGATAAAGGCAAGGTATCAAAAGAAGCAGAAATAGAGTATTTCAATATTGTAAAAGCTAAAGACGGACTTTATACAGATATGAAAATCCTGTCAAAAGGAAACAGCAAAGTTCGTTACTCTGGAAAAGTTCAAATTTTGCAGGGCAAGAGCCTGATAGACGAGTATGAACTGGATGGAGGAGTAGTTGGAGGAGGAAACTACTTTGTGAATAAACAGAAGATTGATACGAAAAATATCAAAAACTCCGGTGAATATACCCTTAGAGCCGTAATTTCTTATCTTGATGAAAACGGTAAGAAAAAGAATATTAAGAAAGAAGCAAATTTAAATATAACAGGTAAAGTGTAACCAAAAGAAGAAAGGAAGGTTTACCCTATGAGAAAAATCGTAAAATTACTCCCTGCAGCACTGGCGCTCATGCTTATGAGTCCGGCTGTGTTTGCAGCAGCTTCGGATGAAGCTACATCGACACTTAATATTACAGTGCCGGAATTTATCAATATTACAAAAGATAATTCTTCTGTAGAAACTGCAAGTGCAACATTTGATGACAACTATACTACAATTACAGTAACACCGGCGTTAAATGCTGTATTCAATGTAGTAAATAATCAACCGGACAGAGCTATTTATCTTTCAGCAACAGCTCCAACTTCAGGCGGCTCTACAACGGCATTATACGGTGAAGATGCAGATTCTATGAATATTGTTTTTACAAACAATTCAAGACAGCCTGCTGATACAGCTGTACAAAATATCACTTCCGGATCAGGTACAGCATTTAAAGAAAATCCAAATGCAATAGCTTTTGCTATAACTCCGACAATTACTCCGGATACTGAAAGCGGTGCTGAAGATCCTGTAGCAACTTTTGAGTCAAATAAAGCAAAATATGTAATTAAAAACGGAAAGTATAAAATGCAGTACGCTATTGGAAGATCAGCATTGGCAAATACATTCTCAACACATGATACAGACGGTACTTATCAAGCAACACTTACATTGACAACAACAGGACCGTAGTTAAGGAAACAATGAACAAAAGAAACATATCAAAATTGTTAATATTTTTGATGACTGCATCGTTAGGTGCGGTAAAAGCTTATGGCTATGCAGAAGCTGAACAGTCCGTTCTTACGGACGTTCAGCCGGCTGTTGCCATAGAAAAACAAACTTCGTCAATAGAAAATGCATCGGCAAACGGTGAAACAGGTGCACATACCGGTTTACAGTCTGTTTTTAGTATTCAGACAAACGGAACAGACTCGGATTATGATTTTATAATTACATCAAAAATATTAACTGACGGGGGAGAAGTTTCTGCATACGGGAATAATGGAAGTCTTTTATTTGGAAATACGCTTGCGGCGCCTACTCAGGCAGCCATTGATGATGCAAAAGCAGGCGGAAGCAGCAATAAAAATGTAATTGCATATCCAGTAACAACCGCGGTTACAAATCCTATGACAATTGGATTTGAACAAAACTATGGAATTTACGGCGATTGTTACGTAGTAAAAGTTAACAACGGCACAGAGGGAACTGTGACACATACTGTCGGTCAAAATCCGATATCAGGGACGTACAATATCGGTCAGGATCAGGCAGGTACATATCAGGCAGTCGTAACATTTACGGCTGTAAGTAAATAGGGAAAAGGTTAATCCCTCACCCTAGCCCTCTCCCCCAGGAGAGGGAAAGATAATCGGTTAAATAGAAAAAACGAGGGGACGTCCCCTCCTCATCTCCTTATGGAGATGAGGAACAGAACAAGGCTATAGGGATAGCCGCGGGTGGAACTAAATAAAATAGCGGTGTTTGGATGTTGGTTGACACCTCACCCTAACCCTCTCCTCAAGGAGAGGGAAAATAGATGAATGTTAAATAGAATTAAGAAAAACTTAATACTGGCTTTTGCCGGCATGCTTCTCGCATTACCGGTATTTGCGCTCGACTCTACGGTATCTTATATCAATGTCAATGATAGAGCATATCAGGATGTCGAAATCGTAATTACCGATAAGTCGGAAATTTTGCTGCCGTTTAAACAGCTTGCAGATTTATTTAACATTCCATATACTGCTAACCGCGTGGATAAACATATCGGATTTAAAACCTGGGACGGCAAAGACGGTATGATAACAACGCAAGGTGTATTTGTTCAGGATGCGCCTGTTTCTAAGCGCAAAACAGAGTTTTTACAGCAGGGTATTATGGACGGCGTTTTCAATGAAGCGTACATAACTGCTGACGCTGCTTCTAGGATTTTCGGCGCGAAGTTTGAAACAAATTACGAAGACTTAACTTTAAGTGCTCAGGTTGAAAGAGATATCCCTCTTTTACATACAAATAATTCTGCTGTTGAGGATAAGGGGCCGAAGGCTTATCAGGACGTTGTTTCTCCTAAAAAACCGGGTAAGATTACGCTTAATACAGTAGGGCTTCGTTCAAATCTCCTCAGTGACAGTCTTACAGTAAAAGGTCAGGGATATAGAACTTTGAATGATACTTTCTCAGGAAGTACGCAGGCAAGTATTAACGGTAATATTTACGGGGGAAAATATCGTATTGAGGCGACTGAATACCATTATCGTTCTGATGCTTTTATGTTCGGAGGTATTACAGGTGCTTACAAAAACAGCATTAAAGATAAAGAAACAGGAAAAGAAAAGCTCTGGTACGAGTTAGGAAAAGTTAAGGGCAGGACAGACGTTGACGCCTCAATTGGTACAAATATTTTCGGTGCGCAAATCTGGAATTATGATTACGAAAAAGAACGTCCGGAAAAAATTAACGGCTATGTTAAGCCGACTAGTCTTGTAAGACTTACGGTAAACGACTTAGAGCCTGTGATGCTAAGCACATATGCAGGTTACTATACGCTTAAGGATGTTCAGCTTCCAAACCCTGTTAAGAGCATTAAGCTGGAAGAGGTTAACGAGGATGGAAGTGTTGAGTTAATAAAAGAAGAAAGATATTCAATATACGGCGACAAACCTTTTGAAAAAGAACACAGAGGTTCAGCATACGCAGGTGTATGGGGGTATCAGAACAGATTTTTCCGTGAAGGGGGCAATATTTATCGCGGAAACAACAAGAAGGTTACTGCCGGAATTGATTATCAATACGGTATCAAAGACAATATTACTTTTGAATCACGGGTTACCGGCGATAAGCTTTATGAAAAGAACGGAACAAGCATTGTTTATCGCGTTCCTACAAACGATACCCTGCTCGTAAGCGGTACGCAGAAAAGTGTCAACTATCTTGAAGGTGCAACAGCGCTTAACAGTGTTGAATGGGTTAATCCGAAAAACAAGAATATAAAAGGCCGATTAACGGCCGGTGCAAGCGTTGCGCATGATATTAGAGAGGAGCATACCCATGCAGGTTATATTGTGAAAGCTGCAGGGGAGTATGAAAAAGATCTTGAAAAATATCAGAGGGGTATTTTCAAGCCGAAAAGAGCAGCCGGAAGATTAGAACTGTTCCAGACCTCACCGGATTTCTATATTGCAAGCAGCGACTCTACTTCCAAAAATGATAGAACCGGAGGAAAAGTTTCAGGTAACGTAAGCTTTAATTCTACAAATGCAGGCGGAAGCTACAGCAGATATTATTCTAATATGAACCACCGCTACAGAGGCGGCACTATTAAGTTTGACGAAGCTTCAATTAATGCATCAACTAAAATTCCTAAGGTTGCTAATTTAAGATTTAACAGCTACTATAGACGCGGTGAGAATGAACTCGGCAGAAACAAAAACTATTTTTATGATGCCAATGCTTCCCGTGATATTGCACGCTGGGCGCGTGTTCAAGCCGGACGCAGAGAAAGTTTGTATGATACAGAGTATGATACGCCAAATTCTTTAGACAGAAATTATCATTCAAAATACACAGATAACTATGCACAATTAGATGTTCCAATTCCCGGCAATCACGGCAGATTTACACTCGGGCACAATATTGTAAGGTACAATACAGCAGCTTACAAAAACGGTTACAATATGTTCCGTTTCGGGTATACTTTCCCAACGTGGAAACGTTTAACTCTCGGGCTTGGATATGGTTTTAGATACAGCGGTCAGGGAGGAAACGACTTTAACATTAATATAGGATACAGGGCTAAGTCAGGCCAGACAATGTCTGTGGGATATCAATATTCAGAAAACGGCGGATACTTTATTGATAATATGTTTACGCCGACGACAAACAGACATTCGATAAATTTTGTGTTTAATGATGCGTTCCAAATCTTCCATAACGGTTTGAAATCAGTAGGAGATGAAGATTTGAACAAAGGTATATTTGAAGCGATTGCATTTGTTGATGTTAACAAAAACGGAAAATACGATAAGAAGATTGATGTGCCAATCCAGAATGTTCCGCTTATTACCAGCTGGACAGGAGAAACAAGCGTTACAAACAAGCGCGGAAGAGTTTATTCATCAAGCCTTGAACAGGGAATTTACACTGTATCTATTGATATGAACCAGCTGCCGATTACAGTTGCACCATTTACAAACGATTTAATAAATAAAAAGGTTAAAATTGACGGGGGCCAGACAACTCAGCTCGAAATCCCTCTTATAAGTACAGTCGGTTCAGTATCAGGTACTTTAAAAATCTTTGATGATTTCCAGCGTGACTTAAAAATAACCGACTTTGTAGTAGTAATTCTTGATGAAAACGGAGAAGAAGTTAATTATTCAACGGTTGATTCTACCGGTGTGTTCTATATTTCAGGTCTTGCACCGGGTAATTATACGCTTAAGCTGGATGAGAAATTCATTGATGCCTACGGACTTGAAATGCTGCCGGAAAAGAGTGAAATAAGTATTTCAATTCCGTATGACTACAAAACACCTGTTGATTTCACAGAGCAAAATCTGGAGTACAAGACGCTTGCTCTGTAAACAAAGTTCTATTTAACATAATACATATATGTATCTTAACCGCCGGATGGCGGTTTTTTTTTGTGCTGCGCACTGGGGATACTTATACTCCTTCTTACTATTACTGCATTTTAGCCATCTCTTGTAACGATTTGTAACGATATCTCCAAAAACCCTAAAGTTTTTCAAAAAAATGCCGTTAACATATCTGTAAGCAAAAACAAAACAAAAAATCGTGTATACAAAAGGGGTTCTGGTAACACAAAAAACATTGAACTGGTAGTAATGCGATAGACCCAATGTATTTACCCCCCCCTAGTTGTTGATTAAGAGGTATAGTGATGGACGAACATGAAGCACTAATTGAATATTCCGAGATGACATCATTTGATTTCAACTCAAAAGAATTTCAAGAAGTACGCAGGGATTACATAGAATGTAAAAATGCAGCAGCAGGCATCATGCGATTTGTGATGAATGTTCTGGGTATTGTCAAGACTGTTAAAAGCTGTTAAGGAGCTACTAATGAGCAGAAAGGAATATAATAATAAATGTTTTTCGCCAAACTGGCTTGAAGTTGATTTGGCGGAAGTTTCAGACCACCAGTTAAATAAGGAGGAACGCCTAGAGAGTAAACGACGTAAGGATTTAAATACTTTATTGAAAGAGCTTGATGAAATTAAGCAAAACATTGAAAAAGCTGCAGAAAAGCAGCACCGTCTGGCAAACTTGATGAGTTTTTACACCGGTGAATTTGCAAAGTAAACTCTAAAAGCCTGCGGAAGAAAAGTTCAAATTCGGGGAATCAGTAGTTATGAGATGCTGGTTGCCCGAATTTTGTTTTAAAAAATGTTTGCGCAGAAATGACGGCCTGTGATATTTACACAAACCGTATTTATCAATAGCATCAAGATGTTCTTTTGTTAAATACCCTGCATTCTTTGCCCAGTTATACATCGGAAACTCTTCATGAAGTTTTGTCATATATCTGTCACGTGTTACTTTAGCTAAGATACTTGCTGCAGCTATGGAAGCTGATTTTGAGTCACCCTTGATTACATACTGCTGATTAAATTCAAAATTTTTGATTAGTTTGTTGCCGTCTACAAGTACGAGTGTTTCAGGATGTTTTACAATTCCTGAACAAACAATATTCATTGCTTTTAAAGAAGCGTTTAATATGTTTATTTTTTCTATTTCCTCAACTTCAACGCAGACGATTTTATTCAGAGTGTTGTTTTTTATTATGTCGTATATTGATTCGCGTTTTTTTGCGGTGAGTTTTTTTGAGTCGTTAAGAATTGCTAAATCTTTTGTCAGTCCTTCTGTAACTTTTTCAAACATAACTGCCGCTGCAAAAACTCCGCCTGCTGCAGGCCCTCTTCCGGCTTCGTCTGTGCCGATTACCTGCGTATTAAAACTCCTGTCAAATTCAAAAAGCAATTCTGATGTCATATTTATATTTTATTATAAATGTAGTAAAATGCCATTATGAAAAATGTAATTATTTGCGGGCTCGGTGCGGTCGGAATGACGTATGCATCTAAATTAGGGGGTAAATCCAGGGGTAAATGTAATCTTAAAATCCTTGTGAATGAAGAACGCTTAGAGAGGTATTCAAAAAATAAGCCTATATTAAACGGCGTGGAACAGGATTTTAACTATATTCTGCCTGATGATAATTTTGACGCGGATTTGATTATCATTGCAACAAAGGCATCGGGATTAGATTCTGCAGTCAAGATGATAAAGAATTTTGTTTCGTCCAAAACAATTATTCTCTCGCTTCTCAACGGAATTTCTTCTGAAGAAGTTATCCGTTCTGCTTATCCTGAAGCAAAAGTCCTTAAGTCTTATTTTATCGGGCACAGTGCAGTAAGAGTCGGAAATTCTGTTACGCAGGACGGCGTTGGCGAGATTGTTATGGAGCGTGATGACGGGTTAATCAAATTTTTTAACGATGCTGGCGTAGGTTATGCAGTTCCTGATGATATTGATTATTCAATGTGGCTCAAGTTTACTATGAATATTTTTTCAAACCAGACATCTGCAGTATTAAATATGACGTTTGGTGAAATGAAACATAACAGGGCATTTATAGATTTTGCAAAAAAAATAATTGCCGAGGTGCGCTCTGTTGCAGAACTTAAGGGGATTAACGGGCTTGAAAATCTTGAAAAGGATGCACTGAATGCTCTTTCCAGAATGTGTGATGAGGGTAAAACCTCTATGCATCAGGATATTCTGGCTGGCAGAAAGACTGAAGTTGATATTTTTGCTGGAGAAATGATAAAACTCGGCAGAGAATTAGGAGTTCCTGTTCCTTACAATCAGGTTCTTTACGATATGGTTAAAATTAAGGAGGCTGCTAATGAGTAATATAGCATTCATACCTGTACGCGGCGGAAGTAAATCAATTCCTATGAAAAATATAAAAGTTTTGAACGGCAAGCCTCTTGTATATTGGACCGCAGCAGCTGCAAGCGGTGCTGGATGTATTGATAAAGTTATTATTGCAACAGACAGTGAAGAAATAAAAAAAATAGTTTTGGGTTTTGAACTTCCGAAAGTTGAGGTTTATGACAGAAACCCTGATAACGCTTCTGATACGGCTTCTACAGAAAGTGTTATGCTAGAATATATTAAAAAAACGGGGCTCAAGCAGGAGGATAATTTTTTTCTTATTCAGGCCACATCACCGATGCTTAAGTCTGAGCACATTGACGGGATGTATAATGAGTTTTTGACAAGCGGAGCTGATTCGATGTTTACAGGAGTCTTAGAAAAGCAGTTCCATTGGCGTAGGGGTAAATATAACTTAAATAACAATGATGAAGTTCTATGCGTAATACCTGTCAACTACGACTATCGCAATCGTCCTCGCCGTCAGGATTTTGAAGGCTTAATTGCAGAAAATGGCGCCTGCTATATAAACACGGTCGGAAATATTTTACACGACAAATGCAGGCTGTCAGGCAAAATTGCAGCGTACGAACTCCCGTCTTATACTTCTTATGAAATCGATGAGCCAAACGACTGGATTATTGTTGAAGCATTGATGATGTGTTATGGTTATAATTAAAAATCATATAAGGAGTTTTTCTTATGCAAGTCAATAAAATGCTTAACTGTATGTTTTCAAATTCTTCGTTTTTGAATAGAAGATTTTTATACAGGCAACTAAAACCCAACGAGAAAGTTAGCATTAATTGTTCTAAAAATTATAAAGAAGTATGTAAGACTATTGAACTAAATAATAAACAATACGCAAAGAAAATTGCATGTGAAGTTGATTGTGATAAAATCATATGCAATGAAATGAAGACAGATGCTTATATCGGCAGTTGTACTAAATATATGACCGGTGAGCTTTATTTTACAAGAAAATTTTTAGAAAATGGCAAAGTTCATAAAGTGGTATATGAGTCCAAGTCACCGGAAGTATTCGATGAGTGCCATAAGCCTGTTAAATACGAATTTATTGAGGCTAATCTTAGCGATGATAATACAATAACTGAGAACATCAAAACTCAGGATTTAAGAACAAATAAAATTTCTGAAACAACTAAGAAAAAATATTATAATTACGCGAATCAACTTATACAGACAGAACTTTATGATAAAGATAATAATCTCATTAAAAGAGATATAGGCTTGCAAGATGAATTTGCTGCTCATATCTCTTTGAACGATTTTAAAAATCCGGCTAATTGTTGTGTCGAAATAGATTTATAATTTCTTCTGCGCTGTTTTTCAGCTGTTCTCTGGTTTCATTCCAATCTTCTTTTGTGCTTGTAACAGCATCTTTTACTGACTCTACTGTACTTTTGTAATCTTCGCTTACAGATGTCGTTATATCTTTTATAGTTTCTTTTACTGTTTTGGTTTCAATTGCACTTGTGTCAATTGTAGTAAGCCATTTGAACGACTTCACTGAACTTGTGCTTTCAAGTCCACCGTTGAATACTACTTTAAAATCTTTGTAATTTGTGCTTCCGTTTGTAAGAGCAGGAATTGCTGCAATATTCTCATTTTTTGGATTTGTAGTAAGAGCTTGTGCAATTTTAGCAGTTGTTGCTCCGAATTTAGGAATGTAAGAGAGAAGTTTGTCTGCGGATAATTGTCCTATGGGACCAAGTTTAGCTACTATTGGAGCATCCAAACGGCCCAGAATATTAATATTTGTAGTTCCGTTTATTAAATTATATTTGCCTGTTATGTAGTAAGCAAGTGAATTACCGGAACTCTTGATTGGATTTAAGTTTGCCCATCCATTTTCAAAGCTGAGGTGACCGTCAAGATATTCAAATTTTGCGGTATCAGCAAGAACAAGATTATTGACAAGCGTACTTGTTGTTGTTTTTAAAATAGAGTTCGTAATAATATTATTAGCTTGTAAAAGCGTGTCAAGTTTACCGATAGCTCCGAAGCTTCCGTTCTTTACATTAAAGTTAAGAGTTCCTTTTAAGGATTTCATCATTTCATTGTAATCAACAACTTTCAGACTCATGGTTGTATCAAAACCAAGTGTTCCATAGATTGCATTTTTAATACCGACACAGCCGTATACAGCTTTTTCAGCGTTTAATCCTTCACCTGAAAAGATAATTCCGGTTTGTGCATTAGAAAGATTGTAAACAATATTACCATTGATTTTACCGTCAAAAGCATCGCCTTTAAGCTTATTGAGATAGAATTTATCACCTTTCATAGAAAAATCAGAAGTCAGATTCTCAGCCTTTATTCCTCCTGACGTGAATTTTGCGGCGCTTGCGGTTCCGTTAAGTATATGTCCGTTTAATTTAATATCAAGATTTTCCATTGTGACAGGAATTTCCGGTATTGTTAGCTCAGGAATATTCACATCGCCTTTGATTACAGGGTTCATCATGCTATCTGTAATGAAAATATTTCCGCTGAATGTCATTTTAGATTTGTCAAACATCGGAATAATGATGGTTGAGCTTTCTGTCGTTGCGTAATTTAAATTAAGGGTCTGTTTTGCGATATTCATATTACCTGTTAATTTTGATTTGATGTCACCGGTTGTAACAAAATCAAGGCCGATTTTTTCAGTAAGATAATTTGTAATTTTTCCTGAAACATTGAGGTTTATTTTTTCAATCGCAGCAGGAGTTGACGGAATGAAAATTTCTTTTTCTGAAATATTCGCGATGAGTGACGGTATTGAAACTTTCGCGCAAGGATTTATGATTTTTATATTTTTACTCTCTGCTTTTCCGCTTAAGGATGTGCCGGATATTCCGACTATTGTTGAAGGCGCACTCAGAGATGTATTTGAAGGAATGTTTTTAATGTTAATGTTATCCAGATTAAGTTTTACTGCCGGATTAATTTTATCCAATTTCCCCTGAATATCAACTTTCAATGACACAAGACCGGAGTTAACCTGATTATCTTTCATTAATGATGCTTGTCCCGCTGCAACAAGAAGTCCCTTTAAACTTAAATTCTCTGCACTCAGGTGTAAATCACTTACAGCATCACCGGTTATTGTTCCAAAAAGTTTAAGCGGCTGGTCTAGTATTGTGAATCCTATATTATTTATATTGATGTTGTTGTTATCAAGTCTAACGTCTGCATTAATATCATCTATTCCTATTTTGTAAAGTCCATAATAAACATCCGCAGAAGGAATCTTTAGATACCCGCTTGACTTCACTGTTTTAAGGTTAGATTTGATACTGAAATCTGCATCAAGTTTCCCGTTTGCACTAAGTGTCTGTAAATCTCTTATATCAAAGATTAACGCTACATCTTTTACTATCCTTAAAATATTTGAAATTTCAACTTTTGATTTTATGTTTAAATCAATATTTGGATTTTTACCTGTTTTGATTAAGCCGTTTATCTTTGAAACTTCATTTTTTGCAGTATAAATATCCGAAATAATATCAATACTTTCACCTTTGAATTTTAGTTTAACAATACTTGACGGAAGATTAATTACAGACAGGTTTGTAAAATTTGCATTACCCTTGATGTTGTTGCGTTCAATCAGTAAATTAACATCAGCATCTGCTGTAAGATTGTTTGCGTAAATTCCTTTTAAAATACCGATAATGTCAGGCATTTCAAATTCCTGAGCTGTTTCTTCCTGAGCTTGCGGAGTGAATACAATATCATTAAGTTCAACATCCGGCATGATTTTATTAAGAACTTTTATATTGTAATGAAATTGCTCTCTATCTTTCAATACCGCTTTTCCTGATGTTTTAACTTTTATGCTTTTATTAACAATAAAATCTGTAATTTCAGTTTTATTTCCGCTCAGAGTGTACTTGTCTGTTCCGTCTGTGATTATAATATCGTATCCGTCAATTTTTATATCAGGCAGATGATTAGAAAGTTTTAATCCAAAAGGAAGCGATGAAACATTTTCTCTGTTTTCAGGGAGAGAGTTGACTGAGTCAGTGTCAGGGGTTGCTGGCAAATATTTTTCGACAGCAAAATGCCCGTCATTATTGATTTGAATATTTGCGTTTGCGTTTTTGAGCTGAACAGCATCAACTCTTATTTTTCCGGCAAGAATAGGAAGTAAAGACATTTTTACCTGAAAGTCATCTGCTGAAAAAACCTCAGTGTTGTCAGGTTCAAGAAGTGAAAATTTTCCGACTTTCAAACCTGCTGTAAGTTTTGGGGTTGTGACAACTTTTACATTTGTTAATTCGGAGTTAAGCCCCGAAGTTTCATGAATAATATTCTTAATCTGAGGTATGTAACTGTCAATTATCGGATTTAAGATAAGAGGCGAAATAAGAAACATTGCATAAGCACCGCCAATTACACTCACAGCAGTTATACCGGCCCTCTTCCAAAATAGTTTATTCATAAAAATCCTCCGAATATTAAGAAATGTAAAATTGCTCTCATGTAGTTTCTTCTTTCTTATTATATCTTAAAACTCGTTAAGTGGAATAACCATGCAGGTAATATGCGGGTTTTGACCCTTTTTGAATGAAGTTTTATTGAGTTTTGTAAACTTATGTAACAACAGAGATGTATTTGCTAAAGATTTTAGAAAACACGCCGTAAACACTCACATAAGGAAAAACAAAAAAAGTTGATTAGGAGTTTATGTCGTGAAAAAAGTAGTATTAGTTTTATTTGCATTCTTATTTTTCAGTGTAGGTCAGGCATTTGCGTACAGAGTAACAGATTTTTCTACTGATACAAAAATCGTAGCAGCGATGAGAGTTCTGGAACAAGCAGGAGAAAACGATGTTTTTAGAAATCTTCAGAGATATGGTATGAGAATCAAGTTTGATGATTTATCTATGGTGATGAATGGTAAAAATGCTTATGCAGTAAGCACATATAATAATTTTGGTACACGTGTAATTTTAATCAATTCAGTATACAGAAATGCACCGGCAGAACAGATTGCATGTCTAATTGCACATGAAAGCTATCACACAGGCTACAGTGCTGATTTGGAAGAAGAAACTCTTGCAACATCAAAAGAAGCTGCCTGCTGGACAAGAGTTAAAGTTGCATCAAAAGTTTATCCGGACAGCAGATTGACAAGAAGATTAGATAAAATTAGCGGATTGTATCTTGCATCAAGCTCCAATAACAATCTGGTTCAACAGAAAATTGCAAGCAACGGGTTTTATAGAAATCAATTAGGCTTAAATTAATAACAGCTGAAATATAATAGCAGCGGGACGTCGAAAACGTCCCGTTTTCGTGTCTTAATATTTCTTAATAAATGATGTGTAAAAGCGCAAAATTTTATATTTACAGATTTTAGTCTGGGTATAATATACAAATAAAAAATAAAGGATTGTATTATGCCCTCTAGTATAGATAATATTTATTTTTTACCTAAACAAAATATTTTTAATAAGTTAAATAATAACCAACGACTCGTAAAACCTCTATTAAACCAATCGGATTGCGATACTGTCCAGTTTAGAGGTAAGTCAATGCCCTCAATGTACGCATCTACATTTGAATTTTTATCAGCAGAGATTTTCGGAAGAGATAAAAGATTTCAAGTAGACGGCAGTCTGTTATCTGCAAAAAATATTGCAGCTGCAATAAAGCAAGTATTTAATTTTAATATGGTGTTCGGACCATTTAAAAAGTCTATGGTTGATAAAATTAAGTGGAAAAGTTACATTCCACAAGATATTCGTGAATATTCAATAAATAAAATAAATGAAGCTCGTGCCGAAAGATTAAATAAATGGAAAAATTTTTTACAAGAACCTGGAGCCGCAAAAGGCTTATTTGATGAACCTGTTGATGAAGAATTGGCAGCTAAAATAGAAAATAATAATGCATTAAAGTTGATTGTTTGGAATGCTGTTAACAGTGAAGTAAAAGAAAATAACAGGCATATTCCGGTTCCTTTTAATCAAAAAGCTTTGAAAGAAACTGTGAATTATTTTAATGATTTAGCACCTAAAGATAGGCAAGTTGCTTGTGCTAATATATCATTTTTGGACTATTACACACATCGCTTGCGTGATAATCTTTTGATGGATATGAATCTATCCGAGAATAATTCTGTATGGGTAAAGATTCCTTCAATTAAGCATGATCCGTTTAATAAAGAAGCAAATATAAAAAAGCTGGAAATTTTAAGCTGTAAAAACTGGTGTACAAGATCGAGCGTAGATAAGGCAGAGGCTGCACTAGAGGACGGTGATTTTTATATTTATCTGGAACGTAATAAAGCTAAGTTGTGGGAACCGCTTGTTGGGATGACTACTGCAAAAGGTAAAATAGACCAGATTCAAGGCGTTGAAAACAATAATATAGTTCCATTAAAATTGGTTGATGAAATAGAGGATTTCATCAATAAGAGTAATTTAAAATGTCATTCCGGCATATATGATGAAGGACCCAAAGCGTATCAGGCAATATTAATAAGTAAAAAATTAAATGAGCAGGCCGGAGTATCAGGTAAAACATTTGCCAGAGCTATAAAGGAAAATGATACTCAAGCAATGTTTGATGCTCTCGGGGTAACAAACCGGAAAGTTGAAGGAGATTTGTTAGAAATTGCTACTTATAAACCTTCTTATAATTTAGTGCAAACGAGTGGTATTACTGCTCCATATTCTATGTTTGGACTTAATGAAGATGATTTACTTGCAGATGTTAAGAAGATTGATGGAAATTTTGTTTTGTATAACAAAAATCCGTTATATAATTCTTTAATAACGCATTTTCCTTCTAAGCTTGAAACTGTAACCGGAAAAATCGAATGTACAAAAAAACAGTATGAAAAGTTTGGCGAAGATATGCTGCGTGCAGTTGATGGAAAAGCTGACAGGATTATAGTGCATAATTAATTCTGGAGTTTTTCTATTCTTTTTTGAATATCCGGATGGTCAGACAAAACTTCTGGTGCTCCTGTATCTTGTCCGCTAAGAATTTTCAAGACCTGTACTCCTCCGGTTGTTCTGCCATATAATTCATTTAGGATTTTTGCGGCATACAAATCCGCTTTTGCTTCAACACTGCGTGAATATTTTAAATCGGATAAACTCAGTGTACCTTCAATAATCTTAGATGCTTCCTGATTGTTAGGGGAAACAATAGACATAAATATAATTATAGAAGTATTTGATATCCCTTTTCTCAAATTCATAAGATGGTCTTTGTTTTTATAATGCGCCATCTCATGTGCGATTACGAAAGTCAGCATTTCATCGTCGGTCAGACGTTTGTATAATTCTGATGTGATGTAAATATTCCCGTTAGGATAGCAGAGTGCATTCATCTGGTTATCGTTAATAATATGTATGTCTAAATTAGAAGTTTTAGGAAAATCTCTGTCAACACTTAATACTCTGTTTCTAATATCCTTTATTTTCTTAGTATCAAAATTGTTATCCTGTGTTTCTGTGTTAATCATAGAGGACAATATATTTTCCATCTGAATTTGTTTTTCAATAGATAGTGATTTGATGACAATTCCGGAAGCAATGAATGTAAATAAATAGACTAAAGCCAGTATTAATACTAATTGAATACAGGTTTGAAACAAATCCTTTAAAGGATTTGTTTCAGTCACATTTGTTTCGTCATCAATTAAAAGTTTTGCAGCTTCATAATCATAATTATTTTTTGTCATATTCAACAGCCGTTCCATAAGCAGTTATGCACACCTGCGACATAGTTTGTTCCGAAAGCATAACTGTTTCAATTTTTATGTTCATAACTAAATCGGCTCTCATCCTGTATGCACTTTCTCGTATTCTAAGAATTGCTTCTCGACGGCCTCTGTCTAGTACTGATTCGTATGCGGAAACATTTCCGCCGAAAATATTTCTTAAACTTGCAAGAAATACTTTGAAATAGTCGCATCCTATTACAACAGAGGCAGAAACTAGTTTTGCATTTTTTACCGGTTGGGAAATGTTCACATTTTTGGAAAAGTTTATATGAGGCTGTTTGTATAATTTTACTTCCCGTTCACGTATACTTTTATAATGTTTTTTCTCCCTGCTTCTGCCAGTAAAATAGCATATTATAAGAAGAGCTATTGCAATTAGTAAATCCATTTTTATTATCCTTGTGTTTTATGCTGAACATCTTCAACTTTTACTGCGGTACCATATGCATATACCTCTGCTGCTCCTGCTGCAATTGCTGATGTGGCATATCGAATATTGATAATAGCGTTTGCGCCCAGTTTAGTTGCCTGCTGAACCATTCTTTGAGTGGCTTCTTTTCTGGATTCTTCCATAAGCTCAGTATAGCCTTTTATTTCTCCTCCGAAGAAATTCTTAAATGAGGCACAAATGTCTTTGCCGGCATGTTTGGCTCTTACAGTACTGCCTGAAACCATCCCTAAAAGACTTGTTATCTTTTTACCGGGTACAGATTCTATATTAGTCATTATCATGCTAAACCTCGCTTTCATACTCTTTTGTTTATTACTAATTTAAAAATAGTAACTGAAAGTATGATATACGTCATCATACAGATATTTGATAAAAATATAGACTGACTTTATTGGTAGAATTACAAAAAAAAATCGGGATGACAAGATTCGAACTTGCGGCCCCCGCGACCCGAACACGGTGCGCTACCAAACTGCGCTACATCCCGATAATATAAAACTTTTCCCTCTCCGACGGGGAGGGTTAGGGAGGGGGTTAACCTCACCTTATACACTTATTATAAACCGCCAAACTTATAAATCAAGCTTGTCATCCAAATTTTTTTGGGGGGGGAAGTTCCGCAAATGAGCTCCGCAAAAAGTCGCAAATCCAATTTGCTAAACGACCATATGTCTTTCATTTACCCCCGTGCGTAGCACTTTAATTACTGTTAAGCTTTTGAATAAGCGCATCTGTTATATCAACTCCGCCTGAAAAAACGCTTCTGGCATCCAGAATCGCATCCAGACCTTTTTCAAGCCGTATTTTTTCGGTTACTGCGTGTATACGTGTATAGACTTCTTCTTCACGTTTTTCCCGAAAAGCATTGAACGCGTTTTCTCTGGCTTTTAATTCAACTCGTACTGTTTCTTCAAATTTCTTTTTCTGAACGGCAGATTCTATTTTATCAAATTCTTTTTCTTTGTTTAAAAGATACTGTTGTATTTCATTATTTTTAGTTTCAATTTCTCTAAGAGAAGTTTTTGCAAACTGATAATTTGCAACAACTTTATCATAATTCACATATCCGACTCCTCCTGCAAACACAGGTAAACAAGAGAGCAGAAGTAATAAAAATACTCTAATAACCATACATATTTCCTCCTCCGGTACCGAACGTAAAGTATCCTCCTTTTGAACCGTAATCACCGGGATTTGTAATAGGAATACCATAATCAACTGATACAGGGCCTACACCCGGAATATAAACTCTTAAGCCGATACCTGCTGTAATTGCACTCATAGGCCTGTCATATAACACACTTGAGATTGTAGGGTCAAACACTTTACCCGCATCAACAAAGAATGTTAAACGTATTCTCTGTAGAAAATCCCATTTTAACCTATCTACGAGCGGCAGCGGCGTTGCGAGTTCTGCCGAACCCATCAGGAATGCATCACCCGTACCAACGCCGCTCATTCTGAAACCTCTTACAGAATAAGGGCCTCCAAGTCTGAATGCCATAACTTCCGGCACATCATCTCCGTGTACGGTTACACCGCCTCTTGCAGTCAGAGAGAAGGACGATTTCTTTCGTACAGGGAAATACTTTGTAACTCCGCCGGCAATTCTTCCATTTGTGTTTTTAAAATCACTTAAACTTATTGCTTCGATAAATCGAGCATTAGCAATTACACCGCTTCTTGGAATTTCTTCTGAATCGAGTGTGCTGTATTTAACTCCCGGTGAAAGATTGACAAAGAAACCGCCGGTTAATTGTTTGGCTCTGTCTGCGATATTAAGGTTTCTTAAAGCATACATATGTGAAATTTTATCAAAGTCGCCTTCCGATAAACTTATATGTTCAATTCCCGCGCTAAAGTTTGTAGAAAGATTATTATAACCTCTAACTTTATGCTCAACAGCAGCATTAATACCGACTCGTCTTTCAATTGCAAGAGGAACCTGCCAGCTTCCCAAATCCCTGTAATAAAGCTTGCTTGTAAGAGAATTATCCGCATTCAGGAAATACGGCTCAAAGAAACTTAATTCAAGCTGATAATTCATCCGGTTTTTGATAGAAGCGTCACTTAGAAGAATACCTGAACCTAAAATCCCTGAGAGCGTGAGCTTCTGTCCTCGTCCAAGGAAATTATTTTCGCTGTAGCTTACAGAGCCAAAAGCTCCCAAACCGTTATCAATACCGCCTCCCAATGCAAGACTGTTCGGACTGTCTTCTTCTACTACGACTTTAACGTTATATTCACCGTCTGTTGTTTCGCTAGGATATATTTCACGGTTAACCTCTTTGAATATTTTGGTCGAATAGACTCTTGATAAATCTTCTTTAAGGTAGTTTTCGTTGTATACTGTACCTGGCTGTGTCAGAATGTTTCGTGTGATTACATAATCTTTTGTTTTTTCGTTTCCTTCAATAAATATTTTGTCTATTACACCTTCCGTAATGCTGAAGACCAGATTGCCGTCGTCACTGTCATCAACAGAATTTACTCCTGCAAGAATGTACCCTTTTGTATGATAATAATTGTTAATTTTATCAATTGCTTCGTTAATATTAGCAATATTTTGAGGGTAATTTCTGAGAGGTGTAACAAATGGAAGAAGTTCCATTGTAGAAATTACTGTATTCCCTACAACTGAAACCCCTGTTACCTTAATATTTTCTTGTAAAATAAATTTAAGATTAACAGTTCCATCATCGTTTAATTCCGGTTCAATTGCCATTTTGTCAGTAAAAAATCCGACGGCATAAATTCTCTGCAAATCTTGCTGTAAAAGTTCTTCATTAAATAAAGAACCTGCAATGGTTTTGATTTGGCTTTTAATGGCCTCCGGACTGATAGTTTTGAGTCCTTCAAAAGATATTTCGTTTATAATTTTTCCTTCTAAATCAACCTCATCAACACCGGCCGTATAAACGGCTTCTTCTGCAGGAGGGGCGAAGAAGTCATTTTGTTCAGGGGGTTGTACCTCTTGCACTGCGGGTACATCATTCTCTGTCGTTGACGAAAAATATTCTGATTCATTTAACTCGCCGTTATAGGGGGTAATCGTTTTAATAACAGGTTTTATTGTTCTGGAGGTATCTAAGTAAAGGGGATTAATAAGTTTAATTGTTTTTGGGGCGCCGATTTCAAGATAAGAAAAGTCAGTAGCAGAATAAACAGGAGAGCAGCCTAAAAATGCCGCCAGAACTAAGATGACAGCCTCGTGTCTAAATTCTCTCCTCTTATTTTTTACCTCCATGCTATCCTTTTTCTAAATATCCGCCTCCGTTAATGATAAAATTGTCTGGTAAAATCCTTTTGAGTCATTAGCTGCAAAAGAATTTTTCAGCACATTAGAACCTATATTTACTGTAACGTAGCTAGTGCCGTTTTTGACAAAAACTTCGTACTTATCTCTTACATATTTATTTTCAGCGCCGGTAACCGATGTAACAGGATATGCAACAATTCCGGGACTGTCTTTTGGCAGAGAGCCCATTTTACAATTTGCGAGAGCTTGGCTTTTCGGGATTTTGGCAAGGTTTGCAAACGCAATGTAAACCTGTCCGCCCTGTTCAAACATTGCATTTTCCTGTCCGGCATCAGTAACAGTATTTGCTTTTAGATAAAGTTTTTTAGTTTCAGAACTGTTTGTTATTACCTTAAACTTACTGCACAGCGGAGCATAAAGGTTTCCGGTTCTATCTGTAATATTTGCAATGAGTACAGGGCTGAAAACTGATTCTACTTTTACAAATTCCGGAAGCAGTATACTGAAATCTGCACTTGCACTTTCGGCAAATGCAGGCATTAAGGCTGATACCATGGTTATAAACAGCGTTATTAATTTTTTCAAAACTATATCCCCGTATCCAGAATAATGCAGTCAGGAATTTTTACTATAATTCCCCAAGTCTATAGTAAAGGATATATGGCAATAGGGCTAATATGTTAAGATTGTTTACAAATCGTACAAGGCATTTCCGGTGTATTTATGCTGCCGTTATTATTGTAAGCATGAGCCATACAGCCGCTGTTGCAAATCACATTGTATTTGCAGTTTTTACATTTCATTTTTTCTAGTAATCTTTTTTGGAAAAGTATATTATTCTGTCTATTTTCCCAGATTTCTGTGATTGGAGTTTGTCTGATATTTCCCATAAGTGCGTCTTTACACCCCTGAGCCTGCATACACATATAAACACTGCCGTCAGAACGGATACTCAGCCTGTCATGACAATTACAATTACGTGTGACAGGAATCGTGTATTTTTCAAAAACCGGTTTGTACTTATCTTCTTCAAGAATTTCGCCGATACCGGGTATGCTGAATAGCTCTATGCTTGAGAATAGACCAGCTATAAGCTTTGTTTTGCAGCTGCTTGTATCTAATTTGTAAAGTCTTGAAGCAAGAAGCATTAAGTCCCTGTTTGAAAGTATTAAGTTTTCGTGAGATTTGTTAAAGTAATACATTCTGCCGGCAACAAAACAGTTTACGCCAAGCTCGCTGCTCAGTTTGTATATTTCTTCGATTTCATTGTAATTAACTGTATTTACAGTGCAGGAAATTGTTATTGTAATATTTCTTTCTGCAAGCTTTTTTATGTTGGAGATAACTTTTTCAAAAAGATTTGTTTGTCTGATTTTTTTGTAAGTTTCGTGCGTTGCGCCGTCCAAACTTATCTGCATACCATCAATATACGGATTTAACATTTCGGCCAGACAATCGATTTGACTGTCATCCAATAATGCCGCATTTGTAGCCATTTTGACAGAAACGTTATTTTCTTTAAACTTCCGGATTATATCCATTGTGTCTTTGCGCAGGAAAATTTCTCCTCCGGTAAGCAGTATTCCTGATATTCTGAAATCATTAATCAAACTGTCTGCAAGATTCATTGCTTCTGATGTTGTAAGGTCATTCTGCGCCGAATATTCTGTATCATTGTACAAACAATGAATACATCTGAAATTGCAGGCAGAAGTTAAATCCCACCACGCAAAGAGCGGAGTTGAAAACAGAAAACCCTCAAGTGCAAGACTTTTAATGTAATTAGAAAATGGTCTAATCAGGTTTAAGTCTACAGACTCTGCACTTTCCGGCTGTTTTGAATTGAAAAAAGTGTTATCCAGATAGAATCTTATTGCATTTGCATATTCTTTATCAATCAATTTCGTCAAGAAATTCCTCCTTGAGCAGAGTTTCAAAAATATTTACGAGTTTTTCCTTAAGAGTTTCTGACGAAACATCTTTGTTATTTTCAAGAAGTATTTCAAGAACTTCTTTGACAGAGAGCGTACCGTCCAGAGCTGCAACAATTGTACCGGAAGTATAATCCGTGTTAATGCATGCTTTGTTTCTGGCATTGTAAAAGCAATACCCTACTGACGGCTCAAATCGTTTGAGCACGGATGGTGATAGTTTTAATTTTTTGTTAAGCATACTAGCAGCTGTAAAGATCTGGATTTACAATACTCCACTGTGTTGGATCATCGCAAGACATACCGCCTGCAAAACGTTTAACATTTTTAGCGTTAACCGGTTCTGAAACAGCAAGACCGGCTAATGTTCCGTATAGAGCTACCTGTTGTAATTTTTTCTGAGCTGTTTGTGAAGCCTTTTTAGCCATTGGCTTGTAAATTTGATTGGTTGATTGAATTCTTTGTACTAACATACACACCTCCTTTTTTCAAATTATATTATGTAATAGGCTTTTGTCAACGATAGCAAAAAAAAATATCATTGGTTTTAACAATATTATGAAAGTTATCAAAGTTAACTATATTAAAAAAATTGAAAGTTTAAAGCTGATGCAGAAACAGCGCCGTGTGTTTGCAGAAAATGTATCAGATAAAATCTCATTTCGTTCTAATCCTGCAGAAGCTGGAAAGGTTCTGACAAAAATTGCCGGCAGTTTTTCAAAAGAAGATTTTATTAAGGTTGAGAAACTTGTTTCCGGATTTGAAAATCTGGCTTCATCAGAAATTATAAGATTGAAAGATAATCTTATAAAGCAAAATATAGACAAGCTGAAAGCTGCAGGTATGCGGTTTAAGGTTGAGAATAACAGAGAACTTTGCGAGTATGACAATCAGCTGGTTTCTTCAAAATTACAAAAAGAGCTGAAACAAAATTCTATAAAATTGTTTGCACTCAATAAATTAATTTTTTCAGTTCAACAAATTGAAACTCTCCCCCTTGCACAAAGTATTTTTGAGCATCCGGTCGATAAAGCTTTGAGAATTACAGGAGATTTTACAAAAGAAAATATTTTCCGGATAAAAAATAAAGAAAAAAAATATTCCGCACTTGAGGTCAACAGAGTTTATGAAAACAAAACCGGTCTGATAGATAAGATAAAGGCATATTGCACAAAAAAAGATTTGTCCGAAAGGGATTTTGCAGCGCTCAAAAAACTTGCGATTGAGTACACGGCTCTAAATAATGTTCAGAAACAAAAAGGAGTTTTTACAAAAGACCTGGAGCGGGTTTTGAATGCATCTTTGATACCTGCTGATATAAAAAGCGGGGACTTTATAGACGGGCTGGGCGTGGTCACTGACCGGCTGGAAGTCGACGGCAGGGACTCGGTAATTGTACTTTCAAATGTTAATAAATCTCAAATGCTTAAAATGTACGACTTAAAAGAGTTGAACCGCAGGCTTGTAGACGACGGCTCCGATTTAAACACAATGAACGAGCGCGCAAAGGGTTTGATTCAAAATGAGGAAAAGAGCTCTATGGCACAGGTGCAGTTTACGCCTCTTGCACCGGAATATCTAGAAAAGCTTACGGGTATAAAAGAAGAAAAACAGAGTTATTATGTTGGTGATTTTTTAAACTATGATACAAAGAAAAACCCGAAAGCTGCAAAAATTATTGCATTAAGGCTGCTGAAACTTCTTAACGATAAACAGTATTTCCCTGTTTATTTAAAGGCTCAAGCTTATCACGGAAGCAAACACTCTCCGGTAAATTTTTACAGGTATTACGGTCTGACTCCGGTTTCACATACAGAGGAAGAAATCGAAAAACTTATATCTCAAAATAATGGAAATTTCCCGTATGAAATTCCGGTTTACTTTTGCCTGAGAAATTCTGATGCTATAAAAGACAGATTTTTAAGCTGGCTTAAAACATATTCTATCTAAAATGCCTGTAATCTGACATTTCGTTTATAGCAAGCATATCTGCAATTCTTGATGCTTTTTTCTGTTCTTTTGTAATAATCGCATTAATACCTATAGACGGCAGAATGCTCAAAAGAATTGCAGTCAGGTATTTGCTGAAATTTGTTGCCATTTCAAGTTTTGAATTCGATTTCGCACCTTTAGTAAGATATTTTGTTCCGATAATAAGCCCAACACCGGTAAAGAGTAATGATATCGGCAGTGTAATGGCCTGTCCTAAAGCTTCAATACTTTCTGAATATTTTTGGGACTTTTCATCTACCTTATTGAAAGTTTTGAAAGTGTTTCTCTGTAATGTCTGTGCATCCTTAATCTGTTCCGGAGTAAGCTCAAGTGTTTCGATCGCTTTATAAAATTTTTCTTCCTGCTTTGCAGTAGTTTTCTTATATTGATTATATTCCTTATTGTTTTTCCACGCATGAGTGAGGAATTTGAAAAGACCTTCTTTTCTATCCTGTATAACATTAACGTCTTTCAAATCAGCGATATTTTCATCAGAAACATATACAAGTTTTGAAGGATTGTTCATCAAATCCTGCTTAATCTTAAATCTTCCCACCCTTGAGGCCTGTTTCTGGATTTGTGCAGATGCAATTGAGAAAATTACCGGAATAGTTACTGCTGCAATCTGGGATATTGCTGAAATTTTGGCTTCTGATTTAACCTTCATTGCTTTTAGAGCTTTGCTCAAAAGCAGGTTAAATAATGTTCCGAAAGCAAGAGTTCCGGCTACAAGTGCCTGTGTTGCGAGTTCTGCATTTTCTGCATAATCCTGAGAAGCTATGTCGATTTTTTCAACTAGTTTTGTTAGTAACTGCTGGTCTTTTTTGGCTTTTAAGATTTCTTCCGGAGTCATTTCATCATTCATGTGCTTTTCAGCTTCCAGAAGTTCCAAGTCGAATTGTTTTTTATGTGCTTTATATTCTTTGCTGTCAAGCGCCATTTCTTTAATTGTCTTAAGTCCGTTTGATAAGCTGAAAGCTGATTTTTTGCTGTTATTAATAACAATATTCTGAGCTTTCTTCTCAGCTTCTTTAATCTGAGCCTCTGTAAGCACAGCAAAGCCTTTAGGATTTTTTAAATCCTTTCTCATTGCCTCGAAACGTCCTCTTCTTGAAGCAGCAACTTCTGCTTTAGCAGCCCACGCAAACATAGGAAAAGCGGCAATCATACCGGCAAGAGCTCCGATTCCCAAAGGAAGTCCTTTACCAACATATTTTGAATATTTGTCTTTGCCTAAATGTTTCATAAGTGCGTTTTTAACAGGCTTGAGGTTTCCTACAACTGCCCCGACAGCCGCTCCGCCGAAAATAGCAGCATCCAGACCGTATCCTACAGCTGTTTCTGTTGCAACTTCCATATCTTCGGCACGTTTCTGAGAATATTCATCCATAACATCTATTGCACGGATTAAAACTTTTCCGCGCTGTATATCTTTCTGGTCAATGCTTTCCGGATGCCTGCGAAGGTATTCCTGTCTTTTGCTCTCTGTAAGGTCACGTTCATATTTCCAGCCCGGATAGGCCGGCTCGTATTTTTTATAAGCTTTGTAATCTCCAAATGCAGACACGTTTCTTACACCTTCTTTCTACATTGAAAACATATAATACAATTTTTTGCTAGCTGATATCTAAATGTTTACAATTCTTAATATACTGTTGTACGGCAAAATAGTAATAAGTGTCTAACCCTTGTCAGTACATGGTTTTCTCATGTAAATTTATATTAAATTTGCGCTCAAGAACTTTACATTTGTTTCTATTTAAAATAGTATGTTAGTATAGTGGTATAGTATAGATAAATAGAAAAAAGAGGAATAAACGTGGACAACTTAGGACCGGATATTTTTGGAAGACGTGATATTGAAAACATTCAATCATCAGATAATATGGAGCAGCAGCCGGCTCCTGGCATTAACCCGGCGAAGATTAAAGTAATCGGTGTCGGCGGCGGCGGCGGAAATGCTGTTAACAGAATGATTAAGTCAGGTTTGACTGGTGTAGAATTCTGGCTTATGAATACAGATTTACAAGTATTGAATTTTTCAACTTGCAAGAATAAAATTCAACTTGGTGCAAAATTAACAAACGGTCTTGGTGCCGGCGGAGAACCTCAGGTTGGCGAAAAGGCCGCAGAAGAAGCCCAGCAGGAAATTACAAGCGCAATTGAAGGCGCAGATATGGTTTTCGTAACTGCCGGTATGGGCGGAGGTACAGGTACAGGTGCTGCTCCGGTTGTTGCTAAAATAGCTAAAGATTTAGGTATTTTAACAATCGGTGTTGTTACAAAACCGTTCTCTTTTGAAGGTAAAAGAAGACAAAATCAAGCTCAGCAGGGCTTGGAAAAATTAAGAGAATCTGTTGATGCTCTTATCGTTATCCCTAATGATAAATTATTAGATGTTGTTGATAGAAGAGTATCGCTTCAAGAATCATTCATCGTTGTTGATGAAGTTCTTTTAAGAGGTGTTCAAGGTATCTCTGACATCATTACTATACCAGGTTTAATAAACGTTGACTTTGCCGATGTTAAGAGTGTAATGGCTGCATCTGGCTCAGCTCTTATGGGTATAGGTCGCGGTACCGGCGAAGGCAGAGCTATTGAAGCTGCTAAGATTGCTATCAACTCACAGCTTCTTGAAACTTCAATCAATGGTGCTTCCGGTGTTATTGTTAACATTACAGGCGGACCTGATATGACATTGCACGAAGTTACTGATGCTACAAACATCATTAACGATGCTGTTCTTGATGATGCAAGAGTAATTATCGGTGCTGTTGTTGATGATAATATTCAAGGCGAAATCCAGATTACTGTTATTGCTACAGGATTTGAATTGAAATCACAAATGCCAATCGAAGAAAAAGTAGAAAACCGCTCAATCAGTGCGGCTGAATTCTTCTCCGGTGCGTTTAACAGCCAGCAGCAGCCTAAGGCGCCGACAATGTCATCATTCTCAGATATCCAAATTCCGGATTTCTTACGTAAGTAATATGTGTAGAGGTTAATATATAAAAAAGAGCCGTTGAAAAACGGCTCTTTTAATTTAGGATTAATATTCCTGCGTTAAGATAAGTGGCAAAGAGTAACCATAGCAGATATGGAATAAGAAGCAGACCTGAAAATTTTGAAATTTTATAAAATTCTATAATATTGAGTAAGACAAAAATATCCAGAGCAATAATATCTATTAAAGCAAGAGCAGGATTGTTAAGGATAAAAAATGACGGTGTCCAGAGAATATTCAAAATTACTTGCAAGATGAAATATGTATATCCCATAATTTTTGATTTTCTTGTTCTTGTTACTGTAAACAAAAGCAAGGCAGCAAAAATTGTTATGTATAAAAATATCCATGCAGGCGCAAACACCCAGACAGGCGGTGTTAATGCAGGTTTTTCAAGCGTTGTGTACCAGGTTAAATCAAGCATAATTATATTATGTTTGATTTAATTATTTTATGTATTAGAAATTCAGGCTATTTTTGAACAACAAAAGATATCCACTGATCCTGAGAAATAGTGTCTATGATTTTTAAACCTTCTCGCTCAATTGCGTCAAGAACAACAGGTTTTTTCTCATCAAGAATACCGCTCAAAGACATTTTTGCATTATCATTCATAATATTTTTCAAGTCACCCATAATTTCTGCAAGAACATTGTGCAGTATGTTAGCGCAGACAAAATCGTATTTCTCCGTCAATTTATCAGCGGTAGTAAGTTCAAAATCGCATTTAACATTGTTTATTTGAGCATTTTTCCTGCAAACATCAATAACAGTTTCATCGTTGTCGCATCCGAATGCAGAACCTGCACCTAGTTTCATTGCGTAAATTGCAAGAATACCTGAGCCTGTACCGATATCAGCGACTTTGTCACCGGCACTAAGATATTTTTCAAGAGCTTTCATGCAGAGCTGTGTTGTCTGGTGTGTTCCCGTGCCAAATGCGCATCCCGGATCGATGTTTATAGTAACTTCGTTTTCTTTTGGAGTGTATTCAATCCAGCTTGGAACGATTGCAACCCTGTCTGTCACGTGTGTAACAGTCCATTTTTCTTTCCATTTTTTTGACCAATCCTGATTTTCTTTTTCGTCAAGGGTAATTTCCCAGCTTCCAAGTTCTTCGTCTGTGAAGCCGCGATCTTTGAGTAGTTCTCTTTCCATTTTTAGGACTTCAACAGGATTGGAATTGAGTTCTGTAAGGAAAACTTTTAAAGTTCCTTCAGTTGTTGCAGTCATTTCCAAATCTTTGTAAGTTTCTTCTGCTGTCACAACGCCTTCGCATTCAAAATTGGTGAAGCAGATATCTGATACGATATCTTCAATCTCAGGATTTATTGATATTCTTAATTCAAAATAGTTATTCATGTTTTCCTTTCGGGTTGTATTTTAGAAAAAATACGTTATAATAAGAATACAGGCAAGGGTAGCCTAAATACTCGAGCCCGTCCCTGATTAAAGGGTTGTGAGCCAAAGAACTATTGATATTAGTATCAGTAGTTCTTTTTCGCTGATTTTTATCAACATACGACCTCCTTTCTGTTAAAAATTCAGCGAATGTAGTAAAAATCTTTAGCCTGTATTCTTTGTTTCAAAGTTCAAATAAAATTTATTCACAAGAGATGAGAAAAAGAATTTACAAAAAACTTGAAGCAATGGAGGAAGCCTCCATTATGAAATTGCTTCTTTGTGTGAATATTTAGCAGTAATACACGGAATCACCGAGAAGATTTGAAGGAGTTTTCTTAATCCTCAATAAATCTTCCCATTTGTCTGAACTTATTATATCTTTCTTCTCTCAGTTTTTCCGGAGATTTTTTTGCAAGTTCATTAAGTGCATTGATTATTGATGATTTCATATTTTCAGCAACAACGTTATAATCACTGTGTGCACCGCCTAAAGGTTCAGAAATTTCTTCATCAATAATTCCCAGCTCAAGCAAATCTTTTGATGTAATTTTTAAAGCTTCTGCTGCATCAGCATACCTTGCAGCGTCACGCCAGAGAATAGAAGCGCATCCTTCCGGAGAAATTACTGTATAATAAGCGTGCTCCAGCATCATTACTCTGTCAGCAACAGCAAGCCCTAAAGCTCCTCCGCTGCAGCCTTCGCCTGTTATTATGGAAACTATTGGAACATTGAGTTTTGACATTTCTCTAAGGTTCATTGCAATAGCTGCACCTTGTCCGGTTTCTTCTGCTTTAATACCCGGATATGCTCCCGGAGTGTCGATTAATGTAACAATAGGCATTTTGAATTTATTTGCGTGTTTGAAAAGTCTGAGCGCTTTTCTGTACCCCTGAGGCTGCGGCATACCGAAATTATATTCAAGATTTTCTTTTGTAGATTTACCTTTTTGAATACCTATTATCATAACAGGTTTGCCGTTTAGTTTCGCAATACCGCCGATTATAGCCCTATCATCCATTCCTTCTCTGTCACCGTGAAGTTCAATAAAGTCTTCGCAGATAAGATCCACATAATCCAAAAATTTTGGTCGTTCAGGATGTCTTGCGATTTGTAATTTTTGTGAAGGTTTCAATTTTGAATACAACTCCTTTTTGTAATCCTGAGCCTGCTGTTCGAAAGTTTGAATTTGGTTATCAAGATCCATTCCGGAAGCTTCGCTCATTTTTTTTAGTTCATCTATTTTTTTCTGTATTTCTACTATTGGTTTTTCAAAGTCTAATACTACTGCCATTTTCTCTTTTTATACTCCATGCATATCTAAAATATTAGCCAGTGTTTTTCTTAAATTCTTCCTCTTAGATACTATATCTACCTGACCGAATTTGAGCAGATATTCTGCTGTCTGGAAATCATCAGGCAGCTTTTGTCTTATTGTCTGTTCAATAACTCTTCTTCCTGCAAAACCAATTCTAGCACCTTGTTCTGCAATGATAATATCCCCCAGAGTTCCGAAGCTGGCTGTAATTCCGCCGAATGTTGGTTCTGTAAGCAGGTTAATATATAGAAGTCCTGCTTCATCAAGTTTACCGGCTGCACAGGATGTTTTTGCCATTTGCATAAGGCTTAATGCGCTTTCCTGCATTCTTGCGCCTCCTGAGGATGTAATTGCAAGCATAGGGAGTTTAAGTTCCAGTGCTTTTTCCATAATCCTTGTAACTTTTTCACCTACAACACTGCCCATTGAACCGCCCATATAGTCAAAATCCATTACGGCTGCTGCTATTTTGTGACCTTCAATCTTTGCCAGACCGGTGATAACTGCTTCGTCCAGTCCGGTTTTGCTATGAGCTTTTTTCAAACGTTCGGCATATGATTCCGTATCAACAAAGTTTAGCGGGTCACAAGGGTGAACATTTTTAAATAATTCTTCAAAAGAACCCTCGTCAAAGAGCTGTTTAATTCTTGTTGTTGCATTTATTCTAAAATGGTAATCGCAGTGAGGACATACCATCAAATTTTCTTCAAGCTCGCTTTTCAAAATCTGTGAGCCGCAATGAACGCAAGCTGTCCATAATTCAGGAGTTTCTACTTCAATCCCCTTCATCTCACGAGCCCGTCTTTCAATTTGAGCTTCTTTTCTTTTATCAAACCATTCTTGTATTGTCATATTCTATACACATCCCGCCGCTAAAAACGACAGTCCTTCTCCTATTACAATCCACTTTCACATTTTACACCAAACATGAACGAAAGGATATGTTTTAATAATTTGTTACTTAATTGAAACCTAATTTTTTCATTCTGGTATTGACTTCTGTAAGCCATTTTTTGTGTTTTGCTTCAAGCATTAATTCTTTTATATTATCGTTATCCTGTGTTTTAACTTTGTTTAAAGGGCTTTTCTGAAATATATCAGATTTCGGCTGCCGATTGAGTTTTCCGCACCAGCTGGCAAAAATACCTTCGCTTTCAGAAGGAAGAGTAATTTTTCCCAGGTTTTCTGCATTGCCTATATTTACTGTTGTCTTAAGTTGATTTTTTATTAAAAGTGACATAATTTTCTCCTTGATTGTATGTTATATGAAAACATAAAAAAAAGTAATTTGCTACTAAAAAGGTCCGGTATTAAACCAGACCTTCTTTGAGAGCTTTTACTGCTGCCTGCGTTCTGTCGTCTACGACCAGTTTTTGAATTATATTACAGACGTGAGCTTTTGCAGTGTGTTCGCTTATTGTCAGTGTTTTTGCAATCTGGCTGTTGGACTGCCCGTCGACAACAAGCTTTAGAACTTCATATTCACGCTGGGTTAAGTTTGAATGATTTTCTTTAAATGCACTTCTTGACAGCTGTCTTGAAGGGATTACGCCGCTGTTCTTATCGCGAATGAATGGTACAACGTGCGGGTCTATCCACATTGCACCTTCTTTTATCATTTTTATAACGCTCATCAAAAAGTCGGTGCTTATATCTTTGATTACATAAGCACTTGCTCCGGCGCTAAGCGAGGAATTGAGTTCTTCTTCTGATATGTGTGAGGTAAGCATTATTACTTTGATATTATTGTTATGTTCAAGTATTTGTTTTGCAGCTTCTATACCTGAAATATCAGGGAGTCCTATGTCCATAAGAACAATATCGGGCTTTATAAGCTTTGCTTTTTCTACAGCTTCTTTGCCGTTTACTGCCTCGCCTATTATTTCCAAATCAGGGTAGTCTGAAAATAATGATTTTATACCAATACGCATTAGTTTTTGGTCTTCAACAAGCAATATTTTTATTTGCATAAAAAACCTCCTTAGAATTCACTCCCTCTCCTTGAGGAGAGGGTGGGGTGAGGTGTCAGCCAATTACCCATCGTAATATTAAAACCTTTTTCGCTCAAATTAAATTGTAGTGATAAATATAGAAAAAGCTAATGCTTTTGTTTTTAAATTTAGAAGTATTTTTTTAATGATTCCTGCAAATCCAAAATTTTAACATGGTTTTCAAGCATAGCTTGATTTCGTCCTTCGTAAGCCTGTGTGTAATTATCATTTTTATCAATTGCAAGGTTAAAATTTTCAACAGCTTCGTCGAGTTTATCCTGAAGGTAATATGCCATTCCGATAAGTGTGTATTCGACTTCCTGTGCTTCGGAGAATTCTAGCGCTTTCCGGTAAAATTCTATTGCTGTATCATAATCTCCGCTGAACTGTTTCATACAACCCAGACCGCGCAGGACTGTTGGATTTTGCGGGTCAATTTTGAAAGCTTCCTCAAGAGTTTCAATACCGGATTTGTAATCATAACGGTCATACTCTTCTTTTGCTTTAGTTATAAGGGTAAGAAGCTTAACTTTTGTATTCATCCTCCGGAAGAAACCGGAAATTTCTTTTAGACGATTTAACTCTTCACTCATGATATCGTGTGCATTTTTTCAAAAATGCCTTTTTTCTGAACCCAAACTTCGACTTCAAGTTTGTTGCCTTCTTCAATTAGTACGTTTTTGAGTTCTTTGAAGTTCAATTCGGCATTTTTTATATCGCAGAGCATAAACATAACAAAGTGTCCCTGCATTAACGTTTGTTTGATATCTTCGATGTTAACCCTGTATTTAGCAAGAACAGTTGAAATTGAGGAAACAATCCCGACTTTGTCTGAACCTGATACTGTAATAATTATTTTGTAATCGTCCATTCCGTGCTCTCCTTTATTTATACTATGTATTATAAAGGTTTAATGTAGTATAAGTCAATGCGTGAAGGTGAAATCTAAAAGTTCAGCAATCATTCTTCCATAGTGGTCAACTTCAAAACAGCCAATGCGGTACAGCCTGACTCTGTAACTGCTTTTGTTAGAATTAACCTGAATAGTATCCCCATCAACGACATATTCGAAATCAACAGGCAGAAGCGGCGTGCAGAAAGCATGGTACGAAATGAAAAAAATAGCCAAGAAGCATAATAAAAGCTTTATTTTCATAATAACTCCTTATGTATTTAATAAAATAATAAGATAGATATTATGTAATTATATATTTATATTGGACAAAAGTCAACATATTCTAATATATAGATAGTTGTCAATTAACTTTTATAAATTAGAAAAATATAATCTATATAATGAATATTGATGAAATAAAATTATTAACAGGTCTAAGAATAAAAAATATACGAGAACGATTAAAATATACTCAAGAACAACTGAGTGAATTGATACAAATCGATATATCGGCTCTTAGTAAAATAGAAAATGGCAAAAATTTCCCATCATATGAAACTTTATATAAATTTTTTGGAATTTTAAAAATTAACCCTACGGAACTATTTGATTTTGAAGATTTTCAAACATTAGAAGATGATTTAACGGACAAGATTATATTTGAGCAAATTAAAGATTTAAGTCCACGAAATAAACAAAAAATACAGAAATTTATTAAAATGATTACTGAATAATTATGATTATTAATAAAAATAAACGTTTTTTGTAATTTACTATTTAAATTATAAAGTTGCTCAAAAATATTTATCTTGTTTAATTATATACAGTTATGGTAGATGCTGAACCTAATGAAATGTTTTATTATCGAATAATTAAATTGCTGCAAGAATAATTCAATCCACCCACTTGAAAATTCTGCAAAATAGGTTAAAATGAGAATACAGGCATGGGTGGCGTTAACACCCAAACCTGCGTCCTATTTATAGGACTTTGCAAGTGAGAACTATTATTAGCAATAATAATAGTTCTTTTTCGCTAATTTTAATTATCATTTTTACCTCCTTTCGTTAGCGAAAATAATAATCAAAATCTTTAGCCTGTATTCTGTTTTAAAAGTACTTATTTATAGATTATTGATACCAACAAATTATTTTTTCCTACTTGAAAATTTTGAAAAATAGGTTAAAATGAGAATACAGGCATGGGCAGCGCCAATGCCCAAACCTGCGTCCTATTTAAAGGACTTCGATGATGAGAATTAGTATTATTAGTAGTACTAATTCTCTTGCGTTGATTTCGACTATCATGTGACCTCCTTTCTTAATCGAAAACGAGCATTTAATAATCAAAATCTTTAGCCTGTATTCTGTTTTTATTTTAACAAATATTCCAAAATATATCAATAAATCATTTTAAGTTATAATATTCATATGAAGTATGAAGATGCAATAAAACTTATAACGGGAAAAAGCAATTTTTATATAGATTTAGGACTGGATAGGATTTCTGCTGTACTTGATAAGTTTGGAAACCCTGAGAACAGTCTGAAATTTATCCACGTTGCCGGAACAAACGGAAAAGGTTCTGTGTGTACAATGCTTGCATCAATTCTTCAGGAAGCAGGATACAAGACAGGACTTTATACAAGTCCGCATATCTGGGAGTATACTGAAAGGATTAAGGTTAACGGCGCAGATATTCCGAAGGAAACTTTTGCTGAATATGTTCAGATGATTACCGGAACAGGCATACATTTAACCGAGTTTGAAATTCTTACGGTTATGATGTTTTTGTATTTTAAAGAAAAAAATGTAGATATTGCCGTCCTTGAAACCGGTCTGGGCGGGAGGCTTGATGCTACTAATGTAATTAAACAAAATCTCTGTTCAATAATTACGCACATTGACCTTGATCATACAGACAGGCTGGGTAATACAAAAGATAAAATTGCTTATGAAAAAGCAGGAATTATTAAAAAAGGGTGTCCTGTTATTACTGCAGAAGGCTATGAAGCAGTGAGAGATAAAGCTGATGAATGCGGCTCAATGTTCATACTTACAAACCCGTATGTTAATCCTGAATTTATTGATGCTCTTGCGCTCAAAGGAAATCAGCAGGTTGAAAATCTAGCCCTTGTTATTAATGCCGTAAACTATCTGTTGAAAGATATTGACGATAAAACTATTATTGAAGGGTTGAAAAAGGTAAAAAATCCTTGCAGGTTTGAATATATACAGGAGAAAAATCTTATAATTGACGCTTCACACAACCCTAATGGTATTGAGGCTCTGAGAGATAATCTTGATTGGTTTTTTCCGCGCGAAAAAAGGCGTTTTGTTTTTGGGTGCTTAAAAAATAAAGATTACTCAAGAATGATGAATATTCTTTTTCGGGAGGGTGATGAAATTTATCTTAACGGATTTGATTATCCGAACGCGTGCACGTATAATGAACTTATACAGAAATGTCCGTATCCGGCAGAAATATATACGGATGAATCTGTTCTCAAGCCTGATAGGTTAAACATAATATGCGGGTCTTTTTATATGATTGGAGGTATGGAATGGGTGAAATCTCTTCCAGTTTAGAGGATTATATTGAAGCTGTTTACAGCATTTATATTAAAGATAACAAGGTAAAGGCTGTTGATGTTGCAAGACGCCTTAATGTTTCGCGTGCATCTGTCACCGAGGCGCTTCAGAAGCTTGAACAAATCGGGCTTATAAATTACGGACATTACGGCACAATTTCTGTTACAGACGATGGGGTTAAAAAAGCAAAAGAAGTTATAAAAAAACACGAAACACTTTCGGATTTTTTTGAAAATATTTTAGGTATCGAACACGAACTTGCGGAAGAAACTGCTTGCAAGATTGAACATGTTATTGATAACAGAATTTTAAAAAAGCTTGAACAGCATATAAAAAACTACAGGCTTAAATAGTAATCTTTGAGAAGCTTTGCATCATCCTCAATATTCGGACTTTCGCATACAACAGCACCTTTAACATCAAAAGTTTTGAATGCTTTCAATAAATCTTTGTAGTTAAAATCTGATTCTTCAAGGTTAAGATGTTTCTTTTCTCCCTTTGCGCCGTATTCAATTCCTGCAATGTGTGCGTGGAAATTATTAAGCGCAATTTGTCCGAGTTCTTTACCTATTTTTTCAAAAATTGCACAGAACTCATCATAGGTATTGGAAATTCCGTTGTAACGTGCGTGCAAATGTGAGAAATCAACGCAAGGAAGAACTGTTTCAAACTCTTTTGACAGCCTGATAATTTCTTCTAAATCTCCCCACTGCGTAGCTTTGCCGGTTGTTTCCGGCCTAATCCAGATTTTGTTTCCGCCTTTTGCAAGAGTGTCTGTAATCTCTTTAATTTTAGATTTTATATTGTTGTAAACAAGCTCTGCATCTTGTTCGAGATAGTATCCGGCATGAAAAGTGATGCTGAAACCTCCAAGCTCATTTGCAACTTCCGCAGTTTCAATAATTCTCTGGACGCTTGCTTCAAGCTTGTCTTCTTCCCTTGCGTTAAGATTTACGTAGAAAGGTGCGTGAGCTGTAATAACTTTTGTTGCTGCGCTGACTGCATCACGGCTTTTGTCGCTTATTCTAACCCCGCGTACAAATTCAAGCTCAAGTCCGTCAAGATTCATTTCATCAAGTATTTTAAATCCTGCTTCGTATCCTTTGTTTCCGGCTCTTAGCGGAATGCCGGCTGTTAAGAAGTTTAATTTATCCATTTTTTACCTTTTTTCTAGTAGTTATACTTTGAGGATGGCCTGGAGTTGTTATTTTGGCTTGTAGTATGATGATTGCCATCCGACTATTTGTCTACGTGCGTAGCACTTTTTCTAGTAGTTTTGCTTTGAGGGAAACCGGGAGTTTTAATATAGACTTGTAGTTTTAACATTTGTTTCCCGACTTAAGGTTCTTTTCTTTTTGGTAACTTTTTCTTTTTAGTAAAGAAAAAGTTACTTGAATTCTTCTCCGATTTTCGGGTTAACAATTCTGATAAAATCTTTGCTGTCGCCCATGAAGAAGCTTCCAAACTGCATTACTGTCGGTACAACGAGTCCTTTTGAAGTTGCAATAAAGAACTTATCATCCTCAATTTTTGCAACAGTACCGGCAGGATGCGGAACGCAGAAGGCATCTGAGGCGACTTCTACTTTCATAATTTTCATCATGTTCCCTCTGAAAGTTGTACTTGCAAGAATAAACGGATTCAATGCACGTACAAATCTTTCGATTTCCTCTGCGGTTCTGTTGTAATTGATGAACAATTCTTTTTCGCTCAGTCCTTTTCCTGAAACAAAATCACCGACCGGCTGCTTAATTCTAGGAAGCGGCTGATTTTCATATGCTCTCAAAACTTGCAGCAAAAGCTCTATTCCGAGAACGTTTAATTCATTAAATATTGTCCCCATCGTTGCCTTTGAATGGATATGATAAGGTTTTTGAGCAATAATATCACCTGTGTCAAAGCTTTCATCCATAAAATGAATTGTAACACCAGTTTCGGTTTCACCATTGATTAATACTCTTGAATACGGGTTTCCGCCTCTGTATTTTGGCAGCATGGACGGGTGTACGTTAATAAATCCATCTTTTGTTGATTCCAAAAGAATGCGCGGTATTTTGTAATTAAAAGAACACACGACTGCTGCATCAACATTAAGTGCGCGTACAGCTTCAATAAGCTGAGGTTCATCAAGTTCATCATAGTCAATATAATTCAACCTTCTTGATTGAACAAAAGTTTTGAAATCATAGTACATGTTGTGGTCTTTTTTAGGCCCGAGCACTCCTACGATATTAACTCCGGACATCAAAAGCCCGTCAAGCCCGATATAAGCCATATCAGGTATTCCGACAAAAAGTATTCTTTTTTTGAACAGAGTTCTATTAAACATTAAACTTTAACCTTAATCATCTCTTCCAAAATCTTTGAGCAGTCATTAACCATGTTTGTGCAATGCGCTTTTCTTTCAGGCGAAGCCATATCAAGACCGGCAGTTAAAACTCGGCAGCAGGTTGCTTTGTGGTTTTTCTTAAATTCTTCAATAAATTTTTTTGCAGCCACTCTTGCATTGCTGCGTCCGAGGACATAGCCGAGAACCATTTGCGACCCCGCGATTGCTCCGCACAAGCAGCCCGAACCCATTCCGCCGGAGAAAGACGTAGCAACAGAAAGCAATTCCTCCGGAACAAGTCCTTTTTCAATTGCTTCCATTATTATGCTTTCAGAACATGAATAACCGTTGTTAAAATACTCAGCTGCTTTCATTTTTTAATCCTCGTTTGATACTATATTACCATTAAACAGGATTTTATACCAGAGTTTTTAGGCTTTTGTATTAACTTTGCTTTGTCTTGCAGCTTTTCCGTACTGTTCTAATTTTGCTTCATATAGATGGTTATAATACTTTCTTGCATCTCTTGCACGGTATTCTGGATTAATTTTCTTGTCTTCTGCAATTTTAGCTTCGGCTTTTTTAACCATAGAAATGATATCTTTAACTTCAAACATTCTGGAATTATCTGCATTACGCTTTTTAAGCAGATAATTTACATACTTTTTGTTGCTTCCATTTATGAGGAGGTATAAGTCAAGTGCATCTTTGTTTGAAGAATTTATACGGTGTTTTCCAACAGCTCTGTCAGCTTTTCTTGTATCAGCTATTGATGAGAAAATTTCCGGAAGCATGCCCAGACGCATTTTAGTTGCGTTTTTGCCGTAAGCTTCGCGCTGTTTGGCAAAAGTCTTTTCACCGAGTTTGGAGGTTAAAATTTCAAAAATATTTTTTCTGACCTCTTCTTTCGGATCTATCTTTACTTTTTGAACTTCAGGTTTTATCTCAACAACAGGTGTTTCTATTATTGGTTTTATTTCAGGCTTAGGTTCAACAATATTCAAACGTTTGTATTGTGCTATTTTGAAATCATTAACAAGTCTGGTTATTGCTCTGGAGATAAAGTTTTTAGGTTTTGCAAAGCCGTATTTTTCAGCTGACTTTCTGCTTTCTCTAGCCTTTTTAGTTTCAAAGAACGGATTTTCAATCTCTTTTTCCAGAAGTGATAATCTTTCTGCATTCCTTGTTGTTTGATTAAGTATATTTTCTGCATTTTTACTGAACATATTGAGCTTAACTGCCGGAATACGTGCGAAAATTTCATTAAGCTCTTTAATATTTTTAATAGGAACATCACTTTTTACAATTTTTCTCACAAAGTTTTCAGCATTTTTATCACGGTCTATAGTGTCAAATAATTTATTTAATTCTGTGAGTATTTCATTATTTTTTTCCGGAGTTGTCTTTGGAATGTATCTTTCCGGATAACTGTCCATAATTATTGTTCTTAATTTATAATTCTTATCTGATGTAGATTGGAATAGCTGCATTAATTTTTCATCAATACCGGTTGATGCAATATTCCTCTGTATGTAGAAATTAGAAAGAAGTGAATCAATTACTTTGCCTCTTGCTTCTGTAAAATCCTCGGCGAATATTTTTGAGTTAAAAACTTCTGAGTTTTCAAAAGGAAAGTTGCTAATGAGTCTTCTTTGTTTTAAAAGTGCGTCGTACTTTTTATGATTATAGGTTCCATCTGAAACCATTTTGTCCAAATTTTTAACGGCGTCGCTTTCATTTCTGTGAAGTTTTAAATAAGATTTGTATTTTGCAAAGTTACTAACATATTTTTTACTATTTTCAGATTCAAGAAGTTCTGGTATTAAGTTCTCATAAGTATGTCTGTGCTCTCCGATAACTTCACGGTTTACCTGATATGCAAAAGCAGTACGTTTAGTTTTATTTCGGGTGCTGGAGAAAATTCTCCCGAGAGCTTCCATTGAGCCGTTGAATTCATAAATAAGTCTGTTATGTATATAACCCGGATTTGTAACATTAATAAAAATCTGATTTACTAATGAAGAACTTTCACGTTCAGCCGGTGTACGGTGATAGTTGTCTTTATTGTATTTATCTGCAAGTTGTTTGAAAAATCCGACTCTTTTCTGTCCTGCTGTTTTTGTTAGTTCAATAACATCCTTTGCTTCTTGATGTGTAACATTGGCAATAAATTCTGATGCAGCAATTCGTGCCTCTTTGTTATATTTTGATAAACTCAATCCTTTGAATTGAGGGTTATAATTATTGATACTATTCATTATGATTCCTTAATTAATGTCATTACTTATTTCTTTAAAACACGTAAAAATAAAATTTGCCAGTAAGGGAAAAAACTATTACATTAAACTATTTAAATAATTTTTTGCAGCTTTTTCAGCTGTGTAGTTCAAAATTGTTTTGTAAGAATTATTTAGGATTTCCTGCTGATTGTGCGAATTAATAATTTCTTCAATAATTCCATCTTTCCAGAAAAAACCGTTTTGGTTATTTTCGATAATTCCTGCAATACCGTCATTTTCTGTGCAAACAGTAATGCATCCTGATGCCATTGCTTCAAGATAGACCATGCCGAAAGTTTCATTAATGCTCGGGAGTGCAAAAATATCGGCTTTTCTCATCTCTGCAAGAACTTGTTCATGTCCCATACGGCCTAAAAATACCGGCTTTTGTGAAATGCTTTTCAATCTTTTTAAATCTTTTCCGTCACCGATAATTCTGAGTTCTACATCAAGATTTTCACACTCTCTGATAACCTTGTCTATATTTTTGCGTCTGATTAAATTTGCGCAGGTTAAAACTTTCACTTTTTTGTCAGGTTTCCAGAGCCGTTTAGTTATATAATTTTCATTTATACCGGAATAGCAGACAAAAGTTTTTTCTTTGTACTGAGGATAAAGTTTCAGAAATTTGTTTTTTAAAACCTCAGAACGGCATGCGATTTTTTGGGCGTTTTTATGTGCCTTTTCCAGTTCTGTTTTGAAATAAATTGAATACAAAGGATTGGTTAAAACTTCTAAATCCGAAACGTGGACTCCTGCAATAAAATCTAAGCCGAGCCTGTTTGCAAAAATTTCACCGCTTGGCATATGTGCGGCTATGAAATCTGCATTCCAATCCGTTCTTATCTTATCTTTAATATTTCCCCAAAACGGAAAAAAATAATTAATATTTTCTACGTTTCCATAAATTCCGCTATTGTAAAAAGGCTTTTTTCTCACAAACGAATTTAATAAAAAATTCGGCTTGATAACTTGAACCTCATGCCCCTCTTTTTGCCAGCATTCAACAAAATTTTTTATTGTTTTCGGTGTATTTTTTTCGTTTTCCCTGACTGGATATAAATCTGTAATAACAAGAATGTTCATTAGATATCCGTGTATTTATTCCTTTCAAAAAATAGAATGTTAATTAACGAAAATCCCATTACGACAACAAGCAGAACTACTGCAAGTGCTGAGGCGTAACCTAAATCAAGATTTTCAAACGCGCGTTCATAAATATAATAAACAATTGTCTTTGTAGAATTCAAAGGTCCTCCCTTTGTCATAACATAGATTTCTGCAAAAACTTTCATCGCGGAAATTGTACTTATTGTAGATACAAGCGCAATTGTCGGCATTATGTGCGGAATAGTAACAGTCAAATGTTTGGTGATAAAATTTGCACCATCAATATCACATGCTTCATACAAATCCTGCGGTACGCTCATTAAAGATGCAAGATAAATCATCATGTAATATCCGATACCCTTCCAGATAGTAACTAATGCAACAGAAAAAAGAGCCCACTTTGTATCTACGAGCCAGCCGATAGATTTGATATGAAATAATGATAGTATATAATTCAAAATACCCTGACCGGCGTAAAGCCATTTAAAAGCAATTGCTGCAACTACGATTGACACAATTACCGGAAGATATAAGAGTATTTTGTAGAGAGTTATTCCTCTTATTTTCTGATTTATCAATATTGCCAGAAAAAGAGGAAATGTTACAAGAAAAGGGACTGCAATTACAAGGTACATAAAAGTATTGAACATGACTTTGTAAAAAACAGGTTCTTTAAATAGTTTTATATAATTATCTGCTCCGACGAAATTTGGATTATAGAGGCTTGAAGAATAATCGAAAAAACTTAATCCAAAAGTTTGGAAAAACGGAATAAAAAAGAATACTATCAAAACTGCAGCTGCAGGAAGTAAAAATAAATAAGGCGTGTATTTTTTATAATAATTCATAGATTTATTATCTTACACATAAATGAATGTTGCAAGAATATTACGATTACCGTAAAAAAAAGATTGTCAATAGAATTTTTATGTATTATAAACGTAAACTTTTGTTAATTCGGTTTTTTCTTTGCAGGCATGGGGAGCATGGGGAATTGTAAAAATTTTTACGAAATTATTTACTTGATAAAAAGATAAGAAAATTATACTATATACACATACCTGAAAGGAGTGATGGCTGCTAGACTCGGGGGGAGTCAAAGATAGAAAAAAGATTTAAAATTTTTAGAACATTTACAACAAAAAACACAAATCAATTTTAACAAAACATTTACCTGATTAAGAGATTAAATTATTGGAGATTTGAGGACTCAAAAGATTTTTGGGGTAGGAGATTATTGGGTTAAAAAGACTTTCCTGTTTATGGAAAGTCTCTTTTTATGTGCTAAAATTGCTTTATGGAAGAAAAAGAAACAAAAAAGATTATTGGTTTGATGTCCGGAACCTCCTGCGACTCAATTGACGCCGGACTTTGTGAAGTTTATCCGGATATGTCGGTAAAACTTATTCACGGTATAAATTATTCGTATCCTGAACATATAAGAGCAAAACTTTTTTCAGCTTTTAGAGGAGATCTTTCTGTAAAAGATTTGTGCCAGCTTAATTTTGCAGCAGGCAAATGTTTTGCTGATGCTGCAAATACACTTATTGCAGAATTTGGCAAACCTGATTTGATTTCAAGTCATGGCCAGACAATTTATCATTATCCTTTTGATGAAAAACTTGACGGAATTTCTTTAAAGAGTACTTTACAGATTGGCGAAAGTTCTGTAATTGCGCATGAAACAGGATGTATGGTTGTTTCAAACTTTCGGGAAAAAGATATTGCAGCAGGCGGACAGGGAGCACCGCTTGTATGTTTTGCTGATGAAAAATGGTTTAAAAACTCACTCGTTCAGAATATCGGAGGAATTTCTAACGTAACGGTTGTGTCTGATGATTGTGAAACTTTTGGATTTGATACCGGATGCGGAAATATTATGATTGATTATTGTACGCAAAAATTCTTCGGACAAAAATATGATAAAGACGGGGCAATTGCTTCAGAAGGAAATATTTGCGAAAGCTGGCTGGATTGTCTTTTGCAGGACGAATATTATTTTATAGACCCTCCAAAAACTACAGGCAGAGAATATTTTTCAAACAAATATATTGAAAATATTTTGAAGACAGCGCCTTCTGAACCAAAGGATATTATTACTACACTGACTGCGCTTACAGCAAAAACAATTGCTCAGGCTTATGAAAGATTTGTTTATCCTCAGACTCATGTAGATACTGCAATAATAGGCGGCGGAGGGGCTTATAATAAAACAATGATGAAATTCTTGAGAAATTATCTTCCAAAACATATTGAATTAAAAACCCATGAGGATTATGGAATTTCTAATAACTTCAAAGAGGTTATGGCATTTGCGCTTTTAGGCTACTGCAATTATTACGGCATTCCAAATAATCTGCCGTCATGTACGGGTGCAAAAAAACGTACTATTCTCGGCAAAATTACTTACTAAACTTCTTCAATATAATTGAAGTATTTATCCCTCCGAATGCGAAGTTATTGGTCATAACGTATTCTGTATCTATAACTCTGCCTTCATTCTGAATATAATCTAACTTACCGCAGTTTTCGTCAATTTCTTTCAGGTTAAGAGTTGGATTGAACCATTTTTTATTCATCATCTCTACGGCAAGAATTGTTTCAATAGCTCCGCAGGCGCCCAGTGTGTGGCCTGTATAGCTTTTTATAGAACTTATCGGAACTTCTCTTTTAAAAACATTTTCTGTTGCTAAAGATTCTGCAATATCTCCGTTAATCGTTCCTGTACCGTGTGCGTTAACGTAACCTATTTCATCAGCAGAAACTCCTGCACTTTCGAGAGCCTGCTTCATAACCTCGGCCATCATATCTTTATTCGGGTTTGTAATATGTGTTCCGTCTGTGTTAGTTGCAAAACCGGCTATTTCAGCATAAATCTCGGCACCTCTTGCTTTAGCATGTTCATATTCTTCTAAAATAAGAGTTCCTGCTCCTTCTCCTATTACAAGCCCGTCACGTTTTTTATCAAACGGTGAAGGCGTAAGCTCCGGCGTATTATTCTTACTGCTCGTCGCATAAAGTGTATCAAATACACCAACTTGTGTCGGGTGGATTTCTTCGGCACCTCCGGCTATCATAACGTCCTGATAACCATCTTTAATCGCTTCATATGCGTATCCGATGCCCATTGAACCAGAAGTACAGGCGGTTGAGGTCGGGATTAATCTTCCATGTGTTTGAAAATAAAGAGAAATATTTACAGCTGTTGTCTGAGGCATCATTTTGATGTAAGAACCTGAATTCAGGAGTTTAACCTCTTTATCAATACACATTGAATAGAAATCAAGTATTGCGTCCAGAGAACCTGTTGATGAACCGTAACTTACGCCGGTTCTTCCATTTGTAATAACTTTATCGCCTGAAAGTCCGGAATTACGCAGAGCTTCTTCTGCTGTAACAACAGCCATTAAAGCTACATTTCCCATTGTGCGTCTTACTTTTCTTGTGAAGTGTTCAGGAATTTCAAATCCTTTTGCAAATGCGCCCAGAGAAGTATTTAAACGTTCGTATTCGTCAAGTTTTTCCCAGTGTTCTACGCAGTTTTTATATATTTTTAATCTTTCAAACGCATCTTTTACAGTAGAACCGAGCGGGGAAGTTATTCCCATTCCTGTAATAACAACTCTTCTCACAGATAAAGCCCTCCGTTAACAGCGATTACCTGACCTGTAATGTATCCGGCATCCTCACTAAGGAGATAATTAACAAGGCTTGCAACCTCTTTTCCGCTTCCCATACGGCGCATAGGTATTTGTTTAACTGCTTCTTCCGGCAGTTCTTCTGTCATATCAGTTTCAATAATCCCGGGTGCAATGCAGTTAACTGTAATTTTGCGTTTTGCAACTTCCTGGCTTAAAGCTTTCGCAGCACCGATCAGGCCGGCCTTTGAGGCGCTGTAGTTAACCTGACCTCTGTTTCCGCACTGGCCGGAAATTGAAGACATTACTATGATTCTTCCTCTCTTTTGCTGTATAAGAGGCATAATAATCGGCTTTAAGACATTATAAAATCCGCCAAGATTGGTATCAAGAACGTCATCCCATTCTTTGTCTTCCATTGCGGGAAACGGATTATCTTTTGCTATGCCTGCATTTAAAATAATTCCGTAATAAATACCGTTTTGTTCAATATCTGTAATAAGCGCGTGTTCTGTTTCTTCCCTGTTTTTAATATCAAACGCAACAGCACGTGCTTCTACGCCCTTTTGAATAATTTGTTCTTTTAAAGAGTCAAGCCTTGAAGTATTTTTTGAACAATGCAGAACTATATTGTAGCCGTTTTCTGCGAGATATAAAGCTGTTTCACGCCCGATACCTCTGCTTGAGCCTGTAATTAAAATCCATTTATTCATGGGTACTCCTTTTAATCACTTAATTACTTCCACTAACATTTACCCCTGCACTTGTAATTTCTTCACCGCTATTATCATATATTAAACAATCAAAAGCGGCAATTTTGTTATCAGTGAATACTTCTTTTACAGTGACTTTATATTCTTCATTCTTTTCAAAATAAGGAATTTTGTTATTATACAGCCTTGTACCCAGCAGTAATCCGGGTTTTGGCTCTTTGCAGTTATTTTTAAAATAGGCATAACATCCGATTGCCTGTGCCATAAATTCAATACCGGTAAGGGTATTTATTCCCTTTCCGGCCTCATAAAATATCTTTTGCTGATTTACCTTAAATACAGCTGTAAGCGTGCCGTTTTTAATGTCCATCTCCAGAATGTCATCAAGCAGTATCATTGGCGGTTTGTGCGGCAGTATTTTTGTTAAGTCGTACATATCTTTCTCCTTAATACTATAGCGCAGTTTGTTCCTCCAAATCCAAAAGATGTGGAAAGACAGGTTTTTACTTCTCCTGATTTTGTACTCTTATCTGCAAGAAGGATTTTAGGAAGTTTTTCGTCGTATTCACCGTCGTATATGTGTGGAAAAACTTTATCTATGCCCTTTTCTAAAAGCCTGCAGCAGAGTGCTGTTTCAATGCTTGCTGCTGCACCGAGGCAGTGTCCTGTGAGCGGCTTTGTTGAACTTGCAGGTACTTTAGCGCCAAAAATATTATAAACAGCTCTTGCTTCCATTAAATCATTAGCCTGTGTGCCTGTTCCGTGCAGGTTTATGTAATCAATATCTTCCGGCTTCATCTCTCCAAGGGCAAGCCTTATTGCTTTTTCAGCTTCAATTCCTTCCGGATCTGGAGTTGTTGAATGATAGTAGTCTGTAGTTTCTCCGATTCCGGTAATTTCTATACCTTCACCTTCTTTAGATACTATAAAAGCTGCTGCACCTTCTCCGATATTAATTCCGCATCTGTTTTTACTGAACGGATTTGCCGGCTCTCCGGATAATATTTCAAGTGAATCAAAGCCGTAAACAGGAAGTTTGGCAATTGAATCAACACCAATAACAAGAACTGTTTCTGCAATTCCATTTTCGAGAAGTTCTTTTGCGATAGAAAAAGCTTTTATGCCTGAAGAACAGGCGGTCGATACTGATGTATAGAAATTTGTAAACCCGAAATATTTATGTACAAATTCTGCTGGATTTCCGATTTCAAAATGCTTAGGGTTTCTGCTTGTTTCGTACTCCTCAACTCCCGAATTTGTAGTTGCAACAACTACAGCAGTAGGGTTTTTATCAAGCGTTTCAATTCCAAGCGGTTTCAATACTTTCAGAATAAGCTGATTGGCTCTTATGTTGTAATTTTCCTGTTTAATTTCTTCAAGGGAGGTATTAATACCTCCGAGGCGTCTTGAATTTCGCAGTTCAAAACATCCGGCATCACCGTTTAGAGCCTTGTTAAAGACTTCTTCAATATTATCCCCGAGGTTACATATAGCATTGTATTTTGTTATAATCATTTATTGTATAATTTTAGCATGAAATTCTATATCAAAGATTTTTGTTACATTAAATCAGCGGAAGAAATTGACGTATCTTCAATTCCTCCGCTTGTAAGAAGAAAGCTGAGTCCGATTGATAAAGCAGCTTTGAGTACAATGATTAAAGTTTTTGATAATAACGTGGAAGAAATAGTTTTTTCATCCCAATATGGTGAGCATACAAGACTTGATACCCTTATTACACAGTATAAAGAAGCCGGAGAAGTATCTCCTGCTCAATTCTCCGGCTCTGTACATAACTATCCTGCCGGTTTTTTTACGCTGATTAATAAACTTAATATTCCGTATTATGCACTTTCAGCCGGAGAAAATTCATTCTATGCCGGACTGGTGAAATCAGTTATATCAGGAAAAGAAACGATGTTTACTTATGCTGATACGTACAATGAAATAAAAGCAGTATCTGTATTGATTTCTCCATCAGGGGGAAATCCTGTAACATTAAAAGAAGTTGATTATGAAAATTTTATTGAAATTTTAATGCAACTGTAATATACCAGAATCAGGAGGTGCTTATGTATCAAGTTTATATTGACAAACCATCATATTTTGAAGCAGAGATGGCTGCAGAGTTTAAAGATTTGGAAAGTGCAGAAGCATTTGCACTCAAAGAAAAAGCAGCTGACAGCGAAGTTAGTTACGAAATAAAAGAAACTAACGGCTGTGTAAACAGTTACGGAGAGCAGATTGCAATACTTGTTAAGCGCGGTTAATCAAGTTTCATAATTTCCGCAAGGTCGAATTCTTTTTGCGTAAATCTGGTTTTCTTCATGTTAAAGCTTGAACCTGTTTCAATCTTATTAATTTTATTAGCAATATCATCGCTGAATATGGTTAATTCAACAATATCGGAAAGCTTATCTTTAATAAAACCAAGGTTAGAGTAATATTTTTTAGCTTCGTTATTTAATCTTTCAGCCTTTATGTCTGCGCTCACATCACCGCGGCTTTTTACATGTTTTAACATTTGAAGAAGGAGTGATTTTCGTCCCATATTCTGTATACCGTTTTTAAACATATAAAGCGTGTTAAGACAAATATCTCCGTAGTCGGAGTAATCTGCAATTCCAGCAATATTTTTGTTGTCTTCAATTGCTATCAAAACTTTATTATCACTATCTCCGTTGTATTTAAGAGCTTTCTTCAAAGCTTCTTTTACGCTTGCTTTCTGGTCGCTGCCGGAAATCGCAAGTTTATCTTCCGGCAATTTGTGACCTTTCAAAAGGTTCAGAATCCGTTCGATAAAATTTTTATCATTTTTGTTTAATGAATAAATATCTATGACTGATTCCGCCCTGTTTTTTGCCGCAGTTGAAACGCTTCTGGATAAGTATCTTGCCTGAAAATTCGGCTGTGATATCTGATAATTAGTATTTTTTATTTGCATTTATTCTCCTTTTTTTATTTGAAAACCTGAAAAAATTTTTTTTGCCTGCTATAATAATTTTATGGGGATGAGAAGAGGTTTAATACTTTTTATAACATTTATATTTTTAAGCTGTCCTTGTTTTGCGATAAAAATCGGACTCCAAACAAATGTAAATAAAACTTTTATCGGCGCATCTACAAAAGCACAGGTAATCAACTGTGATACAAATAAGCTTATTTTTGTGATGGAAAAAATGAAAGGCTATGAGATGAAGCCTTACCGCGGAGTAATTGCAATAAAAGTAAACGGCCAGTGGAATAAGATGAGTGCGTCCAAGATTGTTATAAAACCTGAAACAGGCGGTTTCCTGAGTGTTAAAAGAAAATGGTACCGCGGAAATTTTAAAATTATAAATGACGGTATGGGGCTTACAGTAATTAATGACATACCTCTTGAAAAATATTTAAGAGGGGTTGTTCCATCCGAAATGCCTTCAAGCTGGGAGCACGAAGCTCATAAAGCTCAGGCGATTGCAGCGAGAAGTTACGCAATTGCAAACAGAGGAAAACGTGCAAAATACGGCTATGACCTGAAAGATACTCCGGAAGATCAGGCATATGGAGGTGCAAGTGCTGAAAAAACAAATACCAATGAAGCTGTAGAAGAAACTTCCGGTATAGTTCTTGTTTGTCAGGGAAAAATTGTCCCTGCATATTATTCTGCGTCAGCAGGCGGTAAAACAAAAACCGGAGGACAGGTCTGGTCATCTGATTTGCCGTTTTTAAAATCTGTCCCATCTTTTGATGACGGCATAAAGAAAAACGGCCATGGAGTAGGTATGAGCCAGTATGGCGCAAATAATCTGGCAAAACGCGGTTATAATGCTTATCAGATTTTGAAATATTTTTATGCAAATACTAAGTTCGCAAGGGTTAAAGGTGAGTATTGATGAAAGCTGCACAGGTAAAAGAGAATAAAATTATTGTCAGTGAGATTGATGATATTAAATTAGATGGACGCAAAGGCGCAATTGTAATGACTTTAGGCTGCGGGCTCTGCGGTTCTGATATTGTTAAATTTAGACACAAAATCGTTCATGACGGCGCTGTTTTGGGGCATGAAATAGTTGCTGAAATTCTTGAAATAAACTCTGATACAAAGTTTAAAAAAGGTGATAGAATTGTCACATCGCACCACATCCCATGCGGAGAATGCAATTTCTGCAGACACGGCAATGTTTCAATGTGTGAGCACTTCAAGAAAACAAATATTTTTCCGGGCGGGTTCAGTGAAAAAGTTTTTGTATCTGAAGAACACTTGCAAAATGTTGCTTATCTTGTACCGGAAAATATGCCAGATGAAGAGATATCATTTTATGAACCTCTCGGGTGCTGCATAAGAGCCATAAAAAGATGTGCACTTCAAAAAGATGATACAGCACTTATTGTAGGTCTGGGCTCAATAGGACTTCTTATGGGAGAAGGACTAAAAGCTATGGGTTATAAGGTTTACGGATGTGACCTGATACCTGAAAGAATTGAGCTTGCAAAGAAAATGGGTATTGAACCGTTTGATTTCAGCTTTGAAGTTGACGGGGTGTTTATGACATCCGGCGCTGATAAAGCAATTGATACAGCGTTGAAAGCAGTTCGTGCCGGCGGAAAAATTCTTGTATTCTCAAGTACTCCGCTCAGTAACGGCTACCCTAATAATGAAATTTATTACAAAGAACTGACTGTTTTAGGAAGTTATTCTCCTTCTCCGGCTGATTTGAAGGATTCTTTTGACCTTCTTGCTTCGGGCAAAGTTAATGTGCAGGGGCTTACAACTGTTTATCCATTGGATAAAATACAGCAGGCTTTTGACGATACAGTGGCAAATAAGATTTTTAAAGCATATATCAAAATCGCGGGTTAAAATCTTCATCCCATTCAATTTCGCCAATTGGGTCTAAACCATGGTAATGGTAAACGTTTTCAATATATTGCGGTTTAAACATTCCTTTTTTGCCTAAAATTTTGATAATTTCCGGCAGAAGTTTTGTGCTTCCTGCAATAGTTCCGTCATCGGAAGTTGCCTTATCTCCATCATAATAAATTTTTGAATCCGCAAAGACCGTTTCTTTCATATCACTGTATGTTATAGGAAGTGCATCGCTTATAAGTATAACTTTGTCTTCGGGTTTTGCCTTGAAAAACAGTTTTAAAGCATCGTCGCTGACATGAACACCATCTCCGATTATTTCTGCGTAAACCTCATCATGAATAAGCGCTGAAAGAGCTGTTGACATTCCTCTGTGGGTTATTCCTAACATTGCGTTGAATGTATGTGTTGCACCGTCAACGCATCCCCAGCCAGTACTGTGACCTGCCTGAACCTTAACTTTGCGCTCTTTTAAGTATTCAATCAACCCGCTGTCCAATTCCGGCGCAAGAGTCACGATTTTTATAAAATCATCCTCAATTTTTTGGAAGTTCTCAACAGTAAGCTCCAAAAAGTGCTCCGGATTGTGTATTCCTTTCTTTGCAGGGTTAATAAAAATTCCCTCAAGGTGTATTCCCAGAATAGCAGGACAACTTTTTGCAGCCTCTTTTATAATAGCGATTTGTCTGTTTATATTTTGCACAGAATCAGTTACGAGCGTCGGAAAAAATCCGCCAATACCGAGTTTACGGAGTTTATAAGACAGGCCGATAATGTCATCTGGCCCTGCCTTATTAAAATCAACGCCGTATGCGCCATGAAAATGCTGTTCAATCAATAAAGGTGTTTTCATTTTTCGCTTTTCTATAGACTACTGTACAAAGATTTCTCTTGCTTTTTCTCTGTCATCGAAATGTATTGTTTCATTTGCAAGAATCTGATAATCTTCATGCCCTTTGCCCGCAATAAGAACAACGTCATTTTCTCTTGCAATTTTGTGAGCTTCTTTTATTGCAAGTTCTCTGTCAGGTTCAACAATTACTTCATTAACGCTCTTCAAGCCGGCGAGAATATCAGTAATAATCTGCTGCGGCTCTTCCGAGCGCGGATTATCGCTTGTTACAATAACAACATCTGCAAGTTCTTCTGCAATTGCTCCCATCTTAGGACGTTTAGTTGCATCTCTGTCACCGCCGCAGCCAAATAAGCATATTAATCTGCCGTCGCTTGGCGTAATATCTCTGGCAGCTTTCAAAACATTCTCCAAACCATCCGGCGTATGTGCGTAATCAACTATTACAGCAGGTTTGTTCACGATAACTTCAAACCTTCCTGCAACCCCTCCGATTTCTTCTAAAGTCTTAATTGATTTTTCAATATCCATTCCTAATGCGAGTGCTGTAGTGAGTGCTGCAAGTACATTATATACAGAGAACATTCCATTCATCTTCAGGTTAACCTTGTATTCTCTGTCCTTAACTATACATGTAAAAGATGCTCCGCTGTGGTTAAATACAACATCTTTAGCTTTTATATCTGCATCATTTTTAATGCCGTATGTATAAAGGCTTACAGTAGGTGAAACTGCGTTAATAAATCTCTCTGAATATTCATCATCTTTATTAATTACAGCAAAATCTCCAGCAACAAGGTTTTCAAAAAGAATGGCTTTCGCCTTGAAATAGTTATTCATGGTGATGTGAAAATCTAAATGATCCTGTGTTAAATTTGTAAATACAGCTCCGTTAAAGTCGCAAAAATCAACCCTGTGCTGTGCTAATGCATGCGATGAAACTTCCATAACAACATTTTTGATACATTTTTCGTTTATATCTTCTAAAAGTCTTTGCAGTTCAGGTGCCTGCGGGGTCGTATGCTTAGCGTCATGATAAGTGTCGCCGGAGAAAAATTTGTGTCCAAGCGTGCCTATAAGAGCACATTGCTGTCCGTTTGCTTCATAAAGCTTCTGTATAAGGTGTGTTACTGTTGTTTTTCCGTTAGTTCCTGTAACTCCTATAACGTTGAGTTTTTGAGATGGTGAACCGAAGAAAAAGTCTGAAATCTGAGCAATAATTTCACTTGTATTTTCAACAACAATCTGCGGTGCGTCAAGATTAAGACGTCTTTCAACAACAAATGCTATTGCGCCGTTATCAAATGCCTCTTCCGCATATTCATGACCGTCTACATGTTCTCCGGTAAGACATATGAATAAATCATTCGGAGCAGTCTTCTTTGAGTTATATGAAATCCCCATAATCTCATCAGACATGTTGTCCATATTTACAAGCTCTACATAATTGATGTTATCAATAAGTGTTCTTAATCTCATTACTTTTCCTTTCGTTTATTAAATCTTTGCAGCTTTGTCCGGCTGCAAATTAAGAATATGAGAAATCTGTGTTGAAATCTCTTTGAAAATTGGAGCTGCAACCGTGTTGCCCCAAATTTCACCACCCTGAGCAGAGTCAACAATTACATAAATTAAAACTTGCGGGTCACTTGACGGCATATAGCCTACAATAGATGTATAAAGCTTATTTGTATATCCGCTTCCGTTTTCTTTTGGTTTAATTGAAGTTCCTGTTTTTGCAGCGATATTGTAACTATCAGATTTAATCGGCGACTTACCTCTATTTATACTTTCAGTAAGTAATTCTGTAACAACTCTTGCGTGCTCAGGCGTCATAACTTGAACTTTTTTTATTTTTATAGCTTCTTCTTCAGGTGAGTATTTAATAACATGCGGTGTTACTCTTACACCGTCATTAGCAATTGCTGATACAGCAGAAACCATTTGTATAGCAGTAACTGAAGAACCATAGCCGTAACCCATAGACGCATGGTCGGAAGCATCCCAGCGTGCAGGTGACTTAAGCAAGCCTACTGATTCACCCGGTAAGTCAATACCTGTCTTTTCCCCAAACCCGAATTTCTTAAGCATATTATAATACTCAAATCTGCTCATCATCTGTGCTACAAGTACAGAACCGACATTGCTTGAATGCTCAAATAAATATACCAGATCAATCATACCTGGATTAGGATGTCTATTATAATCATAATTTTTAATTGTCCACCAGCCTACCTTGATTTTTCCGGTATCGTTAATCCTTGAATATTTATTAATTTTACCGAGTTCTATGGCTGAAGCTATTGTAATCGCTTTAAAAGTAGAGCCCGGAGGAAAAACGTCAGTTAAAGTCCAATTTTTTGTCTGAAAACTTGTAGCATTTTTAAAGTTATTCGGGTCAAAGTATGGATAAACAGCATATGCAAGTATTTCCCCGTTTCTAGGGTTCATTACAATTACGGCTCCCCTGTGAGCTTTGAATTTTTCTATAGCCTTCATCAACTCTTTTTCACACACATGCTGCACAGCAGCATCAATCGTCAATGTAACATCCTTGCCTTTTACAGGCTTTGTTGCAGCTACAGGGTCTGTAGAAATATTATAAATAACTTTACCCTTAGGCGTCATCTCAAAATTAGATGTCTTTGTAACGCTTTCCAGTGTATCTTTAGCAGTCAATTCGACTCCGGAGGCTACATCTGCATCAAAATTGTAATACCCTAGAACATGTGCGGCCAGAGTTCCCTGAGGGTATGTTCTAATACTTTTTTTATCCATCGGGATTTCTCTGAGGTTTAATTTTGCAATCTCATCCCGTGTATGCCTGTCAACATTCTTTTTTAGCGATATTACAGAAATATTTTGTCTTAATTTTTCGGTTAAATCAATCTGAGATATTTTTAATATTGGAGCGAGAATTTTAGCAAGTTCTTCCGGTGTATGCACAAAATCTTCTTTTCTGGCAAAAATATCATAATAAACAGTATCTGTTGCAAGCTTAATGCCGTTTCGGTCATATATGTTACCTCTCATAACAAAAGAACTTGCACGCCTCTGATTTTTGGCCTTAACCCTAAAATGCCTTACATCTAATACTTGAACAGAGAAAAGATATACAATAAAGAGTAATATAATTATAAGAAAGCCACCCTGAATCCAGATAAGGCGTTCTGAAAAAGTTTTATTCCTATTAGTATTACTGCTTCTTTTTCTCATACATCTCCCCATGTCAATAATACCATAATAAAAGTAAATATAAAAGAATGTAACAAAAGTACAGTGAGCATGTCATGGTATTTAGTGTATTTTTTACACCGAATAGCCGGCAACCAGTTAGGCTATTTTTTAAGTGTACAATTAACATTTTATCCTCAATGCTTTATGAATACTGGATTTCACAAAAGTTAACAAAAAGAGTTTTACCCTCTTGACTTTTTATTTGATATGTAGCATAATGAAATTGTTGAATGAAGTGTAAATAAAACACTTAATGAAACAGAAAGTTCACAGAGGTGATAGATATGCAAGTTAATAGAATATCAAATATAAATTTAATAAATACAAATTTCAGAGCAAGTGCAGTTTCTAAGGATATGGAATCACAGAATGCTATATTAATGTTAAGAGATCCAAAAGCATCAGTTAAATTCCAGCAGAATCAAGAATTTGCACAAAATGCAGACTCTGTAAATTCTAATCCGTTGAAAGCTCTTGGTTACAAATTATACAGAACATTCAGCATGATTCGTGAAAATGACCAGATGCCTCAGAATGATGCAGCTAAACAATTTGTAGCAATGGCATAATTGGAATTTTAACATTTACCATAGAATACACACACTTTAAAAAAATCTATAATATAATACACACACATAATTTAGCGGTAATTTACGTAATTATCGCTTTTTTCTTGTGCTATATTTTGCTTTATCCTATAATTGCTCTGGAAGGAAGTATATTATGAATTATGATTTTAGATTGGCAGAAAAGGCATTAGAAAAGGAATTTGAAAGAGTTAACGATATAAGGGACTTTAATCAGAGGAAAGTTTTAAAGGCATTCTTTGATAATAAAGTTGCTCCTGAGCATTTTTATACCGTATCAGGATATGGGCACGATGATTTAGGCCGTGAAGTGCTTGATAAAGTATTTGCACAGGTTTTTTGTGCAGAAAAAGCGCTGGTACGTATACATTTTGCATCTGGTACCCATACTTTAGCCTGTGCATTATTTGGCAACCTGAAATACGGTGATAAACTTCTTTCTGTAGCAGGAGCACCTTATGACACTATGCAGGAAGTTATCGGAACTGCGGGCGATGAGGAAACAAAGCGTTCTTCTCTTATAGGTAATGGAGTTTTGTATGATGAGGTTCCGCTTGTAAATGGAATGGATGTTGATTTTGCAAAACTTGAAGAAATGGTCGATGAAAAAACTACTATGGTTTTAATCCAGCGCTCTAAAGGCTATTCTACACGAAAATCTTTATCAATGCAGACTATTGGCAGGATTTGTAATATCGTAAAAGCTAAAAATCCTGATTGTATTTGTTTCGTAGATAATTGTTACGGAGAATTTGTTGATAAACAGGAACCTTTGGAGGCAGGTGCAGATTTAGTAGCAGGTTCTTTGATTAAAAATCCTGGCGGTGGAATTGTGGAAGCCGGCGGGTATATTGCAGGAAAGGAACTTTTGGTTGAGAGATCTGCCAATCGATTGACTGCACCTGGAATTGGTAGTGAAGGTGGGGCTATGTTTAATCAGCATAGACTCATTTTTCAGGGGCTTTTTATGGCACCATCGATTGTTTCTGAAGCTGTTAAAGGGGCAATACTTGCTGCAAAAGTATTTGAGGATATTGGTTTTAATTCTGCTCCGCGCTATGATGAAGCAAGAACTGATATTATACAGAATATAATATTTGGTAAGCCTGAACATTTGGAAGAATTTTGTAGGACAGTTCAATCTTTATCACCTGTAAACGGATATGTAACACCAATTCCAGAATATATTCCGGGGTACGAGGATCAGGTAATTATGGCAGGGGGAACATTTATTGAGGGCTCTACAATAGAACTTTCGGCAGATGGACCTATGCGTGAACCTTATGTTGCGTATATGCAGGGCGGGTTAAATTATGCGCATGTAAAGATTTGCTTGGAAGAGATTGTAAAGAAGCTGTAAGTAATTTATTTCCCCCCCCCCTTTACAAAAAAAATTTATCATGTAATATAATAAATGTAGAAACTCTTGTGGGGGTTTAGCTCAGCTGGTAGAGCACCTGCTTTGCACGCAGGGGGTCAGGAGTTCGAATCTCCTAACCTCCACCATTTAAAACAAGTGGTACTCACAAATTAAGCGCCTTTGGGCGCTTTTTTAGTATGTCCGAGTCCAGTTACCCATGAACAAATTATATTTTGCTTAAATTCAGCGAATCCGATTTCTGCAATCACATTTGAATTAATTAAAAAGTAATGCATGTATTTATTACATGCATTACAAAAAGTTAAACTAATATTGTACCATTTGAATCGGCAGGCTTGCAACATGCTATAATAAAATCAATTATAGACAATAGAACTGGAATTCCTGTCCAACAAAAAAGCAAATACATAACTCCTGCTCCGCTATATCCTGCATAAAACTTATGAATACCTATCCCGCCTAATAAAAGTGCAACAACTAGATATGCAACCTTATTTACAGCATGTAAATTAACACCATTTGGTGGATAATACGCAGGCTGCTGTGATTGAATATTTTGAGCGTTGCTCAAATTTATGTTTATTCCTCCGGCAGGAATGTTATTGTCCTTTGGTTTTTCAACTTCTTTTTTAGTTACGATTACTTTTGTTTCAGTATTAAAAAGTTCAACAACATCACCAATATTAGGAATGAAATTACTGCAATCTTCTCTTCTAACTTCTTTAATAGCACCGTCTTCCATTCCAATTAGAATAACATCTCCTTCAATTTTAATAATTTTGTTCATTCGTTCTCTCCTATCTTAATTTTACGGTATATTTTGTATTATCAATAAACATCTCTAAAACAAGAGAATTTTTAGTATTTACAAAATCTTTTGGCATTTCGGCAACAAGATAAACATCTTGACTTTGTAACGGCATTAAACTGATACTAGATGTAAAATCTGTTTTATCTTTTGTAGTTTTTATTGAAAAACAATCAAATTCATATTTATCTGCATATATTATTTTTGTTTTTACCAAATCATCAAAATCAGCTTTTTTGTTATATAAGCTTTTTACATTCAAACTTACATATACAAGCCTGTTATTTTCATCTTTTGCTGAATAATAACGGTTTTCACGATATGATTCCCCCCAAATGTTATATGAAACTTTAGCAAACGGAGCTGAAATCTTTTCCGCAATATTCTTATCCTTAATAGTAAATTCTAAATTGTTTTCATTGATAACTTTTTGTGCGAATTTAACGTCAACAGGAAATTTATACATAAATTTTTGTAGTAAAGTTTCTTGCGCTTGCAATTTAGTTTGCAATCTGATTTGATTTGTTTCTACTGCATTAATAAGTAATGCAATAAAACATAAGATTAAAATAATTTTGTTAAATACCGATTTCTTTTCCATTTTCTCTCCTAATAGTTTTCTTCTTTCAATATCATTCCCTTAGTATCAAGGGTAAAAAATTTATCACCTAAACGAGCAACATATGACGGTTTGTTAGGTTCTATATAAATAAGGTTTAAAGAATCATATTTTTGTCCGTTAAGAATTTTTCCTGTTTTATCAATAAGCGCAAATTGACCTTTGTGTATTTCTGAACGGTATGCTTGACCTTTTCCCAGATACACAGCTGCGTAACCATCTATAAAAGGATTTGCAACTTCTTCACCATCATGACCTTCATAACTCCCGAATTGTGATGGAATTTTATAGTTACCAGTCTCATCAATATATCCCCATGTTGTTCCATTAAAAACAGCTGCCATTCCATCAGAAAAGGCATCTGCATATACATATTTATAAGGTAAAACTAAATTTCCCGACGAATTTATATATCCAAATTTATTACCCTTTGTAACCGGAGCAAGCTTCCCTTTAAATGGCTCTGCCCATTGATATATAGGCTCTATTATAAATTTACCTGTTTTATCCATAAAACCATATTTATAAGTCTTCGGCTGACGGTACATAGCAATACCATTATAAAAATTATAATCGTATGAATAACCTGAATTTAACTGTACATCGGCGGGTATAGGCTCAATAGCAACATCCCCTTTTGTATTAAAATATCCTATTTTGACATTGTCACTAATATCTTGTATAAAAAATGCGCACAAATCGTCATGAAATTCTGATATATAATCATATATCGGTTCTACAACTATTTCTCCATTTTTATTGGCAATACCAAATTTTCCATTTTCATCTAATATTACTAAATCTTCAGCTTTTAAAGTTTCTTCTGCTATAACTTTGTTTTTTGTTGTGCAGCTACATGTTATAAAGCTTAATAAGGCAGCGCAAAATATAAATAATAATATCTTTTTCATTAACTTCTCATCTTTTCTTTATTCAGAACATATTTTAAAAAGATTTTACCATATTGAATATAGAATTACAATATTAAAAACAGATAAATCACCTATTTAGATGTTTTTAATACGGTTTATTAGTTTATTAGGTGCATATATTCTCATTAAGGGGTGCTTATGGACTTAAAAAAAGACTTTGGAATGAGATTAAAAGAATTAAGAAGTAAAAAAGGGATTACGCAATACCAATTAGCTGAAATTGTCGGGATTGATCCTAAGCACATGAGCCATATTGAAACAGGCAGGAGTTTTCCAAAGGCGGATTTGATTGAAAAATTTGCCGAGGCTTTGAATGTTGAATACACAAAACTATTTAAAACAGAGCATTTGCAAGATAAAGGAACTCTGCTTAAACAAATTAATTCTTTACTACAAAAAGCGAGTGATGAGGAATTAAAAAATGTCTATAAGATAGTTAATAATTTGTTAGACTAGTTTTAGACTTAAACCTGAATTAGGTTGTAAAAAGTTATCTTGCTTTAAAAAGAAAACAAAGCTCTGTAATCTCTAATAATCTTTAGCATTTGTTCAAGAGTTTGTTTACCTAAATAATACATGTTTTGTCATATGTTTATTTTAATATTAGAAAATTCTTTTTTTTCATTTACTAATCCATATTGAGCATTTCCTAAAACAGAATCAAGTTCATAAACTAAATTTAAAAAATCTTTTATTGCTTTTTCTTTGTTAATAGTAGCAGGATAATTATGATAATTATATAAATATAGCAAAAGATCTTTATATTTTTTTCGGTCTTTACTATTTAGAAGAAAAATAAAATTACTAGCATTCGATGTTAACCAGTTTGCAATTTCAATAGCCTCTTCTTTTTCGGCCAAAAATTTATTGGCGACTTTATCAAGCTCATTTGCTAATTCCAAGCGTTTCATTCTAATGTTTTGTAGGTTCTGTTGATATGCAAGTCTACATTGTGTTGCAGTGAATAATGTAATTGTTATTGCACATATCCATTCCGCATTGTGTTGTAAAAAATTCAATATATTCATTATGCGACCTTACGATAGTTAAAACCTTTCAAATTATAGTGAATAAATCGCCCCTTTGAGGGAGCATTTAAAAATTGGTTAAATAAAATTTCAGTAGTTCCATAATAATGGTATATACTTCCATTATTAAATTCGACTTCTATAATTCCATTATAGTAACCAATACTGCTAACATTAGTAGAAATAACAGGTATTCTATTCATTTAATTACTCCTCTGAAGCATATTTTAACCATATTAATGCTTCTTGTTTCAAATTGTAAGGTATTTTTATTACTTCATTAGCTTTTTTATCATAGAAAATATTTTGCCGAATATCCCATACTGCGTAACGAGCATTTGGATAATCTTCTTTAAAGGTATCTTGCATTATCTTTATCATAACTTTTACCTTTGTAGCATTTAAAGGTTGTTTTTTAAAATACATCTTTATAAAATAGTCTTCACCCTCTATGCATAAACCTATTTCAGGATTTACGGTTAGTTCTAGCCTTGAATAATCTATTTGATATCTTGGTGGAGTTATCCATGTATAAGTTTTTCCTTGCATAAAATTTTGTATTTGGTCAATAAGGGTTTCATAATTATCAAACTTTTTAGGAGTTATTTTCTTTAAAATCTCATCTAATTCATCAAGGGATGAATTTTTGCGAAAAAGACTAATTAACTTTTGACGTAACCGAAGATAATAATCTTCTTGTGGTTGGTACACACCTTGACTTATTACTTTATGAACATAATTCTTTTTGAATCTATCTTTCTTTTCTAGAAAATCTGCAAATCTTTCAAATACAATAACATCTGGCATAATCTTCACCTTTCCTCTGAATTGTTTGCTATTCCATTTAGCTACTTAAGAGATTTGACATGCCGTTATATTTTGTATATTATTTATTTGGTGTTATAAACGGCTATTTTTGAAGTTATTCAAAAGTAGCTATTTTTATTATGACATATATTTTTAACAAATCATGAAAAATAAACAAAAAATTAATATTTGAGTTCATCCTTTAATTATAAAACCAAAATATTTTCAATAGATTGCTGTTAGTAAGAAAAATAATAATGTGACATTTTTTCAGAAATTTTTATTAAGATTATTAACAAAAATTTTTGCGACTTTGAAATTGCCCTCAATCCTAAGCTATATAGCAATTCCACGAACTCGCAGTTTCAAACCGTATGTCAAGCTCCACCATTTAAAACAAGTGGTACTCACAAAATTAGCGCCGAGAGGCGCTTTTTTAATGCTTTGGGCGATTTGAGCGGGGTGGAATGTATTGGATAATGTATTATAGATAGACTTAAGTCTACCCTACTTGCCAACTTTTTATGTCAAGCTTTTCGCAATTTCAGCAAATGTTTCGGGAAAATTCTGTTGGAATCTCAAAACTCTGTCTGCAATAGCAGTAAAATCGTTAGGGTAATTAACAAGTGCATTTACGTCTGCAATACATTCTTCTAAACCACTCTTATAATGATACTTATTGTCAATAAGATAGTCCATTTGTCGGACTTCTGTTTTGGAAGTTCTGTTGCGGAAAGCTTCCAGCTCCTTTTTATAAATAGGTTCAACACTTTCGGCAATATTACTCCACTGTTTTGCATAATTATGACCATATTCATGTAACAAAACTGAGCGATTGTTTATTAAATTATTGCCAAATTGAATTTTTGCGTCAAAAAACTCAATAAGCTGTGCATTATTGATATCTGCTAAATTACGCTCAATAGTTTGTACAGTGCTATACTCGCTTATTTTTACCAATTCATCTCCCGGTAAATGAATAATCATGTCACGCAAATTCTTGTCACCTGATGGAATTAATTTTTTTAAATCAATTATTGAATTACCTCCTGCATATTTAACTAACAATTCATCGCCGTTTAATGTAATTTTAAATTCGTTACCAATATAAGGCTCGCATGCGTGGTCTTTTATTGTCGATACAAAATGATTTTCGTCAATCATTTTATATGTACGCTCAATATTTAATAACTCTTTGCCATCCTTATCAACAATATTATGGGTTGATTTCCAGCTTCCGTCCGAAAGACTCCTATACATATATTCTGTTTTGGTTTTATTTACAGACTCCAGTGATTTTTTAATCACAGTTTCGCCTGTTTGCGGATCTTTAAATGCTTTTGATAAAACCTGAACTTTTCCGTTTGGAAATATTCTATATAAGTCATTTTGCCCTTCAACTGCTGATTGAACCAAGCTATCGGTATACAAAATTTCACCTTTTGGACTCTTAACAACTTTTGATTCAGAAATTAATTTGCCAGCCTCATCCATTAATTGTTCTATATAAGTATTATGTGTAAAATCATTGGATTTTACTAAAAATTTATTGCCGATTACAGAACTTATTTCTTCGTGATTTAGTACCTTTTGGGTCTTATCAAAGAATAGATTTATTATTTGATTTTCTTTCTCGGAAGAAAATCCTATAGCGATATTGTCAGGAAATAAAGCGTCTTCTCCGAGTTTAAATTCGTATTCGCCAGGATTTTTGATGTTTTTAAGCTGTTTTTCAATAATATTCTGTATTTGATTATCATTTTTGGAAAGCAAATCAAACCCATATCTGTCTACATCTATATTTTTAACGCCAAATCTATTTTTAAATTTAGTGAGAACTTTTAAAACTTCTTCCGGATTAGCCTGAAATAATTCAGAGATTTCTTTCGAAGGGAAGCTTATTTTTAAGAATTGTTCTGTTAAATTCGGATTAACCTCAAGCAATTTTTCAAAATTACTCAACCCAACTCCTTCATCAGTAAGTTTTTCAAGCATTTTTATCCGCTCTAATTGTTTTGCTGTCGGATTTTTAAATCCCACAAAATTTCTTATTATTTTAGCCAATTGCGTATCTGTTGTACCATTAAAGGCTTCAAGAGGACTGTGTTCTAAATAACTGTCCATTTTTTTGACTAAATCAACTAACTTTGTTTTTAGTTCCGAAGAAGAATCTTTGAACCTTGAAAGACCATCAATTACAGTTGCTAAATAAGGTTTTTCTTTTACTAAATTTATTGATTTTTCAGCAAGAGCGCTATCTAATTTGCCTTTAGTTACTAAAAACTCAATAAACTTTCCAACATTACTAGCTTCTTCTTCAAACGAACCGTCGTAACGATCCCAGCTCCGCCCATAGGTTTTGTACTCTTTTACTGCATTTAATATTTTATCAGCTTCTTTTTCTGTTTTACCTACGAGGATTTCTTCAAGTCCCTTTCTTTCATTATCATACAAATGAATCTTAGCTTTTAGAATTGTCACATAAACATTTGATTCAGTAATTATTTTCTCAGCATTAGTTATTTTAATAACATCACCTTCAAGATGAGGTGCATATCTCAATCCTTCAATATTAATTTTACCAGCAGGTCTAGTTTGCAATAAACTTCTTCCGCTTGTTCTCACACAAGCAGAAACTTCTTTTGCTAAATTTACTCCTAAATCAAATTTTCCCATGTAATTATCCTTGTATCCCCTATAGTTATATAAAGTATTTTTCTTAATCAAAATTGCCTGAATATTACAGAATTTTAACTTTCAAGCTATTCCTGTATTTTGGCATCTGCATTTTTTCAAAAATTTTTATTAAGATTATTAACCAAAATTTTTGCTAGTGTGAAAACACCCTCAATCCTAATCTACATAACTATTCCACAAACTCAAAGTTTCAAACCGTATGTCAAGCTCCACCATTTAAAACAAGTGATACTCACAAAATTAGCGCCGAGAGGCGCTTTTTTAGTATGTTCGAGTCCAGTTCCCCATGAACAAATTATATTTTGCTTAAATTCAGTAATTCCAATCTCTGCAATTCCTATAAATATAATCTTTATTAAATCGCACGCTCAGTTTGTTCAATTTTTACCATAACAAAAACATAATTTTATTATGGAAGAAAAAGACAACTTGCTGCTATTTGGCAGTAGGGTTCGTGAAATAAAAAAAGAACAAAAATTAACTCAGGCTCAGCTAGCTGAGAAAATTGACTTGTCAACAAATTTTATCGGAATGGTTGAAAGAGGAAAAAGAAATACAACAATTGACAAGATGTATAAAATTATTGAAGCACTCGGAGTAAGTTGTGCAAAGTTTTATGAAAAACAATAAAAGGGCGATAAAATCGCCCTTTTATTTTATTCTCCATAGACTGTAACAGTTGTTTTAGCCCAGAATATAAAGATTGATTTTACATTCACATCAACATAGCTTATTTTTTAATCCCGCCGTTTTTTACTGCTGTATCAGTGCTTGCGTCTCCTGTCTCAACAAGATAAAGAATGTTGGTAGTCGAAGCTTCACCCTTTTTAAGATTGTGCAAGTTTTCTACTTTGCTGCCTGTTGCAGTTACAGGGTAAGTCGCATTTGTGTAGAAAACGCCCGTTGCATTAGCATTTAATTGAGTGAACAAAAATGCAAGTCCAAATACAAATGCTGTTAATAAATTCTTTTTCATACTTTTCTCCTTTTCTAATCTCCATAAACTAAGGTTTTTGTTTCTTTAACATAAACTGGTATAAATAAAAGCGTTATATAAACTTTTCCGATTTTTGTATCAACATACTGAATATTTGTTATTCCGCCATTTTTAGCAGCAGCTTCTATACTAGCGTCACCTGTTTCAACTAGTCCTAGGATATTTGAAGCGGTTGAAATACCACATCTAAGCTCACTTAGACTTTTAGGCGGAGTAATGTTGGTAGATTTCTCAACGCTTTGAGGGAATTTGCTACCTGAATAAATCAGACCGTGGTCGAAGTTAGCACTTGGGTCTAATCCTGTCGCATGAGTGATATTTGCAGATATGAGTACTGCCAATAAAGTTAGTACAATCTTTTTCATAAAAATAAAATCCTTCTCAATTAAAAATCACACACTCAGTTATACCACAAAGGATTTTAAAATAACACGCTCAGTTTATTTATTTTGTTACAAATAGAAACGATAATCTAAGGATGAACGAAAAAGACATCCTAAATTTATTCGGGCAAAGGCTTAAAAATAAACGAGAGAAGGCTAATTTAACTCAAGCAGAATTAGCGGAGAAAGTTGGGTTGTCAACAAATTTTGTAGGCATGGTCGAGCGTGGTGAAAGAAATACAAAATTTGCTAATGTGTATCACTTGATTTATGCTTTAGATTCTTCTTTGGAAGATTTTTTTAAGGGGATGTAATTTTTTAATTATACGTTTGTTTAAAGTTTAATGTAATAGAAAAATTTTATGAATGATGAAATAAAACCTCCAGTATTTGAAGTACTTTCATTTTTGCCGAAAGATTTTTTCAAAAAAGAAGTAAATGAAGAATTTACATTGCTTGTAATGAAAAGCGTTTTAGGGGTTGATAAATGGGAAAAGGGTAATCCTAATAAAAATGAACCTGATTATCTATTTAATGGCTATCCTTTTGAATTCACTTTAGCGTCAGATAAATGTAAAAATAGAAAGAAAGATAACTTTATTAATAGATTACGAACGGTAAGTTATACTTCTGAAAATGTTGAAGATGATATTATTTGTTATATAGAGCAACAAATTGAAGATAAAGCTAAAAAACAGTACTCTACTCCAAGTGTCAATTTATGTGTTTTGTGTTTAGTAGAACGTTTTGATTGGATATCAGATGAGTATGGTTCATATACTCATTTTATGATAGACCATAAAAGAGAGCAATTTTTCAATAAAATAAAGGCTAAATATATTGATGCAAAACGATTCAATGACATTTTTTTAATTTTTCCTGATATGACAGCTACTTGGTGGTTATGGAGTGTGTCTTCAAATGAAAAGTTTTCCTTACAAGTTACGCCACAAATGATAGAAAGCGAAAAATACCCTTATTTTATCGAGAAACGCTTATGTCAACAATTAGTTAAAGAAGGTTTACTAACCGAAAGGTTTAGTTTGATAGAAGCTAGAATATAACCCTTGCATTTTCCAAAAATTTTCATTAAGATTATTAAACAAAATTTTTGCGACTTTGAAATAGACCTCAATCTTAAGCTACATAACCATTCCACAAATTCGGAGTTTCAAACAGTATGTCAAGCTCCACCATTTAAAACAAATGGAACTATTTAAATCAGCGCCTTCGGGCGCTTTTTAGTATGTTTGAATCCCATTAAGCATAATAAACATAGTGAGCTTGTTGATACAATCCTGACAAATCTTGGTGTTTATTGCTTTTAACTCGTTTTGCTGTGCAACTCTGTTTGCATCAACAAGCTTAATCTGTTCTTTGGTTAAACCTGAATGATTCTCAAAATACTTTTTGCAAGGACTGCGTTTTACAGTTGGCGTGTCATTAGCTTTAATATACACCTTCATTTTTTGATATACACCGACAAAAAACCAATATAATATTCAACAATTGGCCTTTTTTATATAAAATCATAATAAAGGAGGTTTATATGGTTTCATCATTAAGACACATGGTTTATAAAAACTATGGTAAAATTTGCTATTTACACTATTTTAGAAGAATGATTAAAGATTATGAATCTGGTAAATGGGATTTTGATATTACAACTATAGTAAAGAATATTAAAGTTGAAGTTCCATGCCCTAAATATGTTTGCAAAAGAGGTTTTACAAAAAGATTATGCCTGACAATTACTAATGATGATTTATTCCTGAAAGAATTTGACAGGTATTTAAACGGATACATTCGACCTGCACAGGAATTAAGAAAAAATCTGATTTTAGCCAGGCGAATTTTTGTAAAAAAATATGGATATTTTACCCGATATAATCAAGATTGTTCAAATGCAAGATATGATTGCAAAAACTGCGGCAGCATTGAAGAATGTATGCTTGCTAAAAAATTAAGCAAAAAAGAGGAGCATATATACAAAGTAACAAGACTTGCAGAGATCTTATACGGTAATTTAAACCATGGATACTGGGTGGATTTGGTCAAAACTTAATCTCTTCCGGTATTGCGTAAAGAACTGTTTCAGAACGCCAGGGCGAATAGTGACCGAGTTTGAAATGGTAATTCTTAAGATTTTTGTTTAAATACAGAGGTATATTTACGAAATCTTCATTTGAATGATAAATTGAGATTGCAAGCTGAGGTCTGCACTCTTGTATTGTTTTCATTCCGCCTTCTAAAGCCGGCATTTCTGCACCCTCAATATCCATTTTTATGAAATCAGGCATTATATTATTGTTACAACAAAATTTATCCATTGTTGTTGCGTTAATCTGTATTTTTTCCCATTTTGCCATATCAGCTGGCGGGTTATTATTGGAAAAATCACAATATGAACAAACAGAGAGTTGTTTGTTGAGATAGAAATTACCAACTTTTTCTTCATTCCCTAACGCAAAAGGAATTATGTTTAACCTTCCATCAAGTATAAATTTTTCTATCCATTCGCATTTTGCATAATCATATATAACTTCAAAACCATATGTTTTTTCGAGATTTGGCATAAGTTTATTGTATGCAATGACATTTAAACCAGAATTTAATCCAAGGTCAAATGCTATTTTCACCTGATTTTTATTTATTTTTTCTAAATATTGATTTTTAATTGTAAAATTGCCATTTTCTTTTAATACATGTTTTTGTCTGAAATAATCATCAGCCAGTTGTGGATTGGTTAGTTTGGCTCTGATTTTGAAAATAAGCTTATATAAATCCTTGTCTTCTTTTTCTTCGAAAATATTAATAATTTTTTCAAGATTATTTTCATTAAGTACTTGTAAAACATCCCTATAATAATCACTGATAAATGGGGTTTGTATGAGAAAAGGGATATCATATAAATCAAGTATAGAGTTTACTGTACTAAAATCTTTTCGAGTTCCCATAATTACCATATCATAGTTCTCTTTAGGAAAATCAGTAAACTCTTTTAATGTCCAGACAGGCAGGCTGCAAAAAGTTCCATCAACAGCATTATCAATAAAACCGATTACCTTGGTAAGTGGTTTATAGATTTTCAGGTCATTCAGAATTTTTTCTCCTGCTGCACAAGCACCGAATATTACAAAATTTCCGACATCCGGTAATTTGTCATACAAGTCCTCAAATCATTGTTCTTTAATCATCATTGTTCCTCACATCAATAACCTGTCCTGTGATATCAGAAAGTAAAACCTTAAGTGATTTTTTTGCTACGATAACAGGATTCAAAAGAGTTTTTTCCGGCTCTTTCCCGAACACTTTATATCTCATCGGGGTGTTGGTCCTTGCCGGATTAATCACATTTACACGGATTTTGTCGTTTATTAGCTCCTCAGAAAGCGCTTGTACAAGATTAACTATGCCGGCCTTAGCAGAAGAGTATGTAGAATACAATGCTCTTCCCCTGGTATAAGAACTTGATGCAAACAGTAATAATGCGCCGGCAGATTCTTTTAGGTATGGTATGGATGCCTTTGCAACATGAATTGAACCAAGATAATTTACTTCAAATTCTTTGCGTATGTCGGATACGCTTCTATCGGCTAATTTTCCCAGTTTTAAAACTCCTGCTGTATTAATTACGCAGTCAATATTTTTAGTCCTGCAGTAAACCTTTTCTAAAAATTTTTCTACCTGTCCAAATTGGGAAATGTCGCATCCTTTAGACAGAGAGGTTATGAATACATTAGCTCCGTTTTTTTGTGCAATTTCAGAGATGCATCTGCCTATACCGCTGCTGCCACCAAAAATAACGATATCCTTATTACGCAGGTTTTCTAAGGGGATGTCTTCCGGTAAAGTTGATTTTTTTAATTGAAACAATTTATCTGCAATATAAATATCCAGAGGGTATGTGATTTTAATATTTTCGATTTCACCTTCAACAACAAAAACAGGACATAGTTTATGTTTTAATACTAGGCCGCAATCATCAGTGAAGTTATTATCGTCTTTTGATAGTTCGTGAGCTTTTTTGATAGCAGACAGCTTAAAGCATTGAGGAGTTTGCCCTCTCATAAGACTATTCCTATGGGGAACAGCATCTATAATGTTATCCTGAACTTTGATAATTGTATCACTTGCTTTTATCGCAACATCAACAGCGCTGTATTCATCTAAAGCTGAAATACAGTCAGAAATTATTTTTTGATTTAAAAATGGTCTGGCACAGTCGTGAATAATTACATTTGCTTCTTTATCTTTAATTGAATTAATTCCGATATAAGAACTTTCTTTGCGTGTACTCCCGCCGTTAAGCAATTTGGAAACTTTCGTCCAATTATTCCTTAAGATAATTTCTTCTGTGAGAGTTCTGTATTCAGGAGTTATGACAATAATAATCTCATCGATTAAAGAATTATGTTCAAAGATTTCAACGGAATGTTCAAGAACAGTTTTTCCGGCAATTTTAATGAACTGCTTAGGTAAATCATTATCAAAGCGGATTCCTGCTCCAGAGGCTAATATTATGGCATAATTTTTTAACATGAAATGTAATCCTTTTTTAGGAACAAGTCTTTAAAAGTTGGTCTGATAAATGGTCTGACTTCTATGTTTTGATTTGGAGTAAGGTATAAGATGTGGTCATCTAACAGCGTAAGGAAGAAATTATAATCAAAATTTGCTATTAGTATAACATCGCATTGTATATTTCCGAGTTCATTTGGCGCAATGCACTTAAAGCCAAAAAATTGTCTTTTGGATTCGTCTTCAAATCTTAAGTCCGCAACAGCAACAATATTCAGATTGGATAAATCGTAATTTGAAAATATTGCATGCGAAAATTGACCGGCTCCATAAACGGCTATTTTTTTATTTTTGTATCTTTTAGCTAATTTATTTATTTTTGATTGTGCATTATAAATTTTTAAGTATTCTTGAAAATTCATGCTATCCTCTCTGCCACAATTCTTTTTCTATATATTCTGTTATCTTTTCACCAGTAGTTTTGTTTTTATCTATCATTAAAAGTTTGATATTTTTAATTCGTTTGTCTTTTAAATAGTCATTATTATTGACAATAACTTCGTTGAATATTTTTGAGAGAGTTTCGTTATCATAAACCTTATAGTAAGAGTCAGTAATCATTTTTACTAAATTATTAAAGCTTTGTTTCTGTTCATCTTTTCTCAAATGGATAACCGGTTTAGCGGTCGGTAAATATTCACTAAGAAATGAAATACAGTCTGTAATTAAATAATCAGAGCCTGCAAACATTTCATAGTAATCTCCGCCGGTGTAAATAGTTCCGATTTTTTTCCACTCTTCAAAGTAATTTTCGATTTCTGACAGAGTTTTAATCTTATGTCTTAATACACGGTCTTTAAAAACGGGATGCGGTCTAAAAATCCATTCATATTCAGGATGGGATTTTGCTAACTGCAAGATAAATTCACCATTTTTGTCAAATGTTGCAGTAGCGTAATCTATATTTTCCTGTTCAAAACAATTATGAGGTGAGTAGATTATTCTTTTTTTGTTAGTTTTCCATATTGTATCTATTTTCGATTTATCAAGAGTTTTGTAACTATCAAGTTTGCAAGAACCAATAGCTGTACAATTTTTAGCATTAAACTTTTGTTGGTATTCTTCTTTATGCAAATCAGATTCTACAAAATATTTCCAGAGTTTGCCGTGAAAACCAAGTAAATAATTCATGTAGCTGTTTAGTGAATAGTAGCAGTATGGGACATAGCAAATCAGTGCATTCTTACTGGTATTGAACGGATTTTGGTTATCAGGAATTAACCAGGGCTGCTGGTAGAAAACGATGTCCGGTTTAAATTTTTTTAGTTTTATATGTACCTGTTGCTTGATATCATAAACTACTTTATAGTTTATTCCTTTTTCCTCAAAAAATTTAATTCCTTTTAACATATGTTCTTGAGGTGAAATGCCGATTTCAGATTTTTTAAAATAGGCAAGCATTACAAACGGTTCGAAATGTTTGCTCTTTAATAATGCTTCAAATAATGAGGCACAGGAACTCCACTTTTGAATTTCTGTAACCCAGAATCCAACTTGAATTTTTCGACGTCTGGCTAAAAACCTAAGTTTAAATAAATGTTTCTGGTATCGGAGATTCATTATTAAGTTCAAGAGTTTATTTGTAGAAAAGTTAATTATCTGCTTTTCAAATAAATAGATAACAATCCTGTTTCTTCTTATTTCAAATTCAAATATCGGTTCAAAGAGCTTTGTCCAGTAAAGTTTTCTATAATTACTAATAGCTTGTAGTAACCTATCGTATTCTGTAAGGTATTTTTTGTTTTCTTTTGGGATTTTTTTACATTCTTTAGCTATTTTGTATAAATATTTAATGTTTTTCTTTTGAACAAAACTGTTGTGTATTGCGTACCATTGCCAGAGATATGCATAAATAGTTTTATTTAAACAATGTGCGAAAATAATATTAAAATCTTTTAACTTTGCAGAGAGTAGTATTTTTTTTATAGCAATATGGGTTTTGAATAAATGAGGTAAAGTTGTTTTATTATTTTTTGATAGACTATTTTCGGTATTTTGACGATAATAATATAAATTTTCATATAAGACAGAAATTGAATTTGCATGAAGGCAGGCATTAATATAAAAAACCCTGTCTTCACCGGCTTGAATATTAATCGGAAATTTGAGATTATATTTTTTCAAAAATTCGACTTTATATAATTTTGCCCATGGTTCGCACGGGCTAATTACGATATTTTCCACAGATTTTTCAAAAGTAGTGCTTTTGCCTTCCAATTCAATATATAAATCTTGCAGTCTGCCATCACTGGTGCAGGTCTGGTCAGTAAATTTATTATGAGAAAATAATAACATATCACAATCATTTCCTGTTGCAGCTTTATAAGCTTGTTCGCAGGCGTTGTGCGCCAGCCAGTCATCTGAATCAACAAACATTATATATTTGCCTTTAGCTTGCTGCATTCCGCGATTTCTGGCAGCAGATACACCTTTATTGGGCTGAGAAATAACAGTGAATCTTTTATCTTTTTGTTCGTATTCTTCTAAAATTTCCGAAGACTTATCGGTAGAACCATCATCTACACAGATTATTTCTATATCCGTAAATGTTTGGTTAATGATACTATCAAGACATTCATGCAGATATTTTTCTACGTTGTAGACGGGGATTATAATACTAATCTTTACTTCTTCTTGCAACTCTCAACTCCAAAATTCTACATTTATGTGACTAATTAATCATTATGATAGTACACGAATGTCTGGTTGTCAAATGAAAATATCAGACATCTGTATTGTTTATAAAGTAACATAGAGGTCTTAAAATAATTATTGAATGATACTAGAAACTGACAAAAAGATTATAGGCAATAAGTTTAAAGAATACAGAAAGAGTAAGCAGCTAACTCAATTTGAATTAGCAGAAAAAGTTGGATTAAATGAAAAACAAATTTCGCGTATTGAGGCAGGGTTGAACTATCCTACATATCTTACTTTTGTAAAGCTTTTAGATGTGCTTGATGTCAATATTCTTGATTTTGTTCAATCTGCACCGTTAACAAATAATCCTTTACAGGATGAAATTATGCATTTAACAAAAAATGCAGATAATATTGAATTAAAAACATACATAGATGTCTTAAAATCTTTAAAAAGGAATTTAAAGAACTTTAAGGGAAGCTGTTAAATTAAGATTTTTGCCCATAATTCATCAGGAATACTGTTATTATTGTTTTTATAAATTTCAATAGCTTCTTTGTGGCGTTGTATGATTTTATTTTCACCTGTCAAATAGTTGTATTCAGACAATCTTCCAGCAGCATTCATTCTTTCACGGTTTATTGCTTCATACTTAACACTGAATTTTGCACCTTCCAGCCACTCTTGTTTCATTTTTTGTACAAGATTTTCTTTTTTCTTGAGTGCATCTTTAATTTTTCTACTGTGCGGTAATTTTGCAAGTCCTGCTTTTAATTCCTGTATTTCAATATTAGCCGCAAGAATTGTTGCTTCCATAACCCTCATATCTTTCCAGATATCCCCTATAGGATAAATATCAACGCCTGCCAGTCTGTCAACTTTATGCGTAAATTTCTGCTCAATAGTTTCAAATATTTTGTTCAGTTGATGTTCAATATTGGGAAATTTTTTGAGCAATGATGAGTTATTATTTCTGACAAAGTTTCTGGCTTCCCGTGCAATGTTGTTATGGTTCGTCTGTCTTGAGTAAACATCAATTTTTTCTCTAAGAAGCTGTTCATACTGATTTTGGAGCCGTAATAACAAATCTTTTTTAGAAAGCACCGCCGCCGGCTTATTAATATTCTTTGCTCTATCGGATGAAATTATATCAATCAGTTCTTTTGTGGAAAGCTTTTCGTCTTTATTAATATTATTTTTATTAATCTGGTGATAGTATTTATCCATGGCAGAAATTTTGAGAAGTTTTTGTTCCAAATATTTATTTTCAATGTTTTCAATTTCTTTAAAATAATCCAGAGCAGCTTTATTTTTCTTTGCTTCCATTTCAATATTTTTATCCATTGTTTTTAAGGTTGATTGCAAGTTTCCGTGTTTTTTAAGCTCTTCTGTTAACCTTGGAATGTCAGGATGATTTGGATTATTTTTTAATAAAGAATTTAGATGGCTTGACTGTGTTCTTAATTTAAATCTCTGATTTGACAGTCTTGCAAACCTGTCCAGGCGCAGTCTGTTTTGTAAAATTTCAAGCAATACTTCTTTTTCTAACGCAGTTTCAGGTGCTTTTACTTTTAAATTTTGTGCCCATATATCTTGAGTTAGAAGAACTTTTAATTGATTTCTCAGTATTTCAGGTTTTGGCCCGCCTTTAAAAGTATAATTTTTTGCAGGAAAATTTGAACTGCCCCAAACAGAGTTAATAAACATAAATAGACCTTTCTTTTTTAATACACACTCACTTAACTACTAATTTTAAAACCAAATAAAAAAATTTTTGCTAAATTATATAAAAATTTTAACAATTAGTTACAACTCATCCGGTAAATTTATAGCTGGCAGGCTAAGGGTTATGTTATCTCCGGCTTGAATTACAGTAGAATTTTTAGGAATAATTCTTTCCTGTTTGCGTTTAATCAAAACCGCGAGAGATTTTTGCGGGAATTCTACGCATCTTATGGGCTTTCCGACCCATTCATGATTTTTGGGAACTGTAATTCTGAGGAGTTTTACAGCACATTCTTCTTCATAATCATTAAATGTTTTTTTAATATCAACATGCGGGTCAATCATATTTGTCATTTTTGCTGCAAGCGGCAGGAATGTTCCTTGAATTGCAACAGAAAGTATAGAAATTAAAAAGACCAGATGAAACAAGTCATAATGCAGGGTAATTCCGCTGTCCATTGCGATAATTGCAAAAACAATTGAGGCAACGCCCCTGAGTCCGGCCCATGAAACAAGAAGACACTGATTAATACCTGATTTAAAAAAAGATAGCAGCAAGAACACAGCTGCCGGTCGTGCTATAAAAGTTAAAAATAAAAATATCAACATACCTGTAAGAAGAATTGAAGGCACTTCGCGCGGGAAAGCCAGAAGGCCAAGTGTAAAAAATATTCCTATTTGTGCAAGTTTTGTTATGCCGTCAAAAAAATGCATCATTGGTACTTTATTTAGAATGTTTGCGTTTCCAAGAATTATTCCCAGGAAATAAACTGCAAGAAACGGGTTTCCATCACAAAAGAACGGAAGCAGATAGGATAATAAAACTAGCGCAATAATAAACAGTGAGCCGTTTTCATCAGTAATAATACTGGTTTTTTCGTATATGTAAATTGATATTTTTGCAACCAGAACTCCGATTAAAATCCCGAAAATCATTTGTTTAAAAAATAATGCGATTACAAATCCGGAGCTCTGGTTCTGCATAAGTGTTATTGCGAGAATAACGAGTACATACGACATCGGGTCGTTGCTTCCGCTCTCTATTTCCAGAAGCGGGGCTGTGTTTTCTTTCAGATGTAGATTTTTTGCTTTTAGAATTGAGAATACTGAAGCTGCGTCTGTAGAACTTATAACTGCACCTATCAAAAAACTTTCGAGAAAACTGAGTTCAAGTACAAAATGACAGAAAACACTGGTTAATACTGCCGTAAGAAAAACTCCTGCTGTTGAGAGTACAGCAGCCTTTGCAATTATAGGTTTTGCTGTTGCCCACTTTGTGCAGAAACCGCCGTAGAAAATTATAAATCCGAGCGCAAGCGAGGCAATATCTTTTGTGTTTGCAAAGTCGGCGAAGCTTATTTTAAAGATGCCGTCAGTCCCGAATAACATTCCAAGGCACATAAAGAAAAGCAGGGCGGGGATACCTAATGCATCCAGAAATTTGCTGGAGAATATTGCAAGAAGTATAACTGATGAGCAAAGTATTAATATGAAAAGCATTTACAGATTATAACATTTGCAATCTTTCTGCATATTCCTCTATAAACTTATAGAAAAGGATGGATATATTTGCTCTGTGTAAATGAGGTTTCGAAAATACCGGAACAAAGCTCCCGTTTCCTGCAGTTACTGCATTTATCCAGAAAAGCTTTTTTCCACGATGAAATGCTATCCCTGCAGAATTCTTCTATTCTGTTGTCAGCAAGGCATAGAGGAATGTTATATACATCTGCGGTTATGTTGTATCTTACAAATTGTCTGATTGCTTCATACAATTCTTCTTTGTAATCATAAGGGTCAATGTTAATATCTTCATAATTCGTTTCAGCTCTTCCGTGGTATTCCATTCCCATAAGTGCAATGTGGGTTACGAATGGCAGATTTCTGTAGATATACTCGGCAATATCTTTGAGTTTCCGGTAATTCTGTTTTAATATGACTATTCTTATTTCAATTTTTTGTTTGTACTGTGCAAGATTGTACAATCCTTTGATTGTTTGCTGAAAACTGCCTTTTACTCCGGTTATAAAATCATGTTCTTCTGCTAAATCCGAATACAGCGGGATACCGTAAGATATATCAAGATGTTCAATTTTTGATAAATTTTTAACCAGATTAATATCTTCAAAATTTCTTCCATTAGTCAAAATATGCACTTTTTGATTTGGAGATTTTTTGGCAATTTTAGAGAGAAGTTTTAACAATTTTTCCGGCTCTATAGTCGGTTCACCGCCGGTTATACCAATGTTTTTATCATTTCTTAAATCTATGCAGCCGAGAATTTTTAAGCACTCATCATACCGTGACTGCCTGCCATCTATCTGCGGGCACATTATGCACTTAGAATTACATAAATCCGTGACATAAAAAGCATTATGGCAGGAATTTTTCTCCCATACAACCGAGCAGCTGCCGTCTGGATTTATGGATATAACATCCCCATCCTGAAAAGGCAGGGGAGAATTTATTCTGACTGCCGGTATTTTGCAATCAGGTTTTTCTTTCACAATAAAGCATTTGGCGCCAAATCTGATTAAAGGAAGTTTGTCACATACGACTATTCTATTTTTATCGAAAATATTATTTTTTGTTGTTATTTTCCCTGTAATCAATTGAGTTATGTTAACAGGTTCGCCTTTAATTTTTTTCAAGGTTTATTTCTCCATACGGCCGTCTTGTTACCCACGACCAGAATATATCCATCATCTGTTCATCATTTTTATTTAATAAATAAAATATATAATCAAGCACCATTTTGTTTTTCTTGCAGAAGCCGCTTTTTCTCCTGTTTCCCATTAAATCTTTTGTTTCAAGATAATTTCTTATCACATCAGCTCCGCAATACTGCTGGTAAACGCATTCTGAACATACCGGCATGGCCTCAACACAGGAGTTTCGGACTATGCTGTGCATAACCTGCCCGTTGAATATTCCGGAAAACTTTTCATCTACAGTTCCAAGGCAAAAATAATCATCTCCCATCCTTGCCAGCATTCTTGCTTCATCGGCTGGATAAACTTTGCCGTCATAATTGTAAATTACTCCGGACAGGCCTGCGCCTGATGGTGACTGCAAATCTACAAATCCCGTTGAAAACGGGGTAAGAATACGTGTAAGAAACAGAGCGGTATAGCATTCTACAAAGTCTATTCCCTTCTTGTTAAGTTCTATTATATATTGCAGTGCATCTTTGTATGCAGAAATAAATTCTTCGGTTGAATAATCAAGTTCAGCTTTATTTTTGACGGCATTTCCATATGGATTTAAAGCTCTTAGAAAAATTGTATTGTACCCAAGCTTGACGTAGGTATCAATCACACTTCTAAGCTTGTTAATATTTGTTTTTGTAATTGTCAAAAGCGGTGCGCAATCATTAATCAGCTTAGAGTTTTCAATGAATTTGTCGTATGAACTTTCAAATATTCGAGATTTTCTATTTGTATCATGCAGCTGTTTAGGCCCGTCAAGCGATGTTGAGATTTCAATTGAATGTTTTTTTATAAAATCAATTTGCTCTTTTGTAATCTGCATCAGGTTGGTACAAATTACAAAGCTTAAGTTTTTTCCAGCAAGTTTATTGACAAATTTGGCATACAGTATGCTTTCTCTAACTATATCCCAATTCAATAGAGGTTCTCCGCCCTGATATTCTATCTTAATATCGTCGGACGGTGATTGAAAAATTAAATCAATAGTTTTTCTTGCGGTTTCCCAGCTCATGTCATACTGTTTTGCCGACATATCAATACTTGAGGCGTGGCAATATTTGCAAAGACAGTTACATCGCAGTGTCGCAACAATCATATGCAAATTTGGAGAACATTGTGCAAAAGCTTTTCTGGTTCGCAGTTTTATTGCAAGCAAATCAAGAACTTGTTCTTTTTCTTCCGGTACTGTAAGAAAATGTTTGGCTTTTAATCTTTTGTAAAATTCATTCTGAGGCTGAAGCTTGTATGAGTGGAATTTATCAAAATCATCTCTGCGGGCAATAATCCATTCTCCGGCTTGATTTACCATAAGAACCGTATCATCTGAATATTTAAAATTAAAAGGAAGAATGATATATGAGGACAATTTATGAAACCTCAAATCTTTCAAAAGCTTTGTTATAAATAGCTTCTCTTAATTCTCCGAACTGGCCGTTAAGAGTTTCTCTGAGCTGTTGTTCCTGTAAATCAGAATTAAATTTATCAATATCAAAATTATTTGGAGAATTAACCTCTATAATATAATTAAATTCATCTTCCGATACTAATATGTCCTGCCATAAGTATACTGTTTTCAAAATAGCATCTTTATCAAAAACAGACTTCGCAAATTTGTATTGCTTCATGTTTCCTCTTAAAATCTTGAAGAATAATGTGAACTGTGCGAGCTGTGTGAATAATGCGAACGGTGGGAATAATGACCTGCAAGCTTTACATTATCTTTGTTTGTTAGTTCAATGCCGGAATACAGTATAAAAGGTTTACTGCTGTTCTGTACGGATACAGCGGTATTAGAAACTTCCGGTACGTTAGAAGTATTTACGGCTTTGGCTTCCGGACCTAAAAATGACATAAGAAATAAGCCCAGAAAGGATATGCAGCTTATTATACGCTTAAATCTATTTTTCATACAAACTCCTTTCCCAGATTATAACTTATTTTTCAGTATAATAAAAGTCTTCAGGTATAAATTATTACAATATATTAAGCAAAATAAGCCTTATGGCTAAGGCTTCAAAGATAATTTTTCGTATCTTTCACTCAGCCTTCTAATTCTTTCATTAAGATAAGCTGTTTCTCGTTCTCGCCCCAGACTTTCGTAAATATTTCTGCATTTTGTATACAGATTAACAGCATCCTTAGGTTTTCGCCTTTCAAGCATATGCGCTAAATCCGAGTATGTGAATGCAAGCTGTGTCTGTACTCCTTCTTTTGGAGTTGGTTTTTTAAGAATACTATCATAATTTTTTACATTTTGTTCATATTCAGCAATAACCTTTTTGCAGCATTCTTTTTTCTGTTGAAGTATATTAAACAGATTTTTTCGGTCATTAAGATTTTTATATAAATATTCTAAATCAGTAAGCCTTGCGAGTTCATGCAGTCCGTCATTCTTTTTACGGCTGTTTTCAAGCGCTATATGCAAGAGTTCTTCTGCTTTTGCCTGCATATTAAAATTAATGCATAATTTGCTGAGTTCATTTATTAAAAGGTCGCTTAGTCTGCTGTTTCCGTTAATTTTTAACTCGTCAGACAATTTGACCGTTCTGTTGCAGAAGTCTTCAACCTTTCCGCCGTGTACAAATAAATCTCTGATTTCGATATAATCGTTTTTTGCACTCAAGATTTCTTGTTCAGGCCTCAGGCAGCGCTTAGTGAAATTTGCATAAGCACTTTGAAATATGTCGTTTTGTTTCCCCAGCTTAAAAAGAACTTTCATATATTAAAAAAGTATTTTTAGTAAAGAAAATTGTCTGCATATTAATATATTTTTACAAATTCTGCCTTTTCCATGTATAATTTAAAGAGAAACGGAGAAATATAAATGAGTAAATATTTATTGGAAGTAGGTGTTGAGGAATTACCTTATAAGTTTATACCAATGGCAATTTCTCAATTGAAAAACGGATTTGAAACATTTTTAAATGACAGTGATGTAAAATATGAAAAAGTTAACGTAATGGCAACCCCCAGACGTCTTGCTGTAATCATAGATGGACTTGCTTCATCTCAGCCTGATGTAGAAAAAGTTGTAAAAGGCCCGATTGCAAAAGCGGCGTTTGATGAAAATAATAACCTCACAAAAGCCGGAGAAGGTTTTGCGAAGAAAAACGGAGTTGGAGCAGATGAACTCTATATTGAAGATAATTACGTTTACGCGAAAATTTCAATTAAAGGTAAAAATACAAAAGATTTGCTGCAAGAAAATGTTCCGGTAATTTTCTCAAAACTTCAAGGCCCTCATTTTATGAGATGGGGCAGCAATGATGTTAAATTCTCCCGCCCGATAAGATGGGTTTTATCAATTTTGGACAATGAAGAAGTCAAGATTAGAATTATTGATAAAGATTCTTCCAATATAACAAACGGACATAGATTTTCTAGGCAAAATATTGTGATTAATAATCCTGATGAATACGTTTCTAAGCTGCGTGAGGCAAGCGTAATTGTTGATCCGGATGAAAGAAAACAACGCATTTTAGAATTAACTAAAATTGAAGCAGATAAACTTAACGCTGTTACAAAAATTTCCGATGATTTACTCGAAGAAGTTACATTCATCTGCGAATGGCCGGTTGCCGTAACCTGCAATTTTGACGAAGCTTTTCTCACAATACCTCAGGAAGTTGCAGTAACAGTTATGGAAACCCATCAGAGATATTTTGCTCTGTACACAAAAGACGGAAAACTTACAAATAAATTTGTAACTATTACAAACTATACAGGCAGCGAATTTGAAAATATTAAAGCCGGAAACTTGAGAGTAATTAAGGCCCGCCTTGATGATGCTGTATTTTTCTTTAATGAAGATACCAAAAAACCGCTTGAGGCTTATGTTGAAAATCTTAAGGGCATGACCTTCCAAAAAGGTATGGGCTCTGTGTATGATAAAACTCAGCGTATTGTGAAGCTTTCTGAAAAAATAGCATCTTCTCTTGGAATAAATAAACCTTCTATTAAGAGAACTGCAGAACTTTGCAAAGCTGATTTAGCAACAAACCTTGTATTTGAGTTTACAGAGCTTCAAGGGTTTATCGGTGCTGACTATGCCAGAGTTTCAAAAGAAGCTCCGGAGGTTTCAGAAGGTATAAAAGAACATTATTTCCCGCTCAATGCTGATTCTGAAACAGCGAAATCTATTGAAGGTCAGGTTGTTGGTATTGCAGATAAACTGGATACAATCTGTGCAGTATTCGTTTCCGGTAAAAAACCAACCGGTTCTTCTGATCCGCTCGGCGTAAGACGTGCAGCTCTCGGAATTATCAAGACAATCCTTGAGCATAATTTGAAGCTAAATGTTTCCGAATTGATTGATGAAACGCTGGCACTTCTTCCGGTAAAAGCAGACGTTAAAAAAGATGTTGAGGAATTTTTCGTACAAAGAGCTATTATATTCTTGAACAACGATTATCCAAAAACTGCTCTGGAAGCATGCGCTCAAAACAATCCTTGTATTGATTTTTGTGATTATGTAAAACGCGTCAAAGCAGTAGCAGGCGGAGTTGATGAGAAACTTGTAGAGAATGCTAACAGAGTCTTGCGTATTTTGAAAGAAGATGCTGGAGAAGTTAGGCCGGAACTTTTTGTCCAAAATGCTGAAAAAGATTTATATCAAGCAGTTCAGGCAATTAGTTTTAACGGTGATTACGCAAAATATCTCACTGATTTGACAGAAATTAACCCTGTTGTAACAAAATTCTTTGATGACGTACTTGTCATGGATAAGGATGAAAATATAAAAAATAACAGACTTGCACTATTGAAGAGTTTGAAAAATAAGTATATAATACTAACAGATTTCTCCCAAATGTAAAAAATTGTAACAACTTAAAAGAAAAGAGTCAATTTTTACCTTGAGGGGACTTTAATATAGTACAAAGTGAAGGTAGTAAAACTAAAGAGGTCGTTATGTTCAACCTGAAATTTTTCAAGTCACTGAAAGAAGCATTAGATACAAAAGCAAATTTACTTACATTTGCAAGCTCACAGAGAAAAGCAAATGAAGAATATATAGAGTCATTGTCAAGCAATGAACTAAAAATAAAGGCTGACGAACAGAGGTTGGAAGCAATGGTCAGACAACAATTAAAAGAAGAATTTCCGAATATAGAAAAGAGTTCTTCTTACGACTTACTGGTTGACGCGGTCATCCATAATTACAAGTCAAAACAGCTTCAAGCCACCGACGGTGCGGAAATAAATTAGACACTGTCAATTATTAAAAAATAAACAAACACCGTATTCAGACGAATGGGGTGTTTTTTATTATGCAGAGTCTAAATAGCGCCGGTTGCAAAAGAGGCAGCTTCTTCATAAGGGTTTTCAAGACCTGCATCCTGAGCAGCTTTTAGCGCTGTTTCAAACGCTTTGTCTGAATTTTCTGCAATTTGCGGGTTTTCAAGCAGTGCCTTCAAATCATGATTAGTATCATCTGCACCTTTAAACAACATTGAGCGACCGAGTGCTTCAGCTTTAGGGTCAGAAAAATCATTTAATTTCGGAGCTTCTGCTGCCGGTTCTTCTACAGGAACTTCTGCCTGCGGTTTTTGTTGAATACCGTTAAAATTTACCTGATTTACACTAAATTTTGGACCATTTACTTCACTCATGTAGTTACCTCGCTTTATTTATTAAATTATATCATATTATGCAGTTAATCAACCATCCATTTGTTCTAAAACCTCTGATTAATTTTTTTTGCTAGTTGAAGGGTAAATTTTACGAAAATATTTACAAAAATTTACTATTTATACTGACTTTGTTATAATTAATATATGGGTAATGATATCGAGTCACTTCAGAATATTCTAAAAAACGATCCTTCAAACTTTCAGGCAAGAAGAGAACTCTCAATACTTCTGGTTAATAATGGTTTTAATGAAGAAGCAGAAGGAAATTTGAAATATCTTTTAAAATATTTTCCGCAGGATGCTGAAATTTACTACAATTTAGGCATTGTATATGAAAAATTAAAAAAGTTTACGGAAGCAAAAGAGTGTTATCAGAAAGCTGTTGAAATTTCTCCTCAGGAAGATTTTTATTACAATCTGGGGGATGTTCTGGTGGACTTAAAAGAATGGGACGAGGCAATCAGCGCTTTCCGCAAGGTTCTTGAAACAGACCCTGAGGATGGAAATTGTTATTTCAATCTGGGGGTTTGTTATTTTAATAAAGACGAAAAAAATCTTGCTCTGGATAATTTTCAAAAAGCAGCAGCAATCAATCCAAAAGATGTTTTTGCATATTTCTATCTCGGGTTTATATACCAGAACGACGGGCTTACAAATTTTGCGATAGATAGTTACAAAAAAGTTCTTGAAATTTCTCCGGACTACAGCTGGGCATATTTTAATCTCGGTTCAATTGCTTACAAGAGCGGAAATATTGAGGAGGCAAAAGAGTATTTACTAAAAACTCTGGAGTATAATTCTTCTGATATTGAAGCGTATAAGCTGCTTACTAAAATATGTTTGAAAACAGGTGAAACAGAAGAAATACTGGAAATCCTTAATACGAGATTAGATAAAGAAGATAATGGCGATTTGTATTATTGCCTTGCAAGGGTTTATAAGTATATTGGCGATTCTGAGCAGTATTGTAAAAATCTGGAGCAGGCACTTGATAATCCTTATACGCTCACGTTTTCTAAAAAAATAGTAAAACAGGAACTTGAATATATAAAGGAAATGTTAGGAAGGAATGCTGTTATTGAGCCGGAAGCCGGTATTGAAGAGTATTCAGAGGAAGAACCGGAAGAAGATGAAAACTATGAGGACGAGCCTGAATACGACGACGAAGCTGACGAGTATGAAGAAGACGAAGATTATGATGATGACGGGGAAGAAGATAGTTAGGGTATGTTATCAAAGATTTTAATAAAAAATTATATATTAATTGATGAATTAGAGCTGGATCTGGCAGAAGGATTGAATATTATAACAGGTGAAACGGGTGCCGGAAAAAGTATTCTTATCAACGCCATTGATATTGCATTCGGAGCAAAGGCTGGAAAAGAAGTTATTAAGGGCGATGCGGAAAAAGCCGTAATTGAATTAACTTTATGTAATAAAAAACAGGATTTATCAGAACTGTTTGATGAAAACGGTATTGATAACTGCGGATGCGAGATTGTTCTATCAAGAGAGATTACCAAAACCGGTTCTCGTTCAAGAGTTAACGGGTGTCTGGTTAATCAGGAATTTATGCGGCATTTCCGCGAGCTGTTTATCGACGTACATTCACAGCACCAGACTTACTCATTCTTACAGCCGAAATACCATATAATTCTGCTGGATGCGTATGCTAAAAATACCTGCGGTACTATGCTTGAAAACTATAGAAAAGAGTTTGGTGTATATAAAGATATGCAGGCAAGGCTTGAAGAGCTAAAAAATTCTGCTGATAAAACTGAGGAACAAATTGATTTTCTTAAGTTTCAGGTTAATGAAATTGATGAAGCGCAGATTAAATCTGCAAATGAAGATGAGGAGCTTAACAACGAACTTGCAGTGCTTGAAAATGTTGAAAAGCTCAAAGATTTAACAGGGGCTTCATACTGGGCAATTTCCGGTGATGACGGCGCAATAATCGATGCTTTGATGCAGATTAAAATGAACCTCTCAAAAGCTTCCAATATGGATAGTTCACTGGAAGAGCAGGAAGGAAAAGTTATTGAAGCTATTGAAGTTTTGAAAGATTTATCATCAAACCTGAGAGAATATTCAAGTTCTCTTGATAATGATGAGGAGAGAATTAACTCAATACAGGAAAGACTGTTTCTGCTCGACAAATTGAAACGTAAATACGGCGGGTCTTTAGAGAGTGTTATGGCTCAGGGTGAAAAACTCAGGCAGGAACTAAACGGTATAGAATTTTCAACGCAGAATATTGAGGAGCTGGAAAGAGAAATTATAGAGAAAAGAAGCAAGCTTGAACTTCTTGCAGGTGAGATTTCAGAAGAAAGACAGAATTATGCAAAAGTTCTTTCCGCTCTTATTGTTGAAAAACTTGAAAAACTTGAGCTCCCGAAAGTTAAGTTTGAAATTCACTTTGAGCGCGGCGAACTGTCTGCAAACGGGTTTGATAAAGTAGAATTTCTTATTTCGACAAACATTTCAGAAGGCTTAAAACCGCTTGCAAAAGTTGCATCCGGCGGTGAAATTTCGCGTGTAATGCTTGCAATTAAGACTATTTTTGCACAGAGCGACAATATAGGCACTGTTATCTTTGATGAAATTGATACCGGTATATCCGGAAAAACTTCTCAGGCTGTGGCAGATGAAGTCAAGGCGCTTGCTGAATTTATGCAGATTATTATGATTACACATCAGGCAATCATTGCCTCAAAATCTGACAGACATTTTTATGTCAAAAAGACACAGGATGGAAAAACCAGCGTTGACATATCTATTCTGGAAGGCGAAGCTAAACTTAAGGCCGTCGCAGAACTAGCCGGCGGCGAAGTTACGGACGAGTCGCTAAAGTTTGCTCAAACATTAATGGGCTAACTAATTCCTATGATAAGAAGGAGCTATAATTTTGCTGCATAGACGCAATTGCCTGTTCCATCTTCTGGAATTTAGATTCAAGCTGCGCCTGATAAGTTTCAATGCTAGAATTTTTCTTCGTAATTTTTTGTTCCATTTTCTTAATGTCAGAATCAAGAGTTGATGTTTTAACATCAAAGAAACCTACAGATGCTTTTAAACTCTGTTCAATGGTGTTTTCCATCATACTCAAAACGCCGTTTTCACCAGCAAGTAGTGATTGTACTGAATCAGGATTTTCTTCAAGCGCTTTCATGAACTTTTCTTCATCAAGCTCAAGCTTATATGTGTCTGTTGAAAGATTATCTCCATCCGGTGCTGCTGTTGTAATACCGATATCAGAGAGAAGTTTGTAAATACCGCCGTTTGTGCCGTTTGCAGTTGTAGCATAACTTTTCAGGGTTCTTTCAAGACTTGTTAATGAAGTTTCACCGTGTAAGTCGGCACCGCTTGCAGTAACTTCTTCAACTTTTGCTATACAATCGTTATATGCTGTAATAAATTCGTTTACAGCATCTTTTAAGCCGGATGTATCCTGGCTTACTTTAAGTGTTGTATTGCCGTCTTCTTCTGTATTTGCACGATTAAGCGTAAGAGTTACACCGTCAATTCTTGAAATATCTGAAGTAACAGTATTGGATGTAGAAGTCATCGTTGTCCCGTTGACAGAGAAAATCGCATTCTGGCCGAGTTCTTGAGCTTCTGTATACATTTTTGAAGACTTAACTGTACCGTCTTCATTCCATTCACTGGTTGTAAAGCCCATTACATCGGTAAAGTTGCTTGTACCGGCTTCAATATTAATATATGATGCGCCTTCTTGTTTTGATGTAATAGAAAGTTTTCCTGTTGCATCATCCCAGTAAGCATACGCCTGAGCTTTATCATTACTGTTGATTTCAGAAATCAATGATGACAAAGTTGTATTTTTAGTGATAGTGAATGTTGCATCACCGATAGTAAAAGTACCTTCTGTAATCTGTTCGTTAAAACCTGAATCTTCAGCTGTTAATTTAGAAGCAACAGAGGCTTTGTACAGAGAATTTGTAGACGCGTATGAACCGTCTTCCTGTTTAGTCAAACCTATTAAAGAGGATATATTTGAACTGTCTGTAGTCGCACCGATATTAACTACATCCCCTGAATTTTGTGCAGATAATTTTAAGACACCTGTATCGCTGACTTCTGTTTTTACTCCAAATTCAGCGAGGCGTGATTTTAAATCGCCTAGTGTATCATTTTTGCCTATATTAACAACGTGTTTTTCACCGTTAACGTATGCAGTGAAAGTACCTTCTGTTATACCAAGGTTAGACAATTTCGTGCTGTCATCAGCAACTGCACTTGCAGCATCTTTAGATAAAGCTTTTGTATAAGTAGCAAGCTGCTGGACTTTGATATCATAATTTTGTCTTGCAGCACTGCTTGTAGCTGTTGCCGTAAATACTTCTTCGTTAGAAGATGTAGCAGTATTTTTTCCGAAAAGGTCAAAAGAGCCGCCGAATTTTGCGTCAGTGAGCTTTTCTATTGCACTTCTTAGTGTTGAAAATGCACTTCTTGTGTCGTTTAAAGTAGTTTTTATGGTTTGCATTTCTTTTAATTTTGTTTCAAACCCTTTAACTTCTTCTTTTTTGACTGAAACAAGCGCTTCAACCCATGAAGATGTATCTAATCCGGAAGCCAGACCGCTAAACGATATTGACATAATAAAAATCCTTTTTTATATTCTTAATTGAGTATATACTATATATATTTATTATAAAACATGGAGCTGCTTTTTGCAACCCTTTATATGTATGAGATTGTAACAAATGTAAAGATTTATGTTATAATTATTTTACTTAAATAGGAGAGGATTATGTATAAATTAAAACCAAGCTGCGAGTTAGAAGGAGAACTGTTTAAGAATGTTTATGACAAAACTCCTGATTATATAAAGAACTTAGATTTAATGAATTTTGATAATGAAGACGGGTTTACTTTTACTCTTAAAAGAGAACATTTATATCCGCATTCGGATTCAAATCCGGAAGGATTGAACCTTAAAGAATGGTTTGACAACTACTCTAAGGAGGCCAAAGTATCTACTGCAGGTATTAGAGGGCCTCAGAATATTTTGTTTCCTCAGGATACAAGATTTCCTATAAACCTTGTCGGAATCGTACTTGCGACTTTAGCAAAGGCGCTTGTTGCCCGTGAAAAATATGAAGGTAAGCAGGTTGTTAAGCTTGCCGGAAGCGAAGTAAGATATAATTCTGCTTTGTATCTCGATGCAATTGCACGAATACAGGCAGCTCAGGGAATAAAAACCCTTACCCCCAAAGAAAGAAAAACTATTCCTATATGGCTGGCTTCTTTCCTTGCGTTTAAACTGGATTTAGTCGGCGGAGAATATATTACTTCAAGCCATGGTATTTCGGTGAAGACCGCTACAAAGGACTTGAATTCTCAGGGAAGCCAGTATTTACCGGAAGAGTCGCTGGAATTTGTAGACAAAATTCAGGAAATTTTTGACAAAGTGGAAAAAGACGGATCTTATGAAATTAAGATTGCTCCGAAAAATGACCCGCTTATTGATGATGCTGTCATGTCGAAATTAAATGACGGTGTAGACTTATACGTTGAATATCTTAAATCCGGGGTAGCCCAGAACCTTGAAGGCGTTAAGAAAATGAAGTCAAAGCTGTTTATTGAGAGCGTGGGCGGCTGTGCGTACAGAACTTTGAGCCGTGTTCTTGATAAACTCGGTATTGCTGATAAGTATGCGTGGAATAATATTGAAGAAGATCCTTTCTTCCACTCAATAGGGAAATATGATACTGATCCTAAAGGCAACAAAGTTTTTTATGATTATTCGGTAGATGCGACTGTGATAGCCAAAAGGCCGGATGGCGAAAAGTTTTTCCCTGTTATTGAATCATTGCATTATGATAAAGTTCTTGCAGATTATCCGCTTGGAACGGTTGTGCTTATTACAGACCCTGACCACGACAGGCTGACTGTGTGCCAGATTGAGGCGGCCGGAAATTCTCCTATGCTGGAAGAATACGGTATTTCATATATTCAGCTTGATGAAGACAGAATTCTGACGATTTACAGTGCAAATCAGGCGTTTTTAATGCTTATGAACTATCGTGTTAAACAGTTAAAATCGCATGGCAAGTTTAAAAATCATCCAAGATTTATGATTAAAACAACTGCATCTGCACTTTCTTGGGACGAATGGGCTAAAGCACACGGTATTAAAGTAGTTAACGTGCCTGTTGGTTTTAAAGAAATCGCTAACATAATGAAAAAAGTTGAACTTCAAATTAAAAATAATCCGGTAGGCGAAGTTGTTGTTGATGACGTTTTTGGAAACTCAATTAATCTGGGTGTTCAGCCGCGTTTAATTTTCGGCGGAGAAGAATCCGGCGGTATGATTATGGGTTCAGAAGATTTAATTGAATCTCTTGCAGGCAGAAAAGCAATTGCAATGAGAGAAAAGAGTGCCACTGAGGCAATAATCGTGGCTTCATCATTAGCTGCAAAATTAGAAGAAGATAACAAGACTCTTTCCGAATATCTTATTGAGATTTTTGATGAAAATAACATCATTGCCAAGTTCGACGTAAGAGAAGATATTTCATACTACAATGAATCAGAACCTGATATTGAGAAATTAAAACAGGCTAAAGTAGAAGGTGAAAAGCAGAGAACCAAAAATGACCTGTTCTACCTTTCACTTGCAATAGCTATCAGAGAAGGTATTGCAGATTTAGAAGCTGTGAAGAAAGTCTTAAACGGAGCATTTGCAGAGTTAAGTTTTGATAATCTGAAGGCTGTTAAGTTTGTAGGTGACGGTACTTATCTCCAGTTCGCCGATAAGTATGTAGAAATCCGCCCTTCCGGTACCGATGCGAAAACAAAGGCTTACGCCGGCGGAGAGGATTTGGAAACAATTGAGAAGTTTGCAAGGGTTCTTGGAAATTATTCCGGCGAAAGAACAGAACTCCACAGAGAGCTTATTTCTGACGAGTTTTATGATAATTCCAAGGAAAAAGCTCTTGATTACTATCTTCAGTTTGTTGAAAAAGACGCAAACAACGAGGCATTTGTAATTCCGGAGTATAATTTTTAGTAATGAAACAGTACTGGTTTAATTTATCAGATAAAATAAGATTTTTGATCGTCGGCGGGTTTAACGCCGGCGTATCATATCTTATTTATTCTGCATTTTGTATTATATTAGGCGAGCACGCCTACCAGATAGCACTTGCGCTTGCATGGATTATATCATCTGTGGTTTCTTTTACAACTCAGAAATTTTTTGTATTCAGAGCAAAAGGAAACTGGATGAAAGAATATCTCAAATGCTGTACAACGTGGGTATTTAGCTATATGATTAATGCCGGCTTGCTTGAGATTATTGTAAAGGTGCTGCATATTAACGTCTTTATTGCTCAAATTATTGCGACTCTTTCTGCAGCAGTATTTACATATATTTTATTTAAAAAGTTTGCTTTCAGGGCTAAGGCTTAATTTTTTCTGAGAGCTTTTTTATCCGTCTAAGGTTTTTCTCTTTAGTACCCTGCTGTTTTATTCTGGAAACTGCTTCTTGAAGCTGGTTAAGTTCTTCCAGAGCTCTTTTAGACTCCTTTTTCTTTAGTATTTCAATAATCTCAAATATATTGTCGCACAGCATCAATTCGTAAGTTTCTTTTGGCTTAGCTTCTCTTGTTACAGTTCTATATTTTTTGATGACATTATCATAATTCGTTACAATGTCTTTTAGGGCCCTTTTTTCACCATAGAGTGCTTTTAAATGTTTTTCGCTGCCATATTCTGTCTGCTTGTATATTTCTTTCAAATCATAAGATCTGGCCATAATGTGAATGGAATCTTTCTGTCTGTTTGCAATTGCAAGAGCATTTAATGCAATTTGTTCTGCAATTTTTGCGTTATCTTTATTGAATTTAATCAGAAAACTGTAAATAATTCCTGAAAGATTGCTATCCCCAATGTTTACCAGCGTTTCAGCAAGTCTTTGGGCCATTTTATTCATAACAGGTTTTTTACCCTGTTTTTCAAATACATCTCCAATACTCATTAATTCGCAAGAAAATGCCGACGCATCAACTTTTTCTTGTCTTTTTATGCTCTTCATTACTTTTTGTGAAAATATATCAAAAGACTTCCCCGGGTTCTTAACAATTCTCTGCGGGTTAAATTCAAGTTTCATTAATTATTTCTCCTTTGGTATTTTGAAAACGCATAAAAAATTTTTTTGCTATAATTTAAGCCATTTTCTACGCAGACGGAGAATAACGTTTTTTCTCTGCATATCTTTGATTGCAAAGTCAATATTTTCTTTTAGTCTTTTAGTGCCTTTTCCTTTTCTTAAGGCGATTCCATAAGGCTCTTTAGTATATCTTTTAGGCAGAAGTCTTACAGATTTATCTTCGTATGCAAATCTGCTCAGGATTGTATCGTCCGAAGTCAGTGCATCAATTTTTCCGTCCTTAAGAGCTGTATAAGCGGTTCTATAGTTCCTGAAACCTATAATATTAGCAGCAGGGGCAAGGCTTAACATATTTTTTTCAGCTGTTGTTCCAAATACAACTCCGACATTTTGGCCAGCAAGGTCTGCAATAGAAGTTATCCTGCTGTTCGAGCGGACAAGAAGAGCCTGACCTGCTAAATCATACGGCACTGAAAAATCAATGACTTCACACCTTTGCGAAGTTATTGTCATTGTTGCTATAACCATATCAACCTCGCCCGTAGAAACCTTTAACATTCTGTTTGCCGGAGTTACCGGATAAAATTCTACGGCATTAGGTGATTTTAGGATATATTGAGCAATGTATCTTGCTAAATCTGCATCATATCCTTTAACCTCCCAGTTTTCATCAAAAAATCCGAAAGGCTTGGAGTCGGTATTTATACCGACTTTTAGCGTTCCGCGTTCAAGAATTTCGTCATACAAATCTGCTTCAACATATTTTTCCGGTTTAAGCAGGAAAAAGTATATTGCAACGAGGCCTAAAAACAGTACTGATAAAGTTATTGCGAGCTTTTTCATACGCTGAGTTTAGGTTTCCTTCCGCAAGACTTGTCCTCATCACAGTATCCGAGTCGTTCACATTTCGGCACAAGGTAAGGTGCGAGCCACGGCTCTTCTTTAAGCAATTCTTCACACATCATTTTAATCATTGTTCTGATTTCGTACTGCGCTCTTGTGCATAATCTTAAGTTTGCTAGGTGTATCATTTCTCTTAAGTTCAAGCTTGCAACAATTGAGCTTGCTGCTGCATTTGGCAGTACTGCTCTTGCATCTTCTGCAGGGATTCCTGCTTCTGTAAATTCAAGGTATTTCTGAGATATTTCACCCATAAACTCGATAAATTTAGTTTTTAAAGCCTCATCTCTTGCTATAGTAGGCGGAATGATATAATCAAACTGCCCTTTCTCCTTAACATATCTTTGTGATTTCTGTGAAAAAGACATGTGGCGGTGTCTTACAAACTGGTGTGTGCAGGCTCTTGAAACATTTGAGATTGCAAATGTTACCTGAATGTGTTCAATTACAGAATAATGTCCTGAACCTATAACACGTTCAATCAATTTGAGCATTTTTTCTTCATCATCCGTGCTTTCATAAATATTGAACGGTGTATCTGCACTATAGCAGGTTCTTGCTGCTGTGTATATTGTTTTTAGCATGTTGTCCGGTTTTGATATCAGATGTACAACAGGCTTGTTATTATTTTCCATACTCACTCCTCACTTTTAATCTATAATACCATATTTTTTTGTTTTAAGAAACTCTTCTGTTTTTCCTCAGTTTCTGCTGAGTTTTTAAAATAAATTGTTTAATTGTGGAGTAATATCCTGCTGCGAGAACAATTGAAGCAGCTACCCAGGCAATAGGCCCTGCATAAAATACTCCAAAGTATCCGATTTTTGCAGCCAGATAAATAGCTGCAAACGACCTCATAAGCAGCTCGCCGACTGCAGCAAGCATAGGTATTACAGCTCTGCCTAAACCTTGAAGAGCGTTTCTGTAAATAAATATTTGTGCAAGGAAGAAATAGAATAAAGAACTTCGGAAAAGGTAATCATGTGCAATTTTTACAATATCTTCATTCTGGTATCCCACAAAAATTCTTACCAGATGCCCGCCCCAGAAGTGCATTATAAACGCCATTACAATACTCAATATTACATTAATCAATGATGCTTTTTTTACTCCGAAGCGAATGCGCGAAAAGTTTCCGGCTCCGAAGTTTTGTGCTACATAAGCTGCAAGCGCTACTCCGAATGAAATCATAGGAAGTGTTGCCATCTGCTCAATTCTGAGTGCTGCAGTGAATGCAGCAATAACATCAGGCCCAAAAGTGTTACATACACTTTGTATTATTAAAAGGCTAAGTCCCAGAATGCCAAATTGTAGGGCCGTTGGTATACCGACTTTCAGGTGTGCCAGTGCAAAATTAAATTCTTTTTTCCAGTCAATAATCCAGTCTTTTTTCTTTAAATGAAGAATAGGAAAATGTTTTTTTACATACCAGACACACAAAAGAGCTGAAAAAGCTTGAGAAAGAACTAATGCAAAAGCTGAGCCCGGCACTCCCATATGGAATTCAAGAATAAATAATAAAGCCAGGAATATATTTAAAACAGATGCAATAATCAGGCAGTATAGAGGTGTCATACTATCCCCGAGGGCTCTTATTATACTGGCAAGAAGGTTATAAAAGTTTGCTACAATCAAACCTATAACAACAATCTGTATGTAGTAATATGCATCTTTGTAAATCTCCTGAGGGACATTCATCAAGAAAAGAATGTGGTGCATTGCTGCTGCGCAGATTATTGTAAAGGTAATAGTGAAGACAGTACTCAATATTGTTGACATTGTTACAGAGCGTCTGACGCCTTCATAATCCTTTGCGCCGAACCTTTGTCCGGTTATAACAGCAAACCCGTTTGTCATACCGACAATAATAAACATAATAAGGAAGAATAGAGGAGAAACCGCCCCGACGGAAGCCAGTGCAGTCATGCCGAGCGTACGCCCTACGATAATTATGTCGGCGATATTATAAAACTGCTGAAATATGTTCCCGATAAGCAAAGGTATCGAGAATAACAACATTAATTTTAATGGTGCTCCCTTTGTCAAATCATTAATCATTTCGACTAGCCTCATCAATTATTATAAATGAAAAATTTTTATTTATAATAGTATATAGATTACCTAAAGGAGGTGTATTATGTCAGAAATAAAACTTGCCGGATTAAGTGCAGAGGGCGAAGAGAGAGAATACGAACTTTCCGGATTTAAAGGAGACAGAGTTGTACTGTATTTTTATCCGAAAGATAACACCTCGGGCTGCACACAAGAAGCTTGTGATTTTAGAGATAATGTTAACCGCCTGATTTCTTCTGTAGTTGTGATAGGCGTAAGTCCTGACAGTATTAAAAGCCATAAGAAATTTAAAGAAAATCAAGATTTGAATTTCATACTACTTTCGGATACAGAACATCAGCTTGCCGAACAGTTCGGAGTCTGGAAAGAAAAATCTATGTATGGCAGAAAATATATGGGAATTGAGCGTTCAACTTTTGTCCTTGATAAGGACGGAAATATTGAGAAAGAGTGGAGAAATGTTAAGGTAAAGGGTCACGTAGACGAAGTTTTGGCTTATATTAAAGAAACGCAAAATTAACTGTTCTTCAATAAATCTCGTTTAGCCGCCTTAATTGCTGCAAAACAACTTCCCCACATTGAAACAACAGAAGGACGCGAAGAACCTTCACAATTGCATTTCTGAAACATTATTTCACCCAGATTGTTAACATCAAAAACCAGATTACGTTTCCGAGTCGTATAACCGCCCATATAATCCAATTTGTTTTTGCGAATTTCAGGTTCTTCATATATTTCGTTTAATTTATACAGCTTGTCACTGCACACATTTGTATCTTTGTTTTGCAGTACAAGCTTTTTAAGCTTCAGATGTTCTTTGGCATCTGCAAGAAAATCACTTATCTTAAGACCGGTAAATTTAAGCAAATCCGCAATATCTTTGTTTCCGCCGTATTCATCATAAGTATATTCTACAGTACTTCTGTCCTGAAAACTGTAACCTTTGACTTCACCGCTGTTGTTTCTTACCGGATAAAAATTGTAAACACCTCTTTCCGAATCATTAGCCAGTGAATCGTACGCACTGAATATGTAATCTTTTTTGTGTAGTCCTTCTATATTAACTATGTGCGCATTAGAGAGTGCAAGAAGGTTCAAATTGTAAGAGCCGCTGTTTTTAACCTCGTCAAGAATACGTTTTACATTTCCTTCTTCATCATTCCCTGTTGCTATGTATCTGTATAAATCCGGTTTCTGTCCTCTTTTTTCGGCTAAATCTTTTATTGTATAGTCAACCGGATGTCCTGTCGGGATATACAAGTTTACACCGCGTTCGGCTAATTTGTTTATCTGCTGTATAACTCCCCACAGAAACCCGTACTCCTGAGAATTCTGGTCAAGGTATTCAAGTTCCTTTTCATATTTTGATTTGTTTTTATAAATTTTTTCCAGCATATTAAGTAAAATGCTCTTTTTAGAGTTTAAATTCTGTGGTGTAAGTGTTTCATTTATATTTAAAATATCTGCTAATCCACTTTTTAACTTTCTGAGCGATGCTAAAGCAAGTGCAGGGATTATCATGAAATCTCCCGATTTAACCTCTGAGGCAAGCGCTTTAAGTGTTTTTTCCATACTGTCCATAATTTTCACATCATAAAGCTGCTCATTGACATCAACTCTTTGAAATTTAACATCAGCACCGGTGTTTTTATATATAGCTCTTGCAAAATGCTCCATACTGCATCCATGACCTCCGCCATCGAGGATAAACACATTTTTTGCACCCAAAAACGGGGTGCTGTTAATAGAAATTTTCACAGGATAGTACTCCTTTATTCACACACATAAACAATATTAGAATGGAAAAAAATATGAGTCAACTTCTTTTTTCCATTCAAAATAGAAATAAATTGCAAGTATAAAATACACAGTCCACATAATTACTGTAGAATAAACTTTTTCTCCGCTGAATGCGATTATTGCCCACATAATTGCACTCAGTCCGTTAACAACCATCCAAACCTGCCACTGTTCTATTGCACGTCTAACAGTAAGATACATTCCTGTAATAGAAAAAACAGTCGTAATTCCATCTATTATTGGATTTTTGTCGTGCAGAAAATATAGCAGATAAATTGCAATCAGGGTAAAAAATACGGTTATTATAAATGTTAAAAATCTTTCTTTTGCAGAGAGCGAGATTTTAATAATTTCGTTTTCTCCATCTTTGAGGTGTTTTTTCCACCTGAAGAAACCTAAAATCTGCATAGGTACATAATACCCGAGGTATAAGACTAAATTTCCCCACAAAGCATTATGAAAAGCTAAATAACTGTAAAATCCTGAACCGGTTACTCCAAAAAGATAACACACAGGATTTCCTTTGCCTGCGAGAAAAGTGTATGTAATTCCAAATACAGCAGAGATTACAGCTGCAGGGCTGTCTTTAAAAATAACAGCACACACTATCAATATAAGATAAATCAGACTGAGAATTTTAAAGCTCTGTTTCATATTTTTCATATTTATGTTATCTAATAAAAATAGATGAAAGTAAATTCAAACAGGGATATCTCATTCAAAAGTATTTATACTAATAAAGCACTGAAAAAAGGGTTGGAGTTCGCAGCACAGGATGGTGCTATGTTTTCAGCAACAACAATTTTAGCTCTTTCAATGCTGGCCCGCCCTGCAGCAATTGCACTTGCACCTCATACGGATAAAGAAAACAAAAAAGTGGCCTGTGCGAAGTCGCTTGCCTCAAGTGCTGCGGGATATCTGCTTACCCTGTTTGTTTCGACACCGTTTGTTAACGCGATGATGAAAATAGACGAGCAGCCGCAGAGGTTTTTAAAGCCGGAAACGATAAATAATTTTAAGAAAGGCAGTGAAAAACTGTATCAATCAAAAAGCTATACACTTGCGACTCAGCTGTTTAAATTAGGGCTGGGTCTTATTGTTGCTGCGCCCAAAGCAATTTTAACCTGTGCGGGAATGCCGTATGTTATGCGCTATATATTCAACCAGAAAAACGAAAAGAAACCGGAAAATTTGAGTTTTAAAGGGAAAGGAAATGATAAACTTGCGCATGGAATAGGAAAAATTCTTGACAACAAAGGAATGCAGAAGTTTTCGGACAGATATAAGGACTCTAACTTCCCTATGCACATTATTGCTGCGACTGATGCGCTTACTACAGCTACCTTTATCCATGAAACAAACAGAAGCGATAAAATTGAAGAAAAGCGTAAAAAAGCTGTGATATATAATGCAGGAATTTCAACAACTCTAAGTATTACAAGCAGCTATATTCTGGATGGTTTGACCAAAAATCCTACAGAAAAGTTTATCCAAAAATTTAAAGAGGCAAATAAACTTGACCCTAATCTTGACAAGCAGGTCGAAGGAATTAAGATAGCAAAACCAATCATTCTGGTCGGATGTGTTTATTATATGCTCATACCTTTTATCTCTACCTTTTTAGCAGATATTGCCGACCACAATCCAAAACTGGATATCCCGCATAAGAAGAAGCCGCAAAACTTTGACAATGTGCTTAAAAAATAATAAAATATAAACAGTGTGGGAGTATTATAATGAAATTGAGAAGTCGTAATATTTTAACTCTTCTTCAGGATAAAACCTGTGATTATGAAGACAGAATTGCACTTGGTATGAAAAGTTCTTTCGGGTGGAAAGAGCTTACTTATAAAGGAATAGGGCTTTTATCAAGAAAACTTGCAAGTTTTTTGATAGAAGAGCTGGAAGTTAAAAAAGGAGAGCGTCTTGCCATTTTGTCCGAATCAAAACCGGAATACGGCGTATGTGTCTTTGCTTCAGTGCTTTCCGGCATGGTAACGGTGCCTTTAGACGTCAAGCTTACAAAATATGAGCTGAAATCAATTATGCTGGACTGCGAACCATCTGTAATTATGGTTTCTCAGCACTATTTAGATACTGCTTTAGCTTTGAAACAAGAAATTTCATCAATAAAGCATGTCATAGTTATGGATGAACATTCCTACAACGACGGGATAAAAAATATTTATGAACTTCCGGATTGTTATAATGCAAAATGGCGTCACAGGAGTTCAAAATCAACAGCGTTTATTATTTATACCTCCGGCACAACCGGTGCTCCAAAAGGTGTTGAGATATCATTTAGAAATATTACGGCACAGCTTGAAGATTTGAAAATCGCGCTTGATGAAATTCTTCCGCATAGAAAGATAACCACACTTTCAATACTGCCAATGAATCATCTCTTTGAGATGACAGTAGGGTTTTCAACATTTTTAAACTTTGGTTTCTCTGTTTATTACACTCAGAGTCTTAAGCCGAAAGATATTTTGAGTGTGATGCGTGAAAAGCAGGTAGAATTCATGATTGTTGTTCCGGCTTTTCTAAAGCTTTTGAAGTCGGCAATAGAAAATGAATTAAAAAGTTCTTCGCTCTTTACTCAGTCTATGTTTAAGCTAATGTACCACTCTGCGAAGTTTGTTCCTTTTTACTGCTTGAAGAAACTAATGTTTAAGAAAATTCATGATAAGTTTGGCGGGAAATTTATCGGCTGTATTTCAGGCGGTGCTCCTCTTGATATAGCAGTCGGAAGATTTTTTGAAAGAATCGGTATAAAAGTTTATCAAGGTTACGGACTTTCGGAAACAAGTCCTGTTGTTTCTGTCAATACAGACAAACGCAGTGTACTGTCGTCAGTAGGGCGGCCGCTAAGAAATTATGAAACAAGAATTGATAGAGAAACAGGTGAACTTCAGCTTCGCGGCCCATCTGTAATGAAAGGTTATCATAACCAGCCGGAGTTGACATCTCAGGTCGTTGAACCTGACGGCTGGCTTCATACCGGTGATATAGCCAAAATTGATAAGGACGGCCATATTTATATTACAGGAAGAATTAAGAATATGATTGTCTTGTCTGGCGGAAAAAAAGTTTTTCCGGAAGAAGTTGAAGCTGTGCTTGAAAAAAGTATTTATCTTTCAGAAGTATGCGTTTTCGGCTCATCTAGAAGTTTTGGAGCTAAGGATGGAACCGAAGAGGTTGTAGTTGTTGCAGTCCCTAAAGAAAATCTATATGAATGCCATTCAGATGAAGAGGTGGAAAAAATTATCAGGGCTGATATAAAAACACTCTCTCTAAGGCTTACTCCATATAAACGTCCGACAAATGTTATTATAAGTAAAAATGCACTTCCGCGTACTACTACAAGAAAAGTTAAACGCAAAGAAGTCAAAGAATTGGTGATGGGTTAATGAAAATAACTGTTTTAACTGAAAATAATGCACGAATTGATAATTACCTGCTCTCTGAACCGGGGCTGAGCCTTTTGATAGAAGCTAAAGACAAGAAAATTCTTTTTGATACAGGATATTCAGATGTGTTTATAAAAAATGCAGAAACGCTCGGGCTGGATTTGGGAGATATTACTGATATAGTAATATCCCACGGACATAATGATCATACAAGAGGACTGACATATTTTGAACTGCACGGGGTTCCTCTTACAGCACATCCGAATATATTTGATACAAAAATTGATGAAAACAAAATTCATTATGGTTGTCCGATAGCCGAAGAAGAACTGGGGCGAAGATACCGGCTTAATTTAACAAACAGGCCGTTCTGGCTGAATAATGAATTTGTTTTTCTCGGAGAAATTCCTGAAAATAAATCTGCGGATATTGATGATACTGCGCTTGTGCATAAAACAAATGAAGGTATTTTTATAATAACAGGATGTTCGCACAGCGGCATAATTAATATTATTAATTATGCGAAACAAGTGTGCAGAGATGAAAGAATTCTCGGCGTTTTAGGGGGATTTCATTTTCTAAAAAAATCAGAAGAAGAGCTGGAAGAAATTTGCAGTTTAATGCTGAAATCCGGTGTAAATCCTGAATACCCGCTTTATCCCTGCCATTGCTGCGACTTGAAATCCAAAATAATAATGTCAAAGTTTTTTAATGTTCAGGAAGTATGTACAGGTGATGTTTTGAATTGTTAACACACCTCTTGACACTCTCTCAAGGCTTGTGGTACATGTAGTAATATAAATAGTATTAGATAGGTTGATTGTATTCAAATGAGCCCTTACAGGTTCTACAATCCCTCAAAAAGAAAGGAAAAACAATGTACGCAATAGTCGAAACAGGCGGTAAACAATACCAGGTTGAAGAAGGACGTTATGTTGACGTTGAATTACTTGGCGAAGAAAAAGACGCTAAAATCGTTTTTGATAAAGTCGTTATGATTGTTAACGGTAAAAAATCAAAAGTTGGTCAGCCATATGTTGCTAATGCTAAGGTTGAAGGCACTATTCTAAAAACTGACCGTGCTAAGAAGATTATCGTTTTCAAACAAAGACCTAAAAAAGGCTACAGAAAAAAACAAGGCCACAGACAAGGTTTTGCAAGAGTTATGATTAACAAAATCAGAACTACTGCTTCTAAAGCTAAAGCAGAAGGGGTAAATGAAGGGGCAGAAGCATAATCCCCACCCTAGCCCTCCCAGTTGGGCGTGGCGTAGCAGAGGTTGACAGGTAGTTTCAAATACAAATTGGTAGTTTTACCGATGTCAACCGACCAAAGGTTATAAAAAAAGGAGATATAAAAATGGCACATAAGAAAGGTATGGGTTCCACCCGTAACGGCCGCGATTCAGAAGCGAAGCGATTAGGCGTTAAAAAGTTCGGTGGAGAAATTGTAAAAGCCGGTAATATTCTTGTTCGTCAGAGAGGAACAAAAGTTCACCCTGGTAACAATGTAGGTATCGGTTCAGATGATACTTTGTTTGCTCTAATTGACGGGCAAGTGAAGTTTGAAGCTCATAGACGCGATAGAAAACAAGTTAGTGTTTATGCAGTTTAAGCTAAGTTAATAAAACTAAAAAAGCTTCCTCAACGCAGGAAGCTTTTTTAATAGCAAAAAATTTTTTTATGTGTTTTTATGTCTTCAGAAAGGTAGGTAAATATGAATGTAAATGGGATTTCACCGGTGTCTTGCAAATCAAATATTATGAAGAATGCAAAACAAATCACAGCTCCTCTGAAAGATGGGAATACATTAAGATTTACTTTTGGAGATAATTATCTAGAAGCTCTTGTGACTAAGGGTGATAAAATTGTTGAAGGTAAAGGAAAATATGCCGGCAAGGGAATTGCTGTAACTGAAGTGTTTAAAATGGCGGAAAGCTTTAAACCTCATATAAAAGAAGGGTTCGATTTTCTTAAAGAATTTAAAGCGGCTATCCTTAAATAAGATTGATAAGTTTTGTAAACTATTATATAATAGGTTCATCTGACAGCCTGATGGAAGGGAAAATAGATGAGCGATATTTGTAAGAACTGGACACAGTGGCTTAAGCAGAACCGGTTTGCGGGGCAAACTCCAGAGATGCAGGAGCAGACTATGCGCTGGCTGGAAGCTGTAAGAGATGTTATTTTAGTTTATGCAGAAATTAAACCATATGATGTTGTGCTTGATATTGGAACAGGTACAGGACTGCTGGCCTTTAAAGCTCTTGAACAGCAGAATTGCAGCGGCAGAGTAATCTTTTCAGATATGTTTCAGGATTGTCTGGATGACTGTAAAAAAATTCTAGATGAAGCCGGAGTAAAAAGCGGTTATGAACTTCTAAAGTGTCCGGTAGAGCATATTGCACTTCCGGAAAGTTCTGTTCACAAGGCACTTATGAGATCAGTTCTTGTGCATGTTGTAAATAAACAGCCTGCAATCTCAGAGATTTATAGGGTGCTTAAACCCGGCGGCAAATTGTGTGCATTTGAGCCGATAATACGTTCAAATACGCGATACTGGGAAATTCTTGATCCGATGTATATTGAAAAATATGAAGATTTTAAGCAGGTAGAAAATGAAATTATGGAAAATCCGCTTGATTCTCTGTGTAATTTTGATGAACACACATTAGAAACTAATTTGGAAATCGCCGGTTTTTCTGTGCCGGAAGTTAAACTTCAAGAAGTTCGTTCAAGATACGTTGTACAGCCCAATATGGTTAGAGAATGGTTTATTAATCCGCCTTCACCAAACCAGCCTTCGACGAAAGAGAGATATTTGAAATATTTTGATGAGCCGACAGTAGAGAAATTTATGCAGGATGTGCAGAATTATCTAACCGGACGGGAAATAAGTTTAAAAACAAATGCCGTGTTTATTAATGCGACAAAATAGGGAGATATAGATGAAACAAACAGCAATAATTATACCTGCAAGATACGGGTCTTCAAGACTGGAAGGAAAGCCGCTTTTGAGAGCAAATAATAAGCCTATAATACAGTGGGTTTGGGAAAAAGCTTCAAAATGCCCGCTTGTTGACAGGGTTATTATTGCAACGGATGATGAAAGAATTTTTAATGTATGCAAAGATTTTGGTGCAGAAGTCGAAATGACTTCGACTGAACATAAAAGCGGAAGCGACAGGATTGCAGAAGTAGCTGAAAGACATCCAGAAATCGCCTATATAATTAATCTTCAAGGTGATGAACCTTTAATTGAGCAAGCTAATATTGAACTTGTAATAAAGGGTGTTCTAGAGGATGAGAATGCTGATATTTCAACTCTTTTGAGAGAGATTAAAGATGAAGATGAGGCACAAAATCCTAATCTTGTAAAATGTGTTTTTGATGTAAATAATTATGCAATGTATTTTTCACGCTCCAAAATTCCTTATGAAAGAAATGCCGGAAAATCAAAGATTTACGGTCATTTAGGAATATACGGCTACAAGCGTGAAGCCTTGTTTAAAATGACAAAACTTCCCCAGACGAGTTATGAACAGGCAGAAAGCTTAGAACAGCTGCGTGCTCTGCAAAACGGGATGAAAATAAAGGTTGCGGTTGTGGATAATATTCCTGTCGGAATTGATACGCTGGAGGATTTTGAAAAATTCAAGCGTATGGTTGAGGGCTGATGCAAGAAGAATTACTCTATAGGACTTATTATGAGAAAATCTTCCCTCTAATAGAAGATATTGAAATATACAGAAGAGAGCTATGTAATCAGTTAATATGGCGCTCGGTTCTATTTAGTTCAATCTTTAGTGTTTTGCTGGGTATGATTGTATATTTTCAGGAAAGAAATGTTATTTATGCAAGCTCACTCGTGATTGTTTCAATGATAGTTTTTTTAACCGCGAATTTTTTGAATGCTCCTCAGAAAAAATTATTCTCAGCAAAACTAAAGGATAAGTTCTTTTATACGGTTATAAAAAGTTTTACGCAGATTGACTTGTGGCAAAAGAACCGGAAAGAGTCGGAAATTATTCCGTATAATGAACTTATTGAAAGCGGGTTGTTTTCGGACTTTACATACAGTAAAAATGATGATGAATTTAGAGGAGTATATAAAGGAGTTCAATCTGCTGTTTCAGAACGTGAATGTTTTTTTCAGACTCCAATGACGGAACCTTCTATTGTTTTTAAGGGATTAATAATTAAATTTAAATCTAATAAACGAATAGCTCAGAGAACTATTATTGCGTCGAAAAGGAAATCTCCAATAAAGTTTTTGCTTGCTTTCATAGTGACTGTATTGTGTTTGTCTTTTAGGCTGGGGATAGAAAATATTTTAAATTCGGTTGTTGCAGGTGTTGTTGTAGCACCAGTGCTGTATTTTACGACATCTGAAGATGAGGTGGAAGCACGTTACTTATTAACACCGACTTTTATAGAAAAGTTTTCAAAGTTGAAAAAGGTAATGAAGGCTGATACCGTAAAATGTTCTTTTTATAATAACAGTATAATGATTGCTGTTCAGTCTGAAAAAGATTTTTTTGAGCTGGGCAACCTTTTTAAAAATGTTAGTGACTTATCTACTATAGAAAATTTTTATAGAGATATTTCTATAATATTTGAATTAATAGAATATTTTAAACTTGATGTAAAAATAGGACTATAGTTATGAATTTAAAAACTCAGATTACAAAATTACATTATGATAAGAACGCACACGGGATGTTTTTCAATATTTTGAGATTTGCTTCTTTGTTCTACGGTCTCGGAAGCGGTTTTAAGAATTTTCTTTATGATAAGAATATTTTAAAGCCTAAGCGCGTAAATGCTTTTGTGATTTCTATCGGTAATTTGACGACCGGAGGTGTGGGGAAAACTCCTGTGGTGGCTGAGCTTGCACGTTATTTTGTAGAAAAAGGCGAGCGAGTTGCAATAATTTCGCGCGGATACGGCGGTAAATTAAACAATAAAAAAGTCAATGTAATTTCTGACGGTATTAATCTTTATTACAAAGCTGATATGGCTGGAGATGAACCTTACTGGCTCGCTGTTAACCTTAATATGTGTGCAGTTTTAACGTGTGCAGATAGAGTTAAGGCTGCAGAGTATGCGATAAGTGAGCTTGGCGTGACAAAAATAATCCTTGACGACGGTTTTCAGCACAGGAGAATGGCTAGAGATTTAGATATAGTTCTTGTTGATTCTGAAAAAATGTTTGGTAATGAAAATCTTCTTCCAGCAGGGCCTTTGAGAGAAGGTATGGAAGGTTTTAAACGGGTGCACAGACTTGTAATTGTTAGTAAAAATGTTGACCACTCAAGAGCAGAAAAACTTGCACGTATAATGGAAAAGAAGCAGGGAATAAGTACTTTTGTTGCAAAAGTCGAACCGGATTATGCTTACAATATTATAACGGGAGAGCATCTTCCCAGAGGTACGAAAGTTACTGCTCTTTCTGCAATTGGCCAGCCGGAGCAGTTCTATCAGTTTTTAAAAGACTATGATGTAGTGCAGACTGTAACTTTTGATGACCATCATCAGTATGCGGCTGACGATATTTCTTCAATAGAAGGTAATATTATAACTACTGAGAAAGACGCTGTAAAGCTCGCTTTGCTCCAGAGGCCCGATATTTATGCTTTAAAATTAAAAACGGTTTTGGATATTGAAAAATTGTGTTATAATTCAGAAGGAATAAAGCAGCCGGATAATCGCGCCTAAGAAGACATTTGTCTTACAAAACGGGTGAGGAAAGTCCGTGCATCCGAGGACAGACCGCCGGAGAAACTCCGGGCAGCGTGAGCTGGCGGAAAGTGGCACAGAAAATATACTGCTAACTGCTTTATGCAGCAGCGAGGGTGCAACGGTGAGTTAAGAGCTTCACCAGCAATATCGGAAGGTATTGGCTAGCTAAACCCCGGTTGGATGCAAGACGAAAGAAACATTATAAGGTGTCCGCCTTGTTTCAAAAAGTCGCTTGAGCTCTGGAGTAATCCTGGGACTAGATAGATGATTATCAAGTATACTTATGAAGTAGAAAAAACAGAACACGGCTTACGGGTTGCTTTATTCTTTTTTTTAGATTACACGCTTGCCATTTTTTCCTGAAGTGTGTGCGCAGATTCTTCGTAACCAGCTCTTCCCATTAGTGCATAAGTATAATTCTTAGCCTGTTCAACTCCAGGCTGGTTAAAAGTATTTATGTTATAAAGTTCACCGGCAATTGCAGTCTGAACTTCCAGCATGTAAAGCAGCTGGGCAACATTGTATTCATCAATTTTTTCAATAGAAAGTGTCATTGTAGGGCGTGAATAATCTGCAAGTGCCACTCTCGTTGAATCTGCTTCAGCGTTAATCAAATCATTAATAGTTTTTCCGCCAAGATATCCAATACCTGTGTATTCAAAAATACGCGGAATTTCTAATGTTGTGTCAAAATTTTCTACTCTTATAAATGTAATAACTTTATTATTTGGCCCTTCATTGTACAGCTGAATTTGTGAATGCTGGTCAGTTGCTCCAAGTGCTTTAATAGGTGTAGGGCCCACATTTACTTTATTCCCGTTATTGTTAACTTCTTTCCCGAGGGATTCTGCCCATAATTGTACATACCAGTCAGACACATATTTTAATCTGCTTGAATAAGGCATCATAACAGAGAGGTTCTTGCCCTTTTTAGTATCAAGAAGATATTGTATTAAAGCTCCCTGAGCAGCAATATTCTGGTTTATGTCAGTATTCTTTAACGCAAGATCCATATCCTTAATGCCATTCATAATCTGGTCGATGTCAAGTCCTACAAGTGCAAATGGTACTAGGCCTACAGCTGAGAATACTGAAAATCTCCCGCCAACATCATCAGGTACAACAAAAGTCTTGTATCCTTCCTGATCTGCAAGCTGCCTTAATACGCCAACTTTCTTGTCAGTGGTTGCAACAATATTTCTTCTGTAATCATCGCCGAGTTCTTTTTCAAGACGGTCTTTTATAATCATGTACTGCGACATTGTTTCAGCAGTGGAACCTGATTTTGTGATTACATTTACCAGGGTTTTTTTCAAATCAAGTATATCTAAAAGTCCATTCATAGAGTCAGGGTCGATATTATCTAAAAAGAAAATTCTCGGGAGTCCGTTTCTCTGTTCCGGAGTAAGTAGATTCCAGTATGGTTTAAGCAGAGCTTCGGTAACTGCAAGACCGCCGAGTGCGGAACCGCCTATACCGAGAACAAGAATGTTTTCAAAGCGGTTTTCTACCATTGAAGCAAATTCTTTAACATACCATACAGTTTCTTCGTTATAGCCTAAATTCATCCATTGAAGCCACTGTCCGGGTTTATCTTTTCTCTGGTTTAAACTTTTTATTATATTGGAAATTGTTTCTTTGTAATTTTCAAACTCAAGGCTTAAGTTTAATCCGTTTTCTTCGCCGATAATCATCGAATCAGTGTTTCTGAAATTTAATTTAAGCATTCCCCGACCTTTCTCTATAATTAATACTCTTACTTTAATTGTACTATTAACAATTATTTTTTCAAGGGTGACATGTATAGTAATAACAGTGGATAGAGGGATAATAGCCTGACAAAAAAATTTTGTAGTAAAATATTTATCGTGAAGATATTTTTAAAAACATTATTTATATTTTTGTGTTTTATTTTTTTGCAGGGTGCATTTGTAAATGATGTTCACTCTGATATTTTCACGTCTGAAAATTATATCCAAAATCATCATGAAAATATTGTACTTACCTCTGAAACGATGCGCGGGCTGGAAATCTTTTCTCAGGAAGGTGATGCAAATCAGCAATTTTCTCAGGGCAGATTTTTGGGTACTTATTCAAACCAGAATGCTGATAATATTTATTTAGATAACAACTCCGAAATAGCCGGGGGAAACATTCATAATTTATCAACCTGTTTAAAATCTGAAATTTTAATCAGAGCTCCGTAATTTTGTGCAGACTTAAACAAAACGATGTACAAAATTTAATACAAAAAGGAGAATATTATGGATTTAGCGTTATTAGAAGACGGCTTTATTGTAATGATTATTGGTATGGGAACAGTTTTTGTATTCCTTAGTATCATGATTTTTGCAATGCATTTGAATGGAAAAGTTCTGCAGGTTTTAAATAAGTTCTTCCCTGAAGAAATCCCTGTAGAAAAGAAACCTGTGCAGAAGAGTGATAATAATGAAGAAATTGCACTTGCTATTGCCTGCGCTATGGCAGCTGCAGGTAAGAAACAGACTGCTTAAGGAGGTAGAGAATGGACGAAGAAAAAAATTCTCTTAAGGAAGCGCACGGCTCCGGATTTATGAGTACGCTGATTTTTATGGCAGTTGCAATTGCGGTAATGATTATGCTAAGGCATTATTTGAATTACTAGTGATATGATAACAAAGTGATTAAGAATTATTCTTAATCACTTTGTTTTAATTGGTCAACCCTTTTAATTGAGGAACCCATGTGCTTCCCATTTAACCCTCCACGAAGTTGCATTAAAAATAATTATACAAAAGTCTTTCCTGTATTCTTTGATTTTATTTACGAATTGTTCTACAACTTCTTTTTTAGGATAACTAGAAGTATAAATAGCAAAAAATAAATATTTATCTCTTGCGTTTAAATAGCTATAGAAATTTTCTATCCGTTTTTTGTATAAAGCTTTAAATTCTTCAAAGAAGGATTTTCTTCATGTATAAAAAACGAGAATTGCAATTTGCAATTGCGCATGTTGTCAAGAAATATAGGAAAAAATCTATAACCAAGAGTGCTGATGAAATAGGAATGGGAAAATCACTTTGGGCTGGGAATTAAAGACCCGCAGCTGTCAACAATTTGGCGAATAGCAGAGGGACTTGAGATTAAACCGAGCGAATTAATCCGCTTAACAAAGGAGTATTTAGGAGATGGCTTCTCTTTTTTGGAGGATACTTCTTCTCAACAGAAATAAAAAATTACAACTTTTTGCCGTAAATTATTCTTTCAATACCGGCTAAATCTTTTTCTATTTTTATATCTTCAAAATCTTTTTCCATAAACGCTTTTACCAGTTCTGCTTCTCCGATTCCTAATTCAAACATTAAAATCCCATACGGTTTTAAAAATTCCGGAGCTTGTTCTGTGATTTTTCTGTAAAATTCAAGCCCGTTTTCTTCTGCAATCAAGGCAAGTTTCGGCTCGTGCAAAACTTCCGGCTCAAACTCGTAATTAGCAGGGATATAAGGCGGATTTGAGATTATCATATCAAACTTTTCTTCTGCTCGAACTTTTTCAAACAGGTTTGATTTTCTGAAAACAGCTCTGTTGTTTATTCCCAGCTTTGTAACATTATCTAGTGCAACTCTCAGTGCGTCCGATGAAATATCTACTCCCAGAACCGTTGCATCTGTATTTTTTGCTATTGTGCAGGCAATACATCCAGAGCCGGTGCCAATGTCTAGTACATGCTTAAAGTCTTTTTTTATTATAAATTCTATTGCTCTTCTTACAAGGATTTCTGTTTCATCACGAGGTATAAGAACATCAGGTGTAACCTTGAAAAATTCTCCCATAAAATAAGCTTCGCCAATAAGATATTGGACAGGCATTCTGGTTTTAATTCTTTCCTGCACTTTTGCTTCAACGATTTCTATATTTTCGGGCTCTAGTCCCATTAAGCGGTCTTTTTCCGTGTATTTGCAGAAATGTTCAAGAAGCATTTTTACTTCTATTTTTGCCTCATTTGGTTCAATTCCGGCGTCAGTCAACATTTTTGTAATCGTTTGAATGTTCATCTAATATTCTCTCAATCTCATTTCGCAAATCAAGTTTGGATAATTCTTTTACATCTTTTTTTTCTATAGAATATTTTTTGCACAATCTGTCATAATAGTAAAGCTGTTTTTTTGTAGGTTCTTCTCTGGACATTTTAACTTCCTGCAAAAATTTGCGCTTCTTTCTCTCAAATTCTTTGTTCGCCTCAATTATTGGGCGCTGTTTTTCTTTGTATTCATAATACTTGATACACTCTTTAATGTAATCTTCAGTATCTTTCAGAAAATCGCTGTCATCAATAACATTCTCAAGAAAAGGAAACCTTGAGGCGTTTAATTCAAGATAATATTTCTGGTCTTCAAGAAATTTTTCTAGAATTTCAGAACAACTTAAATCTAAATTTTGTTTCACTAACGCTCTTAAAAAATTACATATCCCGCTTTTTTGTGTTTTGTCAAAAGCGGGGTATATTCTGTTTTTTATTTGATACATGCCTTATTCCGCATTACCGCTACCACTTAAGCAAATCTTCTATGCCAAACCTGGGGCCCGCTTCATTGTTAGTAAATTTCATCAGCTTTTCTGTTAACGGATTGGTCTGATAGGATTTATGTTTCTCTTTGAAGCCGGTTTCGTTTTCAAAGTTCTTATTCGTAATAACGGTAAATCTCTTTCTTTCTTCTGATGTCATACTCAAAAGCCTCTTTCAATGTTTAAATATCTCTTATGTATATATAAAGTATTTAACAATTAAAAAATTGCTTTTTTTATTCTGTATTATTAAGAATTGTAACAAATATGGGATATTTTTTCAAATTTTTTAACATTTTGAAACATGATAATTTCAAACAGAATTTTTTCTGATACACTGAAAATATATGGGTTAAGAATGAATAGCTGGATAACCCTTGGAAAGGTAGTATATGGATATATTCTCGTTATTTACATTGTGCGGCGGGCTGGCATTTTTCCTTTATGGAATTACTATTATGTCGGCAGGGCTTGAAAAAATAGCCGGCGGACGTTTGGAGCGAATTTTGAAAAAGATGACTTCCAACCCGATAAAAAGTTTAGTATTTGGTGCGGGTGTTACGGCGGCAGTCCAGTCATCATCAGCAGTGACAGTAATGCTGGTCGGGCTTGTTAACTCGGGGATTATGAAGCTTTCTCAGGCTATCGGGGTTATAATGGGATCTAATATCGGTACTACAATTACCGCTTGGATTTTAAGTTTATCAGGGATTCAGAGTTCTAATTTCTTTGTAAGATTATTAAAACCTGAATCCTTTTCACCTATTATGGCACTTGCAGGTGTTGTAATGATAATGGCTGCAAAGAGTAACAAAAGAAAAAATGTCGGAGCTGTTCTTATCGGGTTTGCAATATTAATGTTTGGTATGGAAGTAATGACAGAAGCAATGTCGCCTTTAGCTGATATGCCGGAATTTACGCATGTTCTTACTGCGTTTGCTAATCCTATTCTGGGTGTTATTGTTGGTACTATAGTTACGGCGGTTATTCAAAGTTCAGCTGCTTCTATCGGTATTTTACAGGCTCTATCTATGGTTGGGGGAATGACATACGGAATGGCAATTCCTATTGTAATGGGGCAAAATATTGGTACTTGTATTTCTGCAGTACTTTCAAGTATTGGAGTTAATACAAATGCTAAACGTGTAGCTGCTGTCCACGTCCTATTTAATGTTTTTGGCGTTATAATTTGCTTATCTGCTTTTCAGCTTGGAAACGCTATATTTAAATTTAGTTTTGTAACTAATACAATTTCACCATTTGGAATTGCAATGGTTCATTCAATATTTAATATTGTAACAACTGTACTGTTATTTCCGTTTACAAAATTCCTTGAAAAATGTGCTATGGGAATTATCAAGGATAAAAAGGTTAAGGATAAAAATGTACTGCTTGATGAACGTCTGCTTCTTGCACCTTCGTTTGCTATTGCTGAATGTGTGCGCCAGACAACAAAAATGGCGGATTTAGTTGAGTTTAATTTTATTAATTCTACCAAAATGCTTAAAAGTTATCATCATAAAAAAGCCGAGCAGATAAAAAATAATGAGATTAAAATTGACACTTTTGAAGATAAGCTCGGCGCATTCTTGATAAAACTTTCCGGTAAAGAGCTGTCGGAAGAAGATAATGATAAAATTTCTCAGCTGTTGTTGACAATAGGGGATTATGAAAGAATTGGCGATCATGCTTCTTATATTCTTAAGATTGCAGAAAAATTGAAAGAATCTGAAAAGAAGCTTTCTCCTGATGCGGTTGAAGAGCTTAAAGTTATTGTACATGCTGTGTCTGAAATCTTTATGATGTCATTTGAGGCTTATAAGACAGATAATCTACAGATTGCGCAGGAAGTTGAACCTCTGGAAGCAGTAATCAAAAAGATTATCAGAAAGGTTAAAAACCGTCATATCCAGCGTCTTAAAGAGGGATTATGCACTGCGGAAGTCAGCTTTATGTTCTCGGATTTGCTTAATGATTTGAGAAGAATTGCTGCTCACTGCGGAAATATTGCGACCTGTGTTATTCAGCTTCACGACAAAACTCTTGATAAGCACGAATACAACCACAGAAATAAGGATGAAGATTTGCAGTTTGTAAGTAAATATGAAGATTACAAATCCAGATATTCTGTTTCAAGACATAAATCTATTGAACAATCAGGTAAAGTTCTTGTTTAGAGTTTAACAGTTCTAAATAGTGTTGAATATTTATGTGAACCGTAGTAAATGACTATTGAAACAAAGTAGTTTTCTAAGTCATTTACTTCAAGGTAAGTTTGAACCGGTGTTTTTCTTTTGGTGCTTTTAAAGTTTCCTATAAAGTCCAGAAATCCCATATGAATTTTCTGTGCGCCTGTAAGTTTAGGTTTCGGAATATGCTTATCATAAAACATTTCCGGAGTATAACCTCTCTCGTATACTGGGATAATATGCTTGACGACTCCATTTTGTTTAAACAGCATATACCATTCTCCCTGATGCTCACGCGGAGTCAGAAGATAATAGCCTGGTTCAATTGTTATGTTCTTAAAGTATATAGGTGAAATTAACCGTAAAAGCGGATAAACTGACCATGATGTATCTTTCATATCATAATACTGATCCGGATCTATATCGTGAAGATATGAGAATGTCGGAACCTGTAAATCATTATATATTTGCGGATAATTTTTAGTCGGTTTTGTTTTTTGTGAAGGAGGGATAATTACTTCATCAGCCGGAGTTTCGTCCTCAAAAGTCTGATAAGCTTCGCCAGCAGGTTCTGCCTCTTCTTTTTCTATGTCTTCCGGATTTATATCATCATAAAAACCCGGTGGTGTGCCTGCATGCCCCCCATTGTCCTGCGGCTCAGAGAATGCCGGCAGGAATAAAAACATAAAAGCTAAGATTAATATACTCTTCTTATGCATATAAATATTTTAATTGATTTTGAACAATAGTCAAAATCTTTTCTATATTCTTGTTTTCAATTTTCCGAGTTTTGCACGTTTTTTACGGCGCATCAAATCAACAAAAGCTTCCAATCTTGTTATATAGCCTGCTTTACCGGTTTGTTCATCCATAATAAGAGTCAAAATCGGAATCTCATGGTCTTCTCTCATGGTCGGGAAAATATTTTGTGACATAATTTCCGGCATACAGGTAAACGGTGAAATATGTATAATTCCGTCTTTGCCTTTTTCATCTGCAAAGACCACATCAGAAACACATTCCAGAGCATCGCCTCCGATATCTCTCATAAGATAAGGTTTTGCCATACGTTCAGCTCTCTGAAGGTGTGTTTCAGGCGGTCTGAAAGCTTTTGGTATAATCGCATCTTTTAAAAAGCTGCCTACTGTAAGGCTTCTTCTTGTCTGAACACCCATTTTCCCGAGTTCACGTTCAATATTCTGGTTCGAAAATTCATCGTTGACAAGGAAAATTTCGCCTGTTATATCAACATTTAAAACTTCTCTGTTTTCATCTATTTCAGTCTTTTCAATTTCTTTTAAAGCAAGCGCATACGCTTTTTTTAAATCGTGTGTAGAGTCTGCTTTATCAATCATTCTCAAAGCTTTTTTATAATTTTTTTCTGCTTCGCCAAACTTGATTTCACGGGCTCTGTAATAAGAGAGAGCACTGTCTAAATCGTCAATGGCAAAAATCTTTCTAATGGTTATATTAATTGCGCGGAGAATTAAAATAGGGTCGTTTTTACCTGAGATTTCTTTTAAGAAGTTATATAACCCTTTAATTCCGTCATATAATGATAATTCAATATAATTGGCTTTATATCCTAAATCTTTAAGAGTTGTATGAATATTTCCGCCGTATTCACCAAGTCTGCAGATACCTGGAGATGTAATCATAGCAACATAATCAGCACCGCCTTCAATCGCTTCAATAAAATTGCCTAAAATCAATTTATAAGGAAGGCATATTGCTTCCGGAGAATTTTTTGTTCCGTAAGAAAGAGTTTTTTTGCTTGTATAAGGCGGGATATATGGCTCAACACCAATCTTTCTTAATCCAGCTGACCATGCGATTGATATTGTTCCCATATGAGGAAATGCGACTTTAATTTTTTTCTTTTTCTGCATAAATTCATACTCCTATTAGTATTATTATATCTAAAAAAAACTTTGTTGTATAATTAGGCTATGGTAAGAATTATTCAACTATCAAAAAATGTAATAAATCAAATTGCAGCGGGGGAAGTTATAGAGCGTCCCTATTCTGTTGTAAAAGAGCTTGTTGAGAACTCTGTGGATGCAGGTGCAACGAAGGTCAGCATTGAAATTTCTAATGAGTGCAGAAATATTCGTGTGGCGGATAATGGTTCAGGAATACATCCTGATGATATTATTCTTGCTTTCTCAAAGCATGCGACGAGTAAGATATCATCAGGCGAGGATTTGTATAATGTTAAAACAATGGGCTTTAGAGGTGAAGCGCTCGCAAGTATAATTTCGATTTCCAGATTAACCTGTATTACAAGAACAGAAGAGTTTGATTTTGGTACAAAGGTTGAATGTGAGAATTCCGAGGTTAAAAAATCACAGACCGGATGTGCAGTCGGTACGATTATGGATATCAAAGATTTATTTTACAATCTGCCTGCACGGTTAAAGTTCTTAAAATCTCAAAAAACAGAATTTGCATATATAAACGAGCTTATCCAAACTTTGGCCTTAGTGCATACTAATGTCGCATTTGAACTCAAAAATAACGGCAAAACAATTATTAAGACTACAGGACAGGGTGATACACTACAGGTATTAAAAGAAGTTTTTTCCGAAGACATAGCTAAAAATCTTAGAGAAGTTTTTAAAACTGATAAAATGTCAGGTTTAAAGATTTCAGGTTTTGTCAGTACTCCGGATTATACAAGGGCAAGCAAAAAAGATTATTACATGTATGTAAATTCACGTATGGTAAAATGCCCGATTTTCCAGAAATCAATTGATACTGCGTATAAAAGTTTAATCGGTTCAAGATATCCATTTATTATTTTAAATCTTGAAGTTCCGCCGGAGGATGTTGACGTAAATGTACATCCAACAAAGAAGGAAGTACGTTACAGAAACCCAAATCAGATTTTTAATTTTATATATTCATCAATTGATATGGCGCTCTCCGGGGTTACAGAAAGGCAGACTGCCCAGCCTGTTCCGGAAATGCAGCAGCGCGTTGCTGAACCTGTTAGACCAATGGAAATTAAAACAGAGGACATTTATGTAACAGAAGGGGAGAATATTGCTTCTGTTTTCAAAAAACCGGTTGAACCCAAACGAGTAATAGAATTTCCTAAACCGCAGAGAGAAACTCAGCAAAATTTGAGCTTTGAACAGCCAAAATTTATTCAGGAAAATTCTATCGAGCAGGAAGAGCAAATTATCGGGCAGTATAAAAAAACTTATATTCTGATAGAACGTGAAGAAGGGCTGGAAATTGTTGACCAGCATATTGCAGAAGAAAGATATATTTATGAAAAACTGAAAAAGTCAAAAAATATCGATTGCCAGCTTCTATTTATCTCTGATGTTATTGAAATTTCACCGAGTGATAAAGAACTTTTATCTGCAAATAAAGATAAGCTTGAAAAGTTCGGTTATGAAATTGACTTTATTTCTGATACAGAAGCTATTTTCAGAAAAGTGCCTCAGTTAATTTCTAAAGTTGCGCCGAAAGAAATTCTCGCTGATATTCTGGAACATATTTCCGGCGATATTGATAATATTGAAGAACAGATTTTAATAACAACTTCGTGCAAGGCAGCAGTTAAGGCAAATACTTTTTTAAGTCCTTTCCGCATGCAGGAAATAATTAAAAATTGGCGCACATGTGAAAAACCTTTTACCTGTCCGCACGGAAGACCTATATCTAAAATAATTGAACATAAAGATATTGCGAAGTTTTTTCAGAGAACAAAGTGATTTGTAACAAATTTGTTACAAACCAGTGTTATCTGGCAATTTAATTTTATTATTTGTTTTAAAAAAGATATAGAAGTGCAGTAATTTTATGAAAGAAGGTAAATATGGATCCGATTAAAAATGCCGGCGCAGTAGATTATGCAATGACTGTTCCGCAAAATCAAAATCAAGTAGAAGGTTATGGCGATTATTCTTCAATGCCTATGGTATATGAACCGGAAGTTGAGCAAAAGAAAAAAGCTTCGTCAAATATGCTTGGAATGGCTGCACTTGGTGCTGTGGCTCTCGGAACTGCTATATATGCTGCTAAGAAGAGCGGTAAGATTAAAGATTTGAAATTCCAGAATGATGAATTGACTGTTAAAAATCAGGACTTAAAAAATAAGCTTGATGCTGCTGAAAAGAAAATTGAAGAGCTTACTCCAAAAAGTTTTAAAGAAAAATTAAAAGAATTCTTCAAGAAGTTAAATCCATTCAAAAAGAAGAATGTGGAAAAAGAAGCAGAAAATACAGCAGAAAAAGCAAAAGATGCCGCAGAAGAGGCCACAAAAAAATAATTTTCAAAAGGGCGGTTCCGAAAATCGGAACCGCCCTTTTGCTTACTACAATCTTGGTGGTCTAAAGTTTTGTTGTTTTTGTCCTTTTTTACCTTTGATTCCGACTAGAATTTTTTCACCTTCGCGAATACCCTCTCCATTCACTTCTGTAAAAGAGTCGTCGCTCGCTCCGGTGGTTATGTTAATTCTTGATATTTTCAATCCGTCTTTAACCCATAGTCCTTGATTTTTATATTTTTGTCCGTCTGTTTTTGGAGTAAATTTCAGGGCAATATTTGGTACAGTTAGTACATCTTCATTTTTTGCAGTAATTATTGATACGTTTGCGGTCATTCCCGGCTTTAATTTTAAATCCTTATTATCGACGGTTACGATTACAGAATAAGTAACAACATTAGAAACCGTAGTCGGTGAAATTCTAACCTGTGTAACTTTTCCATAGAACTCGCTGTTTGGATATCCGTCCAGTGTATAAATAACTTCCTGTCCTTCTTTAACATCTCCGATATCAGCTTCTGAAACGTTAACTTCTATCTGCATTTTTTCTAAATCCTGAGCAATAGTAAAAAGTTCCGGAGCCTGAAAACTTGCAGCAACCGGCTGGCCGAGGTCAATTTCTCTGGAAATAATCATGCCGCTTACCGGTGCAGTTATTTTGGTATAATTCAAATTTACAAGTGACTGATTGTATTGAGCCTGTGTTTGGGTGATTTTGGCTCTGGCAGCATTAACCTGTGCAAGGTCAGCTTTATAATCAGCTTCAGCCTGATCAAGTTCTGATTTTGGAATAAAACTTTTTGCATAAAGATTTCTATATCTTCTGAGAGTCTTTGCACTCATTTCGTATGCAGCTTGTTTGTTTGCTAAATCTGCTCTGGCTGATTCAACATTTGCAGCATTTTGATCAACAGTTGCCTGAAATGTTCTAGGGTCGATTTCAGCAAGAAGCTGGCCTTTTGTAACTTTTGAATTGAAGTCTACATATATGGCGCTTATAAGACCTGAAACTGTAGAACCTACAGAAACGGTATTGACCGGATTAATTGTGCCGGAGGCTTCTACGACCTGTGTAATCGTACGCCGCTTTATTGTTGCGGTTTCGTATACTACACGGTTCTTGCTGACAGCAGAAGCTGCTATAAATAAAAGTATTATTATCCCCAATAGAGCTGCAATGTATCTCTTTTTTATATTTTTAAGTTTCATACATTATCCTTTTTATTTTTTTGTTTCTTTTGTGCTGTTTTAGCCTGTTTTTTTATTTGTGCCTCTTCTTTTTTCAAATCTTTCTGATAATCTTTAACATCTTCTACTGTTAGAGTATTTTCCTGAGGCAGGGCGATTTCTCTTTCGAGAGTGGCTCGTGCAACATTATAATTATAAACAGCCTGAACATAAGAGCTCTGAGCATTATTGTAATTAACTCTTGCGTCTTGAAGTTGTATGTAATCACCTAACCCGACTGCATAACGTCCGTCTGCAAGTTCAAGATTTTCCAACGTCTGCCGAACTTTTGTTTCCAGAAGCGGAATTTGTTTCTCAAGCTGAATCATATCAACGTATGCACTCTGGATATCAAAATATAAATTCTGGTTTAGAAGTTCAACTTCTGTTTTTGCTAAATTTAGCTGTGAGTTTGCAATATCAACTTCATTTTTAACCTGCATAATATTAAAAGTAGAGCTCAAATTAAGTGATACATTCATACCGCTGTCAGCATAGTATCTGTTGTTTGCATAACTGTAACCTACTCCGCCTTTTAAATCAGGAAGATACTGGCGTTTTGTTAGTAAAACATACTGCTTCATTGCTTTTACAGAAGCGTTAAGAGCTTTTAAATCCGGACGATTTTCTTTTGCAATTTCAACCGATTTTTCGAACGTATAAGGATATTTTTCAAAACTGTAGTTTTTCAGTACATCGCTTTTTTCTGCTTTTACTGCATAAACAGCGTCAGAGATGTCTTCAGGTGTAGCCAGAAGCTTTTTGTAGTTATTAATATTTGTAAGGCTCATCGGGACATAAGGGTTGCTGAGGTTGAATGTTTCGGTATTCTGAATGCTGTATTCAGGCGCATAAGCAACATACATTGCATTATTTAGGCTTACAATAGCATTTTTATAGGTGTTTTCGGCTTTTACAAATGATACTTTTGAATCACTCAAGTTAACTTCTGCATTAACAAGGTCAATCTTTGATTTAATACCCTCGTCAAAATATGCAAGCGTTCTCTGATAGTTTCTCTCGTTAATCTGAACATTAAGCCTTTCTACTTCCATAAGAGATCTTGCCGCAAGAACTCCATAGTACTGGAGTTTTACATTAAAGATAGTAGTTAATATAGTTTCATCAAAATCAAATTCGGCAGCAATTCTGTTGAACTTTTCCATACGAATATTTGCATCTGTTTTCCCGAAATTCCATAGAAGCTGAGAAAGTGAAGCATCAAATCCGGGAAGTGTTCGCGACTGATAGCTTCCGAAGTTGTGGCTTCTTTCTCCAAAGTTTTGTTTATAGCTTGTGCCTAAAGAAAGCGATGGAAAGTATGCTGATTTTGCAACACCGACACTTGATTTTGCAATGTCAAGATTAAGTATGTATTTTTTTACAACAGGGCTGTTGTTCAATGCGATTTTAATGCAGTCATTAAGTGTTAGTGCTGCATTTTTTTCTATTTGTATTGACTGTATTGCATTAACCTGCAGTGTAAGCGAGATACAGACAGCTGTAAAAAGTATTTTTAACTTAATCTTCATTCTCTATCAATATTATAAACGACAGGAGCATTCCAAAGTTCATTTTTTTGTATGAAATTATCATATAACGATATGAATTTACCGGATATTAACCGTTTGTATATTTGACATAATTGACCCGGGCTATTTATATATGCTAGACTGTATTGTATGACTGGGCTTACGTGGAATAGAATAAAACACGACGTAAAAGTTGATAAAATGAATGAACAGCACAAGGTTCTTTTCAATATTCTTGATGCTTTGTACAAAGCAATGGAGAATAAAGATGACCGAAACGCGCTTGTAAAGATTATTAATGATTTAATTACATATTCAAAACAACATTTGACAACAGAAGAAGCTCTGCTGGAAAAATATTATTATCCTGAACTTGCAGAACAAAAAGAACAGCACAAACTTTTTATAGCAAAGATTGAAGAGTTCAAGGAAGATTTTCGTAAAAATCATTTTATGCTTCATTTCAATATGGCAATATTCCTAAAAACATGGATATCAAACCATATAGAAGTATTGGATAAAAAATATTCACAATTCTTAAACGACAGGGGCGTCTTTTAAATATTCCGGCGATATTCCCCAGTGAAGCTTGTTTCTAAGTACAGAATAAAAACTGTCATCATTTAAAAAAGCAAGAATTGCTTTTTGTTTTGAGGATTTAATTGAGATTTCCTTTACGCATTCCGGCTTTTCAAACCCGTCAACAGCAACAGAAAGAAGTTTATCGCTCGTTTTTACTGTAATCATCTCGTCAACCGGTACAACCAGAGGTCTGGCGTTAAGTGTATGCGGGCATACCGGTACAATAACCAGTGCGTCTAAGGTTGGATATAGAACGGGGCCTCCTGCTGAAAGTCCGTAAGCTGTTGAACCTGTAGGGGTCGAGATAATTAATCCGTCTGCAATATAATCGCATACAAATTTGCCGTTAATTTCAAGATAAAATTTTGAAGTTCTTGATGTTTTGCATCCCTTGATTACAAAATCATTAAGAGCAAGAGAATTTCCGGATTGAAGCATAAGCCTTTCTTCTGTTGAATAGCTTCCCTCAAGGACTTTGTCTACAACACTTCCAATCTCACCTACTCCTGCCTGTGACAGAAAACCTAGTCTTCCCAGATTTATACCGAGAACCGGAGCTGTCGTGTAAAATCTTGCAGCCTTGAGCAGTGTTCCGTCGCCGCCGATAACAATAGTGAAATCTCCAAATTCTTTGAGGCTGTCAATATCAAAGGTCTGAAATTCGACTTTTCTGGTTATTAGTTCTTCTTCCAATCTTGCAAGAACATCTGCGCAGCCGCCTATCTGGTTATTGTATACTACATTAATTCTCATACATCGGATTATATCATATAATTTGGTTTTATGATATAATTATTGAAAACACTGGTTGAGGGCAGATTTTATGATAGAAATGAAAGTAATGGGTATAGCGTTAGATGTGAGGACAAATTCTCCGATAGTTGTCCTGCACGATTTGGATAACAGAAAGGCTCTTCCTATCTGGATTGGCTCTGCTGAAGCAAGCGCTATAATAAGATGTATTGAAGGACTCGTTGTGGCACGGCCGATGACGCACGATTTGATTACGAATATTATTGAAAAAACAGGATATAAACTCGATAAAATAGAGATTAATGATGTTGAAAAAGAAACATATTATGCAACTCTGTTTTTATCAAAAGATGACGAAACTCTTGAAATCGACGCTCGGCCATCTGATGCTATAGCAGTAGCTATGAGAGCAGAAGCGCCGATTTTTGTAACAGCAAATGTTCTTATGAACGGCTCTGTTTCTACAGACGCTGCTAAAGACGAAGAAGAAGCTCAGGAATTTAAAGATTTTATTCAGAATATTAAACCTTCTGATTTTGAAAAGTTAATGAAAGGTAAACACGAAGAAAGCGACCAATAGTGCTACACACGCAGACCTGTGCCCGGGAAACAGCTGTATAAACTGATGAAAGGAAATTATGCATTTAAACACGAATTATGAAAATCTGGAACAAAGTTATTTATTTTCTACAGTAGCGAAAAAGGTTAACGAATTTATATCAAAAAACCCTGACAAAAAAGTTATAAGACTTGGTATCGGTGATGTAACACTGCCTTTGTGCAAGGTTGTAGTTGATGCCCTTCATAAAGCTGTAGATGAAATGGGGGTTCAGGTAACTTTTAGAGGTTATGGGCCGGAGCAGGGTTATGATTTTCTGCGTGAAGCGGTTCAGAAATATTATAAGTCACATAATGTGGAACTTGATTTGGATGAAATATTTATCTCTGATGGTGCCAAAAGTGATTTAGGCAATATTCTTGATTTGTTTGCACAGGACAATACTGTACTTGTTCCTGACCCTGTGTATCCTGTTTATGTTGATACAAACATTATGTCTGGCAGAAAGGTTATTTATGCTGATGCAAACGGTGAAAACTGTTTCCTCCCGGCGCCTGATAAAAATGTAAAAGCAGATATTATTTATATTTGCTCACCTAACAACCCTACGGGTGCAGTTTACAACAAAGATCAATTAAAAGAATGGGTTGATTACGCACGTGAGTGCGGCGCAGTAATATTATTTGATTCTGCTTATGAATGCTTTATTTCAGATGAAAATCTTCCGAGAAGTATCTATGAAATTGAAGGTGCGAAAGAATGTGCAATTGAGTTTTGTTCTTTGTCTAAAATGGCTGGATTCACAGGTACAAGATGCGGTTATACAATTGTTCCAAAGGCTCTCGGGAAGTTAAACAAAATGTGGCTCAGACGCCAGACTACAAAGTTTAACGGCGTACCATATATCGTACAAAGAGCTGCAGAAGCTGTGTTTACAGAAGAAGGACAAAAAGAGATTAAAGAAAATATCGGATATTATAAAGAAAACGCAAAAGTTATTTCTGAAACATTAAAAAGATGTAACATCTGGCAGGTCGGTGGAGAGCACTCACCTTATATCTGGCTGAGATGTCCTAACAATATGAAATCTTGGGAATTCTTTGATTATCTGCTTGAAAATGCGCAGGTTGTTGGTACACCTGGTTCCGGATTCGGCAGAAACGGAGAAGGATATTTTAGATTGACATCATTCGGCTCAAGGGAAAACACAATAGAAGCAATGAAAAGGTTTGAAAAACTGTTTAAGTAATAAGCAGGTTAGGACTTCCTAACCTGCTAGAAATATGTCAGAGTTGTTAATTTTTTGTTTTCAGTCCTTTCCAAACATATGTAGAGCATAATCGGGATTTGTTCATGTATTTGCTCAAGTTAGTTTAAAAAAAAATCTGAATAGTGTCCCCGTCAACGACATATTAGAAATCAACAGGCAGAAGCGGCGTGCAGAAAACATACTGCCAGATGAATAAAATAGACAAGAAGCAAAATAAAAACTTTGTTTTCATAATAACTCCTGTATTTAATCTGGAATTACATTCCTGTGAATTTCTGCAAGTATATCAGAAAATTGGAATATGAGTCAAACACTAAGAAAGCGTATTGCTTTAAATGTTAAATATTACAGAGAACAAAAAGGCTATAAGCGTGAAGAATTATCTTTGTTGCTAGGTGTTGATAATTCATATATTAGTAAACGGGAAAAGGCTAGAGTAAATATTACCATAGATAAATTAGAGCAAATTTCGTTAATTTTAGAAATCGATGTTCTCAAATTATTGCAGCAGTAGTTCTTCTGCGCTGATTTGTACTAATTAAATAAAGCTTGAATGAATTCTTTTGAATTAAAATCTTTTAAATCTTCCATTTTTTCCCCGACTCCGACGAGTTTTACCGGAAGCCCTAAATCTTTTGCAATCGCAAGCACAATCGCTCCTTTTGCAGAACCATCAAGCTTTGTCAAAGCAACAGCAGAAAGGTTTACGCACTCTTTAAAAACTTTTGCCTGCTGAAGTCCATTCTGACCGGTATTTGCGTCTATTACAAGAATACTTTCACGAAGTTCTGACGGAGCATTTTTATCAATAACATTCTTAATCTTTGCCAGTTCTTCCATAAGATTAAATTTATTTTGCAGTCTGCCGGCTGTATCCACAAGGATTACATCATACTTCTCATTGCGGGCTTTCTGTATAGCCTCATAAACAACTGAGGCGGGATCGGCTTTATCACGTCTTACAATGTCTGCACCGGAACGTTTTGACCAGATATCAACCTGCTCTTCTGCTGCCGCACGAAAAGTGTCGCCGGCTGCAATTAAAACACGTTTGCCTTCCTGTTTAAAGCGGTAAGCAAGTTTGCCGATTAACGTTGTTTTTCCGGCACCGTTTACACCGGTAATAAAATAAATATTTAATTCTCCATCTTTATAAGCCAGATTGCAAGAACCGGCTTCGTCAAGAGTTTTGATAAACTCAGCTTGCAAAAACTCTTTTACCTGTGATGGTTTTATTTTGTTTTGCGAACGGAGTTTATCAACAAGTTCAGAAGCATAATTTACGCCCAAATCAGCGCTTATCAGCAAATCTTCCATATCATCTAAAACAAACTCTGAAAATTCTTCTTCATCAGAAACCGCATCAACAACATTACCTACAAGCGCCTGTGCTGTTTTGGATACGGTATTTTTGAGTTTGTCAAAGAAGTTGAACATAGACTTACTCCTAACCCTTCAGGCCGTTTTCAACAATAACTTTTGCCAGAATTCCGTTAACGAATGATGATGAATCTTCTGTAGAATATTTTTTTGCCAGTTCAACAGCTTCGTCTACAACAACCTTAAGCGGAGCATCTTTGATGTAAAGAAGTTCTGTGATTGCAATTCTTAAAATATCTTTATCCATTTTTACTAATCTTGAAATATCCCAGCCGTTAGAATATTTCTGGATTTCGTTATCAATATCTTTATGGTGAAGTTTGAACTGTTCTGCAATTTCTACAGTGTAGTTTTTAACTTCTGACTGGTTTTCGAGTGTTGCAAATTCTGCTATCTCCAGTGCAAGAATTGCTTTTTCTGCAACATCAATCATTGTATCAACTTTTTGTATCATATCGTCGGTCATAGGAATTTGAACCGGTTTGTTTTTGGCACCCATTGGTCTTGAAAGATTTGATTCGTGCTCTGCTTCATATGTATCAAGCATATCTTTAATATCAATTAATGAGCCCACTGTAAGCTTTAATTCTTCTGAAGCTGAGTTAGAAAGGATTCTAACTGATTTTAGCATAATATCTTCAAAATCTTTTCTTGAATATTTTGTTATTTCTTTATCAAATTGTGAGAACAATATAAGTGCTAATTCTCTTGCTGCACGTCTTGCCTGCATAAATTTATCTCCTTTTGTTTTTGTATTTATAATACCATAAAAATATGTTATGATTTAAAAAGTTTAGGAGGCTATTTATGAAAAAAAGGGCGATAATAATTGTAATTGATTCAATGGGAATAGGTGCAATGCCTGATTGTGAAGAATTTGGCGATACAAAGGAATGTAATACCCTGAGAAATGTCTGTGCATTCAATAACGGGCTTGATGTTCCTGTGCTCGAAGCAATGGGGCTTGGTAATATTCAGGATTTCAAAGGTATAAAAAAGACTGCAACTCCGATTGCTCAATATGGAACTTTGCAGGAAAAATCAAAAGGAAAGGATACAACAACCGGACACTGGGAGATTGCAGGACTTGTTTCAGAAAAACCTTTTTCAACTTTCCCGAATGGATTCCCTAAAGAACTTGTTGACAAATTTATACAAGAAACAGGCTGTAAGGGTATTTTAGCTAATATTCCGGCAAGCGGTACGGCAATTATAGAAAAATTAAATGATGAGCATCATTCAACAGGATATCCGATTGTTTACACTTCTGCTGACAGTGTTTTCCAGATAGCAGTTGATACAGATATGATTGCGCTTGAAACGCTTTATGAATGGTGCAAAATAGCAAGAAGGCTTCTTGATGAAGGAAATTATAATACAGCGCGTGTAATTGCACGTCCTTACAAAGTGATTGACGGCAAGCCAACCAGAATTTCTAAGGACAGAAGGGATTATTCAATGGAGCCGCCGAAGGATACTGTTCTGGATAAGGTTAAAAAAGCCGGGGCTAAAGTTATCGGTATCGGAAAGATTGAAGATATTTTTTCTAAGGCTGGAATTACACATGCAATTCATACAGGTTCTAACAAAGAAGGGCTTGAGCTTACTATAAAAGCTCTTGACGGCTCGCTTGATTTGGAAAAAATTAAATACGAAGGCGTAAATATTACAGATGACGATAGAGAAATTATATTTACTAACCTTGTTGATACAGATATGCTTTTCGGGCACAGAAATAATGCTAAAGGTTATGGCGAAGCAATCGAGGAAATTGATGATTATTTAGAAAAAATTCTGCCTTTGATTGGAGAAAATGATTTGCTTATAATTACGGCGGACCACGGATGTGATCCGACAGTTCCGGGTACTGACCATACAAGAGAGCAAGTGCCGGTTCTGTATTATTCAAAAAATATTGAGCCAAAAGATTTGGGCATAACCCTTGGGTTTGATTCAATCTCTAAAAGGGTGTCTGACTGGTTATTTTAATTTCCGGTTTTACATGTATAATATTTGTATCCGGTGTTACCGGAGGTTGAAATTATAAAAAGGAGATAGATGACAATGAACGTAACTATTAATGATTCTTGTATCGGATGCGGCGCTTGCGAATCAATCTGTGACGCTGTATTTCATGTAGAAGATAGAGCAGAAGTAAAATCTGCCGGTATTGCAGGAAATGAAGATTGCGTAAAAGAAGCTGCTAATGCTTGCCCTGTATGCGCAATTGAAGTTGCTTAATTAATTATTATAAATAAAACGAAAAGGGCGGGAACTCTTTAGAGTTCCCGCTTTTAGCTTCTATATGATAATTGTTAGGCTTGACAAACATGGTATAATAAAAGATATGAAAAAGAGATTTTTGGTATTATTGTTAGTTCTTGGTTTAGATTTTAATATTTCATTTGCTCATGCAGATGATGAATTATTTCATCCAATAGAGATTAAGGATGGGAGCAGTATTTCTATTCTTGATTGTGTTGCTTCGGCTTTTAAAAACAGTCCGAAGATAAAACGCAGGAAATATGAACTCGATATTGCCAAAAGCAATCTCGGGGTTGCAAGATCGGCATACTTTCCTGTGATAAACGCAGGTGTCGGGTTTTATAATGAAAATAATTCGGACAATATTTATTACAATCGTCATTACAGAGAGCTTCCGAATGTTGGAGTTTCTGTAAACAAAATGGTCTGGGATTTTGGCAGAACCACTTCTTATATTAAGATGGAGGAGTTTTACAAACTCGGTGCGGAATATGAATTTATGGACAGCCTCTGTTCAACCTTATTTGACGTAAAAGTCAAGTATTACAACCTGCTGAAAGCAAAGGCTTTATTGCAGGTTGCAAAAAATAATGTCGAGATTAACAGAAATTTTGTTAAAATCGCAAAGTCTGCACCGGATTTAACGACAGCAAAGCTCAATCTGAGCGAGGCAGAAGTTATGGCTCTTGAAGCTGAGAATAACTATTATAATGCACGTGTTGATTTAAACAATTCAATGTATCTTGATAGTCAGCCTGATTATAAAATCAAAAATACTCCTACGTTTGATTTTGATAATGATTACGCTTATTCTGTAGCAGTAAGAGAGCTTAAACCTTATGAAAAATATACTTTTCCGTTCTCAAGAGAAAACGCTGTGCAGCTGGCTTATGATAACAGTCCTGATTTAATGGTTTTGATTTCAACAAAGAATGCTATGGAACAGTCGCTTAAGTATATAAGAAAAACTTACCTTCCGGCTCTTTCAGCAAGTGCGGGATACGGTTATAATAATTCAAATCAGGCGTCAAACAACAGCTTGCAGGTCGGAGTTAACCTGACTTCTAATGTGAATTTTATGGAACTTAAGCATTCAATCAAAGGAGCGGACGCTCAGGTAAATCTTGCTGATAATGAAATAACTCTTTTTAAAAAAGATTTGTATTACGAAGTAAAAAGAGCGTTTAATAATTTTGACAGGTCAGAGCGGCAAATTCCTACAGCCCGCTTAGAAGCTGCACAGGCGCTGGCAAACCTTAAACTTGTCGAAGGAAAATATAGAGCCGGCGAGTTGAATTATGTTGCTCTTCAAGATGCCAGAAAAGATTACATAATGGCTGTAGACGGCTATATTGACAGGATTTATCACTATAATATTGCGCTTATACAGGTTGAGATGGCCATGCATTATCATATTGTTGATATTCATCATAAATCTGAACATGCAATGTGCTACCATTCTGCGGAACTTATTAACCACTTAAATGAAGTTCTCGGATGTGATGAACATGAGGATAGTATGCCTAAACATTTAAAGAAAAACAAAAAACATAAAGAGGATTTGTAATGTTTGTATTATAATTTTTTCAGGAGGTATGCCTGTATGTATACACTTGTATATTCTATAAATAATGAGGAACATCCTGAAACAGTTTATGTAAATTTAACGAATTCATGCACAAATTCCTGCATATTTTGTCTGAGAAACCAGAAAGATGATGTTTGCGGCGCGGAAATGTGGCATGATGATAACTATACGCTTGAGGATATTATAGAACAATTTAACAAATTCCTGCCTTACGTAAAGACAACAGTTTTTTGCGGTTATGGCGAGCCGTTCTTAAGACGCGAAATGATGAAAGAATTTTGCAAATACTTAAGAAAGAATCATCCGCAAATTAAAATAAGAGTAAATACAAACGGGCATGCTAATGCTATTTACAAAACAAATGTTGCAGAGGAGTTCAAAGGGCTTATTGATTTTGTTTCAGTGAGTCTGAATGCGTCTTCTGAAAAAGATTATGATGAAATCTGCAAGCCGAAAATTAAAAATGGGTACGAAGAAGTAAAAAAGTTTATCAAGGCTTGCTCGGATGCAGGTATTGAAGTTACAGCGTCAGTTGTTACCGGCTTCGATAAAATTCATTATGTAAATGTTGAAGAATGTGAAAAAATTGCAAGTAGTTTAGGTGCGAAGTTTAGAAATAGAGAGTTTATAGAAAACGGATATTAAGGAGAAAAAATGAAAATCCAAGCTGTGCAGGACAGGACTTTTCAAGCAAAACAAAGATTTCTAAGCCTGGAAGCAAAGAAAAATATGCAGGCACTTCTGCACAAGATGAATAACGAAACAGTTATGGACTGTACAGAAACAACATTTTCATCAAAAATGCTGACAGGTATTAAAATTAATAAAGATAGTGCTTTTTATGACAGAAGATTTTTCTGTGCTCCAAGTAAGGATTTGACAGGTTTTTCAGAATTGGTTACTGGAAAGACTGAACTTCTTTTGGATAATATGTCCGGAGCAGTTAAAGCACTACACAAACCATTTTTCAAACGCTGGTCAGGCATAATGAAAAACGCAGAGGAAATATTGAAAACCGCGGTTGAGAATTTTGATAACAACGAGGTAGTTGAAAAGAGGTTCTTAGGTGTAAAAGGGTTTACACAAAAAGGCAGTGAAATTATACAAAATGCGTGGAATGAAGTAAGAAAAGGGGTAAAATGAAACTCATACTTGCATCGAATTCTCCAAGAAGAAAACAAATCTTAACTGATTTAAAACTGGATTTTGAAGTCATTCCGTCTAATTTTGATGAGAAACTGGAAGACGATATCTTCTCATATGAAAAGATAGAAGATTTAGCAACAAAGAAATGTCTTGATGTGGTTAACCGCGTTGATAAGGATTCTTTAGTATTAGCAGCAGATACGGTTGTCGTCCTGCATAATAAAATTTTAGGGAAGCCTCACTCAAGAGAAGAAGCTTATAAAATGCTAGAAGCTTTATCAGGTCAGACTCATTCAGTGGTGACTGCATCCTGCGGTATAAATACCCGTACAAACCGTGCAGCACTTCTGGCCACAACAAGCTATGTTCGCTTTAATAAACTGACAGAGGATATGATACATAACTATGTAGATACATATAATCCTCTCGACAAGGCAGGAAGTTATGGCATACAAGAACTTCCTCCAAACTTTATTGATAAGTTTGAAGGAAGCTTTGAAAATATTGTCGGTTTAGCGCCGGAAGCCGTAACTGCTATTCTACAGCAGCTTCATTACTAGGCAGACCTAGTGAAATTCTTTTGTCTTTCGGGTTAAACTTCACAATTTGAGTGTTAATTTTATCTCCAGCATTCAAAATGCAGTTGTTTTTGTTTTGATATTCTGCAAGAGCTGTCTGCGGTAATAGAGCTTCGACTCCAGGCATAACTTCAACAAACGCTCCGAAAGGTTTTATTCTTGTAATAATCCCTTCTTTAATGTCGCCTTCTTTTAACTCTTCTTCTGCTTTAAGCCACGGATCAGGTTCGGTATTTTTCAAGCTCAAACTAATTCTTTGTTTCGTATGGTCAATGTCAATAATTTCAACGTTAATCTCCTGACCAACTTTTAATAAATCAGTTGGATGTTCAACCCACTTCCAGGAAATCTGAGAAAGAGGCAGCAGGCAGTCCACTCCGCCAACGTTAACAAAAGCACCAAAGTCAGTAATTCTAACAACTTCTCCCTTTACAACCTGTCCTACTTCAACCTGTGCAAAAACATTTTTGCGAGTTTCAGCCATATTAGTTTCGAAGACCTTTTTATTTGAAAGAATTAAGTTGTTTTGAGATTTGTCAAGTGATAAAATTTTAACTTCAATTTTATCTCCCGGATTGCAGATAGTTTCTCTAGCGCAGAGCTGCCCTTGCGGAATAAAGCCCTGTACTCCTGAAACATCAACCACAACACCGCCTTTTACCATTTGTGAAACTACAACAGCAATTGTTTCGTCTGCTTCTTTAACTTTTTCCAATTCAGCCCAGGTATGAGCAAGATGAACTTTTTTATATGAAAGTGTAAATTTGCCGTTCTCATCACATTCTTGTGTGATTAAAAATTCATATTCTGTATTAAGTTCTAATACATCTTCAACTTTTGCTTTTCTGTCAGAAGAAACTTCATAAGCCGGTACAAACGCAGTACTTTTTGAGCCTATATCTACTATTGCACCGTCAGCTTCATAAGCACAAACAATTCCTTTTACGATATCCCCGCGTTTAAAATTGTAATCATATTTTGCAAGAAGTGTTTCGAAATCACAATCTGAATACTGTTCCACCATGCGTATTCTCCTTTCTAACCAATGGAGTAACCAGATTTGTAACCGGAATTACCCCTTTCCTAATAAACACGCGAGTATTATAGCATATTTAACGGATTTCGACAAGTATAAAGCTAAAAAGAAAATTAAGAGAAGCCTTTACCCCAGAACTTTTAAGCATTTCAGCAGACCTTTAGTCATTTTGGCAGCCGCAATAAGCCTTTCCTGTGAGGTTAAGAGGATAAGACTATTTTCCGGCAATTCCTTGGATGGCATAATAGCAGTTCCGTTTGAAACTTTTACCAGCTCATTTTTGTTTAATTCATATGTCATATAATTCAGCTTTTTAAGAGGCGCAATCAAAAGTTTTTCTACATCTTCTTTTGTCTGTATATGTTCAAGGCTGACGGCGTTATTAACCTCAAACATTCCGGCTTTTACTCTGACAAGTTTAACCAGATGTCCGAATGTTGTGAGTTCAGTGCCTAAATCATGCGCGATTGAACGGATGTAAGTACCTTTTGAACATTCTATATGCAGTGTTAACCTGCGGTTTGTTTCGTCATATTCAAGAATTTCGAGCTTAGAAATATTTACTCTTCTTGGCTCAATCTTAACTTCTTTGCCTTCTCTTGCATATTCATAAAGCTTTTTTCCGTTAACTTTTATAGCTGAATAAATCGGAGGAAGCTGTTCAATTTCTCCGCGAAATTTATCTAATGCAGCCTCAATCTCATTTAAAGTAACTTTTTTATCAGAGAAATTTACCTCTTCACCTTCTAAGTCATAAGTAGTTGTAGAGCTTCCAAGCTGTATAGTGCCAGTGTATGCTTTGTCATCATCAAGGTATTCAATAAGTCTGGTAGCTTTACCAATGCATATAGGAAGCACTCCTTCTGCAAACGGGTCTAGTGTTCCTGTGTGTCCAATCTGTTTGACTTTAGTAATCCGCCTTAATGCAGACACAACATCGTGAGAGGTTATGCCTTTGGGTTTGTATACATTAAGAAAGCCAAACATCTTACTTTATCTCACCCTTTGAGATTTTATTGATTAAATCAAGCACTCTTGAACCCTGTTCAAGTCCGTCAGAGTATACAAACTTGATTTCCGGCGTAACTCTGAGTCTAATTCTTTTCCCTATTTCATAACGCACTTTACCGGTATTCTTTTCAATAATTTCTTTGTCTTTTGCAACTTGTTCTTCTGAACCTAAAACACTGTAGTAAACTTTTGCATATGAATTATCATGAGAAACTTCAACATCAACGATAGATAAGACGCCTTCAATCCCTCTTATTTCTTTTCTGATAATTTCAGAAATGTCACGCATTAATTCTTTTCTTACCCGTTCGTTTCGTAATGACATTATTTTTCTCCTTCTGTAAATCTGTTGTTTTAATTATAGCATAGAAAGACAAAAATATTTATTTTATGATAGTATACATTAAGTAGGCAATGTATATTGAGGCAAATATGGAAGAGATTGAAAGACAGAAGTTTAACAGAGAGCTTAATATAAGCTGGGTGGATGAGAATTTACCCAAAGCTGACAATGCTATAATATTGAAACATTATTTTTCGTCACTGGTTGTTTATGGAATTGTTCTTTTGTTTATCTGGTTTAACCCTTTCTTTTCAAAAATGCTGGCATATCCGTTAAAAGTAACATTTAATTATTTTTATTTGTATTATATGTTTGGTGCACCAATTATATACATTTGTTTTCGTCCAAAATCCCTGTGGCGTTCACATAACTTAGAAATTATGAGATATTTTCATCGTATACTAACCCACCGTCCGAAATTGAAAACAATGTCTGCAGAAGAAATTAAAAATGAACTGGATTTTTATCTGCCTAAATACTATGAAAAACAATCACTTATTTTAATTTTTATAAAAGTATTTTTTGGAACCCAGATGCTAAGTATTGCTTATTCTAATATACATAGCTGCATAATATCCAGTACAGCAGTCTATAATGATATAAAAGCGTGTTTTAGTCAAATACTGCCTTCTGATTTTATACAATATAAAACTTTTATTCTTGATTACAGAGAATTTATATACTCACAGTGCATAATTATTTTATATACAATAGATGTTTCTATATTTACATTTGGCTATTTTACAGAACTCAGTATCTTTAAAAATAAAATCAGGACAGTAGAAACAACACCGGCAGGACTGTTTTTCTGTCTTGCCTGTTATGCCCCATTTTTCAATGCTACAAATAGTTTTCTTGGATGGAACCATAATGACCACGCAGCAGCATTTTCTGATCCCAATTCTCCGGTAACCTGGATATTTAGAATCTGCGCATTGTTTTTTCTTGTAATATATGTTTCAGCATCAGCAGCGCTCGGTACCAAAGGCAGTAACCTGACAAACCGCGGTACTGTAAGCCGTTTTCCGTATAGCGTAGTTAGACATCCTGCGTATATTACAAAAGTTATGTTCTGGTTCCTGACAACAGTGCCGTTATTTATTGTGCATTTTAGTGCGGAAGGGTTTAGCTGGAAGCAGTATCTTTCAAATTTAATACTTACTTTTGCAGCTTTCATTTGTTTAGCCTCTATATATTATTTCAGAGCTCTGACAGAAGAGCGGCACCTGATAAAAGATCCGGACTATCAGGATTATGTAAAAAAGGTGAAATATAGATTTATTCCTCATGTAATATAAATATTATATATTGAATATTTCAAAAGATGTGTTAAAATTATATTATAATTTGATGTAATATTTTGGAAGAATATAACCAAGAAAGGACAGGTATGAGCTTGAAAGATAACATCCGTTCTGCAGAGAAATCTGCAGTAATTAAGCACATTATGGAGAGAGGATTTTCTCTTGCAGAAGTTCTGATAATTGTAGCTTGTGTAATTGTAATTGCAATACTATGTTTACAGGTTCTAAAAAAGATTATACCGGATAAAGATGCGCGTATGTTCAAAAAGGCATATAACCTTACTGCACGTTTAGTCCCTTCTCTGGCTCATGATGATGAACTGTATCCGGAAGTTGAAGGCAATAATGCTCCTCAATATTTAGGCAATACAGAATGGGTTATTTATCAAGGTAAAAAATATGAGGGTTCCACAAAGTTTTGCGGACTTTTTGCTGCAAAAATAAATGCGCTCTCAGAGATAAGCTGTAATGCAAGTGCCAGCCTTGATGGAAAAGCTACACTTACAACAAACGACGGTGTTGTTTGGGTTCTGCCTATTACCGAGTTTAAGGATTTAAAAACACCTGGTATAATTCAAGTGGACACAAACGGTGCAAAGAAACCTAACAAGGAAGGTGCTGACAGATACAAAATATATGTATATCAAGATGGAACAGTTTCAGACAAACCTGTAGATATGCCTGATTTGCCGGTTATTCCGGATGATAACAATTCTAGTTCAAGCAGTTCTAGCGGTACATCAAGTAGTTCTTCCGGTACTTCAAGCAGTACTTCTGGTACATCAAGCAGTTCTAGCGGTACATCAAGTAGTTCTTCCGGTACTTCAAGCAGTTCTTCTGGTACATCAAGCAGTTCTTCCGGTACATCAAGCAGTACTTCCGGTACTTCAAATACTTCCAGTACTTCAAACACATCAAATACATCAACAACTTCAAATACTTCAACTAGTTCATATACTCCAACCTTTGTTCCAGAAAGAAGCCTTGGGCTCTCCAGGGGAAGTACATTTATTTTGTTCCAGAAAAATATTGATGGAAACAAGAAAAAAGCATGGAAAACGGTTCTGCCTCAAAACTTGACAGCTGACACTAATCTGGTACATGCTCGGATTAACCATTATTACACTGTAGCAATGGGCAGAGCAGACGTTGACCTGGACTGCTTATATAGCGCATTTATAAGAGTATGCTCTTTATATACAGCAGGAATGTCATCAATATATACTGAAGCTGTAAATGAAAAACCTTTAGAAAGAGGTAAAGGTCATTTTGCTCAATTTAGTTTTGAAGGTAAAACATATATGGCAGCGATGTCACAGGATGATGACGGCAAGGAATTTGATCAAAGCCTGACAGCAGCATATCAAAATGCAGTTAATAACAAGCTTGGTTTGTGGCTGAGAGTCTTACGAGATAGAAAACGATATGAGTTGGAAATTAATACTCAATGCATAGTGGACTTTCTCCAAAAATTCTATGAGGAAGAATTGGATAAAAAATATAAATAACCAAACAGAAAGAGGAATTGATAACAATCAATTCCTCTTTCCTTTTGAGCGAACGACTTACTTACTATTCGCCGCTGCAACCAAACGCAATGGTCACGTGTTCTTTCGGGTTGATAGCTGAGATTTTGTAACCTTTAGCATCAACTAAATATCCGATTTCATCACCGGTTGCCTGAGCTAAGCCCACAACACCGGAAACAGCAGTTCTTGTAAAGTCGATAGGAGCTTTCACTGTATCAACAGCTACATCGCCTATGCTTCTTCCTGCAGCCATAAACTGACCCTGGAATACTTCGCCTAAGGCAATACCTGTTCCAGAAGCAACGTCTTCAAGAGCATTACCAAGGTTAGACAACATGCCGCCTGTAGTTCTGCCGACTACACCTAACATCTGGCCGCCCCATGTAAGAGGTGCTGTTACAATTCTTGAAACTATGTTAGGAGTGTTAGACTTGTTGATTTCTGCGTTCAGAATTTGTCTAGGAAGAGTTGCTTTGCATCCGCAGTGTTCAATTTCAGTGAATGCAAGTTTTAATGCACCCTTTTGACATCCGGATGGTCTTACAACTTCTACAACTTTACCGTAAACCTTTGAACCGCAAGGATAAAGCTGACCGTTAATAGTTACGTCTTCTAATGTTTTTGCTGCAAATCTTTGACCTACGTGAGAAGATTTAGCACTTACCTGATCCTTGAACTCTAACTGAAGAGTAGGAATTTTAACGATTTCTTCGTTTTCAACAAATGCTTTCTTGTCAACCGGACAAATAGGGCAGTCATTATTTGCTGTTACAGGGTTTTTATCAATACCTGCTGCAACACGGATATTTTGTAACATTGCTGCTATATCTGCACGTGATGCATCCTTAAACGGAGCAATTGTATTAGGATTTGGTGAATTATTCAAAGCACCTTTGTCTAACGCGATTGCTATAGGTATTTGAGCCCATTCAGGAACTGTGTTACCGTCACAGTATTTTGACAAGATTTCTTGAGCTTTGCATTTATCCATATCAGGGCACTTAACTCCTTTAGATAATGCGCATAAAGCTTCTGCTCTTGTTACGTTGTGATTTGGCATAAACTTGCCGTCAGGATATCCTTTTAACAAGTCCTGATGTACTGCAACTGTAATTGCAGAGTTAGCCCAGTGGTTTGTAGGAACATCTGAGAATAATTTTTCAGGTGAGCAAGAGTACATATCTTTGTCAAAACCTTTAACTAACATAGTAGCAAATTCTGCACGTGATATGTTTCTTGACGGCTTGAATAATCTATCAGGATAACCTACTACAATATCATTTGTAGCCAGCTTATCGATTTCGCAGGAAGCCCAGTAACCGTCAGGAACGTCCGGGAACATTTGTAATCCTGCAGCTGCACCTGTCATATTGCTGAAAGGTGATAAGTCAAAAGGAACTAATGTCTTTTTGATTGCCTGCATAGAGTTAGCTGTACCCATCTGGATAGGACATCCGTTGCCGTCCATTTTTGCTTCATCTCTAATGATTGGCGCACCGTTGTGTCTAGGCATGTCGTTCAAACAAGGAATGTTTGAAGCAGCTCCTGTAATAGAACCGTCTGATGCAACAGTTGTACCCATTGTACCTGCTGTCAGCTGATTAATTTCTCTATTAACGGAGAAACCTTCTGCTTTGTAGATAGAGTCTTTTTCAGTACCTACAAAATTGTTGTACCCGTAAACTGCGTTAGGATATGAATAAACTTGTTTCATATCTTGACGTGATAAGTCTTTTACACCAGGGCATAATGCGCATGAAGGAACTGGATCCGGTTCACATTGAGGAACGGCTCCGCAGCCGCAATCAGGTTGCGGTGCAGCTTCACAAGGACAGGCTGCTCCGGTAATTTCCGGGATTTGATCACAAGGACAAGCATTGCCTGTTACTACAGGACGCTCATCACACGGGCAGGCTGCCATTACCGTATTGAACGAACACGTTGCTATTCCAACGGCAATTGCAGCTGCCACAGTAAGTTTTCTAATCGTCATTTTAACCTCCTTTTCAATCGGTGGAGTAGATACACGTTATTCCCCAAACTTAATATCCCTTTAACTGTATTGAGTTTTTATTGAAGATATTTGTTTGTGTAGTGAAGTTTATTTCTCCCCCTTAGGAAAACTAACTCCTAAATTATGGAGTTTTTTAGGGATTAAAACATTACCGGAAAAGAGAGGACAAGTGGGGGATAAATTTTTTTTTAAATAGGAACTTTTTTTATTTTATGTCGTCTTTTTACATGGAATAGTTTGGAGGAGATAATAGATGAGTAGAGCGTTTAATAATGCTGAATTTATAGATAGCACGGAAATGGATTCAAATCTGCCGAGGACGTTTAGTACAATTGTTAACAATGATGATATTCTGCAAATGTATTTAAAAGAAATCGGAAGAAAAAAGATGCTTTCTAAAAACGAAGAAGTAGAACTTGGAAGAAAAATTCAGGAAGGCAGTGTAAAAGAAAAAGAGTGGGCCAAGAAGCAATTAATTCAGGCAAATTTAAGACTTGTTGTGAGCATTGCCAAAAAGTATATCGGTCAGGGGGTTCTTTTTATGGATCTTGTTCAGGAGGGTTCATTAGGGTTAATAAAGGCAGCTGAGAAATTCGACTATAAAAAGAATTTTAAGTTTTCAACCTATGCAACCTGGTGGATTAAGCAGACCATCATACGGGCGATTTCTAATCACTCAAGGACAATACGAATTCCTGTTCATATGCTTGAAAAAATAAGAAAGTACAAAAAGGCATGTAACATTGCCGCATGTGATGACACAATGGATGTTGATGAGGAAACAATTGCTAAACTATCCGGGCTTGATGAGAAAAAGATTGATGAAGTTAAAAGCGCTCTTAAGAAAGAGCCAATAAGTCTTGATACATTTGTTACAGATGACCTCTGTATTCAAGATTATGTAGAAGATACTTCCTACTCTTCACCGGAAAATAATGCCCAGCAGAAATTACAGCATAGAGATGTGCGTAAGCTGTTGAAAAAACTGGATACAAGAGAGCGTGAAATTCTTATACGAAGATTCGGAATTGGAAATGAAGAACCCAAAACTCTTGAGCAGATAGGGAATGACCTCGGATTCTCCAAGGAAAGAATAAGACAGCTGGAGAACATAGCATTACAAAAGTTGAGGAAAGTTGAGCGAGTGGATAGACTAAAAACTTATATTGAATCTGAATGATGTTTTTTATAATGCTTTAAAAATCCATATATAATCAGACCGGAGCAGATAACCCCGCATGTCCATTTTAAAATAGGGGAAGTCTGCTTTTCTTTTTGTTCAAGGATTTTTCTGTACTTAACAATTTTTTTGAACAGCTTCGGGTCTTTTTTATCCAGACCTTCTGATTTAAATGTTTTTTCGAGTGCATCCATCGGGTTAAAACCCTCGCCGTTTTCGAGTGATTTGAAATAATGCTCTTGATAATTGTCCGGAATTTTTGTTGTAAAATGTTGTTCTCTATTCTGGCTGTCAAGGTTCAGTGCATCCATAAAATAAATCATATTGTTTTCGGCGCGAATTGGTTCAGCTAATTTAGCTTTTATAAACTCTTTTCTGGAAGTGAGTTTTTTATATGGAATTTTTAATATTTTGCTTAAAGTTTTTGCCTGCTCCTCTGTCGCTTCAATTTTTGGTGAATCGTGATTTGAAGCCCCTATGATAAAACAGTCTGGCTTCCAGCCGCGCTCCAGAAAATTTTTATTGCTTCCCCAGTTGTCTGAAAGATGGTCTGATGTGTATATTTTCATCCGCTCAGCAACATATGGTTTAAGATATAAACCATCATAGATATTAAAATTATCTGTTGATGTTGCAAATTCATGCGTGATGTTTTTAAGGTCAAAGCCTGAACCTTTAACTTTTTTAACCTCATCATCAATTATGTTTAATATTTTATCTGCATAATATTTTCTTTCGGTATTTCCGTTTCTAATTAACGGCTGGTTAGCATAAGTCCATGCAGCATCAACTCTGAAGCCGTCAAACCTTTCAGCATAAAACTTAACTTTTTCTCTCAGAAGTTTTTCTCCTTCTGCTGTATCAAAATTTAATGCAGGAAGTCCCCAGCCGATTGATGTATCTTTGTGAAATGCTTTTGGATTAGACCAGACTTCGTCGTACGAAAATCCGCAAAGCATATCTCCGTTAAGTTTTATTCCTTTTTTATTCAAATTTTCTTTTGCTTTTTTTAGGCTGTCTTCCGCGAGAAACTGTTTGTAATAATAGAAATCTATGGTTTCATTTTTTAGTTTTTTTATTTCACTAATTCTTTTTTCTCTTTCTGCTGCATCAAGTTCAAAAAGATTTTTGTCAATGTCATTCCATCTTCTGTAATCGTGAGTTCCGTTTATTTCTCTTAATGCTCTGTAAAGAGCCTTTGGTTCAAGCCTTGCAGAGTTTTCGGACTTAAAATTTTCAAATTCGGTTTTGAATTTGCCTTCGCTGTAGAGTTTCTTAATAATTCTTTCGTGCTGAGAATTCTCTTCTATAATATTTTTAAAATCTACCCTGTCAGTATTTTTAGGGAAAATTTGCTCAGATGTATAATATTCAAGATTTATAACATGATTTCCTAAATCCATAGATGTGCCGGAGTAAATCGGATACTTTCCTCTGTGTTCGTGATACTGCCCTGTAGGAAGAATTTGAACTTCATTTATTCCCCAGTATTTTTTTGCGAAATCAAAAAAAATCTGACTTTCATCTGTACCAAGATTTCCAACGCCTGTTTTGTTCGGAAGTGAGCTGGCTGGAACTATCAGAACCTTTTTCCCTGCTTTGGATGCCTGTTTTAAAACATCAGAGTATTCAGCTTCCTCTGAAGGTTTTAGCCGTCTTTGAAAGTTTATGTTCTTGTTTGCGCAAATTTTCATAACTTCACACCTGTATATATTAAAACTCATAGACTTTTTATTTTGCTATTTTATGTAGATTTGTTAAAACTGTTGCTTAAAAATTGCATTAACACTTTATTTAATATACTATTAAGATGTGAAAGCGTGAAAAGGGTTAAAAAAGGAGGACTCTTAATGTTCAAAAAATTATTAAAAGGTGTGTTCGCATTAGGCATTTTGTTTATGCTTAACAATCCGGCACAAGCTTTTTATACAGATATGAATGAAAATCACTGGGCATATCAGTCAATCAAATTCTTAACAGAAGTTGGTGTTGTTGTCGGGTATCCTGATGGGACTTACAAACCTGATATTCCTGTTACAAGAGCAGAATTTGCGTCTATGGCTATCAAAGCTCTCGGACAGGAAGATGCAAGTGTAACTCAAGATATTCACTTCTCTGATGTTGATAAGAGTTTCTGGGCTTATGATATTATCAGAAAAGCCGTATACTTTGATTTAATCCCTGATGCTGAAGGACAAAGATTCAGACCTTATGAATCTGTTACAAGAGCAGAAGCTATTACTATTGCTGTAAACGCTCTTACTACACAGCAAATTAGTGAACAAAGAGCTCAAGAAATTATTGAAAAAAGTTATGAAGATTACACACAGATGCCGGCATGGTTCTTGATTGCAGCCGGTAAAGCTCAACTGCTTGATTTGATTATCGTAATGCCTGGTAATGAAGGTAAACTGGAGGCTGACAGACCTGCTAACAGAGCAGAAGTTGCTGCTATTCTTTATAAAATGATGCAGGAAGCTAAGCTTAATCCAAACGCAAAGCTTGCAGAAAGTATGCAAAAAAGAACTGCAGAAGGTTATATACTTGATAACGTAAGAGTTCAAGGCTCTATTGGTATTATTCCTGCCGGCTCTATATTCCCTATTCAGATGGAAACAGTTGTCGGGTCACAAATTTCTAACGTAACTGATATTTATACAGCAAAAGCTCCTAAAAATATTGTTACAAAAGATAAATATCTTTTGATTTCTCAAGGCAGCGACCTTAAAGGACAGGTTAAACACGTTCAAAGAGGTAAATTGTTCAGACAGAACGGCGAAGTTATTATTAAGAACGAACTTCTTGTTACACCTAATGATCAGGCTGTAATGCTTTATGGTGTAGCTACAATTGATCCTGGAAAAATTGGTTTCTGGAGAAAATTATTCAAGGGTGCAAAAGTGTTAACCATTCCTGGGCAGATTGTTAATATCAGACTTCTTGGACCTCTTAAGATTGACCTTACGAACGGTTATATTTACGAGTAGTACTACGTACGTAAATAAACAGTCGGCTGACAAAGTTGTACTCACAAATTGTTCTGGAATTAAAGGTCAGCCTCAATCGTGAAGCTTCTAAAAAAGGATAATTATTCAATGATTTCCGGCGGATTTTCGAAATATGCCGGAAATCGTTTTTTATAATCTCCAAGCTCTGTGCAATATGCTTCCATATCAAGAGAAATTCCCTTTTTGAGAGGATGCGACTTAATTCCCAAAGATTTGTACATTACTCTCATAAATACGTTTGATATTGCGTCGCTTCCTCGCTCCCAGGGGGTTGCGTGCGCCATAATCCAGCGTATTTCTGCTATATCATTATTAACATCATCAAGTTGGGATGTTTTTATATCTTTTGAATTAAACTTTTTAGTAAAATTTGTATAAATTTCTAATATATGTTTGATTGCATTGTTTACATATTTTGCATTTGCATGTTTTAAATAATGCTCGTCTTTAGAAATAACAGGAATGGTTAATCGAATATCCTTATAAGGATTGATTAACGGATTTTTTGCAATATTGTCTAATCTTTGCTTGTATGGTTTATAACGTTTAATGTCTGAATAATTTGTACAGAGTTCAAAGCCTGTCCAGTCTGAACCGCTCAACCAGCCGTGTCTTTCTGTACGCAGTATTCCTGTATGAAAAACTTTAGACTGGTCGAAAACATTCATGTTGGCTTTTTGAATTCCGCAGGTAATATATTTTAAAATATTTTCAGCGGATGTATTTTTTCTAGCCATATTAACTGCTGTATCAGCAGTTTCTTTTGTTTTCTTTGCCCACCTTGTATTAGTTCCGTAACCGCGGATTTTGACAAAAAAATCTGCTTGTTTAAATCTGAGTCTGGGTGAGTTGATATTTGCTTGAAAGGAATTGTTATAGCAAGTATTTTGTATTCTCATACTTATATAAGTTATGTAAAAAATTTTTTTGCGTAGTTACAGGTTGATTAAAATTCTATAATATTTTTGAACAGTTTCAAGGTCTGAATTTTCTAATATTTTGTTGATTTTTGATATTAATAACGACTTGTCGGTAAAATGCTCATAATCAAACAAATCCCGTAAATTCACGTTAAAAGCCTGAGCAAGTTTCTCAAGGCTTTCTTCTTTCGGAATTTGAACTCCTCTTTCTATTTTAGAAAGATTTGAGGCTTCCATGTTTAGAATTTCCGCTAATTTTAACTGCGTGTATCCCTGTTTTTCACGCAGTTCTTTTATTCTTAAACCTAATTTTTTCGAAATTTCACCCATCTCAACAACAGGATACTATCTTTTTGTAAGTGTATAAAGATTTTAGTAAGACTAAAAGACTTGACAAATAGAGCTTAGTATGACTATAATGTAGTATAATATTTCTTAATAAGACATTTATTCCCCCAAAATATGCGTAATATAATCTAGTTAGGAGTTTTTTATGACAGATTTAAATTTAAATAATCTAAAAATGGATTTCAAGTATATAGAAAATTCAGAAACCGCATGGAATCCGAATGGAGTAAAAGGCTGTGACGAGGAAAGTTTTATACGCAGTAACCCTCAGGCAGGAAAAAGTATTTTCAAGGAACTTGATTTTAACAAAGACGGATATATTTCGGAACAGGAATTTGCCTGTGCAAAGAACATGGCCGGTGATGATGGTATTTTAACAGACAAAGAGCGAAATGACTCCTGTATGGAGGAAATGAAGTATTTTGCCCGACGTGGTATTGATAAGTGGTTTAAGATAGACAAAGACAGAGATGGATTTGCGACCAATGTTGAAATGGAAAGCTGGAGTACATATTGTGAAAACGGAAAAACTCTTGAGGGGGCTATGTCTAACAAGCAGCTTGCAAATAAATATAATATGCAGGAAAAAATAATTTCTGATATGCAGAGCTGGCTGGATAGTGAAATTGAGGACATAAAAAATGATGCTAGAACTCACTTCGGGGTTGAACTGACTCAGAAGCAGATTATTGAAATTAAAAAAGAGCAGATAAAACAGCTTAACAACTGGCTTTTGAAATCTGGTGACAATGAAGAGGCTAGTTTTTATCAACAATTAAATCTGGATGCTTACACAAGATTAATGAGCACAGTGGATGGAGAAGCCTGCTGCGGCGGAGATATTTGTGAATTTTCAGGATTTTCACCTTCCGATATAGAGAAAAACGGAAAATATACTTCCAAAGATATGAAAGCCCGTCTTGAGTGGGCAGAAAATTCTTATAAGGTTGATGATAACGGTAAAACAGTGCTTGATGCCAACGGCCACACTATTCCTGCAAAAATGATGACTGATGCTCAGGTTCAAAAGTATAAAGAGATAGTTGAATCTGTTACCGGTAAACCATGGGATAGTGATGACTGGGATGTTTCAATGGAGCAGTGGGATATAATTTGCCAAAAAGTCAACGGCACTTATGGCGATGAAACAAGACTGGAAGGTAAAACCAGAGCAGATATTCCAGAAAACAGACAGGCTCTTTTGAGATTTCTTGAACAAAAAGGATGGCTTTACGAACAGTTTAAATAACTTTAAAAACATCTTCTCTTAAAACAGTTTTCTGCTCTGCTGTTTCAAGGTTTTTAATCGTAACCTGATTAGAAGATATTTCATCTTCGCCAAGAATAAGAGCAAATTTGGCGGTTTTGGAAGCCTTTTCTAATTGTTTTACAAATTTTTTGTTTGTTAAATCAAACTCGCAGGAGATTCCTTGTTCTCGCATTTCTTCGGTAAGTTTCACTGCCTCAAGAGGATTATTGCAAACGACAAATGCGTTTAATTTTTTCTCTGATTTCTCTCCAATAAGAGAAGCGAGTCTTTCCATTCCCATTGCGAAACCAATTGCCGGTGTGTCTTCGCCGCCTAAATTTCTGACAAGGCTGTCATATCTTCCGCCGCCGCAAACGGCGTTTTGTGAGCCGAGGTTATTTGATTTGATTTCAAATACCGTTCTGTTGTAATAGTCTAAACCTCTTACGAGAAGTTTATTTATAGAATAGTTTATGTTTAATGCGTCGAGGTATTCTTTTAGTGATGTAAAATGTTCAGCACATTCATTACAAATAAAATCGGATTGAATAACTTCCTGAATTTCCGGTTTTGCGTAGATTTCTTTGCACTCTTCAACTTTGCAATCTAAAAGTCTTAGAGGATTTTTTTCATATCTTGCCTGACAATCAGGGCAAAGCTGTGACAAATACGGCTTGATAACTTCTTTTAATTTTGTCTTAAATGTTTCTCTGCATTCAGGACAGCCGAGAGAATTTAATTCTACAGAAAGATCATTTAATCCAAGTGCCTTTAAATAATTTACAGCCATTAAGATAACTTCTGCGTCTGCAGTCGGCTGTTTTATACCGAAAACTTCTACACCAACCTGATGAAACTGTCTTTGTCTTCCAGCCTGAGGACGTTCATAGCGGAACATCGGACCTTTGTACCAGAGTTTTACAGGGGCAGAAAGTCTGTGCATACCGTTTTCAATGAAAGAACGTACAACCCCTGCTGTGTTTTCAGGGCGAAGGGTAAGCGAGCGTTCGCTTTTTTCAAAAGTGTACATTTCTTTGTTCACGATGTCAGTTGTGTCGCCAACTCCTCTTGCGAAAAGTTCTGTAGCTTCAAATATTGGCGTGCGGATTTCTTTTGCTCCGTATTTTGTAAAAACTTCTGCTGCTTTTTCTTCCATAAAATGCCAAACCGGCATTTCAGGAGGTAATATATCTTTTGTTCCTTTTTGTACTCTTATTATTGCCATAATTTAGTCCTTCCCCCAGCGGGCGGCGTCAGCCCCGCCCGCTGGGGGAAGGGTATTGCCATCTTTTCAAATACTTTATATAATTATTTTACTACAAACAGGAAGGTGGTAATATGGGCGTGAAAATTACAAAGATGCAGGGATGCGGAAATGATTTTGTTATTTTAGATTATGAAGAGTTTGTGAAGCTTAACCTATCAATGTCAGATACAGCTAAAAAACTTTGTGACAGACATTTTGGTATTGGCGCTGACGGCCTTATTATTCCTAATACAAATGTAGAAGATGCTGACATTGGCTGGTTTTTCTTTAACTCTGACGGCTCAACCGCCCAGATGTGCGGAAACGGAATGAGATGTTTTGCAAGATATGTGAGAGATAAGGGACTTGTTACGAAAGATGAGTTTCTAGTAAAAACGCTTGCAGGGATTATGATGCCTAAAATTTTGGAGGACGGAAGTGTAAGGGTTAACATGTCAAAACCGATTCTTGACTCAGCCAGTATACCTTTTGTTCCTAATGATAATATGAATTATCGTATGGCAGTAAAGAATATTGTTTTTGAAGGCAACGCTATTTCAATGGGAAATCCTCATTTTGTAATATTTGTATCACCTTCAGAGGATATGCTTAAGCTTGCAAAAGAATACGGACCTTTGATTGAAACAGCTGCAGAGTTTCCGGAAAAAACTAATGTTGAATTTATTAAAATTTTATCCCCGGACAAGATAAAACTTTGCGTATGGGAGCGCGGATGCGGTATAACGCTTGCCTGCGGAACAGGAGCATGCGCAAGTGTTGTTGCGGGAATTTTGAAAGGATGTCTAAATAATTCTGTTGAAGTAGAGCTTTTAGGCGGTTCTGTTAGAATTGACTGGGACGGCGACAAAGTACACACCGGCAGGGATGTTTTCTTAACAGGACCTGCAGAGTATGTTTTTACTGCTGAACTCTAAGCTTCATTAAGAATTTTAGCAGAAGCATCTAAATCTTTGATTAACTGTTCATTGCCTTTGTCAAGTCCGCGCTGTTTTAATGCGGTAGATACAGCATCTGCGAAATTTGGTGCTTTTCCTTGCGGTACTGCTTTGTAGTAATCATCCTCAAAAGTTTCTTCAAGTCTTAAGGCCCAATTGCCGGTTGTAGTTCCAGGGCGGTTATATGTTTTGCCGAGTCCCCAGAAATCTGCAAAGAAAATTTGAACACGTTTTGCCGGACTTGTGAAAAGTTCTGCAAAGCTTGCTGCAATAAATTTCGATTTATTTGTTCTGATATCTTTAAGATATTGTTTAACTTCTTCTTTAGCTGCACCTTTAGGAGCAGTATCTTCTGCAAGGTATTTTGTCTTTTTGAGGAAACGGGCTTTTTTATCTTTGTCGTTTCCAAAATTAAATAAATCTTCTACAAATTCTAGAAATGATTGATTGTCATGGGAGCCTGGCATTATTAAATTTCTTTCCGGAGCTTTTGCACCTCTATGATCAAACTGAGTTACAGAAATTCCTGATAACCCGAGTTTTTTCATAACTCTTTCTGTCGGAAGGTTTCTGTCGCCAAGGTCTTCGCAGATTATTGCATCTTTGCTCAAGCCATGTTTTTTCGCAGCAGGAATAATAATTTTTGTCAGAATATTTGCATACTCATCATCATTCTTTTTCTTATATTTACCGGAAAATATTGAATATATTCTACCGGAATTTGATGCTGTCATTTTCTTGCTTGAATTTGTATAGATGAACGGGTCAATTAAGCCTATTATGTGGTCAATTCTTATCCCGCCCGGGAAGCTTGCAAAATATTCTTCATATTTTTGTTGCATAATTTTGCCGGCTTCGCCTAATGAACCGTCTTTATTAAATATTTTTTCAGGGTCATAGTATGGAAATCCCCAGCGCTGACCTGTTTTTGAGAAATAATCAGGAGGGCAGCCGATTGATTTTCCTTTCAAGAATAATTTCTGATTAACCCAGCTTTCCACTGCTGTAGGAGCTACAGGGGAGTCGCCTATAATTTTTATTCCGGTTTTTTCTGAAAGTTTATTTGATGCTTCATTTTCTTTTTCTAACAGCATCTGCTGGAAAAGATAATAATCATAATCATCTTTGTATTTTTCTTTCAATTCTGCAATTCTTGCTTTTGATTTTTCAGAATTCGGATTTAAAAAAAGCTGCTGATCTGTTTTATCCCAGTTTTTTATGTCTGCTGCTTTTGCAAGCTGTGCGATTTCATCTTCTGTGTAGTTATCTTTTTGCGACCAGATTTTGAAGTTGTCGTTTCCTTTAATTTTAGATAAAATTCTGTAGATTGCACTTTGTTCATATTCACTTTCTCTTGTTTCTTTGAAATTTGCAAATTCTTTAGAATCTTTGCCGTTTGTATATGCTTCTCTCAGTGCAACTTCATACATAGAGCGTACATAAGGATAATTAACTTCTGATGTGTTCGGATTGTTTTTTACAATAGTTTCAAAAGTCTTTTTGGAAAGGATGTTTCCATATTCGTCAGATGCAAGCTTTTCAAGCGGTATCATATAGATATTTTTTGCCTTTGCTTCCGGAGCATAAGGAGAGTTGTCGAGAACTTTTCTCAGACCGTTTGGTTCCTGCTGAATTCCTTTAAATCCGTGTTCTTTTAAAAACGGAAATAATTTAGTGATTACTGTTCTGGAGAAAAGCGAGCCGATACCGGTATTTTCTGATTTTACAGCAGGAGCAGAAGCGTTATGCAGAATTAAATCCACCTGTTTGCCAAGTAAATCAAGACCTTGATTTAATGAATTTGTATAAACCTTCATTTCCTGTGCATTTGGTTTTCTATTAAATGCAGGGGCAGTGTTGTCGACTTTTTGAATTCTCATGGGATACTCCTTTAGATACACACATTGTATGCAAAGGATAATATCACAGAGTTATTTTGCAGTCAATATATTTTGTATATCTATGCAAACCAGTTGCAGATATCTTCAGTACAGAGGGTGGCTTCCAAATCCTGCATAATATTTACGCGTGTCATTTCAAATGTCACAGGAGTTATTGAGATTTTGTTATTTCTGACGGCTGCAATGTCTGTAGACGCATCTTCCGGCTCGTTGATAAGTTCTCCTGCCATCCAGTAATAAACTTTTCCTCTCGGGTCGACTCTTCTTTCGTAAGCATCTGTAAACATTCGGCTTCCGAGTTCTGTAATTGCTATGCCTGCAATATCTTCTTTTTCAAGACCGGGAATATTTATATTTAATATTGTTTTAGGAGGTATTTTATATTTATCGAGCCTGTTTAAAAGTTCTGCAACGAAAGCTGCAGCGTAATGAAAATCTTCATAATCATTTCTTAGGCTTGCAAGCGAGGTTGCAATACTCGGATATCCCATCATAGCACCTTCCATAGCACAGCTTACAGTTCCAGAGTAAAGTATATCTGCGCCAAGATTGGGGCCGTGGTTAATTCCTGAAATTACTAAATCCGGGAGTTCGTCTTTATCAAGGATTGCATTAATAGCAAGTTTTACACAGTCCCCGGGGGTTCCGGTTGTCATCCAGCAGCGTTTTGCACCATACTTAGACTCGACTTCTTCAACTCTTAAAGGTGTATGCAGTGTCAAAGAGTGACCCGCTGCACTTCTTTCTCTGTCGGGAGCTATTACATAAACATCGTGACAAGGAGAAAGCGCTTCTATTAGAGCCCTTATTCCGTTTGAAAGTATGCCGTCATCATTTGATACAAGAATTTTCATTTGTGCCCCCTCCTGAAATTTAGCTATACAATTATATCAGGATAAAGTACTCTTGTACATAGTCTTTCCTAATCTCCAAATAATAAATGTGAGCAGAGCCTAAAAATTTTTAATTTTAAAAATTTGTTACAAAAATTTACATTGTTTTTTGATGGAAAATTGAGATAATTTAATAAATCATTTGTAATCATTTATTAAACAATTATGCTAAATTGGTTAATTTAAATAAAAGTTTCCTTATACAAAAAAAATATTCAAAAATTCATCTTTACATTTCCTTTACAATCTTTAACCAGATAGCAATTTTTATTTTGTCCGGCTTTTAAATTAATATGTAGTTGATATAATTGGTTTGTATATCAAGAAGTATATGTGTATGATAAACAAAATTGGTGTAGATACAACTAGCAGAATAAATAGCATAGAAGCCCGCAAGAATAAGAAAGAAGGACAGACTCCAAATTTCAAGGGGGGCGGTAATCTTTTGCTGCAAGGTATTCAGTATTGCGAAAAAGTGCCTATGGTTAATGTTGCAGTAGTGGATATGCTTTCTGCGATTTTGCCAAGAACGATAGTTGAATCTATGACCAACTGGTTTGCAGGATTTGAGGCCTTTAGAAGAGAATCTTCCGGGCTTGTAGTTAACTGCCTTATTCCGAGCCTTATTACTCTCGGGTTTGCTAAAATGCTGAATGGCTCTACTATGGGCGGACTTGGCAAAAAAATTGATATGTCTGAATGCTGGGCTGACAGCTCACTGATAAATGAGGCAAAAGAATATTATAATAAATCAGCCTCTTCTGATAAAGTTAAGGATGCCTTGAGGAATATTCTAGGTGATATTGAAGGTTTTGAAGGCAAAGAAAAAATTGTATTTAAAGAAGATGCTTTATCAGCAGAAGAGCTGGATAAATATGCGGACAGGCTGGCAGAACTTTCACGTTCTAACAAGTCTAATAAGGACTTAGGAAAAGAAGTTAAAAAGATTTCTGCAGAAATTGTTGATAAGACACGCGTCGCAGAAAATGTTAAAATTGCAGGTATAAAAAATGAAGTAAAAGCCTCTTCTGTAAACGGAATGCTTGTTGATTCTGTCAAATTCTTTAAAGGATTTCAATCAAGAAGTCAGGGAACAATAGAAGATTTTGCCAGAAAGAGTAAAAACCTTGTTAGAGCAAAAAGCGGACTCGGGCTTGCAGTTATCCTGCCGCTTGCTATCTCTATGCAGTATATTAACCGATGGATAACAGGAAAAGTTTCCGGGGTTAAAGGTGCACCTATTTATGATGACTTTGCAAAGGGAAAAGATAATATAGAACAAGATCCGGCAGCTAAAGAAGGTTTGTTGAAACAAAAAATTATTTCAATATCTTCAATGATTGGTGTATCTTTGCTATCAATGATGAAAAAACCAACGCTCGGAATGCTTGAGTTCAAGGGCATGTTCCCTACAATGGATCAGGCAAGAGTAATTTCTACTGCAACCTTTGCTTCCCGTATGGCTGCGGCCGATGACAAGAATGAATTAGCTGAATCTACTGTACGTGATATAGCAACTTTCTCTGGCTTATATTTCCTCGGAGATTACGCAGACAAAGGTGCGGCAACATTAATTGAAAAAACAAAAGGCGTTAGATTATTAAACGATACAAAACCGCTTAAGGCTGATGCAAATGTCTTTGAAAAATTCTGGCATTGGGTTAAAGATGTGAAAGTCAAATCGTCTGATGAAGTAGTAAGTAAAACCGCAGAATTATTGAAAAAACAGGGTAAAACTCCTGATGCAGAACAACTCAAGATAATTGAAAAAGAATTGAAACATGCTGTTAACTTGCGTTCTGCTTGTCAGGCAACTAATATTGGTGTATCATTAGCATTGTTAGGAATTTTAGTTCCGATTTATACCAGACATAATACAAAGAAAAAGCATGAACGGGCATTGAAATTAGCTCAGGAAAATGCTCAGACACAAACCGAAAATAAAGAACAGACTGAAACACTGACTCCATTGAATGTAAAATATTCAAAATTAACAGCTGGTTTCAGAGCTGATAAACGTTAAGGCAGTTATGAAAGTACAAATTCAACAAAATCCAATCCAACAACCTCACTTTAAAGGCGCTGTAGACAGCGGCTTAAGATACCTTGCAACAAATCAGGCAATTGGTGCAAACGGTGTTGACTTCTGTTTTATGGTGACACCGAGAACAGCAAGCGATACTATTAAGCGCGGCCCTGCTGCTGGTTTAGAAACATTCAGACGTGAAATTATGGGAACGGTTAATGATTCCTGTATAGGGTTGTTTGGAGCGGCTGCCGGTGCTCTTATTGCAATGGGAATTAATAAAAAGTTCGGGTTAAATGTAAATGATATATTTACTGCACCGGAAACTTTAAATATTCTTGCAGAAAATAAAGCTGATCAGCTGAAAAATAATAAAACGCAGCTAGATTATATTAAGTCTGCGTTAGCTGAAGTAAAAGCTTATAACCCTGCTTCTGCGAGGGCTGATGCAGAAGGCTTTGTAAAACTTTCACAAAATACTATTGATGAAACTGCTGCATATTTTGATAAAGCTCTGAACAGCAAGATAGAATTTCATAAGTGGGCGGATAAGAAAACTCCGGATGCAAAAAATGTTATAATTAACAAGATTACGGAAGATACCGGTGCCCAGTCAAGATACATACTTGAATCTGCTGATAAGAAAATTAAAAGTGAAACCAATTTAAAATCATTACTTAATGATATTTATATTGTATCTGAATCTTTTAATAATAATAAGGTAAAAGCTTCTTTTGAAGAACAGATTAAATCAGGAAAGGCTGTACAAGAAAATGCTTTCATAAAAGGTTTGACAAAGTTTATGAAATCGCGTGCAGGTGCAGGCTTTGCAATCGCATCAGCAGTGGGGCTTTCTGTTCAGCCGATTAATATGTATTTGACAAAACTAAAAACCGGAACTGACGGTTTTGTTGGGGTTGAAGGCCGTTCAAAAGATAATTCGGCAGGTTTTAAAGGCATAAAAACAGTCAGCAGTGCAGCATTCTTCAGTATGATACTTGCAACACTTAATATGTCGCCGCTTCAATTCCTGAAGGCTCCGGGTAAGTTTATGGATAAAATGGCGTTTACCGGAAAAATGCCTACTGTTAACCAGCTTAAAGGTATTTATGGTGTGACAATTATCTCAAGAATATTCTCTGCCCGCGATAAAGATGAGCTTAGAGAAGTTCTTACTAAAGATACTCTCGGTTACTTAAGCTGGCTTGTTCTTGGTGATATTATTAATAAACTTGCTGCAGATTGGCTGGATAAAACTGTAATGAATTACAAAAAAGGACTTAAAACTGCAAATCCATTTAAGCGAACATATAACGCTGCTTTAAAAACAAGGGATGAAATTGTTATTGAAACTCTTGCAGCACAAGGCAAGTCAACGACCAAACAGATTGAAGGAAAAACTGTTGCAAAATCATTCAAAGAATTATTAAAAGAAGTTGATACACTGACTCCAGACGTCAAGAAAATTACTAAAAAGCGTCTAAGAGTATTAAATGCAGCACAGCTTGCCGGATATCTGTTCTCAGGACTTGTACTGGGCTTAGGTATTCCTAACCTGAATATCTACGTAACTAATGCTCTTGATAAAAAACGTAAAAGTGCTACGCACGTAGCCCAATAGGCGGGAGACAACTTTTCAACGACTAATTAATAATAAAACTACTGGTCTCCCTTATTTATGAAACTACCAGCAGAGCGTCTTCATTACGCACGCAGCCCAGTAGCTCTATAGCTTAGTCTTTTCATCAAGCTTAAAAAATTCAATCATATTAAAAATAGATGTAAAATCCGATAGGAATAAGTATTTAGGTTCATTAACCGGCGTAAATAAATTTCCCGGTTCGAATAAGTCTTTCCAAGTAGAAATTGCAAACATAATTCTGTCATTTCCGGTATGGTCTTTGTAAAAAGAACATTTAGCTTTATTCGTACCAAAAGCCGTATAAAACCGGGTAAATTTTTCGATAAAAGTCGGGGTTAGAAGATATCTGGCTTCAACCTGATCCTTTGAAAAAACGTTAAATCGTTTATCAAAGTTTATTGATTCAAGATTAACGTTTTGCATTGATTTTTGTTTTTCTATAAAGCTGCAGATGATAATCAAAGTTATAATTGTCAGAACAATAAGCTTAATGAAATTATCAATATCAGAAGAAAATTTTAAACTCAAAAAACACTCACATAACAGTAGAGGCACATATATGATTGACGCAATAATTCCAGTTGGATAATTTCTTATATTCATATCCCTTTTAGTTGCAATAATAGTGTTGGCTTTTATTGTTTTGTTAGAAGGAACGCTTAGTATAACTCCTTTAAATGCTGTTGTCGAGTTTTTATCTCCTTGTTCTATTAATTTTATTTCTGCAATCTCATAGTCCACGCCATTATGATTTCCTTTAAACGCATCATCAACCTTTATTTTATTAAATGTACTAAACAGGTTACTTGCTTCAAGCTCTTTTATAGAAAATATCTGTGTGGAATTCTCATCACTTATCCTTCTTATGTCTTTAATGCATTGAAGAAATTTGAACATGAAATTAGTTTTTATGTATTCTTTGTAAAATCTAATTGTCAGGTATGAAAGATAACCCACTAACAAAGAAAAGAACAAAAAGACTAACGTAATCGCAGGCGATAATAATCCGAACAGGCCTAATACAAACCCTGAAAATAGAGATAGAGCAACAATTTCTCCAACAATAAAGGTTGTCAAATACTTTATACGTTTAATCTCTGCTTTATCCAGCTCGGGTTTGAGTGACTGGAATATTTTTGTATATTCACTAACAATGCTCATTAAGTAAAGTTTATCATATTTTAATGCAATTGTAATACTGCAAAATGTCTATTTTGGGTACCGTTTTCTTTTCTGTAAGAATAAAATAAATCGTTACAGCAGCTTGTGCAGTAAGGGCAGATATCAATTTTATTAACTCCGTTTTCTTCCAGCTGGCGTGCGTTAATTTTTTTGAGGTCAACATTATGCTCTTTGTATAAATCGGTTGAATTCTGTACTGTTGATAATAATTTATCCCGCACTTCTTCTGATACTTCGTAGCAGCAAAGTCCGATTGCAGGTCCTATTAGTGCAATTATGTTATTGGGATTTGTGCCGAAATTTACTCTCATTTTCTCAACGGTTTTAACTCCAATTTTAGCTGCAGTCCCGCGCCAGCCGGCATGAGAAACAGCACCGATTTTATTTACAGGATCATAGAAAATTAACGGTGTGCAGTCCGCAAATTTTAAATAAATTGTATCATTGCTATTTGTAAGAATTAATCCATCTGTATCAGGATATTCTGTCTTTAAATCGACAACTTCAATATTGTCGCTGTGAGTTTGAACGGGAGTAATTATTCTTTCAGAAACAGGAAAGCATACTTCACCCCTTGTGGTAAAGTATGCAGTTACATCCTGTATAAAATCACTTTTTAAAATCTTTGTGCCGTTAAAATCTTCAAAATAAAACATATTGAAAATATAGCACAAATTAGTAAAATCTGTTAATAAGATTAATTTTTTCTTTTGTAAATGGCGGACAAAAAATATCATCTTTTCGCTCGGTCGAGCTTATTAAAACACTTTTCAGGTGAGAAAATGTGTAAAAGCTGTATTTGCCGTGATATCTTCCGACTCCGGAAGCACCTACACCTCCAAAAGGAAGATTTTCTCCTGCGGTGTGATTAATCGTATCATTTACGGCTCCGCCTCCAAAGGACAGGCTTTTAAAAATATCTTTTCTAAACTCTTTATCCTCTGAAAAAACATACAAAGCAAGCGGCTTAGGCTTTTGGCGGATGTATTCTTTAACTCTGTTAATGTCTGTCCACTCAAGAACCGGCAGCAGCGGCCCAAAGATTTCCTCCTGCATTATGTCGGAAGTTATAGAGTCTTCGACAATTAATGTCGGCTCTATGTACAGCGTGCACTCATCGCTGTGACCGCCATAGATAATCTTATCTTTGCTTGATTTTATAAGCTTGCTTAGACGATTAAAAGCCTCAATATCTATAATGCGTCCATAATCAGTGCTCTCCGGTGTATATGTGCCGTAAAATTCCTGAATCGCATTAATCATTTCTAGAATTAATTTTTCTCTGATAGAAGCATGTGCAAAAAGGTAGTCAGGTGCGATGCAAGTCTGACCTGCATTCATAAATTTACCTTTAACAATCCTTCTGGCACTGACTTTTAAATCTGCTGTATCATCTATGATAACAGGGCTTTTCCCTCCCAGTTCAAGTGTATAAGGGATAAGTCTTTCTCCGGCAGTTTTTGCAATCTGGCGTCCTGCCTGAGTGCTTCCGGTAAAAAATATATAATCAAAGTCACCCTGCATAATATCTTTGCTGGAGATTTCTTCCGGCAGAAACATTTTAATATAATCAGAGGTAAATGTTTCTGAAATAATCTGGTTTAGAACCTTTGATATTTCAGGCGTTTTGTGTGATGTTCTTATAACTGCGCAATTACCTGCTGCTATTGCTCCAACAAGAGGTGTCAGGGCAAGCTGCAGCGGATAATTAAAAGGAACAATAATTAATGCAATGCCAAAAGGTTCTTTCACTATTAATGATTTAGCAGGCTTTAAATAGGGTACAGTTTCAACCTCCTCTGTTTTCGCCCACTCTTTAAGATTTTTTACTGCAAAGTCAATTTCGTTAAGTACTATTCCAATCTCGGTAAGCATCGTTTCTGCCGGAGATTTGTGCAGGTCGTAATACAATGCTTTTTGAATTTCAGATTTGTATTTGATGACGGTTTCCTTAAGCATTTTCAGCTGTTCAATTCTAAAATCCGGGTTTCTTGTCTGGTTAGTATAGAAATATGCTCTTATTTTATCGATGGTGTCTTTAATTTTCATATCTGCATTAAAATTAAAATAACCAGACGTAACAATTATCAAATCGGGCACTCCAACAGGGTAATCTATTTTGATGTTTGTATTATAATAATAAATATAGATTATGTGTGTGTTTAAGGAGTAAAATTTATGATTACAAGAGTTCAATCAGGTTCTCCTGATTTTAAAGCTGCACGAATAAATATTCTTGCAACTGCGGATAACCATGGAAATATTATGCAGCTTCCAAGGGTTTTAAAAACAATAGAAAACAACGCAAAAGAAATTTTTCCTAAAGCAGAGTCGCCCTCAACTTTCAATTTTTTAACTATCGTTGGCGACTGGTTTATTAATCCTTCTAAAAAAGGCCTGTTAACTCATCCAGAACTTTCGAACGGCGATATGCAAAACCTTGCTATGCTTAAGACAATTGATAGTGTGAAAGTCTTACTTAAAAAACTTGCAGCGAAAACTTCCGGTATAATCAGCGGTAAAACAGCCGAGCTTAATGTCCTTTTTACACCCGGAAATCACGATTTAGATGCAGGTGATAAATTCCTGTTGAATGTCATGAAGAAAAATCCTATGAAAACACTGATTACAAATGTTGACTTAAACAAATCTCCGGCAGTACAGGAAGCAATGAGCTTGAGTGATAACATCGTAAAATCTGCGGTTTATTCTATTCCTGACGATAAACGTGATGATTTGTTACACAAAGTTCTCTTTGTGAGTGCAACAATACCAAGTATGGATTTCTACAATCCCGGTTTATGCAAAGGTCTTGAATTTTATGATAATTCTAATAAAAAAGACGCTAATCTAACTGAGGCGGATATTCAAGAAACAATAAATTCTATAAAAGAGAAAGTTGATGACTTTAAGCTTGAAAATCCTAAAGGAGCTGTTGTTCTTCTGTCACATATGGGCGGCAGGCTATCGGAAATCATCAGAAGTAATGTCCCTCAAATAAACCATGTTCTCAACGGGCATGACCACAAGAATGTACAATCAAATGTCGGAAAGACCAGTATAAATTCTCTTGGAAAAGATAATGAGATGATAAAAGCTCTTAATTTTGAATTTGATGATGACGGAAACCTTATAAAGGCTACAATGACTCCATATTTTACAGAAACAACAGTAGCTGACGGGCTTGAAAAACACCCGTTTCAGGTATTTCTAAATGATTTCTTTGAAAAAGATTTGGAACCGCTTGTAAGCCTCGGAGAAATTAAATCTGAAAAAGCCGTAGAAGAAGCGGAAAGTAGATTTCCGCAGCAGCTTGATGCACTGTTTACAAAACTAGGAATAACTGATATAACGCAGAGAACAACTCTCATGAAAAATGATAGTTTTAAAGAACTTATGTTCTCAGAAGCTTCAAAAGAGTTAGAAAAGTCTGAGAGTGTTAATAAAGGTTTAAATAAACTTACATACGGCAACGAAATAAGATATCAAAACAGTTATCTTATGAATTATCTAACCAGTGCGGTTAAGCGTACTGTGCGTGAAAAATATGATTCAGATGTTTTTACTGTAGCTCTCCAATCCTCAATCGTACGGGGCGGACTGGAAGACGGTGCAGATAATCTGCGGGTGATGAAAGTTTTTGACGGCGTAAGTGAAGATCTGTCAAATCTCAGAATTGGTGATGTAAAAGGTGAGGAGCTAGTAGGGCTTATTGTAGAAAATGTGCTTGCTAATTTGAAAGCTCCGACAAGAAATACTATTATCCACTGGTCTGATGTGCAGGTAAACAGGTCGCTTATAGAGGCTATTAAATCAGGAAAAGCAGAAGCAAAATATTCTGATGCAGTAAGGGTTAGAAATAAGCTCACAAAAGAATTTGAACCTATAGATATGCAGGAAAATTATAAAATGGTTATTGGGGAAAAATTCCTTGTTAAGGATGATATTGAATGGCCCGGACGTATTAGAGAAAGGTTTGTTTCACTGGAAAAAACGTATGATGAACTGTTTAGGGAGTATATTTCGAGTGTAAATTATAAACTTCATATAACTCCAAAAACTAAAGAACAGCGTATTATATAACAAATAATAAAGGCAGGGGGCAAAATGTATTATAAAACAAATTATAATTCACCGATAGGACAATTAACTATAGCCGCGCATAATAACAGCCTTATTGGCGTATGGCTTGAGGGACAAAAGTATTTTCAGGGCAGTATAAAAACTGAATTAGATTTTAATGATAATATAGAAGTATTTCAAAGAACTAAAGCCTGGCTTGATAGATATTTTAGAGGCGAAAAACCTGAAATTTCAGAACTGAGTTTAGCGCCAATAGGAAATGATTTTAGACAGAATGTCTGGAAAATTCTTTGTGAAATTCCATACGGCGAAGTTATAACTTATGGCGACATAGCTAAACAGATTGCTAAAAAGCGGGGGCTTTTACACATGTCTGCTCAAGCTATCGGCGGAGCTGTCGGACATAATCCAATTTCAATTATTATTCCGTGTCATAGAGTTGTAGGAGCAAATGGAAATTTAACAGGTTACGCTGGCGGGATAAATACAAAGATTAAACTCTTAGAACACGAAAAAGTCGATATATCAAGATTTTTTATTCCTGCCTAAAACTTTGTACCAACGCAGTAGCCAGGAATAATATGTGCAACAGGAATAAATTTTGAAGCAGTTTTTGCAATATTAGTACCCGGAGCTGCCATTGATGTTACAAGACACACATTATCAGCTTGAACAGCCCAGTCTTTCCAGCTAAGTTTTCTGTAAGAATCTTCTTTAAACAAATATTTGTTGATTAATTGAGAAATTTTATTACCAAACAGAACTCCTGAGATAAAGCCGGCTGTACCAAAAGCGAATTGGATTGCTCTTGTAACAGGCGGGTATTTATATTTTGAAAACAATGTTTTATTGAGCTTCATTCCTGCTCCAACAAAAAGGCTCGGGAATACATAGTTTCCGATAAGTTGAACAATACCTTCCTTTGTTTTAGCCTTAGTATTTTGCGGGTCTGTTAAGACTCCTCCTGTTAACCCGCCTGCAATTGATGATGATGCCATAGTGATAACATCTTTTTCATTAAATTCAATTTTTTTGAATACATCAACAACTTCTCTGGTTTTTAAAGAGGCTGGAACTTTAAGCCCTCTTGCTTTTGTAATGCATACAGCAGATGCCGTTAAGCCAAGTAAACTTCCTGCTGCAGAAGCTGCCTTTGTTGAAAAGTTTGGTCTATTATTCTGTGTATTATTTATATTAAATGAATTAACTGTAATTGACATTTTTATTTTCTTTCTTTTTAAGAAAGATTCCTCCTTGAGATTTCAAACCTTTGTTTTGTACTGACATATTAAATGTCTTGATTACACTTTTCAAGTGGTAAAACAAAATCTTAACGCTATCTTAACGCCAAATGAAAAACATTAATCCTATTTTTATATCACTTTATGCTATTATCTGATTATGAAAGAATTAGAGAACATTAAAGACCATATCTTGGTATGTTTATCATCATCGCCGTCAAATAAAAAGGTTATTGATACGGCTTCTCGTATGGCAAAAGTTTTTAATGCTGAATTTACTGCTCTTTATATTGAGAGTGCCAATAAAATGTCTAGGGATAATGAATTAAGATTGCAGCAGAATACGGAATTTGCTAGAGAACTGGGGGCTAATATTGTTACTTTGAGCGGAGAAGATATTGCATTTCAGGTTTCTGAGTATGCAAAAAAAAGTCAGGTTACAAAAATAATACTCGGCCGTTCCGGATACAGGCCTAACAGGCTTTTTACTCCTCCAAATTTTGTGGATAAAATTATTAAGTATTCTCCCGAAATTGAGATTTATATTATCCCTGATAAGGCTCAAAAAATGTATTTCGGCCAGCAGGAAAATAAAAAAAATAAGTTTTCAATCTTCTCCTATCCGGGGCTTACAATTTCAATTCTAATATTATTACTATTTGATTACTTTTTTACCGAACCAAGATTTTCGCTTGCAATAAGCGGGTTTCCTGTAGTATTCTTAATACTTTTTGTTTTTGTTTATTTTGTAGCAATTATTAATCAAAAGCAGAAAGATGCTATGCTCAGGGAAATTCAGCTTACAAAGGAAAAGGAAGATATTTTGCAGGCAAAGAATGAACTGATTATTAAAAATAAGCAGGAAGAAATGCGTTCAACTCTTTTGAGAGCGATTTCTCATGATTTAAGAACTCCTTTGACAGGAATTTCCGGATTTGCTGAAATACTGCTGAAAAATTCAAATATCTTATCAGAAGATAAGAAACAACATATTTATTCAGATATTTATGATGATTCTATATGGCTTCTAAATCTTGTTGAAAACCTGCTTGCAATAACAAGATTTGATAAAAATGAAATTAAGCTGAATAAAGAATCTGAATATATTTCAGATGTAATTAGAGATGCAGTCAGTCATTTAGGACGCAAAAAAGAAAAATTCTTTATACACATAAATGTTGAGAAAGAAAATCTATCGGCATATATGGACAGCAGACTGATTTCTCAAGTTATATTTAATCTTGTTGATAATGCTATGAAGTATTCTCCAGAGGGAACAAATATTGTTATAAAAGCTGAAGCAGATGGAAATGATTTAAAAATATCTGTTATTGATGAGGGGGCCGGCATTAGTGACGAGGATAAAGCAAAGATTTTTGATATGTTTTATACTGTTAATAATAAAATTGCTGATGGAAGACGCGGCTTAGGCCTCGGGCTTGCTCTCTGCAAAGCAGTTATTGAAGCTCATGGCGGTAAAGTTAATATAATGGACAATAAACCTTGCGGAACAATTTTTTCTTTTGATATAAAATCAGATGTGGAGAACGATAATGAATAAAGGTACGGTGCTTGTAGTAGAGGATGATAAAGCCATTCAGAATTTGATAGGGACAACCCTTGAAATTTTTGATTATAATTACCTTATTTCTTCAAATGCAAAAGACGGAATTTTGAAAGCAACTTCCCACAATCCGGATGTGATTATTCTTGATCTGGGCTTGCCGGATATGGACGGGCTTGAAGTTATAAGAAAAATCCGGTCGTTTTCGCTTGTTCCAATAATTATTGTCAGCGCAAGGACAGATAATGCAGATAAAATTACCGCGCTTGATGCGGGTGCAGATGACTATTTGACAAAACCTTTTAATACCGAAGAGCTTCTTGCGCGTGTGCGGGTTTCAATGCGCCATAAGATGCAGAGCACTCAAGTTCAGCCTCAAAATAATATTTTTACAAACGGGAATTTAAAGATTGATTATGATACAAACTGTGTTTATGTTAATGATAACGTTGTCCACTTAACGGCAATTGAATATAAATTGTTATGCCTCCTTGCAAAAAATATAGGAAAGGTTTTAACCCATAATCATATTAAACAAGAAATTTGGCAGGATGGAAACGGATGTGATTCGCAGTTATCTTTAAGGGTATTTGTGACTAATTTAAGAAAAAAGCTCAATGCTTCAGATTATATTATTACTCATATCGGTATTGGATACCGCATGCTGAATGTGCCAAATGTAAATGAGTAGTAGTAATTAGATATTTGGCAAAATTGTTAAAAGATTTGGCTCTCAGATTATGACCATGATACAATTTGCTTACAATGGGTAATATACGCAAGGAAATATTTTTAAAAGGAAAGAAACGCACTGATGATATTGTAAGTTGTGTTAGAAAAGGCAGATTTTACAAAATTACTTTTAAAAGCCATAAAACTTACACCTATAATTATTATGACGTAAAAATTGTAGAACCAAGCAAAGAAGAATTATTTATTGATAATCGTTTAAATTATTTCCGCAGTATAGCAGAAAAAGTTGGGCTTGAGCATACAACTGACAAAGGTTTAAAGTTTAATATTCTACTTAAAAACTATGGAATGATAGAAAAAGTTGTTCCTGAATCTATATTATATAACTTTTTAAATGGCGGGTTACCAGTAAAAGAAAATAAGCATGATAGTTGCATTGGTGCATTTTTTAAAATAATAAAACCAATTAAAAATGAGGAAAAAGAATTTACAATCTTTCCGTTTGGTTTTAATATAAGTCAGAAACAAGCAGTAGATAACGCTCTAGAGAATAATTTATCAATTATAGAAGGTCCTCCCGGGACAGGAAAAACTCAAACAATATTAAATATTATTGCAAATGCAGTAATTAGAGGGGAAAGTGTTGCAGTTGTTTCAAGCAATAATTCTGCTACAAAAAACATAATTGATAAATTAACAAAATATGAAGTTGATTTTATTTCAGCATACTTAGGCAATACTGAAAATAAAGAAGAATTTATCAAATCTCAAACTTCTATACCTCAAATGCGTTGCTGGAGGATTAGAAATACTGAAATAAAAGAAATAGAGAAATCTTTAAAACAAAGATATAAACACCTTCAAGAAAAGTTAGAACAACAAAATAAATTATCAAAATTAAAGCAGGAATTATCTGCGTATAAATTAGAATATTCGCACCATTTAAAATATATTGAACAATTTTAAATCGAAGAAATCCCCGAAGATATAACCAATATTAAATCCGTAGATAAAGCACTTGAGATGAGTTTTCTAGTTGAAATTGCCGATGAAGAATACAAGAATAAAAATAAGTTTATTGAAATTATAAAAACAGTTATTGAATTTTTAAAAATTAAAAAATTTAAAAGGACTATAGCAGAACAATTATTGAAAAAATATTCAAAGGAATGTTTAATTGCTTTATATCAACAAAAATTTTATCAAATTAAAATATTCAAAAATAAAAAAGCCATAGAAAAATTAGAACAAGAACTAAATTCATTTGATTTTAACTCGAAAATGAAAGAATATTCCGAGCTTTCAACTCAGATATTCAAAGCAAAGTTGGCAGAAAAATATACTCTGCAAAAAAGAAAAACATACACTATTGATGAATTACAAACTAAATCTGAAGATTTTATTAAAGATTATCCGGTTGTTTTGAGTACAACATATTCTTTAAGAACGTGTTTATCTAAAGACGTAATGTATGATTATGTAATTGTTGATGAGGCATCTCAAGTAGATTTATGCACAGGAGTTCTGGCATTATCAAGTGCCAAAAAAGCAGTAATAGTTGGGGATTTAAAACAATTACCTAATGTTGTCGATTCTAAAAATGCAAAATTAACGGATGAGGTTTTTAATAATTTTGATATGCCTGAAGTTTATAGATATAAAAACCATTGTTTGCTGTCTTCTGTATCAGAATTATTTAAACAAGCACCACATACTTTGCTAAAAGAGCATTATCGCTGCCACCCGAAAATTATAGAATTCTGCAATAAAAAATTCTATAATAATGAACTGATTATATTGAGTAAGATACAAAGTGATAAAAAACCTTTAATTGTATATAAAACAGTTGCGGGAAATCATACAAGAGATAATGTAAATCAAAGACAAATCGATGTAATAAAAAATGAGATAATTCCTAATGAAAACTTGTGCACAATAGATGATTCGCTTGGTATTGTAACTCCTTATCGGAATCAAACAAATGCACTGCAAAGTCAATTTAATGGAACTGGAGTTAAAGCAGACACTGTGGATAAATTCCAAGGGCAGGAAAATAAAGTTATTATTCTGTCAACAGTTGATAATAATATAACAGATTTTACAGATAATCCAAATCGTTTAAATGTAGCAATATCAAGGGCAATTGAACAATTAATTGTTGTAATTAACGGAAATGAACAAAAGAAGGATACTATAATCAATGAACTTGTTAAATACATTGAATATAATAATTGCGAAATAAAAGAGAGTAAAATATTTTCGGTATTTGATTTACTTTATCAAACATATGCAGAGCAAAGAAAAATATTTCTAAGAAAATACAAGAAAATTTCTGAATATGATAGCGAAAATCTTATGTATGGTTTAATTAATGAAATAATAAAAAAATATAACGGAAATTATGAAATAGCGGTTCATGTGCCCCTTAATATGATTATAAGAGATTTGGGCTTAATGTCAGATGATGAGAAAAAATATGCTAAAAATGATTGGACTCATGTGGATTTTCTAATTTACAAAACAATAGATAAATCTCCAGTATTAGCAATAGAAGTTGATGGTTCAAAATATCACAAAGAAGGCAGTAAACAGGCAAAAAGAGATGAATTAAAAAACACGATTTTTGCAAAATACGATATCCCATTATGTAGATTTAATACAGCAGGAAGTAACGAAAAAGAAAAATTATCTCAAATGTTTAAAGAAAAAATAGTAGGCTATCAATAGGCTCTAGGTTTGATAATTATTTATATCGAGTGCATCATAATTAAATTAGAATGAGCATTGCTGCTGTCTGATATATACCCTGCAATGTCCTTCTTGAATATGTATTGATATTATCAAGATTATATGGTAAATTATAATAGAGGTCTAGTTATGAAAGAAAGTAATTTTAAACAAAATAAGTGTTGGGGAGGAAAGCGTGAGTGTGCCGGAAGAAAGAAAACTTGCAGAAAAAAGGTTCCGTTCAATAGAAGAATTAATGAAGATGTTTTAAATATTTTGAGAGAATATGCTCAAAGTCATAATATGACAGAAACGGAAGCCTTAGAAAGTGCAATCATTTTACAATCAAATGTAGAAAAATTAAAAGGAGATAAAATTATGAAAATTGTAATTCCATCAAAAGAAGAAAAATTATGCGGACATTTCGGACATTGTGAGTACTTTACGTTTGCAGAAGTTAATCCAGAAACTAAAGAAATTATAAGCATTGAAAAGAAAGTTCCAGAAGATGGCATTTCTTGCCAGAGTGCAAGCTGGATATCTTCTCAAGGAGCAAATCTTGTTTTGGCAGGCGGTATGGGGGGCAAACCATTACAAATATTCGCTCAAAATGGAGTAAAAGTTGTTGTCGGGTGTCCTGAATTAGAAGTAGAAGAAGTTATTAACCAATATTTCAATGATACTTTATCTACAGGCGAAAACTCTTGCGGAGGCGAGCACCATCATTGTCATGGCCACCGTCACGAACATAAGCATTGCTCCAAATAATCAGTGTAAAAGAACACATGGTTTGGTTATCTTGTACAGATGGTTTGATTATTTTGGGTAACATAAATTTAAAATTTGTGCTATTATTAACTTGTAATGCGAATTAAAAAATATATTATTTTTTTTGTAATTGTTATTTTGTTTTATATAATCCATTTAAACTGGCTGAATTTAAGACTTAACTGGCTTATTCTGAATAAAGATGCTGAGATTGGTATTGCAATTATTAAAAATCAAAAAGAATGGCTTATAGGAAGTAATAATTCGCTTCCTATGTTAAGTGTGTTTAAATATTTTGTTGCCCTTAAGGTTTTAGATAAATTAGAAAAAGAAAAAATATCCTTAAATAAAGAAGTAATCATACATAAAAATATGGTTAATGAAAAGTTGTATAGCCCAATGTTGGATAAGTACAAAACTTTTCCTTTTAAAATTAGCATAGCAAATCTTCTAAAATATATGATTTCTGAAAGTGACAATAATGCTTGCGATATTTTAATTAATTATGCAGGCGGCACAAAAGAAATTCAGAAATATATTAATTCTATTGGTTTTGTTAATGTTGAAATTTCAGAAACAGAACTTGCTATGAATAACGAAATAGAAAAACAATATTTAAACAAAGCACACCCTATTGATATTATAAGAACAATGAAATTTGTTAGAGATAAAAATATTTTGTCAGATAGTTCCCGAAAATTTTTAGATGAGATAATGATAAGCACTGTAACAGGAAAAGATAAATTCAAGGCAGGTTTACCACAAGATGTCATTTTAGGGCATAAAACCGGTTCATCTTCAAGAAAACAAAATGGAGTCAAAATTGCCGATAATGATGCCGGATATGTTTTTACTCCTAATGGAGAAGTATATTATATTGCTGTAATGATAAAAGATTCAAAAATGTCCGATGACGAAAATGCAAAGTTGATAAGCAAAATTTCAAAAATAACATATATGTATTTAAAAAAATAGAATTCTTGATTAAATTTTTAAATTACTCAAATTACTCATTTACCCAAAATAATCATACCATTTGAACCAAGCCTAAAATACCCTAAACACAAGCAAAAAGAGGGTTGCAATCCTTTTGCCCGAAATAATCACACCATCTGCCCCGAGTAGAAAAAGAGTAAAAAGAGTAATTACGGTTCACATGGTTTGATTAATTCCTGCCCCCAAAAACCGCAACACAAGCCGATTGCCCAAAATAATCGCACCATCTGCCCTACGCAAAACACTCACTTCAATACAATCAGATCACTAAAAAATTTATATAAAAAATATGCCGCAACTCGGAATTGAACCAAGGACACAGGGATTTTCAGTCCCTTGCTCTACCAACTGAGCTATTGCGGCATATTTTTTATTTATTATTGTTATAGCCAAGGCTATGTATCTATTCTACTTGCTAAAAATTTTTAATCAAGTCTTTTTATTTATTGCGGGGCAAGCCACGCTGTTACGTTTCTGCCTTCTACCATAGGTTTCTTTTCAACTGTTACAGGTTCATTTGCTAAATCTGTAATGAATCTGTTTGCAAGTTCTATTGCCAGTGATGAATGCTGCATCTCACGACCGCGAAGCATTACAACGATTTTTACCTTATTACCCTGAGCAATAAATTTTTTTATGTTTTTTAATCTGACTTCGTAATCATGAGTATCTATTTTGTAACGTACTTTTACTTCTTTTATATCAACAACGTGCTGTTTTTTCTTGGCTTCTTTGGCCTTCTTTTCCAGCTCGTATTTGTACTTGCCATAATTTAAAATCTTTGCAACCGGCGGTGCCTGATTAGGACTTATTACAACTAAATCTAAATCAACTTCTTCGGCCATTCTTAATGCTTGTGATGTTGGGACTATTCCGTGGTTGTTTCCGTTTTCATCTATTAATCTTACTTCTTTTGCTCTAATCCTTTCGTTTATTAGAGGCTTGTCCTTACCCTTATTCGGGTTTCTGTCTTCGTTAGCTATGGTTATTTTCTCCTTTTCTTTAATTTTATATTATTTATAATATCATGCTAAAATCAATTTTCAAGTTTTTCAATATTTGTCGCGTATTCAGGACTCAATGCAAGCCATTTGTACGCCTCATTTACTCCCTGAGGGATATCTGTAACAAATGTCCCCCCGTAGCGGCCTCTGGTAAAAGTTATATACCCTTCTTCTGAAAGATTATCAAGAGCTTTTTTTACTGTTTTGGCACTGACTTCATATTGCTCGGCAAAAGTTAGAATGGAAGGAAGACGCGAGCCTATATTACAATTTTCCGCAATGTAATGTCTGATTTTTAATTCTATTTTTTCGTAATGATAAAGAGAATTTTCATTGCTGTTATTTGTTACTACAGTTCCGTATTGGCCGCGTCTTGTATACAAAATTCCTTGTTTTGCAAGCAATTTTATTGAATCATGTATAGTCTTAACGCTTACATTAAATATTTTTGCAAGTTCAAAGTTTGCAGGGAGCCTGTCGCCTGAGTTATAATTCATTAATATGTGTGTTTTTAGGTTTTCTGCTGTTTTTTCAACAAGTGTCTGAACCTTAACATCTTCAATAGAAAAATCCATTCTTCCTGCAATAAAGACATTGTTCACCTTTTTTAAGATATTTTGTGAAACCAGACTTCCTATTGCCATTCGAATTGTTGTATTGGAAATCCCTGTAATCCGGCTGAGTTTTCGGGTTGAAACAAGGCAATCTCCAGTATGGTAGTTATTTTCTATCATAAATTTTTTTATTGCTTCACATGCAAGTTCTCTTTTGGACGTAAGTTTTTCCGATTTAATGCTTTTGTATTTTGGCTTTATATAAGTTCCAATTCTCTGTTTCGACTCAACCATGCCGCAGTCTTCAACATATCTGAAAACATTTTGTATCGTTCCTTTGCTAACCCCGATATGGAATGCTAAATCCCCCTTTGACGGCAAAAAGTCGAAAGGTTTTATACTTCCAGATTCTAAAGATTTTTCTATCCATTTAATAAGCCATGCTGAGATTTTTGTGACTTTATTTTCGCCCGGACCAAAACTGTGAACATGCGGTGACATCTCAGAAACAGTTATTTGTCTGGGTTGGTTGGTATCTGACATAACATTTCCTTTATCGGGTTATTATAAATATATACCCAATAATATAAAAACATTCAATAGAGTGTGAAGATATATTAAGCGGGACGGCTAAATTTTAGCCGTCCCGCTTAAATCTTTTAAAGAAATGTTAATTACTTACCGTTAACAACTTCTTTGAATTTTTTACCAGCTGAGAAAACAGGAACTGTTTTAGCAGGGATTTTAATTTCTTTACCAGTTTGAGGGTTTCTGCCGTTTCTAGCAGCTCTCTTGCGTGGTTCGAAAGTACCAAAACCAACTAAAGTAACTTTTTTACCTTTAGAAACAGTCTTTTGAACAGTTTCAATTAAAGCTGATAATACTTCGTTAGCTTCTTTTTGAGTAACTTTTGATTTTTTAGAAATTTCTTGTACTAATTCTTCTTTGTTCATTATAAAACTCCTTTCTTCTAATTACAAATTCTATTATACAAACTCCAAAACAGAATGCAAGCATTTTTTTCTTGAAAATACTCTCAATTTCTGGGTTGCAGCCTAATAGCATAAACGCAGAAAAAAGCAAGCACTTTGTTGAAAAGTACTGTAAACGCCTAAATAAGATGTTTTGAGGGGGATTACTCCTGTATATTTATTATGTTACCGCTGTAATTTGCATCAAAATCATATGCTTTTTGAAATTTTTGTGACTGTTGGCTTTTTTTTAGTTCCATTTGAATTTTATCTTTGCCGGCCTCTAGTTTTTTTATATTTTTAAGTTCCAAATCTCTTATTTCATCGAGAAGAGTGTCGAGTTCTTTCTGCTGAACAGGTGTTAAGTCAAGATATTTACGAATGCATTTGCAGCTCAAAAATAAATGTTCACGATTTTTTATCATCGTTATTGCATTATCGAAATCTTCATTATCAATCATTCTTGAAATATCTTCTGAGCCGTTTTTAAGCTGTGTATATTGCATAATCAGTTGTTCAAATTGTTTTTCATCCTGCATTATTATCATCCTCTCTTAATGCCGGATGCTGAATTCCCTGCTGCGGCATTTCTTTCATAACTTCTTCAAGGGTTATTATTCCATTCTGGATTTCTATTGCTTTCTGGAAGCCCCATCTTATGTTGGTTAAATCTTCAATTACTTCATCAATTTTTGCTGAATTGCGCTGAACATTTGCTTTTATAAGGTTCATAGCCATTTTGTTGTACAGCTTGAAAAGCTGCTTTGAAACTTTATTGCCATTTTCGAGGTCTATGGTTCGCATAAGTTCTCTTATAATTTTTCTTGCACCTTCGATATTTTGAGCACGTTCTTGCAGATTATTTTCAGCAATAGCTGTTTTTGCTTTCTGCAAAAACTGTAAAGCTCCGTCAAAAAGCAATATCATAAGTTTTTCCGGCGTTGCGGTATTTATGTTGCTTGCCTGGTATTGTTTTATGTACTTGTTGTAAGGATTTCCTGGCGGCATTTACACCTTCTTGTTTACAAATATTCCGGATGCCATGTTCAGCTTTTGTACTAATTCCCCAAGTTCATTTCCGGATATTGTTTCTATTAACCTATTTGTCGCACTGTCATATAATTCTATTATATCATCTTTTACATTTAATTTAACATAAAAATCTTTGTTGGGATTTTCAATATCTTCAATATCAACCCCGGCCTCTTCTTCCAGTAGATCTTCCGGATTTTTTTCTACGAGTCCGTCTTGAAACTCTTCCTCTTCTTTTTCAGATTGTTGTTTTTTATCAGAACTTTCTTCATCATCGTCTTTGCGTCTAATCCTCTGGTTTACACTCAAGTTTTGCACCTGCTGCGAGTCCTGCACTGCATCAGAGTGAATTGCCTGTTCTGTTTTGCTGGCATACTCTGCGGAAGTAGATTCTTTTACCGCACCGGTATTCGAAAATGATAAACCATCCATGCCCATATGTGAAGCTTCCTTTACATGTTCTATATAATAGCATGTTATGATATAATGCTTTTATGTTCATCATATAAAAGAAGGGTATATTTCATGAGCAAAAGTTTATTTATAGATTTTATGGAAAAAATGTTAGCTTTTCCGTTATGGATTAAGCAGACAATTTTCTTGAATTTATCTAATGATTTAACGACCTATTTGAGTAACGAGTTCCTTGATGTGCAAGAGGGAGAACTATTTCACATTTATCGTCCGGCGTTATCTGAACAGGGGCAGAATGAACTTTTGACTAAAGAATCAAAATACGATGACATGATTTATTCTTTTATGAATTGCTGCTCAAAAGGCATGTCGCTTGTTGAAATTGCGATTGAAAATAATTTTACGATTGAAGAAATTGCAAAAGCGTTTATGTTTTGCAAAACTTCAGGGTTCTTTTCAAATAAAGTAACGAATTCGGTAAGTGCCACGGCTGGATTTCTTGCCGGAAAATACAGAACCGGTGAATATTTTATCCGTGCGGGTAAAATGACTATTGAACAGCTTGATGAAGTTTTAAACAAACAGCAGGAAATGAACGAAGCCGGAAAGCATGTTTTTATTGCAGAGTTGATGGTTCAAATGGGCTTTATTGCAGATAGAGATGTTAAGAGTATTATGTTTATGAAGGAAGAGGCTGGAAAGAGATTCTCGCTTAACCCTGATGATATTCCAACTCTAGCAATGGAAAAAGAAAAATTTGATATAAGAGTTGAGAATACACGTCTAAAAGAAGAGAACGAAATCTTGAGGCAGAAGATGGATGCTATTTTAACATTCATTAAGGAACATAAGACTCCGGAAGAAGAGCCTAAGCTACAAGAGTTTTAACCAATGCGTATTGAGTATGTAAGGGATGGGCTTGTTGAGGAATTTCATGACGGTATTGTTTTGCATTATAAAGAAGGAAATTCTCGTTCTGAACCTTATTATCTTCGTTCCTGTGCAAAGCCTTTACAAGCATCTTTATTGATGGATTACGGTGCAGATTTAACTGAGGATGAAATTGCACTTTGCTGCGGATCTCATTCCGGTGAAGAGTGTCATGTTGAAATCGCACGCCGGATTTTGAAAAAATATGATATTGATGCAAAACTTCTTAAGTGCGGCAGGCATGCTCCGCTTTCCAGAAGCATGCAGGATAAAATGCTGCTTAGGGGTGAAGAGTTTTCAGAAATTCATAATAATTGTTCGGGCAAACATATTGGTTTTCTTGTTGTTTGCAAACTTAAAGGCTGGGATATGGAAACATATTATGAGCCGGAACATCCGCTTCAAAGAGCTGTTAGGGAAAAGATTAATATGCTGTGTGAGGTCAAAGATAGGTATCCGTCAACAACTGATGGCTGCGGGGTGCCTATTTTGAGCATGTCGCTTTATAACATGCTTGTCGGATATATAAACCTTCTCAAGTATGATAGGATTGTCAATTCAATATTAAATCATCCTTATATTTTTGGCGGAGAAAATCGTCTTGACACTGAAATTATTCAGAATACACATGGTATTCTTGCAAAAGTAGGTGCAGGTGGTTTGTGTATTGTTGTTAATGTTCAGAAAAAAGATGCTTTTGTTGTGAAAATTAATGACTGTTCAATGGAAGCTAGAAGATTTGCTGTTTTGCATACAATTAACAGGCTGGGCTGGGGAGAGATTAATTACGACAATAAAATTAGGACTTTAGCGGGTAAGATTGTCGGTGAAATTATAATAAAATAATGGCAATTCTTATTTAGTTTTTGTTTTTATATATATGGAAAGGTTTGTTATGTCTATTCATATTACTCCTGTCAAAACAGAAACTTATATTCCGTCAAAAGTTAAGGATGAAGAAAGAAAGCCGGAGGAAAAGCCGATGGTTTCTTCAAAGGCTCTTGCAGTTTCGCTAACAGCTCTCGGGGTTGCCTCTCTTGGGCTGCTGGCAGTAAAAAATAAAAAGAAAAGTATGCCTGTGTCTGAGATTAAAAAATTTACAGCGAGAAATCTCTCAGATGAGGAAAAAGAAAAGCTTATAAAAGAGCTTCAGGCAAAGACAGACGATCCGGATGTTAAGGCTGAGATAAGAAAACTTGTAGAAAACGGCGAATGGGATAAGCTTTAAGCTTCCCAGAAACTGTCGAGGTTAAAAAAGCCGTCTTTTATGGAAAAACCAATTTTTAGCTCCAAATCAGGAGTCCCATTCCAGCCATGCTCTGCTATCTTATCAAGGAGATCTTTTGTGTATTGGTAAGCTGCTCCTTTAAATTCTACTGCAATTGAATTATTTTTATCAAGTTTATCTTTTAATATGTCTGTAATTTTTTGTCCTTCTGGAGTATAAAATTCACCGTTTTTCAAATCCAGTTTAGAAAGATCATAGCCGGTATATTGTTTTATGTTCTGATAAGCTCTGAATTTTGTAAGCGCGTCTGCATCAATATTTCTAGAGGTTTGCATTGTATAATACATAAGCTCACGGGAATTACTGCCGGAATTCAAAAGTTCTGCAATTTTAGACAGCATGCTCAAGTCAGAAGAACCTTCAATAGAAGCTGTATAAGAATATGGATTAAATGAAATCAAAAGCTGGTCATTTATTGTTATTCCGTTGTTCTCCAAAAGGTTATTCATCTGGTTGCTGATAATTTTTTGCTTGGAAGCCTTTTGTTCTGCTTCGTATGTATCCCAGTCTTTGTTTGTAAAATTAAGCCTCGGATCTTGCCTGTTTGCACCGCCTACAGTACCATAGCAAATCGCATTAAGGTCATTTTCGTACATTGCATATTTTTCAGGCTCTTTCCATTTTTTTGTGAATGCAAACTCTTCCTGGCCAAAATACTTTAAACCTAAATAATGGCGTACTTCATCTATAGTCTTGCATTTTGAACGAACGTTTTCTGCCATAGGAGCAAGCTGTTCATCAAGCTTGCGTAATGCAAGATTTTCGTCGCTATAAGGATTTTCATTGTTTGAATGCAGTTCGTCTGAATCATACCGGTCAACCATCTGCTGGTAGCGGTCAATAACGGCATCGGGGGTGTACCTGCTCGTATTATTGTAATAATTGTAATAACCTATTTCAGACATCCATATCCTCAAATTGTATATACTTATTATAACTCTTTTTACAGGAAATTCAATATTGTGCCTTCTGATAGTTCTCTTTTGATATAGAATTTTGTAAACGGCCGGTCATATTTCTTGTATAAGTGTATTTGAATTTTTAAAATTTTATTATCAGAACACAGTACGCTTATTGTCCTGTTCTTGTAATCTGTTTCTATAATTGTACCTGCCTCAGTAAATTCTGTTTTGTTTTCAGAAATTTCTGTCTGGTGTGAGGAAACCGCAAGACAGATATCTTTATGGTAGAAATACGCTTCACTCCACGGGTAAATTGCTCTTATAAGCGCATCATTTTCTTCTGCGGTTCTGGTAAAATCGAGTTCTAAATCCTCAGGATGTGAATAGTAGCTTGCTTTGTCTTCTCTCTGTGTCAGAGGGATAATGATATCTTCTCTAAGCGCTTTTAGAAGTTCGCATACAACTCCTCTTGCAACAAGAACTGTCCGTTCTTTTAGTGATTTGCCTGTATCAGACGGGTAAATTTTTATTTCTTCCTGTGCTAAAATGGCACCGGTGTCCAGTCCTTTGTCTATTAGATGGAATGTTACCCCGCTTATTTGCTCCTGATTTCTTATTGTCCAGAAATAAGGATTCGGACCGCGGTATTTAGGCAGAAGGGAGGGATGGGCATTGATTGCTGCAATTTTTGGAAAATCATAAATTTCTTTACTTATTTTTTCCCCCCAGGACCCTACTAGAATAATATCAGGATTAAGTTTAAGAAGTGCTTGCTTAAATTCTTTTGTATTAACTCCTCTAGCTTTAATTTCAGGAATTGAATAGCTCTTAATATAATTGTATTCAACAGAAGGATTTATAATATCCTTGATTTTACGCCATAATGGATGATATTTAACAGTATCTTTTCTCAAGACTCCTGCGATTTCACAGCCGGAATCAAGGGTCCCTGCGATTAGATTAGTGAACATTTCGCCGTAGCCTACAATTACAACTTTAAGCATTCTTTAACATCCTTTTCAATCTGTGTTCTTAACTCTTCCAGACCGCTGAATTGTTTTTCGTCACGTATTTTTGATGTAATTTCGATTTCAATATTTTTACCGTACAAATCTCCGTCAAAATTAATTATGTGGACTTCAACTATAGGTTCTTTTGTATTATGAACAGTAGGTTTCATGCCCCAGTTAAGTACAGCCGGACGGTTATTAACTCTGGCTGAATATACACCAAAAGGAATTTGTACTATCTCCGGCGTGTATTTTATATTGGCTGTCGGAAAACCAATCGTCCTTCCAAGCTGTGCTCCTCTGATTACTGTTCCCTCAAGCATAAAATTTGTTCCAAGAAGTCTATTAGCTAGTAATATATTTCCCTCCTTCAGTAATTTCCTTATAAGCGTAGAACTTATAATTTGGTCATTAAACATCTGAGGCGGTACGCATATATATTTGTATCCCAATTTATCTGCATTCTCTGCCAGAAAATCAGGATTTCCGCCCTTGTTTTTCCCGAAAGTATGGTTGTATCCGGTGGAAATTGATATTGGATTATATTTTTGAACTATGAATTTAAGATACTCATCAGCAGGCATGTCTGCGATTTCAGCAAAATTGAGTTCTATAACCTCACTTACACCAAGTGACATAATTTTTTTAAGAGATTGCTTTCGCATGTAAATATATTCTGCTTCTTGATTAAAATACTTAGCCGGTGAGTCTTTAAATGTAATAAGCATGGCTTCTCCGGTATAATCCAGTGCAGATTTTATAACAGCCTGATGTGCTGTATGCACGCCGTCAAAAAAACCTAAAATCAATCCTCTTTTCATAAAATCTATGCTATAACGTTAAGCTTTCCGCCTAAAATTTGTTTGTGGCAGAAATTTTGCCATTCATTAATATTATCAAAAATTTGAGGTAATTTTTCTGAAGAAACAACTTTCTTGCTTACATAAGGGGTTAAAGAATTAAATGCGGTATCTCCAATTGTTTCATTACTGCGACTGTTATAAAAAGGCATATTGCTGCTCATATTATAACCGTTGTTACGATTTTGAGAAATTGCAGAAACTAACATAGTCACCCCTTTTATTAATGTATATTTTTCAATACCAAAATTTTAGCACACTAATTTTTTTTGTGCAATAACCTGATAAGAGAGTTTAAAAAATTTTTCATGTTAGAATATAAACATAATAAATAATGAGGACTTAAAAACCATGAAAATGTCAAAATTGTTTGTACAAACATTAAGAGAATATCCGTCTGATGCAGAAGTAATTTCTCATAAACTGCTTGTAAGAGCAGGATATATAAGAAAACTAACCTCCGGAGTTTATAATTATTTACCTCTGATGTGGAGAGTTTTGAAAAAAATTGAAAACATAGTTCGAGAAGAGATGGATAATGCAGGAGCGCAGGAACTTCTTATGCCGTTTGTTCAGCCTAAAGAACTCTGGGAAGAATCCGGAAGATGGGATGTATACGGTAAAGAGCTTATGCGTTTGAGAGATAGACACAATAGAGAAATGTGTCTTGGCCCTACGCACGAAGAAATTATTACTGCTATTGCGCGTGACGGACTCAAATCATACAAACAATTGCCTGTTAATTTATATCAAATTCAATCAAAATTCCGCGATGAAGTTCGTCCTCGTTTTGGTTTGTTAAGAGGCCGTGAGTTTATTATGAAAGACGCGTATAGCTTTGATATGTCACAGGAAGGCCTTGAAAAAGAATATGAAAATATGGCAAAAGCTTATACTCGTATTTTCCAAAGATGCGGGCTTAACACAAAAATGGTGCAATCAGATTCCGGGGCAATCGGCGGAAGCGTAAGCCATGAGTTTATGGTTATTACTGATACTGACGCAGGCGAAAATGATGTATTCTACTGTGACGGATGTGATTATTCTGCAAACTCAAACCATGCAGTATCTGCTCTACCTGATGCTGATGTGGCTGGCAAATGGGAAAAAGCGGAAATCATTGACACTCCGAATACACACTCTATTGAAGAACTTAGTGAATTTTTAAATATTCCTTCATCTTTAATTGTAAAGGCTTTATTATATATTGTTGATAAAAAACCTGTATTAGCCCTTATAAGAGCAGATAAACAGGTAGAAGAAACAAAACTTATGAACGCTGTAGGCGGCTCTGATATAAGAATTGCAACCGCAGGTGAAATCGAAGAGATGATGGGTGAAAACGGCTTTGAAGCAGAAAAAGGTTTTATCGGGCCTCAAGGTTTGAAAAAATACGGCGAATATGAAGTTACTGTTGTTGCTGATGAAACAGTTAAAAATATGAAAAACTTTGTAATCGGAATTAACCAAAAAGATAAGCACGGTGTAGGTTATAACTGGGGGGGGGATGTTGAACTTCCAGAGATTGTTACTGATATCCGTCTTGTTGAAGCCGGCGAATTTTGTCCTGAGTGCGGAAAGCCACTTAAGGTTACAAGAGGTATTGAGGTTGGAAACATTTTCCAGCTCGGTACTAAGTATTCGAAACCGATGAACGCAGTTTATTTAGACCAGAACGGCAAAACACAGCCTTATATTATGGGATGTTACGGTATTGGTATTTCAAGAACAGCAGCCGCTGCTGTAGAAGCTCATTACGATGACCACGGTATTAAATGGCCTCTTGCAATTGCGCCTTATCACGCGATTGTAATTCCAGTAAGCACAAAAGATGAACAGCAGATGAAGGTTGCTAATGATATATATGAAACATTGAAAAAACACGGCGCTGAAGTTGTAATTGATGACAGAGATGAACGCGCAGGGGTTAAATTTAAGGATGCCGATTTAATAGGATTCCCTTATCAGATTATTGTCGGTAAATCAATTGCGGAAGGAAACGTAGAGTTTAAAACCCGCGCATCAGACGAAAAAACAGCAATGAAACCGGAAGAAGCCGCAGAAATGGTTATAACTGCAATAAATAATATCAAAAAGTAAACTTATTTTAAGCCCAAAAGGCATGGGGACTCGACAATTCATGTTTTTTTGTTTATGATAAAAACTATACTAGCCCAATAATAGTTAAAGGAGAAAAAGAAATGCAAGTAATATTGAAAAAAGAAGTGCAGAATATTGGCGAAGCTGGTGATTTGGTAAACGTTAAAGACGGTTATGCAAGAAACTATCTTATCCCTAAAAATTATGCAGAAATCGCTACAGAAGGCGCTCTTAAAAACAGAGAACAGAATATCGCCAGATTAAGAGCTAAACAGGAAAAATTACACCAGGAAGCTCTTGCAAAAGCTGAACAAATTGAAAAAATCGGTTCAATTGAATTATCTGCAAAAGCCGGTGAAAGCGGAAAATTATTCGGTACAATTACTACAAAGAAATTGTGTGAAGAATTAAAAGAAAGAGCAAATATTGAAATTGACAGAAAAACAGTTTCATTAAATGCACCAATCAACAAAGTCGGCGAATTCACAATGTTAATCAAGCTGACTTCAAAAGTTAAAACTGAATTAAAAGTTGTTGTTACAGCATCTGAAGTTGTAAAAGAATCAGTAGAAGAAACAGAAGAAGCTGAAGCATAGTAAACAAAGTCTTACAAAACGTGCCGGCAAAACTTTCGGCACGTTTTTTTAATATAAGAAAGAGCTGCAATGAAGAAAAGTTTTAGATGCCTTCCGGTAGGCAATCTCCCATATACAACAGATAAAGCTGCGACCAAAATGATGGTAAAGCTTTTTGAAAATATCCCGTTTCTGGCAAACCTTCCTGATGCATCTCCGGATGAAAATCTTTTAAGACGCACACTTATGAATACTCCGGGAGTATTTATACAAGAAAAGAAGGTAATATTTGACAACGATGCTCCAAACCTTAAGTCAAAACTTGTAGCACTGGATGCAGCGTTCAATAGTCCTACAGAAGAAAATCTTGAACAATTCAAGTTTGAAACTTTTTTTCTTCCGAAATACTATCAAATAATTGAACGTATTAAACCTGCTGAAACAGTGATTAATTTAATTGGTCCGTTTACACTGTCGCAGCGCCTTATGAATAATGAAGGTACACAGCTTCTTGCTGATAAATATTACAGAAAAGTTGTTATACAATCTATTTGTGTAAAAGCTTTGTGGATAATTAACAAGATTAAAAAACTTTCGCCGGAAACAAGACCGCTTATAATTTTGGAAGAACCATTACTGTATAAAATAGGTGACATTAAGCGTGAAAATGAAGATGTTACACGTGATGTAATTATAAATATGTTTTCAAAAGTAATATCTAAAATTCACGAATATGAAGGGCTTGTCGGGATACAATGTTTTGAAAAATGTGACTGGAAGATTCCTATAGATTCAGGCGTAGATTTGATATCTTTTGATGCTTATAATAATCCTAACAACCTTAATATTATGCCGGAAAAGATTAACGAGTATCTGGTCAGAGGCGGAAGAATTAACTGGGCTATAGTTCCTGTTATGAATGAAACAATTGTGAAATCTCTTTCAGTTGAATACATATATGACAGGTTTATTAAAACAATCGAAGGGCTAATAGTTGCCGGAACTAGTGAGAAATTAACCTATAACAGAGCAACAATTTCTATTCAGGGTGATATTAACAGCCTGCCTTTGATTTTTGCAGAAAAAGCTTTGATTGTTGCAAATCAAGTTTCCAAAAGAATTCCGGTTAAGAGTTAGGTTCTTCTACTATAGCATTTGAATCAATAAAAATAGTGTTTCTTATGAAAGCGTGAGCCATAAGCAGCAAATAAGGGTTCATCTCATTTGTTGCCGATAGATTAACCTTTGCTTCCGGTTCTTCAAAAGTTTCTTTTTTCTTAGGTTCAACTGCCTCAATATCAATTGTTGTATTCATTGCATGAGAGGAACTTTCTTCCATAAGGCTTTTTTGCAGAGTTTTCTTTGGAAAATCTTCTGTGCATAAAATATAAATATCCACAGAGTTTGAGGTTGTAAGAGTGAATACACCTTTAACGTTGCCGAAATTTCTGGTTTGTATAAGCACTGTAAGCTTAGAGTCGTTTGATTCATTTTCACCTTCCGGCGGCGTTACTTCTAGGTCAAATCCTACGCCTTCATTGAGCGGAAGCCACGGAAGGTAAAGAAGCATAAGGCTTTTTAATGTTTGTGACGGATTGTTTGACTCTGCCATTGCAATACAGGAGTTTAGTATACTCAGTGTATCTCTAATCTGGTCATTAGTCATATTGTTTTTTGAGGCGGAAGCCATTGCCAGAATTAGATTTGCAACTGCTTGTTTGCTGTTTTTCAAGATTATTTCTGATATTGCAGGCATCTGAATCATTCCGCTGAAAAATAGCATAACAGCATCTTTTTGCGCGGCTGCTGTTTGTCCGGCAATGTTTTGTGTTACATTAAGCGGTATTTCAGAAGTTTCATCAAATATTTGTGAGAGCATCTTCTGGTTTTTTAATAATTCTTCATTTAGGTCGTTTAATATAAGCGAGGTGTTGCTCAACGGGATGTTTTTATTCTGTAAAGCCATCAAAAGAGTTCCGAGAGTTTGCGGCAGTCCAAGAAGGTTTCTTATAAAAATAGCTCTATCCATACTTGCAATCTGGTTCATCTGCAGCTGCTGCATAAGTGCTGCAGTGGATTGAATATTCTGAGGAAGGTTCGGCTGCGGCTGTGAGAGTGATGTGTTAAAGCCGCTTCCGGTATTTATGCCATCCTGTTTGAGCTTTTTTAAATATATCTCGGGGTTTCTAAGGCCTGCGAGAATTTTTCCAACGCTAAATCCATCCATATAATAAATTATAACAGTATTTCTATATAAGTCTATAAATTGAGGATTTACAAATCAGCTTTTTTTTTATACTATTAGTATAATGAGAGGTATCTAATGGTTACAAAATATAAACGTGTTCTATTAAAAATCAGCGGGGAAGCCTTGCTTGGAAATCAGCAGTTTGGAATAGATTATGAACCCGTTGAAATGATTGCAAATGAAATCAAGTCAATATATGACAAAGGTGTAGAAGTTGCTGTTGTAGTTGGCGGCGGTAATATTTTTCGCGGGATGAAAAATAGTGCAAAACTCGGTATGGATCAAGCCTCCGGAGATTATGTCGGAATGCTCGCTACAGTTATGAACGCGGTTGCTTTGCAATGTGCCCTCAAAAAAATAAATGTAGAATGCAGAGTTCAAACAGCAATTGCCATGAATCAGATTGCAGAGCCATACGTTCGTCACAGAGCGATAAGACATCTTGAAAAAGGCAGAGTTGTAATTTTTGCAGCCGGTACGGGAAATCCGTTCTTTACAACCGACACTGCATCAGCGCTAAGAGCTTCTGAAATCGACGCAGAAGTTATGCTTATGGCGAAAAACGGGGTTGATGGAGTTTATACTGATGATCCGAAGGTTAATCCGGAGGCAAAGAAAATCGAAAAAATGTCTTATGATGATATTATCAAAAATGAATTAAAAGTTATGGATACAGCTGCCTGTGCATTGTGTAAACAGAACAAAATTCCTATTATTGTTTTTGATTTTAAAGCAAAAGGCAGTCTTGAAAAAATTATGGACGGCGAAGCCGTAGGTACGTACGTAAGTTAATATTTTATAAAAGGAGAAAATTATGTCAGAAGCTCTTGAAGAAATGTATTTATTCGGAGAGGAAAAAATGGAAAAAGCTGTTGCACAGATGAAGAGAGAATTTGCATCTGTTCGTACAGGCCGTGCTAACCCTGCTATCCTTGACAGAGTAGCTGTAGATTATTACGGAGCTCCAACTCCAATCAGACAAATGGCTCAGGTAAGTGTAAGCGAAGGTGTAACACTTGTTATTACTCCTTTTGATAAAAGTATTATGAAAGAATTAGAAAAAGCTATTATTAAAGCAGAATTAGGCGTTGCTCCGAATAATGACGGAACCTGCGTAAGATTAAACTTCCCGCCTCTTACAGAAGAAAGAAGAAAAGAAACTGCAAAAGAAGTTAAAAAGTACGGTGAAGATGCAAAGATTGCTATCAGAAATGTAAGACGCGATATGGTAGACAGTCTTAAGAAGATTGAAAAAGATGAAAATCTTCCGGAAGATGCAGTTAAAGATAATCAGGATAAAATTCAAAAAGTTACAGATAAGTACGTGGGGATAATTGATAGTCTGGTTGTTGAAAAAGAAAAAGAGGTTATGACAGTATAATGAATTTAAGCAAAAGCGTAACAAGGTTAATAACCGGAGTTATTTTCGGTTTCACTGCTCTGTTTGCTATCATGGCAGGCGGCTTGTATTTAGTAGCATTAGTTCTGGCAATTGTTATACTTGCCTCAAAAGAATATGTGAAAGTATTACAACATAAAGGTTTTAGACCTAGTTCAAGAATAATCATTGCTTCAAGCTTAATATTTGCAGCTCTAGCTTATTTTAACAGATTTGACCTTGTAGCTCTTGCATTTTCTGTCTGTTCAATTATGGCATTTATGTCGGTTTTATTCAAAGGTAAACAGCCATATATTGCTAATGTCGCAACTACGATATTAGGTTTCGTATATTGCGGCTGGTTTCCGCTGCACCTGTTATTCCTGCGCGATTTGGGAAGCCATCCTGTTTATCAGGGTTTTATTAAGCAGAATGTCACTACGGAAGGTGCTGGATATGCTTTACTGCTGTTTTTTGCAGTAATTTTAACAGATTCTTTCTGTTACTATGCTGGCAGCAAATTCGGAAAACATAAATTATCAAAGGTTATAAGCCCGAATAAAACAATAGAAGGTTCTATCGGCGGTACTATTATGTGTCTTATATTTTGTATCGCATTTGGACTGGCAATACAAATACCTTGGTATCACTGCATAATACTTGGATTTTTGATTGCAGCTTTTGCTCAGATTGGAGATTTGTGCGAGTCAATGATTAAGCGGGATGCTGGAGTGAAAGATTCAAGCAATATTCTTCCGGGGCATGGCGGGTTTCTTGATAGAACAGACAGCTATATTCTGACAATTCCTGTTGTTCATTATTACTTATATTTCTTCGTGGTAAATAATTTTATTGATTTATTCAAAGGTATTTTTCCATGCTAGAAGAAATTTTTGGTGAAAAGAATGATTTAGTAGAAAAGGCTCTTACTCATCCTTCTTTCACTAAAGAAAATGATATAAACTCGCTTGAAAATTATGAACGTCTGGAATTTTTCGGAGATTCAGTTTTAAAGTTGTTCACTTCAAAACTGTTGTATGAAATATATCCGGAAGCTCCGGAAGGTGAACTATCGAAAATTCGTTCAATTCTGGTTTCTGATGCTATTCTGGCTCAAATTGCAATACAAATAGGAGTTGATAAACTTTTAAAGCTCGGGCCTTCTGAAGAAAAACAGGGGGGGCGGAAACGCGAGTCAAATATTGCCTGTGCTCTGGAAGCTTTACTCGGTGCATACTATCTAAACGGGAAACAGACTGAAATTGAGAAGTTTATAAAAGATTATGTAATAGTCTTTGCAGAAGATGTCGATAAACATTTTGAGAAATACAATGCAAAAGACATTCTCCAACAGTATACTCAAGGTATTGATAAAACCCTGCCTGTGTATAGAACTCTGGCAGTTAGGGGGCCTGCTCATAAACCGGTATTTGAAGTTGAAGTTGAGTGGCAGGGGAGTGTTATAGCCTCTGCAACAGGAAAATCAAAGAAAGAGGCACAGCAGAATTGCGCGCTTGCTGCTTGTAAAAAACTGGGCGTAGTGTAAGATTTATCAGCTATAAATTGTAAAGAAAACTAAAGATACAGACATTACGGGTTGAAAAAATGCATAAATAATTGTACAATAGTTATATAATAAGGATATAATTTGTCGTCAATTATGCAAGATTTAAGGATAGCAAATTTACAAGGAATATTTTGTGTAGACTTACAATACCGCTGTAAGCCAGTCATAGTGCCTGTTTTGACCCTTAGGGGGGGGGGCAGAAATCCTATAAATACTAGCATTGAGCTGGTAGACCTCTTTACATATACTTCTGGAGGAATTTTATGATAACCTTTGGAAGCGATGT